>Ga0208934_1000005_pt1 | contig 446064 bp, 399 predicted proteins | sample MalvirDeepMed_s2_FD_184243 | JGI IMG/M metagenome (GOLD analysis project Ga0208934, IMG submission 184243) | Marine viral communities from the Global Malaspina Expedition - Malaspina viral metaG DeepMed_s2 (SPAdes) (version 2) | ecosystem: Environmental > Aquatic > Marine > Oceanic | place... | reverse complement strand
CTCGTAATTTGCGCCACCGACGACCCGCTGGGCCTTGCAAAGGGCAGCGTGGAACTCTACACCGCATGGCGGGAAGCCGGGATCCCGGTTGCCCTGCATATGTACAGCCGGGGCGGTCATGGCTTCGGGATGCGGGAACAGGGATTGCCGTCCGACAAGTGGATTGAGCGTTTTTACGATTGGGCCAATGTCCATATTTTAGTGCCTGAACAAAAACAACCAGGCGAATGACACGCATTTCCCCGAATTCTCCCGCCAAGGACATGGGAGTCCTGCTCGCATTGCTTGCGATTTTAATCCAATGCGTCCCTGCATTCGCCCAGGACCCCGGGCGTTTTGAACAGGAAGTCGCCTCCATCACAGCCCGGAACGATAGCTTGTGGAACCCCTATCGGGCCACCTATCTGTTTACCGGCAGCTCGAGTGTCCGCATGTGGGAAAGCCTGGACCGGGATTTTCCCGACAGGCAGGTAATCAATACCGGGTTCGGGGGTTCCCAGGCTTCCGACCTGCTTTTCTACCTGGATCCCCTGATACTGAATTACCGCCCGATGGTGGTTTCCATCTACGAAGGCGACAACGACCTGGCAGAAGGAAAAAGCCCCGGCCGCGCCTTCCGGGATATTGCGGAAATCCTCTCCCGGATCCGGTCGCGTTACCCGGGGATGCCCGTGGTGTTGATCTCCGCCAAACCGAGTATCAGCCGGTGGAAGCTACGGGGAAAATACGAGCGATTTAACCGGAAGTTGAGCCGGCTGGCGGAAGCGGACCCCCTGACCCGCTATGCCGATGTCTGGACACCGATGCTCCAGGCGGACGGGTCCCTGAATGAAACTTTGTTTATTGAAGACGGACTGCATATGAATGCCGAAGGATACCGCATCTGGAAATCTGTTTTGGGTCCGCTGATCGGGCAATCGAATTAATAAAAACACCACGCGCTCCAACACCACGCGCAAACAATTGAACATAGCATGAAAAACCTGAAATGGGGCAGTGCCCTGATCCGAATTGCCCTGGCCGGTTGGCTGGGAGTGGCCCTGTGGGCATGTGCCGATGAGCAGCGGCCCCGTATTGAATTTCCAGAAACGGATTTGGCGGAAGCCGCCCTGATCCCGAAACCCCTGTCCGTGGTACCTACCCACGATGCTTTTGGCCTTGACCGGCACGTGGCGATCTACAGCGGGGGCGCCGCAGGCATGGCCGAGGTGGCGGAAACCCTCGCAGGCCATATTGAGGCGCGTACCGGCCTGAGGCTGCCCGTGGACAATGAAAACAAAGAAGGGATCCACCGGGCGATTTATTTCAACCAATCCCCTGCGGACGGGCCCGAAGGATACCAGTTGTATATCACCCGCGATTCCGTACTGATCAACAGCGCGAATGCCGAGGGGGCCTTCCACGCCGTACAGACCCTGCGGCAGCTGATTCCGTCGGCAGCCAATGACACCCTGACGGAATACCCCATCTGGCCGCTTCCCACTGGAAAAATCACCGATAAGACGGAATTTGCCTACCGGGGGGCCATGCTCGATGTGGCCCGGCATTTCTTTTCCGTTTCCGACGTCAAAAAATACCTGGACGTGATGGCCTATTACAAACTGAATGTCCTCCACCTGCACCTGACGGACGACCAGGGCTGGCGGATCGAAATCAAATCGTGGCCGAAACTGACCGAAGTAGGCGGCAGCACCGAAGTAGGAGGTGGCCCCGGCGGGTATTACACCCAGGAGGAATACAAAGAAATCGTTGCCTATGCAGCGGAGCGGTTTATCACGATTGTGCCGGAAGTGGACATGCCCGGGCATACGAATGCGGCCTCTGTTGCCTACCCGTTTTTGAACGGGAACGGGAAAACCCCGGCCCTGTATACCGGGACGCAAGTGGGGTTCAGCACCTGGGACACGCGTAAGGACACGGTTTATGCCTTTATCGACGATGTTATCCGGGAAATTTCCGAGATGACCCCCGGGCCCTACTTCCACATTGGTGGAGACGAAAGCCACGTCACTGCAAAGGACGATTACATCTATTTTGTGGAGCGGGTGGAACCCATCGTGCGGAAGTACGGGAAACGGATGATCGGTTGGGACGAAATTGCCAATGCCTCCCTGGACAGCAGTTCGGTAGCCCAATTCTGGGCCGATGAGGAAAACGCCCGGAAAGCGGTTAACCAGGGGATGCAGGTGATCCTCTCCCCGGCCCGGAAGGCCTACCTGGATATGCAATACGATTCCACCTCCACCTTCGGGCTCCACTGGGCCGCCTATATCCCCGTGGACAGCGCTTACATCTGGAACCCCCAGGCCTATGCGGCCGGAATTGCCAAAAAGGACATCCTGGGGATTGAAGCCCCCCTGTGGTCGGAGACGATATCAGAACTCAGCGAACTGGAGTACCTGGCATTCCCAAGGCTGCCCGGCTACGCAGAACTCGGATGGACGGAACCCGCCCAGTTATCCTGGGAGGACTACAAGCACCGCCTGGCCGCCCAGGCGGACTATTTTAAGCGGATGGATATCCGGTATTACCCGTCGGACCGCGTACCGTGGCCGGACGAGTTCCCTGAACCGGACCTCAAGGACTGACCCGTTCCCGGCAGCCCTTCCGGGGGTTCCGCCTGCCAGAGATATGTGGGGGCTTTCCGCATATCCGGCCAGACGGCATCCAGGGTTTCCGCCTCGTACATCCGTCCGTTCTTGACCACATATCGGACGGTATTCGTATTGCGCAGGTCGTCCAGCGGATTCGCATCCAGGATAACCAGGTCTGCCAGTTTTCCGGCTTTCAGGCTGCCCAGGTCGCCATCGAGTCCCAGGGAACGGGCCCCCAGCAGGGTGGCTACCCGCAGGGCGTCTGAGTTTTCCATGCCGCTGCTGGCCACGGACCATAACTCCCAGTGGTAACCCAGGCCCTGCAACTGGCCGTGGGACCCTATCCCGGCCAATCCCCCGGCGTCTACCAGGTCCTTCATGAATTCGGCGTGCTTTTCAAAGACGTGTTCCTCGTCCATAAACCAACCCGGGCGTCTCCGAGATTTTGAGGCGAGTTCTTCGTAGGGCGTGAAATGCCGGATTTTTGAATCCCCCCAAACGTCTTCGGTGGCGTAGAAATAGTTCTCCGCCCAGGGCCCGCCATAGGCCACCAGCAAGGTAGGGGTCACCGCCATCCCCGCATCCGCAATGGTGCGGACCACGTCGTTGTAGATCGGGTAGATGGGCAGGGAGTGTTCGTGCCCCGGGTACCCGTCCAGGAGCTGGGTCATGTTCAGCTTAAAATCCAGCCCGCCCTCTGTGGTGGGCATCAGGCCGAGTTCTTTGGCCGCCATGATCACCCATTGCCGGTGCTTCCGGTTCCCGGTCAGGTACATCTTGATGGTCTTCGTATCGTAGTATTCGCTGTACTGCCGCAAAACTTTTTTGGTGTGCTCCAGGCTGGTCAGCTTATAGCGCCAGTACCCCACCCCGGGCCCGGTGCTGTAGATCCGGGGGCCCGGCATCATCCCGGCATTGACCATGTCCGAATAGGTCAGGACATCCGTGGTGGCTGTCTGGGGGTCGCGCGTGGTGGTGACCCCATAGGCCAGATTGGCCCCGTAGATCCAAATCCGGTTCTTGTGGATGCCCCAGGCCGGCCACATATGTGCGTGCGTATCGACAAAACCCGGGACAATTGTCTTCCCGCTCATATCCCTTACCTCGGTCCCCTCCGGGATTTGCAGGCTCCCCGCCGGACCCAGGGCGGCGATGCGGTTGTCCCGGATGAGCAGGTCCCCGGTTTCATGGACCGTATCCCCTTCCATGGTGATCAGGCGGGCTCCTGCAAGCAGCAGGGTCCCTTTGGGGATATCCTGACGGTATTTCAGGGGGATGCGAAACTCGTCTGCTTCGAAAACCGGTTCCTCCTCATCCTTGTCCGCCCCGCTTACGGAATCTTTTTTCACCGGGTTTTCCTTTTCGGCCTTTTTAACGGCTTCCAGGCTGTCCCGGAATTGTTCCCCGGCGGCGAGGTCATAGGTAAAATGGCTGGCGCCCAAAGACCAGTGTACCTTACCGCTATCCCCCGACCAGGCCGGGAATTCCCCGCCCAGTTGTGTGAGCTTTACTGCCGGGAATGCGGCATCCCCGGGCTTGGCTACCGAAACGGTGGGTGTTTTCCCATACCGGGGTACGTGCACCGAGTAAATGTCGTTGTTAATTTGTGCCAGGGCCCGCTTCCCGTTCGGGGAAATTCGCACTTCGGCCGGGCGGGAGGCCTTGTCGTCTTCTTCTCGCAAGCCGGAATCCTGGGGCAGCAATCCGTGTCCGCCATGCCCGGACTCCGTCAGGATATCCCGGGACCCATAGGTCTCAATCCCTTTGAGGATCAGGTGTTGTTTTTCGTCCGTCCCGTCCCACCGAAGCGACAGCAACCCGCGCTGCGGGTGGCTCAGGTAGATCCGGTCGTCCCCCCTGGTAAAATGCGGGGTTGTCCGACCCTCTGATTTGTCGATCAGCGTTTGCGCCCCGCCATCGGACGGGATCCAGACCAGGTCTTCCCGGCTGCCCCTGGTGTTCGGGCCCGTCCCTTCGTCATAAGCCTGGGCATAGCCCCGTAGGAATACGATGCGGTCCGAGTTGTAGGACCAGGCCGGCTGGGAATAGATACCCGGGACGCGGGTTATGGCACGCGCTCCCCCGCGCCCGTCAGTGCGGACCTTGTAGAGGTGCCCCCCGCCGGGTTGCCAGCCTGAAAAAACCAGTTCGCCCCCATCCGGGGACCAGGCCGGTTGCGCCTCGGTAAATTCGTGGTCGGTGAGTCGCCGGGGGGTCCCGTCCGGGAGCTCCATCACATAGAGCCGGTTGAGGGCCGTAAAGGCCAGGTGTTTCCCGTCCGGGGAGGGAACGGCATCCCGGATTTGCGTTACGGGGAGTTCCGGGGTGTCGGAAATCGGGTATTTGAAATCCAGGCGCGGGCCCAGGTCCAGGGAAACCGGGGCAGTAAAGGGTATTTCGCGAACGGAATTGTCCGCAATGGACAGGGCCCGGATCTTCCCGCCATAGGAGAGGAAGAGCTCTTTGCTATCCGGGGAAAAGGCCATGGCCGGGAGTACCCCCAGCGGGGCGATGGATTCCTGTTCATCCCGCTGCACCGGGTAGGCGAGCCAGCGCTCCTCCCCGGTTTCCAGGTTGCGCAGCCGCAGCCCGGTGTGTTCTTCATAACGGCTCCCGAACACCAGCCATTTCCCGTCCGGGCTGGGCGTGGGGGTAAAAGCCGACCCGTATCGGGAGGTTATTACCGCCATACCGCCGTCCTCCATATCATAGGTACCTATCTGGTATTGGGGCAGTTGGGCATTGTAATTCCAGGCGCCCGTCCGCCGGGAGAAGTAGATGCGTTTGCCATCCGGGGAAAAGGCCGGGTCGATGGTTTTGAGATTCTCGGGTTTGTCCAGCAACTGGCTCCCGCCGCCACCCTCCCTGTGATACAGGTGCAATTTGATGTTGCGGCGTCCGGCAGCCCCTACCACATAGGTCCCGTCCGGCGACCAGTCCGCTGAAAAGTAGTGTTTGTTCTCCGATTTTGTAAGCTGGGTTTCCTCCCGGGATTCCAGGTCCATGATCCAGATATTCTCGGAGCCGCTTTTGTCGGAAATATACAACAGGGAGTTGCCGTCCGGGCTGAACCGCGGATGCACCTCATAAGGCAGGCCCCGGGTCAGGGCGGTGGCCGTGCCCCCGGTTGCCGGGATGGTGTAAATATCGCCCATCAGGTCAAAGGCAATCGTTTGCCCGTCCGGGCTGACATCCAATGAGATCCAGGTTCCCTGTTGGGCCTGAAAGGAAATTTTGCGGGACGGCTCCAGGGGGAGGCCTTCCTCTTTCTTTCCGGCGGTATCTTTTTCGGTGGAATCCTTCCCTGAATTCTGGGAATGAGCAGTCAGGAGAAATAACCCGGTGAGCAGCAGCAAGGCCCTGCGCACAAAGAATTTGGCAAACATTTTAAACGTATTAGCGGTTTCTCCGCTAAATATAGGGAATTATGCCCCCTGTCTGCGGGGGTCGACCTGCTCTTTTCCCGGATCGGCCATGCGGTTCAACAGGGGTTTCCCATACGTCGCCGGGGTCTATCCTTTCTTCCCGGGTGTGTTTGCGGGGGCAGGTCCGCTCCCGTCTGCATCCGCTTCCTGGCCCTCCTCAGCAGCGTCCGGGTCCGAAAAATCTTCAAAACCGTTGTCCAGCAACAGGTTGTACCATTGGATCACCTTGCGGATGTCGCTCGGGTAGACGCGGTCCTCGTCGTAATTCGGAAGCACCTCAAAGAAATATTCCTCGAGCTCCAGTTTTCCCGCCTTGTGGTTGATGGAGGTGTTGCCCCCGTCCTCCTTCTTCTGGATCCTGGCAAAAACCTCCCGAAGCGGCAGCTCCTCATCCAGTGTGTAGATGGCAATTTCGGAGAGGACGCTTACATTGCCGGTCATCCCGACGCTGATCTTCCTCCCGTCAGCCAGGGATTCGGCCACAAAGCCGGAACGGGTTTGCGTTACCAGACGAAACAGGCCCGGCTTTCCGGCGATGGACAATATCTTATCTAAACTCATAAAGTGATTTTCGGCTGCAAATATGCTAAAAATTAAGTCTACCGCCCCCGTTTTACGGCCGGGAACCGCATCTTATAATCAATCTGTACCTTCCCTTTGGAAATATTGGTCAGTTTCCCCTTGAGCAGGCGCTTTTTCAGGGAGGAGATGTGATCCGTAAAAAGGATCCCCTCAATGTGGTCGTACTCGTGCTGGATGACCCGGGCCAACAACCCGTCAAAGGTCTCCGTATGCTCCTTGAATTCCGCATCCTGATAGCGGAGGGTAATCGTGTCCTGCCGGGTGACGTCCTCGCGGATATCCGGGATACTCAGGCAACCCTCGTTGAAAGCCCATTTCTTCCCGGTCTCCTCCTGCATCTGCGCATTGATAAAAACGCGCTTGAACGCCCGGAGCTTTTCCTGCTCCTCGGGGGAGAAATCCTCGTCCTCCGCAAAGGGCGAGGTGTCGACCAGGAACAGCCGGATGGGCCGGCCCACCTGGGGGGCTGCCAGCCCCACCCCGTTGGCCTGGTACATAGTTTCCCACATATTCTCGATCAGGGTGGCGAGTTCCGGGTATTCCGGCCCAATCGTTTCGCATTTCCTGCGCAGTACCGGGTCTCCGTATGCGACTATTGGTAAGATCATAATTCTTTGCTGCTTAAATACGATTGCAGGATCAGGGTGGCGCTGATTTTGTCCACGGCTGCCTTATCGCGTCGTTTCTTTTTCTTCATCCCTCCTTCTATCATGGCCCGGACCGCCATTTGCGAGCTGAACCGTTCGTCCTGCCGGCTCAGGGGTAGATCCGGAAAACGTTTTTTTACACGCTCAATAAAGCTGCGGATTTCGGCTTCGATCCCGGACGGGCTGTTATCCATCCGACGCGGCTCCCCGATCACAATTCGTTCCACCTGCTCCTCCCCCATATAGCTTTCCAGGAAATCCAGCAATTCCGGGGTCCGTACTGTGGTCAGCCCGGAAGCGATCATCTGCAACGGGTCGGTCACGGCAATGCCGGTGCGTTTCTGCCCATAGTCCAAAGCGAGTATCCTGCCCAAATAAATTTTTTGGCAAAAATAACGGATAAATCGTTACAGGTATAAATCCGGCAGGACAATTGGGCAACAGCAGCTATCTTTGCGCAAATTCTAAAGACCCGATGGACACGTTAAAAACCAAGATCGAAGCCGCCTGGGAAAACCGGGAATTGCTCATGGAAGCAGAAACACAACAAGCGATCCGGGAGGTCATCGACCTGCTCGATGCCGGGGAATTGCGCTGCGCCAACCCGGGGCCTGACGGCTGGGAAGTCCAGGAATGGGTAAAGAAAGGCGTCGTACTGTATTTCCCCATCCAGAAAATGGAAACCCTGGAAGCCGGGATTTTTGAATACCACGACAAGATTCCCCTTAAGAAAGGGTATCGCGAAAAAGGCATCCGCGTGGTTCCCCATGCAGTAGCCCGCCACGGTGCATACATTGCCGGGGGGACGATCCTGATGCCCAGTTACGTGAATATTGGCGCTTATGTGGACCAGGGTACGATGGTGGATACCTGGGCCACAGTGGGCAGTTGCGCGCAGATCGGGAAGAACGTTCACCTGAGCGGCGGCGTCGGGATCGGCGGGGTCCTGGAACCCCTCCAGGCCGCCCCGGTCATCATCGAGGACAATGCCTTTATCGGCAGCCGGTCCATTGTTGTAGAAGGCGTGCGGGTGGAACGGGAAGCCGTACTCGGGGCCAACGTGGTGCTCACGGCATCCACGCGGATCATCGATGTCAGCGGGGCATCCCCTGTGGAATACAAAGGTCGCGTTCCCGCCCGTTCCGTAGTAATCCCCGGCAGCTATACCAAGGAGTTCCCGGCCGGGACCTACCAGGTGTCCTGTGCGCTGATCATCGGGCAGCGCAAGGAGAGTACGGACAAGAAGACCTCCCTGAACGACGCGCTCCGGGAATACGACGTCGCGGTCTGAGGCAAAAGGGCCGTTCACAGGGGCCCCGGTAGGACCGGGCGTTCCGGAAATACAGCGCCGGGGAAGCTCTTTTTTGGCAAAAATTATACTAATCGGGCCGATTTGCTGTTATAACTAGGCAGCCCTTAAATCCATCCCGATATGCGTGTCCCTCAGAAGGAAACACCCGAGATATCCGCACTCATCATTACCTACAACGAAATCGAACAGATAGCAGCCTGCATCGAAAGTATCGATTTTGTATCGGAAATCGTCGTGGTGGACTCCTACAGTACGGACGGCACCTATGAGTACCTGCAGGCCCATCCCCGGGTACGCGTCATTCGCCATGCCTTCAGGAATTTTACCGCCCAGAAGAATTTTGCACTGATGCACGCCCGCCACGACTGGGTCCTGTTCATCGATGCGGACGAACGAATCCCGGCGGGCCTCCGGGATGAAATCCTCGGCGAGCTTTCGAATCCCGGGAATGAAACAAATGCGTATTGGTTCTACCGCAAATTCATGTTTTGCGGCAAACCGCTCCGGTTCAGCGGCTGGCAGACCGATAAGAACATCCGGCTCTTCCGCCGCAGCAAAGCGCGTTATTCCTCCGAACGGATTGTCCACGAGCGCCTGGAAGTGGAAGGCCAAACCGCCTGCCTCTCCGAGCGAATGATTCATTACTGTTACCAGGGGTATTCCGATTACAAGGGCAAAATGCAACTCTACGGCCAGATGAAAGCCCTGGAGGCGTTCCGGAAAAACCGTCGATTCACCTACCTGAAATGGGTGGTCAAACCCCTCTGGAGGTTCCTCTTCAATTTCATTTGCCGGCTGGGCTTCCTGGACGGCTACCGCGGGTTGGTTATATGCTTTCTCGGCGCTCTGGAAGACGTACAGCGCTACCGGGTGCTGCGATTGATTGAACGGGAGTACCGGGCCGCACAGTACAGTCTGCCCCGCCTCAGTAAAAAAGGCTTCCTGGTAAGCGCCCTGACCCCTCAGCAATAGGGAGCGGCTTCACTACACGTGCCATTTCCCGTCGCCCCATTTACGACTTCGCTTGATTTCCGGCCCGTTGTTGCCGATATAACAACGCCACTCCCAAAAACCTCCCAGGTTCGCAAAAAATAAAAATTCATTTTGTTCATACTTTGAGAATGCTTTTTTTCGTTCTCTGAAAGTAATCGGAATCGTACGCACCCATGAATAAGGCCGAAGGTAACACCCGGTTGACCGCGCTCATTATCACCTACAACGAAATCGGGTATATTGAGCGATGCCTGGAATCGATTGCCTTTGCGGATGAAATTGTGGTAGTGGATTCCTTCAGTACGGACGGCACGTACGAATACCTGCTGGAACAACCCAATGTTCGGGTAATCCAGCATCCCTTCGAAAATTTCACCCTGCAGAAATCCTTTGCGCTGACCCAGGCCTCCAACGACTGGGTCCTGTTCCTGGATGCGGATGAGGTAGTACCCGGGGCCTTGCGCCGGGAAATCCAGGATACCATTGCAGGCAATACCGACCACGCAGCCTTCTGGTTTTACCGGCAATTTATGTTTGCCGGCAAACCGCTAAGGTTCAGCGGCTGGCAGACCGATAAAAACTACCGCCTGTTCCGACGGAGCAAAGCCCGGTTCACGGACCGGAAAATCGTTCACGAAACCCTGGAAGTAGACGGGTCTTCGGGAATCCTGCAGGAGCGCCTGATCCATTACTGCTATAAGAACTACGAAGACTACCGGTCTAAAATGTTGCATTACGGCCGGCTGAAGGCGCGGGAAGATTTTTTCAGGGAGAAAGGCTTTAATTACTTCTTTATGATGTTGAAGCCCCTGTGGAAATTCTTTAACCACTATATACTCCGCCTCGGGATCCTGGACGGCCGAAAGGGTATGGTCATCTGTTACCTGAACGCCCTGGGCGTCCTGGAGCGATACCGGGAATTGAAGAAGCTCGAACAGAAAAATGAGCTGGCCTACTACTTGTTGATGCCGTAGTGCGTCCAGACGTGCCTGCCGCGGCGCGTTTCCTTTCGTATCGCCGCGTTCTTGGCCAGTGTCTCCGGCGTCTTGTACCCCCGCTTGTGGTCCAGGTGTACACACACCGCGCTGTAGCGCAATTGTTTCGGCCGGATTCCGAAGTTTACCAGCCGCTCGCCCAGTTCCCGGTCCTGCCCCCCGTACTGCATGCGCTCGTCAAAACCATTGACATTCAGGATGTCCTTTTTCCAGCCCGATGAATTGTGCCCGTTCCAGCTGGCATTGGTGGGGGTGAGCCGGTTGAAGAGCCTGGAAGCCAACCCCCTGACGATCAGTTTCGTGTTCTTGAAAGTCTTCGGGATTCCCTGTTCCTTGAGCCAGTGGATATTGAAGCAGCGTTGCTTCTCGATATCCTCCCGGGTAATGGCCAGGGAGATATTCATCGGGAGCATGTAATAGCCCCCGGAAATAAAACATCCCTTTTCCTTGTTGAAGTGGTGGACCTGTACAAAATCGTTTCGCGGGATGCAATCCCCGTCGGTCATGATGATGTACGCTGCCCGGCAGGCCAGCAGCGCCTTGTTCAATATCCGGGATTTCTGGAATCCGTCATCCTCCTGCCAAACGTGGAGGATGTCGTAGAACACCTCCCCCCGCATCCGGTCAATCAGTTCCCGGGTGGCCTCCCGGGAGCCGTCATCCGCAATGACAACCTCAAAGTCCCTGAACAACTGGCAATTGAAGCCGATCAGCACTTTTTCCAGCCATTTCTCGGCATTGAAGGTGCTGATGATTACCGATATTTTTGGTTGATCCATAATCGAAAATACGCAAAAGCAAAAATAACGAACGCATATTGCATATTTTTGTCCGAAGCCTGGAAATTGCCCGGAATTTTCCGGAAACCGACCTGAGATGAAAGTAAAGGAAATCCCGAAATCGCTGTACCGCCAATTCCGGTTGCGGGCCACTCCGGTTAAAAAGCTGAAAAATTCCAGCCAGCCGGAAGCCCCGCTTGTGGTGTCCCTTACCTCTATCCCCGAGCGGATCCGATCGGTAGACCTGGTCATCCGGAGCTTGCTGAAACAGCGTTTGCTGCCGGAGCAAATTGTAATTTGGCTCCCGGAATCCCTGCAGGGGCACATACCGGATAGCCTGAAATCCCTGGAACACGGACGTTTCCGGATTGCTTTCAGCCCGCTCACCTGCCCGCATAAAAAACTGATCCACAGCCTGGAGGAATTCCCCGGCAACCCCATTGTTACCTGCGACGACGACTTGATGTACCCGCCGGGCTGGCTGGAAAAGCTCTACCGGACGCATCTGGAATATCCGAAGGACATCGTCGGGCACCAGATTCGTTACATCCGCTATGCGGAAGACGGGACGCTGCTCCCCTACCCGCAGTGGGTAGTGCCCCCGGACGGCGGCAGCAACCCCAAGGCGTTTATGGCAGTTGGTGCGGGGGGCGTGCTCTACCCGCCGGGCTCCCTGGACCCCCGGGTTCAGGACCGGCAATTATTCCTAAAGCTCAGCCCGCGGGCCGACGATCTCTGGTTCAAGGTTATGGGGCTCCTGGCAGGCACCCGGGTCCGGGCTGCCCTGGAGGCTTCAGGGGAACCCGTCCCCATCCTCGGTTCCCAGAAAACTTCATTGAAAAAAACGAATATCAATAAAGACAAAAACCGCGTACAGTGGGAGCAACTAACCGAATATTTCGGCCTGCACCCCCTATAACCGGGTATCCGGCAAAACAGGGGGTACGCGATGAAAACCGCTATGAAGAATATATTGGACAATTGCCTGCAAGTTCTTGAATCCGGGGGGCTGATCCTGTATCCGACCGATACGGTCTGGGGCATTGGGTGCGACGCCACAAACCCGGAAGCCGTTGCCCGGGTCTACACCCTGAAACAACGGCCGGACAGCAAGGCGCTCATCTGCCTGGTGGGGTCCGGGCGGCAGCTCGAACAGCTCATCCCGGAAGTCCCGGACGTGGCCTGGGACATAATGGACCTCTCCGAAAAGCCCGTTACGATCGTATATGACAACCCGCAGGGTGTGGCGCCGAACCTGGTGGCCGCAGACAACTCGCTGGCGGTACGCATTGCATCGGACAACTTTTGCCGCGAGCTGCTCCGGCGCTTCCGCAAACCCCTGGTTTCGACCTCGGCCAACCTGGCAGGGCAGCCGACGCCCGATTCCTTTTCCGGGATCGCCCCGGATATTTTAAATGGTGTGGACTATGTGGTACCTTTGCAACAGGAAACCGAGCTCCGCACGCCTTCCTCCATTATCCGGCTGAAGGCAGACGGACAGGTGCAGGTGATCAGAAAATAACTATGTCCGAGCCCTATTACAGAGAAGCCCTGGATCATCCCATATTTAAGAAACTCTCCGATACGGCCAGGGAACTATCCCTGGAGACCTATGTGATCGGCGGGTTTGTCCGCGACTATTTCCTGGGCCGCGAACAGAAAAAGGATATCGACATCGTAGCCGTGGGCAGCGGGATTGCCCTGGCGGAGAAATTGGCCGCCGGTCTCCCCGGGAAGCCCAGGGTGAGCGTATTTCGGAATTTCGGGACCGCCATGGTCCGGCACGGCGAACTGGAGCTGGAGTTTGTCGGGGCCCGCAAGGAGAGTTACAACCGGGACAGCCGGAAACCGGCCGTGGAGGACGGAAGCCTAGAAGACGACCAGAAGCGACGGGATTTTACCATCAACGCCCTGGCGCTGTCCCTGAACCCCGAAGACTTCGGTAGGTTGCTGGACCCGTTCGGAGGGATGGACGACCTGGAGGCCGGGCTTATCCGAACGCCCCTCGCCCCGGCCGAAACCTACAGCGACGATCCGCTGCGCATGATCCGGGCCATCCGGTTTGCCGCACAACTCGGCTTTCGCATCGAACGGGATTCCCTCAATGCGATCGCCTCCCAGCACGAACGCCTCCGTATCGTTTCCATGGAACGCATCGTGGAGGAGCTCAATAAAATATTACTCACGGAAAAACCGTCTGTGGGCCTTGGACTCCTATTTAAAACCGGCTTGCTACGGCATATCCTCCCCGAGCTCGTCGCCCTCCAGGGAATTGAGGAAAAAGAAGGGCAGCGCCACAAGGACAATTTCTGGCATACCCTGGAAGTTGTGGACAACATCTCCAAAAACACAGACAACCTCTGGTTGCGCTGGGCAGCCCTGCTGCACGATATCGGGAAGGCCCCCACCAAGCGGTTCGACAAGAAAGTCGGCTGGACCTTCCACAGCCATGAATTTGTCGGGTCCAAGATGGTGTATAAGATCTTCAGGCGCCTCCGGCTGCCCCTGAACGAGAAGATGAAATACGTCCGGAAGCTCGTGATGATGAGTTCCCGCCCGGTTGGTCTGTCGGGAGACGACGTCACCGATTCGGCTGTGAGGCGGCTCGTCTTTGATGCCGGGGACGATGTGGACGACCTGATGACGCTCTGCGAGGCGGATATCACCACCAAAAACCCGCGGAAGCAAAAACGCTACCTGGAGAATTTCGGGGAGGTGCGGCAGAAAATCGCGGAGGTCGAGGAACGGGACCGGGTACGGAATTTCCAGCCGCCCGTAAGCGGGGATCAGATCATGGCGGCTTTCAACCTGGAGCCCTCCCCGGAAATCGGCCGGGTAAAAGACGCCATCAAAGAGGCCATCCTGGAAGGTGAAATCCCGAATGAAACCGGGGCCGCCTGGCAGTTTATGCTGCGAAAAGGCCGGGAAATCGGGTTGGAACCCACCCCGGAGGCCTTGAAATACACCCCCGAAAACCATGCGTAACAGGCTGAAGAAAAATTACATCCGCTTTGCGCGCATCTCCCTGGTACTCGTATACCTGGTCATTTTGGCCGGGGCAGTGGTGCGCATGACGGGAAGCGGGATGGGGTGCCCGGACTGGCCCAAATGCTTCGGGTACCTGATACCCCCCACGGAGGCCTCCCAACTAAACTGGTCCCCGGGCAAAGCCTTTGATAAAGGGCAGGTGATCATCCGGGACGAAGCCCTGCTGCTCGCCCGGGCCGACTTCGTCACGGGTACAGATTTCGAATCCGGGAACTGGGAACCGTATACCCGGCACGATTACGCGGTCTTCAACGCCGCCCATACCTGGACGGAATACATCAACCGCCTCCTCGGCGCGCTGGCGGGCCTCTCCATCCTGATCATGGCCGGGTGTTCCCTGGCCTGGTGGCCCGAGCGAAGGTCCCGCGTGATTTTTGCCTGGCTCACCGTACTTGCCATCGGGTTCCAGGGGTGGCTGGGGGCGACGGTCGTCTACTCGGTCCTGGCACCCGTACGCATTACGCTGCATATGATGATGGCCCTGGTACTCGTGGGCATGCTGCTGTGGATTGTCTTCCGCAGCGAAGCGGGCAGGCGCGTCCGCACGTACGACCGGTTAACCGCCCGCCTCTGGCTGGCAACCGTGGCCCTGAGCCTGTTGCAAATCCTGCTGGGGACCCAGGTCCGCCAATATGTCGATGACCAGACGGATATTCTGGGATACGGCGCCCGGGACCAGTGGCTGGCCAACCCCACCTGGGTCTTTTATGTCCACCGCTCCTTTTCGGCCCTGCTGCTCCTGCTCCACCTGTGGGTCGCCTACCGGATTGCCACACTCCGCCTGGGGTTCCGGAAAATATTCCCCACCCTCGGTGTCCTGTTGCTGATACTGGTGAGTGGCCTGGCCATGGCTTACCTGGATTTTCCCTGGGGCTCCCAACCGATCCACCTGGTGATGGCCTCGGTACTCTTTGGCCTGCAGTGGTATCTGCTCCTGGAAATGCAAAGGGCTGCCCGTGCCGGTATTTCTTTGTAACTTTGCCGGAATCTCAAAACGATCGCGCAGATGGTATACAAAATCCGGATCATACTGGACGCCCAGGAGGATATTTTCCGGGATTTGGAGGTAGAAGCAGACAGCAACCTGGAGGAATTGCACAATGCAATCTCCCAGGCTTTCGGCTTTCTGGGAGAGGAGATGGCGTCATTTTACACCTGTGACGAAAACTGGAACCAGGAAGAGGAAATCCCGCTGTTCGATATGAGCGAGGGCGGAAATGATATCCGGCTGATGCAGGACACCCCGATGGCCGAGGTCCTCAACGAGGACGAACCCAAATTGCTGTACGTCTACGATTTCCTGAATATGTGGACATTCTTCGTGGAACTGGCGGATATTGCCGAAAAGGAAGACGGGAACAGCTATCCGAACCTGTTGTTCAGCTTTGGAGAATTGCCCGAATCCCCGCCGGAAAAGCGCTTTGAAGCCGAATCGGAAGGTCCCGTGGAGGATGAACCCTTTGGCAGTTACGACGACCTGGATTTTGACGAAAACTGGAATTAGCCCTGCCTTCCCGCGGCATTTCCACATCCTGCCACCCCAGAATTTATTCCCAATTTAAACCGGCACCCGCATGTTAAACCTGTATGCAACCCAAATCGAAACCGTTTCCCTCCACCGCGTGGGAAACAAACACCGGGCAGAGCCCCTGTTCCTGTCCGAGGCCCCCTATCGCCTGAATGATGAGATCGGCGGCCTGCTGAAGGAGTATTTTTTCAAACCCTTCCGCGAAAAAGAAGAAAATTACTACTGTTTCAGGCATGAGGCCGACCTGGAATTCCACCCGGTCTACCAGGCAGCCTGCCAGGTTTTCGATAACCCGGGCCGCCTTCACGAAGTGAGCCGGGAAATCGCCCGCCATCTGTTTTCCCAGTCCAATCACCCCCATATCAAAAGCGGCGAGTGTTATGTGGCCTACCTGACGGATGTGATGCTGGACAACGAGAAAACGGATGCCCTGGGGATTTTTAAGAGCGAGGTCAAACAGGACTTCCTGCAATTTGAGGAGCAGGGTGCCAACCTGGATATGCTGGTCCGTCAGGGTGTCAACCTGAACCGGCTGGACAAGGGCTGCCTGATCTTTAACCGCGAACGGGAAAACGGCTTCAAGGTCCTGTCCTCGGACAGCAACCGCTACGACGCGAAATACTGGCTGGAGGAATTCCTGGGCCTGGCCCCGCTCACCGACGAGAACTTCTACACCAAAAACTACCTGAAATTCTGCCAGAATTTTGCAAAGGATGTCGTCCTCCCTGCCGAGGACAAACAACAGGAGGTCCTGTTCATGAACCGGGCGGTGAACCATTTTGCCAAGAACGACGATTTTGAGGAAACGCGGTTTTTGAACGAGGTGATGGACAACCCGGAACTTATCCCGGAATTCAAACATTACAAAACCGAGAAAGGGCCCAAGTACAGTATCGAGGACGTTTCGAACTTCCAGATTGCCAACAAGGCGGTAAGCGATTCCCGGAAGAAGATCAAAAACGTCATCGACCTGGATACCAATATCCAGATCAAACTAAACTTCATCAACCCGGATTCGGCCGAGAAATTCGTCGAAAAAGGCTGGGACGAGGAGCGGCAGATGTACTACTACCTGGTGTACTTTAACCGGGAACAGAAGAGCTGATCCGCCAACCTTTCGGGTTCCGGCATATTACGCGGCACCCTTTACAGGGAGGTTTTGCGTACTCCCCGGAATCAAATCTCGATTTTCCGTTCGATAATCTGTTTCATACTGACGTCCTGGTAGTTCCGCTTGACGAAGTCCAGGGCCAGGGCAAGCACCTCCCCCATGGTTTCGCTCTTCTTGAATTGCATGTCCAGGGTGAGGTCGTAGATTTCGGATTTCAGCTGATCCACATGTGCCGGCACGGAAATCGCGTCCTTACGGGCGATCTTTATCAGCCGTTTGATGCGGTTCCCGGAACTGATGATCCGCTTGGCGACAATGGAGCGCTCCTCCACCTTGTACTGGTCGACGGAATCGCGGAGTAATTTGTTTTTTACCAGGTCCACCATCGCATTGTTTTCCTTGAAGAATTGCGGCCGGTAAACTTTGAGTTTCCCCTCGTAACTCTGCTGGTCGAAGTCGATGGCACGGATGCGGTATACCACGTGGTCAAAATCATGCACGGGTACGATCACGTAGTTGTAGGATCGCATATCCCCGAGCAGGCGGATCATGCAGCGTTCGTTGAACTTGACGAATTCCTTGGCGAGCTGGGCCTTTTCAGATTCGGAACAAACCGGCAACATATCCTTGATGAATACGTCCCCGGGGATGCCGGCGATGTGCTCCTCGATGAGCGTGTCCTTGAACACCAGGAAGTTCAGGTTATAGGGCGACAACATGTGCTCCAATTCCAGGCCGTAGATACGGGAGGCATCCGTACGCTTGACGTAGAAGTAGGTGAAGTTGTCGTTCAGGATATTCCGGACCTTGATGCGGAATGGCTTGGAATTGCCGAACGTACAGTAATCCACGGCGTCCACGTTCAGGTACTGGAAGATCCGGTCGCTCCCGTCCGAATGCAGCATCGAATAGACCCGTTTCAGGCTCAGGTCGATTTCCTTTCGTTCGGAATCCGAATAGTACACCCGCACCCACAACGTGTCCTGGTCGTTCGAATCGTAGACCACCACCGAACCGGAAAAGCGCAGCAGGTCCTCATAGAAAATCGGGATTTCTATGGTCCTGCTGTAATCCGATAAATAGGCATCCAGCTCCGGGATCACGGGGAACGGCGGCTTTTTGCGCGACATGAGTTTCTCCTTGGACATAGAAAGGATTTGGGTTTGCTTGTAACAAATTACGCATTTCTTCGTCAAGTTTAGTAAGCGAACCTAAAACTCCCCGCCGTTGGAAACCATTCTGACTGTCACCAACCTCACTAAAAAATTCGGAGCCCTGACGGCCGTCAAAGACCTGAGCTTCACCATCGAAAAAGGAAATGTATACGGCATCCTCGGGCCCAATGGAAGCGGGAAATCCACCACGCTGGGCATTGTGCTGAACGTGGTAAACCGCACCTCGGGCCAGTTCAGCTGGTTTGACGGGACAAGTACCACCCACCAGGCGCTTAAAAAAGTCGGGGCCATCATTGAACGGCCGAACTTCTACCCGTACATGTCCGCCCAGCAAAACCTCCGGCTGGTCTGCCGGATCAAGGAGGTGCCCTATACGCGGATTCGGGAAAAACTCGAACTGGTGGGTCTCTGGGACAGGCGCAATAGCAAATTCAAGACATATTCCCTGGGGATGAAGCAGCGGCTGGCCATAGCCTCCGCCCTGTTGAACAACCCGGAAATCCTGATCCTGGACGAGCCGACCAACGGCCTGGACCCCCAGGGGATCCACCAGATCCGGGAACTTATCAAACAGATTGCGGCCCAGGGCACTACCATCCTGCTGGCCTCCCACCTGCTGGATGAGGTCGAAAAGGTCTGCTCGCACGTAGTCATCCTCCGGAAAGGGGAAAACCTCTACACGGGCAAGGTAGACGGCATGCTGGCCAGCCACGGTTATTTTGAATTGAAATCCGCCGATATCGATGCCCTGGAGGCATTCCTTGGAAACCAACCGGAATTCGGCAGCTTCACGCGGGAAAACGGCCTGCTCACGGGGTACCTTGAGGACCCCCTGGAACCGGAAGTGCTCAACGAACGCTGTTTTAAAAACGGAATCCGGTTATCCCACCTGGTCAAGCGCAAAGAAAGCCTCGAACAGCAATTCCTGGCCATCACCAACAAACAGGAAGCCCGCAATTCCTAAAATACAACCTGCATGAAACGCCTGCTCCAAATAGAATTCATCAAACTCTGGAACAACCGGGCCAGCCGCTTTTTGGTCCTCGCCTACTTTGGGCTGATTGCGCTGATCGCCCTGGTGACCTCCATCAAAATCGACTGGGGGCCCCTGAAATTCAACGTAGCGGACATCGGGATTTTTAACTTCCCCTATATCTGGCATTTCAACACCTTTATGATTGCCTTTTTAAAGGTTTTCCTGGCCATCGTCATCGTCTCGATGATCTCCAACGAGTACAGCAACAAGACGATCAAGCAGAACCTCATCGACGGGTTGTCCAAGAAAGAGTTTATCGCCTCCAAGGTCCTGACCATCGGCGTGCTCGCCATTGCCTCTACCCTTTTTGTGTTCCTTATTTCGCTGGTTTTGGGGCTGATGCATTCGGATTACGATGAAATTGCAATCATTTTTTCCGACCTGGAATACCTGGCGGCCTACCTGGTAAAGTTGTTCGGTTTCTTTGCCTTCTGCTTCTTTGTGGGCATGCTGGTGAAACGGTCCGCCTTCGCCCTGGGCTTCCTGTTTATCTGGTTTATCGGAGCGGAGTTCATCCCCTGGGTCTACCTGACGTCCAAATACACCAAGGGCTACGCGGATTCCATCTACCAGTTCTTCCCTTTCGGGTCCATGTGGCAAACGCTGTCCGAACCGTTTACACGACTGTCCGTGATCCAGTCGGCCGCCCGGGAAGTTGGGGAGGAAATCGTAAAGGACTACGCAGTCCACGGTTTTCAATTGCTCATCGTCCTGGCCTGGTCCGCGATATTTATCTACCTGTCCTACGTCCTGCTCAAAAGACGCGATCTCTGATATCCGTGCGACGCGATCTCTGATTTCCGCAGTTGCGGCATCCAACCGGACCCCGGAGGGCCGTTTATCCGCAATGTCTTCCCCCTGAACGCCTTTCGGTCCGGGATCCGGGAATATTTCGTAATTTACCCTTCCTGGACCGATGAAAATGTTTCAAAAATTGCTATGTGTGGCCGGGCTGCTCTGCGCGCTCGCTACCCGGGGTCAGGAATGCCCCCAACCGGTCTTCCCGGCAGACGGCCAAACGGCTGTTGCCGTGGATGCGAGTATCCAGTGGACCGCCGTGACCGGGGTTACCGCCTACAGCCTGACCATCGGTACCACCCCGGGTGGGACGGAAGTCCTGCCGCTGACCTCCGTGGGGCTTGCCACCTCTTATGCCCCGGCCCGCGGCCTGCCGGATAACCAGGAGATTTTTGTAACCCTGTACATCTTTAACCTGACCCAGGGAACAACGCCCTGCACATCGTTTAGCTTTACCACCGAAGATGTCACCACAGCACCCGGATGCACGGTGCTGCTCAGCCCCACTGACGGATCCCGGAATGTCCCGGTGGGGACGGACATCCGCTGGGCGTACAGCCCGACGGCCACCTCCTACACCATTTCCATAGGCACCAGCCCGGGCGGCTCCGACCTGGTTGACGGGGCCACCGTTGATGATGCGCTCCGCTTTGTGCCGCCCGCCGACCTGCCGGAGGAACAGGATATCTACGTCCGTGTGGTGCCGCAAAACGAAAACGGGGAACCCACCGGCTGTTCCGAGTCTACCTTCAGGACCGGCCCCCTGGCCACCCTCCCCGGCTGCTCGGTGCTCCGGTACCCGGCGGATGGGGAATCCAATATCCCCCTGTCACCGGTCCTGGAGTGGGATCCGGTACCCGGGGCCACCGGGTACATCGTGTCCATCGGCACCTCCCCGACCACCAACGATGTCCTGGACAGCGCTGATCTTCGCAATGTCACGGAAACCGACGTCATCAATTTTTTGCCGAATACCATCTATTTCGTCCGCATCGTTCCCTATAATTCGGCCGGGGAAGCCCTGGGTTGCGGGCAGACGACTTTTTCCACCATCCTGGGATGCGGCCCGTATTTCGACGCCGGCGGAAATCTGGTGGACCTCCATCCGGAAATTACCTTTCCCGCAACGGTAGGAATCTGCCGGGACAACCCGGTCAATACGGTCAGCGCTACCGATGCGGCAGACGGCTACCGGTGGTACCTGGTGGAGGCACCCGGGCGGGAGCGGCTACTGGCGGAAGGCCCGGACTTTGAAATTCCCGGGGAAGGCACCTACCGGCACGAGATCTACAATACTTTCACAGGGGTTTCCGGGGATTTTGAGTGCAGTTCTTCCCGGGAATTCACAGTGGCCGTTTCTGAAGCTGCCATCCCCGAAGACACCGATATCCGGCTGGGTGCCGGGGTGATTCGAATTGAGGCAAATGTATCCGGAATCGGGGATTACGAATTTTCCCTGGGCAATGCCGACGGGCCCTACCAGGAGAGCAACGTCTTCAGCGACCTCCCCCTGGACTCCTACCGGATATACGTCCGGGACCGCAATGGGTGCGGGATCACGGAAATTTTGGTGGAACCGGACCTGACAGCAGAGGGTTTCCCGAACTTCTTTACCCCGAACGGGGACGGACGCAACGACCGCTGGCAGTTTATCCTCCCGGAAAGCGGCATCAGCCCGGTTCGCGAAATCTCGATCTTTGACCGGTACGGCAATTTGATCGCCCGGGTGGACCCCCAGTCCGATGGCTGGGACGGAACCCTCCGGGGAAATCCCCTCCCACCGAGCGATTACTGGTACCGGGCTGTAGACAACCAGGGAGGCGTAGTCACCGGGCATTTTACCTTAAAACGCTGAAACAGGATGGAAACCAGAAGCCTATATTTCCTGCTCTTCGCGCTCCTGTTTGGCCAGCTGGCCCCCGGTCAGACGTGCCCCCAACTTATATCCCCGGCCAACGGGGAGGAGGACGTCCCGGTAGATGCGGCCATCTCCTGGACGGACCCGGGAAGTTTTTCAGGTTTTATCGTCTCCATCGGCACGACCCCGGGCGGGGTGGACATCCTGACCAACCGCACCTCCTCGCCCATCAGCGGGTATAAGCCCGAAACCGGGTTGCCGGAAGACACCTGGATTTATATCAGCTTTATCCTGATCCTGGCGGACGGGACGGAAATTTCCTGTCCGGGATACCGGTTCCGGACGGCCCCTTTTGACAGGCCCCCGGACTGTACGCGCCTGCTGGCTCCCCGCAACAACGCCGAAGAAGTCGCCCTGGGGGAAGAATTAATCTGGGACTACGCACCACGGGCCACGGGGTATCTGCTGACCGTACTGACTTCCCAGGGTGACACGCTGGTGGCCGAACGGGACATGGGGAACATCCTCGACTTCAACCCCCCGGGGAATTTCCCCCCCGAGACGGATATATTTGTACAGATCACGCCGTACAACCGGCTGGGGCCTGCGCCAGGGGGGTGTCCGGCGGAGCGCTTCCGGACCGGGGCTTCCACGGTGGATTGCGGCCCCCAGCGACCGGAAATTCTCGGCTTTCCGGGGGCTGTTGGCCTGTGTCCGGAACTGGGTTATGCGGAGGTATCGGCTCCGGCAGGGGCGGACGGGTATAACTGGTTCCGGGTGGCTGCCGACGGGTCGCAGCAACTCGTTGCGAGCGGCAGAGAAGTCCGCCTGGACGTTACGGGCAACTATTTCCTGGAGGCGTACAACGAAGTAGGCTCTATCAACGAGTTTGCTATCTGCAATACGCTCGTGGAATTTTCCGTGGTGACCACCCCTCCCCCGATGATCCGGCGCACGCAGGTATCCCGGGAAGTGGACGGGTTGCGCATCCAGGTTTTCCTGGAACAAAACGGGGCGTATGAATATTCCCTGGATCCCGTGTCGGGGTTCCAGTCGTCCCCGATCTTCAGCGGGCTGCCCCTGCAGGGATATACCGTCTATGTTCGGGATGCCTTTGGGTGCGGGCAGGTGCAGCAGGAGGTTGCCCGGAGCCTGAGCGCTGCCGATTTTCCGCCCTTTTTCACCCCGAACAACGACGGGGCCAACGACCTCTGGCGGTTTGACCCGCCGCAGGACCTCTCGGACGCCTATGTGGAAACTATCCGGATATTCGATCGATATGGGAATTTCCTGATCGAACTCGACCCGGAATCCCGGGGTTGGGATGGCAATGTCAACGGCAAACCCGTGCCCGCCTCCGTGTACTGGTTTGTAGCCGTTTCGCTCCGGCAGGAGGTGATCCGGGGCTATTTTGCCCTGAAACGATAGGGATGCCCACCGCAATTTCCATCCCTGCCCGAAAGATCCGCACCCCGCGGCAAGATTCTGCTTCCGGGCGAGGAAGCCTCCCGGGGCTTTTGTATTTTTAAGGCATGAAATTCAAGGTAGTTTCGGAATTCCAGCCGACAGGGGACCAGCCGGCCGCCATCGCCCAGCTCAGCGGGGGGATTCGCGAGGGGGATCGATACCAGACCCTGCTGGGGGTTACCGGGTCCGGCAAAACATTTACCGTTGCCAACGTCGTGGAACAGGTACAACGACCTACCCTTGTGCTGGCGCATAACAAGACCCTCGCGGCCCAGTTGTATTCCGAGTTCAAGATGTTTTTCCCGGAAAATGCCGTGGAGTATTTTGTGTCCTACTACGACTATTACCAACCCGAGGCCTACATCCCCACAAGCGGCCTGTACATCGAGAAGGACCTATCCATCAACGAGGATATCGAGAAACTCCGGCTGAGTACCACCTCCTCCCTCCTCTCCGGGCGGCGGGACGTGCTGGTGGTTGCCTCGGTTTCCTGCCTGTACGGTATCGGGAACCCGATTGAATTCCAGAAGAACGTAATCCATCTTGAACGGGACCAGGTACTGGCCCGCACCCGGTTGATGCACCAGCTGGTCCAGAGCCTGTATTCCCGGACGACAGCGGATTTCCGCAATGGGAACTTCCGGGTTCGGGGCGATGTCCTGGATGTCTTCCCCGGCTATGCGGACCACGCTTTCCGCATCCATTTCTTCGGGGATGAAATCGAGGCCATCGAAGCCTTTGATCCTTATAATAACAAGGTGATCGAAGAATATGAAACCCTGAATATCTACCCGGCCAATATGTTTGTGACTTCCCCGGATGTCCTCCAGGAAGCCATCCACAAAATCCAGGACGACCTGACTGCCCAGGTTGCCTATTTTAAGGAAATCGGCAAGCCCCTGGAGGCAAAACGCCTGGAGGAACGGACAAACTTTGACCTGGAGATGATCCGGGAGTTGGGGTACTGCTCGGGTATTGAAAATTATTCCCGCTACCTGGACGGGCGCGAGCCAGGTACCCGGCCGTTCTGCCTGCTGGATTACTTCCCGGACGACTACCTGATGGTGGTGGACGAAAGCCATGTGACCATCCCCCAGGTACACGCCATGTACGGAGGCGACCGGTCGCGGAAGGAGAATCTGGTGGACTACGGGTTCCGCCTGCCTGCCGCCATGGACAACCGTCCGCTGAAATTCGAGGAATTTGAAGCGCTTCAAAATCAGGTAATCTACGTCAGCGCCACCCCGGCCGACTACGAGATGCAGCAGAGCGGCGGGGTGTATGTGGAACAGGTCATCCGCCCTACCGGCTTGCTCGACCCGGTTATTGAGGTTCGGCCAAGCGAAAACCAGATCGACGACCTGGTGGAGGAAATCCAATTGCGGGTACAGCGGGACGAGCGCACCCTGGTCACCACGCTCACCAAACGGATGGCCGAGGAACTGACCAAATACCTGACCCGTATTGATGTTCGCTGCCGGTACATCCACAGCGACGTGGATACCCTGGAGCGGGTGGAAATCATGCAGGACCTCCGCAAGGGGATTTTCGATGTGCTGGTGGGGGTCAATTTACTGCGGGAGGGGCTCGACCTGCCCGAGGTATCCCTGGTGGCCATCATCGATGCGGACAAAGAAGGGTTCCTCAGGAGCAACCGTTCGCTGACCCAGACGGTGGGCCGGGCAGCCCGCCACCTGCAGGGCAAGGCCATTATGTATGCGGATACCGTGACGGACAGCATGCAAAAGACCATAGACGAAACGAATTACCGCCGGCAGAAACAACTCGATTACAACAAGGAACACGGAATCACCCCCAGGGCCCTGAAGAAAAACCTGGACAGCGTGCTGGCCAGAAACTCGGTCTCCACCTTCCACTTCGAGAAAAAGGAACGCGATGCACGGGAACCCGACCCCGCCTACCTGACCAAGGAGCAAAAAGAGGAACTGATACGCAAAAAACGCAAGGACATGGAACGGGCCGCCAAGGACCTGGACTTTATGCAGGCGGCCAAATTGCGGGACGAAATAAAAGTGCTGCAGGAGAAAGCCTGATTGCAGGAGAAAGCCTGATTGGAGGAGAAAGCCTGATTGGAGGAGAAAGCCCGATTGCGGGAGAAAGAACATTTATTGGCCCACTTTGAATTCCGGGTGATGTGCCACATACCCTGCCGGCCGGGATTTCCACAAAAAAAAGCGCCCCGAAACCGGGGCGCTTCCCTAACTAACCAACTAAACAAACCAACCATTATGAGGCCCGTTAGGTGGGCCAGCCATAATTCGTTTACTTGCCAATTTCAATAAGCCGCTTTGGCTTCGGCAAGGCTTCTTCTTTCTTAGGGAGTGTAAAACGCAGGATACCGTCTTCGTAGTTGGCTTCGATGGCCTCCTCGTTTACGGATTCCGGCAGGGTAAAGGCCCGTTTGAAATTCGAATACCAGAATTCCCTGCGGGTATACCCCTTTTCGTCTTCCTGTTTCTCCTCTTTGTGCTCCATGGAAATGGTCAGCACGTTGTCGTCGACCTCAATGTTGAAGTCTTCTTTCTTCTGACCCGGGATGGCCAGCTCCAGGGTAAAGTCGGTCTCCCCCTCGCGGATATTCACCGCAGGCAGGTTTTGGTTGTAGCGATCTACCCCGCCGAACCAGTCGGGCATCATCACGTCGTTCCAGAAGCTTGGAAACAATCCGGTGTGTTTACGTACTAGTGTCATGATATGTAATTTTTTGTTGTTTTAAAATTTCACCCTATAGAGAGCAAACTACATACCGATTGGGAAATGCTGTCTTTATGACATATATATTGGAGTTATTCCTGCCTTATTGGCAGGTGCCGGTGGCGGCTCCGCAGGTTTGTCGGGGTGTGAACGGCACGCCCCCTCAGGGACAAACAGCTACCTTCCTTGAATTGCCGCAGGCCTTAAATGAAGTGGGCGTTAATTGCGGTGGACTGAATTGTAGCGGGTTTAATTGTAGTGGGCCTTGAAGATATTGATCAAAACGTCCGGGGGGACGATCTTATCCGGGTAGCGGTGCATGATAGTCAGCACCTGCTCGATAGCGGAAGGCCGCAGGCCCATACCCAATCCGATATCGTGTAATCGGCGTATCTCCTCCGGGTGGCGGTCCTTGTCTACATTCATCAGCAGGACGAGCCGGTGGAATTGCAGGATGCGGTCTGCCTGGGTTTTGGGCATGATCTTTTCGACCTGGCTCTCAAAGAGCGAATCGAAGTCCTCCCGGTGCACCCCCAGTTGCTCGGACACCCCCAAAAGAAAGGAATATTCCGAATCCTTGATAGCGGTATCGGCCCGAGCAAAGGAAATCATTTCCGAAAGTATGCTGAGTTTCTCCTCGTAGGTGCTCATAGCCGGGACCGGGTTGGGTGATCGTTACTTAGATAACTCGAAATTCCGGAATTTCGTATATCCGGAACCCGTGGATCCCAACCCTCCGAAAAGGCATCGCCGCATGGTATAATCACATAAAAAATCCCGCAAAACCCAATGACCGGATGCCACCGAAAAGGTCCTGCGGGATTATCCTAAATAGGCTGTCCCTTAGCTGGTAAACCGGATCGGCACCTCATAGGTCCCGCCGCTTTGAAGCCCGGTACCCGCAATGTTGTGGTAGTTCAGCTTGGCCTTTACATAGCGCTCCAGCCGTTCGTTGTCCGTGCGTACGGAGAGGACGACAATCTCATTGTCGTTGTTGACGGTAAAACGCACCCAGGCGCTCAACTCCTGATTGTCTTCCAGAACAATGTTGTTGTCTTTTAAAATGTCCCCGATCTTGGCGCACACCTTGGTTTCGGGAGCAATCGGTTCGGTGGTACCCTCTGTTGCCAGGGCATTGGCGGAAAACAAAAGGGCAGCTGCTACGGATAAAACACTAAATTTTCTCATGACGTTGTTTGTTTTGATGATTGATGAATGAAGTTCTTTGATTAAAAAGACGAGTGCTGCAGGCAATCGTTACAATTATTTACGCTTTTAACATTTTTTTAATCGATTTTCTGATAATTCCATACTCCCTGGCGGTTATTTCCAAAAAGACTTCAAAAAATACCTCCGGAACCCTGAGCGTCTGTTCAGCAGACGGTTATCGGATACGAAGACATGGCAAATGTCCGCCCGATCTGCGAGACCGGCAAGGAGGCAGGTGAAATTTCACCCAGGCTTAATACCCGGACGCCTTCCGTATCAATAACAAAAAAAAGGGGTCATGTTCTCGTAACATGACCCCTCCGGTTTGTTTCCTGAAAGAATTTCAGGCAAGCACTTCCTTCACCTTGTCCGCGGCTTCCTGGAACTGAACTGCGGAGTGTACCGCCAACCCGGAATTATCCAGGATCTCCTTGGCGAGTTCGGCATTGGTGCCCTGCAGGCGCACGATGATCGGCACCTTGATGGCGTCCCCCATATTCTTATAGGCATCCACGACACCCTGGGCCACCCGGTCGCAGCGGACGATCCCCCCGAAAATGTTGATGAGGATGGCTTTGACGTTGGCGTCCTTGAGGATGATCCGGAAGGCTTCCTCCACGCGTTTTGCATCGGCCGTCCCTCCGACGTCCAGAAAATTAGCAGGTTCGCCACCGGCCATCTTGATCAGGTCCATGGTTGCCATGGCCAATCCGGCCCCGTTCACCATGCAACCGACATTCCCGTCCAGGTCCACGTAATTCAGCCCCACGGCACGCGCCTCCACCTCGATGGGGTTCTCTTCCCTCAGGTCCCGCATTTCCGCATACTGCTTGCGGCGGAAGAGTGCATTGTCGTCCAGGGACACCTTGGCATCCACAGCCAGGATTTTATCATCCGAGGTCTTCAGTACCGGGTTGATTTCAAACAAGCTCGCATCGCTTTGCTCATACGCCTTGTAGAGGGAGCTTACAAATCGTGTCATTTCCTTGAAAGCCGTACCCGAAAGCCCCAGGTTAAATGCTATTTTGCGGGCCTGGAACGGCAGCAGGCCGGTAGCCGGGTCTATCTCTTCTGTGAAGATCAGGTGGGGGGTCTTATCGGCTACCTCCTCGATATCCATCCCGCCTTCGGGGGAATACATGATCATCACACGCGATTCCGCCCGGTTGAGCAGTACGGACATGTAGTATTCCTCCGTGTCGCTGTCTCCCGGGTAGTAGACGTCTTCCGCAACCAGTACCTGGTGCACTTTTTTACCTTCGGCAGATGTCTGGGGGGTTACCAAATTCATCCCGATGATCTCCTCGGCGATGGATTCCACCTCTTTCAGGTTTTTGGCCAGTTTCACCCCGCCGCCCTTGCCACGGCCCCCGGCGTGGACCTGGGCCTTGATGACATGCCAGCTCGTGCCGGTTTCCTGTGTGAGCTGCTTGGCAGCATCCACGGCTTCCTTCTTGTTATGGGCCACGATGCCGCGCTGGATGCGGACGCCGAAACTCGCCAGAATCTCTTTTCCTTGGTATTCGTGTAAATTCATGTTGGTTTTATAAGGAGTTGCATGCAAAAATAGCAAACCGCATGGACTTCCCCTAATGCAAATGCCTTCGGGTCACTCCGGCTCAATATCCTTGAAGTCGAGCGGGTCAAAATTGCGGAAATGCCCGTTCATTTCGATGCGTTCCCGCGTTTCATTCAACTGCTGGAGCACCCGGATGGTCTCCCTGAGGTGGTCCAGCAAAAAATCCAGGCGCGCGGCCTCGCCGGGAATCTGCAACAGGCTGTATTCCTGTTCAAAGGACAAACCCATTTTATGGGCCAGGGTATAGCTGTTGAACAGTTCCCGCTTTACCGGGCCAAAGGGCAGGTCCATCAATTCGTAGAGTTCCCGGCACGCCTGGTATACCGCTTCGGTCTGAACGGGCACGGCGTCATTCACCGCGTCCAGGAACCGGATTTCGCCCCCCGGGTAGCTTTTACCCTCCAGTACCGGCTGGAAGCGCACCACCCGGAACACCTGCCGCGCCACACAGACGACGTCCATCGAACCGTCTGCATAGGTATTCACGATGTCCTTTAGCTGGACCTCCGTACCATAGGCAATCGTATTCTCGATGTAAACGGGTATCCCGAAGGTCTGGGCCTCCTGCCGGCAGTCTGTGATAAGCTGCTTGTAGCGCTCCTCAAAAATATGGAGGGGGACGGACTCCCCTGGAAAGAAAACGGATTGTAAGGGAAACAGCGGTAAGACCATATTGGGATTTTGCTTAAATCTACAAAGCGGCAACAGAAGATTCAACTTCCCGGGTATTTTATATTTGTTGTATTTATAACAATTTGTTTTAATTTAAAATCACTGTCGGATTTTTTTGACGGTACGGTATAAGTGAATTAGTTTTGCCCAAATTCATTCGATTATGAAAGGGAAGGATCTACTGGGGATTGCAAAGGATTTTGGTGCACCTGTGTACGTTTACGACGCAGGGAAGATCCAGTCGCAGTTTAAACGGCTTACCCATGCATTCCGGGTAGTTCCCAAGCTCAAGCTGAACTACGCCGCCAAGGCTTTGTCCAACCTGTCCATCCTCCGGTTGCTGAACAACCTGGGGAGCGGCCTGGATACCGTCTCCATCCAGGAGGTGCAACTGGGGCTCCTGGCCGGTTACCGACCGGAAGACATCATTTACACCCCCAACGGGGTGTCCCTGGAGGAAATCGAGGAAGCCGCCAGCCTGGGGGTGCAGATCAATATCGACAACCTTTCCATCCTGGAGCAATTTGGCAGTAAACACCCGGACATCCCGGTGTGTATCCGGATCAACCCGCACGTGATGGCCGGGGGCAATTCCAAGATATCGGTGGGCCACATCGATTCAAAATTCGGCATCAGCATCCACCAGATCCCACACCTGCTTCGTATTGTGGAGCTCACCAAAATGAAGATCAACGGGATCCATATGCATACGGGAAGCGATATCCTGGATATCGACGTCTTCCTGTACGCCTCCGAAATCCTGTTCGATACTGCCATGCATTTTAAGGACCTGGAATTCATCGATTTCGGCAGCGGCTTCAAAGTCCCCTACAAAGAAGGAGATATCGAGACAAATGTGGAGGAATTGGGCGAAAAGCTCGGGGGTCGCTTCCGGGAGTTCTGCGACGCCTACGGGCGGGAACTCACCCTGGCTTTCGAACCCGGCAAATTCCTGGTGAGCGAGGCCGGGTATTTCCTGGCCAGGGTAAACGTGGTCAAACAGACTACATCGACTGTATTTGCGGGGGTAGACTCCGGTTTCAACCACCTGATACGACCCATGCTCTACGGGGCCAACCACCATATCGAAAACCTCTCCAATCCCGGGGGCAAGGAGCGCTATTATTCCGTGGTGGGCTACATTTGCGAAACGGACACCTTTGCAAGCAACCGCAGGATCCGCGAGATATCCGAAGGGGATATCCTCTGTTTCCGGAATGCCGGAGCCTATTGCTTCACCATGGCCAGCAACTACAATTCCCGCTTCCGGCCTGCAGAAGTGCTGTGGATGGACGGCAAGGCACACCTGATCCGCAAAAGGGAGAATTTTGAAGACCTGATCCGCAACCAGGTGGATGTCCCGGCGCTGGCCGAGCGGCCCAGGCAGACGACAGACCCCAACGAGGCGCATAGCAAGGTGAAATAATTCGGCCCTCCGCGCGTTAGTTCTTTAACGGGATTCCGACTATTTTCCCGTAAATTGCGGAAATGATGAGAAAATTACTACCCCTCGTTGTATGGGCGATTTTGATGAGCCCGGTAGCAGTGGCCGCCCAGCAGGTCAATTGGATCAGCTGGGACCAGGCTGTGGCAACCGTTCAGGGCGGGTCCAACGACAAAAAAATATTCATCGACGTCTACACGGACTGGTGCGGTTGGTGCAAGCGTATGGACAAGGATACCTTCCAGAACCCCGAGGTGGCCGCCTATATGAACGAGAATTTCCTGATGGTGAAACTCGACGGCGAGCAGAAAGAACCGATCGAATACAATGGGAAAACCTATAAGTTCGTCCCCTCCGGCAGGAAAGGCTACCACGAATTGGCGGCCGCCCTGCTCCAGGGCCGTCTCAGCTACCCCACCGTGGTATTCCTGGACGAAGAACTCAATATGCTGTCGCCCGTACCCGGTTATCAAAAACCGGATGCCTTCCTGCAGATAGCCAGGTATTTCGGGGATAATATCTACAAGGAAAAAGACTGGCAAACCTACAGCGGTACGCGATAGGAAGCCGGCGGGCTGAAAGGGACCGAAATACCTACAAGAAAAAATAAAAAACCCGGTGGCTACCGGGTTTTTTTATGGGTTTCTAGCGGCTGTAATTGGGCGACTCCTTGGTGATGGTAACATCGTGCGGGTGGCTCTCGTGGATGCCGCTGGAGGTAATCTTGACAAAGCGGGCCGTCTCCTTGAGCGTGGCAATGTCTTTGGCCCCGCAATAGCCCATTCCCGCGCGCAGGCCGCCGATAAATTGATGGATGCTTTCGTACAGGTCGCCCTTATAGGGAACCCGCCCGACGATCCCTTCCGGCACCAGTTTCTTGATATCGTCTTCCACATCCTGGAAATAGCGGTCCTTGCTGCCTTCCTTCATGGCCTCTACGGAGCCCATGCCCCGATAGGACTTGAATTTCCGCCCTTCGTAGATAATGGTTTCCCCCGGGGATTCCTTGGTCCCCGCCAGGAGCGACCCGAGCATCACGGTATCCGCACCTGCGGCCAGCGCCTTGGGGATATCTCCGGTATAACGGATGCCCCCGTCGGCGATAACGGGCACCCCGCTCCCCTTGATGGCCGCCGCCACTTCGAGAACGGCTGAGAATTGCGGAAACCCAACGCCGGCCACCACCCGGGTGGTACAAATGGATCCGGGCCCGATCCCGACTTTTACGGCGTCCGCCCCGGCGTCTACCAGGTACCTGGCGGCTTCCCCGGTGGCGATGTTCCCGACAATGACCTCCAGGTCCGGGAAGGCTTTCTTGACCTCCTTCAGGACCCCGACCACCCCTTTGGTATGCCCGTGTGCCGTGTCGATCACCACGGCGTCTACCCCGGCGCCCACCAGGGCACGGGCCCTGTCGACCGCATCGGGGGTAACGCCCAGGGCTGCGGCAACCCGCAGACGGCCGTAATGGTCTTTGTTGGCAATGGGCTTCTGGGTGAGTTTGGTAATATCCCGGAAGGTAATCAGCCCGATCAGCCGGTTGTCGTCGTCCACCACCGGCAATTTTTCAATCTTGTTTTCCTGCAGGATGTCCTCGGCCTCCGCCAGGGAAGTCCCTTCCCGCGTGGTAACCAGGTTCTCCGAAGTCATCACCTCGGATATCGGCCGGTCGTTGTTCTTTTCAAATCGCAAATCCCGGTTCGTCACAATCCCGATCAGCTCGCCGCCCCCGTTGACGATCGGGATACCGCCGATGCTGTGTTCCTTCATGCTCGCCTTGGCGTCCCGGACAAAGGCATCCTGCGGCAGGGTTACCGGGTCCAGGATCATCCCGCTTTCCGCCCGCTTCACCCGGCGGACTTTCAGCGCCTGCTGTTCGATGGTCATGTTTTTATGGAGAACGCCCATCCCCCCTTCCCGGGCCATGGCAATGGCCATCCGCGACTCGGTAACCGTATCCATGGCAGCGGAAACGATCGGGACGTTGATACGGATGTTGCGGGTAAACTGGGAGGTGATGTCGACTTCCCGGGGCAGGACCTCCGAAAAGGCAGGCACGAGCAGTACGTCGTCGTATGTCAGGCCTTCCCCGAGGATTTTAGAGTGGTGGGCTTCCATGGCAATTAAGGATTAATTGCGTGCAAATATACTACAAATTCTCCGGGCAACCATCCGCCGGTACCCAGGAATTGCCTGTCCCTCAAAGTTCTGTCGGGAGACGTAGAAAATTATTTTTATTTATTCCAAATAAACTTGGAAAACAGGGTGGCAGCAATTAGTTTTGCTTCGCGAAATTTATTTTTAACCAGTCTAAATAAATCAATGAGGCGTATTCTATTCCCCCTGCTGGCCCTCCTGTTCGCGGATGCGGCCGCCCAACAAGCCGATTCGATACAAACCGGCAACAACCCCCTGCAACCCACCATCCCACTGGATGAGGTAATCCTGGAAGCGAAGGTAATCTTTGGCAGTAAATTCCAGGCACGGAACCGCACGGGTTCCTCCTATTATATTTCCCCGGAAGAAATCCGCAAATTCAACTATACGGACGTCAACCGCACCCTGCGGACCGTCCCCGGGGTAAATGTGTACGAGGAAGATGGATTTGGGCTTCGCCCGAACATCAGCCTGCGGGGAACTTCCCCCGAGCGCAGCGCAAAAATTACACTGATGGAAGACGGGGTACTCATTGCCCCCGCTCCGTACAGCGCCCCGGCCGCCTATTACTTTCCCACGATCGCTCGTATGCAGGCGGTAGAAATCCTCAAAGGCAGCAGCCAGGTGCAATTCGGGCCCTATACCACGGGAGGTGCCATCAATATGATCAGCACCGAGGTGCCGGACCAGTTCGGCGCCCGGCTGCGCACCAGCTACGGAAGTTTTCAGAGCGGCCAGCTGCACGCCCTGCTGGGGGACAGTAAAAAGCATTTTGGATATTCCGTGGAGTACCTCAATTACAATTCAAACGGGTTCAAGAACCTGGATGGCGGCGGGGATACCGGCTTCGACAAGAACGACCTGGTCGCGAAATTCCAGGTCAGGATCAACCCGGAGGCCCGGTTGCAGCAACGGCTGGAATTCAAATTCCAGTATTCGGACGAGGTCTCTGATGAAACCTACCTGGGGCTGACCCAGGAGGATTTCGACGCAAGCCCCTTCCGCCGGTATGTCGCCTCAGCGGCAGACCGCATGGATACCGAACACACCCAGTTTATGCTCTCCCATATCCTGGACCTGGGCCGATCCCTTCGCATTACCACCACGGGATACCGGAACCAATTTGAACGGAACTGGTACAAACTCAACGACGTCACCCTGGGAGGAGAGCGGGAAGGCATCGCGGGTATCCTGGAGAACCCGCAGCAATTCCAACCCTATTACGAGGTGATTACCGGGTCCGCGGACAGCCCTGAAGATGCCCTGGGCGTCAAGGCCAACAACCGGGCCTACCTGAGTACCGGGGTACAGACCAAACTGGACTACCACTGGAATGGGGAAAATACGTTCCACGACCTGGAGGCCGGGCTCCGTTACCATTTTGACGAGGAAGACCGGTTCCAGTGGGTGGACGGGTACGCCATCCAAAGCGGTACGCTCGTGCAGACCACCGAGGCTACCCGGGGCACGGACGCCAACCGCATCAGCGATGCACGGGCCTTTGCAGCCTATGCCATGTACAAGTTCAAAACCGGCGACCTGACCCTTACCCCCGGATTGCGATATGAAAACATCACCCTTTCCCGGGTCAATTACGGGAGTTCGGACCCCGGACGTACCGGTTCGGACCTGAGCGAGCGGGAGAACCAGGTGGATGTGTGGATCCCCGGGATGGGCTTTAACTACAACCTGGGAGATGTATCCGTTTTCGGCGGCGTGCACAAAGGCTTTTCACCCCCCGGGAACCAGGATGGCCAGGATCCGGAAGAAAGCATCAACTACGAATTGGGGACCCGGTTTTCCCTGGGCGGCCTCTCGGGAGAAGTTGTCGGGTTCTTCAACGACTACAGCAATTTGCTGGGAAGCGACCTGGCCGCCACCGGGGGCACGGGAACCCTGGACCAGTTCAACGCCGGGGAGGTGGACGTGGCAGGCCTGGAGCTGCTGCTGAATTACAATTTCCTGCCCGGGAACCAGAAGTACCAGTTACCCGTTACTTTCGGGTACACGCTGACGGACTCCGAATTCCGGAACGCCTTTGGAAGCGAGGACGGACTTTGGGGTGAGGTAGCCGAAGGTGATGAAATGCCCTATATTTCCAGACATCAATTCCACACCTCCCTGGGGCTGGAGCACAGCCGTTTTGAACTTCACTTCAACGCGAGGTACAACGGGGCTTTCCGAACCCAGGCCGGCCAGGGCAGCATCCCTGAGGACGAGCGCGTGGCCAGCAATTTCATCCTGGATTTTACGGGGAAATACCATATCACCCCCAATGTCAGCCTCCAGGCCAACGTGGTCAACCTAATGGACGAAACCTACGCAGTGGCACGGGTTCCTGCAGGTTTGCGCCCCGGCCACCCATTTGGCATCTACGGAGGAATCACCCTACAGTATTAAGGTTCAGGCAACCTTTTGCAGCCATGGAAAGAGGCACCTGCTGATCAATCGGCAGGTGCCTTTTTTAATTACAACGGTTCAAAGCAAACCGTTCAATGATAGCGAGTGAAGATTTCGGTAGCCTTATTATAGGCGGCCTCGAAGGCCATCCAGCGGACCCCGGTATCCACCTGGCGGGAGGTAAAAAATGAAAGCATTTTCTCCGTCGGCATATTGCCGGTGAGTTCGTCTTTGGCCATCGGGCAACCCCCAAAGCCCTGGACCGCCCCGTCAAACCTGCGGCATCCGGATTCCCAGGCTGCCTGCACTTTTTCCTTCCAGCTCCGGGGATGCGTGTGTAGGTGGGCTCCGAATTCCACCTCCGGGTAGGCGGGGATCAATTCGCTGAACAGACCGGAAATCGTTTCCGGATCCGAGCTGCCGATGGTATCGGAGAGGGAAAGGATCCCCACCCCCATATCCACGAGCCGCCGAGTCCAATCCGAAACGATACCCGCATCCCAGGGGTCGCCATAGGGGTTGCCGAACCCCATGGAAATATAGGTAACCACCTCTTTGTCGTGGGCCCGGGCGAGTTCCAGGATCTCCGTCAGGATTTTCAGGGATTCGGCGATGGTCTTGTGCGTGTTGCGCATCTGGAAGTTTTCCGAGATGGAAAAGGGATAGCCCAGGTAACGGATTTCCGGATGGCGCACCGCATCCTCCGCCCCCCGCACGTTCGCCACGATGGCCAGCAGTCGGGTGGATGTACGGCTCAGGTCCAGGCCGGAGAGCACCTGGGCCGTATCGGCCATTTGGGGGATCGCCCTCGGGGAGACAAAGCTCCCGAAATCCAGGGTATCAAAACCGCAACCGAGCAGTGCCTGCAGGTAGCGGATTTTGGCTTCCGTAGGTATAAATTCCCGGATTCCCTGCATGGCGTCCCGGGGACACTCCACAATTTTTACCCGATCGGACATACTTTTCACGGCTAATGCTGTCTTCTTTCTCCCGGACGGAGACCCGGTCCAATCGCACCGGGGCCTAAAATTACCATTAATTCGCGGAATGCTGCGCCCTAATCGTCCAGCTTACCGGCTCTGCGCTAAATCGCTTGCATTCAACTAATTTTTAACCCGTACACCCAATGGATTATGTCGTCGGATAATCATTGATTAAACTTGTGGTTCAATGGCGGCAGCCCTGCGCGAAACTATCAGACTATGTCCAAACCCCTGATCATCAATTTCACCCCTACCGGGATGATCCCCACCAAGGAGATGACCCCCCATGTCCCCGTTCAGGTGAACGAAATTGTGGAAGATGTACACGAGGCCTGGGAAACCGGGATTAGCATGGTGCATTTGCACGCCCGGGATGCCCAAACAGGTACGCCTACCTACCTGCGGGAGATCTATGCAGACATCATCGGGGGGATCCGCAAATTCGCCCCGGAGCTCGTGGTGTGCGTTTCGCTGAGCGGGCGGAATTTCGGGGAATTCGAACAACGCGCGGACCCGCTTTTCCTGGAGGGCGACCACAAACCGGATATGGGCAGCCTTACGCTGAGTTCCCTGAATTTCAATCGAACGGCGAGTGTCAATGCCCCACAGATGATCCAGGATTTGGCCCGGACCATGTTGGAGCGGGGCATCCTGCCGGAATTGGAAGCTTTTGATATCGGGATGATCAATTACGCCAAATACCTGGAGCGAAAAGGCCTGTTGAAGCCCCCCCATTATTTCAACCTGTTGCTGGGGAATATCGCCTGTGCCCAGGCCAACCTGATGCAGGCCGGCCTGATGATCAATGAATTGCCTGCAAACTCCCATTGGAGCCTGGCCGGTATCGGGGAGGCCCAACTCCATATGAATTCCGTCGCCATTGCCATGGAAGGCGGGGTCCGCGTGGGCCTCGAGGACAATATCTGGTTCGACAAGGGCCGTACCAAACTCGCCACCAACGGGCAGCTGCTTCGACGTATCCACGCGCTGGCCGAGGCGAATGAACGGACATTGATGTCTGCCGCAAATCTCCGGGAATTGCTGGACCTGCAGGCCGGGAACGGGAAATACGGACGCGCATGAGTGGGGAAGCCTCAAACACCCGCAAGGAAACGGGCCGGTTTTACAAATTGCACCTCATTTGGTACAGGGTCCGCCACGGCATGATCCTGCTGAGCATCCGGAACCTGTTGCTGCGATTGAAAATCAATATCAACCCCTATTGGATCGATCGGGAGGGCCTGGACCTGTCTGCGGAACCCCGGCTGCCGGAACCCCCTGAAACGTATCGGCTGGAGGCCGTCCCCCGCAAACAACTCCGGCCCCTGTTTGAATTGCTCCGGTATAACCTGGACATGCTTGAGGATCGGCCGGAATCTCCCTATGAAGCCCTTGGACTCTACAAGGGGGAAGAGCTGGCTGCCTTTACGATGATGCGGTACGGGCAATTTGAACTCAGCGGGAAAAAATTCCTGCTCTCGCCCGGGGAGGCCTACCTGGAAAACATGTACACATTTGAGAATTTCCGGGGAAAAAAGCTGGCCCCTTACCTGAGATACCAGTGTTACAAATACCTGGAGGGCAAAGGAATCAGCCGGTGTTACAGCGGAACCCAATGCCTGAATACCGCCTCCCGCCGGTTCAAGGCCAAGCTGAATATCCAACACGAAACTCTCTACCTGCACATCGACCTGTTCAAGCGGTTCCGGCGGACCTACCTGCTCCGGAGATATACCCCTTCGGCTCCCCCGGCGAACTAGCAGTCCAGGTTTGTGGGAATTAAGCAGGTCAGCAGGAATCAGGCAAACAGCAGGAATCAGGCAAACAGCAGGAATCAGGCAAAACAGCAGGAATCAGGCCTGCTCCAGAAGTTTTTGGTTGATTTTTTTCACCAGCCCGGGCCCCTCGTAAACGAACCCGGTCCAGAGTTGTACCAGGCTGGCGCCGGCGTCGAGTTTCTCCAGGGCATCCCCGGCCGAATGGATTCCGCCCACGCCGATAACCGGGAACGCGCCTTTTCCCTCCTCAACCAGGAAGCGGATTACCTCGGTGGAACGTTTGCGCAACGGGCGGCCACTGAGCCCCCCCTGCTCTTCCTGCAGGTACATGTCGGATTTCAGGTCGTCCCGGGCGATCGTGGTATTCGTGGCGATCACCCCGTCGATACCCGTTTCCCCGACAATTTCGATAATGTCCCGCAACTGCGCATCCGTCAGGTCCGGGGCGATTTTCAGCAGGATGGGCTTTTCCCGCGTGGCATTTACCAGGGCGCATTTGGTGTTTTCCCGTTTCATGATCCGAAGCAGCTCGGTGAGCGGCTTCTTCTCCTGCAGCTCCCTGAGCCCCGGGGTATTCGGGGAGCTTACATTGACCACAAAGTAGTCTACATGGGGGAACAGGGTTTCGAAACAGATCATGTAGTCCTTGACCGCTTCCCGGTTGGGAGTCGCCTTATTCTTGCCGATATTCCCGCCGATCAGGACCCGTCGGGTCCCGGCCAGGCGCTCGGCGGCCTCGAAGACGCCCCGGTTGTTGAAACCCATCCGGTTGATGATGGCCTTGTCCGCCCGCAGGCGGAATAGCCGCTTTTTCGGGTTTCCCGCCTGGGCTTTGGGGGTAAGGGTTCCAATCTCCACAAACCCGAAACCGAAATCCGCCAGTTCGTCAAACAATCGGGCATCCTTGTCAAACCCTGCGGCAAGCCCCACCGGGTTGGGGAATTTCAAACCGAAAACCTCCCGTTCCAGACGCGGGTCGTCCAACCGGTACATGCTTCTGAGCAAACCGCCCAGGCCCAGCCGGTGCAGGGTCCGTATAGCGAAAAAGGAAAAATGGTGGACTGCTTCAGGATCGAATAGAAACAACAGGGGCCGAAGCAGAAGCTTGTACATAGGGGGTGCGAATTTCGTCAAAATTACAAACTATCCGCGCACCCTACCAAGCTTCACGGGTGAAAGTCGACAAACGGCCGCACCTATTCCGCCCCGGGATTATTCCGGGACCCCGGAACCTCCTCCGGATTCCGCTGCCGGCGCCATCGGGGCCCGCATGACCTCCTGGCAAAGTTCCACATACCGTTGGTATTGCAATTCGTTGAACGTACCGAGCAACATCCGGTCGTACCGGAGCGAATTGGCGAGCATCATCTCCTTGATTTCCCGGTATTTTGTGCCGAGGACCTCCACTTCTTCTGTGGTTTCCTGAGGGTGCGTATTGAGCAGGTCACGCGCCCGGGACTGGAGTTCGGCATTCTCGGTTTCCAGGGCTTCCGTCCAGCGGTTCAGCTTTTCCTGTTGCGCATCGTTCAGCTGGAAAACCAACACGATAAGTTCCGTATCCTTTCCCCCTACCCCCAGGGCGCATTCCTGGGAAACTGCAGGAAACAGGCAGAAAGTCAGCAGCAGGGTTGTCAGAAATCTTCGGATCATCTTTCTTTGCGTTGCACCCTGCAAATGGCTTACAAGCCTTCGTACCGCAGGATCGTTCTTAATACTAACTCCTGATTCCTGTAAAAATTATATGTCCGACCTCCTCGAGCGCTTCCTCCGCTATGTCCGTATCGACACCCAGAGCAACCCGGACTCCGCATCCACCCCCAGCACGGAAAAGCAATGGGAGCTGGCCCGCCTGCTCGTTCGGGAGATGGAGGAAATGGGCCTGGAAGACGTCCGGATAGACGAAAAAGCCTATATCACTGCAACCCTGCCCTCGAATGTCCCCGATCGGTTGCCGGTAATCGGTTTTATCGCCCATTTCGATACGAGCCCGGATTTCAGCGGCACGAATGTCCGGCCGCGGCTGGTTCCGGACTACGACGGGGGGGACATAGTCCTGAATGCCGAATCCGGGGTTGTCCTCTCCCCCGAGTACTTCCCGGAACTCCGGCGATACACCGGGCAGACCCTGGTGGTTACCGATGGGAATACGCTGCTGGGAGCGGATGACAAGGCTGGAATTGCCGAGATCCTGACAGCCGCCGAATATCTGATCCAACACCCCGAAATCCCCCATGGCACCATCCGAATCGGTTTTACGCCCGACGAGGAAATCGGACGTGGCGCCCACCACTTTGACGTCGGGGCATTCGGGGCCGACTGGGCCTACACCATCGACGGAAGCCAGGTTGGCGAACTCGAATTCGAAAATTTCAATGCAGCCCGTGCGGTGCTTACCGCTTTCGGAACCAGCGTCCACCCGGGCTATGCCAAAAATAAAATGGTGAATGCCATCACCACCCTGCAGGAAATCCTCTCCGGCCTCCCGCCGGGGGAAGTCCCGGAAAAGACCAGCGGTCGCGAGGGTTTCTTCCACCTACACCAGTTCCAGGGCGGGATCGAGGAGGCCCGGGCGGAACTGATCATCCGGGACCACGATCGGGAAACATTTGAAAAACGCAAATCCCTGCTCAGGGTACTGGCGGAGGAAACGGCCCGAAAGCGGCAAGCCCGGGTGGAAGTACAAATCGAAGACCAGTATTACAACATGCGGGAGAAAATCCTCCCGGTCTACCCCATTGTGGAAGTGGCCGAACAGGCGATGCGGTCCGTTGGGGTGGAACCCCTGATCCAACCGATCCGCGGGGGCACGGACGGGTCCCAGCTGAGCTATAAGGGACTTCCCTGCCCGAATATCTTTGCCGGGGGGCATAATTTCCACGGGAAATTCGAGTACGTTCCGGTTGAAAGTATGGAGAAGGCCGTGGAAGTTATTGTGAAAATTTGCGAACTTACTGCCAGCAAACCGCCCGATTCATGGAAAAATCAGCCAAAATAGCCGCATATTTCGAAAAAGAGGGGCCTTTTCGGGAAGGGATTGCCCGGTTGCGCGACCTGGTCAGCGACACGGAACTGGAAGAAGACTTCAAATGGAGCTGCCCGGTTTATACGTTGGGAAAGGAAAACGTCGTGGGGGTACTCGCATTTAAGAACCATTTCGGGCTCTGGTTCTTCAATGGGGTATTTCTCTCGGATCCGCTCGGGGTACTCGAAAATGCCCAGGAAGGCAAAACCAAAGCCATGCGGCACTGGAAGTTTACCTCTGTGGAGCAGATCGACCCCCGGCACGTAAAAGCCTATGTACTCGAGGCCATTGCCAATGCCCGCAAAGGGGTCCGGCTGGATCCGGTCAAACCCAAAAAAACCGCAATACCCCACCTGTTGCAGGCCGCCCTGAATTCCGACCCGGAACTCCAGGCCGCTTTCGGCAACCTGGCCCCCTATAAACAGCGGGATTACGCAGAGCACATCGCCTCGGCCAAACAGGAAGCCACGAAAAAGCGGCGTCTGGACAAAATCCTCCCGATGATCCGACAAGGGGTCGGCCTCCATGACAAATACAGGAACTGTTAATGGGCTACCCCTGTAGGGCTATTGGTTTTCCGATTGCCCGGACCCCCGGACAGGCCCCTAGCGGAGCTCCCAGCCGTTGTGGTAGTCCGCACGCATCAGGCGGTTCGCCCCGGCATCCGTAAATGCCGACTGCCCGGCATCCCACTTAAGTTTCCGACCCGTTTTGTAGGCGATATTCCCCATATGGGATACCCGCGCCGCATGGTACCCCACCCGGATAGGCGCCCGGAGGATTGCAGCATCCCGGTTGCGTACCGCTTCCAGGAAATTTGCGGTGTGCAGGTCCAGGCCATTCCCTTCGGCCGAACGCAGCGGTACCGCTTCCATTTTTGGCTGGTCCGGCAGTTGCCGCCAGCTCTCGTGTTCCACCTCGGGAATTACTTCCCAACCGCCCCGGTCCAGGACCAGGGTGCCATTGTTCCCGATAAATGCAATACCGTGATTCCTGCCGTAATTCCCCCCGTCAATACCCGTGGCGTGCTCCCAGAGGAGGTTGAAGCCATCGAATTCATAGACGGTCTGGAGCGTATCGGGCGTCTCGGAGGCGTCGTCGGCATAGGCAAACTTGCCCCCGGAGGCCATGACAGAATTCGGGGCGGTTGCTTCCATCCCGTATAAGGCATAATCGATGAGGTGCACCCCCCAGTCGGTCATCAGGCCGCCCGCGTAGTCCCAGAACCAACGGAAATTAAAATGGAAGCGGTTTGGGTTAAAGGGGCGTTCGGGCGCCGGCCCCAACCACATCTTGTAGTCGACCCCCTCAGGCGCCGGGCTGTCCGGCAATACGGGCACTGGCTGCATCCAACCCTGGTACGCCCACGCCTTTGCCAGGCGGACGGGCCCCAGGGCCCCCGTGCGAAGGAAATCAATCGCATCCACAAAATGCGGCTGGCTGCGCTGCCACTGGCCAATCTGGACCATCCGCCCGCTGCCCTCAACTGCTTGCAGCATCCGGTCGCATTCCTCAATGGAGTTTGCAATGGGCTTCTCGCAGTACACGTCTTTCCCGGCGTCCAGGGCATCCAGGAGTTGCAGGCAATGCCAGTGGTCCGGCGTGCCGATAATCACGATGTCAACATCCGCATTCTCGAGTAATTCCCGATAATCGCCGTACTGTTTGGGTTTGCCGTGCCCCGCCTCGGTGAGCTGGGCAGTTCGGCGCTCCAAAACGCCTTGGTCCACATCGCAAAGGGCAGTTACCTGTACCTCGGGCAGCTTTAAAAAGGAACTGAGGTTTGAAAAACCCATGCCGTTGCAACCGATCAGGCCAATGCCGATCCGTTCGTTCGCCCCCAGAACCCGGGATCCGCGGCTCCACAGGGGCGCGGGCACCAATAAGGCGGAGGCCGCAGCCGAGGCACCCAGGGCCCCTTTGCGGATAAATGATCTGCGTGTTTCCATAGTCCGATGTTGTTGAAAACAAGGTACTACATTGGCAGGGCAAAAAAAAACGCCGGCTGTTGCCGGCGTTTTCCATGCGATTGCGTCAGGGCTTGCACGCCCCGAAGAAGCGGAATTCTAATCCTTGGGGTCGTTCGCCTTTTTGCTCAGTTCCATGGAAATGGCAGAGCGATCGAATTTCATACGGCCTGCCATCGTTTCGATGATGCAGGAGAAGTCCTTGTCGTTCAGGTCCACAACCTTTCCGTACAAACCGCTTTTGGTTACGATCTTATCCCCTTTTTTCAGGGCTTTGGCAAACTTTTTCTCGTCTTTCTGACGCTTGATCTGCGGGCGGATCATAAAGAAGTACGCCACTGCAAAAATCAGGATCATGGGCAGGAACTGCCCGATTTGGTCACTCATTCCGTTGCTGATTTACGAATCTTAGTTCTTAACCGGGCCCACTGCTGCCGTTCCGCCGGCCGCTTTCGGGTTTACGAAGGCCTTGATGCGGAGCATCTCCTGCCCTCCGGCGGTGTTCGCCATAACCGTTACGGTCTTGGTGACCTGCCCGCTGCCGCTGCCGTTGAAGCGAACCTTGATTTCGCCTTTTTCGCCCGGGGCAATCGGCTGGTTGATCGGGGCGTCCGGGGTGGTACATCCGCAACTGGCCGAAGTATTGGTAATGATCAGCGGGGCGGTACCCGTGTTGGTAAAGGAAAAGGTGGTTTCCTGGGGCGTCCCCTGCTCGATAGTTCCGAAATCGTGTTCCTTATTGTCAAAGGTAATGGCGGCCATGTTCTTGGATGCCGCGTCGCGCTGGGCGGCGACCTCGACGTTCTCTGCATTGATCTTCTCGGAAGCTTTCTCTTTGCATGAAGACAGGGCTGCTACTGCAAGCACGCTCAGGAATACTGTCGCTTTTCTCATGATTCTGCTGTTTTTTTTATTAATAGATGCAAAAATACGGAATATTTGATTACATGAGTCCCCGGCCTGTTTTTTTAAGCCTTCCGGCCTCCCGGTATTCGCGGATGAGCTTATCCAGGATGCCATTGATAAAAATGCTGCTCTTCGGGGTGGAATACTCCTTGGCGATCTCCAGGTATTCGTTGATGGTTACCCGTTCCGGGATGGAGGGGAAATACAGCAATTCCGCAATGCCCATCTTCAGCAGGATCCCGTCTATTTCGGCTATCCGCTCCTTGTCCCAATTGGGGGTCTTCCCCTCAATTTCTGCCTCCAGGGCGGCGTTCTTGTTCAGGGTTTTCCGAAGCAGGTCCATGGCGAATTCCATGTCCTCCGAATTCTTGAGGAGGGCGGGGAGCAGGTAGGATTCCGGGGCCCCTTGGTGGAGTTTGCCTAGGTGTTTGACGATAAAGGTATTCACCAACGGGATATCGTCTACCCAGGTGATCCCCTCGTCTTCCAGAAAATCGTAAATCTTGTCGTTCGGGGCGATGAATTCCCGGAAAATGGTCAGAGCAAATGCCCGGTCCCCTTCCCAGGTGGAGGAGGAAGCGGCATATGAGGCGTACTCGGGGCTTTCGGTCAATTGCCTGTAGACAATTTTCACATATTCCTCGTTGAGGTACCACTGCCGGAGTTTCCGTTTGTCGATGGCGGAAGCCAGGCCTGCATGGCCGGAGAGGTACTCCAGGAACTGATTGGCGGCAAGGGCCTGAGGCCCGGGGTGCCCGGATGCATCCTCCTTCAGGTACTTCTTGCGGCCTTTATCGGACCGCGACAGGGCCATCTGGTGGATTTCACGCAGCAGGGCGAGCATCACTACGTAAAGTGTAAAAGTCTGGCCAATGCTTTTTTTCAGGAATTTCTCCTGTGTTTCCGCAGACCCGTCCCGGGACAGGGTCAGCGCATAAATGCTCTGCATTACTTTTACCCGGATTTGCCTTCTCGTTAGCATGTAAAGAACTTTGCTGAAAATCTTGGGGCAAAAATAGGCATTGCATCCGAGTTGCGCCACCCCTTCCGGTTTCTTATCATATTTATAACACAACCATCCGAACCAATCTGCTATCTTTGTCCGCAGGCTGCTGCTTTCCCCGCAGCCTGCGACCAAGCATCCATGAAGGAACTCAGGCATCTCAACAAATATTTCCGGAAATACTGGGTAAAACTTTTCCTGGGCGTACTGATCACCATCATCGCGCGGGTTTTCCAGCTGGTGATGCCTTCCTACGTGAAGAATATCGTTGAAGTTGTCGAAAAATACAGCGCCGGGGAACTGGCCCTGGAAGCGGCCCGGTCCGACCTGCTGGAATACATCGCCATCATTGTGGGGGCCGCCCTACTATCCGGGTTCTTCACCTTCCTGATGCGGCAAACCATCATCAATGTGTCCCGCTACATCGAATACGACCTGAAAAACGAGGTGTTCGACCACTACCAGCGGCTGAGCCTGAACTTTTACAAAAGCAACCGAACCGGCGATTTGATGAACCGCATCAGCGAGGATGTCAGCCAGGTACGCCTGTATGCGGGCCCGGCCATCATGTACGGGATCCAGACGCTGACGCTGTTTGCCTGCCTGATCCCCCTGATGTTTATCAAAGCCCCTACCATCGCCTTTTACGCCCTGGTGCCCCTGCCTGTACTTTCCGTGCTGATCTACTGGATCAGCCGGATCATCCATCAGCGCTCCACCCGGGTTCAGGCATTCCTCTCCTCCCTTTCCACCTTTGCCCAGGAGTCCTTTTCAGGCATCTCGGTAATCAAGGCCTATGCAATGGAGCCACGAATTAACCGGGAAGCGGGCAGCCTCGCCCTGGAGGGGAAGGACAAGAGTATGGACCTGGCCAAGGTAAATGCGTGGTTTTTCCCCCTGATGATCCTGTTGATCGGGGTGAGCAACATCTTTGTCATCTACGTCGGGGGCATGCAATATTTCCGGGGCGAAATCAGCAGCCTGGGTACCATCCTGGAGTTTATCATTTACGTGAACATGCTGACCTGGCCGGTGGCAATCGTCGGCTGGCTCACCTCCATCGTACAACGTGCGGAGGCTTCCCAGAAACGGATCAACGAATTCCTGGACCAGGAACCGGACATTGCCGACCCGGGCACCCCCCTCGTACCTATCCGGGGGAAAATCGAATTCGACCGCGTGAGCTTTACCTACCCGGATACGGGTATCCGGGCCCTGAGGAACCTCTCCTTTACGGTGAACCCGGGGGAAACGCTGACCATCCTGGGGAAAACCGGATCGGGGAAGTCCACGATACTCGACCTGATTGCCCGTTTGTACGACGTGAACGACGGCACCATCCGGATTGACGACAAGCCTGTGGAGGAAATCAACCTGGATTCGCTGCGGTCTGCCATCGGGGCGGTGCCCCAGGACGCCTTCCTCTTTTCGGATACCATTGAAAACAACATCCGTTTCGGGCGTGAACAAGCCGGTCTGGAACAGATTCGGGAGGCAGCAGCCCAGGCAGTGGTCGACAAAAACATCGAGGGCTTTGCCAAAGGTTACCAAACGGTGCTGGGGGAACGGGGAATCACCTTGAGCGGAGGGCAGAAACAACGGGTATCCATTGCGCGGGCCCTGATCAAAGACCCGGTTATCTACCTGTTCGACGACTGCCTTTCGGCCGTGGATACGGAAACGGAGGAAGCCATCCTGGCCAACCTGAAACGGGCCTCCCGGGACAAGACGACCATTATCGTAAGCCACCGGATTTCCTCGGCGATCAATGCAGATAAAATCCTGGTACTCGAGGACGGCCGGATCCTCCAGCAGGGTACACACAGTGAACTCCTCGAAACAGAAGGCTATTACAAAGAGCTATATATCAACCAGCTATCTGGGAAAGAAAACTAGAAAAATGTTGTTCTATTAGCATTTTTTTCACATTTTTGGTGACTTTAACTAACCACTGCTTAAGATTACCATACGATGAGTGAAAATGACCTAATGGATCAGGAGGAAATTAATTCCAAGGTACTCCGCGCTGGCAGGCGCACTTATTTTTTTGACGTTCGCAGTACCCGTGCCGGGGATTATTATCTGACAATTACCGAGAGTAAGAAATTCACCCACGAAGACGGGTCCTTTCATTACAAAAAGCACAAAATTTACCTGTATAAGGAAGACTTCGAAGCCTTTCGGGAAATTCTCGGCGAGATGACCGATTTCATCATCGAGGAAAAAGGGGAAGAAGTCATTTCGGAACGCCACCAGAAAAACTACAAACAGGCAGAGCCTTCCCAGAACGGAACCACAGAAGGCACCGGGAAATTCGTCGATGTGGATTTTGACGACATCTGAACCCGGGAAACCGCCTCCGGCAAACTTATGCCGCTTACAAAGATACCACAGGCCCCGCAAGGGCCTTTTTTTTAGCCCCTCCCCGCCGCACCCCTTTGAAATGCCTGGCCCTGTTTGGCGCTGCGTCCCCGGCTGCTTATCTTTAGGCCTGCTAATTCAAACACGGGGCCAGCCCCAATTTTAATCCGAATCACATGATGAGACAACTTGCAATCCGATTGCTTACCTTCTGTCTGGGCCTCATGGCCATCCACGCCCAGGAAGTACCCGGGCTCGAATACTACCTTCCTTCCGGGATGGAATACAACGCGGAAATACCCACGCCCGAATCCGTAGTGGGGCACCAGGTTGGGGAATGGCATATCACCCACGACAAACTGGTACAATACATGCAAACCCTCGCCGCCGTCAGCGACCGGATTGAAATTGAGGACCGCGGGAACACCTTTGAAGACCGGCCCCTGATCCTGCTGAAGATTACCGCTCCGGAAAACCACAACCGCCTGGAAGCAATCCGCAGGCAACACGTGGCGCTGACCGAGGCAGGTGCCGAATCCCTGGACCTGGACAATATGCCCGTGGTGGTCTACCAGGGCTTCTCCGTCCACGGAAACGAACCGAGCGGGTCCAATGCATCCCTGGCCTATGCGTATTACCTGGCGGCTGCCCAGGGGCCGGAAATTGAGGATATGCTTCGCAACACGGTTATCCTGCTGGACCCGAGCTTCAACCCGGACGGGTTGCAGCGCTTTGCCTACTGGGCCAACACCAACCGCAGCATGAACCTCAACCCGGACGAAAACGAACGGGAATACCATGAGGTATGGCCAGGGGGCCGCACAAACCACTACTGGTTTGACATCAACCGGGACTGGTTGCCCGTACAGCTCCCGGAAAGCCGCGCCCGCATCGAGACGTTCCACGATTGGAAGCCGAACATCCTGACGGACCACCACGAGATGGGCACCAACAGCACTTTTTTCTTCCAGCCCGGGGAACCCTCGCGGGTCCACCCCCTGACGCCTGTTCGGAACCAGGAACTCACCGCCGAAATCGGGACCTACCACATCCGGGCGCTGAACCGGATCGGGTCGCTGTATTATTCGGAGGAAGATTACGACGACTATTATTACGGCAAGGGCTCTACTTTTCCCGATGTAAACGGGAGTATCGGCATCCTTTTTGAACAGGCGAGTTCCCGCGGGCACGTGCAGGAGAGCGACAACGGGTTGCTCACCTTCCCGTTTACCATACGCAACCAGTTCACCACGGCCCTTTCCACCATCGAGGCAGCGCGGAACATACGAACAAAACTGCTGGATTACCAGCGGGATTTCTACTCCGGGATGCGCGAGGAAAACAACCGGGGTGGGTATGTCTTCGGCGATTCCAAGGACGGGGCCAGGGCCCGCCACCTGGCAGAAATCCTTCGCCGGCACCGTATCGAGGTCCGGCCTATCCGCGGGCAGCAGACCATCGGCGGCAAAACCTATACGGAAGGCCACGGGTACGTGGTTCCCTTGCAACAGCAGAACCCGCAGCTAATCCGGGCGATGTTCGAAACGAGGACTGCATTCACAGACAGCCTCTTCTACGACGTTTCCGCCTGGACCTTCCCCCTTTCTTTCAACCTGGATTACTCCCAGGTCAACAGCCTGCCGGAGTCCGGTGAGCCGATTACCGACTTGCCGCCCCTGGGCGGAGGCGTCGACAGCCGGAGCGAATATGCCTATCTGTTCGAATGGCACGAATACTATACGCCCAAACTCCTGAACACCATCCTGAACAAGGGGCTGCGCGCCAAAGTAGCCCGGGAACCGTTCACCCTGGACGGCCGGAAATACGACTACGGCACCATCCTGGTCCCGGCCCGGAACCAGTCCATGGATCCCGGTGCCATCTACGACCTGCTGCGCAACGCGGCTTCCGGAAGCGGGATTTCCGTATATGCCGCCAACACCGGGCATACGGTGGGAATCGACCTGGGGAGTCGGGAGTTTGAAGCGCTGAAGCCCCAAAAGGTAGCCATCCTGGTAGGCGACGGTATCCGGTCTTACGACGCGGGGGAAATCTGGCACCTGTTCGATACCCGTTACCAGATGAAACTCACAAAGATCGACACAGACTACCTGGGCCGGGCGGACCTGAGCAGCTATACGGATATTATTATCCCGAGCTCCTGGGGCTCCGGCGCCATAGGGGAAGGAGCTGCAAAAGCCCTGAAGGAATGGGTCCGCGAAGGGGGTACACTTATCGGGTACCGGAATGTGGCAAACTGGTTCAACTCCCAGGAACTTATGAAACTGAATTTCCGGAAAGATTCCACCCTGCAGGCTAAAAACCTGCGGTTTGACCAACGGGACGAATTTTTCGGGGCACAGGTTACCGGGGGGGCCATATTTGAAGCCCGGCTGGACCGGTCGCACCCTGTAAGCTGGGGGTACAAGAACAACCGGCTCCCGCTGTTCCGCAACACAAACATCTACCTGGACCCGGAAAAAAACAGTTTTGACAACCCAATCCGCTATACGGACAACCCGCTGCTAAGCGGGTATATCTCCGAGGAGAACGCTGCCCTGATTTCAGGAAGTGTCCCGTTCAAGGTGAACCGTATGGGGCAGGGCCGGGTGATCCTGTTTACCGACAACACGAATTTCCGCGCTTTTTGGTACGGGACCAACAAACTGCTGATGAACGCCATCTTCTTCGGCCACATCATGTAGGCAGGGGAACCGGTGGAAACGTTTCAGCGGAACTTGACGTACAGCACATTGAACAGGAAGAGCCCGGGGAGGCACCAGTATGCCTGTGGGGGAGCACCCGTAAGGGCAAACGTCGCCGCGAGCAGTCCCAGGTAGAGCGGGAAAGCGAGGAGGGCGAAGAGATACCGGAAGGTGCTCATGAATTCGGGTTCCCAGACCTTGTTTGCCGCAATCCAGCGCCAGAGCAACCAGGCAGGCAGGTTTAGCGCCCGAAACAGGAAGTCCCAGATTTTGTGGACGCCGTCCTCCCGGTTAGAATGGGTCGGAATTTCCACGGCATGACCGGACAGCCGGTCGTTGATCGGGCCCGGCAACAACCAGTCCGGAGAATCGGCTTCGAGTTCCTGAAGGGTCGCCTCGTAATCGCATTCAGGAGGGATATGCGTGGTGAGCTGTTTCAGCCGGGAGCTGACCGCCGATTTCATTTCCCGGGATACCCGTTGCTCATCGCCCGCTTTCAGGAAGGATGCCGCGGGAAGCGCCTCGCCGAAATAACAGGCCACCCGGTCCGGGAAACCCGCCGCCCGGTGGTAGTTGAATCCGACCGGCACCAAGTGCAAATCCGTATCCGGATACTTCTTCAGCGTATGCAATACAATCCTAGTAAACCCCTTGCTCAGGGGCCGTACCTGCCGTTTCAGGTTGTGGTTGGCCTCCGGGAACAACAACAAGTCCCCGTTAGCGGCCAGCAGGTCGGCGCAGCGTTCAAAGATTTCCTCGTTCCGGTGGAGCGTGTCGCGGCCATCCCGCAACCGGTATATGGGGATCATCCGGAGCATATCGAAAAACCATTCGAGCAGCCCCCCCTGAAACACATCGGAACGGGTGAGGAAATACGGGCGGCGCCCCCGGATATACGCGGCAATCAGCAGCGGGTCCAGCAGGGCGTTGTGGTGGTTGGGGAGGAAGACTACCGGCCGGTCCCGGGGAACCCGTTCCATTCCTATCATCCGCACCTCCCGGTAATAACAGAAAAAACCTGCCCGGATCAGTGGTTTCAGGACGGAATAGAGTAGTTTCTTCAAGCGGTACGTTGTTTTTTGAGTGGATTGCTGCCCCAATATCCGGCGAGCAACAGGCCGGAGACCAGGTGCCAGATCCCCCAGCACGCCGCCACCAGGGCCATGCCCCCCATTCCTCCAAAAAACGTAAAAATCAGCAAAAGGCCCAAACCGGAATTTTGAATGCCGGTCTCCAGGGTGAGGGTCCGGATATCCGCACGCCGCAGGCCCAGTGCCTTTCCCGTGAGGAAACCGGTGGCCAGGGCCAGCAGATTGTGCAGGAGAACCATCCCGAATACCAGGCCCAGGGCCTGGGCCAGTACCGAACGGTCCTTCCAGACGGCGATCCCCACCAAAACGATAAAAAAGAGCAGGGAGCCCCCCCGGAAATACCGCGCCAGGGACCGGGCCAGGCCCGGTCGGAGGCGACGGAGCCCCATCCCCGCCAAAAGGGGCAGGGCCAGGAGGAAGCCCACGAGCTGCACCATTTCCGTCGGGTTGATATGTACCTGTTGCAGGATCTGGCCGGCCGGTGCGTACTGACCGCCCCAGAAAGCGAGGTTCAGCGGGGTCATTACCACTGCCATCAGGGTGGCAATGGCCGTGAGGCTGACGGAAAGTTCCGTATTCCCCCCGGCCAGATGGGTCATAAAATTGGAAACATTCCCGCCGGGGCAGGCAGCGACCAGAATCATCCCCAGGGCAAAGCTCGGTTGTGGCTGCAGCCATAACACGAGGAGAAAAGTCAGGAGCGGTAAGAGGAAAAACTGGCAGGCAACTCCGCCGCAGAGGGCCCGCGGGGATTTGAGTAGCGAACGAAACCCCGCCACGCGGATATCCAGGGCAATCCCGAACATCACCAGCGCAAGCGCGCAATTCAATGCGAACAGGCTATCGCTGTCAAAGGCGATCCGGAGCTGATCGAACTGGACTTCCATCGATCGGTCTCAGCGGACGATGCGTAATTTTTTAACGATGTCCCGGGGGATGGTGCCGGTATACGCCCCATAGGCATCCACCAGGAGCCCTTTGTGGCCGTCCGAGGTTTCAATGGCATAGAGGATCGTGTTATCGCCCGGATTGGTCTTTCCCTCAAAGCGGTAAAACTGGGCCACTTCCAGTTCGGACGCGGGGTACACGCAGGATTTGCGTTTGTTTTCCAACCCGGTATCGCAATAGTTGAGATTTTCCGTGTAACCCTGGCTTTGAAGGGCCTCGACGGCCTCCGAAAGCGTGTCATATGCCTGTTTATCCTTCACTGAATGTGCGTTTTTGGTTTACTATTCCGGGGCTTCCCCGCACCAAGAATATAGGGAGAGTTCCGAGAAAAAACAAGTTAATTCATACCTTTAGGGTCCCAGAAAAAAGGCAATTATGGCACGAACTCCCAGCAATATGCTGCCCCTCGGCACCCGGGCACCCGAATTTGAACTCCCCGACACCGTTTCGGGACAGGTCAGAGACCTGCAATCCCTCCAGGGGGAAAAAGGAACGCTGGTGATGTTTATCTGCAACCACTGCCCGTTCGTAAAGCACGTCAACAGCGAATTGGTCCGGCTGGCCAACCAGTACATGCCCAAAGGGATCTCGTTTATCGCCATATCCAGCAACGATGTGGAGAACTACCCGGACGACAGCCCGGAAAAAATGAAGGAAAATGCCCGGCTCCAGGGGTATCCGTTCCCTTACCTCTACGACGCCTCCCAGGAAGTTGCCCGCAGCTACCAGGCAGCCTGCACCCCGGACTTTTACCTGTTCGACGACAAACTCGACCTGGTCTATCGGGGGCAACTGGACGATTCCCGTCCCGGAAACGGGATCCCGGTAACCGGCAAAGACCTGGAAGGGGCCATCACGGCGCTGCTAAACGGCGAATCCATCCCGGCCGACCAGAAGCCCAGTATCGGCTGCAATATTAAATGGAAACCTGCATCTTAAAACGCATGACCTCCCGGTTTCCCCCTGACAAAACGGGATTTTGAGATCCGAAGACGTATCCCTTGAATCCCTGGAAACCGCCACCCTCCGGGAATTCCTCCTCGCGGGTGTGCAGGCTTATACGGATCACTATTGCCATTTGTGGCCGGATGGAAACCCGGCGCCATACATCGATCGCAACCTGCGGGGGCCCATCGTGCGCAAAGAAATGACCGACCCGGCATTTCGCCACTGGCTGGTCCGCACCCCGGATGGCGTGGCGGGCATCTGCGTTGTGAACACCGGGGCGAAGTATCCGGGCTTCCACCCGGGGAATTCCCTTTTTATCGACAAGATCTACCTGAAAAAAGCGTATACCGGCCAGGGCGTCGGTACCCACGTAATGGATCAACTCCTGGGTTATTGCCGGCGCTCAAGACTTGCCGGAATCTGGCTGAAAGCAATGGCCAAGGGCCCGGCACGGGAATTTTACCTAAAGGCCGGTTTCCGAAAAATCGGCAATTCCTCCATTCCCTACCCCGAGGTACTGCCCGCCGAAGCCGCCATGTGGGTGATGGGCAGGGACGTGTGATTGGACACTTCGACAGGGCGCCTGCCAGGCCTTGCGGCTACCACCCCATGCGGGCCACCAGCGCTTCGATATGGGCCAGGTGGTGGTTCCCGTGCCAGGCATACCGGCCGATATTCTCTTCCAGCGTCGTTGCGCTTCCCGTGTCCGGGTGGATGAATTGACGCCGGAGTTGCCCGCTGTCCAGACCCCGGAGCAGATAAACCAATTTGATGTGTACGGCCTGCAGGTGGTCCAGGGAAGGGCCCACCGGTGCCTTCCGGGAATCGAAAAGTTCCGCCCAGGCCTTCTCGTCATAGGCCTTGATAGTGGGTGTGTCTTCGGTAAGCCCCCATTTGAAGCGTATATAGCTGTTGTGGTGGCTGTCTGCCAGGTGGTGCACTACCTGACGCACGGTCCAACCCCCCGGGCGGTAAGGGGTATCCAGTTGGTCTTCGGACAAGGCGGACACTACGTCCCGCAGTTTGGTAGGCAAAGCTTCCATTTCGGCGATCCAATCGGACAACTGCCGGGGGCTGACCGCCTCATGGGGGGTGAAATGCCCGATCGGGTATCGCAGTGATTCGAGTTCCTGTTCATTCATGGTTTTCCGGTTTCTGTGGTTATGCGGATCGGGCGGGGAATTCCAATCCCGTTTCCAGGGGTTTAGCCGTAAATTTAATAGAACTTTAACCCCCGGGCAAGCAGGATGCCAACATCAATCTAGTAAATTTATCGGGTAAATAGTAATCACTAAAACAAAATCATATGGCAACTCTTAGACTGGGGGATACCGCCCCGGATTTTACAGCGGAAACTTCTATGGGAACCCTGAACTTTTACGATTACCTCGGCGACGGCTGGGGCATCCTCTTTTCGCACCCGGCAGACTTTACGCCCGTCTGCACTACCGAACTCGGGACGGCCGCCAAATTCAAGGAGGAATTCGACAAGCGCAATGTCAAGATGATCGCCCTCAGCGTGGATGGTACGGAGTCCCACCACGAATGGATCAAAGACATCAATGAAACGCAGCAGACTACTGTCAACTTCCCCATTGTGGCAGACGAAGACCGGAAAGTGTCCGACCTCTACGACATGATCCATCCGAATGCCGACGATACCCTGACAGTGCGTTCGGTGTATATCATCGGCCCCGATAAAAAAATCAAGCTGACCCTCACCTACCCGGCATCCACCGGCCGGAACTTCTACGAGTTGCTCCGCGTGGTGGATTCCCTGCAACTGACCGCCTACCACAAGGTTGCGACCCCTGCGAACTGGGAGCACGGACAGGATGTGGTGGTGAGCCCGTCCATCCCCACGGAAGAGGCCAAAACGCTATTCGAAAAAGGGGTGAAAGAGGTGAAGCCCTACCTGCGGCTGACCCCGGACCCCACGGCGTAATATTACCGGATTGCCACGAGTTCCACATCGAAGAGCAGGGGGGCGTTTGGCGGGATAACCCCCCCGGCCCCCCGGGAACCGTAAGCGAGTTCCGCCGGGATCAGCAGGCGCGCCTTGTCGCCTACGCGAAGCAATTGGATGCCCTCGTCCCAACCCGGGATTACCTGGCCTTCGCCCAGGAGGAATTCAATGGGGTCTCCCCGGCGAACGGAGCTGTCGAACACGGTGCCGTTCAACAGGCTGCCCTCGTAGTGCACGGCCACGCGGTCGCCCCGCGAGGGCTTCTCCCCGTCACCGGTTTCCAGCATCTTGTATCGCAGGCCGCTCGGGGTGGTTTCAAACCCTTCGGCATGTGATTCCAGCTGTTGTTCCATTTCGGCCTTGGCCGCTTCCTCCTTCTTTCTGGCCGCGTCCCGGAATTCATCAAAAGCCGCCAGTGCATCCCAGGACTCAGCGGCATCCCCTACCCGGACAATTTCCAGGGTTTCGATCCGGTCGCCCTGCGCTATGCTGTCCACAACCTCCTGCCCGGAAGCCACATGGCCAAAAACGGTGTGCTTCCCATCCAGCCAGGGGGTGGGAACATGGGTGATGAAAAACTGACTGCCATTGGTCCCCGGGCCGGCATTCGCCATGGAAAGTACGCCCGGCTGGTTGTGTTTGAGATCCGGGTGGATCTCGTCGTCGAATTTATAACCGGGGTCACCGGTACCGGTACCCGACGGGCAGCCGCCCTGAATCATAAAATCCGGGATGACCCGGTGGAATTTCAGACCGTCGTAATACGGTTTGCCGGCATCCCGGGCAGAATTGGGCTGGTCGCCCTCGGCGAGGGCCACAAAGTTGCCCACCGTCCCGGGTGTTTTTTCGTGTGTGAGTTTTACGAGGATCTCCCCCCGCGTCGTATGGAATTTAGCGTAAATGCCTTCTTGCATGTCTCTGGATTTAAGCCGCAAATATAGGGCTTTAAGGCCTATTTCCTAAGGCCGGGCTGGTCCGGCAGGCCGTACCGGTCGCACAGGTACACCAGGGAGGCCATGGCCGCCGCCCCGAGTTCGAGTTCCCGCCGGTTAATGGCCTCGAAGGTATCCGTCTCGGCGTGGTGGTGGTCGAAATACCGCTGGGAATCCGGGCGGAGTCCGGATAAGACGAGGCCCTGGGGTTTCAGCGGGCCGATATCCGCACCGCTGCCCCCGCGAATAAACTGGTGGATCAGGTAAGGTTCGAACAGGGGCTTCCAGGCGACAATCCTGTCAAAGGCTTCCGGGGTGCAATCAAACGAAAATCCCCTCGGGGTAAAGCCCCCTGCGTCGCTCTCCAGGGCAAACACGTGCTTCTCCCCGGCATTCAGTGCTTCCTGGGCGTATTTATTGCCCCCGCGCAGGCCGTTCTCCTCATTCATAAAGAGGACCACCCGAAGGGTCCTTTTCGGCCGGTAGCCGGTAGCTTTCAACAAGCGGAGCACCTCCATACTCTGTACGCAGCCGGCCCCGTCGTCATGGGAACCGTCGCCCAGGTCCCAGGAATCCAGGTGCCCGCCGACAACCATGATCTCCCCCGGGAATTCGCTTCCTCGGATTTCCCCAATCACGTTATAGGACAGTACATCGGCCATCTGCCGGCAATACTGGCGGAAAAAGAATTTGATTCCCGGGTTGAGTTTCAGTGTGGTGCTGAGCAATTCCGCTCCGTTGGTGCTGATAGCCGCCGCCGGGATGCGCTGGGACTCGGGAAGGTCGCCGTAGCTCATCGAACCCGTATGCGGGTAATCGTCCAGGCGCAGGTTCATCGATCGGACAATGACCCCCACCGCCCCCATGCGCGCAGCCGCCTCGGCCCCTCCATGGCGCTGGTCCACGCATCCGCCGTAGGCCTGGAATGTATTGATCAGGGAAGCGTCCATCGGGCGGTTAAAGAAGACGATCTTCCCTTCCACCTCTTCCCGGTCCAGCTGCTGCAGCTGTTCAATGCCCTGCACCTCGACCACCCCTGCCTTGATGCCACCGACAGGCGTGGCCACGGACCCACCCAGGGCGCATATCGGGACGTTGTTCGTATTTCCGGGCTCGCTCTCAATATAGGCGAACTCGGAAGTGCCGCGGACCCATTTCGGGACCATCACCGGCTGCAGCCAGACCCGGTCCAGGCCCAGCGCCTCCAGCTCTTTTTTGGTGTATTCCACGGCTTGTTTGGCCTGTACCGACCCGGATAACCGACCGCCTATCTGGTTGGACAAGTGGTTCAGCCAGTCATAGGAACGGCCCCGCAGCAGGGACTCGTCAAAGATTTTTCGTATTTGCAGGGAATCGGCGGACTGGCCGGAAAGGCTCAGTCCGGCCAGGAATAACACGGCTGCCAGCGCCGCGGACTTCCAGTTTCTGCTGCCGGGGAACAAGGTAAACGGAGGGGTCGTATGCATCTGGAATATGAATTTAAGAATTAACGGGGTTGATCTTCGGCCGGGTTATCCTCGCCAGGGGCTGCCTTGCCAGGGGCTGCCTGGCCCGGTGCTTCCGCCAGGAGCTGGTTCCGGTAGGTATGCAGGTGTTCCTTGACGTCGTCCGGCAGTTCCGGCTCGCGGATATCTTCAAAAGCTGTAAGGGTCTCCAGCAGGATGGAGGCGACGATTACGCGGGCGGCCCGTTTGTTTTCCGAGGGGATAACATACCAGGGGGCCACATCGGTATGCGTGCGGCGGATGGCATCCTGATAGCATTCCTGGTAGGAATCCCAGAGTTGCCGTTCCTCCAGGTCGCCCGGGGAAAACTTCCAGTTTTTCTCCTTCAGGCGAAGCCGGCGAAGCAGGCGCTGCCGCTGCTCTTCCCTGGATATATTCAAAAAGAACTTATAAATGAGCGTTCCATTCTCAGCCAGGGTCTTTTCGAAATTATTGATTTGTTCAAAGCGGCGGCGCCAGAAGGCGTCGTCAATATCCGCCACGGACTGCACATCCGGCAGGTATTCCCCCAGGATGTACTCCGGGTGGACGCGTGTCACCAGGACATTTTCGTAGTGCGTCCGGTTAAACACCCCGAATTTCCCCCGGGCAGGCAGGGCGATGTAATGCCTCCAAAGGTAATCGTGTTTGCGCTCGAGTTCTGTGGGCACCTTAAAACTGTGGACCACCACCCCCCGGGCGTTGAAATCCTTGAATACCTCCCGGATGAGGCTGTCCTTCCCGGCCGTATCCATCCCCTGCAGGCAGACCAGTACGGCGTATTTGCCATGGGCATAGAGTGTGTCCTGGAATTTTCCGAGCCTTTTGCGGATCCTGGCGAGGGCCTTTTTCAGCTCCCGGTCCGACATGCCCAGGTCTTCGTGGGTATCGCCCTTGCGGAGTGTAAAATCACTCCCTGCCAGGTAATCCTTTGCGTAGATGTCCTTCATGGGGTTAATATAGAATAATTGGCGGTCTGTGGCAATTCCCCGGGGAATTTATACCGTTGGACGATGCGGATTGCGGGATAACCCAAACTTTGGCCCGCTGGACGAAAAAAGCGGGCAGCACCTGCCGCACGCCCTATCTTTATCTTCCCCAAATCGCCACCTTGGTGGCACTTATAAACCTACGCTATGACTATCAGGACTCTCTCAGTTGTCTTGGGCAGCTTATTGATGACGGCTGCCGCCCATGCATCCCCCGGATGTATGGATGCCGGTTCCATGATCGGTTTTGTGGAAACCCACCTTCGAAATTCCCTGAAAGCCGAAGAACTCCCCCTGGCGCGATACCACGCCTACAAGGCGATAAACACGATGGAAAAATCCCGGACGCAATTTGAGGACTGCGGATGCGACTACGCCAAAAAACATATTTTTGAAAGCCTGGATAACCTGAAGCTCGCCACCCGGGTCAATTCCCTGGAAGGCACCCGTATCCTGGTACGACGGGCCCTGAATGGCGCCCTGGCCGGGGAGGAAGCCCTGGAGCTCCACGACGAGCTCCACGACAGCCCGTATGACAGCGATGTCCTGGCCATGAATACCGGCGAGCAGCCAGCCCGCGTTACCTTTGGGGACGATCCGGATGCCGCCCGCAAGATTGAACAGCAGATCGACGAATCCCTGCAGGCGTACCGGGAATCACTTGCCGATGTCGTTTCCGGGGTGCCCTGCCGGGAAGCCCTTGAATTCGTGCGGCGAATCTACGACCACTGCGAAAGGCAATTGCTCCGCGAAGACCTGACGCGCGCCAAGCGCTACTACAATTACCGCACCAAGGAACTCACTGAAGATGCGCTGCGGAAGTTGGAAGGGTGTCCGGAGAATACGGCCCGATAAAGGCCTGCCCGGGACGCCTATTTGCTTGCAAAAAGCCGTACATCCTCCTCGCTGACTTCTTTGCCGCCGAGGATCACCAGGCGCTCCACGACATTCCGCAGCTCGCGGACATTTCCGGTCCAGTCGTAATCCTGTAATAATTTAATGGCCTTCTCCGTAAACCCTTTCGGGGCCGTACCCTGTTCTTCGGCAATCTTACCCGAAAAATGATCGATGAGCAATGGGATATCCTCCCGGCGGTCATTTAATGACGGGACGCGGATCAGGATTACCGCCAGGCGGTGATAGAGGTCCTCCCGGAACTTCCCTTCCGAAATTTCCTTTTGCAGGTCTTTGTTGGTCGCGGCCACCACCCGGACATCCACTTTGATATCCTTGTCCGACCCAACCCGGGATACCTTGCTTTCCTGCAGGGCCCGCAATACCTTGGCCTGGGCCGAAAGGCTCATGTCCCCGATCTCGTCGAGGAACAGCGTGCCTTTGTTGGCCGCCTCGAATTTCCCCGCCCGGTCCTTGACTGCCGAAGTAAAGGCGCCTTTGACATGGCCGAATAGCTCGCTTTCGATGAGTTCCGAGGGAATTGCGGCGCAATTCACCTCCACAAACGGGGCGCTGCTGCGGGGGCTTTTCTGGTGGATCCAGTGCGCGACGAGTTCCTTCCCGGTACCATTGGACCCGGTGATCAGGACCCGGGCATCGGTGGGGGCCACTTTGTCAATCATTTCCTTGATGCCGTGGATCTCATCGCTCTCCCCGATCATTTGGAAGTTTTTGCTGACTTTTTTCTTGAGGATCCGGTTTTCGGCCACGAGCTCCTTGCGGTCCAGCGCATTCCGCACAGTCGTGAGCAGGCGGTTCAGATCCGGGGGTTTGCTGATGTAGTCAAACGCGCCCATGCGCATGGTCTGCACCGCGGTGTCCAGGTCGCCGTGACCGGAAATCATGATAAACGGCGTTTCGGGCTTGCTCTTCCTGCCGGCTTCCAGCACCTCCACCCCATCCATCTTGGGCATCTTGATATCGCAGAGGACCAGGTCGTACTCCTGTTTCTTCAATTTTTCGAGGCCTTCCGCCCCGTTTTCTGCCTCCTCCACCTGGTAGGCGTCGTTTTCCTCGGTGAGGATCTTCACCAATACGCGCCGGATGGCGGCTTCGTCTTCTATTACGAGTATTCTGGCCATAAACAAATGTTTGCTTGCATTCTGTGGACGCGATGGCGCCCGGTTTCAATGTAAATATAACGCCTGGGATGCGGAAGATTGTTAAGGAAGCAATAAAAGGAAACCTGCCGCAGCGTCCTTAACCCTTGCTCCCGGCCTGCCGCGTGCATCAGGCACTGCCCTCAGGGGCATTCGCGGGTCCCTGCCCGTCTTCCCGGACCGAGAGGGGCGTATGGGCAAAAAAGTGCACATCCCGTTGGGGGAATGGGATAGTTATCCTGTTTTCGCGGAAGAGCGCATCGATCCGGTACCGCATATCGCTCTTCACCCGGGGGTCGGTAAAGGCGTCGTTGGTAAAGAAATGGATGGCAAACAACAGGGCGGAATCCCCGAAATCGTCGAAAGTCACAAAAGGTTTCGGGTTTTTGAGTACGCCCTTTTGCTCCCTGGCGGCCTCGAGCAGCAATTCAGTGACCCGCTGGACATCGCTGCCGTAGGCCACCCCCACCCGGACCGCTTCCCGCGTCATCCGGTGGTTTTGGGTATAGTTGTAGATGACCTCGCTCATAAACTTGTGGTTCGGGATCACCAGGACCTTGTCGTCCCGGGTCAGGGCCCGGGTGGAGCGCAACTTGATTTCGAAAACCTTGCCCACCTTGCCGTCTACTTCCACGATATCCCCCACATGGAGCGATTTATCCACCAGGATCATGATCCCCCCGATGATATCCTGGAAAAACTCCTGCAAAGCGAGGCCGATACCCACAAACAGGACCGCAGAGGCGGTGATCAGCAGCGTGATATCGATGCCGGCAGCGCTTACTGTCAGCAGGACCACTACCAGGTAGATGCCATACCGGAAATACTTGAAGACGCTGATGAATTTCATCCGGTCTTCCTGTTCCATTTTACGGGAGTACAGGTTGCGCATCCAGCGGAGTACCAGGGTGGTGCCCACCAGTGCCAGAGTCAGCGACAGCAGCAGGCCGATGGTAATGTCGACGGAATTATCACCTTCCCCAAAGTGGAGGCCGTAATTCAGGAACTCCCTGGCGGCGTCCCAGAGGTCCTCCTTGAAAAATTCCTTCACGGGCTCGGCTACGGGTTCTGTATTTTCCTGCATCATCTCAGTATTTTAACCATTGGAACAATTCGCGGTACGTCGGCTTTTTGCCGTACATCAAAATCCCGGTACGGTAAATCTTGGCCGCCAGCCACACGATGCCCAGAAAGGTGCCCGCCAGCAAAGCCAGGGAAGCGACCAGTTGCCAGGGCGGCACGCCCCCTTCCCCAATACCCCCGGGCAGCCGCATCAGCATCACAATGGGCGACGTCAGCGGGAAGATTGAAAAAGCAACAGCTATCGGGCCGTGCGGGTTGGAAAACACCGAAAAAAAGCCCACATAGATGGCGAGCATCAGCGGCAAAATGATGGGGAAGATAAATTGCTGGGTATCCGTTTCGTTGTCCACAGCGGCCCCGATAGCGGCGTAAATGGAGCTGTAGATCAGGTATCCCAGGATAAAATAGATCAGGAAAAACCCGATGAGCAGGCCCATGGGCAGTTGGAGGAATTCCTCGAGGATCATCCGGCTCGTCTCGTCCGCCGGGAAGGCGCCGGACGCCATGCCGGCATCCAGGCCGCCGGGCATGCCGCGGGATTCGAGCAATATTCCCGGGTCGATATCCAAAAACAATAAGACGAGGACCATCAGCAGGGAAGCCGAAAGAATCCAGATCAGAAACTGGGTAACCCCTGCCAGGGAGGTTCCGATGATTTTCCCGAGCATCAATTGGAAGGGTTTTACCGAGGAGATGATAACCTCGATGATCCGGCTGGTCTTTTCCTCGATGACCGACCGCATGACAAACCCGCCGTAGATGATGATAAACATCATGATCAGGTAGCCGAAGGCCCCGCCGACAAGGGCCTTGAACTCGTTGATTCCCTTGGCGTTTCGCTCCCCGGCAAAAGTAGCTGTGTGGATTTCATAGCTGCTGCGCACCCGGGCGTACTGTTCGGGGCTCACGCCCAGTTCCTGCAGCCGGTGGGCCCGCAACCCATCTTCAAAAACCGCCTCCACCTGTTCCAGTACGGAGGTAGAGGGCGCGTCCTGTGTATAGAGGAAGGCGTCTTCCGTAACGGCAACCAGGTCTTGCCGGTCCGGCAGGTGGAGCAGGCCGTAAAATCCCATGGAGAGCGTACTGTCCTTGGCCTCCTCCAGGGTGAGGTCGTTAAACCGGATAAAGGAAACCCCCGCCTGGGGCAGGAAGGCATCGGTAAAGAACCTGCTCTGGTTGAGCACGGCCACCTGGCGTTTTTCATTGTCGTTCACCTTGGTGAGGTAGGCGATCAGGACAATCATGCCCACCAGGAGGATTGGGCTCAGGAACGTCATGATCACGAACGACTTATTCCGAACCTTTGCGAGGTATTCCCTCCGGATAATCAGGCCGATCTTACCCATTAGCCTCCTTGTTTTGAACGGTTTCTATAAATATATCATTGGCGGTCGGCACGAGTTCCCGAAAGGAGGTGATGCTCCCTTTTTCGGACAGGGCGTTCAGCAGCCCTTTCCTGGCTGCATCCGGCAGGCGTACCGTGAAATCCCACACCTGTTCCTCCGGATCGAATCGCGCGGTTTCCACCGGGGTGCCGTTCAGGACGTTCTCCGGGGCAACAGACGCCCGCTCCGGAGCCCATTCTATGCGGAACCGATTCTGTTTATACGCTTTCTTGATGTCCGACAACCGGCCTTCCAGGATCAATTGGGAACGATGGATGAGGCCGATATACTCGCATAATTCCTCTACCGATTCCATCCGGTGGGTAGAAAAAATGATGGAGGCGCCCGCTTCCCGCAACTCCAGGATCTGATCCTTGATCAGGGCGGCATTGATGGGGTCGAAGCCGCTGAAAGGCTCGTCGAAAATAAGGAGTTTCGGCTGGTGGAGTACCGTGACGATGAATTGTATCTTCTGGGCCATCCCCTTGGAGAGTTCCTGCACCTTTTTTCCCCACCAGTCGCCAATTTCCAGTTTTTCAAACCAGTACTGCAGGCGTTTGCGCGCCTCGGAGCGGCTCAACCCCTTGAGTTGCGCGAGGTAGAGTGCCTGTTCCCCCACTTTCATACTCTTGTACAGCCCGCGTTCTTCCGGGAGGTACCCAATCTGGGCCACGTGCTCCGGCCGGAGCGGTTTTCCGTCCAGCAATACGCTCCCTGCATCCGGCACCAGGATTTGGTTGATGATACGGATCAGCGTCGTTTTCCCGGCCCCGTTGGGCCCGAGTAGCCCGAAAATCCGATTTTCGGGAATTTCCAGGGAAACCCGGTCCAGGGCTTTGTGCGGGCCATAGGATTTGCTGACCTCACGTATGGAAAGAATGCTGCTCATGCGGGGCGATGTTTACCGGGCGTTAAATATAGGCATTCGCGGGCTAGGAAATAAACCCTGAGGCACCGCAGACCCAATTGGCGGGACGCGCTTCCCCAGGCTGCGAGGGGCGCGGTAACCGAAGCGTTCAGGGGCCTGCTCCCATAAAACAAAAACCCATCCCCGAAAGGCGTTTCAGGGATGGGAAAAAAATTGCTATGAAAAAGAAAATTAATATTGGAGTCCCAATATCAAATCAAATATACATTTTTATTTTAAAATGCCCTCAAAATATCGCTAGGAGAACATATCTTTCACCTTCTCAAAGAAGGATTTATCGGATTTTTCCGGTTTCGGCGCAAATTTGTCGTCCTCCTGCATCCTTTCAAAAAACTCCCGTTGCTCCTTACTGAGTTCCTTGGGCGTCCAAACGTTTACATGGACCAGCAGGTCGCCGGCACCGTAGCCATTGATGCTTTGGATCCCCTTGTTGCGGAGCCGGAGGATTTTCCCGGATTGGATGCCCGGTTCGAGTTTGATCCGCACCTTGCCCCCGATGGTATCGATTTCCTTAGAGGTGCCCAAAACGGCATCCGGCATGGAGATATACAGGTCGTAATGCAGGTTGTCGCCTTCCCGTTTCAGGGTTGGGTGTTCCCGGGTTTCGATGGCCACCAGCAAATCGCCGGGCACCCCGTTGCCGGGGGCATCGTTCCCCTTGCCGGATACTTTTAGCTGCATCCCGGATTCAACCCCTCCCGGGATTTTGATCGAAACGGTTTCTTCCTGCATCACCAGGCCGTGTGCGTCCGCCCCGTCCGGCCGGGAATCGATAACCTGCCCGCTGCCCCCGCAGGCCGTACAGGTGGCCGCAGTCTGCATCCGGCCGAGGATCGTATTCGTGATCTTGGTCACCTGGCCGTTCCCGCCACAAGTCCCGCAGGTTTTGTAGGTTACCCCCGGGGCCTGGACTTTCCGCTTGACCTTGATTTTCTTTTCAACCCCCAGGGCAACTTCTTCCAGGTCCAGGGTTACCCGGATGCGCAGGTTGCTTCCCTTAACGCGCCGCTGTCCGCCGCCGAAACCGCCGAAGCCGCCAAAGCCGCTGCCGCCGAAGGCACTGCCGAAGATATCCCCGAACTGGCTGAAAATATCCTCCATATTCATGCCGCCACCGCCAAAGCCGCCGCCTTCGAAGGCCTGGTGGCCGAACTGATCGTACCGCGCCCGTTTATTCGGGTCGCTGAGCACCTCGTAGGCCTCTGCCGCCTTCTTGAAATTCTCCTCGGCCGTGGCGTCGCCGGGGTTGCGGTCCGGGTGAAATTCAATAGCCTTCTTCCGGTATGCCTTTTTGATTTCGGCTGCAGTAGCTCCTTTGGAAACGCCCAGTAATTCGTAATAGTCCTCCTTCATAATCTTAGTTTCCTACGACCACCTTGGGGTGCCGGATGACGCGGTCTCCCAGGGTAAAGCCTTTTTCGATTACATCCACCACCTTGCCTTTCAAGCTTTTATCCGGTGCGGGTATTTGGGTAACTGCCTCGTGCACATCGGCGTCAAAGGTATCCCCTTCGGCCACTGAAATCTCCTCCAGGCCTTTGCTCTTTAAGGTTTCCTTGAATTTGTTGTGAATGAGCGCAACCCCTTGCAGTGCGGCTTCGTCCCCGGACTTGTTCAGTTCTTTCATGGCCCTGTCAAAATCGTCGAGAACCGGCAACAAAGAGACAATAACATCCTGGCCGGCGGTCCGGAACATGTCGGTGCGCTCCCGCGCCGTGCGTTTTCGGAAATTTTCGAATTCGGCAAACAACCTGAGGAATTTCTCTTTCTCTGCAGTGAGCTCCTTTTGCAGGGATTCCAGCTCCCCGGCTTCCTCCTCCTGCTTATCTTGCGAGGCGTCTCCACCTTCCCCGGAGGCATCCCGGGCTTCCGCGGCGTCCTGCTGATCGATTTCCCGTTCCTGCTGTTCCGCCTGCAAGTCTTCCTGCTGGTCGATATCCTTACTCATAGTACGTGCTGCTTTTCCTTGATTTTCCATTTCTGAGCGGCAAAAGTACTGCCAATTCCACGAAAATGTCAAAATGTCACGAAAAAACTACAGGAGGTCCTCCAGGGCAGGTCGCAGGTTGGCAAATGTGTAGGTGAAGCCTTCCATCTTAATTTTGTCGGCGCAAACGCGCTGGCTGCCCAGTACCAGTTCGGCCCGTTCCCCCATGAGCAATTTCAGTATGGCTGCCGGAACGCGGGGCAACCAGATGGGCTTATTGAGTACTTCGGCTACCTGCCGGGTGAGTTTGGCATTGGTAACCGGGTTGGGGGCCACCGCGTTATACACCCCTTCCAGTTGCTGGTGGACAGCAAACAGGAACATGGCTGCCGCATCCTCCAGGTGGATCCAGGATTGCCACTGCCGGCCGGAACCCAGGGGGGCGCCTGCATAAAATCGCACCGGTCGTGCAATCTGGGGAAGCGCACCTCCTTCGTCGGCAAGGACCAGGCCCAGGCGAAGCATCCCGCATGGCATTTCAAGAGCCTCAAACGCCCGGGCGGCATCCTCCCACTGCCGCACAGTCTCCGCCAGGAAACCTTCCCCCGTATGGGTGGAGGATTCCATATGATAGTCCGTAAAGGAATGTCCATAAATCCCGATGGCCGAGGCGGAGACCAGATATTCCACCTGGCCCTTGCCGTTGGTTTTCATATGCCGGAACAGGGTGTCCAGGCTGTCTGCACGGCTCTGCTGGATTTTCCGTTTGTTGGAAGGGGTCCAGGGCTGGGAAATGGACGTGCCTGCGAGGTTGATTACGGCCTGTACGCCGTCGAAACTCCGCGGGTCGAGCGTCCGTTGGGCGGGGTCCCAGAGAAATCCCCGATACCCGGGTTCCTCCCGGATCTTCTCCTGTCGGGTCGTGAGGTAATGTACGTCCACACCGGCCTCCCGGCACTGCCTGGTAATGGCGGTGCCAACCAAACCGGTAGCTCCTGTAATCAGTACTTTCAAATTGAGAATTTGACCCAAAAGTACTGGTTTTGGGCCGGGAACGTGCCGCATTTAATGCCGATTTAACATTCCCCCGGACGGGCGGAACTCCCTGCCCCCGCTTACGGTTTAAGGGCCCGGAGCATCTCCCGTTTGCCCGGCGGGCCCGGCAGTCGCTCCACGCGGAACCCCGAGGCGAGCATGGCCCGCCGTACACTGCCCTTGGCCGCATATGTCACCAGGCAACCGCCTTCCGACAGCGCTTCATACATGGATTGAAAAACCTTTTCGGTCCAGAGTTCCGGTTGCACCCGCGCCCCGAAGGCATCGAAGTAAACCAGGTCAAAGGCATCGCATGCAGAAAACTCCAGCAGGTTAGCCTGCAATTTTTGAATGGTAAAGGAAGGAGTGACGGGCGTCGGGGCTTCCCAGGGAGCCTCGTGGAGGCTTTTAAAAAGATTTCCCGCCTCCGGATCGTCGAACAGGCTCCCGTAGTCCAGCTCCTGCCATTCCTGCCGGGTAACCGGATAGGCCTCCAGGGCGGTGTATTCCAGCTGCAAGCCGCGACGGGGGGCCTCAAGCAGGCTCAACAGGGCATTCAGGCCGGTCCCGAAACCCATTTCAAGGATGCGCAAGGGTCGGGATGCGTACCGGGCGAGCCCGTTGGCGATAAAAACATGGAGAGACTCCTGCAGGGCACCGTGGAGCGAATGGTACTGCTCCTGCCACCCGGGAATTTGGATGGTACGGGAGCCGTCGGAAGTCCGGATGATGCGGCGTTCCACCTCAATGATAGATACGTACGCCTTCTGCTTCGAATCCAGGCTCCCGGGACACCCCCCGGATCAACCGGATTTCCTCCTCCGGTTTCCCTGCATCCGCCGCGAGGTGCCGGCGCTCTTCCTCAGAAACCTCCGAAATAAAGGCCACCCCGCTAACCACAACTTCCTGCCCGGCGATATCTTTCGGCACAAAGAAACCGTAGTCTTTAAACCGAACCATGACCGGTTCCCCTTCCGGCAGGGCAAGGCGCATCCAGCAACCCTTGGCCTGGCAAACGTCCACCACCCGGGCGCGGAAGACGGAACGCACGGAATCGCGGGCCTGCAGCCCGTCAAAAAGCCGGGCAGCTTCGGGGGCATCGTCCGCCCCGATCGCCCGGGCCTCAGCTATCGGGGCCCCGACGGCCAGAAAATCGGCCCCGGATTGGGTGAAAGCGCTCCCGGGCACCAGCAGTACGAGGAGCAAGGCGCAATACATATATGGATTTCTCATTGCCAGCAGGTTTTTATTTTCGACTCCAAAAGTCCGCAATTTCGGGCGAAAAAAGAAAGCACCCCTAAAGATATTTCCGTAATTTTACCACCTGAATCCCACGTTATGAGCATCACAATCAATGAGATCCCTGTAAAACGAGTTGATAAATCCCGACTGCCTGAGGTCGATTTTGACAATCTGGCATTCGGCAGCGTCTTTACCGACCACATGTTCCGCTGCACCTACCGGGAGGGCAGGTGGCAACAAGCCGAAGTCGTTCCCTACGGCCCCCTGACCCTCGACCCCGCTTCAAAAATCTTCCATTACGGACAAAGCGTTTTTGAGGGGATGAAGGCGTACAGGGATTCAGATGGCAAAGCCTGGCTGTTCCGCCCCGAGGAAAATCAGCGCCGGTTGAATATTTCTGCATCCCGGATGGCCATCCCGGAACTCCCCGACGGGTTGTTTATGGAAGGCCTCAAGGCCCTGTTGGAGGTAGATCGCGACTGGATTCCCGGCCAATCCGGCAGTTCGTTGTACATCCGGCCGTTTATCTTCGCCTCGGGGACGGGTTTTCACGCCTCCCCGGCCGACGCGTTCACATTTATCATCGCATGCGCCCCGTCCGGGTCGTATTTCTCCGGCAAGGTCAGCGTTAAGATCGAGGAAGCTTATTCCCGCGCAGCTGACGGGGGAACCGGGTTTGCCAAAGCCGGCGGAAATTACGCGGGGCAGTTCTACCCCACCCAACTGGCGGCAAGGGATGGATTCCAGCAGGTTATCTGGACGGACGACCACCGGCATGAATACATCGAAGAAGCCGGGGCGATGAATATTTTTGTGCGGATCGGGGATACGTTGATGACGGCCCCCACCAGCGACCGCATCCTCGACGGGATTACCCGGAAAAGCATCCTCCAGTTGGCGGAATCAGAAGGTATCCCGGTGGAAGTTCGCAAGATCAGGGTTGCAGAAGTAGTCGAAGCGTCGAAAAACGGTTCCCTTCGGGAAATGTTCGGTGCCGGGACGGCAGCAGTGGTCTCGCCGATCAGCAGTTTCGGCTACCGGGATGAACTCTTTGAACTGCCGGAACCGGAAGACAGCTACGCGGCGCATTTCAAGAAGCGTATCACGGATATCCAGTACAACCGGGCGGAAGATCCGTTTGGCTGGCGCTACCCGCTGGGGTAACCGCTTATTGGCCGGACCCGTTGAGAACCGCGGGGATGTCCGGGCTGAAATATCCGGGCCCCTTCAGGACTTTGCCGTCCTCGCGGTAAATCGGCTTCCCGTCCGCCCCCAACTTGCTCATGTTGCTTTGTTGGATCGCATCGAACACCTCCTCGATTTTCTCTTGCATGCCGTGCTCCAGGATGGTACCGCAAAGGATGTAGAGCATATCCCCCAGGGCGTCGGCTACTTCCACCAGGTCGCCGTTGGCGGCTGCCTCCAGGTATTCTTCGTTCTCTTCCTGCATGAGCCGGAAGCGGAGCAGGTTGGTTTCCTCCCCGAGGTCCGCCCGGGGCTCCTCCGATATGCCAAGCCCGAACGCCCGATGGAATTCGGCAACGGCATTTAGTTGGTGTTTCATCAATGAATGGGGTATTTGGATGGTTAATGAATGGAATTCGCGTAAATTTGCGCTAAAATTAACAAGATGTTCAGCCCCGGGCAAATGATCTTCGCCTCGCTCTTCTTCGTCGCTTTCGTCGGGGTTTTGATTGTGATGTACCGGCGCGACAGGAAATGGCTCCGGAAGCAATATAAAGGCACCATTTGGGTGCTTTTACTCTTTATCAGTTTCATAATCCTTTTGCTCCTTCTTAAGTATATCCTCAAAAATTAGGCACCCGCCGTGAGGGAATGACAAAAATATTTGTAATCCCGTCCAAATGAGGGATATGTTACGTATCATATAAGAAATCACGTACTTTTGCGTTATGTTACTAAATAACCTCGGCCAATGACATTATTTATTGCGATTATTTCGGGTCTCGTGTTGGTCAATGCGCTGTTGCTGATCTTCAGTTCGTCCGTTTCGGTCCGCCTGCGCAACCGGATGTCTGCCAGTGGCTCCGTGCCGGCTACCTTTAAGATCTATCCGCTGGAATCCGCGGATGCAGATTACCGCAAAGCGGTTTAATCCAAAGTTTTAGTAGTTTTAGGCCCGGACAGGGCCTGTTCCCTCTCCCGAATCTCCCCGATCGGGTTTTTTTATGAAACATTTATTATTGGTTTTTCTGGGCGGCGGCCTGGGTAGCGGCCTGCGTTTCCTGATAGGCAAATACCTCAACCCGGTAATTTCCGGGTTTTACCTGGGAACTTTCCTGGCAAACGTCATCGGGTGCCTCCTCATCGGGATGGTGCTCGGGGCCTCCCTGCGCAACCAATATGTAAACCCGGTGCAGAGCGCGCTGCTTGCTTCGGGTTTCTGCGGGGGTTTCACCACTTTTTCCTCTTTCAGCCTCGAACAATTCGGCCTGTTGCGCGACGGCAACTACCTCCCCTTCCTGTTTTATACCCTGGGCAGCCTGGTGGTGGGCTTGCTGGCTGTGGCGCTGGGATTCTGGCTTTCCCGCTGGTTCTGACCTTTTTATCCCGATAATTTTTTACACCTGTAACTTTTTCCCCGGTTTTTGATCGGCAGGTAACAATCCTGCCCTCAGGAACCGGTTTTTCATGCCCGCATGTCGCCGGAAAGGGGCATCTGCATCCCTTTTTCGTCAATACCATAAAATTTATCCTTCATAAAACATATCCCCCAATTTTTTGGGGGTCATTTTATCATAAACATAAAAATACACGCCTATACCCCTATAAAAGAGGGGGTATCTATGTTTTAATATATATTTGGCCCGATCAACAAAAACTTATACCCATGAAAAAAGTGGAAGCAATCATTCGAAAATCCAAATTTGATGAGGTCAAAAAGGCCCTCCATCAGATTGAGGTGAATTTCTTCAGTTATTGGGATGTAACCGGTGTCGGCAATGAAAAGCAAGGCCACGTTTACCGGGGCATCTCCTACAGCACGTCGGATATTCAGCGCAGATACCTAGTCGTAGTTGTGTCGGACGATTTCCTTGAGCGCACTGTGAGTACGCTTCTGGAAGCAGCGTATACCGGAAACGTCGGGGACGGCAAAATCTTCGTCTCGGACGTGGTGGAAGCCTACCGAATCAGAACAAAGGAAAACGGCCACGCCGGCATCAACTAATCTAACCAACCCAAAGAAATTTATTATGGATACAGGATTATTCACTGCAAACAACGTCTGGATGATGGTATGCACCGCCCTGGTGTTCTTCATGCATACCGGATTTGCCTTTCTGGAGATCGGATTGACGCGCCAGAAAAATACCATCAACATTCTCTTTAAAAACATTTTTATCATCACCGTCGGACTCCTGATGTACTACATCGGTGGCTTTAACCTGATGTATCCGGGCGAATTCAACGGATTCCTCGGGTTTGCCGGCTTTGGCCTGGAAACGGATGCCGCCGGCCTCACGCCGGAATACGCCGACGGGGGATACACCTACTGGACGGACTTCCTCTTCCAGGGCATGTTTGCCGCAACGGCGGCCACTATTGTGTCAGGGGCAGTTGCCGAACGGATCAAAATCGGACCCTTCATGGTCTTTACCATTATCTATGTAGGTCTGGTTTACCCGATTGTCGGTTCCTGGCAATGGGGCGGCGGGTTCCTCTCCACCCTGGGCGGGGACGATGCCGGATTCTACGACTTTGCCGGTTCTACCCTGGTACACTCCGTTGGGGGTTGGGGTGCCCTGATTGCCATCTGGCTGCTGGGCTCCAGAATCGGGAAATTCGATGAGGACGGGAAACCCAAGGCGATACCGGGCCACAATATTCCGCTGGCAACCGCGGGCGTCCTGGTACTCTGGTTGGGTTGGTTCGGGTTCAACGGCGGGTCCGTACTCTCCGGCGATCCGGCTCTGACCTCCCTGGTGCTCACCACCACCTCCCTGGCAGCCGCTGCCGGTGGCGTCAGCGCTTTTCTGGTCTCAACCCTCGCCTATAAGAATTACGACCTGACCATGTTCCTGAACGGAATCCTGGGCGGGCTCGTGGGAATCACCGCGGGGGCCGACCTGATGTCGCCCAATGAAGCCGTGGTTATCGGGCTGATTGCCGGGGCCATTATCGTAGGGGGTGTAGCCCTGATCGACCGGATCCGTCTCGACGACCCGGTGGGTGCCGTAACCGTCCACCTGATCTGCGGTATCTGGGGAACCCTGGCCGTTGGCATATTCGGCGACAAAGCCGGCATGGACCAGTTTCTGTACCAGCTCACCGGCGTGGGCGCTGCAGGCGTCTTCTGCATCGTCACGGCTGCCATCATCATCCTTGCCCTCAAGAAGACCGTGGGAATCCGCGTCTCCAGGGAAGAAGAACTCGAAGGACTGGATATCCACGAGCACGGCATGGACGCCTACTCGGACTTCCGTTTAAACCAACACTAATAGCTAAAAAGGAAAACGGAGCGTTTGGCAGAACGCTCCGTTTATAACCCATTTCCATTGCAATTGTAACTAACAATTTAAAACACTCCGATACCGGAGTATAATCTCTAGCAATATGAAACAGATTAACAACACAATTTACATAAAATTCCTGCTACTGGCAGCCGTCCTGTTTTCCTCTGCTCAGCTGAGCGCACAAGACGAAGAAGCAACCAGCTGGACCGACGGTTTTAGCCTGAGCGGTTCCGTTGACGCCTATTACCGGGCAAATCTCAACGGTCTGAACAAAGTCATGCTCGACGAAAACGGCGATGCGATCGCCTTCCCGTCGGCCCCGGGGAGTTCCTTTGCGAACGATACGGGATTTGCCATCGGGATGGCCAATGCCATCCTCTCCTACGAGCACGGTAACGTCGGGGCGGTTGCAGACCTGGTATTCGGCCCCCGTGGGGAAGACGCCGTCTTCAACTCCTTCGGATCGCCGGCCATCGTCAACCAGTTGTACGTATACTGGAACGTATCCGAATCCGTCACGCTGACCTTTGGTAATTTCAACACCTTCCTGGGGTACGAGGTAATCTCGCCGGTTGCGAACTTCAACTACAGTACCTCCTATATGTTCTCGTACGGCCCGTTCAGCCATACCGGCCTGAAAGCGGACTTTGCCCTGAGCGACGACGTATCCCTGATGCTGGCGGTTATGAACCCGACAGACTGGACGGAATTCGACCCGTTCGGCTCCCCTTCGTTTGGGGCGCAGCTGGGCTACGCCGGCCAGTTCCTGAACCTGCTCTACGGCAAGCAGGGATTCACCGAGTTCTTTGACACTACCACCGGGGAATTTGTGGATACAGACGCAAAGGCGCTCTTCCAGATAGACTACACCGGAGGCTTTGACCTTTCGGAGGATTTCTTCCTCGGGATCAACGCCACCTACCAGGATACGGACGGAACCGGGTTCTACGGCGTTGCCCTCTACCCGCAATACCAGACCTCCGAGAATTTCGCTATCGGCCTGCGGGGGGAATATTTCTCCGAAATGGAGAATTACGGAGCTATCGGAGCAGTTGCCCCGGATGCCAGCGTCATCGCCATTACCCTCACCGGTAGTGCGACCGTAGGAGACCACCTCATTATCAAGCCCGAGATCCGCTTTGACAGCGCCTCGGAAGACAGCGTCTATTTTGTAGACGGCGATCTGGAAATCGGCGACAGCCTCGCCTCTTTTGTCCTGGCAGCCGTCTATTCCTTCTGATCAATCGATTTTAACGCCGCCCATTTGTTTAGTTTGGTTAATGGTGAGGACCCCTGGCATTTGTGCCGGGGGTTCTCTTTTTTGGGGCACCCGTAGGAGAGTTTAAGGGACTCCGGGAAGGAAGTTTAAGTGGTGTCCGGCCGGGGCTATAAAGGGCAGAGCGCCCGGCCGGCGGTTGTGAGATTACGGCGATTGCCTCAAGGGGGCCTGTGATTTGCGATAGGCCCGGACCCCGGCATAGACCGGGATGTCCAGGTCGTTTACGCTTGGAACAATCGGACAGGAGTATTTCGGGTTGTAGGCGCAATACGGGTTGTAAGCCGTGTTGAAATCCAGCAGGATGGAATCCCCCGCCGGGATACGAAGGTCGATGTACCGGCCGCCCTCATAGGTTTCCTTTCCGTTGGTGGCATCCGTAAACGGGAGGAAAAGGTAATCCTCAAAGCCCTCCTGCATCATCAGGTCCGGGCTCTGGTATACTTCGAGTTCAAAAGGCCGTCCCTGCAATTCAAACCGCAGGATTCCATAGGTGCGCTCCAGGGCCATCCGGTCGGTGGTGGTCGGCATCTCAAACGGCAGGGCCCCGGGGGTCCGAACCAGTTGGGCCATCACCTGATAGGTGGTGTCCGGTTCAAAAAAATCGAGGCCAGGAAACCCACCGATCTGTTCCGGGGATAGCGGGCTTATTTCCGGGTCCCTGAATTCCCCATTGAGCTCTTCCTGAAAGGCGCGGATGGAAGCAAGCCCGCGAGATGCGGGTTCCGGGATATCTGCCGTAACGGATTCGTGGTAGCGCTTGCCGTCCCGGCAGGATTGCATTCCGCCCGCCAGCAACAACCCCCCAAGCACTATCAAGAGTAAGGATTTGTACGAATAACACATAGGTCTGAAAGGTTTGAAAGGGGGGAATTTCAATCCCTAAAAATAACGATTTCCAAAAAGCTACAGAGGTTTTTACCAAATTTCCCGGAAGCAGTTGCAGGTTGCATCCCCTGTCATTCATACCGTTTTATGCAGAAACACCGCCGGCTGATCCCGGGTGGGCAATGACTCTATCCGAAGCGGGGCCGGAGCATTCGTGACACAGCGGGGGAATCTGCAGCGCAGCCGGGGAATCTGCAGCGCAGCCGGGGAATTCCTAGCGCGGTCCGGGAATCCGCAGCGCGGTCCGGGAAACCGAAGCCGCCAACAGCTATTCCGGGATTTCGTATCGGGCTTCCTGCAGGTATTTTTCAACCAGGGCATTGAATTCTGGGCTGATACGCAGCAATGCCGTGTGTTCGAGATCGTACAATCGCTGCCGGTCTGCATACCCGGTCTTCAGCAATTCCTCCAGGTAGAAAAGGGCCGTCCCGAAATCGTCGTATTTGGAGGCAAGGGAAATAACCGTCAGGTAATTGGCGGGCACCTCCGGGTCGATCAGGGTTTTCAGCATATGCAGCAATACCAGCGCATCGTCATCGGGCTGTTCCCCCGCCGTCCGGGCAATCCGGATGTAGTCGTCGGCCAGGGCCCGGAGATAGCCTTCCAGCCGCAGTCCAAGGCGCTGGTCTTCGGGTGAAGCACCCGCTTTGTATTTGGCAATCGTCTCCAATTGGTGCCGCCACCAGCCCAGGTTGTCCAGGTTAAAATTGAGCACATCCTCTTCCAGGTAATAGGCGTAGTCCTGCCGGAGGATTTCCTCTTTAAGGGCGAGGTTGGCGGCTTCCCGTTTGCGGGTCCGATACGCGCTGGTCCGACGCAGGCTTCTCTGGGCATCCTTCAGGTCGCCGGTATCGGCCAGGCCGTCGAAGAGGTCGATGGCTTGTTCCAGCATGTTATAGGCTACCAGCACATCCCCCTGCTGCCGCATGACATCGGACCGGGAACGGTATCCCTGAAGTGTCTCCCGGACCAATACGCTGTCCGTAGGAATCACCCCGGCCTTAATCGCCAGCAGCGTTAAAGTGGCCACCCCGAGGCCCAACAGATCCTCGTCGGGCAGGCCCCCGGAACCGTTGTAGTATAGCTGGTGGTGATCCAGGCGTTTGCGGCTGAGCGGCTCTTCGGCAAGCCGCATATTCGGGTAGCGGTAATCCGAACGGCTGAGCAGGGCCACATAATCGAAGGGTTCCCGGGCATTGAGCAGTTCCGTATTGGGCGGCCCGGCCCCGGCAGTCAATACCCCGGATACGGCCCGGACCAGGTTGGGCATCAGGCTCGCGAACTCCCCCCCTTTCCCAATGCCTGCAGCGTAAAGGCGGTCTTTGTCCAGCGGGAGGATGCCGTGGAGGAATTCGAGGCTCCTTGCAAAGCGCAGCACCCCGTCGGTGAGTTGGGTACTATCGACCAGTTTTCGTGAGGCCGCCAGGATATATCCGTTCAGTTCGGCAGCCCCCTGGAAATATCGCAGGGCCCGGTTGGTATCCCCGGAAAAATCACATACAAATAATACGGGCCATGAGCCGGCAGGATCGAAATCCGAGGGGAGGTAAATACTCAAATCCTGCCCGATGGAATCGATGACCGGCAGGTTTTCATTGATGGCTCCTTTCTTGAGCCGGAGTTCCTGCGCCTGGGCCGTGAATGCAGACAGCAGCACGAGGAAAAGGAAGTACGATTTTTTCATAGCAACACCCAATCAAAAACCCCGCCAAAACAAGTTTCCATGCGCTTTAGCGGCCGGGCAGTAATGGGACATTTAAAGATAATCAAATATCCTTTTCTCCGCCACCAATGGGCGGAAGGTCCGAAATCCTGCGGATGGGCGCATTGGAGATCACCTCGGAGAGGATGATATGCGTCCGGGTCTCCCCGTACTGGATCAGCTGGTCAATAAAGCGCTCCAGGTGGAACTGATCCCTGAATACCACCTCCATGATGATGTTCTCGTTTCCGGTGATCCGGTAACAATTGATCACCTCTTCCAGGTTGCGTACCTGCTCCAGGAAGGGTTTGAGTTTTCCCATAAAAGCCCGGAGCATGATGATGGCCTTTAACTGGTAACCCACCCGGTTATGGGATACCTGGGTCCAATACCCTTCAATTACGCCGAGGTCTTCGAGTCGTTTGACCCGCTCCGCCACTGCCGGGGGCGTGAGCCCGATGGAACGGCCAATCCCGGCCAGGGAAGCGCGGGCATTTTTCTGCAGGGCTGCCAGGATATTCCAATGCAGCTTATCGAGTTTAATATTCAAGGTGTTTTTGTTTAAATACTTTAATTAATTAGGAAAAATAATACATTCCATTTAAATAATTAATTATATCCACTCAATTTCAGCGGTATCTTTATGGAAAATTGAAAGAGAAAATGTCCTACGAGCGCATCGCAAAATTGCCCGTTTATCGCCAGGCCGTGGCATTGCGGACCATGAGCCGCGAAATCGCCTCCTTTGTCACCCATAACAAGGATCTGCTCACACTCGGGAATTCAAACAGCCTGAGGGACCATATTGCCGATTCCCTGCTGACGGATGCCATCCTGATCCCCCAGCACATTGCACGGGCCGAGAATTCTTCTTCCCTGGCCATCCGGCAGCGAAGCGTACATTTTATCAATGTGATGACCCGGAACCTCTACGCATATTGCAAGGGGCTCGAAAAAGACGGGGTGCGGGAAAGGGAATACCTGGACTTGCTGCGCAAGGAGGTCAAGCGTTTCCGGCAGTCTTTCAAGAAATGGCGCAAGAGCGTCTCCTGAACCTACATATTCCGGCGGTACTGCCCGCCCACTTCAAACAACGCCCGGGTCACCTCACCGAGCGAACAGTATTTGCAGACTTCCATTAAAACGGCAAACAGGTTTTCATTCCGCACGGCGGCCTCCTTGAGCCGATCAAGCCAAACTGTAGCCTGTTCCCGGTGCTGTTTGCGGATGCGCTCCAGGGTTTCGATCTGGGCCTTTTTCTCCGCTTCTGTTGCCCGGATGACCTCCTTGGGGAGGATGGTGGGCGACCCCTTGGAACTCAGGAAGGTATTTACCCCGATAATCGGGTATTCCCCGCTGTGCTTCAGGGTCTCGTAATGCAGGCTTTCCTCCTGGATTCGGGAACGCTGGTACATGGTTTCCATGGCCCCGAGCACCCCTCCCCTTTCGGTAATCCGGTCAAACTCAGCCAGCACGGCCTCCTCGACCAGGTCGGTGAGTTCCTCGATGATAAAGCTGCCCTGGAGCGGGTTCTCGTTTTTGGCCAGGCCGAGTTCCTTGTTGATGATGAGCTGGATGGCCATTGCGCGCCGCACGGATTCCTCGGTTGGGGTGGTGATGGCCTCGTCGTAGGCATTTGTATGCAGGGAGTTGCAATTGTCGTAAATGGCATAGAGGGCCTGCAGCGTGGTACGGATATCGTTAAAATCGATTTCCTGGGCGTGCAGGCTCCTGCCGGAGGTCTGGATATGGTATTTGAGCATCTGTGCCCGGGGTCCCGCACCGTATTTTTCCTTCATCGCCTTGGCCCAGATCCGCCGGGCCACCCGGCCGATCACCGCGTATTCCGGGTCGATGCCGTTGGAGAAGAAAAAGGAGAGGTTCGGCCCGAACCGGTCGATGTCCATCCCCCGGCTCAGGTAGTATTCCACATAGGTAAAACCGTTGGCCAGGGTAAAGGCGAGCTGGGTGATCGGGTTGGCCCCTGCCTCGGCGATATGGTAGCCCGAAATAGACACCGAATAGAAGTTCCGCACCTCGTTTTCGATGAAATATTCCTGTACGTCCCCCATGAGCCGCAGGGCAAATTCAGTTGAAAATATACAGGTGTTCTGCGCCTGGTCCTCCTTGAGGATATCCGCCTGGACGGTCCCCCGGACTGAACGCAGCGTCTCGCTGCGGATCCGGCTGTACACATCGTCCGGCAGCACGTCGGCCCCGGTAAGCCCCAGGAGCCGGAGCCCCAGCCCGTCGTTTCCTTCGGGCAATTCCCCCCGGTATTCCGGTCGATCGACGCCCTTTTCCTTAAAGTAAGCCGCAATCCGCGCTTCCACTTCTTTTTCGAGGCCGTTCTCCGCAATGTACTTTTCGCAGTTCTGGTCGATGGCCGCGTTCAGGAAGAAGGCCAGCAGCATCGGGGCGGGCCCGTTGATGGTCATACTCACCGAAGTCATCGGGTCGCTCAGGTCAAAGCCGCTGTAGAGTTTCTTTGCGTCGTCCAGACAGCAGACGGACACCCCTGCATTCCCGATCTTCCCGTAGATATCCGGACGGTGCCCGGGATCATTCCCGTACAGGGTCACCGAGTCAAAAGCAGTGGACAGACGCTTGGCGGGCATATCGAGGCTGACATAGTGAAAACGCCGGTTGGTGCGTTCCGGCCCGCCTTCGCCGGCAAACATCCGGGTGGGGTCCTCCCCTTTCCGCTTAAAGGGATACAGGCCGGCTGTATACGGATAGCGCCCCGGTACGTTTTCCCGGAGCTGCCACTGCAGCACATCCCCCCAAGCCCGATAGGCCGGCAGCGCAACCTTGGGAATCTTTAAATGGGAGAGCGATTCCGTATGGGTCTCCATGGTGAGCTCCCTGCCGCGGACCTTAAAACGGTATTCGGGCTCCCGATAGCGTTGTTTGAGCGCTTGCCATCCCAGCAGGAGGTCCCAGTTATGCGGGTCCAGGTCCTTCCGGAGATTTTCAAAGGCTTCCGCGAGCGCGTCGAGGGCTTGCCTGCGGGAAGCCGGGATGTCGGCGTTCTCCGCCACCTTCTCCAACTCCCCGGCCTGTAATCCATCCTTCCCCAGCAAGGGCATGTCGCCGTCGGCACCTGCAACGCCCGCCAGGGTACACATTGCCCGGTAGAGGCCGTAGAGCTCATCGGCAACCCGAGCCTGCTGCTGTGCCTGGTGTTCATAGGCCCGGTTGGCCTCGGCAATTTCCGAGAGGTAGCGGGTACGGGCAGGCGGGATGATATAGATCTTCTCCGGTTCTTCCTGTTCCGGGGCATGCGACCCTGTGGCCCATCCCGCACCGGCCTCCCCGAGTTGTTGCATGACCGCTGCGTAGAGGCGGTTCATCCCCGGGTCGTTGAACTGGGACGCGATGGTGCCGTAAACGGGCAGGTCCGAATCGCCGGGTTCCCAGATGCCGTGGTTCCGCTTGTACTGTTTCTTCACGTCCCGGAGCGCGTCCTGCGCCCCCCGTTTGTCGAATTTGTTGATGGCCACCAGGTCAGCAAAATCGAGCATGTCGATCTTTTCCAACTGGGTGGCCGCCCCGAATTCAGGGGTCATGACATAGAGGGATACGTCCGAGTGCTCCAGGATCTCCGTATCCGACTGGCCGATGCCCGAGGTTTCGAGAATCACCAGGTCAAAACCGGCTGCCCGGAGCACGGAAACCGCTTCACCCACGTGTTTGGACAGGGCGAGGTTCGACTGGCGGGTAGCCAAAGAGCGCATGTAGACATTCGGGTGGTGAATGGCATTCATCCGGATCCGGTCGCCCAGGAGGGCGCCCCCCGTTTTGCGTTTGGAAGGGTCTACCGAAATAATCCCGACGGTCCGCTCCGGGAATTCGGAGAGGAACCTCCGTACCAATTCGTCTACCAGGCTGCTCTTACCCGCGCCGCCCGTACCCGTGATCCCGAGAACGGGAACCGGGTTCAGGGTCTGCGGCAGTTCCCCCGCCAAGGAGGAATAGGCCTCCGGACGGTTCTCCGCCAGGCTGATCATCCGGGCAATGACGCGCGGATCCCTGGCAGCCAGTGCCTTTTTAAGGGGTTGCTCCTCCGGCATGGGGATTTCGGCCACTGCGAAATCGGAGGAAGCCACCAGGTCGTTGATCATGCCCTGCAGGCCCAGTTCCCGGCCGTCGTCCGGGGAGTAAATGCGCGTAATTCCGTAATCCATCAATTCCCGGATCTCCTCCGGCAGGATGACGCCCCCACCCCCGCCGAAGATGCGGATATGTCCCGCTCCCTTCTCCCGCAGCAGGTCGTGCATATAGCGGAAATATTCGTTGTGGCCGCCCTGGTAGGAGGTCATGGCAATCGCATTGGCGTCTTCCTGGATGGCGCAATCCACCACCTCGGCAACGCTGCGGTCGTGCCCCAGGTGGATCACCTCCACCCCGGTTGCCTGGATAATCCGGCGCATAATATTGATGGCCGCATCGTGCCCGTCGAACAGGGAGGCCGCCGTGACGATCCGGATTTTGTGGGTCGGTTTATAGGGTTTTGAAGCTTCCATAGATTTCCAGCTGGTATTCGATACACTATTGCCGAATTGCCAGTGAAAGGCAGGTTCGGTTTCGGATTTTACAAAAATAAGAAGGGAATTCCCAACCCTGTTAATAATCTTTTATTTTTACCCAAATTCCAAATGGCATGATCGCCACGATCCTTATCCACTGCCCGGACCAGCCGGGCATTATACATTCAGTCACCGGGTTTATCCACAAGCGCGGGGGCAATGTCGTCTACCTGGACCAGCATGTGGAAAAGGAAGACCGGGTATTCTTTATGAGGCTGCAGGCGGATTTCCGCCAGGACACCTGGGAGGAGCCGTCTTTCCGGGAAGCATTCGGCAAGGGCCCGGCCACTACCTACGCAATGGAGTGGAGGCTGTACCTGGAAGACCGGAGCCGGATGGCCCTGTTCGTTTCCAAATACAACCACTGCCTCTACGACCTGCTCAGCCGGTACGAGGCCGGCGAACTGAATGCCACCATCCCCTTTATCCTGAGCAACCACCCGGATTGCGAACCGATTGCGCGGCAATTCAATATTCCCTACTACTGCGTCCCCGTAACCCCGGAATCCCGGGAAAAGGCCGAAGCCAGGCAATTGGAACTGCTCCGGGAGCACCAGGTAGACTGCATTGTACTGGCGCGCTACATGCAGATTATCGGGCCGTCCCTGATCGCGGCCTACCCGAACCGGATCCTGAACATCCACCATTCCTTCCTCCCCGCCTTTGCAGGTGCCAAACCCTACCACGCCGCCTTTGCCAGGGGGGTAAAAATCATCGGTGCCACCAGTCATTACGTTACGGAGGAACTGGACGAAGGCCCCATCATTGCCCAGGACGTCACGCCGGTTTCCCACATGCACACGGTTTCTGATTTTATCGCCAAAGGGCGGGATCTGGAAAAAATCGTGCTGGCACGGGCCGTTCAGCTCCACCTGCATCGCAAAACGCTCGTCTACAACAATAAAACGGTGATCTTTGCCTGATGCCATTGGGAATTCCTGCCCGGACCAGCCCAATAATTCACCTCCGCAAGCGTTTAACAAGATACCCCCTAACCGGCGGTATCATCAATAGAGTTCACCATGATAAAAAAAACGCTGCTTTCCCTAATCCTGATTGCGTCGGTTTCCTGCGGGGAACTCCAGCAGGTCATCGACCAGTTGCCGGACGGGGAGGGGATTTCCGAGGCCGAAATAGGCCAGGGCCTGCGGCAGGCCCTGAACCAGGGAATTGAGAACCAGGTTACCCGCCTCGCCCGGGAAAACGGGTTTTACGGGAATGAGGCGGTCCGCATTCTCCTGCCGGAACAACTGCAGAAGGTAGACCGGACCCTGCGCAGCATCGGTCTGGGGAACCTGGCGGACGAGGGCCTGTTACTCCTTAACCGGGCCGCGGAGGATGCCGTAGGACGGGCCACCCCCATTTTTGTGGATGCCATTTCCGGGATATCCTTTGCGGATGCCCGGCAAATCCTCCTGGGCGATGATGACGCAGCCACCCGATACCTCGAGGGGCGGACGGCAACCTCCCTGTATAATTCCTTTAACCCGGTGATCCGCGAATCGTTTGAGCGGGTAGGCGCCGACAGGGTCTGGGAACAGCTGATAACCCGCTACAACAACATCCCCCTGGTAGACCGCGTCAATCCCGACCTGTCCGATTATGTAACACAGCAGGCCCTTGAAGGCGTGTTCCTGATGATCGAGCAAGAAGAATCCGAGATCCGGTCCAGCATCTCCTCCAGGACCACGGTCCTGATGAAAAGGGTATTTGCCCTGCAGGACGGTTTCGGTACCGGGCAATAGCTTTGGCCCGGGTTATACAAGAGCTTTGGTCCGGGTTATACAATAGCTTTGGCCCGGGTTATACATGATCCGAAGTATTGCCGGTGCAGTCCCGAAAAATTTTAACAACCTGTATACTAAATCCTTGCACGCACCCGTTAGTTTATATAGAGGGAGTGCAATTCTTTAACAGCTTTTTACGATTCCTCCGGGTATGGTAAGAAATGACAACGAGTCTTGCGCAACAACATTTTTTGAGTTAGTATTTTTGAGTTAGTTAGTTTAGAAAGCCCCGGGGTTACGCAGCCCCGGGGTTTTTTAATGCCCGCTTCCAGCGTGCGGCACACCTCACCTACCCCGTTATAAATTGCTCAAGTACAGGGGTAAAAGTTGATCGGGGCTTACCTCTTTTAATAAAATTTTAAGAATTCGCCTGTTAATAAATACTAACTTCAAAGTGCTAATTCATCAATCAATCAAATGAGGCGAATCGTTTTAATGATCATCCTTGCTGTTTGCGGGTTTCAGGGTTATCCTACCGACCCTATCGACTTAAACGCCTATTCGATACCCGAAACGCTATTCCTCCAACAGTCAGACACCGTCTTATCCGGGGCGGAACAGGAACGCACCCTACGGGAAACCGTGCGTTTCTACGAAACGGCCCTTGCCGGCAATGCTGCAGCAGACAGCACCCGGGCGTTGCGGCACCTCGCGTTCAGCTATGCCCAGTTGGAAGAGGCCGGTAAGGCTGCGGAATACCTGCGGAAATACCTCCACAGCGAGTTCCGGCCGGCCGTCCTGGGAAGCGTATTTTTTGACCCGGTTCGGGAAAGTCCCGAGTTTCGGCGGGTACAGGAAACGTATACCCCCCGGCTGAGTGCCTGGACATTTATCTACCTGTATGTGGGGCTGATTGGCTTTTATATCGCCGCCATCCTGTTCCTGCACAGGCGCATCGACCAAACGGCCCGGTTGCTGGTCGGCAGTTTTGTCTTCATTCATTCGGTATTTATCCTGCACATCTGCCTGGTCATATCCAACTACCAATTTGAATTCCCCCACAGCTACCTGATGTCCACAGGGTTTTCCTTCCTGTACGGCCCCCTGCTCTACATGTACTTCAAAAGGACCACCCAGAATTACCGTTTCCGGCCCGCCGACCTGTTGCACCTGCTTCCCACCGTGCTCCTCCTGCTCCTGCTGATCCCCATTTACAACCAGTCCGGCGGCGAGAAACTCGGTCTGATGCTGTATCGGGTCCGCAACGGGATCAACCCCTCAGACTCTGCCAACCTGGTCCTGATCGTATCGGCCAAACTCGGTTCCCTGATGTTATACGGCTGGCTGATCCGGCGGGAATTCATTCGAAAACTCCGGCGGGAGTCCGAACCCGGCCTGAAGACCCGCTGGATGCGCAATATCTACCGGATCCACGTCGCCTATATTGTATGTTATGCCATCTACGGTACACTGATCATTTACCAGGAAACCCCTGGCGGCCTGCTCTACCACGCCCAGGTCCTGGCCATGTCGCTGATGGTGCTCTATGTGGGGTATTTTGCCAGCCTCCGACCCCAGGTATTCAGCCTGGGCCTTTCCCTGGACAAGCCGATCTTCGGCAAATACAAGAAATCCGGGCTCACCGAAAGCCTTTCCTGCGAGCTCCGGGACAAACTCCTGATACTCTTTGACCGGGATGAAATCTATCGAGAAAACGACCTGAACCTGGAGACGCTGGCCGAGCGAATGGAAACCACCCGCCACAATGCTTCGCAGGTAATCAATGAGCACTTCCGGCTGAGTTTCCACGAACTGGTCAACAAATACCGGATTGAACAGGCCAAGCAACTCCTCCGCACCGACTACCAGGGCAACCTGAATATCATCGACATTGCCTACGAGGTGGGCTACAACAACAAGGTCACTTTCAACAAGGCGTTTAAAAAGGATACGCAACTCACGCCCAGCCAGTACCAGGCCCAACGCCGGGAACTCCATGTAAAGGAGGCGTAAACTTTCTTCGGCTTCCGTAAACGTTTATAAGGATTACCCCTGTTTATCGCGCTTCCGGCTACTTTGGCCGGAAATGTGTACGTAAGGCTGCCATCCCTGGGAACTTTTGAAGCCTTTACTCGGACCTTTTCGTATTGGGCACATTTTGGATTACGTCAGTCAATTTTCCTCAGGAGGCAGCCGCGCGTACTTCTTAAAAGCGCAACTATGAAATACAAGAACCATTTGTGTTGCCTGGCGGCCCTTCTGACCCTTTTCCAGCTGCAGGCACAAGACCAGAAAACAATCAGCGGTACCATTACGGACCAGGACAACATCCCCCTCCCGGGGGTCAACATTCTGGTGGACGGCACGGACCGGGGTACCCAATCGGACTTTGACGGGAATTACCAGATCGCCGCAGCGGAAGGCGACGTATTGGTATTTTCCTACCTGGGTCAGCAGACCGTCCGCCGCACGGTTGGCGCATCCGGCGTCATGAATGTGACCATGCAGGAGGACGCCCAGGCCCTGGAGGAGGTAGTCGTAATCGGTTACGGAAACCAGGAAGAGCGGAAAATTATCCAGAATGTCGGCATTGTCAAGGAAGAAGCCATCGAGAACCTGCAGGTCACCTCGGCCGACCAGCTGTTGCAGGGGCAATCGGCGGGTACGCAGATCGTCAACTCCTCCGGGGTGCTCGGGTCGGCCTCGGTCATCCGCGTGCGTGGGGTCAATTCCATTAACTCGGGGAGCCAGCCGCTCATTGTGATCGACGGGGTACCCATTACAGACACCGAGACCAACACGCTGCAGCGCGGCGGGAATACGGGCGTTAACCCGCTTTCTTACGTAAACCCGAATGACATCGCCTCCCTGACCGTCCTGAAGGATGCCGGGGCAACCTCTATCTACGGGTCGCGGGGTGCAAATGGCGTCATCCTGATTACCACCAAGAAGGGCCGCAAAAACCAGCAGGCAACCGTTACCCTGGATATCAGCACGCAATACACCCGGGCTACAGACGTGCCGGAAATCCTCTCGGCCGACGAATTCCGCCTGTTTAAATCGGAGGTGGCCAGTATCCAGCAGGGCACTGAGATAACACCGGAGGATTTGGGCCTCGGGGCCATCGGGTCCGGGGGCACGGACTGGCTCGCCGGGGTACAGCGGACCGGCATTTCCCAGCGGTACAACCTGGGCATCCGGGGAGGCACGGAAAACACCACTTATTTTATCGGCCTGGATTTCCAGGATGCCGAGGGGTTTATCATCGGGAACGACCAGCAGCGGGCTGGTGCCCGGATCAACCTGGAAACCGAGGTATCCGAGTGGCTGACTGCCGGGATGAACCTCGGGATTACGAATAACCGGCTGAACCGGGTTGGGGTTGAGAACAACACCTTCGCCCCCTTTACCACGGCTTTCCTGCAAAGCCCGGTGGTGGAGGCCTATGACAGCGAGGGGAATTTTGCCCAGTCCGGGTCCTTCATACCGAACATCTTCGCGATTGTGGCATTGGATACGGACGAGCTGAAAACCTTCCGGACCATTGGGAATTTTTATGCGGAAATCACCCCCTTCAGGAACCTGACCTACCGGGCGGAATTCGGAGTCGACAAACTGGAACTGGAAGAATTCCTCCGCAGCGCGGAATTCAATACACCCGGGGGCGTGGCCCAGCAGATTAATGTGGCCGAAGACCGCTGGCTCACCAACCAGACGCTGACCTATGCGAATACCTTCGGGGAATCGCACAACCTCACCGCACTGGTGGGCCTCAATTACGAGGAAACCCTGAACACGCGGACGAATGTTTCAGCCACCGGGTTCCTCTCGGACGACCTGCGCAACCTCGGGTCCGGATCTACCCCCACCGTCCTGAACGGGGACCGGAACCCGAACCGCCTTTACGGGCTCTTTTCGCGCGTCTCCTATGACTACGCCGGAAAATACCTGGTGGAAGGTTCCATCCGCCGGGACGGGTCCTCCCGATTCGGGGCGAACAACCGGTACGGGTATTTCTGGTCGGCCGCTGCCGGCTGGGTCCTTTCCTCAGAAAACTTCATGGAAGACGCCACCTGGCTCGACTACCTCTCCCTCCGGGCCAGTATCGGTACGGTGGGGAACGACCGGCTGGGCTCCTTCCCGTCGCTGGGCCTCTTCAACGCCGGGGCCATCGCCGACTACAACGGCGAGTCCGGAGTCATCCCGAACCAACCCGAAAACCCGGACCTGAAATGGGAGGAGAGCGAGACCATCGACGTCGGTTTTAAATCCGCCCTTTTCGGCGGCCGCCTGAACCTGAATGTGTCCTATTTCAAGAAAACCACCAGCGACCTGCTGTTGAACCAGGTGCTGCCTCCCCAGACCGGGTTTGCCACCATCAGCCGGAATATCGGCGAAATGGAAAACAGCGGGTGGGAATTTGAACTGAGTACGGTCAATGTGCGGACGGAGGATTTTGAATGGCGGACCAACCTGAACCTGGCTACCATCGACAACCAGGTACTCAGGTTGAACGAAGACGCCGCCACCGACCCCCAGGGCCGGCGGATCATCGACGGCCCGATCCAACGCGCCATCGAAGGGGAATCCCTCAACAATTTCTACCTGATTCGCTATGTGGGGGTCAACCCCCAGACGGGGGACGCCGAATGGCTGGACGCCGACGGCAACATCACCACCACCCCGGGCACGGACGACCGGGTGGTAACAGGCAGCCCGCTACCGGACTTCTCGGGCGGTATTACGAATACCTTCCGGTTCTTTGACTTCGACCTGTCTGTACTGATGAACTATTCCTACGGAAACGACATCGTCATCGACGGCCTGCGGTTTGCAGATGGGAACGACGCCATCGGGGGGATTGTAAACATCCGGCGGCAAAACCTGAATTTCTGGCGGGAACCCGGCGACAACGCCTACCTGCCGAGCCCGACAAGCCCGACATTCAACCTGTTCAACCAGCGGTCGTCCCAGCAGCAACTGGACGGCTCCTACCTGCGGCTCAAGAACATTACCCTGGGGTACAACCTGCCGCAACGGGCGCTGGACCAGATCGGAAATATCTTCAGCGGGGTCCGGTTCTACTTCACGGGCACCAACCTGTTCACCATCAAGGGAGACGAACTCGAAGGGATTGACCCGGAGGTGACGGACGATATCGACCCGCTTTTCCAGGGAGAATCCTTCTTTACAGCGCCCCAGTCCAAATCCTATTTGTTCGGCGCAAGACTTCAATTCTAAAAAAACATACTATGAAATCTATCAAGATACTCGCATTACTACTCGGAATCGGCCTGCTCTTCAGTTGTGAAGACCGGCTGGATGTGGTGCCTGAGGACCAGGTAGCCTCCAATACCGTATTCAACAGCCTGGCCACTATCAACGGAACGGTTGTAGGGATCTACAGCAAAAACCAGAGCGGGGACCTCAACGGGATGGCCCAGTTGATGGGGGATTTTATGGCGGACGACGTCAACTTCGTCGGAAGTTTCCCCTCTTTACAGGAAATCGACGAGTTCCAGACCCTGGCCACCAACACCTCTATCGACAATATCTGGCTGGACGGGTATGAACTGATCGGGGCCGCCAACAACGTGATTCAAAACCTGCCGCCCGTGACGGATATTACCGGGCTTGACGAGGCCACAAAAGCGCAGTTTGTGGCCGAAGCCAAATTCCTGCGGGCGGTAACCTATCTGAAACTGGTGAACCTGTTTGCCCAGCCCTACCAGTTTGCACAGGGAAGCAACCTGGGGGTCCCCCTGGTACTCCAGCCGTTCGAAGGCGGGGATATTTCAGCCTTCCAGCAGGAGCGGTCTTCGGTGAATGAAGTCCACGCCCAGATTGAACAGGACCTGCTAGAGGCCATCCCGGACCTCCCGGCCGAAAACGGGGTGCGGGCGGAATCCGGAGCCGCCATGGCGCTGCTGGCGCGGCTCTATCTCTACCGGGAACAATGGTCCCAGGCGGCCGAGATGGCCAACCAGGTGATCGGCTCGGGGAACTACGCCCTGGCAGGCACCTATGACTTCTACGACGACAACCCGGGATCTTCGGAGCATATTTTTGTGGTAGTAAACACCCCGACGGACGGGCCGCAGGAGGCCGCCGGGTCGGACGAAGTGTACGTGAACTTTTACAACCCGGCTCCCGGCGGGCGGGGTGACGCCCCCTTCAGCCAGGATTTGCTGGACGCCTTTGCAGCGGAGCCCGGGGATCTCCGGTTTACCACGCTGTCGCAGGCGGCTACCGATGCCGGGGGCAATGACACCTTTTTTACGCTGAAATATCCGGACGTGGTTAACAACGCCTCGGACGGCATGGTCCTGCGCATCACGGAGATGTACCTGATCCGGGCCGAAGCGAACCTGCGGGGCGGGACCTCCATCGGGGCAACCCCCCTGGAGGATATCAACCTGTTGCGCGACCGGGCGGGCCTCGGGCCGCTGGGGACCGTAGACCTGGACGCCATCCTGAACGAGCGGCGGAAGGAACTGTGCTTTGAAGGGCATCGTCGGATGGATCTGTTGCGCAATAACCGGAATCTGCGTCCCGGGGGAGGCCCCGAGTCCGAGCCCGGGGCAAATAAGGTGATTTTCCCGATTGTTGAGGATGAAACCACAAACAATCCGAATATCACCCAAAACCCAGGTAATTTCTGATTCTGGTTATTCCAACGCGGTTGTCCGTTGCGTCAACCGGGAAATCCGCGCTTTTTTGCGCGGATTTCTTTTATCCCGGCCATTGTATATCCGGGCCATTGTAAACCCGGCGTAAAAATAGGTCGGATGGGTAAAGGTTTATAAGTATTACCCGGAAACAGAAAGATCCGGGCTTTCTTTGAAGTAGTTTAAAACATATAAAGCCTGGCGGCTCCGAGGTCCATACTCCCTAAAAACATTTCTGTCTCATTTTTTAGTGTAGTATTTGAATTAGCTATCTGACACTCGGGGCCGCCATTTTATTATTGGAACTGCCACCCTTAAACTGCACCCCCCTTAAACGACAGCCCTGCTTATTCTGCTCGACGGTAAATCCCGTCAAAAAGCGTCTGCACGACCTCCCCGCCTTCCAACACTTGCCAGTGCTGCCGGACGGTTCCGTCCTCCCGGGGCGTCCAGGTAATCCGGTTGACCCGGTCTTTGCCGGAAGAGAGCCGGACGGGTTCGGAAGCCAGCACCATGGCACCATCCTCCGGCCCGCCGCGCAGTTTGAGCACATACCCGGAATTATCGACCCAAAGCTGTTCCCAGGCCTCATCCCCGGAGTTGTAGTAATTCAGGCTGGTTCCGGTTGTGCCATTCCCGGCGGTTTCCCAGTGCTCCTGCAATACGCACCCCCCCTGTATTCTCTCGATCCGGTTGGTCCCCAAAACGGATCCGTCCGGTCCGGTTACCTCCCACTCCCCGATCCAGAAATCGAAGGCACGGTGCATCTCGGTGCAGCAATTGCAGGAAGAGTCAGGTGGGTTCTCCTGTCCCCGGGCGGTTACCAGGGGCATCAGGGCCATTAAAAAACATCCAACAGTTATTCGGATTCCTTTCATAATATATCGCGCTTTCCCTAAAGATACAAAACCCGCAGAGCCCTCGGTGAAGTCCAACCGGCAGGGCCCATTCCGTACGGGCGATTCCCGAAATCGGCCGGAACGGCCCCGTTTTGTGAATAAATCGATAGGTGAACGTTAAAAAATAGACAAATGACCTGATTAATAGTTAAATACCTCCTAAGCCCGAAATCCATGCGCCGGATTTCACCGTATATTTGAAAGGAACTGATGGCTATGGAAAATCAATATTGCAAAGTAGGCGCAATCACCCCTGTGGCAGAAGACCACCAGGGCATCCACATGTTGGAATACCAGTACAATAATTTTGTCCGCAAGGCGGCCGAAGCGGCCCAGTCGGATGCGAACCTCCGGGAATTCTTTGAACTGAAAGCGAAGAAGATCCAGCGGATGCTGCAGAGCCTTATCTGAGCTTCCCGCTTCTCATACCGGCAATCCGCAGGGGTCAGTCCCCGGCGAGAATTTTTGCCATCTGCTCCCTTATGGACGCAGCCTGCTCCGCAGCGCGTTCCGCAAAATCCGGCCCGTTCCCCGCATAGATAATCCCCCTGGAGGAATTCACCAGCAGGCCCACCTGCCCGTTCATCCCATATTTGCAGACATCTTCAAGGCTCCCGCCCTGGGCGCCCACCCCCGGTATCAGCAGGAAATGATCCGGCACCCGCTTGCGGATGGCTGCCAGGTACTCGGCTTTGGTAGCACCTACCACAAACATCAGGCGTTCGGAACCCGCATATTCGAGGCTGGCAGATAACACCTTTTCATACAGGGCTTCGCCGCCGAATGTCCCCGTCTGGAAGTCAAAGGCACCCGGGTTGGACGTAAGGGCCAGCAAAATCACAAATTTATCCTCGAATGCCAGGAAGGGCTCCACCGAATCCCGGCCCATATACGGGGCCACGGTGAGGGCGTCAAAATCCATTTCTTCGTAAAACGCCTTCGCATACCGCGTGGAGGTATTGCCGATATCCCCTCGCTTGGCATCCGCAATCGTAAAATGCTCCGGACAGGTGGCATTCAGGTACCCGATGGTCCGCTCCAGCGACTGCCATCCGCGGGCCCCGTAGGCCTCGTAAAAGGCAGTATTCGGCTTATAGGCAACGCAGTAATCGCGGGTGGCGTCGATAATGGCTTTGTTGAAGGCAAAGATCGGGTCTTCTTCCTGGAGGAGGTGCCGCGGGATCTTGTCCAAATCGGTGTCCAGGCCCACACAGAGAAAGGACTGTTTCTCCCGGATGTGGCTGGTTAGCTGTTCTGTGGTCATCGTTGGAATTTGGTCGATTGGTCTTTACTCATCGGGGGGAGTTGGTCGGTTTGTCTGTGGGGGTTGCCGCCCTACAGGATTTCGGAGGCCTCCCGGAGCTTTTCGGTGTTCTCCACCAGCATGAGCTCGTCGATTATTTTCTGGATGTCCCCGTTAATGATATTCTGCAGGTCGTAGAGCGTGAGGCCGATTCGGTGATCCGTTACGCGCCCCTGGGGGTAGTTATAGGTACGGATCTTTGCCGACCGGTCCCCGCTGCTCACCTGGGAATTCCGCTTGGCGGCGTCCTCTTCCTGTTTCTTGGCCAGTTCCATGTCGTAGAGCCTGGAGCGCAATACCTTAAAAGCCTTGTCCTTGTTTTTATGCTGGGATTTTTCGTCCTGGCACTGGGCCACGATCCCCGTGGGGACGTGTGTCAGCCGTACGGCGGAATACGTGGTGTTCACGGATTGCCCCCCGGGGCCAGAGGAACAGAAGTAATCGATGCGGACGTCCTTCGGGTCGATCTGCACGTCAAAATCCTCGGCTTCGGGCAGGACCATTACCGTGGCCGCACTCGTGTGCACCCGGCCCTGGGTCTCGGTCTGGGGGACGCGCTGTACCCTGTGGACGCCGGCTTCGAATTTCAGCGTGCCGTAAACATCCTCCCCGCTCACTTCAAAATGGATTTCCTTGAATCCGCCGCTGGTCCCCTCACTCAGGTCGATAACGTTGGTTTTCCAACCCCTGGATTCGCAGTATTTCGTGTACATCCGGAAGAGGTCTCCGGCAAAAATGCTCGCCTCGTCCCCCCCGGTACCGGCGCGAATTTCCATAACAACGTCCTTGGCATCCTCAGGGTCTTTGGGGATCAGCTTCATCTTGATGGCGTCCTCCAGCGGGGGTATCGCCTCCCGGGCCTCCTCGAGCTGGAGTTTGGCCATCTCGGCCATTTCCGGGTCGCTCCCGTCGGAGAGGATCTCCTCGGCTTCCGAGATGCGATTTTGCAGTTGGATATACTTCTCTCGCATATCCACGATCTCCTTTAAATCCTTGTATTCCTTGTTCAACTGGATGTACCGCTTTTGGTCGGCGATAATGTCCGGTTGGATGATCAGGTCGGAGACCTCGTCAAAGCGTTGCTTTACAATATTCAGTTTATCGAGCATGGGCTGTTGGGATTCCCTGCGAAGTTACGATTTTTAGGGAGATTTTCGGGGGGATCTGCAGTGCCCTCACCGCCCCCGGCCAGGCTACTCGCGGCTCAGCGACAGGCCGCTGGTCCAGTACATGATCCCCGCATCGTCCACGATCACGGCCTCGGTATCCCCCAGGTATTCGATCAGGCGGATCCCGTTTTCCGGCCCCAGGACGCAAAGCGCGTGGGCAAGGGCACTGCTCAGTTCTGCGTTACGGGCCAGCACCGTAGCCTGCGCCACCCCTTCTGGCGGAAAGCCGGTGTGCGGATCCATGATGTACCCGTAGGTGCGATCACCGCTCCGTACAAACTGGGCATCCGTACGGACGATGGATACGGAGGATTCAATAAGCGGCACCCACCGGAGGATTTGGCCGATATTGATCGGGTCCGATATTCCGAGCAACCATTTATCGCCCGACCCCCGGGTACCCCACGCCGACAGGTCGCCTCCCGCCTGGATGGTGCCCCCGGGCACCTGTTTATCGAGCATCCGGTCCTTGGCCCGGTCTACGGCATACCCCCGGCCAATGGCGTCCAGGTTGATCTTCATCCCTTTTTCCGGCAGGTAGGCGGTCCGGTTCCCGGCATCCAATACGAGTTTCCGATACCCCACCAACGGCAAAACCCCGGCCACATCTTCCGCACCCGGGATTTGCGCCATGGACCCGTCAAAACGCCAAAGGGTATCCAGGGCAGCATCGGTGATATCGAAGGCGCCGGAAGTCAGCTCGGAGATCTGTATCGCCCGCTCCAGCAAACTATAAATCTCGCGGGGCACGCTTACAGGCTGCAGGCCCGCATTGGCATTGATCGCATGGGTTACGGATGCGGGATCCCGGCTGGATATCCAGCCCGCCACCTGCCGCATTTCGGAAAGCGCCTCTTCGATATGGATAAACCCGATTTCCTCGTTTTCCGCTGTAACCGTTACGGTTACCTCGGTCCCCAAAAGGCGCTCCGTCCTGCGGACGGTCACCAAAGGGTCCTGTTGCCCCCATACCCCCGGGAGGGCGAATAAATAGAGCAACAAGGCAGCTGATCTCACATATCTCGGTTTAAGCGATTCAAAGGCGGTGAAGTCCGTCCCGCAGCCCGGAGCCCGATAAACCCCCGGATACGGGGTGGCTCAGTGGGCCGGGGGGTATACGCTCCCCGGGGCCGGTCTGATTCGGCGGGTTATTCAAAGACCCGCAACTGGTCCCCGTTTAACGCAGTCTGGAAAATCTTCAGCGGGTTGCTGGTTACGCTGTTCAGAGGCGTCCCGTCCTGGGCAAATTGCGAACCGTGGGTTGCACACTGGAAAATACCGCCCTGGCTTTCGACAAAGCGGACTTCGGGGGTCTGCTGGTGGCTGCAAACCTGGCTGGCGGCGACAAAATCTCCGGCAAGGTTCCGGGCAATCACCACATAGTTACGTATGATGAAATCGCCGTTGCCCGCGAGCGCATCCCCGTCCGGGCCGCTCAGGTCGATGGTGAAATCCACCCCGGTGGGTACCGGTTCGGTTTCCAGGCCGGGCCCCTTGGTACATCCCTGTACGCAGGGAAACGCCACGGCAAAGGCGGCACCGGCTCCCAGCGTCCTTAAAAATTCTTTTCTCTCCATGTAATTAGCAATTAGGCAATCCCCTCCTACCAGAACGGTTTTATCAGAAAATTCGTATGCCTAATATTCGAAGTGTCCCTTATCGCTCCGGATGGTGAGTTTCGGACGGTCGTATTCTTCCACACGGCCGATGATACGGCCTTCGATCCCAAAGGTCGAGGCGATATCGATCAGGTCCTGCGCACAGGTTTCCGGCACATAGAATTCCAGCCGGTGGCCGCAGTTGAACACCTGGTACATTTCCCGCCACCCCGTACCGGATTCCCGTTGGATGAGATCAAACAAGGGGGGGACCGGAAAAAGGTTGTCTTTGACAACATGCAGCCCGTCGATGAAATGCAGGATTTTAGTCTGGGCACCGCCACTGCAGTGCACCATTCCGTGGAGTTCCTCCGGGCCGTATTTCTCCAGGATTTTCGCAACTACAGGGGCATAGGTGCGGGTGGGAGACAGCACGAGTTTTCCGGCGTCCAGGGGCACCCCTTCCACCGGGTCCTGCAGCCCGACACTGCCGCTGTACACCAGGTCTTCAGGTACTTCGGGGTCAAAGCTCTCGGGAAATTCCCCGGCGAGGTCGCGGTGGAAAACGTCGTGGCGGGCCGAAGTAAGGCCATTGCTGCCCATCCCGCCGTTATAGGTTTTTTCATAGGTGGCCTGCCCGAAGGAGGCCAGGGCGACAATAACATCCCCCGGGCAGATCCGGGCATTGTCGATAATCCGGTCGCGGCGCACGCGGGCGGTCACGGTGGAATCCACGATGATCGTCCGGACCAAATCGCCCACATCGGCGGTTTCCCCCCCCGTGCTGTGGATGTGCACCCCCCATTCCCGGAGGTCGGCAATCAGCTCCTCGGTGCCCTGGATAATCGCGGCAATAACCTCCCCGGGGATCTTGTTGGCGTTGCGGCCGATGGTGGAGCTCAACAGGATGGAATCGGTAATGCCCACGCATAGCAGGTCGTCCAGGTTCATCACCAGGGCATCCTGGGCAATCCCTTTCCAGACGGAAAGGTCGCCGGTGCGTTTCCAGTACATGTACGCCAGGGAGGACTTGGTCCCGGCCCCGTCTGCATGCATCACGATACAATACTCCGGGTCGCCCCCCAGATAGTCCGGCACGACCTTGCAGAATGCCTTGGGGAACAATCCCTTATCCACGTTGGCAATGGCTTTGTGGACGTCGTCCTTGGTGGCTGATACCCCGCGCTGGCTGTAGCGCTCCGATGCGTTCGACCCCATGTGATGGCGTTTGGTTCTCAATTCGGTTTGCGGCAAAAATACGAGAATACTGCAGAACCCCGCCATCCGGCAGGCGGGAATACCCGGCCTGTTTATTTGATGAACAACAGGTCCCGGTACTTGGCCAGGGGCCACTCGGTATCGGAAACCATCCGCTCCAGCCTGTCGGCATGGTAGCGAATCTCGTCAAAATACGGCAGGACGGACTCGCAGTAGGCCCTGGCCTTTTTTTCGATATCCTTCATCCCGTTGGCCCGTTTGCGCGCCTCGTTCATCGCATCGGTCTTTTTCCGGATGGCCTGCAGGTGTTCCGCCAGGTGTTCCAGGATCCCCAGCTGGGCCTCCGCCATCGTTTTGTGGGCCGCCCCGTAGACATCTTTGAGCCCGGCGATGTTCCGGAGCAGGCTGTTCTGGTAGGCCACCGTGGCCGGAATCACCTTGTTGTACACCAGTTCGCTGAGTACCCGTCCCTCAATCTGGGTCTGCAGGATATAGGTTTCCAGTTCCACTTCCTTCCGCGCCCGGACTTCCTTTTCGGTGAATACGCCCATGGTCCGGAAAAGCTCCAGGGATTCCGGGGCCGTCAGCACCTGCAGGGCCTCCGGGGTGTTGCGGTTATTGCTGAGTTTGCGTCGCTCCGCCTCCTTCTGCCACTGCTCGCTGTATCCGTCCCCGTCAAACCGGATCCGCTTGCTGCTCTTGATGTACTCCCGGAGCACGTTGAAAATGGCCTCGTCCTTTTTCAGTTTCTTTTTGGTGATCAGTTTGTCCACCTCGGATTTAAACTCCCGGAGCTGGTGGGCGACGATCGTGTTGAGCACGGTCATTGGCTTGGCGCAATTCGTCTTGGCCCCCACCCCGCGCATTTCGAATTTATTCCCGGTAAAGGCAAAGGGCGACGTGCGGTTCCGGTCCGTATTGTCGAGCAGAATTTCCGGGATCTTCCCGACCACATTCAGCTTGAGCTCGGTTTTCTCCTCCGGGGACAATTTTCCCTTGGATACCCCTTCGAGTTCGTCCAGTACGTCGGTGAGCTGCTTCCCTACAAATATCGACATGATGGCCGGAGGGGCTTCATTGGCCCCCAGCCGGTGGTCGTTGCTGGCCGAGGCGATGGAGGCGCGCAGCAGCTCTTCATAGCGGTCTACTGCCTTGATCGTATTGACGAAGAAGGTGAGGAATTGCAGGTTCTTCATCGGGGTGGAACCCGGGCTCAGCAAATTGGTCCCCGTATCGGTGCTCAAGGACCAGTTGTTGTGTTTTCCCGAGCCGTTGATGCCCGCAAAAGGTTTTTCGTGAAACAGCACGCGCAGGCCATGGCGAACGGCCACCTTGTCCATGACGTCCATCAGGAGCAGGTTGTGGTCTACCGCCAGGTTGGCCTCCTCAAAAACGGGGGCGAGCTCGTACTGGTTCGGGGCTACCTCATTGTGCCGTGTTTTGACCGGGATGCCCAGCACCATGCACTCGGCCTCCAGGTCCCGCATAAACCGGAAAGCCCGGTCCGGGATCACCCCGAAATAATGGTCGTCGAGCTGCTGGCCCTTGGCGGCCGCCTGGCCGATGAGCGTCCGGCCCGCCAGGATGATGTCGGGGCGGGAACGGGCCAGTTCCGCATCGATCAGGAAGTATTCCTGTTCCCAGCCCAGGGTGGCGTTCACCTTGGACACGTTTTTGTCAAAATAACGGGCCACCCCGGTGGCCGCCTCGTCAACGGCATGCAGGGCCCGAAGAAGGGGCGCTTTGTTGTCCAGGGCTTCGCCTGTATAGGAGACAAAAATCGTAGGGATACAGAGTGTGCTGCCGTAAATAAAGGCCGGGGAAGTCGGGTCCCAGGCCGTATATCCCCGGGCCTCGAACGTATTGCGGATTCCCCCGCTGGGGAAGCTCGAGGCATCCGGTTCCTGCTGGACGAGTTGCCCGCCGCCGAATTTTTCGATGGCGCGCCCGTCCGGCAGCAGGTCAAAAAAAGCGTCGTGCTTTTCTGCCGTGGCCCCGGTGAGGGGCTGAAACCAGTGGGTGTAATGGGTGGCCCCTGCGGCAATCGCCCAGGCCTTCATGGCCTCGGCCACCTGATCGGCAATTTTCCGGTCGATTTTTGAGCCGGAAAAAATGGCGCCTTTAACGCTGGCAAATGCCTCCCGGGTGAGGTACTGGAGCATCCGGTCCTCGTTAAAAACGTGTTTGGCAAACGTCTCGGAACGCCGTTCCGCCCGGTATTCCTGGTGGTATCCGGTCTCCCGGGGCCCTGTATTCCTATGGTTCATGGCGCGTGGTTTCTGTGTAGCCGGTAAAATTACGCAATTCGTATAATTTTCATTAAATATTCCATTTTTTTCAATATCCCCCATCAAAAAAGGGGGTGTTCATAATAATGCATCTTATCTTGATAAATTACCCCCCTTGGATTGTGGAGGGCAAGTGAATTATTATATTTTTGACGGTCGAAAAAAAGTATCAATAAAACTATTTGGAATCATGAGCAAAGCAAAATTAGAGTATATCTGGCTGGACGGATACACCCCCACGGCCAACCTCAGAAGCAAGACCAAGATTGAATCCGACTTCAGCGGAAAACTCGAGGACTGCCCGATCTGGGCGTTCGACGGGAGTTCTACCAAACAAGCCGAAGGCGGATCGTCCGATTGCCTGCTGAAACCGGTCGCTATCTACCCGGACCCGGCCCGCAAGAATGGCTATCTGGTTATGTGCGAAGTCCTCAACCCGGACGGCTCGCCTCATGAGACCAACTCACGCGCCACCATCGATTCCGACGCAAACGACGATTTCTGGTTCGGTTTTGAACAGGAATACTTTATCATGGATTCCCATACAGACCTGCCGCTTGGCTTCCCGCACGGGGGCTACCCGGGGCCGCAGGGCCTGTATTACTGCTCCGTTGGCGGAAAGAACACGCACGGACGCGAACTCGTGGAGCGCCATGCAGATTACTGCCTGGAGGCCGGCCTGAACTTTGAAGGCATCAACCAGGAAGTGGCTTGCGGCCAGTGGGAATTCCAGATATTCGCTAAAGGCGCCAAAACCGCCGGCGACCAGATCTGGGTTGCCCGGTACCTCCTGGACCGCCTGACCGAAGAATACGGCTGGTACATCGAATACCACCCGAAACCGGTCCGGGGAGACTGGAACGGAAGCGGGATGCACGCCAATTTCTCGAACACGCTCCTGCGTACCTGCGGATCCAAAGAAATCTACGAGAAGGTATGCGAGGCTTTCCGCCCGGTAACCAAAGAGCACATCGCCGTTTACGGAGATGAAAACGACCTGCGCCTCACCGGCCAGCACGAAACCCAATCCATCGACGAATTCAGCTACGGCGTCTCCGACCGGGGAGCATCCATCCGGATCCCGATCATGACGGTTGAAAAAGGCTGGAAAGGCTGGTTGGAAGACCGTCGCCCGGCATCCAACGGCGACCCTTACAAGATTGCGGCCCGCATCATCAAAACAGTGGAAAGCGCCGACGTCTAGCAAAGTTCCGTTACCAGGACTTTAAACTGTTCATATACGTACGATCGCAATCCCGGCCCCTGGCCGGGATTGTTTGTTTGGGACGGCTGTTCCCCGGGTGCTTCCCCAGCCGGAGTCAAGGGCCCGGGTAAGGCCGTTACCGCCCCGGGACAGGCTACTGCAGCGTAGACCAGAGGAAGGCCCCGTAGCATGCCAGCAGCACGATTCCGTCCCGCCAGCCGAGCCGCAACCCCTTCGGGAAGAAGACCAGGGGCAGTACCAGGAAGCTGATCCCCAGCATCCAGAACACATCCCGGGTCAGCAACCTGTCGTCCAGCACCGGGACAGGCGCCAGGATGGCCGTGAGCCCGAGAACCGCCAGGAGGTTGAAGATGTTCGACCCGATCAGGTTACCCACCGACATGGCTTTCTCCCGTTTGGCCATGGCGATGACCGAGGCCGCCAGTTCCGGGATGCTCGTGCCCACGGATACTACCGTAATCCCAATCACCCGATCGCTGACGCCCAGGTCCGCTGCCAGGCTCGTGGCGCCCCGTACCAGGAGTTCGGATCCGGCCCAGAGGGCGACACCCCCAACCAGTAACAGCAGGGCCATCTTATACAGTGGCAGGGGCCTGCGGGCAACGGGGAGTTCTTCAACCACGGCGGGTTTCTGGAACCGGAGCAGGTAAATCAGGAAAGCAAACAAACATCCTACCATTATCAGGCCTTCACTGCGGCTCAGCCCGGGACCCGAGGCGAGGAAAAAATAAAACAACAAAGAGGCGGCCATCATCACCGGCCAGTCCGTTACATAAAATGCCGGGCGGACATTTACATGCCCGATCAGCAGGGTCACCGCCAGTACCAGGCCCAAATTGGCCGTATTGGAGCCAACCACGTTGCCCAGGGCGAGGTCCGGGTAGCCCGCCAGGGCCGCCTGGGCGCTGACGATGAGTTCCGGGGCCGAGGTGGCCAGGGAAACCACGGTCATCCCAATCACGATCTTGGGAATGGACAGTCGCAGGGAGAGTTCCACCGCCCCGCGCAGGAGCCAGTGGCCCCCTGCAATCAACACTACCAGCCCGGCAAGGACCAGTACTCCGTCAACCAGTACGTCCATGGAATCAAAGATAGTACTCCTACCGGGATGCCCGACTGCCTGCAGCGCCAGGGTTTTAGCATATTTTAACTATATTTTTAGTTGGGCAACTATTTTTTTAGTTATGTTTGTTTCGCAATCATCAAAAAACGAACAGCCATGCCAACTGCCACATCTTCTCCCTCCCGGAACAGGCTGATTTCTTTCCCGGGGTCCCTGCCAGCTCTGGCCTGTGGAATCCTGATGGCCTGCGCCTGCGGCGGTCCGGCCGGCAACTCCAATGACCTGGCCTCATCAACCGGTCTGCCCGAAGGGTTTGAATCGAAAATCGACCAGGTTGTGGCCGACTACCGGGATCTGGAGATTTTTTCAGGCGTTGTCCTCGTAGCCCGCGAAGGAACCCCATTTTATGAAAAAGCATTCGGCCTGGCCGACAGGGATCGCAACATCCCGAATTCCCCGACCACCCTCTTCGACATCGGGTCGATGAACAAAACATTTACTTCGGTGGTGGTCAAGCAACTGGCCGAAGAAGGGAAACTCAACCTCAGCGATAAGCTGGTGGACTATATCCCGGGTTGGGAAGACCCCCGGGCTTCGGACATTACTTTGCTGCACCTGCTCGAGCACCGATCGGGCTTCGGGGATTACCACTCCAGGGGGTATTTTGACCTGCCGCTGGAGGAGCGAAAGCTCGGGCCGATCGTGGAACGCGCCAAATCAACGCAATTGTTGTTCGACCCGGGAACGGGGGACGAATATTCGAACCTCGGCTATGTGATTTTGGGCGGGGTCATCGAAAAAGCGACGGGACGGTCGTACTTTGAGGAAGTCCGCGAGCGGATTGTGGAGCCCCTGGGCCTGGAAAACACGTATCTCACCAATCTGGACCGGGTGGCCGACCGGGCGGCGAAAGGCTACCTGTATACCCCCCTGGGCGTCCTGGAGGAAAACGAAGCCGTACAGGACCTGCCCAACCCGGATGGGGGATTTTTATCCACGGCACGGGACATCCTGACTTTTTACCATTCCTATTATTACGACACACTGCTCCTCTCGGCCAAAACACGGGAAACCGATCCCTTTTTCCAGTATATCCGCGAATTACCCGAAGGCCGGGCAACCGGAGCCGCCGGGGGCTTTGAGGGGTTCAACTCGGTGTTCCTGCAGGTTATCAGCGACGATTTGAGCATCCTGGTACTGGCCAATATGGACGAGCCCGTAGCCGAACGCATCGGGTCGGATATTCTGGCCCTTTACAGGGGTGAAGAGCCGGCCAAACCCGTCCTTCCAGCAGTCCAACTAGTGCGCCAAAATTACCTGGAACACGGGGTTGATTATGTGAAAAACCACTTCGACAGCCTGACAGTCAATTTCCACCCGACCGACCCGAAAGACCTTATCCTGAACCAGCTGGGGTACGCCTTCCTCTACGGGGCGGACGATCCGGAACGGGCCGCGGAACTGTTCCGCCTCAACACGGAACTCTTCCCGGAAGTCGCCAATTGCTGGGATAGCTACGGGGAAGCCCTCCGGGCCGCTGGCAATACGGAGGATGCAATGGCCGCGTACCAAAAAGCCCTGGAACTCCGGCCCGGCCTGGAATCCGCCGAAACGGCACTTAACGAAATGAAGCGATAAACATGCAAAAACTAACCAACAAGGAAGAAGAAGTCATGCAGCTACTCTGGAAGCTGGAAAAAGCCTTTGTCCGGGAATTGCTCGACGCCTTCCCGGGGCCTCGCAAACCGCATTACAACACGCTCTCCACCATGGTGCGCAACCTGGAGGAGAAAGGCTATGTCTCCCACGAGGCCTTCGGCAATACGCACCGGTATTACCCGCTGGTGAGCAAGGAACAGTACCGCCGCAAGTTCATAGGCGAAACGGTAGCGGATTACTTTGACCACAATTACAAAAGCCTGGTATCCTACTTCGCACGGGAAGAAAAAATCTCGGCGGACGAACTCCGGGAAATCATCGACCTGATCGAAAAAAAGAAACAATAATATGGAAGCATTCAGCAATATGGGGGCATTCGGTATTCTGGAAGCATTCAGCAACGTCGAGGCACTCGGTATGTACCTCCTGAAGGCATCCGCGATACTCGCGTTGTTTCTGGGTATCTACCACCTGCTCCTGAGGCGGGAGACGCTCTTTACGGTGAACCGGCTGTTTCTGGCAGGCGGGATGCTGGCCGCCCTTACCCTGCCCCTGGTGACATTTACCCGGACCATCCGGGTAACCCTCGCCCAGCAACCGGCAGTAACCCTGGACCCGGTACCATCGCCGGCAAATGCGGGATTGGCCGGCTTTCCCTGGGAGAATTTCCTGCTGGCCGCCTACCTGGCCGGGGTTGCGGCCCACCTGCTCCTCATCCTTTTCCAGCTCTGGCGGATCTTCCGGCTGGTGCAGACGTCGAACACCGTGTGCGAGGAGGGTTTCCTGTACGTTCCCACCCACCGCACCCAGGCCCCGTTTTCTTTTTTCCGCTACATCTTTTACAACCCGGACCAGCACAGCCAGCGCGAACTGGCGCTGATCCTGGAACACGAAAAAGCGCACGGCTCCCAGTGCCATACGCTGGATATCCTGCTGGGGCGCGTGGTTTCGGCCATCTTGTGGATCAACCCGATGGGCCGGTGGTACCAACGGAGCATCGAGCAAAACCTGGAATACCTGGCCGATGCCAGCGCCATCCAAAAAATTCCCAGCCTGAAAGACTATCAATACACCCTGCTGAAGGTTTCCGGCAATACCCCGGTGACCTCCCTGGTCAATGCTTTTTACAGTTCACTCATCAAAAAACGAATCCTTATGCTACACCAGAATCAATCCAAAACCACCCACATCCTGAAGCACCTGCTGATCGTCCCGGTCCTGGGACTTTTCCTGATGGCCTTCAACACGGAGACCCGCTATGTACTGGACCAGGAAAGCCCGTCCGACTACCTCTTTGAAGGGGATGATAAAACGGTGGAGCTCACCATTTCCAAAGATACCTCGGACGAAGAGCTGCAGAAGATCAAGGACAACCTGGCATCGGACGGGATCGACTTCTCCTATACAACCGTGCGCAACGACACGGGTGAAATCATCGACCTGAAGGTTTCCATGAGCGGCAAAAGCAGCAGCGGCAAGAGCTTCAGCGGCTCGTTCCACACCGAAACGGACAGCCCTATTGAGCCCGTCCTGATCCGTTTTGACGACACACGCAACAGCGTCTCCTTTGGCAGTGCGGACGAGCTCCATTTCGGCCACGGCAAAAAGCACCGCGTCCGCGTACATTCCCTGGGCGACGGGGACGATTCCGATAAAGACGCCATCATCGAGATCCGTAAAATGGACGATGAAGACGGCAATGTGTTCTACTGGAAATCCGAAGGGGAAGATGATGCCGAGCACATCGAAATCAAGGTAATTGACGGGGAGAAGACCATCATTGTCGACGGGGAGGAAATGGACGAGGAAGCGTTCGGGAAACTCCACAAATCAGAAGGCGGGAAACACAAAGTCCGCGTCCACAAGATGAAGAATACGGAAACGGGCACCAACGTTATGATCCTCCGGGATTCCGACGACGAGGCGGATATGGAGATCATCAACGGGGAGTCCGGCAGTTTCTTCCTCCTCGATTCCGGGAAAGGGGAAAAACCCCTCTACCTGATAGACGGCGAAAAAGCCTCCGAGAAGCAGGTACGGGAACTCGATCCGTCGGACATTGAGAAAGTTGAAGTCCTCAAAGGGGATAACGCGACAGAAAAGTACGGCCGCAAGGCCAAAAACGGGGTGGTGTCCATCACCACCAAAGAGTAACAGCCGTAACCGGCCCGGCACATCCGCCGGCCAAACCACTATTTCAATAACGTGCCGGCCCGGGATTCGGGCCGGCTTATTTTTGCCCAAAAAAGACGGTTTGCCGAAAAAATGGCCAAAATGGGCCTGTTTTTCCCTAGGAAACTGAAAAAAGCGAAAAAAAGCGCCTACATATCTTACAGTAATTACGGTTTAGACACTTTATATATTACTAATTATAACATTAACCAAGACAGTGTAGTTTCATATGTAAATACAAAACATTATTTTACTTACAATATCGTATTTAATTTCATTAATTTTTGAAGAATCCCTTGGTGGGACGGTCACCTTTCCGCTATTTTCACGCCACATTCAAACAAAAAACCTCTTAAAACCAAAAACAGGACCATGATTGCACTTGTCAAGTATCTCGTATTCCTAATGATCGCGCTAATCTCGATCCTGTTCTGATTGGCTGCATCTGAGGCAAAAAAAGCCGGGCCGCTCTGATGGGAGCGGTCTTTTTATTCTGTAAGATTCCTATATTAGGAGTATGCGCAAATCTTTTTTCCGGTTCCTGGCCAAACTAAACAAGTGGTTGCTGCCCTCCTTCAGCAAGCGGCAACTGGACCTGGCCAACGCCTCGAAATGGCAACTGGCCCTCATCGGCTGGCGGTACTACGTCACCACCCGCGCCCTGGATTAACCGGTTTAGCAGGGCGATCCCCGTTGCAAACCTTCCTTCAATTTTTGAGATTACACAAGGGCCACGGCCACGTTCAATAGGTTATCAGGCTTTTCAACGGGAAGCCGTCCAGACGCGTGCGGCCCTTCAGGAAAGAAAGTTCAATGAGGAAATTGCACTGCACCACCTCCCCCCCGAGCTCCGTGACCAGGTCGCAGATGGCCCGGGCCGTACCCCCGGTAGCCAGCACGTCGTCGTGCACCAGGATGCGATCGCCCGGCGAAATGCTCTCGGCGTGCAACTCCAGGGCATCCGTGCCGTATTCCAGGTCGTATTCCTTCCTGTGAATGCGGTGCGGCAGCTTCCCCGGCTTGCGCGCGGGAATAAACCCGGCCCCGAGTCTATCGGCCAACAGGGGCGCAAAGAAGAACCCACGGCTTTCGATACCCACCACCTTATCCACCTTGAGCCCATCGGTAAACGCCAACAGGGCGGCCGCAGTTTCCCGGAACGCCTTCGGGTCTTCCAGCAAGGGTGTTATATCCTTGAAAACCACCCCCTTTTTGGGAAAATCGGGAATGTCCCGGATGTAGTCCTTAAAATTCATGTATTTAGCCGCTGGGTTATTTTGCGCTAAATGTAAAAAGAAATATATTTGCATCCCTTTTTGAGGGAAATCCCAAGGCCACGTGGCGCAACTGAATAGCGCATCTGATTACGGCTCAGAAGGTTCCAGGTTTGAATCCTGGCGTGGTCACTTAAGAATGAAAAGCTCGCCCGCAAGGCGGGCTTTTTTCGTTTGAGCGTGGCAACAAGCTTGCTTGATTGCCAGAGCGAGGGCGGAAAAAGAAGCCAAACGACAGTTTGGCGGGCTTTTCATTTAGACTACGGGATCGTCAGGAAAACCAAGCGCAGCGCAGGTAATCCTGGCGTGGTCACTTAAAGCGCAAACCCCGCAACACATGTTGCGGGGTTTTGTTTTTCAGGTACGCGTCAGATGCTCGCGTTATTAAGCGGTCATGGGAAACAAAAGCGCACGGCCGTTTCAGCAAATGTCCTAAAAGTTGTGAGTTTAGCGTCCGGATATACTGAAAAGAATTGAGAACTTATAGGAAAGACAAACGTACGAACCATGAAGAAGAAAGGAAAAAAGTCAAAATGGAGAGCTAAGGATAGCGCCCCCATGGGTACCAAAGGCCGAAAAGACGCTGATTTCAGGAACCAGACCACATTATCCAGGGAAAACAGGTTCCCTTGGACCACCATCATCGTCCTGATTTTGATTGTAATGACGGTCGGGTTTGTATTATTTTTTGTGGCGGGGATGAGCTAGGCAGTCAAGTTAAGCCGAATCTAAGAAAGAGGTATCAAACCAGTTCGGTTCCCTCAGACAATAAGCGCCTATTGCCTGATGTAATCACTGTTATACCCGTCAGCCCAGGTCATTCGCACATACTTCACCTCACCCGCTTGGTTCTCCAGGAATTCGAAAAGCGTGTTATTATCCGGCGAAACAAATTGGTTTTCTGCCACGGTAACCAGCCTTTTAGGAAGACCGGACGGACGCGAAAAACTCAGGGAACCCGCAACCAAATCAAACTCCAATAGTTCATCCCCACCTTTATATTTCCCAACAAACGCCTTAATTAGCGAGCTATCCATGACCATGGGATCCAATACCTTTGGCTGGAAAAAGTCCCAGCCGTATGCCGCGGCAACCGCCCGGGTGATATAACTCATCAGCGACATGCCGTTGTCGCTATTGGTCATGATGACCAGTCCCTGACGATGTACGGGGGATGCGACCATATAGCAGGTAAACCCTGAATTGCTCCCCCAATGCTCGATCAGCACATCCGGGCTTTCATCATTATATATCTTTGCAAAGCCCCATCTGGTGGACGATTTGGAAAAAACACTATCTGCCATTGTCTGAGACAGGATGGCATCCCTGCCGGTTTGGTGGTCTTCCAATAGAGTTCCTAAAAACTTAGCCAAATCCGTAGGGGTCGTCCAGATACCGCCGGCCGCTTTATAGGGGAAGAGTTTATAAGGATAAGGCTCCAGGTCGTTGGAATATCCTGTTGCCATCTGCTGGGACAGGCGGTCCGGAACTGGCTGCTCAAAGGAACTGTAGATCATGCCGCTGGGTTCGAATATCCGTTCGGTGAGGACCGCATTAAAATCCTTGCCGGTCACATCCTCGATGAGCTTTTCCATTACGGAATACCCGGGGTTCGAATAGATTTGTTTCTGTCCGGGGACATATACCAGCGAAACCGGTGGGTCTACCGAAGGTGCTTCCCCCGCAAGCATCTGGGTGATCGTCGGCAACGTTTCGTGCGGAAAGAATGAAGACTGTACATACCGGTCAAAACCTGCCGTATGCCCCATGAGTCGCTTGAGGGTTACTTTTTCTTCTTTGGTGAATGGGTTGTCCGGTACCTGCCATCCCCGGAGATAAGTATTGACATCCTCATCCACGGACAATACTCGCTCCTCTACTAGGTCTAGGGCTGCCATGGCGGTTACGGGTTTGCTCAGGGATGCCCCATTGAACACCGTAGATGAGTTTACCCGTACGGAGTCTTCCAGATTGGCATACCCGTAGGTGCGTTGCCAGGAAACTGCACCATGGTCTATAAAAGCCATGCTGACCCCTGGAATAACATCTTCCTGCATGTGCTGCAGTATGGACTTGTAGGGATCGCTGTCCCTGAGGTAGTGCACCGGGACGAGGTTTTTTTCGATAAGATCAATTTGAGCGATTTGATTATTTAGTGAATCTTGCGAAGTGGCTTTAGGGCGATCCTTTTCCCCGCAGGCTGCAAGGAGTAACAGTAAAATCAGTAATGTCCTTTTCATTTTTTGATTGCTTCAAGATTAAAGATAAAGAAGACTACTAAATGTTACTGTGAACAGCCTGGTACCACAAAAAAAAGTGCCAGTGTAAATTGGAAATTGGATGCGGTCTTTGATAAAAATCACAATATCTATCTCTAAAAAATCAATTCTAGCAGGTTCACAAATCGTCAACAATTCACTAAATTCATTTTTTATTTTATTGAAATACTGAAAGTTACAACTAAGGTTTGAACCCTGGCGTGGTCACTTAAGAATGAAAAGCTCGCCCCGCAAGGCGGGCTTTTTTCGTCTGAGCGCGGCAACAAGCTTGCTTGATTGCCGAAGTGAGGGCGGAAAAAGAAGCCAAACTAAAGTTTGGCGAGCTTTTCATTTAGACTACGGGATCGTCAGGAAAACCAAGCGCAGCGAGGTACTCCTGGCGTGGTCACGACACTCACAAAACCCTGCACGCAAGTGCGGGGTTCTTTTTTTTGGACGTCCCGTCAAGCGCTTGCGGTTGTAAGGGACGGACAAGAAAATAACCGCAGCCCGCTAGGGCTGTGGGTTTTCTATTTGCAGGAGCGAGCACAAAGGAAAACCGAGCGCAGCGAGGTACTCCTAAAAACCAGCCCGCTTACAAACCCGCCTACGCATCCGCTACCCCCGGAAAATGCACCGGGAATTCAAACAATTCCAGGTCAAAATACGGCAGGGCCACCAGGAGGTGGTCGAAGATGTCCGCCATGATATACTCGTAGTTCTCCCACTTCTTGTCCCGGCTGAAGGCGTAAATTTCCAGGGGTACCCCCTGGGCCGAGGGCGGCAGTTGCCGAACCATCAGGGTCATCTTCTTGTGGATGGCCGGGTTGTTCTCCAGGTATTCCTGTATATACTTGCGGAAGACCCCGATGTTGGTCAGGTTTCGGCCGTTGATGGCCAGGCTTTTGTCGATATTGTTCTGGGCGTTGTGGGCATCGATTTTCTCCGACCGGTCCGCGAGGTACGGCCCGATGAGCTGGATTTTCTTCAGGGACTCCACATCCTCCGGACTCAGGAACCGGATGCTCCGCTGGCTGATATGCAGGGCGCGCTTGATCCGGCGCCCCCCGGAGGCCTGCATCCCCCGCCAGTTTTTAAACGAATCGGAAATCAGCGCATAAGTGGGGATAGTGGTAATGGTCTTATCGAAGTTCTGCACCTTGACCGTCGCCAGGCTGATCTCGACCACGTCCCCGTCGGCCCCGTACTTCTCAAAGGTAATCCAGTCGCCGATACGCACCATATCGTTGATGCTCACCTGTATGCTCGCCACAAGGCCCAGGATGGAGTCCTTAAAGATCAGCAACACCACGGCCGACGCCGCCCCCAGGGCTGTAAAAAATTTCCAGATAGTCGTATCGGTGAGGATGGCCAGGATGGTCAGGATACCGCCGATCCAGGAAAAGATCATCACCACCTGTATATAGCTGTCCAGGGGTTTGTCGCGCAGGTGGGGCAGCGTCTTGAGGTAATCCCGCGCACTGGATAGTACGCTTTTGATCACAAACAGCCCCAGCAAAACGCCCATCACCATGAGGATACGGTCTACCAGTCGCTGCATGTACTCAAAATCCACAAAGGCCAGCGGCAAAACTTCCATCAAAAAGAGAAGCGGGAAGATATGGGCCACATACCTCGGTACCCGGTTGGCCACCAGGAAATCGTCGAACCGGGTCCGCGTTCGGCGGGAAAGCCGGACGGAAACCAGGCGCAACACCTTCCAGATCAGCAGGTCCATCAGCCAGGCGACCAGCAGGATCACCAGCAACAAAAGCCACAGGTTGATCTGCTGCGCCACCGACTCGCTGACCCCAGAATCGACCAGGAAATCGAGCAGGATGTGCGGTAGGTTCTCTTGCATACTTCAATTATAGATTTAAAACTCCAGCCAGGCGCCCGAAGCCCCCTAACAAAAATTGGAGCTCCCGTTGCCTGCAAATCGCCAATGCAAATCGCCAGTGCAAATGTAATAACTTTGAGCAGGGTTGCCCCTCCTCGCTCGGCGCCATCTTGCCGGCTTTTTGGGGGATGATCCAAAATTTAACTAATTTCCCGAACCCTGCGAAACGGCACCCAGCGAGCTCAGGCGAATGCCAAATCCAATGCGGAATGATGAATAATACTGAAGCCAAGTTAAGGGAACGCATCAAGGAGCTGACCTGCCTCTACGAGGTGACTTCCATTATCGTAAACACGAATTTCGACCGGATGGAAGATTCGTTTTCGGCCATCGCGCAATGCCTGCAGCGGGCCTGGCAATACGCCTCAGATGCTGAGGTATCCATCCGGTGCGGGGAATTTGAGGCAAACACTCCGGCATTCCGGGAGGACCTGCTCATGTTGTCCACTGACATCCGGGTATTTAACGAGCCCGAAGGGGAAATCCGCGTGGGATATCCGACACAGAAATACGGGCATTCAGACTTTCTGGAAGAGGAACGGGATCTTCTCCATAGTGTCAGTCTGGCCCTTGGAAGCCTGATGGAGCGTAAAAATATCCGGGAACAGGAAGCCCTGATCCGGCGGCAAGTGGAGCGAACGGACCGGCTGAACATCCTGGGTGAAATTACGGCCGGGATTGCGCACGAACTCAATACGCCACTGGCCAACATCCTGGGTTTTGCCGAATTGATCCAGGAACGGGCTACCGACCCAAAAACAATCGAAGACCTGGACCGGATTATCGAGAACGCCATTTTTTCACGCGAAGTGGTAAAGAAGCTTATGTTTTTTGCCTGCGAGATCCCCCAAAAAGTGGAATCTATCCATTTGAACACGGCCATTGAAGAGGTGGTTTCCCTGTTAACCCCAAACTTTCGTTCCAAGCAATTAACCTACTCGTCTACCCTGCCCGACCGGGACATCCAGTTGCACGTAGACCGGATTCAGATAACTCAGGTCCTCTTTAACCTGGTAATGAATGCTATTTACGCCTCACCCGAAAAAAGCCGGATTACCATAGCGGTACGCGAAAAGAACAACCGTGTTCTCATTTCGGTTTCTGATGAGGGAAATGGAATTGATCCGGCTATTTCGGAGAAAGTTTTCGAACCATTTTTTACGACAAAGCCCCTGGGGGAGGGATCGGGCCTGGGACTCAGTGTGGTCCATGGCATTGTAAGCAGCCACGGAGGTTCGATCACCCACAAGCCTAACCGGCCAAAGGGTACGGTGTTTACCGTGGATTTTCCTAAATTGGACTAATGGGCCTGCGGAAAGAAAACATCCTGATGGTCGACGACGACGTCGGCATCCTGGAGCTGTTACAGCGCCATCTCCAGTCGCTGGGCTACCACACTTTCAAAGCGCTGTCCGTCAAAGAGGCACTTTTTATCCTGAAGGACTCCCCGATTGATTTGTTGATAACCGATATACAGATGCCGGAAGTGGACGGGCTGCAGTTGGTCCGATATGCGGAGGAGCACTACCCGGGCATGCCCAAACTGGTCATTACGGGATACCCCTCCGTGGCGGGAGCACAGGAAACCTTTCGGTCCGGGGCCGCGGATTACCTCACCAAACCCTTTACCAGAGAGGAGTTGAAACAAGCTGTCCGGAAGGCCCTTGCATCCGACAGCAGGAAGCCAGATGCCCCCACTGCCCCTACCCTCTCCACCGGTGCGGGATACGCCGAGATAGTGGGTGATTCCCAACCATTCCGGAACCTGGTGGAAATCATTTCACGTGTCAGGGACAACCGGGCCACCTTACTCGTCCACGGGGAAAGCGGGACAGGAAAAGAACTCGTAGCCCGGGCGGTGCATTATTCGGGCAAATTCGCCAGGGGTCCTTTTGTTGCGGTCAACTGTGCTGCGATTCCTGAAAACCTGCAGGAAGCCGAACTGTTCGGTTACGTAAAGGGCGCCTTTACGGATGCCCGGGAAACACGGACAGGTTTCTTTCAGGCAGCAGAAAGGGGAACCCTTTTCCTCGATGAAATCGGGTCGGCCTCCCAGGCTGTCCAGGCAAAATTACTGCGTGCCTTGCAGGAAAAGGAAATCACCAAAGTGGGCTCCCGCAAAACCGAGAAGGTAGATTTGCGTGTTATCGCTGCGACCAACAGCAACCTCCGCGAAGCGATTGTCAAAAAGGAGTTTCGAGAAGATTTATTCTATCGGCTCACCGTAGTGGAGATCGAGGTCCCCCCGTTGCGCGACCGAAAATCGGACATTCCATTGTTGACCACCCGGTTCCTTCAAAAATACGGGGTGGAATACCGGGATCGGTTATTGAAGATCGACCCGGAGGCCCTGCAGATTCTGCAAGACTACCATTGGCCGGGCAATATCCGGGAACTTGAGAATGTCATCCAGCGCGCCGTAATTATGAGCGATGGTACCGTGGGGCCGGAACACCTCCCGGGCCACCTGAAATTCCAGATTGATTTTCCCCAGGATGGTTTCGCAAGCCTCCGGGAGATGGAGCGGGATTACGTCCGCCGCGTATTGGCGCATACGGGAGGAAACAAAACGCGGGCTGCCGAAATCCTGCAGATCGACCGGAAGACATTGCGGGAAAAACTCAAATAGCCAGTTGGGGCGTTTTTCCCCAACTGGGGAGAAAATACCCGGTCCCTGCTTTTTCAGTGCTTCATAAATTATTTCCAACCATCTCTATTTCAGGTTTTTGACAAAACATTCTAGTTGTCTCTATTGTTTGGGCACGGCAATTGAAATGTACTGGGTCAGAAACCCAAGCTATGATGAAATACGGAAAACTCGTTTTTGAAAGGCAGGAATACGATGCCCTGCTGATGTCCCTGGAGGCGAATCGGGTATACGATGACTACGCCCACCAACACGCCGCGAGGCTACTCAAGAGGAACATGGCATCTGCCTTAATCCTGGATCAGGGTGAATGCCCCGACGACGTGGTACGTCCAGATGTCTGGGTGACCCTGAAAGGCGTCCCGTCATATCGACGAACCGTCCGGTTAGCTTCCTCAGGGAAACCCATTACAACCCCCGGCGATATATCAGTTATCAGCGCTTTGGGAGCTTCGATTATCGGCCGATCTGAAGGAGATGTCATTTTGTTCGGCCAACCGGGGAATACGATGTCCCTCACAATTGCCAAAATCAGTAGTAACCACACCACTTCCATTAGTCTGGCACCCGGGACCAGTCCGGAACCTTCCACCGCCATTTAACAACCTAACACCTTAAAAAAAATTCAAATCATGTTCACCAGACTCACAATGGCCCAACGCATCCAGGCAGGTTTGATCCTGGCACTGGCCTTTTTATTAGTCCTCGGCTCCAATCGGTTGGATCAAAAGCACTTCACAACTGTTCAGCATACGGTTAATTCCGTTTACAAGGACCGCGTGGTTGTCCAGGGGTACTTATACGAACTCAACAACATGGTCCACCAAAGGGAACTGCGGCTTGCCGGCATGGAAAACGGGGCGGATTTAGAGGCCGACCGACAAAAGGCCGAAGAGCTCATCACGTCACTGGGTGCGACCTACCTTACCCCCGAAGAGACCGTACTCTTCAGGGAGCTCGTGCGCGAGTTCGAGAATTTACACAATTGGGAGGCGGATACCGTATTGCCTGGCAACGGCGAACGTATGGGAAAACGAGCCGAGGGGCTGGCCATCCTCCAGGGCATCCACCGCAAACTGGATGGACTGGTGCAGGTCCAGCTTAAAGAAAGTGAAGAACTGACCGCAATTTCGAAGAAATCCCTCGGCATGAACAAGCTCTTATCCAAACTCGAGGTTGCGTTTATGGTATTGATCGGCATCCTCATCCTGGTCCTGGTGTTCTATCCCAATAAACGACCAGACAATCAGCCTGCAGGCGAATGGATGAATTTCAATTAACACTGCGAAAATGGATCTATACAAAAGAAGTCTCTGCTCGACATGTACCTATCTGGTATCGTGTCGGCTCACAATGGATAAGGACCGCATCAGTTCCTGCAGCGAATACGAGCACCGGGCCGACCGATTGGCGCCACACAAGGCAAGTAGGCGAACCCAACCCATTAGAAAAGCCTACACCCGAGCTCCAATCGAAGAATCAATTTTATAAATAATCTGAATCATGGTTATAAAAGAACCGAAATCAAAAAAGCCTGTAAAACAGGGCATGCTGGATAATGTCATGCGGCAATTCGATCATGCCGCGGACCTTTTGGAACTGAATCCGAATATCCGCAAGATACTGGAAGTCACAAACAACGAGCTACTGGTTCATTTTCCCGTGCGTATGGATGATGGGACAGTGAAAATATTCACTGGCTACCGCGTTCAGCACAACAATGCACTCGGCCCCTACAAAGGGGGGTTGCGCTATCACCCCACCGTGGATATAGACGCCGCCAAGGCACTGGCCATGTGGATGACCTGGAAAACATCCCTGGCCGGACTGCCTTTTGGCGGGGCTAAAGGGGGAATCCAGCTCGATCCGTCACGCTACTCCCAGGAAGAACTCCAGAGGATCACGCGCCGTTTTACATTCGCCCTCGGGGACAACATCGGGCCGGAGCTGGACATCCCCGCGCCGGACGTCAATACCACCGCCCAAACCATGGCGTGGATACTGGATACCTACATGAGTACCAAGTCCCCTGCCGAACGCTCCACGAACCTCCACGTGGTTACCGGCAAACCGATAGGTGCTGGGGGATCGGCCGGAAGGGACCGGGCAACCGGATATGGCGTATACCTGACGATTAAATTCTGGGCAGAAACCCGGGGCCATACCCTTCACGGCAAAACTTTTGCCGTTCAGGGATTTGGAAACGTGGGCTACTGGGCTTCGCACTTCCTGGAGGAAGAAGGCGGGGTCCTGATTGGCGTACAGGATGCTTCCGGCACCCTATACCGGGCCGAAGGTATCGACGTAGGGGAACTTGCCGAATACGCCCGTGCCAACAGGGGCCGGATTCACGGGTTTTCAAAAGCCAGCCCGATAGACAGCGGGGATTTCTTTGGCCTGGACTGTGACATACTTATCCCCGCTGCACTTGGAAACCAGATCACGGCAAAAAACGCCCCGGACATCAAGGCTTCCCTGATTGCGGAAGGTGCCAACGGGCCCACAGACGTTTCGGCCGAAGCCATCCTTTTGGAAAAACAGGTGGATATCATCCCGGATATCCTCTGTAATTCCGGTGGGGTCATCGGCAGTTATTTTGAATGGCTCCAGAACAAAAACAGTGAAATCTGGCCCATGGAAGAAGTGATGGACCGCCTGGAAAAGAAAATGCGCGAATCTTTCAACCGGGTGACAGCGGAGGCTGAGGAGCGCCAGGTAGACTGGCGATCGGCTGCATTCATCATCGCGATTGAGCGGCTGGCGGATGCCTATACGCAGCGCGGAATTTTCCCATAATCACAACAAGATGAAATACAAACAATTACTTATTGAGAAAAAGGAATACGTCCTGCTGAAACGGTACGTAAACCTGAGTGCCCATTACCACGATGCCACGCTTTGGCAATCCATTCAGAAGTTGCTCACCGAACTCGATTCCGCCAAAATCGTGGACGAGGCGGAAATGCAAAACGACGTAGTGCGCTTCCACTCAATTATAACCGTCACATCGGAAAATGGCTGGAGCCGTCGTGTACAGCTGGTGCTCCCCCCCGAGAGGGACGTCAGCAAAGACAAGATTTCCATCCTCACACCCATGGGAATCGCGCTCTTCGGGTATGCCGAAGGCGATACGGTTTCCTGGGAGTTTCCCTCGGGTCCCAAGCGACTACGGATTGAAAAGGTAGAACAGGAACCTGTTTTTATTGACACAAATCTATTGATATGAATTTGCGAACATTCTACGAACACGAAACGGATCACCAAATCATGTTTAAAAAGGATCGGCGCGATGTGCGATCCTGGTCCTACGACCTGGAGGTTATCAGCGAGGAACTAAGGATCCTTGCAGCGATTGAACAACGCCTGTTGAAAAACCCGGCAATTGCCAGCCAGCTTCAGCAACTCAAACGAGACAACATGCTCAAAATGTCCGCCTTGAACAGATACGAGCACGACATGCGGAATGCCCTGGAATGCGACAGCATCGCCTGCGATTCCTTTTATTTAAACAATTTTGAAAAACATCGGCAGGCCTTTAGGGAGCACCTGCTGAATTACCGCGAAGTCCGTCGGGCATTACTGCTGAAATTGACTGGAAACAGGTATCAACACCAAAGAACATCGTGATGGGCATCCAGAATATTCTCGTCCTTACAGATTTTTCAAAAAATGCCTGGGAAGCTTTGGAATATGCCCGGAGGCTTTTCCAGGGTGAAGGCTGCGACATATATCTCCTCAACTGCTATCGGCGTGAGGGATTTGGACCGAACCGGATGCACGCACTCGACCCGGACGATGGACTGAATACCCAATACCGGCAGCATTCCGAACGGGGACTTGGCAGGATCCTGAGCCGGATCATGGAAGAAAGGCCGGCGGACGGCCATAAATATTATGCCATCAGTCATGCGGGAGGACTGGAACAGGCTATAGAACAAGTGATGAAAGCCAACAACATCGACCTGCTGGTCATGGGCATGTGCGGAATGACAATCTGTTCCGACAAACCTTATAGCAGGAAAGTTTTGCGAATCGCCAGGAAAATCCGCAATATTCCATTACTGGTCGTGCCGGTGGGGGCCCGGTTTGAAACACGTTGCGAGATCCTTCTTTTAGCCGATCTTTCCCGACTGGCCGATCCGGAACAGATAACCCGGATGAGCGAGGTTGCCCAACTTTGCCATGCGAGTGTCCGTGTGCTGACAGCTTGCCGCGGTCATGTCGCGGAGGCCGACTACAGGAAACAGAAACTGGCATGGCGCAGCCGGCTCAACGGCGTTACCAATTCCTTTCAGGACCTGGGTCGTTCCGGATATTTCAACGCTTTCTCCGGTGTCCTGAGAACAAACGGCAAACTCCTGGGCCATTTTCGAAAAAAACCCAATATATGGCAGCGAATAGGGATCAAAAGCCCGGATAGTGCCCGTATCCTCAGGAATACAAAGAATCCGGTTTTGCTTCTCTGAGCCCCCCCCGGATAGAAGCCTCGCCAAAAATTAATTAATTAGGACATTTTTGTCCGATTAAATAATTATCTTTGCCCTGGGTACAGGATAATTATGTTTTCAAAAGCCTGCGAATATGGAATTCGGGCGGTGGTATATATCGCCCACAAATCCCTGGAAGGGCAAAGGGTCAGCTTAAAGGAGATTGCGGATGCTATCGATTCACCAGTGGCCTTCACGGCCAAGATACTCCAGCAATTATCGCGAAATGGCCTTGTCGATTCCGTTAAAGGTGCCTCAGGGGGTTTTGAGATGAGCGAAGGACGGATCCGAGAAGTCAGGCTGGCAGATATCGTTTCCGTCGTAGACGGCAACCGCGTCTATGAGGGTTGCGGTTTGGGGCTGAAAAAATGCAACGAACATAAGCCCTGTCCGGTGCACTGGGAATTCGTCGAAGTGCGGGACCGGCTCAAGGCCTTGTTGGAAACCACCAGCATCCACGATATGACCCTGGGGGTCGGGAGTGGGATCAGCTACCTGAAGCGCTGAGCTGGAGCCTGACGATGAATAAAAAATTTTTGGTAAGAATTCGGATAATGTTATCCTAATTATCAGGTAACCGTCCGGATTCCCAATTTAAAACCCTTAAAATATCATTAACTCCAAGTACAACGCCATGGAACAAACACTCCAACAACCAATCGGCCAATGGGTAGCCGACGACTATCGTACGGCCCAGGTATTCAAAAAACACAAGATCGACTTTTGCTGCAAGGGCAACCGGACGGTTGCAGAAGTGGCCCTCAAAAAAGGACTTGACCCGGATAACCTCCTGCAAGAACTGACAGCAGTCCTCAGGAGCGAAGGGCCCCGGGAAGATTGTACCTCCTGGCCCCTGGACCTCCTGGCTGATTACATCGAAAAAATCCACCACCGGTATGTGGAGGCCACGCTGCCCACCCTAAAGCAATACCTGGACAAACTCTGTAAGGTCCACGGGGAGCGCCACCCGGAACTCCACGAGATCCGGGAGCATCTGTACGCATCTGCCGGGGAACTCGCCATGCACATGAAAAAAGAAGAACTGGTACTGTTCCCCTGGATTCGCAAGATGGAAAACGCCCGGCAAAGCGGGACTTCTCCCGGACGACCTAAATTCATGACCGTAAAAAACCCGATTGCCGCCATGATGGACGAACACGACAACGAAGGGGAACGCTTCCGCAAAATCGCGGCGCTCAGCGACGACTACCAGGCCCCTTCGGACGCTTGTGCCACCTATCGTGTGGCCTACGCCCTGTTGCAGGAATTTGAAGCCGACCTCCATCGGCATATCCATTTGGAAAATAACATCCTGTTCCCGAAAGCGCAGGAATTGGAACGGGTATTCACAGCGCCTTCCGGCAACCCCGGCTAATCGGACTATGGAAAGAGGCGATATTGCAAATCGGAAGGATGTAGCACGGCTCGTGCGCACATTCTACGGTAAAATCAGGCAGCACCCGGTACTCGGGCCCATTTTTGAGCAAAACATCACCGACTGGGAGGCCCATTTTGAGGTATTGACGGACTTTTGGGAAAGCCAGCTCTTTCCGGTGAAAAAATACTGGGGCAACCCTGTTACGGCTCATCAGCAGGTGGATGTACAAAGTGGCGGCACCATTACCATGGACCACTTTGGCCAGTGGATCAACCTGTGGACGGAAACCCTGGACGAACTCTTTGAGGGGGATAATGCCTGGATTGCCAAAAACCGGGCGCGGAAAATGAGTACGATGCTGTTTCTTAAAATCTACGAGAACCGCAAACGATGAAGCCTGGAGTATCATTGATATACCGGGATCTGACCCGCTGGTTCGGAACCCATATCACCGGGCAGACCGATGCAGGCCTCCGGGTTGTGCAGGAAATCAGCAAAGCCTCGGGCCTCTCCTGCCTGGACCACCCCTTTGAACCGGATACCTGCCTACAGGCAAGTAGCGAAGTGCGTCGGGAATACCGGCTACACTACTCCCCTGAAGATTTATTTCACTTCCTCCTGGGTTATTGTATGAAGGCCCCGGCGGGACACATGCCACGGCGATTCATCGCTGTGGATTTTGCGGGCATGGTCGTGCCCGACGGCCCTGCGGCCTTTTGGGAGCTGGTAGATTGGGGAGAGGATGTCGCTAAACAAAGCGGGGGAGGGAATCCAAACGGGGCCCCATCTGATTAATGGCTACGCGGCCATTGGCAGGTAATGATCCATAAAATCCCCAGGACCATCAGCAGGCTCGTGTAAAAAATCCATTGTGAAAAATCCAGGGGGACAGAGAAATTTAGCCAGCCCTGGGAACCCCTGAGGAAGATCAGCAACTCCGACAGTACAAACCCCAGCAGGAAGACCCCTGTTCCACCGACGGGCAGCCGGATGATCCTTTGCGATTTGCCCAAGAGCCACAACGCGGGGGTGAGGATTCCTAAAAAAGTCAGGTGCAGGTACCCGATTATATAATCGATATTCCCGGCTATCAGGGTGGCGAATGCCGGCAAGGCTGAAAGGGCCTGCAACAGAAGCTTTACCCCGAATAGTACCAGGACAAACACCAACAGGCGATGTAAGGCCCAACCGTTGAACCGTTGGCGCAGGCCCACCCATAGGGCGCTCCCAATGTAGAGGAACCCGGCGAGTTGCAGCAGGGCCCCCAGGCCGCCGATCACATAAAACACCCCGGGTGGCTCCATCCACAGGGTAGAGAGGAAAAAGGAGAGTATGATGCCACTTTGAAGCAGCCAAAACCCGGTTTCAAATCGTTTGGGCAACAGGCCTATCCCCCGTTTGCCGGCCAAATGCAGTCCGAGCCCGGCCAGGGCAAGGACCATCCAACCGTTGTACTGGAAATGCAAATATAAATAGATAGCCAGCCGATACCAGGCGGATTCCGGGCCCAGGGTGTTCATGATCCCACCCAGCGCCCAGGGGCCCAAACTGGAAAGGACCATGTAAATAAGTGAAGCCCGGACCAGGCGGAAACCGGGCGCTTTTCGTTGATCCGCCCTGGAATTGGATAGGAAAAAAGCAAAATAGCCGTAGGAGGCCAACAGGAACAGGGTCGAAAACAAGATAGACCAGAATGCATACCCCTGGAAGGGGAAGCTCACGAGCATGCCCACCAGGGTCAATTGCGTAAAAAGGAACAACCGGTGATAACGAGCCCGGATGGAGGAGCTATGTAGGAAAGCGTGGTAAATTAAGGTGGTCAAAGCCAGGTACACCCACCCCAGTAGTGCAATATGCGAATGCGTGTGCACCAGGAACCTGTATTTCCCCGTAAATCAAACACCCCGAAACCCCGTAAGGCCAAACCGAATAGTGCGGCGACCAAAAAATAGACGAGGGCCAGGCGAAAATGGAGGCGGATAGGCTTCACGGGGTGAAATTTAGCCTTTTTATACGCGGGCAGAAAGTCCTATCATCTTATTGCCACGGCACGCCTCCCGCCTTGCGAATGTGTTCCTTGAGTTGGGTCCTCAATGCCCGGTACGCTTCCGAATCCGTTTCAAGGGGGGTAGTTTCCAGCTCATCCTGGCCGATATTAAAAAACTGTATGGGTTCAAAAGGTGTGTTCTGTAAAATCTTGAAATCCCCGAATCGCGCGGCGTAATAGGCTTGTCCGCCATAATCACCCCCCTCGCGGCGGACCCAGTAGAGGTAGCGGTTGGCCGTGTCCTGCACTTTCCCTGTCAAGGTGGGCACAAGGCTGATGCCGTCGACGTTTTCAGGGGGCTTGCGTCCCGCCAATTCACAAAATGTGGGGAATAAATCCATCAACAGGGCCGTATTGTCACTGGTGGTGCCAGGGGCAATTTTTCCCTTCCAGTAAAAAATGGCCGGGACGCGTATCCCGCCTTCGTACATATCCTGTTTGCCGCCCCTGAGCGGGCCGTTGCTCTGCGCATACCAAAGGGCCCCGCCATTATCCGACACAAAAACCACCAACGTATTTTCTTCGAGCCCTGTGGTTTTCAAAGCCTCCATAACCCGGCCGACACTATAGTCCAGGTGCTCCACGAAAGCCACGTTTTTGGCCCGTTTCTCCGTCAGGTTTGGTTCCCGCTCCCGGACCTTATCCAACCATGCCTGAGGGGGTTGGATCGGGAAGTGGGGTGCGTTGTACGCGAGATAGAGGAAAAATGGTTGCTCCTTCTCCTGGCGCTCTTTCAGGAAATCAATGGTCCAATCCGTAAACAGGTCCGTGGCATGTCCTTTGGGGTCGATTTCCTCCCGGTTCAGCCGCATCCAGTTGATGCCGCCCCGGCGGTGGTCCCAGTAATCGTCCATCATATCCCCCAAAAATCCCTTGAAATAAGTAAACCCGCGGTCATTGGGCGTATCGGGCTCTTCCAACCCCAGGTGCCACTTGCCGATAATCCCGGTGTGGTAGCCTGCCGGGTTCAACTCCGAGGGGATGAGGACCGCATCGTCCGCGAGGTTCCCCCAGTTGTTCTCCGGGTTTTGGCGGATGACGCCCGGGACGCCGACGAGGTCCGGATACCTGCCCGTAAGCAACGCAGCCCGGCTCGGGGAACATACCGTGCTGTTCGCGTAGAAATTCGTGAACCGCATGCCGTTTGCCGCCAGGGCATCGATATTGGGCGACTGCAGATCCGCAGCCCCCTGGCAGGACAGGTCGCCATACCCCAGGTCGTCGACCAGGATACAAAGAATATTCGGGGCATCCGGGCGCTCTTGCGCATAACACGTTCCGGTTGCTGCGGCCAAACAACCTATGGAGAAGAGGGCCAGGATGGCGTTCAGCGGGCAAAGCCGGCGGGAATCCGATTGATGGAAAGTCATGACAAATACATTTAAAGTTAAAGCGCGGTGTCCCCACCGCGCTTCGAATTAACTAACTAAACAATCAATCTACATCTAGAACAAAACATAAATCAATTTCTTTTCAGGTCAACCCCGGTCCTTCAGCAAATCGGGGGCTTTGACCATTTTGGCGTTATGCGCTTCCACAACCCGCCGGATTTCTTCGATGACCTCCGGGTGCTTCCCGGACAGGTCGTATTTTTCGGAGGGGTCCTCTTCCACGTTGTAGAGCAACGGCGGATTGTGTTCCACCCGCTCGGCCCCCATCACATAGGCCTCCTTGGTATAGAAATGTGCCTTGTACGGCCCCAGGCGTACGGCATACAGGTCGGCCCCCTGATAGTAAAACATTTCCTTCCTGGGCGACTCGGCATCCCCGAACAGGATCGGGCTCAGGTCTACCCCGTCCATTTCCCGGTCGTCGGGCATGGGCACCCCGGCCAGGCTGCTGAAGGTGTTAAACAGGTCCAGTGTGCTGCCCATATCCATGACAACTTTGGCAGGGAGCATTCCGGGCGCCCAGAAAATCGTGGGCTCCCTCATTCCGCCTTCCCAGGTTGTGCCTTTGCCTTCCCGCAGGAGGCCGGCGCTGCCCCCGGAGATACCAGTGGGCAGCCAGGGGCCGTTGTCGGAGGTAAAGACCACGATGGTATTTTCTGCGAGACCTTCCGCCTCGAGCAGCTCCATGATCTGCCCTACCCCATGGTCGATTTCCTCCACCACGTCGCCGTAGAGACCCCGGGCGCTGGTGCCCCGGAACTCATCCGAGGTAAACAGGGGCACGTGTGGCAGGCTGTGCGCCAGGTACATGAAAAAGGGCTCATCCTTGTGCTCCCGAATCCATTTCACCGCCTCATCGTTATAGCGCTTGGTGATGGTGTTCTGGTTCACCGGACGTTCGATCTCTTCCGTCCCGCGGATCAATGGCACGTTATATTCCTCGGTTTTCAGGGATTCATAGCGCTCCGTATACCGGCCAAAATAATCCTGGTAGGAAGCAAACTGGCCCGTAAAGTCCATGTCATTCGAGTAAGGAATACCGAAATAATCGTCAAAACCGTGGTTGGGCGGCAGGTATTCCTCCTTGTGCCCCAGGTGCCACTTGCCCACCATCCCGGTGGCGTATCCCGCCTTTTTCAATTGCTCGGCCAGGGTGATTTCCGAAGCCGGCATCCCATTGTGGGAGTCCGGGAAAAACACACCGATCTCGTTACTCGTCAAGCCGTTCCTTACCGGCAGTCTACCAGTCAGCAGTCCCGCCCGGCTTGGGGTGCAGACGCTGGCAGCCACATAAAAATTCGTCCATTTCTGGCCTTCGGCTGCCATCCGGTCCAGGTTTTTTGTATGGATCGTCGGGTGGCCAAAGGAGCTCAGGTCGCCGTACCCCAGGTCATCGGCAAATACGATGATGAAATTCGGCTTTTCGGGTATGCCCCCGGCAGCAGCGGTTCCTTCGCTGTCGCCCGGGCTGGTTTCGGTATTTTGACAACCCGCCATCAGGGCCAGGCACATGGTCAGGGCCATCAGGTTACGGGCGCCCATTGCCTTCCCCTTGAGGATGCGCATAGGCAGGAGTCTTCTATAAACTTGCATATACAATAGATCTATTGATTAATATCCGGGGTTCTGTTCCAGCAGGGAATTCGCGTCCAGCTCTACCTGGGGGATGGGGAACAACCTGCGGAATTCCTGGGCGTTCTTCCCTCGGGCCTGAGCCCGCTCGATGAACACGCCATGGCGGATCTGATCCTCCCGGGCTTTCTGCTCAAAATAAAATTCCCATTCCCGCTCCTGCAGGATCGCCTCCCGGAGGGTGGTTTGGTTGTAGTCTGCCAGGACCAAAGGCGTGGCTCCCGCCCGGTTGCGCACCTGGTTGATCAGGTCGATGGCTTCCTGGGAGGGCCCATTGAGTTCATTCAGCGCTTCGGCCCGGCTGAGCAGGATATCCGCATAACGGATAACCGGCACGTCATTCCCCGCCCAGGGGCCTACGGATGTCGGCTCAAAGGGGAATTTATTGGGGAAGGACTGGTCGTTGCCCAACCCCTGGACGAGTTCCCCGGTAGAAGTACTGGTCCATTCCGTAATGATCTGGCTGGTCCGCGAATCGGAAGCCTCGAAAGAATTGACAAAATCGTCGAAGAGGTAGGTGCGGGCCGCAAAAACCGAGTTGCTGGGAAACGGCACGGGAAAATCCGGGGGGAATGTGAGTGCATTCAGGGCGTTCCCGGCTGCTGTAATGGTGGCCCCGTCCTTGGGGTGCGCCCAGATCAGCTCCTGGTTACCCTCGTTGTCAAAGGCAAACACATCCGAATAGTTGGTCAGCAGCGCATATTGCCCCAGTTCAATCACATCCTGGGCGGCGTTTGCCGCTTTCTGCCACTGCCGGGTATTGAGATAGTACTTGGTCAGTACGGCCAGTGCGGTCCCCCTGGAGGCCCGTCCGAATTCGGTGGCCTGATCCGGCAGGTTCGCAGCTGCTGCCTCGAGTTCCTGTTCGATGAAGGCCCGGGTTTCCTCATCGGTAGCCCGGGGTTGCAGCGGGTCGTCCGTCGAAGACGTGTAGAGCGGAAGCCGGCCGAACCAATTGTACAGCGCAGCATAATTCCATCCGCGCAGAAAACGAGCCTCAGCTTCAGTTACCTGTCGGAATCCATCGGACAGATTCTCATTGTCCAGGTTGTCCAGGACGATGTTCGCATCCCGGATACTACTAAAATGTGCCTGCCAGATGGAGAATAATTGTGAATGGTTGGAGTCCCAGGTAAAATCCATGAGGGCAATCCACAGGTTCTCGATGGAACCGCCGGCCCCCCAGGTCTCGCCGGAGGTCATGGATTCGATATGGAGCGGGCCCCAGGTTTCAACAGCTCCGGAACGGTGCGCATTCGTATAGGATGCCTTCAGCAAAGTCGACAATCCGGTTTCCGTTGTAAACAGGGTGGAAGGAGACAATTCTGAAAAGACTTCTTCATCCAGTCGCTTCTCACACCCCAGGTGGAAAAATACGATAAGGGCTAAGAGAGTTATTTTATATGGTTTCATTGTTATATGATTTTTGATGGTTGGGTTTAGAAATTAGCGGTCAAACCGAGGAGGAATGTCCTCGCCAGCGGATAACTGCTATAATCAACCCGGACGTTGCTGCGCCCCAGGGAGTTGGCCTCGGGGTCAAACCCGGCGTAATCCGTGATGGTAAAGAGGTTCTGGCCGGTAACATACACCCGGAGGGCATTGATAAAATCCAGGTTGTTCACCGGTACGTTGTAGCTCAGCTGCAGGGTCTTCAAACGGAGATACGACGCATCCTCTACTGTCAGGCTGTTTACCTTGCCCGCGCCGTAGGCGTTCGGGTTAGTAGACGACGGCCAGGGTGCATTCGGATTCTGCGGTGTCCAGCGGTTCAAAATCTGGTCGGCGATGCGATTCCGGCGGAAATTGGCCGGATACAGGGATTCGATGACGTTGATGTTGATCAGGTCGGCTCCTTCCTGCCCCTGGAAAAAGAAGTCCAGCTGGAAATTCTTCCAGGAAATCGAGTTCTGGATCCCATAGGTGAAATCCGGGAAGGGACTTCCGATGATTGTCTGGTCATCCGGGGTGATCGCCCCGTCGCCGTTCCGGTCTTCAAATATCGGAAAACCGGGCTCTGCCGTGGGCTGAGCCGAGTTGGCGATATCGTCCCCTTCCTGGAAAATACCGGTAACCACATAGCCGTAGTAGGCGGCCAGCGGATCGCCTTCGCGGATCACGGCCGTATTTCCAACCGACTGGATATTCCCGGTCACGATATTGTCAATCCGGCCCAGGTCGACGACCTCATTCTTGATGGCCGCAAAGTTCAGCGTGGTCTTCCAGGAGAAATCCTCCGTCGAAATATTTGTGCTGCTGAACAAGAATTCAAAACCGGAGTTTCGGACCTCACCCACATTGGTGAGGATGGAGGAATAACCCGATGCAACGGGGAGCGGCAGGTTAAACAGGAGGTCCTTGGAGCTCTTGGTAAAATAATCGAGGGTTGTGCTAAACCGCCCGCTGAGGATGGATGCATCCAAACCGACGTTGAATTGTTCGGTGGTTTCCCACTTCAGGTCCGGGTTGGCGATCCGCTGGGGAACCACCGTACTCTGGATATTTCCGCCGAGCACAACGAATGGGCCGGTGCCAAATGTCAGTTGGGAGGCGTAATTCCCAATTTCCTGGTTCCCGGTCTGGCCCCAGCTGGCTCTTAACTTCAACTGGTCGAATATCTCAGGGATAAACTCCTCCTCCTGCAGCTTCCACCCAAAGGCGAAAGACGGGAAGTACCCCCACTTGGTATTCTCCCCGAAACGGGAGGAACCGTCCGCCCGGATCGATGCGGTCAGCAGGAACTTATCGAAGAGCGTATAGTTTACCCGTCCCAGGTAAGACAACAGCGTGTTTTCCTCCTTGCCGCTGTTCAGGTCGTCGTTGTTCGTGTTCCCCAGGGAAAGGTTGTTGGTACCAATTTCGTCCGTTGGGAAACCGCTGATGTTGGCCGACACAAACCGGGTGCTGAATTTCTGGTAGGTCGTTCCCCCCAGAACGGTCAGGATATGGTTTTCATTAAAGGTTTTGTTGTAGGTCATCGTGTACTCAAAGAGGTAGTTGTTCCGCTCGAGTACGTTGATGTTGGCGATCCCTCCGGCCGCGCTGCCGTAAATCGTGCGGCTGGAATTGTAGATGTCCCTGCGGGAAGTTTGCCGGTCCGTTCCGAAATTGAATTTACCGGATAATTCATCCGTGAAATTGTAATTCAGGAAGGCGCTTCCAAAGGTCCGGTTGGTTTCGTTCTCGCTCAAAATCCCGTTCAGGGTTGTCACCGGGTTGTTTACCGTGAGGTTGGGCGATTGCGCATACGAGCCATCCGCATTGAAAATGGGTTCCGTCGGGTCGTACAGCAAGGCACCGTAAATGGGTCCGGCATTTTCATTGGTCTGGATACCGTCCACGTTGTTCTGGTCCTTTACGAGGCTTGTGTTGAAGTTTATACCGATCTGCGCGTTCTCGCCCAATCGGGTATCCACGTTGATCCTTCCGGTATATCGCTTGATGCCGGAATTCTTCACGACCCCTTCCTGGTCAAAGTAATTGACCGAGGCGTAAACGGAGGTAGCTTCGGAGCCGCCGCTGATGGATAAGTTGTGGCTGGATATCGGCGCCGAGCGGAACACCTCATCCTGCCACTGGGTCCCATCCCCGATAGCGCTGATGTCCTCCGGGGAAAAAACCACCCCGTTCCCCTGTGCCTGCGACAGTTCGTTGATTGCAGTGATGTACTGGGAGGTAGAGAGGACGTCGATTTGCTTGGCAACGGTCTGCATGCCCGCATAGGCGTCATAGGTCAGGTTCACCTTGCCATCCCGGCCTTTCTTGGTAGTGATGAGGATCACCCCGTTGGCTCCCCGCGAACCGTAAATGGCAGTTGCCGAGGCATCCTTGAGGATTTCGATAGACTGGATATCCGCCGGGTTGAGCGCATTGAGTGGGTTCCGGGGGCTTTGGTTGTCCCCGGTTTGGGCCGCACCGCCGGAACTCAGGTTCGGGCTGTTGTCAATCGGGAACCCGTCGATAACGTAGAGGGGTTCATTACTCGCATTCAGGGAACTCGCCCCCCGGATCCGGATGGCAAGTCCGCCCCCCGGCGCCGAGCTGGCCTGGGTAATCTGCACCCCGGCTGCCCGACCGAGCATCAGTTGGTCTACCGAGGCATTCGCCCCCGGGTTCAGGTCGTCCTGGCTCAGGGAGGTGACGGATCCTGTCAGGTCGCTTTTGCGCTGGGTACCGTAGCCCACTACCACAATCTCATCCAGGGCCGCCGCACTTTCCTCCAGGGTAACATTCAAAGTAGCTTGTCCGTTGACGGCTACTTCCTTGGTGGAAAACCCGATGTAGGACACCACTACGGTTGCGTTCTGGCCGGAAACCACCAGGGAATAATTGCCATCGAAATCGCTTTGCGTTCCAGTGGTGGTACCCTTTTCGACAATATTCGCGCCGGGCAGGGGAATCCCCTCCTGGTCCAGTATCGTCCCGCTGATCTCAAATCCCTGAGGCACATTGGCCTCTTCAATTCCCGGGGCTTTAGCCAGGGGCAGGGCAAAAATCGTCACCTGCCGGTCGCTGATTTTGTAGCCCAGGTTCCACCTCGGGAGTACCGGGTCCAGGATGTTCATCAGCGTGGCATTTTCCTTCCTTACGGTAACGATTTCGCTTTCCGGCAAAACCCCGTCCTTGTAAAAGAAAATATATTCGCTTTTACCTTGAATTTCGTTGAGCAGTGTTTTCAACGTAACTTTTTCGACATCGATGTCGAGCCGTGTCTGTGCGTAGGAATCATTTGCCTGCAATGTGGTTATCCCGATGGCGATAAAGAGCAGAAATGTCCTCATAATGGTGAAGATGATGCGTCGGGAGTTGATTTGGCTCAAAGCCTGCTCGCATCTTGCGTAATTATTCATAATTTTACAGTTCAGTTTAGTATTAGTTGTCGTTATTCTGGCGATAATTAAAACTTCGGCCGGCGGGTGTTGGCGCACCTGTCGGCTTTTTTTATGTGCTTTTCTTCATAGGCGTCGCATTATTGGGTTGGTTCTTTGGTCAATACGATGGCGTCAGCAGTTTCTCGGAAATGGATTTCGGTCGCATCCGAGATGATGCCGATAACACTTTCTACATTTTCTTTCAGGTCCAGTTTTCCGGAAAACGTCTCTTTGGCCAGGTCCGGGTCCTCAATGCGGACGGTCCGGTTGTAATATCTCGAGAGTTTCGTGGCAATTTCTCCCAGGCTGTGGTTTTTCAGGCTCAGGAACCCATCCCGCCAGGAAAAGTAATCTTCCGGGTCCACCTGCTGGGTATAGACCTTTTGGGTCCGGGCATTAAACGCAGATCGCATCCCGGGAGTCATCCGCATGGCCGCATCCTTTTTTGCCGAATAGGACACACGAACACTCCCGCTTTTTAAAACGGTACTCGTTTCGACGTCCTCCGGATAGCTGGAGACATTAAAAACGGTTCCCAAAACCTCGATCCGCTGGTGTTCAGACAATACGCGGAAGGGTTTCTCCGGGTTATGGGCCACGTCAAAAATTGCCTCGCCTTCCAGGTAGACTTCCCGGTTGTCCTCGTTAAAAACGGCCGGGTAGACCAACCTGGTTCCCGAGTTCAGCCAGACTACCGTACCGTCCGACAGCTTCAAGTCGGTACGCTTGCCATAGGGCACGAGAATGGTGTTGTAGGTGGCTTTGTTGTCCCTGAGCGCCTCCTGTTTGACGGTCTGGTTCCCAACGCGTACGTCAGTCCCGGTTTCGGAATACGCCACCCCGGCCTGATCCTCATCGAGGGTCAGGTTTTTCCCCTGGCCCAGTACGATGGTAACCTGATCGCCTTCATTCGGGCGGATGTCCGGGGCGGATTTTACAAAATCCTCGATACCCGGTGTTGCCGGCTGGCGGTAGAAGAATGTCAGCCCGATGGAAATAGCCAGGCAGGCTGCTGCGCCAATCAGGACACGACGGCGGAATTTCCATTTCCTGTGGTGATCGGCCTTGCGGGCCGATTCCATGATCCGGTCCCGTAACGCCTGTTTTTCATTAGGGGATAATATGTTCTTTGAATCTTGTTGCATGGTGTTTTTGGATAGGGAATCGGTGCATGTCTGCCGGCCCCTTTAACTAAAGGAGTCCGGGCATTCGCATTTATAGACACGTAAATCGAAAAAAAATTAAAAAAACAGGGAGAGGGCTGCTTTTCGCATGGCTTTCAGCGTGCGATAGACCAGGGTGCGAGCCGAAGGTACCGACAGCTGCAGGTCCTTTGCGATCTCCTCGTAGCTCTTGTCCTGGGTAAAACGAAGCTGGATGGCCTGTTTCTGGTGCTCGGTAAGCGTTTGCAATGCCTTGTGGAGGCTCTGGCGCAATCCTCTTTGGGATTCTTTCAGGACGATCACCTCTTCCGCGGATTCTGTAAAGTGACCGGGCTGGTCCAGGAAACGGGCCCCGTTGGTTTCGTCATCCAGGGATCTCGATTTTGCCTTGCCGGCCTTATAAAGCCTTCTCCTAAGTGCAGTGATCAGGTAGGCGCGGACATTGTCGGCCGGGGCGAGTTTTTTATGATACTTATACAGATCCAGAAAGAGGTCGTGAATGGCATCCTGGGCGGTACTCCGGTCGCCGCATACATAGAGAGATACTGCAAACAAATCATCCACATGCCGGTCGTAGAGCGCTCCGAGCGCCTCCATGTCTCCAGCTTTTAATCGGCCCCACAACCCGGAATCACTTGGAGCTTCCGGCGAGTGCTTGTGCCTGTCTGTTGATTGGTCCAGCATGAGTTGAAACAATATCCGCGAGGGTTTTTAAAACGTGAAATTGCCAAATCCGCAATAATCTGATCCTGCATTGCGGCATTGGAATCAAATATATTAATTAATTAACAAAATCTTAAAATGAATTTTTTAACCCGAAGACGTCGGAAATACCGGATGACTTGGATCAGCATCAAAAAAAACAGAAGTTCCGAACACAACTGTCTTCAAATTAATAGTCCTGCAAAATATTATTTCAGCAAACCGTGTCTATAAACAGGGAGAAATCAACTCTATGAAATAGAACTACGAGATGGAATTCGTCCACCCTTGGAACAAAAAGACGCCCTGTGACTATACGATCTGCTTTTCAATACGTTTCCCCGAGAAAGATTTTCTGGCCCCTCCAGATTTTCCTGGCAACTACCTTCTTGGGGTTTGCGCAGGAGAAGCCCAATATCGTCTGGATTGTGTGTGAAGACATCTCCCCCTATTTGGGGAGCTACGGGGAGGCCGGGATCCGGACCCCTAACCTGGACGATTTTGCGAGGGAAGCCGAGCGGTATACCCGGGTCTATACCACTTCCGGGGTGTGCGCACCCAGCCGGTCTGCCATCATCACCGGGATGAACCAGATATCCATTGGCACCCCACATATGCGTACGCACAACGACCCGAGGCTGATGCCCGAGGGCGTCCCCAGCCATTCGGCCGTGCTGCCCGAGAATGTGCGCGCCTTCCCGGAATACCTGCGCATCAACGGCTATTACACCTCTAACAATGCCAAGGAAGACTATCAGTTCGAAGAACCGGTCACCGTTTGGGACGAAAGCAGCGTGGCGGCCAGCTATCGGAACCGGGCAGCCGGGCAGCCTTTTTTCAGCGTCTTCAACCTGGCGATTACCCACGAATCCCAGGTGATCCGCCCCCCGGATTCCCTGTACTACGACCCGGAAGCAATGACCTTGCCGCTGTACTATGAGCACACCGGACAAATGCGTCGCGACAAGGCAGCCCTGTTTACCCGCATCGAGCAAATGGACCGGGACTTCGGGGAGCTCATAGCCCAACTCAAAACCGACGGGGTCTACCAAAACAGTTATATCATATTCTACAGCGACCACGGCGGGAACCTGCCCTGGATGAAACGCGAAATCCTGGAGCGCGGCCTGCACATCCCTTTTATGGTCCGGCATCCCGGGGGCCAAAAGGCGGGTTCGGTAAACAACGACCTGATCAGCGCTGTCGATTTTGCCCCGAGCATGCTCTCGATTGCGGGCATCCAGCCACCGCAGTACCTGCAGGGAAAGGCTTTTCTGGGCCCCCACGAAAACGAGGAAAAAAATGCGTACATCTTCGCTGCCCGGGACCGCACGGCCAACCACTACGACCGGGTGCGGTCCGTGAGCGACGGGACGTTCCGGTACGTGTATAATTTCATGCCGGAAGTCCCCAAATACCAGGATTTGGCCTACCGGAAGCAAATGGCCAGCATGCGGGAAATAATCGAAATGCGGGATGCGGGGGAAATCACCAATCCGTTTCTGCTGGACTGGTTTCAAGCCCCCAAGCCGCAGGAAGAGCTCTATTATACGGCCAAAGACCCGGACGAGGTTCACAACCTGGCCGGCAACCCGGCCTTCGCCGAAAAACAGGCTGAATTAAAGACCGCCCTCTTTAACTGGCTGGAGGCCGTTGGCGACGTGGCGGAAATACCGGAAGCCGAAATGATCCGGAATTGGTGGAACGGAAAGGATTCCCCGCCGGTAACCGCAACTCCCGTGATTGAAAAGGTGGCGGGGGGCGTCCGGCTCTTTTCCGACACGCCGGGAGCATCCATCGGCTACCGGATCTTTGACGGGGCCATCGGGGATACCACCCGGGTCCGCGAAATAAAAACCTGGGACTTTTTCTATCTTATGCCCGGGAACAAAGCTACCACCGTGGAAGTCCCCATACCCTGGGAAGTGTATTCAGGCGGAACGGTCCCCCTGAAACCGGGGCAGACCATCCAGGTAAATGCCCGGCGGATCGGCTACCTGCCATCCGAGAACACTCTTGAAATGAATGAATAAATCCAATTAAACAACCTAAATAACCCAAACCAGATGTTCCAAATAATGCGACCCCTGATTGCACTAGCCTGCGGACTCCTCCTGGGAGTCCCCACCTCGCTTACCGCCCAGCGAAATACCGGCAAAAAACAGCGCAACGTCATCTTTATCCTCACCGACGACCACCGCTTTGACTATATGGGATTCACCGGGAAGGTGCCCTGGCTGGAGACCCCGAACATGGACCGGCTGGCGGCCGAGGGCGCCTACCTGCCGAATGCATTTGTCACCACCTCCCTCTGTTCCCCGAGCCGGGCCTCCATCCTCACCGGGATGTTTTCCCATACGCATACGATTGTGGATAACCAGGCCCCGAACCCGGGTAACCTCACCTATTTCCCGCAATACCTGCAGGAGGCGGGCTACCAGACGGCCTTTTTGGGCAAATGGCATATGGGCAGCCATACGGACGAGCCCCGCCCGGGCTTCGACCACTGGGAGAGCTTCTTTGGGCAGGGGGTCTACTACAACCCCACGCTGAACATCAACGGGGAGCGCATCGAATACAAGGATTCCACCTATATCACCGACCTGCTCACCGAGCACGCCGTGGACTGGCTGGAGTCCCGGGATAAAGACAAGCCCTTCTTCCTCTATCTCTCCCACAAGGCCGTACACGCGGAATTCCAGCCGGCCCGGCGGCACAAAGGCCGGTATGCCGGGAAGAAAATTGAATTGCCGCCCACATACGAGCAGACCAAAACCGGGGCCTGGCGCGACCTGAAATGGCCGGAATGGGTAGCCGACCAGCGGGTGAGCTGGCACGGGGTGGATTATATGTACCACAGCAACATCGACATGCAGGAACTCGTACAGGCCTACTGCGAGACGCTCCTGGGGGTGGACGACAGCGTGGGTGCCGTGCTGGAATACCTGGAAGAAGAAGGCCTGGACGAGGAGACCCTGGTCATCTATATGGGCGACAACGGCTTCAGCTGGGGGGAACACGGGCTTATCGACAAGCGCCATTTCTACGAGGAGTCCGTCAAGGTTCCGCTGCTGGTGCGTTGCCCCGAGCTCTTCGAGGGCGGCCAGGTGCCGCAGGACATGGTCCAGAATATCGACATTGGCCCCACCGTGCTGGCCGAGGCCGGGGTGGCCCAGCCGGACGATATGCCGGGGGTTTCTTTTATCCCAATCCTGACGGGGGATAAAGATGCTACCAAACGGGATAAGATATTTTACGAATACTATTGGGAAAACGATTTCCCGATGACCCCAACCGTCTTTGGCATGCGGACGGATAAGTACAAATACATCCGCTACCACGGCATCTGGGACCGGAACGAACTCTACGACCTGGAGAACGACCCCCATGAGATGTACAACCTCATCGGCGACCCGGAAAAACAAGAGGTAATCCAAACCATGCTCGATTCCCTCTACAACTGGCTGGAAACCACTGACGGCATGAAGATACCGCTCAAATCAACGGACCGGCCCCGGTGGGGGGACTACAGGCACAAAGGGGAATATTAGGGCGCATACGTTCCGTCAAAATGACAAAAGCATTGTATCTTTTGGATTTTAACCGGTACCCGAACCCGTAAATATCCAATTAGCAACTGCCATGAACCAGACCCATCGGAACCCGTCGGGCTTCCGCAATTCCAGCCGTGTCCTTTTAAACTTTTTATTCGCCTGCCTCTGCGCCATCCTCTCAGGGGGCAGCCTCGCCTCCTGCGAGGATGAAGGCCCGCGGGTCCTGGTATTCTCCAGGACGGCGGTCTGGGAGCACGAATCCATCCCGATTGCCAACAAGGCCATCGACAGCCTCGGGGAGGCCAACGGGTATCGCGTGGATCTCAGCCGGGACGCCTCGGACTTCAACGACGAGGAGCTGCAGCGGTACGATGCGGTGATCTTCAACAATACCACGGGGAACGTCCTCAACCCGGAACAACAGGCCGCTTTCCAGAGGTATATCCAGGCCGGGGGCGGGTTTGTTGGCATCCATGCCGCGGCGGATACGGAGTACGAATGGCCCTGGTACGGCCAACTGGTGGGCGCCTATTTTGAAAGCCACCCGCACAACCCGAATGTGCAGACCGCCGCCATCGATATCGTGGATTCGGACCATCCCGCCACGGATAGCCTGCCCGCCCGCTGGGAGCGGCGGGACGAATGGTACAACTACCGCTCCTTCTACCCGAATATCCATGTCCTGGCACAGATCGATGAGGAAACCTACCGGGGCGGCACCAACGGAAGCCAACACCCCATCGCCTGGTACCACGAATTCGACGGGGGCCGCTCCTTTTACACAGGAGGGGGCCACACACCCGCCTCCTTTTCGGAACCCTTGTTCCTCAGGCACCTGCAGGGTGGTATTCGCTACGCCATGGGAAGCGGGCGGAACCTGGATTACTCCCGGGCAACGGCCATGGCCGAACCGGAAGCGAACCGGTTTGAGAAAACCGTCCTGCTGAACGACCTGAGCATCCCGATGGAGTTGGATATCTCGGATGACGGCCGCATTTTCTACACGGAACTCCGGTCGGCCAACCTGGGGGTTTACAACATCCATACGGGCGAGCACGGCATTGCCCACCGGTTTGACGTGGCCACCGAAGGCGGCACCGGCCTGATTGGAGTGAAGCTGGACCCGGGATTCGCCACCAACAACCTGATCTATGTGTACTATGCCCCGGCCACGGAGGCCGAAACAATCGTCTTCAACCTCTCGCGTTTTGTCGTACGGGATGACCAGACCCTGGATCCGGATTCCGAGCTGGTCCTCCTGCAGGTACCCGTACACCGGGACGGCGGATCCCACCACGGGGGGTCGATGGCCTGGGACCCGGACGGCAACCTGCTCCTTTCCACCGGGGACAGCTCCAACCCCTTCCCGGCTGAAGGCTACGCCCCGCTCGACGAGCGGCCGGGCCCGGAGTATATCAGCCTGGACGCGCAACGGTCCGCAGCCAATACAAACGACTTAAAAGGAAAAATCCTCCGGATCCGACCCAATTACGGACCGGAATCCAACACCAACCCCTATACGATCCCGGATGGCAACCTGTTTGCCGCCGATACGCCCAAAACGCGGCCGGAAATCTACATCATGGGGTGCCGCAACCCCTATCGGATTGCCGTCAACCCGGATACCGGTACGCTCTACTGGGGGGATATCGGACCGGATGCGGGTGAAGACGGGCCCCAGGGCCCCAAGGGGTACGACGAATTCAACCAGGCCAAATCGGCCGGGAATTACGGCTGGCCCTATTTTATCGGGAATAACCGCGCCTATACGGACTGGGATTTCCAGCAACAGGCCGGGAATTCCACCTTTGATCCGGATGCGCCCTACAACGACTCCCCCAACAACACGGGTCTGAACCAGCTCCCGCCGGCCCGGGGGGCCATGATCTGGTATCCGTACGACGCGTCTGCGGAATTCCCGGATTTCGGGACGGGCGGGCGTTCGGCCATGGCAGGCGCCTTCTACAAATACGACCCGGATTCCGAGGCCCCCAACCGGTTTCCGGAGTATTACGACGGTACGTTGTTCGTGTTTGAGTGGATGCGTAACTGGGTAAAGGCGTTGCGGTTCGATGCGGAAGAAAATTACCTGCGGGCTGAACCATTTATGACGGAAAACGGGGATTTCAGGCGCCCGATCGATGCGGTGTTCGGGAAGGACGGCATGCTGTACATGCTGGAATACGGTTCGGTCTACGGGGCGGACAACGACGATGCCCGCCTGGTACGCATTGCCTACAACCGGGGGAACAGGCCTCCGGTAGCCAGTGCAGGTATCCGGGATTCCGCCGCCGAAGCAAACCTCTCCAAACGGGTATATATTACCTCGGAATTGCGCACCCTGCAGGCGCAACGGGAAATTGCCGGGCAGGCACCCCTCAGGGTCCATTTCACGAGCCGGGGTTCGGGGGATCCGGATGGTGGCGAGACACTATCCTACTCCTGGGACTTTGACGGGGGGGAAACCGTCAGTTCGGAGCGGCATCCAACCCATACGTATACCCGTCCGGGAACCTATACCGCCCGCCTGTCCATTACGGATGCGGCCGGGAATAGGGCCACGGACAGCGTCCGGGTAACGGTGGGCAACGAGCCGCCCCGGGTGGCATTCGAGAGCCCTGACAATCAATCCTTTTTCTGGGAGGGCCGGCCATTCCGCTATGAGGTACGGGTTTCGGACCCGGAAGAACCCGCAACGGACCCCGACAGGCTTTCCGTCCGGTTCGGGTTTACTTCCAAACCCGCCAGGGCCGCCACAGCCGGAGCGCCTTTAGCGGACACCCCCATGCCCTACGGCTACGCGCTGATTGAACGCAGCGATTGCCGTGCCTGCCACGTGACGGAAGGGGCCTCGGTAGGGCCTTCCTATACGGATATCGCCCGCCGCTACTCCGGGCAGCCGGACGCAATGGAATACCTGGTGAAAAAAGTCATCGAAGGAGGTGCCGGGGTCTGGGGTGAAAGCCCGATGAGCGCCCACCCCCAGCTGGCCGCGGCCGATGTGCGGGAGATGGTCCGGTACATCCTGTCCCTCTCGGATGCCGATGGGGAAATGACCCAAGTAGCCCGCACGGGTTCCGTTCGATTCAGGGACCACGGGGAGGAAGGCGCATCCGGAAGGTACTTGTTGGAAGCTGCCTACAGGGATACAGGCGCTAACGGAATCGGCCCGCTGACCGGGCGGGAGGTCCTTATATTCCGCAATGCCCGCGTCCCCATGGTATCCATGGACGAGTATGTAGGCTTTGAGCGCTTCGGCAACTACCTGACCAATGCAGGGCATAAAGCCTACTATATGATGAAGGACGTAGACCTGACGCACATTACGGGGTTTTTGTTCGAATATTCGGCGGAGGGGCCCACAGGTGCCATCGAGGTCCGCATCGATTCCCGGGCCGGACCGGTTATCCTCAGGACCCCGTATCCGGCCACCGGCAACTGGGACCGGGTGGAAACCCTGGAAGTACCGCTAGAACAAGAGATACAGGGACGCCATGACATCTATTTTATCCCGGTAAAGCCTGAGGCCCCGAATACGGACATCATCAACATGAAGGCGGTCACCTTCCTCGCCGATGCGCCCGGTTGATTCCCTGGGGAATCGAGGCAATTCCTGGTGGGAAACCAAACGTTTTAGCGGACGATTACCAGTATATTTCGGGTGTAGCGAATGCATTTGCTCTATCTTAAAAAATCATTCCCATGCCGAATTCAAGCATCAAGAACGAAGATCAGTACGAAGCGCTTCGGGAGAAGGGCTACAGCAAGGAAAAAGCCGCGCGGATCGCCAATACACCCGATGCCGGGGAAAAAGGAGGCGCTGCCGACAAATACGAGGCCCGGACACGGGAGGAGCTCTATGAGCAGGCCCGGGAAATCGGGATTGCAGGCCGATCCAAAATGAACAAGAAGGAATTGATCGATGCCCTCCGGAACCACTAGGGAAATACGCTGGTTCCTGGAACGCGAACACACGCAAATCCTCCGATGGTTTCAAAGCCTCCCCTTTGAATCCCCGGAGGAACGGGTGGATTACTACCTGGACCTCCACAAGGCCGACGTCGGCACCAAATACCGCGAAGGGAATATCGAGATCAAACAACGTTTGGGCACCTGGTCCGACGGCTGCCTCTCCCCGTACCACTGGGGCCGGTTTGAAAATTATACAAAGTGGAGTTTCGCCCTGGCCGATGCAGGGGCTACCCACTCGCTGCTTCACAAAAACCCCGACAATTGGTTGCCGGTATCCAAGAGTCGCCGGGTCGCCATCCTGCACCCGGTTGGGGATACCCTGACAACCTCGCCCCCCGGGGAATCCATCCAATCGGGCTGTCAGGTGGAATACGGCCGCGTGGCCTTTTGCGAACAGCAATGGCATACCATCGCATTTGAGTTTTTCGGCCCGGAATTCCCGGAATTGCCCGAATCCCTGGCTCGCTCCATCCTCGGCGAAGAGCCGTTAGACCGGGATACCTCCATGGGGTACGCGGAATTCCTAATGAAGCAGCTGGAGCCCCCGGGAACCCAATAAAACGCGATGCGTTTCCGGGTTTTTTGACCATCCCCAGCCAGCCGCCATAATCCTGGCGTCTGGTTTCCTACTATATAAATCGCTAATTTTCCCGGGAGTCCATCCATCTCTAATCAATCCAACCCAATACATGGAGACCGCAAAAGCCCCCTGGTACTACCTGTTATTGCTCATCCTCGCCGGGGAATCGGTGTTTATCCTGCCTTTTGTCCTGTCGCGGGTTTTCCGGCCTACCGTCCTGGAGGCATTTGACCTGACCAATACGGAATTGGGACTTTGCTTTTCGGTGTACGGGTTGGTGGCACTCATCGCCTACCTGCTGGGGGGGCCGCTGGCCGACCGCTACGCGCCGCGGCGGCTGATCGCCATCGCCCTGTGGACTACCGCCCTGGGCGGCCTGGTCTACGCCACCTTTCCCGGATTTACCGTACTGCGGATCCTCTACGGGTATTGGGGATTCACCACCATATTCCTGTTTTGGGCACCGATGATTAAAGCTACCCGGGTTTGGGGCGGCACGGGGTCCCAGGGAAAGGCCTTTGGATTCCTGGACGGCGGCCGCGGGCTGGTGGGCGCGCTTTTCGGCACCCTGGGCGTGCTGGTATTTTCCCTCTTCCTGGTCTCGGAAGCCCTGGACGCCACCTTTGAGGAGCGTCAGGAAGCTTTCAAATACGTCATTTTGTTTTCATCGGCCCTGGTCGCACTCGTCGGGGGGTTGGTCTGGCGCTTTATGAAAACCAGCGATGGGGACGAAAAGTCCATCCGGGTGGAACGGATTACCTGGTCGCAAATCGGCCAGGTGCTCCGCCTGCGGTCTGTCTGGCTGCTCATGCTGATCATCCTGTGCGGCTATGTGGGCTATAAGATTACCGATGTCTTCTCCCTCTTTGCCCAGGACGTGATGCACTACGACCAGCTGGAATCCGCACAGGTGGGGACCTTCCTGTTGTTTATCCGTCCGGTGATCGGGGTATTGATCGGCATTGTGGCCGACCGGACCCAGACCACGCTGATGCTCTTTTTGAGTTTTGTCATCGCTGCCGGGGGCTCCCTCCTCTTTGCCGCCGGGCTGGTTACCCATTCCGCCACTGTTTTGTTCTTTGTTTCCACATTCATTGTGGCAGCGGGCGTATACGCAACACGCGCCATTTACTTTGCGGTGATGGAACGGGGCCGCATCCCGTTATTGCTTACGGGAACCGCTGTGGGTATGGTGTCCCTTGTCGGATATACCCCGGATATTTTTGCCGGCCCCGCCATGGGATACCTCCTGGACGCATCTCCCGGCCCCCCGGGCCACCGGCACGTCTTCTGGATGCTCGGGGCTTTTTCGGTCATGGGGGCCGCCGCCGCCTGGGCCTATCACCGGCGGTACAGCCAGGGGAAAAATGACTAATACACCAACCCGTATACTGTTTCAGGCCTGCAAACACCCACCCCCGAAGCAGCGGCATTTTGAATTCGTGTTTTGATTATCTTTAAGGGAAAAATCGGGGTACTGGTAAATCACCCGCAAATTCATTCCGTATGTCTGCTATGAGCGAACTCCCTGGCCTGCTCGCCTCGAAGACCACCGTCAAAAGAATGCTCCTGGGGGCATCCATCGGCCTTGCCATCATCTCCCTGTTCGTCTTTTCAGTCGATGACCCGAATCCGGAGTGGGGGGCCAACTGGCGAATTCGACCTCTGGTCATTACCCCCCTGGCGGCTGCCCTGGGAATGCTGGCTTTCTACTTAAAAGACCTGGCACGACCCCAATCCGATGTGATGCGATTGTTAGTTTTCATGCTGAGCCTGTTCGGTTTCCTGGTGGCCCTTTGGCTAGGGACTGTCCTGGGCCTTGACGGGACGCTATGGGACTGATCTGCCGACCTTAGGGCTGCCTATTTCGCGATCCCGCCGGTACAGCCTGAAAATATTTTACGTTGAACTGTGTACCTTTGGCCGAAAATCCAACGCGGCATGCCCCATCCAATCGACTATCCGAAAAAAGTTTACCTGAACGGGGAAATCCTCGATGCCGAGGAGGCCCGGATTTCCGTTTTTGACCGGGGGTTTATCTTCGGGGATGGGATCTACGAGGTGATGGCCCGGATTGGCGGCCGGTTTTTCCGGCAGGCCGATCATATGGCGCGCATGCAATCCTGTCTGGAAAAAATTGCCATCCCCTTTGACGCATCCCGCCTGGAGGCTGAAATACCTGCCCTCCTGGAAGCCTCCGGCCTTGCGGGCCAGGACTGCCTGCTCTACCTGCAGGTGACCCGGGGTACGGCCCCGCGGCAACACGCCTTCCCCCCGGACGCCCAGCCCACCGCCATGATGTACGCCTGGCCCAAAACCCTCCCGGAGGTTGAAACATCCCGGGCTTCGGTAATTACCCGGGAGGATTTCCGCTGGCATCGCTGCGATATCAAGTCTACTTCCCTACTGGGAAATATCCTCTCCAACCAGGAGGCCGCCTCCAATTCCTGTTACGAAACCATTTTTATCCGGGATGGACGGGTTACGGAGGCTTCCCACTGCAATGTGTTTTTCGTACGGGGCGAGGTGGTTTATACCCATCCTGCCGACACGAACATCCTGGACGGAATTACCCGCCGGGTTGTCCTGGAACTATGCCGTGAAATGGGCCTGGAGGTGCGGTTGGAAGGGGTGCCGGCCGGTCAGGTGCGCCAAATGGACGAGGCCTTCCTAACCGGGACGAGCACGCAGGTGATGGCCATCGCGCGGGTGGATAGCGAGGCGTGTTACCAAGAGGCACCCGGCCCGGTCACCCGCCGGATCCAGGAGGCATTCCGCGAAGCGAAAAAAGGTGAATGACGCAGAAACTCCGCGGTATGCATCCCAAGTGCCCGCAACAGGCCGGACCCAATCTCCAGCCGCCAGGATCCAACCCCCCGCCGCCCGGACCCAACCCCCAGCCGCGGGCCGTGCAACAAAAATCCCCGAAATAAAAAAGGCTGCATTGCAGCCTTTTCCTTTTCCGAATTACCGGTTTAATAGTAGCTATAGGTAGTCTCTTCCCCCTGGGTTGTCCGGCGGACAGCCCTTCCTTCGGTATCGTATTCATAAGAAAAAACATACTGCAGATCCGCCCCGTTTTCCTCCACCCGGTAAGAACCGGGCAGGTTGTGTTGTGCCTGAACGGTCGGCACCACCTCAACCACGGGAAACATATTCGGTTTATCGAGGTAGTTTTCATAAGTACGGGTCGAAATCAGCTCGTACTCTTCCGGGGTATCCACCGGAATATACGTCAGTTGCCTGTACAGGTTCCCGTCGGTGAAAAACAGGTTGACAAAGACATAGGAGAGCGTGTACTCCCCGGAACCCTGCAGGTGGAATTGCTGCTTACCCCCGATATTCCCGGCGTCGTCATAGGCGTACACATCGTACGACTTGCGAACTCCCTGGTCAATGACTTCCGAGGTGGTCAGCCGGCCGTTATCCCAGTGAAAATACTCGTCCCGGCCATCGTGGTAGTTAATCTGGGATATTTTCCCGTCTTCATAATAGTAGGTATCCGTACCGCGGCGCAGGCCTGGGGTTTCCGTCTCCCATTCCACCCGGTCGATTTGCCCGTCCGGGCGGTAAAGATAGGTTTTAGAAGATTTCCAACCGCCTCCGGACGACTGGTAGGACCTGGGTTTCCCCTGCAACTCGTCATCGATGATTTCCACGCTGACGGACCCCCGTTCGCCTATGGCAAATCCTTCGCTGGCGGAGGAAATCGTAAAATCGACGTGTTTCATCCCGCCGATCAGGTCATCGTCCTGAGGGACCAATGTAAAGGCGACTGTTTCGGCTTCTTCTGCAATTTGCAGGGTCAAAAACCCGTTGATAGCCGCGGGGACTGTATGGAACTGCAAACCGTCGTCCGCTGCGATCCGGATGGTTACCTGACCGGTTCTGAAGGCTGGAATTTCCAGGTTCAGGGTAATTTCAACTGCCTCGGCATTTTCCAGGTGCGAGAAATCCTCCACGAGGTTAATCGCTACCGGGTTCGAACCCCCGGGGTTACCCGGAGCCTGGTCGTCGTCTTTTGAACAACCAATCAGGATGGCAGGCAGGAGTATATACCCCATGTAATGAGCAAATGGTTTCATAGTTTTCTGATTAATGGATAAAGGCGTAGGTAAACGAAAGTTGGGAGGGGCGAAGGTCCGTTGGTCGCCTGGCGACCCTGGCGGAAATGAAGTGGTTTATTCCGGTATCTGAATTTGAAATATCAACAATAGACGCCGCGGGTCAATTTTTGTTACACGAATTAATATGATGATGGGGTTTACGCCCAAATGGTGGGGTTTACGCCTAAATTTAGTAGTTTGGGTTTCCATTCCCCCGTAAAACAAAGTCCTTATGGCCACCCGCCACTACTGGAAACTGTATCCGATCCTGCTGCTCCTACTCGCCGGGCCCGAGGCATGGGCGCATCCCACAGGCAACCTGCTTGTTGTTGGCGAACAGGTGCTCTGGTCGTATATCAGCCCGGTGGAAGATCCGGACCACAAGGCTTGCATCATGTCCTGGAAACCGGGTACGGATCCCATTGTCCTGTTGCAATCCGAATACCCGGCGAGCGATTTTATGCTCTCTGCCCGGGGCGAAGAAATATACGCGGTTGAAAGGCGCTACCTGGCTGCCGAAGACCGGTTTGAATCCCGCGTGCTGAAACTGGGCCCCGGTGAAACCGCCGAGGAAATATGGCCCTGGTTCCCGGACTCCTGGCGCGTGGGGGAGGCGGGCTTTTTCATGCTTTCGGATATGCAGATGGTAATGGGCCGGTACCCTGGGGTAGCCGTTTTGGAAAAAGGCGGGGAGCCCGAGCCTTACCTGAATTTCGGGGAGCCTGTCCGCAAGATCCGCCACCTGGAGGATGAACGGCTGTTGCTCCTGGGCGAAGGCGCGTGCTGGTTAACGGACCAAAAGGGCAAAGTCCTCCAATACTGGGATTCCTTCCTGGACCCGGATGCCCCCGAGCCCCCGTTGGGCCGCAACCAGGTTTTTGACGCGGATTACCGGGACGGCGAACTGTTGCTGGCCTATTGGGGAATGCGCCAATACAAGGTCATCCATCCTGACGGGAGGCAGGAGGTAATTCGCCAATTGGAAGATCCGCTTACCCCCCATTGGGTGGCCTATTCCAACTTCGGAAAACTCCTGTTTGCTTCCCGCCTGGTATTTACCGGGGAGACCCCCAGGCCCGACCTGGTGCGGATAACCGATGCCGGCCGGATCCTATCCGTTTGGCAAATGCCCGAATAAAACCGATAACAGAAAAGCCGATAACTAAAATCACGCTGCGATGAAACGAACCGATCCGCCCATTATAATTTCGACAATTATTAACGCCTCTCAGGAAGCAGTCTGGCAGGCCATTACCGACCCGGACCAAATGCGCGCATGGTATTTTGAGGACATCCCGGATTTCAAGGCCGAGGTGGGGTTTGAAACCGGGTTTGACGTGGCGGTTGAAGACCGGGTATTCCCCCACAAATGGCGGATTACCGAGGCAGATCCGCCCTGCCGGATTACCTGCGAATGGCGGTATGAGAATTATGCGGGGTGCGGGTATGTAACCTTTGAACTGGCCGGTGTGGAAGCCAAAACCCGGGTACACCTTATCAACACGATTACCGAGGATTTCCCCGGGGATATACCCGAATTCAAACAGGAAAGCTGCATCGGCGGGTGGGAGTATTTTATCCGGCAGCGCCTCAAGGGATTTCTGGAGAATCCCGAATAGCGGCTATTGAAGGGATTCCCTATCTTGTAAGCTGTTTCAACTCAAAATCAGGGATGTTATGCGCTTACGATTTTTCACCCAATTCCTATTTACGGCACTTATCGGGTTCCACGCCGGGGCCCTGGCCCAGCCCATGGACAAGATCCATCCGGTCTTCGAAAACGGGGAAGCCCAGGTGGTGCCGGGGTTTCTGGACCCGGAAGACTGGATCCGACACGACCTGTGGGTGGAAACCCCGTTTGACACGGATGGGGACCAGCAACCGGACCGCATGCATGTCTCGGTCACCCGTCCGGGCCAGACCGAAACGGAAGGGTTGAAACTGCCGGTCATCTATATCTCGAGCCCGTATTTTGCGGGGACGGCGCCTTTCGTGGATGGGTTGTTCTGGGATGTAAAACACGAACTCGGGCAACCGGCGCCCAGGGAGCGGGTGCACCCGGCAGTGACCCGCAAGGGCAAACGGCCGGTTATCTCGGATTCCCATATCGATACCTGGGTGCCGCGGGGCTATATCGTGGTGCATTCCTCCTCCCCGGGAACCGGGCTGTCCCAGGGGGCCCCAACTGTGGGCGGCGACAACGAATCCCTGGCGCCCAAAGCCGTGATTGACTGGTTGAATGGCCGGGCCAAAGGATATACGGAGCCTGTTGGCGGGGAACCCGTCGAGGCGTACTGGACTACCGGGAAGGTTGGGATGACCGGTACGTCCTATAACGGGACCATCCCGCTGGCAGCGGCCACCACCGGGGTGGACGGGCTCGAAGCCATCATCCCGATCGCCCCGAATACCTCTTATTACCACTATTACCGCTCCAACGGCCTGGTGCGCTCGCCGGGCGGGTACCTGGGCGAAGACATCGACGTGCTCTACGACTTTATCAACAGCGGGGATACCGCGCGCAGGCCCCACAACGACCAGACGGTCCGGGATACCGAGATGCAGATGGGGATGGATCGGATTACCGGGGATTACAACGATTTCTGGGCAGGTCGCGATTACCTGAACGACATGGAGCCGATGAAGGCGGCCCTGTTGATGTCGCACGGCTTTAACGATTGGAACGTGATGCCGGAACACAGTTACCGGATTTACAAAGCCGCCCGGGCCAAAGGCATCCCGGCACAGATCTTCTACCACCAGAAAGGACACGGGGGGCCGCCTCCCCTGAAAATGATGAACCGCTGGTTTACCCGCTACCTGCACGGAGTGGAGAACGGTGTGGAAAACGACCCCAGGGCCTGGATCGTCCGGGAAAAAATGGATAGTGGCCAGCCGACCCCCTACGCGGATTACCCGAACCCGGAAGCCGCACCGGTTGTGCTGTACCCCTCCCCCGGGGCGCCAGGCCATGGAAGGTTACTGGCCAGTAAAGCCGATAGCGGTACCCGGGAGACCCTGGTAGACAACTTTTCGTTTCCCGGAGAGACCCTGGCACGGGCAGAAACCTCCGGGCACCGACTCCTCTACACCACCCCGGTACTTGCCGAAGACCTGCATATCTCGGGGGTTCCCCGGGTAACCATCCGGCTGGCGAGCAGTGAGGAAGCGGCCAACCTGTCCGTTTGGCTTGTTTCCCTGCCCTGGAATACCGGGCAGGGTACCCGCATCACGGACAATATCATTACCCGGGGATGGGCAGACCCGCAGAATTACCGATCCCTTACGGAAAGCGAACCCCTGGAACCCGGACGCTTCTACGACGTCGCCTTCGACCTGAACCCCGACGACCAGGTCATTCCAAAAGGACAGCAAATCGGGTTGATGATTTTTTCGACCGACCGGGATTTTACGCTTTGGCCCGAACCGGGCACGGAGCTGACCATCGACCTGGAAGCCACCCACCTGGAGCTACCGGTTGTAGGGGGCGCCCCGGCCTACCGGAAAGCAGCAGGAACCGGGCATTAAACCGACAACAACGGCTTAGCTGCCGTTGTGAAGCCCGGGAGGGAGCCCGCGCCAGGGCCGGAGCCCTGGAAGGAGCCGAAGCCCGCGCCGGAACCGTAGCCGGAGCCCTGGAAGGAGCCGGAGCCTGAGCCGGAGCCGTTTCAGAAAACCACAAATCGAAAAGCAAGTATGTCAATGGACCGTCGAAAGTTTATTTCCCGTTCGGGCCTGGCCGGTGCGGCCAGCCTGCTGCCGCTGGGCGCCCTGGGACGCAGTAATATAACACCCGGGGGCCATCGCCCCTGGCGTGAAACCTCCCCCGAAACCGGCCCGGTGTTTTCCGGCAATCCACCTTCCGGATCCCGGAAATTTAAACTGGGGCTGCAACTCTTTACGGTCAATGACGACATGAACCGGGACCCGCTGGGCACCCTGAAGGCCGTCCAGGCGATGGGGTATGAAGACTTCGAGATATACGGCTTTGACCCGGAACCGGTGACGTATTACGGCCTGGAGGCAGCCCGGTTAAGAAGCAGCCTGGACACGCTCGGGCTCACTGTAAGCAGCGGCCACTACGGTTTTTCGACCTTCTTCGACGCCCCCGAAGACCGCATGCGCTGGTTTACGGATCGATGTATCCAGGGAGCACTCGCCCTGGGGAGTCCCTATATCACCTGGCCCTGGCTGGCCCCGGACTACCGCACACCGGAAAATTACAGGAAGTTGGCCGGGATGCTCAACCGCATCGGGGAACAGGTTAAGGGAGCCGGGCTTGGGTTTGCCTACCACAATCACGGCTTTGAATTCGAAGCCGCCGGGGAAGTGACACCCTACGAATTGCTGCTCCGCGAAACGGACCCGGAACTGGTAAAGCTGCAGATGGACCTCTATTGGGTAGTACATGCGGGCCGGACCACCCCGCAACAACTGGTGAGCGAACACCCGGGGCGGTTTGTGATGTGGCACATCAAGGATATGGATACCCGTACCCGCGACTATACCGAACTGGGCAACGGGTCCATCCACTACCCGAACATCCTCCCGGACCCGGACGCCTCCGGCCTGGAATATTACTACATAGAGCAAGGCGGGAATTTTGCTAGCAGCCCGCTGGAGAGCGTTGCCGCCAGTGCCGCTTATTTCAAAGAGCACGTGCAGGGGTATTTTGAATAGGAAGCAGGCGTACTACTTGTAATCCGTGCGGTTTTCTTTTCCATATTGCCTAGATTTACGGGGGGATTCGATATTCGCGACATCATGAACACCCGACAAGATGAATACCCCAAAATATGAACACCTGATAATCAACCATGAAAAAAATCCTTCTCGTACTCCTTGCCATCATCCTGATTTTTGCAGCGGTATTGCTCTTTAATGCCTTCACACTGGAATCCCGCCAGATCGATGCGGAACCCCTGGCACAACCTGAATTGCCCAGCGGCATTTACGACCGCCTGGCCGGGGCCATTACCTTCCCGACGATCTCCGTAAGCGAAGAAGCGGAACCGGATTCGGCCGCTTTTAAGGGCTTCCACAAATTCCTGGATTCCGTTTTCCCACGGGTGCATGAAAACCTGGAACTCACGCTGATCGGCGAATACAGCCTTTTGTATCGTTGGGAAGGCTCCGACCCGGCCAAGAAGCCCGTCATCTTTATGTCCCACCAGGACGTGGTCCCCGTAGACCAGCCTACCCTGGAAGACTGGGAGGCCGGACCCTTCGAAGGCGCTATTACGGACGAGTACGTGATCGGACGCGGGACGATGGACGACAAAGGCACGCTCATGGCCCTGATGGAAAGCGTGGAACTCCTGCTGGGCGAGGGCTACCAGCCGGGCAGGACCATCTACCTGGCCTTCGGTCATGACGAGGAAGTGGGCGGCAGCAACGGGGCCGCCAAAATTGCGGAATACCTGGAACAGCAGGGCGTTGAAGCGCTGATGACTGTGGACGAAGGGGGGTATCTGGCCCAGGACCTCGTACCCGGCGTAGAGGCACCCGTAGCCGTGATCAACCTGGCCGAGAAGGGGTTTGCCTCCTTCGACCTGGTAGTGGAAACCGGGGGCGGCCACAGTTCCCAACCCCCCAGGGAAAATACCATCGGCATCCTGGCACAGGCCATTGTGGATTTGGAGAACAACCAACGGCCTTATAAAATGGTGGAACCCATCAACCATACCCTGGCGTTTATGGGGCCGGAACTGCCTTTTGCCGAGCGGGTGGCCTTTGCCAACCCGTGGCTGCTGGACGGTCCCATCCTCGAGGCGATGAATGCGCATACCACCACCGCCCCGACCATCATCACCGGGGGCGTTAAAAACAACGTGATCCCTACGGTAGCGCGCGCCACCATCAACTTCCGGATCCTGCCGGGGGAAACCATTGAAACCGTCGAGGAACACATCCGAAGCACCGTCCACGACACCATCCGGGTGGAGCCGACGGGCTTCCTGACCAACCCCTCCCCGGTATCTAAAATCGATTCCGAAGGCTTCCGGGTATTGCAGCGGACCATCCGGGGCCTGTTTCCCGAAGCAGTAGTGGTTCCCAGCCTGGTTGGCGGGGGAACGGATGCCCGTTATTTTTACAACATTTCCGAAGATGTGTACAGGTTCTACCCCATGCGGCTCAGCCCGGAGAACGCCAGCCGTTTCCACGGGATTGACGAAAAAATTTCCAAAGAGAATTATGCGGAAATCATCGGTTTCACCTACCACCTCATCCGGGAGCTGGACTAATCGGGAAACCGCTGCGTGAAACCTGCCCGTCACATCCTGCCCGTCATCGTATTCGCGCAGTTTTGCTGTACCTCCCTGTGGTTTGCAGGCAACGCGGTGATGCCGGACCTGGTCCGGGAATTCGGCCTGTCCCCGAACGATGTCGGCCATCTGACTTCTGCCGTCCAGTTCGGATTTATCAGCGGTACGCTGGCTTTTGCTATCCTGACAGTGGCCGACCGCTTTTCCCCTTCCCGGGTTTTCCTGTTCAGCGCCCTGGCCGGGGCCCTCTGCAACCTGGGGATGTTGCCCGGGGAACAAGGCATGGCCAGCCTGCTCGCTTTTCGTTTCGCCACGGGGTTTTTCCTGGCGGGCATCTACCCCGTGGGCATGAAAATTGCCGCGGACTACTTCGATAAAAAGCTGGGGCGCTCCCTGGGGTTCCTGGTGGGGGCCCTGGTCCTCGGCACGGCCTTTCCCCACCTGGTCCGGGGCCTGGGCGCCGACCTCCCCTGGCGGTATGCCCTGGTTGCCACTTCGGCCCTGGCCGCACTGGGCGGGGTCCTGCTTTGGGCAACCGTAGCCGACGGCCCGTATCGGCGGCCCGGCAGCGGCCCGGACTTCTCGGGCTTTTTCCGGATCTTTTCGGACCGCAATTTTCGGGCGGCAGCCTTCGGTTATTTCGGGCATATGTGGGAACTCTACGCCTTCTGGGCCTTTGTCCCGCTACTCCTCGCTGCATACCTGGAAAAGCACCCGGGAATTGCCGCCTCCGTCCCCAGCCTGTCGTTTGCCGTTATCGGGATTGGCGGCCTGGGCTGCGTGGTTTCCGGCCAGGTGTCCCGGCAACTGGGCACCAGAGCCACAGCCGCCACAGCCCTCTTCCTCTCCGGGGTGTGCTGTTTGGCGCTGCCCCTTGCCGCCGCGGCCTCCTGGCCCGTTTTTCTGGGGTTCCTCCTCTTCTGGGGGTTTATGGTCGTCGCGGATTCCCCGTTGTTCTCCACCCTGGTGGCGCAGCGGGCCCACCCGGCCCTGAAAGGAACCGCGCTCACCATTGTCAATTGTATCGGGTTTTCCATCACGATAATCAGTATCCAGTTGCTCACCGCACTACAGGGTCGGGAAGGGGGCTTTGGCATATTTGCCATCCTGGCCGCCGGGCCTTTGTTGGGGCTGATCGGCCTGTGGTCGGAACGCCAAAAAACCACCAAACCGTGAAAACCTGGGTCGTATTACTAAGAGGTATCAACGTAGGCGGCAAGCATATTGTGCCCATGAAGGAATTGCGGGAGGCTCTGGAAGCCGACGGCTTTGCAGCCGTCCGAACCTATATACAAAGCGGCAATTTGGTATTTAATTTTCCGGGTCCTCCTGAAACACGTATCGGGGAGCAGATCGAAAAAAACTTCGGCTTTAGTCCCTGGGTCCTCGCCCTAAGCCCGGAAGAGCTGCGGCAGGCAGCTGCCGCCAATCCGTTTCGGGACGATGCCGGAAAAACCGTGCACTTCTTCTTCCTGGACCGGGAACCTGAATCCGTCAATCGGGACCTGGCCGAGGAGTTGCGAGCAAATTCGGAACAATGGGCGCTAACGGGACGCGTTGCCTACCTCCGCGCCCCGGACGGTATCGGGCGTTCCAAACTGGCATCCAAAATGGACCGGGTTTTTCCCGGAACGCAAATAACCGCGAGGAACCGGAATACGGTCGAGAAATTACTTGGGATGCTGCCCGAAGAGACCGGTCCCGGCGGGGAACCTTCTTAAAATGGGAGTCAGCCTCCGGATCAGCCCCCCGGACGTCGGATCAGCCCCCCGGACGTCGGATCAGCCCCCCCGGCCGTCGGAACAGCCATTTCGTCGCGCCCCGGGCCCATTCCCGCTTGAGGGGTTGGTAAAAAACGCGTATTTTACGCGTTGAGAAAACAAGCATGCCCCAACTCCTGTCATTCATGAAAAAACCGTCCAGGCTCCTGATCATTTTATTCGCAGCGGCATGCTCCCTTCCTTTCGGCTGCAAAGAAGAGAAAAAGGCCGAACCCAATCCCTGGACGCTGGCCTATGCCGGCCAGTACCTGATCCGGGAAGCGGGCCAGACCTCCCGGAATGTTTCGCAGCGCTATGTACTTGCAGCGGGGGGCAATGCCGAATTGCACCGTTTGGAACGGCCCGGCCGCTATGGAGAATACCGCCTGGATACCATCGTAAGGGGCACCTGGCAAGCCGTGGAGGGGCGGATAGACATCGCCCTGGGAGAAGATGCCGACCAGCGCGTGGAAACCTTTACGCAGGAGTTGCGCCCCGTGCCTACAGACAGCCTTGCAATCGACACGCTTTGGGTAAACGGAGAACAACCGGGGCGCACCCTGGAACTGTTGATCCGGTTCTGAATGACACGCCGACTGCCATCGGATTTTCCGTGGAAACCCTTGCGAAACACCCGTATAACAAGCGAATGACAGCCAGATGACATTGAAATGTCGTGGTGCTGTCCGGGATGGGGAAGTAGCTTTGCGGAGACGAAACCCCGTAAAACGAATAGTATGACACTTGGCGAAAACTTAATCTACCAACGCAAAAAACAGGGACTCTCCCAGGAGGAACTCGCGGGCAAAACCCAGGTTACGGTACGAACCATCCAGCGGATCGAAAAGGGGGACGTCAACCCCCACCTGCAAACCGTAAAACTCCTGGCCGCCGCCCTCTCCGTGGAGGTGGAAGACCTGATGCCAATCGACAACCCCCGGGAGGAAACCATTCAGGCCAAATGGCTCCTCCTGATACACGCCACCCCCCTATTGGGGTTGTTTATCCCGTTCCTGAATGTCCTGTTGCCGCTTTTCCTCTGGATCCACAAGCGGGAAGACCACCCGCTATACTACCGGCACGGGGCACAGGTGATCAACTTCCAGATCACCGTCCTGCTGCTCTACCTGGCATCTTTTGCCGCCCTGCTGACCTGGGAAGGCTACGGGTTCGTTTTCTTCATTACCGTAATCCCACTCTGCATCGCCATCACCTTTGCCAACATCATCTATGCGCTTCGATCCCGCAAATGCTTCTACCCGGCCATCCCCTTCCTGGGCAGCGGAAGGAAAAAAACGCTGAAAACCATCCTGCTTGCAGGGTTTGCGCTTACTACCCAGTCCCTCCCTGCACAAGGCCAGGCACTAGCCGGGCATTGGGATGCCAACCACCGGGCAGGCACAATTGAAAGGTTGGACGGCATCCGGCGGTCCAAGGCTATCGAACGACTGGATGGCAGCCGGATTACCGCGGCCGAACTTACGCGACAGATTAAAGAGCTGGCCGAAGCCGGGGGCGTAACCGGATTGGCGGTTGCCGTTTTCAATGAGGCAACCCCGGTATACCAGGAAACATTCGGGTACCGGGATGCCCCGCGGGGGCTGCATTTGGAGGTCGGATCAAATATGTACGGCGCCTCCCTGAGTAAGGCGGTTTTTGCGGTCCTGGTCATGAAATTAATCGAAGAGGGGGTGATTGACCTGGATACGCCCCTGGAGTCCTACCTGCCTAAAAAAATCCACGAATACACGCCCCAGACCAAATGGCATGATGATTATTCCGACCTGGAAGGCGATACGGTGTATCCGGCTATCACGGCCCGCATGTGCCTGGCCCATACGAGTGGGTTCCCCAACTGGCGCTGGTTTGAACCCGACCAAAAATTGCGGGTTCACGGGACACCCGGGGAGGAGTACCGGTATTCCGGGGAAGGCCTGGTCTACCTGCAGGTGGTCCTTGAAAAAATCACCGGGCAACCGTTGGAGGAACTGGCCCGGGAGCACATCTTTAAACCCCTGGGCATGTCGGATACCGCCTATTTATGGAAGGAACCATTTGCCCGAAACTACGCCGTAGGACACCGGGCAGACGGGACCGCCTATAAAAAGGATACCGACAACGAACCGCGCTCGGCCAGTACGCTGGAGACCACCCCTGCAGATTACACCCGGTTCCTGGAAGGCGTACTGAAGCGGGAGATCCTGCAACCTGAAAGCTGGGGGCGGCTGTTCAGCCGGCAAATCCGGATTCGCTCGGTCAAACAATTCGGGGAAGGCGCCAGAGAGCAAACGGACCGGTACGACGGGATCGGACTCGGGTATGCCATGGGCTGGGGATACCTGGAAACCCCGCACGGGCCCGGGCTATTTAAGGAAGGCCACGGGAATGGCTTCCAGCACTACACCATCGTCTTTCCCCGGGCAGGTAAAGGCATGATGATCCTGGCCAACAGCGACAACGCAGAAGGGATCTTCAGGGACCTGTTGCATCTGGCGCTGAAAGACACCTACACCCCCTGGAGGTGGGAGGGTTATATCCCGTTCTACGATCGCTGATCCGGCTCAGGCGTATCCGATCTGGATGGCCGTGATAATGGCGGCCCCACCCAGGGCAAAGAGCAGCAGGACCGGCTTCCAGATAAACCGGATCCACTTGTCATAGGAAATACCCGCCACCGCCAGGATGCCCATAAGCGCCCCGTTGGTGGGTACAATCAGGTCCATATTCACCGCCCCGTACTGGTAAGCCAGCACGCAGGTCTGCCGGGAAATCCCGATCAGGTCCGATAGCGGGGTGAGGATCGGCAGGGTCAGTACGGCCTGACCGGAGTAGCTGGGAACCGGGAAATGCAAAAGTGCCTGAGCGCCATAGATGCCCAGGGCAGAGATACCCTGCGGCAGGTCCTGCAGGGGGGTAAACAGTCCGTAGACCACACTGTCAATAACCTTCCCGTTCTCCAAAAGGATGGTAATACTTTGCGCCAGCCCGATAACCACCCCGGCAAATATCATCTCCCGGAACCCCGCGGCGAAAGCACGGCCCGTGCCGTTCAGTCCGAGCTTCCCGACCAGCCCGGCAACAATTCCCAGGCCGAAAAATGCCGCGGACAATTCATTGAAGTACCACCCCCATTGCAACATGCCGTAGGTGACCCAGACAAAGGTGGCGACGAGCAGGCACAGGATCAGGATACTCCCCGGGGTCAACCGGTTGCCCTCCGTTTCGATGGCCTTTTTAGGCACCCGGTTTTTCCGGGCATACCGGACCATCGCCCCCGTCCAGAGCACAAAGGCGAGCCCCAGGACGACCAGGCGAAACCCGCTGCCTGAAAGCAGCGGCAACTCGGCAGCCTCCTGGGCAATAACAACGGCAAAAGGGTTGATCGGGCTGAATGCCGCCCCCAGGACGGCCGAACCATAACTGATGCCCAGGGCTGCAAAGGCGTCATAGCCCATCGAGCGCGCAAACAGGATCAGGATGGGGGCCAGGGCAATAATTTCTTCCTGCAGGCCAATGGTGGCGCCGGCTGCGGCAAACAAAAGGGATACCAGGACCAGGGCCATTACTTCGCGACCTTTGAGCAGGTCCACGACCCGCTGCAACCCCTGCCCAAGGGCCCCGGTTTTTTCAATGACATAAAAGCTCCCCCCTATCAACAGGATCAGCACAATCAGGTCGGCCCGGGCGATGATCCCTTCGGGGATTGCCAGCAGCAGGTCGAATACCCCCGGGGCATCTGCCTCGATCTGCTTATACGAGCCGGCCACCACCTGGGTATTGCCGGTCTCCGGGTCGGTGATTCGCGCAAAAACGCCTGAGGGAATGATATAGGTAAAGATCCAGGCCAGGAGGATGCCCCCCAGCATGATCACCAGGGTATCCGGAAATCGTTTCATCGGTTGGTTGGTTTGTTCTTACTGTCAGGCAATTCGATTCCCGGAATACCGCTACGGGTCAGGCCGGGCAACAGGGAAGTTATGGAAAATATGCAAACGCCCTGCTGGAATCCGCCGATATTCAGGTTCCCCCCTTTTATCAAAGAGTTAAGGCAGGAAATATCCTACTATAGCAGTTTCGACCGGATGTCCTGCCAGTCCTCCGCCCGCTCAAACCCGGTAGTGTGGATGTTGTGCGGGGAAGTAAACAAGATACTCCGCCCCTGGAACTTCTCCAGGTTGTGGCTTCGGTCGTCGATGAGTACGTCCCCGCGCAGGATGTGCTTGTCCCCGCAAAGGATCCGGTTGCGCCAGTGGATAAAAGGGAAATGTTCGTCCAGCCATTCGTGTTTCTCTTTCAGGGAATCCGGGAACTGCATAGCGGCTGAGGCAATATAGACCTGGTGCCTGGACGCGATTTCTTCCAGCACCTCCCGGCTGTCGGGAAGCGGTCGGAGATCGCGAAAAAAACCGGGTTCGAAGTAATGTTGCCACAGGGTTTCCCGGTGTTCGGGAATTTGCTGCCAGACTTCGCCCCCCATGCACTGTTCCTTGCTTAAGGTGGCGCCGAACCGCTTGTTGAATCGTTCGATGTGCGCCCCGTAGGTATCGGCCAGCACCTCATCCATGTCTACAAAAACAACCATCCTGATCTCGTTTTTTGCGAAGTACCATAAAATGTTGCGAAAGATCAAATGTCGCGTGCCTGGCCAACTTGGGAACAACTGTCAAAAACCGTATCTTGGTAGCTGCCTTTCGCTAAAAATTGCCTATGAAAAAGTATCTGTTTGTATTCGTGATGGCTGCCTGCGCCCTGGGTTGTTCCGACGATGACGGCGGCAGCGGGCCGGACCCGAACCTGGAACTGGTACCCGGAACCTGGGAACTGACCGAACTGCGCATCAGCCCGGCCCAGGACATTGACGAAGATGGAACGACCACCTCAAACATTCTGGATGAGTTGCCCTGCGTCAATGCGCGGATCACCATCCGAAGCGACAATACCTGGAGTTTTAGCGGGAATGACGTGATAATCACCACCATTACGGGCGGCCTCTTTAAATTCTTCTGCTCGGACCAAATCCGATTGGCTTCCGGCAACTGGGATTTGGTGGGAAACACGCTTCGTCTTGCCGACGGATCCGGGGTGGTAACCCAGTTTACCTTTGACAGCGAGACGGAAACCCTCACCAATACCATTGGGGAGGTCCTGCCTGAATTACAGGCGGAAATTTATACAAAACAATAGCGCGCAACCACAGAATTACGCAGTTTTGGATGGCTATTCCGTCAGGGTGAAGTCTGCCTGGAGGCTGGCCCGGGAACTTCCCCCTACATAGACACTGAACCGGCCGGGCTCCGCTTCCCACGTGCCACCTGCCGTATAATATGCCAAGTCTTCAGCCGACAGCGTAAAGGAAACTTCCGCAGATCCGCCTGCTTCGAGGAATACTTTTTCAAAGCCCTTGAGTTCGCGAACCGGCCGGGCCCGGGAGCCAAAGTGATCCCGGACGTAGAGCTGGACAATTTCGGTTCCCGGCGTATCGCTGGCATTCTCGAGTCGAACGCTGACCTCCAGGGAACCCCCGGGCCGGATTTCCGTCGTTTGCAACTTTAAGTCGGCATAGCGGAAGTCCGAATAGCTCAACCCGTGCCCGAACGGATAGAGGGGCTCATTGACCTGATCGATATAGTGGGACCAGAACACCAGGTCGTTCCCCGGGTATTCCGGCCGGCCGGTGGCCAGGTGGCTGTAATACACCGGAATCTGCCCGACGGATTTCGGGAACGTCATGGGCAACTTCCCGCTTGGGTTGTAGTCCCCGTATAACACCTCGGCAATGGCGTGGCCGCTCTCCGTACCCAGGTGCCAGGCTTCCAGGATGGCCGGCACATGCTCAGCCGCCCAGTTGATGGTCAACGGACGGCCGTTCATCAATACCAGGACGATATTCGGGTTCACCGCATGGACCGCTTCGAGCAACTCCTGCTGCAGGCCCGGCAGTCCGAGTGCGGCCCGGCTCCTCCCCTCCCCCGACTGAAACCCGTGTTCCCCAAGGACCATCACGACGGTTTCCGAGCTCCGGGCAAGTTCCACGGCGGCGGGGATCCCGCTCCGGTCGGTGGTATTGATTTTAGTTTCGAAGACAAAGGCAGTCTCCCCTTCTGCCAGGGGTACCCCCCGTTCATATGCCAATGTATTTCCGCTATAGGCCTGCATCCCTTCCAGGACGGAAACCGCGGAATTCGGTTCGGCCGTTAGGCGCCAGCTGCCCAGGGGGCTGTCCTTATCCGATGCAAGCGGGCCGATCAGGGCAATGGAACCGCCATTTTTTGACAGGGGCAGCACACCTCTTTCATTCTTGAGCAAGACGATGGATTTTCGCGCCATATCCCGGACGGTCTCCAGGCGCGCAGGATCCGAGAGGATGCGTTTCTCCCGCTCTGCATCCGCGTACCGGTACGGGTCGGCAAACAACCCCAGGTCGTATTTCAACCCCAGGATCCGCAAAACGGCCTCGTCCACCAGGCTTTCCGGCACCTTGCCGTCCCGGACAAGTTCCGGCAGCTCGGTCAGGTACATGCCGCTCTCCATATCCATATCCGAACCGGCCACTGCCGCCCGCAGGGCTGCTTCATTCCGGTCGCGGGCATAGCCATGCGGGATCATTTCGCCTATCGACCCCCAATCGGAGACTACAAACCCCTGAAAATCCCAGGCGTCTTTCAGGATTTCCCGCTGCAGGAAGGCGTCCGCGGTTGCCGGGATCCCATTTAATACGTTGAAGGAATTCATGACCGTCGCTGCCCCGGCATCCACCCCGGCTTTAAACGGTGGAAGCACCACGTTGTACAGGGTGGACAAACCGAAATCGGCCGTGTTGTAATCGCGTCCCCCTTCGGCAAAGCCATACCCTGCAAAATGTTTCAGGCAGGCGGCTACCGTCAGCGGGTCGGACAAATCGTCCCCCTGGAAACCGCGGACCCGGGCCACACCAACCCGGCTTCCCAGGTAGGGGTCTTCCCCGGCCCCCTCCATCACCCGGCCCCATCGGGGGTCGCGGGAAATATCCACCATGGGGGCAAAGGTCCAGTGAATCCCGGACGCCGCTGCTTCCCGGGCAGCGAGTTCCGCGGATTTCCGGATTGCCTCCAGATCCCAACTGGCGGCCTCGGCAAGGGGAATTGGGCTGATGGTCTTAAACCCGTGGATCACATCCTGCCCGAAAATCAGCGGAATGCCCAACCGGGTTTCTTTAACGGCTACCTCCTGGAGTTTACGGGTATCCGAGGTGTTGGTGATATTCAGCATGGAGCCCACCCGGCCACTCCGCAAGTCTTCGTATTTACGCTCGGCATCGCCCCCTTCCGGGACCGGCCCGGTGACATCCCAGAAACCGTTGTACTGGTTCATCTGCCCAACCTTTTCCTCCAGGGTCATCCGCGAGAGCAAGTTCCTGATAAACGCATCCCGTGCGGTTGCAGCATCGGCTGACTGCCCGGCCGGTTGTTGCGAATAGGAAACGTTTGCAGTACAAAGTGTAAATAGCAGGAGAAAGGAAAGAGCGCGCATCGATCGTTGGTTTTTACCAAATATCGATAAAATATATCAGAATGGTTCTCAGACGATTTCGGCGCTCAGGCCAGCTTGCAGCAGGCGGGTGCATCGCGGTTTCAGGTCGCTGAATTCCCCTGTTTTAACGGTGCATTTGCCGTTGTGGTGTACGATCAGGGAACACTGTTCGGCTTGTTCGGGTGTATGCTCGCAGACGTCGATGAGGGTTTGGATGACGTGGTCAAAAGTATTCACCTCGTCGTTGAACAGCACAATTTCACTCAGGTGTTTTTGCTTGTCTTCTACCAGCAATTCTTCCTGCAAGCGTTCCTTCGTACTCATATCCAAGGGGTTTGATACGAATATAATAAAAAAAAATTCCCGCAATTCGTCGGGTTTGCGGATTTGCATTCCCCTCAAAAAAAGGGCTTGCGGCAAAATGTATTTGCAAAACATCCGGTGCCCCATTCCGAATCCGTCAGCAAGAGTCCTGTCGGTCGGCCCGAAATCAGGACTTCCCAAACCGGGCGGCAACCCAGTTTTCCCGTTCGCGGAAATCCTTGAATTCCAGCCCGTGGCGGGAAGCGGCTTCGCGGATATCCGGGAGGTCGGCCCGGTAAAACCCGCTGAGCAAAAGTTCCCCGCCTTCCCGCAGGGAGGTCGTATAGCCCGGAAGGTCCTCCAGAAGTATATTCTTATTGATATTCGCCAGGATACAATCGAAATCCCTGCCACGGATGGCCCGAACATCCCCGAGGACCGCCTCGATTTCCGGCACCCCGTTCCGGGCTGCATTCTCCCGGCAATTCTCTGCCGACCAGGGATCGATGTCCACGGCCAGGACGGGTCGGGCACCCCGCCGCGCAGCCAGGATGGCCAATACGCCTGTCCCGGAACCCATATCCAGGAGGGCTTTCCCATTCAGGTCCATGTCCAGGAGGTATCGGAGCATCAGCCAGGTGGTCTGGTGGTGGCCTGTTCCAAAACTCATCTTTGGGGAAATGACCAGGTCAAAATCCGTTCCGGCCGGCGGATCCGGGTGGAACGGGGCCCGCACCACGCACCGGTCCCCCACCTGGATGGGTTGATAATCCGCTTCCCAGAGCGCATTCCAGTTTTGCTGGGCCACCCGGGTAATCTCAAAAGAAGCTTCCCATTCCGGGGACGACCAGTAAGGTACCCCGGCCAGTGCCTGCTCATCCCAGTCTTCCTCCCGGATATAGGCCTTGAGCCCTGTGGGGGTTTCCTCGAAACTCTCAAACCCGAGTTCCCCCAGTGCCGCTATGAATATTTCCGAACCCGGCTGCAGCGGCTTCAGGGTCAGGGAACAACAGATATACATAGGAACGGTTTGCACACCTATCCAATGGCCTTGATAATGGCCACAAAGTCATCCGCCTTGAGGGAAGCCCCGCCGATCAGCCCGCCATCTACATCGGGCTTGGAAAAGATCTCGGCGGCGTTCCCGGGCTTGACGCTGCCGCCGTAAAGGATGGAAACTTTCTGGGCCACCGCATCCGTGTAGGCGTCGGACACAATTTTACGGATAAATGCATGCATCTCCTGGGCCTGTTCCGGGCTGGCGGTTTCTCCCGTGCCGATAGCCCAGACGGGCTCATACGCCAGGACGATCCGCCCCCAGGCTTCCTCCGGCAGCTGGAACAGGGCGTTCTTCAACTGGGATTCTACCACCTGGAAATGCTTCCCGGCTTGCCGGTCCTTGAGCTCTTCCCCAAAGCAGAAGATGGTCCGCATGCCTTTTTCAATGGCCTGCCCCACTTTTTTGGCCAGCAAGTCGTCGTCCTCGCCAAAATACGCCCGCCGCTCGGAATGCCCGAGGATGACCGTGTCTACCCCGATGCCGAGCAGCATATCCGCGGCAACTTCCCCGGTGTAGGCCCCGGAATCCGCAAAGTGCATGTTCTGGGCAATCGCCTCGATTTTAGAATGTTCCAGGCGCCTGACCGCTTCGGCCAGGTTGACGAATACGGGCGCGACCATCACCTCGGCCGAACAGTCCGGCAGCTTGGCGGCCAGTTCGTCCAGCAGGGCTTCCGACTCGGAGGCCGTTTTGTTCATTTTCCAGTTTCCGGCTACGATATTAGATCTCATTGCGTTTCGGTTTTATTGTTGGATGTTTTGTTTCGCCCACATTTCCCGGGCCTGTTCGATTGTATAGTTCCTGTACACAAAATCTTCGCCATATAATTCCCTTCCATAATCTTCCAGGGGCTGGTCAAATCCTGCGGCCTTCCGGAGGCTGTCTACCTTCCCGGGTTGGGCCACGGGCCAGATCATATCAACTTTCTCCGGGGGGGAACCCATGTAAAATGACGTGCCCTGTGTCCCGTATATCTGGGGTTCTCCCTGCCTCATCAACTGGCGGTCCAGCATCATGGCATACAGGCGGAAAGGCAGCTCCCCGGCCCGCGCAGCCCCTTCGATCTGGGGCAGAAATTCATCGATTCGGTTGGAATGCTGGATTACGTACCACGCCGCTTTGGATGTTTCCCCGCCAACCTGACTCTTACCGGGGTAACCGTTGACCGCAATAACAGAATCGATCCAGGCGATGTTCGAACTGTCGATTTCCATTTGCAGGCCCCAGTTCGAGAAATCGCCCTGATGGGCCTCGGCCCGGTATTTCTGGTCGAGCTCCATGATGCTGTCCAGGCTATTCTTCAGGGGCATGTTATACCGTGCCGCTTCCGTCAGGGGTTGCAGTTCCAGCTCCTCCAGGTCGTTGTAATGGAGCTTCTGGCGAATGATGCCCCGTTCGAGCCTGAGGACCCCCGGGTTGGAGCGCACTATGGTCTTCAGCGTGGTCTGGTCCGAAAAATAAAACGGGAAGTCCAGCCCGTTTGCGGCCTTGAGGGCATCGACCGCCTCCTGGGAGGAGGCCGACATGCCGATTACCGAATACCCCAATGCGGCCGCGGAATCCGTGTAGCGGGCGAGGGCTTTAAACGCCGGGGCATGGCTCTTGTCCAGGTCGTAGGAGATGACCATCAGCAGTTGCGGCCGGGTCAGGATTTCTCCGGCGTAGTCCACCCCTTCCCTCTCCAGGGTAAAATCGTGGATGGGAGGCTCGTAACCCGCCCGGATCTCACGGGTATCCGCCACTTCTACGAATTCCCCCTCCACCTCCGGGTATTCCCCATTGGTGGTGATAATTTGTTCTTCCCCGTCTATCCGGAACTTCCAGTCGTATTCGTAGACCGGGGCCGGGGCGTCTTCCGGGATGACCATCCCCTCCGGGATGCTGGCGCCAATATGGTAGGGCCTGAAATCGATCCAGGGAAGGTGATTCAACACGTAGTTGGCAAACAGGATACAAGCCACCAGGGCCAGGGCAGTTGCCGCTGCCCGGAAGAGCCGGCTCCCTATCGGATTAATGTACTTACTGCCCGCCAGCAGAACCAGGATGAGCACCAGCAGGGCGACGTCCTTGTAAAAGGACTGCCAGGGCGTGAGTTTCAGGGCGTCCCCGAAGCACCCGCAATCCGTCACCTTGCCCGTCACGGCCGAATATAGCGTGAGAAACGTAAAGAATACGATGGTCGCCAGGAGCGTCCAGAGCGTGGGCTTGCGCAGATAGCCCAACAGCAGCGTCACCCCCAGTATGACTTCCAGGACCACCACAAAGAGGGCAATGGCCAGGGCATAAGGTTCCAAAAACGGCAGGTCCAGCACGGGTGGGCTGAAGTACTCCTCCAGTTTGAAGGAGAAGCCCACCGGGTCATTGAGCTTGATAAATCCGCTGACGATAAACAGGAGCCCGACCAGTACGCGGGCCAGGTGCACAAGGTATTTCATGCTTGATTGGGTTTTTCAGCGCTTTCTTCCAGATGGATCAGGGCAAAGACCGCATAGTTGATCATGTCCTGGTAATTGGCTTCCACTCCCTCGCTCACTTCGGTTTTCCCGAGATTCGCTTCAATTTGCTTAACCCGCAGGAGCTTCTGCAATATCAAATCCGTCAGGGAGGAAATTCGCATGTCGCGCCAGGCTTCCCCGTAGTCGTGGTTCTTGGCTTCCATCAGCGCCTTGGTCCGGGCCACCTGAGCGTCGTAAAGGGAAAGGGCCTCCTCCGGTTCCAGGTCCGGCTGGTCGGCAACCCCACGGGACAACTGGATCAGGGCCATAATCGCATAATTCGTGATCCCGATAAATTCCGCCAGTTCCCCTTCGTCCACTTTGCGCTCCCCGTGCTCCTGCAGGCTGCGGATCCGCTGGGCCTTGATAAATATCTGGTCCGTCAGGGAGGGCAATCTCAGGATGCGCCAGGCAGCGCCGTAATCGTTCATCTTGCGGCGGAACAGGTCCCGGCACGTGGCGATGACAGCGTCGTAGGCTCTGGAAGTTTCCTTCATGGGTTGCTCGAATTTGCGTAATTTCGGCGGGTTAACGCGCCTGTCAAAAGTACTGTTTTCACGGGATTTTTGCCGGAGCCGGGCCAAAAAACCTCGATTTATGACCATCTGCTGCAATGGAAAGCTGCTGGATCTTTCGACCCCGCGGATTATGGGCATCCTCAATTCAACCCCGGATTCGTTTTACGACGGCGGACGATTTGCAGATCCACGGGCAGCCATGCTCCGGGCAGAACAACTGCTGGGCGAAGGTGCCGACTTCCTGGACGTGGGCGGTTACAGCACGCGTCCCGGAGCGGGGCAGGTCAGTGAGAGCGAAGAACTCGGGCGCGTGGTCCCGCTGGTGGAAAAGCTGGCCCGGGAATTCCCGGAGGCGCGGATTTCGGTGGATACATTCCGGAGCCGGGTAGCCCGGGAAACCCTCGGGGCGGGGGCGGCCCTGATCAACGACATAACCGCCGGGGAGGCAGACCCGAAGATGCTGCCGCTGCTCGCTGAAAAACAGGTGCCTGTGATCCTGATGCACATGCGGGGTACCCCGGCCACCATGTCCGGGCTCACCGACTACGACCATTTGGTGACAGAGGTGCTCCAATACCTTTCCGGCCGGCTGCTGGCCGCCAGGGAACTGGGAATTGTCGATGTCCTCGCAGACCCGGGCTTCGGCTTCGCCAAGACCCGGGAACAGAATTTTGAACTCCTTGGCAAACTGCGGCATTTCGGGGTGTTGGACGTCCCGATCCTGGTGGGGCTCAGCCGGAAGTCCATGATATGGAAAACCCTGGGGATTACCCCGGACGAGGCCCTGAACGGCACTACCGCCCTGCATATGGCAGCCCTTTTTGGGGGTGCTTCCATCCTGCGCGTGCACGACGCGGCTGCCGCCAGGGAGTGCATCCACCTCTGGCAGGCAATCGGGGGCCCGCAATAGGCAGCGCAATCCCGTCGGTATTCTGGTAATTTTTCTACTTTTACAAAAAGCAGCGCGGATTGGACTTTTTAAACTTTCTGGATTTCGGCATCACCGACCTGATTGATATCCTGCTTGTCGCCATCCTGCTCTACTACTTCTACCGGCTCGTCCGCGGCACGGTAGCCATCAATATCTTTATCGGCATCGTGATCATCTGGGCCTTCTGGAAGTTTACCCAACTCCTGGATATGCGCATGACCAGCAGCATGGTGGGCGGCTTTATGCAGGTGGGCCTGATTGCCCTGATCATCGTTTTCCAGCAGGAAATCCGCAAATTCCTCCTGGTGATCGGCTCTACCAATTTCGCCAAGCAGCGCCGCTTTGTCAAACACTTCAAATTCCTGAAACAGGACGGCATCAGCCTGGCCCTGGATGTGGATGCCCTGATGGGTGCCTGTGAAAAAATGGGCAAAACAGGTACGGGAGCGATTCTGGTCATTGAGCGGGATACCTCCCTGGACTTTATCAAATCCTCCGGGGACAGCATGCAGATTGAAGTCAACCAGCCCATCCTGGAAAGTATTTTTTACAAGAACAGCCCGCTCCACGACGGGGCCGCCATCATCAAGGGGAATTATATCGTCGCCACCCGGGTCATCCTCCCGGTCTCCCGGGAGCGCTCCATCCCGCAGCGCTTCGGCCTCAGGCACCGGGCAGCCGTGGGGATCACCGAACGGACCGACGCCCTGGCCTTGGTGGTCAGCGAGGAAACCGGATTGATTTCCTATATCAAAAACGGGGAATTCGTCCTGTTCAAAGACCTCGAGGAACTCGGGAAAATGATCCGGAAAGACCTGACGTAACATCGCGCGAAATGAACTGTAAAAATTGCGATAGCAACCTGCGGACCGATTTTGCCTATTGCCCCACCTGCGGGGCACGCGTTGTCCAGAAAAGGCTCACGTTCCGGAACCTGGCCGCTGACGTCTACGAACGCGTCTTCAACATCGACAACACGATTTTCCGGACCATCCGGGACCTGACCGTCCGCCCGGAACACGTCATCCACGCCTACGTTGCCGGAATCCGGCGCAAGTACATGAACCCGCTCAACTACCTGGGGCTGGCGATCTTTATTTCCGGGGCTTTGTTTTACGCGATGCGCAAGTTTGCCATGGACAGGATCAATTTTGACGTTTTCGGGACCGGGATGACCAACGCCGCCTCCGTGAAAATTATGGATGCCGTCATGGAATACAGCAGCTTCGTCTTCCTGCTCTATATACCGATTATCGGATGTTCCGGCTACCTCACCCTGAACAGGCAGGACTACAACCTGCCCGAATACATGGTAGCATTGTCCTATGCGCTGGCCCATATCTCCATCCTGACCTTTTTACCATCGCTTCTGATTATGCTATTCCTGCCCGAACATTATATGCAGTATTCCCTTATAATGATGCTCTTTATGTTCGGGTATTCGCTCTGGGCGTTCCTGCGGCTGGGCACCTATTCCCTGGCCTCCGGCCTGGGCCGGTCCGTTATTTTCCTGCTGCTGTTTTTCCTGGGATACCTGGCCCTGTCACTCGGGCTGAACATGGTGTTCTTCCTTACGGGGGAAGTGAGCCTGGAGGATTTCAGGCCAATCGAAAAATAATCGGATTGCCGGTTGTTCCCGGGAACGACCCGCCTCAGGCGAGTTCCTCCTCGGCCATAAACTGGGCCTCGTAGAGTTTGCTGTAGTAACCCTTCTTTTTGAGGAGCTCTTTGTGGGTCCCCGTTTCCACGATGTGTCCGGCATCCATCACTAAAATTTTATCCACTTTCTTCACCGTCGCCAGGCGGTGGGCAATGATAATGGAGGTGCGCCCCTCCGTGACTTTTTCCGTGGCCTTCTGGATGAGTTGCTCCGTGTAGGTATCCACCGAGGAGGTCGCCTCGTCCAGGACCAGGATGCCCGGGTTCCGCATATAGGCGCGCAGGAAGGCGATGAGTTGGCGCTGCCCGCTGGAGAGCATGCTGCCGCGCTCCTTCACATTGTAGCTATATCCCCCGGGCAGGCTGCTGATAAACTCGTGGACGCCGATGGCCCGGGCAGCCGATTCGATATCTTCCTGCGGGATCTCCGGGTCCTGGAGCGTGATGTTGTTGCCGATGGTATCGGCAAACAGGAAGACATCCTGGAGGACCACGGCGATGTTCCCCCGAAGCGAGGCCAGCTGGTACTCCCGGATGTTCGTACCGTCAATCCGGATTTCCCCGGACTGGATGTCGTAAAAGCGGTTGAGCAGGTTGATGATGGTGGATTTTCCCGCGCCCGTGGCACCTACGATGGCCACCTTCTCCCCGGGCTGCACGGAAAAGGAAATCCCGTGGAGTACTTCTTCGTCCGGCACATAGCTGAAATGCACGTCCTTAAATTCAATGGCGCCCTCCACGTGGTCCAGGTTAAGCGTTCCGGCGTCTTCTATCCGGCTCTCCGTATCCAAAATACCGAAAACCCTTCCGGCAGCCACCATGCCCATCTGCAGCGTATTGAACTTGTCCGCTATCTGCCGCAGCGGCCTGAAGAGCATTTCAATCAGCAGGATAAAACCGAAAATGATCCCCATGTTTTCGGTCTGGATGTTTGAAATATTCTGCAAGCCTCCGTACCAGGCTACCAACCCGATAGCGATGGAAGTGACGATTTCTGCAATGGGGAAGAAAAAAGAGTTGTACCAGACGGTTTTCAGCCAGGCGTCCTGATGTTTTTTGTTGATATCCCGGAACTTCCGGCTTTCAGTTGCCTCGCGGTTGAACAGCTGCACGATTTTCATTCCGGTCAGGCGTTCCTGTACAAAGGAATTCAGGCGGGACACCTGAGCCCGCACTTCCGCAAAAGCGGATTTCATTTTCTTCTGGAATACCCGGGTAGCGTATAGGATAATCGGCAGGATGGCAAAGACGATCAAAGCCAGGCGCCAGTTCCAGATGAGCATCACCGCCGAGGCTGCCAGCATCTTCAACAGGTCTGCCACAATCATAAAGAAACCCTGGGAAAAGATTTCGCCAATCCGCTGCATATCGGCCACCGCGCGGGTAACCAATACCCCGATGGACGACTTGTTGTAGTATTCCATCCGAAAGCCCAGCATCCGCCTGAACAATTTCACCCGCATATCCCGGATGACGGACTCCCCCAACCAGTTGGCGTAATAAGTAAAGAGCAACTGGCAGACCACCTGCCCGATAAGCACGCCGAGCATTGCCAGGCACAGGTTGAGCAGATAGGGCTGGTCCTGGACTTTAATCGCGTTGTCGATGATCTCCCGGAGCAGCATGGGGGTCACCACGGCAAAAGCGGTAAGCAGGATGGCGGCAAATGCGGTTCCGAGAAAGGTGGCCCTGTAGGGACGGGTAAAAGCCATCACGCGCCTGAAGAGCGTCAGATCGAAAGCTTTACCGGTTTCTTTGGCCATGGAGAAAAAGAGTATCGGGATACGTAATACGCGTCAAATATAGGCCTTTTGCAGGTACGGAAACCCCCGCCTCGGATCGATCCTGGCTTTTTATAATTGTCTTAACACCCTCTGCATCCAGGCGGCCCTTCCCTACTTCCAGCAGCGTCCCCACAACCGCCCGCACCATGTTCCGGAGGAAACGGTCTGCTGAAATGGTAAATACCCAGACGCCGTCGCCTTCCTCCCAACGGGCTTCCCTCAGGTCGCAATTGTAGGTCTTAACATCGCTTTTGGAACGGGAAAACGCTTTAAAGTTCCCGTACCCGAGCATGGAAGCGGCCGCACGATTCATGGCCCCAAAATCCAGCTCCCCCTGAAACTGATAGGCGAGACCCTCCCGGAACGGATCCTTTTCCCGCACCAGGTGGTATTCGTAGGTCCGGCCGGTGGCGTCGAAACGGGCATGGGCATTGGGCGCCACCTCGTAGACCCCTTTCACCGCGATGTCGGCAGGGAGGAAGGCATTCAGGCGGTGGACAAAGCCGGACGGCAGCGCAGCATCCCGGTCAAAATGGGCGAACAATTGGCGCGCATGCACCCCGGCATCCGTTCTCCCGGCTCCGACCAGGTCGATGGGGCCGTTCCCCAGCAGTTTTCCCATACGGTCCTCGAGGATTTCCTGTATGGCGAGGGCATTGGGCTGCTTTTGCCATCCGTGATAGGCAGTACCGAGGTAGGAAATTTCCAGGAAAAATCGCATGCGTTGAATCAATTTCAAATCAAAGATAGGAAGTTCCGAAATGGATCGGTGCCTGCCGGGCCTTTGCAGCCTGAGAGGTTATCTTGTAAATGGGGCGGGGTGGGACACCCCCTACCCCCGCTTCCCGAGCTCAATCACTTCCAGATCCCGGATATCGGTCCCGTCGATGGCAAAGCGCAGCATCGTCCGCACCTGGTGGAACCCCGCCTTGCCGCAGGCCCCCGGGTTCATATGCAAAAGGTCCAGGTCCTTGTCGAACTGCACCTTGAGGATGTGCGAATGGCCGCTGATAAAGAGTTTGGGCGGGTCCCGCCTGATTTCCTCCCTGACGCGCGGCTCGTACCGCTTCGGGTACCCACCGATATGGGTGATCCAGACCGGGACCTCCTCGCACATAAAACGAGCGTCCAGTGGGAATTCCCCTCGCACCTCCTTGCCGTCGATATTCCCGTACACCGCCCGGACGGGCCTGATTGCCCGGAGGGTATCTGTAATCCGCAGCGAACCGATGTCCCCGGCATGCCAGATCTCATCCGCTTCCCGGGCGTATGCACAAATGCGGTCGTCGATGTGGTTATGCGTATCGGAAAGCAACAGGATGCGGGTCATGCGTGCAGTATCGGTTTGGAAAATTTGGAGTGCAAAAATAGGAATTTGCAGCGCATCGGCGGAGTACCGGGTCTGCTATTCTGGGTTGGGGTCCTGCGGTATCGACAAACATTGCCGGCAGGGCAATCGGGCGGTTACCAATAAAGAAAGGAAGCAAAATTGCTTCCTTTATCCATTTGTCAGGGACGGGTTTTGCCTCCCATCCCGTTGGCCTGTCACGGATTATGCCTCAACGACGTCTGCTCCCGGTGCATTTTTCTTGACGGATTGAATCCCGTTTTCCATGGCGCTGGTGCTGGAATACATCTGGCTGGACCCAATCACCTGGCCGTTGGCGGCCTTCAGATTGAAAAAAGGTTTTCCGCTGCTGGATTGGTCCCGCTCGAACATGGCATCGTTCTGCGAATTCTTTTTGACCGACTCGATGCCGTTCTCGCAAGCTTCCTTGGAACTGTATCCCTGGCTGCTCAGGATCACCTGCCCGTTTCCGGATTTCAGGTTAAAGCGGTATTTCCCCGCTTTGTCTGTTTTGACTTCAAATTTTCCCATTGTATACGTTTTATTGGTTCAATTTACTAAAAACTATAGTTATACTCAATTACTTTTTTCACACCAACCTCTGCAAGGGTTCCTTATGCTCAAATCTACAGCCAACGGAAGGATTGCAAGCTGATATTTATCAGGGGGCGCAAGAATTATTTGCCTTCGGACTATTGTCCTATCTTTCAGGTAAATCCACCATGCTTGGGCAAGCCATTTGTACTCTTAATGCTTTTATTTTTGATCGCGGCAGACCTCATTGCGCAACCTGTCCCGGGTACGTACACTTCAAAAATTGGCATGCAGTTGCACCGGATCCGGATATCCGCCGATTCCACATACGAACGCAGCTCATACATAGAACTGGCACATGGGGTACACCAAAGCCGCGGGTTCTGGTTCCTCCATGGGGACACGGTGATCCTTAAGCAGGCTCCCTGGGGTGCCGAATATTCGAGCCATAATCCTCGGTCTACAGGTTGGAAATCCCATCTCCGGAGTAGCGGGATGCCTGCACATGACCCATACGCTGCCAGGCACCAAAATGCAAGAACCCCGGCATTGCTGCCGGGGTCCATCGCACTAATACTACTAAGATAAAAGGTCTACCGCAACCGGTCCACAGATTTTACGAGGTCCTCATCCCGCTTGATTGCCCTGTTGGCCAGGACTAAAAAAACGATAGAAAAAACGGGGATGAGCATCCCAATACCCTTCTCAGAAACCTGGGTTTCTCCGGATAGATTTAGTGCCCGGATTACGAAGAATCCTAGTAAAAAAAGGTTCAGCAGCATATTGAAACGATTCAATACGAACTGTGATTTTCTGTTTTTAAACCGCAGCATGGAAACAACCGCCAACAGGGCCGATGCGTAAAACGCAAGGGAGATCCACAATTCGCCCTGTGCGTAGACCGCGGTGCCGTCGCTCTGTGTCCAAAGATTCACCCAGAACGGCAGAACCCCGGTGGCCAGTGCCACCAGCAGCAAATAAACCGTCTGGATGCGTTGTATCATATCTATGCACTAAGCGTAACGGACAGCAAAAATAAACAGAATCCTGCGAAATGGATGCAATATCCGGTTCAAATCTTCCGCAACAACGCTGCCGTTCTGCTAACCGCTTCAACCCCAGCCCAAAGCTTATGGCAGAGCTGCTATTTCCAGCGGTAAATTGCTGAATTATTGAAAAATATTTCGTAATATTGCAAAGTTATTAGTTATAGCACCTACCAAGCGGGCATTCTGGCCCAGGCAATATCCGAATAACACTTCTTCAATCCTACTTACTTATAACAGTACTGGATCCATCGTATAACCTATTTTATTTCTTACATGTTTGAAATCTCCGAATTGAAGGCTAAGAAGCTTCCAGAGCTTCAGGACATAGCTAAAAACCTGAATGTCCCCAAATACCGCAGCCTCAAAAAACTCGATCTGGTCTACCAGATCCTGGACCTCCAGGCTTCCAATCCTGCAGCCGTCCGCGAGCACGCCCAGGAAGCAACTGCCGAAGACAACAAAGATACCCAAGGCGCCGATGACGCCTCCAGGGATTCCGGCAAACCCCGCCAGAACCAGCGCGGTCGCTCCCCCAAAAAAGACAGCGGATCGTCCCGCCACAAAAGCAACGGGCAGGAGTCCGAGGCTCAGAAAGAAACCGGCGACAGCAGCGACAACAACGACAACAAAGACAACCGCAAGGACTCCCGGAGTCGGCGGGGCGATAACAAAGACGATCGCCGGCGCGACAATCGCAGCAAGTCAAAGGGCGACGCCTCCTCCGACAACAAGGACCGCCCCAAGCGCGAGTCCCGTAAAAAGGATAATTCCGGCGGCGACAAGCGCAACAATGGCAATTACGACAATAGCCAGAAAAACAAGTACAAGCAGCCCGAATACGAATTCGACAGCATCATCGAAAGCGAAGGCGTCCTGGATATCATGTCCGACGGCTACGGTTTCCTGCGCTCATCCGATTACAACTACCTCTCGTCACCGGACGACATCTATGTGTCCCAGTCCCAGATCCGGCTGTTTGGCCTGAAAACCGGGGATACAGTCCTGGGGAACGTACGCCCTCCCAAGGAAGGCGAGAAATATTTTCCCCTGATCAAGGTGAATAAAATCAACGGCCTGGACCCCCAGGTTGTCCGGGACCGGGTTTCCTTTGAACACCTGACCCCCTTGTTCCCGAAAGAAAAATTCAACCTGGCAGATCGCCAGAGCAATATTTCCACGCGGATCATCGACCTGTTCTGCCCGATCGGAAAAGGCCAGCGGGGGATGATCGTCGCCCAGCCCAAAACCGGTAAGACGATGCTCCTCAAGGACATCGCCAACGCGATTGCCGCCAACCACCCGGAGGTTTACCAGATCATCCTGCTGATCGATGAACGCCCGGAAGAGGTTACCGACATGCAGCGCAACGTCCGCGGAGAAGTGGTGGCGTCCACTTTTGACAAGGAAGCCACCGAGCACGTTCGCGTGGCGAACATCGTGATCGATAAAGCCAAACGCCTGGTGGAATGCGGCCACGACGTGGTGATCCTGCTCGACAGTATTACCCGCCTGGCGCGGGCTTACAATACGGTGCAACCCGCTTCAGGGAAAGTACTCAGCGGGGGTGTGGATGCCAATGCGCTCCACAAGCCCAAGCGTTTTTTCGGGGCAGCCCGGAACATCGAAAACGGGGGCTCCCTATCCATCATCGCCACGGCCCTGACGGAAACCGGGTCCAAAATGGACGAAGTCATCTTTGAAGAATTTAAGGGTACCGGCAACATGGAACTGCAGCTCGACCGCCGCATCTCCAACCGCCGGATTTTCCCGGCCATCGACCTGGTGGCTTCTAGCACCCGTCGGGACGACCTGCTCCTGGACGATACCACCACGCAACGCATGTGGATCCTCCGGAAATACCTGGCCGATATGAACCCCATCGAGGCCATGGAATTCATGGAAAACCGCATCAAGCAAACCAAGAGCAACGAGGAATTCCTGATGACCATGAACGAATAAGGGCAACAGGCTCAAAATTCAGCCCCGGCGGTATCGTCGGGGCTTTTTTATGTATAATCGGCAGGGCTGGCTTTACGGATGGCATCAAAAAAACGGGGTTTTTATAGTAATTTTAGGTCGAGACATCAAACCATTTAAACATCTAGCCATGCCGCTTTCCCAGACTACCCGGAATTTTCAACGCTTCCAGATTTTTTCGTTTTTCCTGCTCCTCATCTTTGTTTCCTGCGGGGAGCAATCCGGCACCCCCCCGGGGGATGATCCCGGACAGCAGGAAATGGTAAATGCCCCGGAGGGCATTATTACATTGGAGGAAGCGCGGATCGATTTTGAACTCTACAGCAAGCGGCGCGCCCCGCTGATCCGCCAGTACGAGGATTCCCTGCTGCGGGCGGAAGGAGTGGATTCTGCATTTGCCGTTGCCCGTTATGTAGCCTTTGACTACGCCAACCTGAAGCAATATATGCAGTATATCGAGCAGGAGGCCCAAAAGGCGGGGACGGATATTTCGAGCCTTCGCGTGTATTTCGGAAACAACCCGGAAAGCGGCGGACACGTGCATCCCCGGCAGAATACCGTTTTCCTGGTCCCCGCGGCCCAACCCGACAAGGAACGCGATGAACAATTTGGCCTATATATCCGCCCGGACGGAACCGCAGGGTATCTGAGCCTGGATCTGCAGCCCGTGAAAGGCCAGGGTTCCGGGATGGATCAGGACGGCATGGAACGTTCGGAAGCTGCTTTCCTGTCGCTGCCCACAGCGCCGGCCACTCTCCAGGACGGGGGGAGCCTGATCATGAATTTTGGCGGGTCTGCGCCGCCGCCACACAACTAATACCTAATAGCGCCTGATATATGGAGGTCAACCCAATTTCGCTCCTGCTGAAATATCCGTTCCTCCCGGTTTATCTGGTCACCGTATTCCTGGCAATATGGAGGTACCCGCGCTATTTTGATACGCTGTTGCGGCTGCTTCCGGTGTTGTTTACCTATACGCTGGCCACTGAAATCCTGGGGATCATCACCTATGAATTTACGGAATTCAGCATTTTCCTGAATGAGTTCTTCAGTTATTACAACTGGTTGATATACAATGTCTACCTGTTGATCTTTTGCGGGTACTTTTTTTTCGTCTACTACCGGGTAATCCCCTGGCGGGCGGCGCGGACCGCAATCCTCATCGGCTCGACCCTCCTTGCCATTGCGGCACTAATCAACCCGCTGTACCAGAGCTTCCAGTATGAGGTCCAGCTGGGAACCTATATTACCGGGTCTGCTGTGCTGGTGGTTTCCTCAATGATGTACCTTATATACCGCCGGTCTGTTTCCGGGAGGGCATTTACCGACCGGGACCTGCTGTCGTGGATTTCTCTGGGCATCGCCATTTTCTATTCAGGGTTTATCCCGATAACCATCTATCGCAACATGCATGCACCCACCGGCCTGATGGACCCGGTGGTGGTAACCCGGATCCTGCAGGTGTTGATTTTTGTGATGTACGGGTGTATCTTGGTAGGCTTATGGCGGATGCGGCCTCAGCGCGTATTCCTGAGCAACTGAGATTGGAACTACTGGACGACCTTGCTGAATTTGTTTTTTTCGGGTTATACGCCCTGGTACTGGGCCTGGCCGTTTATCGTTTTCCCCGATATTACGATACCCCTGCGCGGTACCTGCCGGTCTTTTTTGCCTATACGCTGCTCACCGAAACGGTGGGGATCATCGTCAGGGACTACGATGCATTCAGTATCGTGATCCGGGAGATGTACTACAACAACAACTGGCTCATCTACAATATTTACAGCCTGGTCCTGGTTGTATTCTTTTACATCCTCTATCACCGGTATATCACGGCCCTCCGCATGGATTGGGTCAAGGCCGCCGGGCTCGGGCTATTTGTCGGGGTAAGTCTTTGGAATGCCTGGCAGCACGACTTTTCCACCGTATCCCAGGCCTATGCCTATACGGCAGGCGGGGTGTTGCTCATCGTTTCTTCTGCCGGCTATTTGTTTCAGGAATTCCACCTGGCGAACCGGGATTTGTTCTGGCGGGACCTGCTGGTTTGGATCAGTATCGGCCTGCTGGTTTTCCACCTGGGGTACCTGCCGATAAACCTGCACCGCTTCCAGGTGGCCGTCGGGGAGGCCGAATACGCGGCATGGACGCGGCCGGTACACCTGGCGTTGATCTATTGCATGTACGGCTGCTTCCTTGTGGGATTTATCCGGATGAAACGACTCCGAAAACCGGGTAATCGCAATCACGGCGGGAATGGGGGGAATAATGGATCGAGCCCTTAACCGGGGACACAAAACAAAAACCCCGTTTCGCAACGGGGTTGCGAAACGGGGTTCCAATTCGGTATCAAAAAGCGCTTTTACAGCCCGGCAACCTGCCTGGTAAGCTTGCTCTTGAGGTTGGCCGCTTTGTTGGAATGGATGATATTCCGCTTGGCCAGTTTATCAATCATGCTGACCACTGAGGGCAGAAGGGCTTCGGCGCTTTTCTTATCGGTCTCCGAACGCAACTTCTTGATTGCATTACGCGTGGTCTTGTGCTGATAGCGGTTGCGCAGACGCACAGATTCGTTCCTGCGGATGCGCTTTAATGCTGACTTATGATTTGCCATGAATTCTAAATTCGCTTTATAGTCTCTATTTTCCTGGTAGCCCGTAGGGGATTCGAACCCCTGTTACCAGGATGAAAACCTGGCGTCCTAACCCCTAGACGAACGGGCCGAATATTTCAAAGGGCGGTTTTCCCCGGCGGCAAAGCCGCTGAAAAACCATTTGTAGCCCGTAGGGGAATCGAACCCCTGTTACCAGGATGAAAACCTGGCGTCCTAACCCCTAGACGAACGGGCCATATTTCAGTAGGCGGCCGGCCGGCTTAACCGGCTGGTTGCCAAACGCACCTTGTAATTAGGCAGGTGCAAAAATACAATATTTTTTTTGCCTGCCAACAACTGGCAAAGTTTTTTTAAACCCTAATACGCTTTGGCAAAAAGCACCCGGTAGGGCGAGGGTTTCCCGGTTCGAATACAATTTCCCGGATCCGGCTTCGGGTCGAGCGGGATGCAGCGGATCGTCGCCTTGGTCTCCTCCTTAATCCGCTCTTCGGTCTCGTCGGTCCCGTCCCAATGGGCCGAAACGAACCCCCCGGTGGTGGCGATCACTTCCCTGAATTCTTCATAGGTATCCACCTCGGTGATGCCGGCATCCCGGAAGTCCTTCGCGCGCTGATAAATCGCATCCTGCATTTCGCCGAGCAGGTTGCCGATATACTCCTCAATGCCCTCTGCCGGGACCACTTGTTTCTCCAGCGTATCCCGACGGGCCACCTCAAAGGTGCCGTTCGCCAGGTCTCGCGGCCCCACACCCAGGCGTACAGGGACGCCCTTCAATTCGTATTCATTGAATTTAAATCCGGGCTTATGGGTGTCCCGGTCGTCGTATTTTACGGAGATGCCCCGATCCCGGAGCCGGGCCGCCAACGGGTTCACCACGGCACTGATTGCCTCCAGTTGCTCCTGCCCCCTGTAGATGGGGACGATCACTACCTGAATCGGCGCCAGTTTCGGGGGCAGCACCAGGCCGTTGTCGTCGCTGTGCGTCATGATCAGCGCCCCCATCAGGCGGGTGGAAACGCCCCAGGAAGTTGCCCAGACGTATTCCTGCTGGCCTTCCGTATTGTCGAATTTCACGTCGAAGGCTTTGGCGAAATTTTGCCCCAAAAAGTGGGAGGTACCTGCCTGCAAGGCCTTGCCATCCTGCATCAGGGCTTCGATACAATAGGTTTCCACAGCCCCGGCAAAGCGTTCCCCGGCCGTCTTGGTCCCTTTAATCACCGGTACGGCCATATGCTCCTCGGCAAAGGTGGCGTAGACGTCCAGGATGGTTTCTGCCTCCGCAATGGCTTCGGCCTCCGTGGCGTGTGCCGTGTGCCCTTCCTGCCAGAGGAATTCTGCCGTCCGCAAAAACAGGCGCGTACGCATTTCCCAGCGGACCACATTGGCCCATTGGTTGATCAGCAACGGCAGGTCCCTGTAGGACTGGATCCAACGCCGGTAGGTATCCCAGATAATGGTTTCGGATGTGGGCCGGACAATGAGTTCCTCTTCCAGACGGGCTTCCGGGTCCACGACGATCCCGCTCCCGTCCTCGGCATTTTTCAGCCGGTAGTGCGTCACAACCGCGCATTCCTTGGCAAAGCCCTCCACATGGCTGGCCTCCTTGCTCAGATAGGATTTCGGGATAAAAATCGGGAAGTAGGCGTTCTGGTGGCCCGTATCCTTGAACATCTTGTCCAGGGCGGCCTGCATCTTCTCCCATATGGCGTACCCATAGGGTTTGATGACCATACACCCCCGTACGCCGGAGTTTTCGGCCAGATCCGCTTTTACCACGAGTTCATTATACCATTTGGAATAATCCTCGCTGCGCGTTGTTAGATTTTTACCCATTCAATGTAGTTTGGCACAACTATTGTGACTTTGTTAACGAAAATAGTTCGTCAAAACTAACTATTTTTAATATGTTCAACAATAAATAAAAAATTGCACCCATGAGACCACCCCTACCCCACATCAACCTTCAAAACACCCTGATATTCGGGCTGTTTGGGTTGCTTCTGGCTTCCTGCGGTTCCTATCAATCCGCCTCGTATTACGACCGGGACGGCATTTATGGTACTGAAGACCGCGTGGTGCGCTACGAAAACCCGCCTGCCCGCCAGGCTCCCCCTGCCCGTCAGGCACCAAATACCGAGCCGGACCCGTACGAAACCTATTTTGGGGATCGCGCTCGCGAACTCGGAGAAGTGCTGGATAGCGAGGTCTTTACCGACATCGATTCCTATTCGAGTTCGGACCAGGACAGCCTGGCCTATACGGACGAAAACCTGATCGGCAATCCGAACGATTATTTTGCCGAAAACAACAACGACTACGAAGGATACCCGGCCTGGGGCGACCAGGGCGGCAACCTCACAGTGAACGTCTACGGAGGCGGCTGGGGCTACAACAACTGGGGTTGGAACAACTGGGCCTGGGGCAGCCCGTGGGCCTTTGGTGGCTGGTATTCCCCCTGGGGGGCTGGCTGGGGCTTCAACAACTGGGGCTGGGGATGGAATTCTTGGCGCTGGAACCGTTGGGGCTGGGGCTGGAACAACTGGGGCTGGAATGGCTACTGGGGCTGGGGCAACTGGTACAGCCCGTACTACGGGTACGCCGGATACTGGGGGAACCGCTACTGGCGCAATGGTTTCTACCGAAACGCCTATGCCTATAACTCCGGGCGCCGGGGGCTCTACAACCGGAATCCCGGGGTAACCCGCAACGCCAGGTACAGTTCTGCGGCGCGGACCACCTCGCAATACCGCACAAACAGCGGACGCTCCAATCTGAATCGCAATGGCCGGTATTCTGCAGCCAGGTCGCGCTCCAACCTGGACGCGGCCGCCCGCAACCGGGCGTATCGCTCCAGCAGGTCTACCCGGACCTCCCCGTCCTATGGCAACTCCAGGAGTTCCCGTTCTTACAGCGGGTCATCCAGGGGGTATAGCCGATCCTCGGGATACAACCGTTCGGGAAGCACCCCGAACCGGAGTTACTCGTCCGGCAGGACCAGCAGGGGGCGCTCGGGCACGTACAGCAGCGGCCGAAGCAGCAGCCGGTCTTCTGGCAGCTACCGCAGCAGCGGCCGAAGCAGCAGCCGGTCATCGGGAAGTTTCCGCAGCAGCGGCGGCAGTAGCCGGTCTTCAGGCAGTATGCGAAGCAGCGGCGGCAGCAGCCGGTCCTCAGGAGGGCGTTCTTCCGGGGGTCGCAGCGGGGGCCGGAGCGGCGGACGCGGCGGCATATAACGATCATCCCCTTTTCATAATCAAAAAGCATCACCAATGAAGCGTATATTCACTTTCATCCTGCTCGGCCTGTGCGTTAACGCAACCGCGCAGACCGTCAACGACGTACTCCGATACGGCCTGGAAGAAACCCAGGGATCGGCCCGTTTCCAGGCAATGGGCGGGGCTTTTGGAGCCCTGGGTGGCGACCTGTCCTCCCTGAACATCAACCCGGCCGGATCTGCCGTCTTCAGCAACAACATCCTCACCGTCTCCGGCGGGAACTACAACCGGGACAATACGGCCGGCTTTGGCCCTGCAGGTGGCACCCTGGAAGGGCTCAATGCGGTAGAACTCAACCAGGTTGGAGGCGTATTCGTGTTCAAGAGCACCGAAGGGGCAGCCTGGAACAAACTGGCCCTCGGGGTGAATTACGACATGGTGGAGAATTTTGACGACTCCTACCGGATCATCGGCAGCAACCCCAACGGTATCGACACATACTTCCTGAACTTTGCCCAGGGCGTCCCGCTCGGGCCATTGCGCGTCCGGGAAGGGGAAACCGTGGTGGATGCCTACCTGGATATCGGATCGAGCCTCGGGTTTGCGGACCAGCAGGCATTCCTCGGCTTCCAGGCCGGGTTCATCGACCCGGTAGACCCGGATGACGACGGGAATACGGACTATTTTTCCAATGCGGACTACTCCACCGTCAACCAGGACTACATCCAGAGTACCAACGGGTACAACAGCAAGTTTACACTGAACTTCTCCGGCCAGTACCAGGAGAGTTTCTACCTGGGGGCTTCCCTGAACTTCCATTCCGTCCTGTACGAGCGCCTGACCTTCCTGGACGAAAGCGGTTACGACGCGGGCTCCCCCATTCAGTCGGCCACCTTCGACAGCTTCCTGCATACCGAAGGGTCCGGATTTTCCATGCAAATCGGCGCCATCGCCAGGCTGGGCGATGTAGTACGGATCGGCGGGGCATACCAGTCCCCTACCTGGTACCGCCTCACGGACGATTTCTCCCAGGCGGCCAATTCGGATTTTGCCGACAAAAACCCGAATGTCACCAATATCAACCTGGGGGTGATCAACCTCTTTGACACCTATACGATCAAAACCCCCGCCAAGGTTACAGGGAGTGTCGCCCTGGTATTCGGGCCCGAGGGGTTACTGAGTTTTGACTACGACTACCAGGATTTCTCCAACGCGGAGCTACGCCCTGCATCCGACGCCAATTTCGCCTCGGAAAACGCTTATATGGCTGAAGTACTCGGCGGGGTCTCCACCTATCGCCTGGGCGGGGAATACCGGATCGACCGGGTAAGCCTGCGCGGGGGGTACCGCTACCAGACAAGTCCGTATAAGGAGGAGGGAATCTGGGGAGACCTGGAGGCTTATTCCGGCGGTATTGGCTACAGCTGGGGGCCCAACCGGCTCGACCTCTCCTACAGCCGCAGCGAACAGGACGTCACCGAGGCGCTTTACGACGGCGGCCTGGGGGATGCTTTTATCAACCGCGTAAACAATTACGTTACCGTGGGATATACGCTGAACTTCTAAAGCACAGCTAGACGGTTTTCAGCTTAAATCCTACCGCTTCAGCGTAAAGTGGGCCCGGACCAGGTTCGCCACCAGGACCCCCTGTTCGTCCCGGCTGTATTCCAGGCGGAACCAGTAGTCGGAAGACGGGAGGGGCCGGCCGTTGAAATTGCCATCCCATCCCACACTTGTCTCGTCAATCTGCTTGAGGAGTTTTCCATACCGGTCAAAGATGAACACCACCGGTTCGGTGAGCTCTTCAATCCCGAGGATGTGCCAGGTATCGTGGATGCCGTCCGCATTCGGGGTAAAGAACTTCGGGTAGCCGATTACCAGGAATTCGGTGGGTTCGGTGGTCCCGCATCCGTTCCGGTCGTTGATGACCACCGTGTTGATCCCCGGGGGGACGTCGTTGAAAATCGGGGACTCCTGGAATGGCCCGCCGTTGATGGCGTACTCGTAATCCCCGTTCCCCGCCGGGATGATCTCAATGTTGTTGCTGTCCGACAAATCCGCGAGGATGTCCACCCGGTCCAGTTGGGGTTCCCCATAGTAGGTAATCAGGATATCGTCCGCATACACCTCCGAGGTCGTTGCGGTGACTTCCACAAAATACCGGCCGGAATCCGGGCTGGAGACCGTTAGTTCGGTTTCCCCGGGCCCCGAGGCCAGGGTCGCGTCGATCGTGCCGTCGTCGTCGTAATCCACCGACCAGACAATATCCGCAATATCCGGGCCCGCCGGGGAATTCAGGGCACTCAGCACGATATCCGGGTCGCCTTCGCAGGCGGTGATGTCCAGGCCGAGGAATTCATCCCGAAGCGTACAGTCCAGGGCCGTGTCCTGGTTGGTGTTTACCGAATTCCCGGTAAAAGTCAGCGAAAAGGGTTCGGGGTCCCCGTCAAAATTTGTGTTGTAATTGTTGATGAGCAGGTAGTAGATTTCCCCGGGTTGTACCTCGAGGAACGCGTCGTAGGTGTTCTGGCTCCCCGTCAGGTGGGGCGCGCCAACCTGCCCGTTTTCCGGGTTGATGCCCACCCCGGTAAAATTGGTGTCGTTCACCTCGTAGTTGCACCGGATGGGCTGGGCCGTGCCATTGCTGATATCCGCACAATCCACATCCGGGCCGTACAGGGCAAAATCCCATTCAGCGGTCACAGTCCCGGACGCACCCGGAAGCGCCTCGATATCAAAGCCAATCTGCCCCCCGGTACCCGCGCGGAAAACAAACCAGGACGTATTGTTCTCGATATTCGCAGAAGTATTGCTGCCTTTTTCCAGGCAACCCGATTGGCGGATGACGTCCGGGTCAAAATCGTCGATATCGCCCCCGCCGTCTGCAAACCACGTGCGCACGGTATCCGCGCAGACCGGGATGGCCGACCGGCAATCCGGTGAGTTCTGGGCGGTCACGGCCGGGACATAAAGCAGGCAGCCCAGGAGTAATACCAGGTAGTTCTTCATAGGGTTTGGGGCACGAATTTCTGTATAGTATAACTCCCGCGGGTACGATTTAGTATAGGTTTACCGAAGTTTTTGACCGTTAATCGACCAACGGACAAGGCATGGGAGCCTCAGCGTTTCAGGGCGAAATGCGCATTCAGGTACCGGGCTTCCACCCGCTGGCCGTTGGAGTCCGTGTAGGTCAGGCGGAACCAGTAGTCGGCACCGGGCAACAGGCGCCCGCGAAATGTACCGTCCCATCCGGCGGAGGTGCCGTCCATTTGTTTGAGCAGTTTCCCGTAACGGTCAAAAATGTGCACCACCGGGTCGGTGAGCGTTTCGATGCCGCGAATGTGCCAGCGGTCGTGTTGTCCGTCCCCGTTGGGGGTGAAAAATGGCAGGTAGCCCACAACCGTAATCGTCTCGGTAATCTCCCCGCAACCGAGGGCATCCCGCATCCGTACCTGATGGGATCCGGCTGGTACGCCTTCAAATACGGGACTCGACTGGAAGGGGCCGTCATTCAGGGCGTATTCAAAGTTCCCTGAGGCCTGGGTTTCCACCGTCACGCGGTTCGACGCAGACAGGTCTTCCACCAGGATATCCGAAATGCTCGGGGGGGCCGAGAGGATAACCTCCACGGTGCGCTGGGCCGTACAGATGCCCCCTCCTGAACCGGTGGAAGCGGTAAGCGTAAAGGTGCCCGCCTGGCTGACCGTACGCCCGGGGCCGGACAGGCCGTCCTGCCAGCTGTAGGCCACCCCCGGTTCCGCCTGGGACAGCCCGATGAAGGCGCTGCCGCCATTGTCGCAGATATATACCTGCTCGCCAAAATCCAGGTTCGGGGTCAACAGGACCTCCAGTTCAAATTGGGAGGAGGCGTCGTAACAATTCGGGTTTTCCAGGGAGGTCACCCGCACATAAACCGTATGGTTCCCCGGGCCCGGAGACCAGTTGTCCGGCAGGGCGGCAATCCCCGCCTGTGCATCGAAATTGCTGGCGTGATAGGTTACGCGGAACTCCCCGGGGTCCTGGGTTCCCAGGGCTTCGGCATCCCGGGCAGGCAAGTAATAAGGCGGGTCGCCGCTGCAGATCATCGCGTCGGCTACGGGTTCGGACCGGGCTGCAGGGCTGAAGCCCACCTGGACATCGCTGACTTCCTGGGAGCCGTCCGGCAGGTCGACCACGATACGGTACATGGCTGCTGCAGTTGCCGAATAGGTTGCGGATGTTTCCCCGGGTATGAGGCTGAAACCGGACCCCGAATCCGCATACCACTGGTAGCCCGTGGCAGACGAAGTCGTTCCATCCAGCAGTACCGCATCGCCTTCGCAGGCCGCTACAGGTGGCCCCAGCAGGTTACTGATGATGGAGCAGTCCAGGGCATCATACGGATGGTCCTCAAAGATCTGGCCCGAAAACTGGATGGAAAACCCGGAATTCGTATTGCTGAAATTGTTGATGAGCAGGTAGTAATCCTCCCCGGGCTGTACGTCCAGCCAGGGTTCGTACAGGAAGGTATCCGCATTTCCCGAAGGGTCTTCCCCTACCCCCATATAGACTTCGCGGTCCCGGTTGTCGAAAAAATTGCAGCGTACCGGCTCCCCGAGGCTGCCGCAATCCGAGGCGCGATACAGGGCAAAATCCCAGTCCTCGGACGGGTCAAAGGAAATGTTGAAGCCCAGTTGCCCGGCAGCCCCCGTCCGGAAACGATACCAGGCGGAATTCGATTCGATATAACCCGAGAGGGTGGGCTCCAGGCAACCCGAAGTTGCCGCGCCCCCGAAATCGTCGGTGCCATACCCGGAAGTCCCCCCGTTCACGGGGGTATTGCTGCAAATCGGAATAGCCGTCTGGCAATCCGGGGAAATCTGTGCGGTCCCCCAGGATGCCACCAACAGGAAAAGACCTGCCGCCAGGCCGGTTTGTCTGCGTCTTTTATACATGGTCGTACTTGGGCAAAATAAAAATAGGAAGGCCATTTCCTTAACACGAATTTATGTTGTGTACCCGCCCAAACACGCCATAAAGTGGCATATAATGTATATCTTTGCCAATTGTAAAGTACCCTACCGATGAAAACCGATCCAGCATTGGAAACTTCCCGGGAATCCTTTATGGAGGACCATTTTACCGGAAAAGAAGAAACCCCCTTGCGGGAAGATGCGTTCCGTTTGAGCGATGAAGAAAAGATCGACCGCATCCGCCAGAATGTGCGGGATATTTTGCTCACCCTGGGCATGGACCTGAACGACGACAGCCTCCGGGGCACCCCGGACCGTGTGGCGAAAATGTACGTAAAGGAAATCTTTGCCGGGTTGCACCCGGACCGCCGCCCCAAATCTTCGACCTTCGACAACAAATACAAGTATGGGGAGATGCTGGTGGAGAAGAATATTACGGTGTACAGCACCTGTGAACACCACCTGCTGCCAATTGTCGGCAAGGCCCATATTGCCTATATTTCCGGCGGTTCAGTGGTTGGTTTATCCAAGATGAACCGCATTGTCGACTACTACGCGAGGCGCCCTCAGGTACAGGAGCGGATGAACATCCAGATCGTCCGCGAACTGCAGCGGGTTTTGGGCACCGAAGACGTCGCATGCGTCATCGATGCCAAGCACCTCTGCGTCAATTCCCGCGGGATCCGCGACGTGGACAGCAGCACGGTGACCTCGGAATACGGGGGCCGATTCAAGGAAGAAGAATCACTCCGCCGGGAATTCCTGGAATACATCAACCTGGATACCGAATTTTAAGCCCATTCTATGGCGCTCTACACGGAACAAACCCTTAAAGTCCACAATTCCCTTACCGGGACCAAGGAAACCTTCACCCCCATCCACGAAGGCCACGTAGGCATGTACGTCTGCGGGCCGACCGTTTACAGCAACGTCCACCTGGGGAACTGCCGGACCTTCATGTCCTTTGACCTGATTTTCAGGTACCTCAGGCACCTGGGCTATAAAGTCCGGTTCGTGCGCAACATTACGGATGCGGGCCACCTGGAGGACGATGCCGACCAGGGGGAAGACAAGATCGCCAAGAAGGCGCGGCTCGAGAAAATCGAGCCCATGGAGGTGGTGCAGCGCTATACGGTGGATTTCCACAACATCCTGCAGCGCTTCAACCTGCTCCCCCCGAGTATCGAACCCACGGCTACAGGCCATATTGTGGAGCAGATCGAGATCATCAAGGTGATTATGGACCGGGGATACGCCTATGAGAAGAACGGCTCGGTGTACTTCGACGTAAAACGGTTCAACCAGGATTACGAGTACGGCAAGCTGAGCGGCAGGAAGCTGGAGGACATGATTGCGAATACCCGCGAACTGACCGCCCAGGACGAAAAACGGAACCCGCAGGATTTTGCCTTGTGGAAAAAGGCCGAGCCCCAGCACATCATGCGCTGGCCTTCTCCCTGGGGGGAAGGATTCCCGGGCTGGCACCTGGAATGCACCGTAATGAGCACCAAGTACCTGGGGGATACTTTTGATATCCACGGGGGTGGCATGGACCTGAAATTCCCGCACCACGAATGCGAGATTGCCCAGGCCGAGGCGGGGAACGACCAGTCGCCCGTCCGCTACTGGCTGCATGCCAACATGCTTACCCTGAATGGCAAGAAAATGGCCAAATCCACCGGGAACAACTTGCTCCCGGGGGAGATTTTCAGCGGGGAAAACGACATCCTGAGCAAGCCGTTTGCGCCAACGGTGGTCCGCTTCTTTATGATGCAGGCCCACTACACAAGCATCCTGGATTTGAGCGACGAGGCCCTGCTCGCGGCAGAAAAGGGATACAACCGCCTGATGGAAGCCATGGAACAGCTCCCCGGCCTGCCCACCGGCAAGACGTCCGATTTCGATGTGGCTGCGTGGCGGCAACGCTGCTATGACGCGATGAATGACGATTTCAACAGCCCGGTACTGATTGCCCAGCTGTTCGAAGCCGTCAAGACCATCAATCTGGTCCGGGACGGGAAACAATCGCTTTCCCCGGCCGACCGGGATACGCTGCAGGAAACCATGGAAGGCTTTGCCTTTGAGGTGCTCGGGTTGGAACCTGGACGGAGCCAAACCCAGGAAACCGAGAAACTGGAAGGTGTAATGAAGCTGGTCATCGACCTTCGGAACCAGGCCCGGGCGAACAAGGATTACCATACTTCCGACCAGATCCGGGACACCCTTTCGGAACTCGGAATCCAACTCAAGGACGGCAAGGAAGGGACGACCTTTACCCTCTAACCCCCAAAAAGCGGTTATGAAAAACAAACTCGCCTTGCCGCTTATCTGGCTGGTGCGCGGGTACCAGCGCTATGTTTCCCCCCTGACCCCGCCGAGTTGCCGCTACAGCCCTACCTGTTCCCAATATACCCTGGAGGCGCTGAAGAAACACGGGGTGTTCAAAGGGGGCTGGCTGGCGTTGAAGCGGATTGCTTCTTGTCATCCATGGGGCGGTTCCGGCTACGACCCGGTGCCCTGATCCCAAACTGCAACCACAGGCCAGCGCGCCAGCTCGCCCACAGCTCAAAAGGTCCACTGGACCTTTTCATTCCGCTGTGACGGGGGAGGTTCCGGCTACGACCCGGTGCCCTGATCCCAAACTGCGACCACAGGCCAGCGCGCCAGCTCGCCCACAGCTCAAAAGGTCCCACGGACCTTTTTGACTCGCTGTGTCGGGGGGGAATTTGTATCTTAGACGGCAAATTACCGCTATGTTTCTACTAGGTTTCACCTGGAATCCGGACGATACGCTGTTCAAGCTCGGGGTGTTGCAGATCAAATACTATAACCTCCTTTGGATTATCGCCTTCGCCGTCGGGTGGTACCTGATGAAGCAGATCTTTCAGCGCGAAGGCCGTTCCCGGGAGCAGCTGGATGCCCTTTTTATCTATGCCGTACTGGCCACCATGCTGGGTGCGCGCCTCGGGCATGTGTTTTTCTACGACTGGGATTACTACAGCAGCCACCTGGTAGAGATATTGCTTCCCATCCGCGAACAGGCCGGGAGCAGCCTCTTTGGAATTATCAACGGGTATGAGTTTACCGGCTTTACCGGTTTGGCCAGCCACGGGGCCGCTATCGGAGTAATTATCGGGATGTACCTCTTTACGAGGAAGTACAGTTCCTTCAACATGCTCTGGGTCCTGGACCGGATTGTCATCCCCGTCTCCCTGGGGGCCTTCCTGGTTCGCCTGGGAAATTTTTTCAACTCCGAAATAAACGGCAAAATCACGGATGCCTCCTTTTTCCTGGCAACCCGTTTCGTCCGGGATTCGGACGACATGCCGGCGGGCCAGGCCATGCACATTACCGGGGAACGCACCCCGGAGGCCGCCTACCGGGCCCTGACAGACGACCCGCAATTTGCGGAACACCTCCAGGCCATCCCCTTCCGGCACCCGGCCCAGTTGTACGAGGGCCTGTTGTATATCGGCGTTTTTGCGATCCTTTACTGGCTCTACTGGAAGACCTCCAAGGCCGCTCGTCCCGGGTACCTTTTTGGCCTGTTCCTCGTATTGCTGTGGAGCATCCGGTTTGTCGTGGAATTCGTTAAGAAGAGCCAGGGCGGGTTTGAAGATACCCTGGGATATCTCTCCACCGGCCAGTGGCTCAGCATCCCCTTTGTCCTGTTGGGCCTGTATTTTATGTTTCGGCCCACTAAGCCTGCAAGCCATGCCTGATCACCAAGCAACCGCGATTCGCCGTATTTTCAGCCGGCTGACGGCAGCCCTGTGCCTTGCTGCCTTTTGCTGCCTGTCCGGGTGCCGCGATGCCGAAAAGCCCGCGCTCAAAACCGAAGAGGTCCGCTTTACAAAAGAAGGGATCCTGGAAATCCTGTCGGCCGAATCGGATTCCGTCCTGGCCGTATTGGAGATTGAAATTGCAGATACGGAATACGAGACCCAGACCGGGTTGATGTACCGGAAGGAAATGAAGGATAACCGGGGGATGCTGTTCCTTTTCGACGCAGAGGAACAACACGCATTTTACATGAAAAACACGCTGATCCCACTGGATATTATCTTTATCGGTTCGAATCGGGAAATTGCCACCATCCGGCGGAACGCCCAACCCCTGGACGAAGGCAGTATACCCTCCGGGGTCCCCGTCCAGTATGTCCTGGAGGTCAATGCCGGGCTCAGTGAACAATGGGGCCTGGAACCCGGCGACCGGATTCGTTGGGAAAGGACCGATTAGCAGATGGCTGAGCATACCGTCATATTCACGGATAATCATTCGGACAAGTACGCATTCTCGGAGTCGCTGCTGCAGGGCAATCCGCCGGAGGCCCTCAGTGGGCTGCGGAGCCTGAGTGGGGCATTGTTTTCGAATGCGCGGATTGCAGACTTTATTGAGGAAGAAGCCCGGCACCAGCGTTCGGACCTCCAGCCGCAGCCCGATCGGGAGTTGCGCACCTACTCCAGCGGGGAGCGCAAAAAAGCCCTCCTGGCCTACCTGCTGCAACAACAGCCCGATTTCCTGATCCTGGACGACCCCTTCGACAACCTGGACCGGGAATACCGGGAATCGCTGTCGGGGCAACTTGAAGAACTCGCGCGTAGGACCCTGTTGATCCAATTGGCAAGCCGTCCTTCGGATGTGCTCCCCTGTATGGTCCACCGGGCATTTCTCGAGGGGCAGAACCTGGTGGGATTCCCCACCTACGAACCCGAAATCCCGTCGGGGCCCCGGATTACCGGTTCCATCCCGCCCCCGCCCGGGCCGCTGTCCGAACTTCCCGAAACGCTCGTGGATTTCCGCGACGTATCCGTAGCCTACAGCGGGCGAACCATCGTGAGAAATATTGACTGGCGGATCCGGCGGGGCGAATTCTGGGAACTCCGGGGGCCAAACGGAAGCGGGAAAACCACCTTGATTTCGCTGATTACCGGCGATAATCCAAAAGCATACGGACAGGAGCTCTACCTCTTTGGCACCAGAAAAGGCAGCGGGGAAAGCGTCTGGGACATCAAAGAACACATCGGGTATTTTACCCCGGCCATGGCCGACCGGTTTCGCGGATACCACAGCGTTGAAAACATGCTCATTTCCGGGTTAACCGACTCAGTAGGCCTCTACCAGCAACCGGGGGACCTCCAGCTTTCTCTCGCCCGGCAGTGGATTGGTCTGCTCGGGATGGAACAGGAGCGGGATGTGCTGTTCCGAGATCTCACGGAAGGGCAGCAACGCCTGGTTTTTTGTGCCAGGGCGATGATCAAGCACCCGCCCCTGTTGATCCTCGATGAGCCTACCGCTGCCCTGGACGAGCCATCGGCCTTCTTGGTTGTGTCGCTGATCCGTAAAATGGCGGCGGAAAGCCGTACGGCCGTTGTCTTTGTTTCCCATCGGTCAGAACCCGGGCTGCATCCGGAAAAAACGCTTTTCCTTGAAAGCGGACAAGGCGGATCCCGGGGTCGCATCGCCTGAGCGGCTCCCCCAAATTAATTTTTCGTAACTTATTGAGGCTTTCCGTAATACGGGCAGCATTGCAACCATCGCCGGAACTGGCGGTTTTCCAGCTGCACGAATCAATTACCTCCTTTAATATGCCCACAACGCTCGTTTTTAAAGAGACCCGGGACTATCTCGAAATCACCCTGAAAAATCCACGGAAAAAGGGGACGGAGGTAGATACCTTTGCCGATATGTGGAGGGAATTCGCTCTTCAGTGCCGGGCTACCGACCAGGTACGCGTGATGGCCCGGATACAACTCCGCCAGAAACAATCGGTGGAATCCGCCTATCAGATTGCCCGCGCGGCCATTAAGGGCAGCTGGCAACGGGAGTACAAGCTCGCCCTGGTAGCGCGGTTGGAAGACCACTTCTACCTGACGCTGCTCAGGGACTTTATGGTCCACGAAGGCTTTGAGGTAGATTTGTTTACAAGCCGGCGGGCAGCCCGAAGGTGGCTCTTGTCCGAATAAAAAAATCGCTGCCCTCGGGCAGCGATTTTTTCAATTGATGCATCGGGTGCCGTTTCCGGCAGCCGCGGGATGCTTACTTTTTGCCTGCAGAGATTTTCCTTGACAGGGAATCGAACATGATAGGCGTTGCGATAAAGAGGGACGAATAGGTACCCACAATCACCCCGACAATCATCGCAAACATAAAGCCTCGCAGCGTCTCCCCTCCAAAAATAAAGATAGACAGGAGAACGACCAGGGTCGTGAGCGAGGTATTCAGCGTACGGCTCAGCGTACTGTTCAGGGCCATGTTCGTATTTTCCCCGGCACGCCAGCCGCGTTCGGCAATGATCTCCCGAATCCGGTCAAAGACTACCACTGTATCGTTCAGGGAATAACCGATAACCGTCAGGATGGCGGCGATAAAAGCCTGGTCGATTTCCATGCTGAAGGGCATCAGCGAGCTGGTGACCGAGAATACCCCCAGCACGATCAGCACGTCGTGGAAAACGGCTGCCACGGCGCCCAGCGAGAACTGCCAGCGCCGGAAACGCAACAGGATATAGAGGAAGACAACCGCCAGGGAGCCAATGACCGCCCATACAGCATTCTTCTTGATATCGTCGGCAATAGTCGGCCCGACTTTCCGGTACTTCATCACCCCGACATCCTCATTCGTCCCCCCGGGAACAAAATCTTCATAGGTGGTGCCGTCCGGCAGGTATTTCTGGAGGGAGTTAAACAGGATCCCCAGGATTTCCTCGTCCACCTCGGTGCCCTGCACATCCACCTTGTACTTTGTGGTCACCATGATCTGGTTGGCATCCCCAAAGGTCTTGGCACTGGCACTCCCCAGGGCGTCGGTCAATTCCCCGGAGATTTCAACCGGGTTCACTGCGTCCACAAAGCGGATCTGGTAGTTCCGCCCCCCGACAAAATCCACCCCCTGGTCAAGCCCCTTGGTAAACAGGGAAGCCAGCCCGGCAATCAGCAGAACGCCGGATACCACGTAGGCGATTTTCCGCTTGGAGAGGAAGTCGATGTTCATATTCTGGAACAGGCCGCGGGTAATCCCGGTTGCAAAATCGAGTTTCCGGCCGCGGCGGTTCAGGTAAGCGTCAATAAGCAGACGCGTTACAAAAATGGCCGTGAACAGGGAGGTCAGGATACCGATGATCAGCGTGGTGGCAAAGCCCTTGATAGGACCTGAGCCGAAAACCAGCAGGATCAGGGCGGTGAGCCCGGTGGTGATATTGGCGTCCAGGATAGAGGAAAGAGCGTTGTCAAAACCGTCCGAAACAGCCTGCGCCATCCCCTTGCCTTTTTGCAGTTCCTCCTTGATACGTTCAAATATCAGCACGTTCGCATCCACGGACATACCGATGGTCAATACAATACCGGCAATCCCCGGCAGCGTCAGTACGGCGCCCAGGCTGGCGAGCACCCCGAATATCAGCACGATGTTGAACACCAGGGCGATGTCCGAGAACAACCCGGCCCTGCCGTAATAGAAGATCATCCAGATCAATACAAAGATCATCGCGATCACAAAGGAGGTAAACCCGCTGTCAATGGCTTCCTGCCCCAGGGAGGGCCCGACCACAAACGAGTCGATGATTTCCGCCTCGGCGGGGAGTTTCCCGGCCCGCAGTACGTTGGCAATATCCTTGGTCTCTGTCACGGTAAATGTGCCCGTGATTTCAGAGCTACCCCCGGGAATCCCGCCTTTTTGGGAAACCCCGGGCGCGGTGTACACCCGGTTGTCCAGCACGATGGCAATCCCCGTATTATTCAGGTTGGCTTCGTTGGTGAGTTCCTGCCACTCACGGGCCCCGCGGACGTTCATGTCCATCCCCACAGCCGGCCGGTTGTACTGGTCAAACTGGTCGCGGGCATCGCTGACCACGTCCCCGCTCATGCGCGGCACCCCGTCCCGGTTCGATTTCAGGGCGTACAGGGCTGCTACTTCGGTGCCCTGGGACGGGCGTTCCCACATAAATTTCGTAAACTGGACCTGGGGCGGCAAAAGCCGGCGGATGCGGGGCATGCGCAGCCAGGATCCGATTTCGGCCGTATCCTGGATGGCCGCCAGGCCGATGGCATAGCCCGGGCCGTTGAGTTGCAGCTTTTCGAAAAGCGGGTTGCGCTCGGTGGCGAGGTCCAGGGAGTCCTGGGCAACGTCCGAAAGCAGCGAGTCGATTTCGCTGGCTTCTTCCATGGGTTCCGGCGTATCCGCCTCCACGATGGATTTGAGCTCTTCGTTGGCCTGGATAAAGAAGTTGATCAGGTGCTGGTTGCCCGGTTCGTAGGTTTCCCAAAACTCGAGCTGGGCCGTACTCGAGAGCAGGTCCTGCGCACGGGCGATATCCCGGGCCCCCGGGAGTTCCACCAGGATCCTGCCGGAATTCCCCTCCCGCTGGATATTGGGCTGGGTGACGCCGAAACCGTCAATACGTTCCCGGAGCACTTCAAACGCGGAAACAACCGCTTCATCCACCTTCCGCCGGATGATGGGCTTAACCTCCTCGTCGCTCATCTCAAAATTGATCTCGTCGCTCAGCCCCTTGTTGGCAAAAATATCCGGGGAGGCCAGCTTGGTGTCGCCTTTCACGGCGTCAAAGGCATCGAAGAACAATTCGAGGTACGTTTCATCGCTGTTGCGGGATGCAGCATCCGCATCTGCAAGGGCCTTGTTGAAGGCCGGGTTCTTGGTGTTGTTTGCCAGGCCGGAGAGGATATCCCGCACGGAGATCTGCAGCGTTACGTTGATACCCCCCTTCAGGTCGAGGCCTTTGTTGAGCTCTTTCTTCTTAGCATCCTCATAGGACGTAAAGCCGAGGATCGGGTTTTTGGCCACCGAGTCCAGGTATCTGGCTTCTGCCTGTTCCCGCTTGGCGACATAGTCTTCCTCATCGGTCGAAACCGCAGCCGCCGCATGGGCTTCCGCGTCGGATTCGATCTTAGAGGTAATGAAGGTGTAGGATAACTGGTAGACACTCACCAGCCCGAACAGCAAAGCAAAAAGCTTTATAAGTCCTTTATTATTCATGAGTTAAATGCTTATCTGAAATAATTACGGTGCTGCAAACAGCGTGCAAATATATTACTTCCCCTAGGAACTGCCAATAAAATCAGTGCTTTTGTAACGGCCCTCAAGGCGCTGGGAATGTGGGTTTCCCGCATGGGTGGCACCATGAAAAAAGGCATGCCCTCAGCGCGCATGCCTTTTGAAGTTCCCTTGCCGGCAACCAAGCGGCAGTCCGTATTTATCCAGGTTAAACCACCCGGGGGACCGGCCGGGGCCGGGACAATCGTTTACACGTCCAGCAGGGCGTTGGTCTTGGATACCCCTTCCGCACTCTGGGCCATTTTGGCTTTTTCGGCCTCGCTCAATTCAATTTTGACGATTTCCTCGATGCCGTTGCGCCCCAAAAGCACGGGGACGCCGATACAGAGGTCGTCCAGGCCGTATTCCCCCTGCAACAGGGCGGAACAGGGGAACATTTTCTTCTGGTCGCAGGCGATGGCCTGTACCAGGGCAGAGACGGCAGCCCCCGGGGCATACCAGGCGCTGGTGCCCAGGAGTTTGGTCAGGGTGGCCCCGCCTACCTTTGTGTCTTCGGCCACCTGCGCCAGCCGCTCCTCGGAAAGGAATTCGGAAACCTTAATGCTGTTCCGCGTCGCATGGCTGGTGAGGGGCACCATGCCTGTATCGCTGTGCCCCCCGATCACCATCCCGTCAACATCAGAAATCGGGGCGTCCAGGGCTTCGGCCAGGCGGTATTTAAACCGGGCGCTGTCCAGGGCACCGCCCATCCCGATAATCCGGTGGCGCGGGAGGTCGGTGGATTTATGTACCAGGTAGGTCATCGTATCCATGGGGTTGGAAACCACAATGACGATGGCTTCCGGGGAATGTTCCAGCAGGCTGGCGGAAACTGTCTTTACGATGCCCGCGTTGATGCCGATAAGCTCTTCACGGGTCATGCCCGGTTTGCGGGGGATGCCCGAGGTGATCACCACAATATCGCTTCCGGCCGTTTTCTTGTAGTCGTTTGTAGAACCGACGATGCGCGTGTCAAAACCGTTCAGGGATGCACACTGCATGAGGTCCATCGCCTTGCCCTCGGCAACTCCTTCCTTGATATCCAGCAACACCACTTCCGAGGCGAAATCCTTAATGGCAATATACTCTGCGCAGCTGGCTCCTACGGCTCCTGCACCCACAATGGTAACTTTCATAATACTCTATTTATAGTTGATTTTCAGCCTGCCAAAAATAGGGAAAAATAGCCGAATATCCGAGGATTCCGGGGCGATGTGGAGCCCCGGCGGAGCGGATGCCGAATCCGGGCCGGATGTTAAGGTTTTGGGCCGTTCATCGAATTACATGGCCCCGGGAACGTCGTTGGTCGAAAAAAAACAATACGCGAGGCTTCGCCCCGTTGCAAGTATACCCCAAATCTCAATTGAGCTGAACCATGAGACGTAAAGTTCCCTTTTTCCTGCTCTTAATTTGTACCCTGACCCTGACCGCCTGTTCCGAGGTGGAAACCAACAATGACCCGGTAATCGGGATCTGGAGCCGTGCCGATTTTGCGGAGGCCCCGGAGGGCCGCATTTCCGTTAGGGAAGAGTGGATATTCAACGATGCCTACCTGGGGCGTTACCACCGGTACGAGGGCAATGTCCTTACGGTAAAAACGGATTTCGGGTGGGAAAAAGAAGGGGCGGTCTACCAAATTGAATATCCGGGTCTGGACCGGGAGGCAGACCGGGTGACCCTGAAACAAAACCCGGACAGCGAGTTGCTCCTCGACCTGCAGGGCGAGGTGCTGGCACAGCGGGAATAGCCCGCTTCAAACAAGCCCATTTCTTACCATTTCTATATGAAAACAGCCCCGGCCTAACAAGGCGGGGCTGTTTCGCTTTGCGGGATTGCGGGCCTCCTACCGGAACCCGAAATTGATGCCTGCGCTCAACAGGTTGAACTCGGCCAGGGTATAGTCCACGTGCAGGCGGAAGAACCCTAGCTTTAGTTTGGTTCCCAGCGTCGCCGTGGCGCCGCTGGCTTGCTTGTTGATCGAGAACGGATCCTCATAGGTTGTCTGAAACGGGCCGGAGGTAACCGTATACGTCCCGAGCACATCGGTATCCGATTTCCCGGTTACGTAGCCGAGCCCCCCGTAGAAGTTAATCACCGGCAGGCGCGTGGCGGCCATCGCCTGGAAGCTCCAACCGCTGATGCGCGTATCGATCCGCTGGTTTTCCCCATCGATGAAATTCGTGTCCGTAAAATCGTAGCTGCCGTTGAGTTGGGTAAAGCCGATAAACCCGGAAATAGACACGGGAAACAACCGATTGGCCGGTATGTGGCTTGTAAACTCGTGGAGCAGCCCGAACCCGAATAGGCTCACAGCCACGTCGTCTGTCTGGATTTTAGGCAAAAAACGGGCTTTTACCTCGGTGCCTTTAACGAGGCCTACCCCTGCCTGGATATAAGCGGCGGGCAGAAAATTGATATTTTCAGAAGCCAGGCCCGATGGAAGCTCAAAGCTTTCCGAGAAGAACCCGTTCTCATCTTCAACCACCACGCGGACACCTTCGATGTCCCCCAGGGCGGTTGCCACGGATTTGGAGGTGCTGCCGTCTTCAAAACGCAGGTTTTCGTAATCCGCCGTATTGAGGACAAAACTCTTTTTCTCCTCCTTGTTCTTGAATCCGGCCATCGACCCCACAATGGAGATCTCGAAACCGCCGAGCGGTTTGGCGGTAGCCGTGCTTAGCCAGGAACCGGACAAGCTGAATATCGTACCTTCTGAAACCGGTGAAAGATAGTCATTGGTAAACCGTTCCGCATCGTTCAGGCCTGCTGCCAGCAGGTCGTTTACATTCGATTGTGCAGCGGCAAATCCCCCGGCGAGCAGGAAACTTGCAACCAGTAGCGTCTTTTTCATTTGTAGGAATTTGCCTCTAAACTAAAAAACCCCGGCTGGAGGGCCGGGGTTTTTGTTGTGAAATCGGGATTCTTATACGTCAATGTTCGCATAAACGGCGTTTCGCTCGATAAATTCGCGCCTCGGAGGGACTTCATCCCCCATGAGCATTGAAAAAATCCGGTCCGATTCGGTGGCATTGTCGATGGTCACCTGCCGCAGCGTGCGGAACTCCGGGTTCATGGTGGTATCCCAGAGCTGTTCGGCGTTCATTTCCCCAAGACCCTTATACCGCTGGATCCCCGGGCTGCCGCTGCTCGTACTGAGTTCTTCCACGATCGCATCCCGTTCCTTATCGTTCCAGGCGTACCGCTTTTTACTCCCCTTCTTGACCAGGTAAAGGGGCGGTGTGGCGATGTAGACGTGTCCGCCTTCGATCAACTCCCGCATGTACCGGAAGAAGAACGTCAGGATTAACGTCTCGATATGGCTCCCGTCCACATCCGCATCACACATGATGATCACCTTGTGGTAGCGGAGTTTGTCGAGGTTCAGCGCCTTGCTGTCCTCCTCGGTACCGATGGTAACCCCCAGGGCCGTGTAGATATTTTTAATTTCTTCGTTTTCGAAGACCTTGTGCTGCATGGCCTTTTCCACGTTCAGGATCTTCCCCCGGAGCGGCAGGATGGCCTGGGTATTCCGGTCGCGCCCCATTTTGGCCGTACCGCCGGCCGAATCCCCCTCCACGAGGAAGATTTCGCAGCGTTCCGGGTCCTGGTCGGAACAGTCCGCCAGCTTGCCCGGGAGCCCGCCACCGCTCATCGGGTTCTTCCGCTGGACCATTTCCCGGGCCTTGGCGGCAGCATGCCGTGCCTGGGCTGCGAGGATTACCTTCTGGACGACGGTCTTGGCATCGTCCGGGTGCTCCTCCAGGTAATTGGTCAGCATCTCGGATACCGCCTGGCTGACGGCCGCGGAAACCTCCCGGTTCCCCAACTTGGTCTTGGTCTGGCCTTCAAACTGCGGTTCGGCCACTTTTACCGAGACAATAGCCGTAAGCCCCTCCCGGAAATCGTCCCCGGCTACCTCAAACTTCAGTTTGTCCAGCATGCCGGAAGCATCCGCATATTTCTTCAGGGTGGTTGTCAGGCCCCGGCGAAAACCGGAGAGGTGGGTCCCCCCTTCGTGCGTATTGATATTGTTTACATAGGAGTGCAGGTTCTCGGTATAGGAGGTGTTGTAGACCATGGCCACCTCAACCGGGATATCGTTTTTCTCGCCTTCCATGGAGATGACGTCTGCGATCAGCGGCTCCCGGTTCCCGTCCAGGAAGCGGATAAATTCCTTGAGCCCCTCCTCGGAGTAGAACCTCTCGGATAGGTACTCCCCCTTTTCCTTAACGCGCCGATCGGTAATGGTGATGGCAACGCCCTTGTTCAGATAGGCGAGTTCCCGCATCCGATTGGAAAGCGTATCGTAGCTGAACTCTATGGTCTGCTGAAAGATTTCCGGGTCCGGGTGGAAGGTGACGATGGTCCCGTTAAGATCGGAAGTCCCGGTGCTCTTAACCGGGTAGAGCGTCCGGCCGCGTTCGTACTCCTGCTCCCAAATCTTGCCTTCCCGGTAAACGGTGGCTTTCAGGTGTTTCGACAGGGCATTCACCACGGAAACCCCTACCCCGTGCAAACCGCCCGAAACTTTGTAGGAATCCTTGTCGAACTTCCCGCCGGCACCGATTTTGGTCATCACCACTTCCAGGGCGGAAACCCCCTCTTTCTTATGCAGGTCTACCGGGATCCCCCGGCCGTTGTCCTCAACGGTTATCGAATTGTCCTCATTGATCGTCACGGAGATCGTATCGCAGTGCCCCCCCATGGCTTCGTCAATGGAATTATCCACTACTTCGTAAACCAGGTGGTGCAGCCCGCGCACCCCGATATCGCCGATATACATCGACGGACGCATCCGCACGTGTTCAATGCCTTCAAGCGCCTGGATACTGTCTGCCGAGTAACTTTTTCCTTTTACTTCTTCGCTCATTCGTTTACAGGTTGTTTTTCTGCAATTTTGCAATCTCACAAATATACGAAATACCCCTGCAAACAGGCCGGTTCCGGCAGATGGAACCCACCCGAGTTATCAACAATTCCTGTGGACAAAAACGCGACCCGGAGAGCTACTTTTCATAGGCGTCCGCGTGGACCCTGGCAACGGCCCGGCCGGAAGGGTCGTTCATGTTGCGGAACGCCTCGTCCCATTCCAGCGCAATCCGCGTACTGCAGGCTACAGAAGGCTCCTGAGGCACGCTTTCCGCGGCCGCATCGCTCGGGAAATGCGATTCAAAGATGCTCCGGTAATAATACTCCTCCTTGGAGGTCGGGGTCTGAATCGGGAATCGGAAATGGGCATTGGCCAATTGTTCGTCGCTGACAGCCTCCGCGACCACTTCCTTAAGCGTATCGATCCAGCTGTAGCCCACCCCATCCGAGAACTGCTCCTTTTGCCGCCAGGCCACGCTTTCGGGCAGGTAGTCTTCAAAGGCCTTGCGCACCACCCACTTTTCCATTCGCTCCGGGGTGATCATTTTATCCCGCGGATTCAGGCGCATGGCCACATCCATAAACTCCTTGTCGAGGAAGGGCACGCGCCCCTCGATCCCCCAGGCCGCCAGGGATTTGTTGGCGCGCAGGCAATCGTACATGTGGAGCTTGTCGAGTTTCCGGACGGTTTCCTCGTGGAAATCCCGCGGCCCGGGAGCCTTGTGGAAGTACAGGTATCCGCCAAATAGCTCGTCGGCCCCTTCGCCCGACAACACCATCTTGATCCCCATCGATTTGATCACCCGGGCCATCAGGTACATAGGCGTGGATGCCCGTACCGTGGTGATGTCGTAAGTCTCCAGGTGGTAAATCACGTCCCGCACGGCGTCCAGCCCTTCCTGTATGGTAAATTTTATCTCGTGGTGGACCGTCCCGATATGGTCGGCCACTTTGCGGGCAGCCGCCAGGTCCGGGGAGCCTTCCAGCCCGACGGAGAAGGAGTGCAGCTGCGGCCACCAGGCATCGGCCTGGTCGCCGGACTCCACCCGCTTCTGGGCATATTTCTTTGCGATAGCCGAGGTAACCGAGGAGTCCAGGCCTCCTGAAAGCAGCACCCCGTAGGGTACGTCGGACATCAGCTGCCGGTGGACCGCGTCCTCCAGTGCCTTGCGCAGGGCAGCGATATCCGTGGGGTTATCCTCTACCGCGTCATACTCCATCCAATCGCGGCTGTACCAGCGCTGAAACCCTTCCTGGTCGCTCAGCATGTAGTGGCCGGGCGGAAATAGCTCAATGCGCGTACAGGTACCCTCCAGCGCCTTTAGTTCAGAGGCCACATAAAAGGTGCCGTGCCGGTCCCAGCCAATATACAGCGGGATAATACCCATATGGTCCCGGGCGATGAAATACCGGTCCGCCTGGCTGTCGTAGAGGGCAAAGCCAAAAATCCCGTTGAGTTCATCCAGGAAGGCCGGGCCCTGCTCCTGGTAAAGGGCCAGGATAACCTCGCAATCGGATTCGGTGCGGAAGTCGTAGGTCCCTTCAAAGCGTTTGCGCAGGGATTGGTGGTTGTAGATTTCTCCGTTTGCAGCCAGGACCAGGTTGCCGTCCGGGCTGTAAAGCGGTTGTTTCCCGGATGCCGGGTCTACGATGGCCAGGCGCTCATGGGCCAGGATGGCCGTATCCGACATGTGGATGCCATTCCAGTCCGGCCCCCTGTGTCTCAGGACCCGGGACATTTCCAGCATCTGGGGCCGTAAATCCTCGGCCGGTTGTTTCAAATCGAAGGCACATACAATTCCGCACATGGTGATAGAGTTTTATTGTGGAAGCAAAATTGAGTGATTTATTTCTATTTATAAATAATACTTGTGTTTTTTATTATATAATGTAGTTTTAAAACAACTATTTGTTCTGATGTGAAGCTTCCCCCCGGGAAAATCAGTCGGAATCAGTAAATGTGTAAGAAAAGGAAATTTTAACGACACTTTAGAAGAAAAGCGGGTAAAAAGCCCCTAATTTTAACACACTCATTTAAATACGATCAACATGAAACGAATACTTACTCTTTTCGCCGTGGTTCTCGCCATGGTTACCACTACCAATTTGCAGGCCCAGGAATTCCCGGGGCTCGATAAAAGCCCGATGGATATCGCCCTGTATCCGGGCAGGGAACCCGGCAAGGTGGTTCGCGTTATCTACAGCCGCCCCCAACTCAAAGGCCGTGCCCTGGCCGATCTCGCTCCGGCGGGCAAGGTATGGCGCACCGGGGCCAATGAAAATACGGAAATCACTTTCTACCAGGATGTGAATTTTGGCGGAAAGGATATTTCCGCAGGGACCTATTCGCTCTTCACGATCCCGGGGGAGCGTACCTGGACGGTTATCCTGAACAAAAACCTCAACCAATGGGGGGCCTACACCTATGATGAAGCTGCCGACGTGGCGCGGATCGAAGTTCCCGCCGCCTCGGATGCCAACTCCCTGGAACCTTTTTCCATTGCCTTCAAGGAAGCGGAAGACGGGGTGCATATGGTTATGGGCTGGGACAAGACCCGCGTGGCTGTACCGATCACCATGTAAGAAATTCGTTTGCAATCCCGGTTCAGGGGGTTGCATCGAACGCAAAAAACCGGCCCCGTATGGAGGCCGGTTTTTTTATTTCTTATGGCCGCATGCGGCAACCGGGTCAATACACTTTTCGGCCGTCGACAAAGGTGTTGATCACTTCGATGTCCTTCAGTTCCTCCGGAGGCACCTCCATCAGATCGCCGTTGAGGATTACAAAGTCTGCGCGTTTCCCGACTTCGATACTGCCTTTCTCATCTTCCTCAAAATTCGAATAGGCCGCCCAGCGCGTCATCCCTTTCAGGGCTTGCTCCCGGGTGAGCGCATCCGCCATTTGGAAACCGCCCTGCGGATACCCGTCGGAATCCTTCCGCGTAACGGCGGCGTAAAAGGTCAGCATCGGGTTCACCCGTTCCACCGGGAAATCCGTTCCAAGGGCCACCCGGCCGGATGCCTCCAGCAATTGCCGAAAGGCATAAGCGCCTTTCATGCGCTCGGGGCCCACCCGGTCTTCGGCCCAGTACATGTCGCTTGTGGCATGTGTCGGTTGCACGGACGGGAGGATTTTTTCACTAAAGAGGGCGATATCGGCCGTATCGACGATCTGCGCGTGTTCCACTTTCCAGCGCGGATCCGCCACGGTGTCCAGCGCATTCCGATAGGCTCTCAATACAGCGATATTGGCAGAATCCCCGATAGCGTGCGTATTCATCTGAAAACCTGCGGCGGCAATCCGCTCTGCCAGCGAACCGAGTTCCCCCGCCGGGGTGATCATGGCGCCGAAATGCCCGGGCTGGTCCGAATACGGCGCCTTCATGGCCGCGCCCCGGGAACCCAGGGCCCCGTCCCCGTACACCTTTACCGAGCGAACATTGAGTTTCGGGGTTTTATACACACCACGCTCCAGGTAGTAATCCAGGTTTTCCGGGGTGTTGCTGATCATCGCATACACGCGGATGTCCAGGGCACCTTTCCGCTGCAGGCTGTCGATCAATTCAATGGCATATCGGCTGAGGCCTGCGTCGTTTACCGTGGTCAGGCCGTTGCTAAAACAAATCTCCTGGGCCTCTTCCAGGGCGCGAATCAGGGCATCCCGGCCCGGTGCCGGCCATTGCTCGTACACCAGCTGCATCGGGCTGTCCACCAGTACCCCGGTAGGCTCCCCGTCCTTTAGGATTACTTCACCCCCCGGTACCTGCGTATTTCCTGTAATGCCGGCCAAATCCAGGGCTTGCTGGTTGACCAGCAGGGCATGTCCGTCAATGCGTACCAGGGCAACGGGGATGTCCGGGAAAAGGGAGTCCAGGGCCGTTTTGTCCGGGAATTCCTTAACCTCCCAGTCGTTCTGGTCCCATCCACGGCCCATCAGGTATTCAGGTTGATGGGCCTGGTAGGCCGCCTGCAGGCTGTCCAGGATCTGCTCAAAACTCGTCGTCCCCACCAAATCGACGTTTTCCTGGTTCAAGCCCAGGTTCAGGAAATGGCAATGGGCATCGATAAGGCCCGGTACAATCGTTTTTCCGCCCGCATTGAGCATCCAGGGGGCTACAAATGCGCCCCGGATGGAGTCCGTACTGCCGACCCCCACAAACCGACCGTTCCTGATGGCGAATGCCTCCGCCTTTGAAAACTCCCCATCCACGGTATAGGCATTTGCATTGAATACGATCAGGTCTGCTTCCTGCTGGCGGGGCTGGCAACTCCCCAACAGCAAAATCAGCGCAAGAAGCATCCCGGTTCCCGGGGTTTGGTTGCGAAGGAATTGGACAATCAGGGATTGAACCGGCAGGGATTGAACCAGCAGGGAAATGCGGGACATATGGAAACGGGGTTTTGCAATCATCGGGTAATGGGAATCTTTCAGTTCAAGGAATGCATCGGTCACTGACAGCATCTCTTCGGCAGGCGCGGGCGGCGCGTCCCAAATATACTTAATTCTGTCGTGCCTGAACCGGGTCCTCCGAACGGATCAGGAATTCCACGCGGCGGTTCCTGCGCCGTCCGCTTTCCGAGGAATTGCCCGCCACGGGGCGGGTGGCCCCAAAGCCGATCCAGCGGATTCGGACGGAATCCAGCCCAAGGCTTTCCAGGTACCGGGCCACAGCCTGGCAACGCCGCTCAGAGAGTTGCAGGTTGTAGGCCGCTGCCCCCCGGGAGTCCGTATGCCCCCTGAGTTCCAGGGAAAATGTACTGTCCCTCTCGAGCTCCGCATAGACCCGGTGGAGGGCTTCCCTGCCGGCATCTGTCAGTTGGTGTGCGTCGAATTCAAATAAGAGGGATGGAAGTACGAGCAAACTGTCCTTGGGGATCTCCCCAACCTGGGATTCCCGGGCGGCAGCGGCATTTCCCGGGTAGGGCTCCAGAATGATGCCGTCCAGGTAGTAGTAGGCCCCCTTATTGGACCGGCGGTTCGTCCGGAAGGTTCGGGTCCGGGCGTTCGGCAACAGGTTCCCGATAATCAGGTTGGCCTCCGTGCCCCGCGCAGTAAAAACCGTGTCCAAATGCATCCAGTTTTCCGTATCGGCAAATGAGGCGCTGGCTGCAATATCCAGCTGGTGGGGCTTGAGTTCCGGGTGGCCCAACCAGTACCGGCGCGCCAGGTTCTTCTTGGTTCCCACTCGCATCGGTTTTGCCGTAAACAGTACATGCAGCGTATTGAGGGCAAAATCCGATCGCTCCGCCAGGCTCAGGGAAAACCGCAACCTGTACTGCCGGCCTTCCTCCAGGGGTTCCGCGAGTTGCGTCTGTACGTACTCCCGGTAATCCCCCGGGGCATAGGCATAAAAGCCGGCGTATCCCTCCCCTTCCGCGGCTCGTTGCTCGCCATTGAAGTTTTCCGGGGTCCCCATATCCTCGCTGCACCGGTGGAAATAATCCGTAGACCCCTGGGTGGGGCAATCCCAGCCAAGGATATCGGCTTCAAAATTCCCGAGGAACCTCGGGCAGCGGCTGTACCCCTCAAAGCCCGGGTTGGGCACCAGGTTCTGGGCCCCGGCAGGTACGGCAACCAGGGTAAATAAAAGGCAGGCAGCCCCAAGGTAGTGGCCAATTCCACGCATATCCCGTCATTCTGAGAATCAAGATAGGAAATATCAGGAAACAGCCGGGTTTGCCGATCGCGCCTACAAATCGAATTTATAGCTGACCCCTGCCAGGACCTGCAGCCCCTGCACCCGGAAGTTCGCCCACCGCTGGTACTGGTTGCCGGCCAGGTTGCTTCCCCGGGCAAAGATGGAGAGTTGCGGGTTGATGTGGTAACCTACCCGCGCATTCGCGTCAAAATAACCATCCAGGGTCAGCTGCTGGGCCGGGAACTGGTCCGGGGGTGTTGCCGGCTGCGCCCGGGATACGAAATCCTCCCGCTCGCCCACATAGAACAGGTTGGCCCCCAGGTACCAGCCCGAATCGTGCTGGTAGTCGAGGGTCAGGTTGCCTTCCAGGTTCGGCAGGTTCCATGCCGGGTTGTCGGTTTCCGTATCGTATTCGTACACCGAGGCATTCAGGCCCAGGCTGAAATTCCGGTTCACGCTGAACTGCAGTTCCCCGAATACGCCCAGGGTCCGGATATCGTCGTAGAAGACCCGGAAGGAGTTCCCGTAGATATAGCCTTTTTCGTCGTTGCGCGTCTCGTTGATCGGGTTGAGGATAAACAGGGGCTTGAAATTTTCGGCGGCATACGACCCCTTGAGGTTGTAGCTCACTGACGGGGTGAGTTGCCCCTTAAGCCCCAGGTAGGCCTCGTACTGCCGGTCTGTCGGCATGACGGCGAGCGTCGGGGAAACAAACGGGTTTACCCGGCTGAACTCGTAGTAGGAATTCTGGTCGAGGCCGCCATCCACGCCCCCGTAGGCAATCACATTCTCCTCCAGGAGGTTGTAGGAAGCCTCCACGGACGGGTAGATATAAAAATTGTTTTCACTGTTTTCCAGGTCCAGCCCGGCGGTGATACGGGCACCCAGGAACAGTTTCAGGTCGTCGCGCAGCATCAACAGGCCGGGGCGCACCCCCGCAATCAGGTACTGGTAGTCAATTTCGGTATCGTTGATATACTGGCTTTGCGGGGCGTTTTCGAAATGCCCGCCAAGGTAATCGATTTCCAGGCCCAACCCGAGGGACTCCTCGGTGACCGGAAATTCGAATGCTGCGGTGAATCGCAACCGGTTCTCGGCGGATTCCACGGCGTCCCAGAAACGACTGACCTGCAACTCGGCATCGGTAAAATAGGTGTCCTCCATATGTACCTGCCCCTGCAGGCTCCCGCGGAAATAATCCTGGGTTTCGTCTATGCCCGCTACCGAGGTCTCCCCCTCTTCCAGCAGCCCGGTATCTACCCCGTACCAATTGTACCGGCGGTGTTCCATCCCGGCGGAGGCATTCCATTCCCAGTCCCTGTCGCGCTGGGAGTAGGTGACATCCAGGCCGGAATTATAGAAATCCGTGTCCAGGGGCGTACCGTCGATGTCCCCCCGGGAGGACAGGTGGTTCAGCCCCACATCGATCCGTTTGTTCCCCCGGTCAAAATCCCGGCTGATATAAAAATCTGCCAGGGCGTTGTTGTAATTGCCGAGGCCCAGGGCCGCGTAACTGTTAAAAAGTTTCTCGGGCCTGGCCCGTTCCACCGCAGCCGCCTGCCCCTTGGCCGGGGTAAACGTGGAAGCCACCGGAACCGAATGGATCTCGTATTGCACCGGTTTTTTCTGCAAAGCAATGGAGTCCTGCAGGCTGGGCAGCGATTGGATCTTGCGTGCGTCCGAAACGGTTGGCGTGTAGGAGCGCACCACGGTGACGGTTTCGGTGCCAAGGTCGTCGGTTTCATCCTGCCCCCAACCGGCGGCAGTTGTGAGTAGGGCCGCAATCAGCCCCGTATATCGGATCAGTTTCATAATCGTGTTCATTCCTTAACGGTTTCCATCGGGGTTTATCGAGGCGTTGCGCCGGGCTTCCCGCGCCTTGATCTGGGCGAGTTCAGCCCGGGCTTCTTCCACAATGTCCGGATAGGCCCCGAAATTGGAGATGACATTTTCCAGGATATAGGTAGACTGGAAGGCGTCCTCGAGTTGTTCAAAGTTTTTTGCCATCAGGATCAGGCCCCTGCCGCCCCATTCCTTGTAGGCGGCAAAATCCCTGGCCAGCCGCTGTACGGATTGGTTCGAGGCCTCGAAATCGCCGTCTTCCCGCTTAAAATGCGCCTGGTAATAGAGCGCCTCGGCGGCAGCCCGGCCCGTGGCAATGGAGAGGACTTCGGCATACGCCTGCCGGGCTTTTTCCGTATTCCCGGTTGCCCAGGCAGACCGGGCAATCATCAGGCGGGCATCACTTCGGATCCGGTCGTCCAGGGACGGGCTGGCCAGCACTTTTTCGGCATAGGCCAGGGTCCGGTCGTAGGCCTGTTTTTCAAAATAGCCCTTCATCAGGTTGGATTGGGCAAAGGTCCGGTTCTGGGGGATATCCGCCGTGGCCTCCAGCCGCTCCAGGTAGGGCATGGCCGCGGCGTAGTCCCCGCGGGAAACCAAAATCTCGCATACCCGGGTCAGCGCCTGTTCGGCCCGTTCGCCCCGCCCGGCATCCGCCACTACCTCAAAATGCGCCAGGGCCTTGTCTGCCTGCCCGTCTGCATAGGCAATCTGCCCGAGGTTAAAATGGGCAGCCACCCGGTTGGCCCCGTTCGGGAATTGTTCCAGGTATTTTTCAAGGGCGCGGGCAGCCGCCGCGTCGTTTCCTTCCACGAGTTGTTTCTCCGCCGCCTCAAAACTGGCCGCCTCGAGTTCGCTGTCGGTAACCTCCACAAAATCGAGGCCGCGCACCCAGGCTGCATACTGGTCTACCTGGCCCATGTCCACGTAGATGAGTTTGGCGGTTGCCACCGCCTGCATGGCTTCCTGGGAGTTCGGGTACTGGTCGGCCACCTCCTTGAATACGGTCAGTGCCTGTTGGTTCTGCCCCCCGTTGTAATAGACCAGGCCTTTCCGCATTTTCGCGGCGGGTACCAGGCTGCTGCCCGGGCTTTCCCGAATCAGGCGGTCATAGGAAGCAATGGCCTGGTTGTCGGCTGCCGATTGCACATAGGAATTGCCGAGTTCAAAAAGTGCATCGTCTTTCAGGCTCGAATTCGGAAACCGCCCGATAAAAGTATCCAGGGCGTCGCGCTTGGTCTGTTCCTGGCCCAGGAAACCGTAACTGATGGCTTTCTGGTAGGCGGCGTAATCCCGCTCCGGGCTGCCGGTGGCGAGTGCCTGGTCATAGGCCTCGATTGCCGGACGGTACCTGCTGCTCACAAAGTAGCTGTCGCCCAGGCGCATCCACGCATCCGTTTTCCGCGCCCCGTCCGGAGCCGAACGGGCAAAGCGCTGGAAGTGCGTGGCGGCATTCCCGTAATCCCGTAATTTGAAATAGGTGTACCCCATCTGGTAATCCAGGTCGGCGTATTCCTCCAGGGAGGCTGCCGACGAACTGGCGCGGAACTGAGCATACTGGGTCAGTGCCTGTTCAAAATTCCCCACCGCAAAGGCCGACTCCGCCTTCCAATACCGGGAACGGGCTGTGTACCTCGGGTCCGCTCCCGCCTGTATCGCCTTTTCAAAGCTTTCAAGGGCTCCCGGATACGCCTCGGCCAGGAATTGTTCCACCCCGTAGAAAAATGCCACTTTCTGATAGGTGGCCTCACTGGCATACCCCGGATTCTTCTCCAGAAGTTCCATGGCGCCGCTGAAATTTTTGGAAGTGATGTAGGAATCCACCAGAAGTTCGCGGACCTCCTCGTGGTCCTCCCCGTCCGGATAGGCTTCCATATACTCCTGCAGCACCCGGGGCACCGGCTGGTAGGGGTTGCCGACTTCGTAGCTCAGGCGGGCGTAGTTCAGGAAAGCATCCTGCCGGATTTCCGGACTGAACTCCATTTGGGAGGCATTCCGGAAGGCGTTGAGCGCCTCCTGCTTCTTGTCGAGTTCCAGGTAGCATTCCCCCAGGTGGTAATACGCGTTCTGGGCCACGGAGTCATCCCCCCCGACAATCTTGTTGAATTGCCGGATGGCGTTTTCGTAATCGCCCTGCTTGTAGTGCGCATAACCGAGCAGGTAGTAATCCGTATTGTTCCAGCGGCCCCGCTTTCCCTGATATTTCTCCAGGTAGGGGATCGCCTCGGCATAGCGGCCCAGGTTAAAGTAGCTCTCCCCGATGATCTTGTTGAGTTCGGATACTTCCCGCCGGTCCGATTTGGGCAACTGGCTTACGGCCTGCTCAATGGCCTGTTCAAAATTCCCGAGCTTAAAATTCATGTCGGCCTGGTAATACGAAAGCTTTTCTTCCAGGACTTCCTGGTCCGTAATCTGGTCGAACCGCTCGTTGGCTGCCTCGTAGTCGTCCTGCTGGTAGGCGATATACCCCAGGTAGTACTTGGCCTGGGAACCGTACTCCTGCGAATTGCTCACGCGCTGCAGATAGCGTTCTGCCTCTTCGGGTTTCCGGGAGGAGAACAGGGAATATCCCATATGGAAGTCGAAGCGTTCCTTCTCCCTCCGGGAGAGGGAACTCTGGTCTACTTTCCCGTACCACTTCATCGCATAGGGATACCGGCCGTTCTCAAAATAGTAATCGGCTACATCCATGAAGGCGGAGTTGCGCCGGACGGAAGTTGGATAGCGCTCCACAAAGTCCTCCATGAGCCGGTCGGCACCGAGCTGGTTGAGCCGCACTGCGGCATTTGCAATGTAATAGGCGCTATTGGCTTCCGTCTCCGGATCTGCCGTCTGGTCCTTTACCTCCTGGAAAAGTGTCTGGGCTGCCTGGTATTGCTTGTTGTTGTAAAGCGTCAGGGCATCCTGGTAGGTTTTGTTCTCGTGCGTGTACACCGCGGATTCCTGCCCCATGCACCATGCCCCGGTCAGGGCACAGGCGAGCAGCACGGCAATTTCCTTTCGCATAATGTTCTCTTGGCGTTAGAATAACCGAATTTCCCTTAATAACGTTAAATACGTCCCCTCAGTATGCGGGCCGGATTCGAATTAAGTGAAAATCCCTTCCGCCTGGCCCGGGTGTGCCCGGAACTTATTACTTTTATATCAACAATAATCCCCATGGCTGAAAGCGTATTATCCCTGAATGACGTAGCGGTTTACCAACAGGAGAACCTGGTCCTGAACGACATCAGCCTGGAGGTCCGGCCCGGGGAGTTTGTCTACCTCATCGGGAAAACCGGGAGCGGGAAGAGCAGTTTTATGAAAACCCTCTACGCCGACCTGCCCCTGCGGGAGGGCCAGGGGCAAATCGTGGGCTTCAACCTGAAGACCCTGAAGGAAAAGGATATCCCCGCCCTGAGGCGGAAACTCGGCATCGTCTTCCAGGACTTCAAACTCCTCCCGGACCGCAATGTGCACAACAACCTGGATTTTGTCCTCAAGGCCACCGGCTGGAAAGACCGGGCCCAAATGGATGCGCGTATCGATGCCGTCCTGGAAAAGGTGGGCATGAAGACCAAGGGCTTCAAATTCCCCCACGAACTGTCCGGGGGCGAGCAACAGCGCATCGCCATTGCCCGGGCGCTCCTGAACGACCCGGAGCTGATCCTGGCCGACGAGCCCACCGGAAACCTGGACCCGCAGACCAGCGTGGAAGTCATGAAGGTCCTCCAGGAGATTAACAAAACCGGCCGCACCATCCTCATGGCCACACACGACTATGCACTCATCCTGAAATACCCTTCAAAAACCCTGAAGTGCGACGGCAACAAGGTATTTGAGGTCATTCAGAAGGCCGGCTGATTATTTACCTGGTTTTCAGCGAATCAAAAGGTTTTTTTTCTATCTTTCAGAGATTCGGCAAAGGCCTCTTCCCCCAACCGTAGTGCCGGACGACCAACTTCAAACAACCCGCCTGATGAAAAATTACCTTTCCTATATCCTGGGGGCCCTGCTGCTGCTCGGGATTTCCTGTAAACAGGACACTCAAACAAAAGAAAACCCGGATGCCGGCAACCTCGCGGTACGGGAATGGAAACCCGATGACATGCGCAACATGACGGGCCTGACGGCACAGCGCGGGCTCATTGTCAACACGGACCGGGACACGGAGGGCTATGTGCTTTTTGAGCCATCCTCGGATACGACCACTTTCCTGATCGACAAGGCGGGCCGGGTGGTACACCGCTGGGACAGCGAACTGAATTCGATGAATTCCTACCTGCTCCCCAACGGCCATCTGCTGCGGCTGGAGCGGGACGAGGATTTCCCCACTTTTGCAGCCGGCGGGCAGGCCGGCCGTGTCCGCGAATACGACTGGGACGGCAACATGCTCTGGGATTATGAGCTGGCCACCGAAACCGAACTGATTCACCACGACATCGAACCGATGACCAACGGGAATATCCTGGCCATTGCCTACGAGGTGATGCCGGTAGAGGAAGCCATCGCCATGGGCCGGGACCCGGAGCGCTTGCCCAGGGCCGGGCTCTGGCTCGACCAGGTAGTGGAAATCCGGCCGACCTATCCGAAAGGGGGGGAAATCGTCTGGGAATGGCACATGAAAGACCACCTGGTCCAGGACTTCGACCCGTCCAAAGCGAATTACGGGGACCCTTCGGAGCATCCCCGGAAAATCGACATAAATTTCCACAGCACGGAAGAGGGGGATGGCCCGCCCCCGACCGAGGAACAGGTAAAACAAATGATTAAAAACGGGATGGCCACCTCGAATGCCACGGTAGACAACCGCGGGTCGGATATCACCCATACCAATGCCATCGACTACCACCCCGGGATGGACCAGATTGCCCTGAGTTCCCCCGGAATGAATGAAATCTTTATCATCGACCACAGCACGACTACCGAGGAAGCCCGAGGCAGCAGCGGTGGTAACCATGGCCATGGGGGTGACTTGCTCTACCGGTGGGGGAACCCGCAAAATTACGGCCTGGGTACTCCGGACGACCGGGTCCTGTTCGGACAGCACGACATCCGGTGGATCCCGGAGGGACAGCCGGGAGCCGGGCGCCTGATGGTATACAACAACGACCCCCATGACGGCAAGGCCAAACTGCCGACGGTATGGGCCGGTTTTCAGAATGCCAAACCCCCGGAATTCGCCATGGCCGTCGGGGATGTGGGCAATTTCAGCGAGGTGCTGGAGCTCGAGCCGCCAACCGACGCCGATGGCGCCTATGTCCTGGATGCCGGGGGGACGTTTGGCCCTGAGGAACCCGCATGGACCTACCGGGCACCCGATTTGTATTCGTTCTATTCCGCCTTTATCTCCGGGGCCCACCGGCTTCCCAATGGGAATACCTTTATTACGGAAGGGATGAAAGGCCGGTTTTTCGAGGTGTCGCCGGACAACCAGATTGTCTGGGAATACTGGAACCCGTATTTGGGCACGTACAAGCTGCCCGACGGAACGGAGCCGCAACCCAAAGGCCCGTTTATATTCGGCGTTTTCAGGAGCACCCTGATCCCGGCGGACAACCCTGCCTTTGCAGGTAAAACGCTGGAGCCCCTGCAGCCGCAGCCGGAGGTTTACAAGATGCCTCCCCCGCCTGCCGAACCGGAAGGCCAGTAATGATACAACCAATCCAATCAACTCAACCAGCAAGGCATTCCAACAACAACCCATTTCAACAACAACCCATTCCAATAACAACCAACAAACGCCACCGATATGTCGATTAAAATCATCGGTGCCGGCTTCCCGAGGACCGGTACCACAACCCTGAAACGATCCCTGGAGACCCTCGGGTTCCAGCGCGTATACCACATGAAGGAATTACTGGTAAACCCGGACATGCTCCATTACTGGAAAACCCTGGACCAGACCGGCACCACCGATTGGGACGGCCTGTATGCGAATTACGACGCTACCGTGGATTTCCCCTGCTACCCCTGGTACAAGGAACACATGGAGCGTTACCCGGAAGCCCGGGTGATCCTTACCGTTAGGGACTTCGAATCCTGGTATAAGAGCATCTCCAGCACGGTTATGAAGGCCGGGCCGCAGACCCCGGGCGAAAAAATCAAGATGATGGGCAAGCTCATCGCCAGCAGCCGGGCGCGCAAGGTGGTCCGATGCATCAAGCTGTTCAAGGATAAATTTTTTGCCCGGGAATTCGAAGGCCGCTTTGAGGACAAGGCATATGCGGAAGCCAAATGGAAGGAACACCTGGCCGAAGTAAAAAGGTATGTACCGGAAGACAAACTCCTGGTGTACGATGTACGCGATGGCTGGAAACCGTTGTGTGCATTCCTGGGCGTCCCGGAACCAGCAGAACCCTTGCCCCACCTGAATAAAAAGGAAAACTTCAAGGAGATGCTCCCGAAGCTCATGAAAGGCCAGATGGCATAAACCCGGGAGGACTCCGAAACGCTATGTACGAAAACCGCTGGGAGGTGAAACTGAGCCTGTTGCTGGTCAGCAGTCTCACAATTGCCTCCATGATCACGATTTCCGCCAGCCTGCCCGACATGAGCCGGGACTTCAGCGGATACCCCAACGGCCAGGCACTGGTGAAACTCTCCTTGTCCCTCCCGGCCCTGTTTATCGCCCTTACCTCGCTTCTTGCAGGGGGCTACATCGACCGTAAAGGGCGGAAGCCGCTCCTGGGCGTTGCCCTGGTAGCCTATGCCCTGGCAGGCAGTTCGGGCTACTGGCTGGAAGACCTCTATGCTATCCTCGCAGGCAGGGCGTTGCTGGGGGTTTGCGTGGGGATTACCATGACAATTGTCACCACCCTGATCGCGGATTACTACCAGGGGGCCGCCCGCCAGCGGTTTGCGGGTACCCAGATTGCCGTGATGTCCCTGGCGGGCATCCTGTTTATCAGCCTGGGCGGGTTCCTGGCGGACATTCGCTGGGACGTACCCTTTTTGCTGTACCTGTTTTCCCTCCTGATCCTTCCCATTGCGCTGCGCTTCATCCGGGAACCTGAAAAGCTGGCGGAAACCATTCAGAAAACCCCGGTGGCCCGCGCCCCCCGCGAGATTTGGCTGGTATTCGGCACGGTGATGCTCATGTGGATCCTGTTTTTTATCGTCCCCGTGCAAATACCCTTTTACCTGAAAAGCCTTGGGGTGGAACAAAATGCCCTGATCGGGCTGGCCATTGCCAGCAGCACGCTGTTTTCGGCGGTTGCCTCTTTTTTCTACGCCAGGATCAAGGGGCGCCTGTCGTTTGCCCGGATATTTTTTGCCGGGTTCGGCCTGATGGCCGTCGCCTTCCTGGTGGTGGCCTTCTCCGGCACCTATGCGCTCGTTGTGGTCGGGATGTTGCTCGCCGGCCTGGGCATGGGCCTGCTCATCCCGAATGCAAATATCCTGGTCATGCAACTGGCCCCCCCGGCTGTGCGCGGCAAGCAGATTGGGCGGCTCACCACGTTTTGGTTCCTCGGGCAATTTATTTCGCCCCTGGTCCTGTTGCCGTTTATTGGCCTGTATAGCCTGGAAACCGTCTTTTTGGGAATCGGGATCCTCACCGGGGCCCTGGCACTGTTATTCCTCATAAGCAGCCCCCTCTGGAAAAAAGCAGGCTAAAGCCGGGGTTCTCTCGGGAGTTCATGGAACCCGAAGAATCTGCTCAAACCGGCATGCCGATCTTTTTTTGTTACTTTGCGACCAAACCAATCCAATTTTCATGGAAGTACTCGGAATAGATGTGGGCGGCTCGGGAATCAAGGGCGCCATGGTCCACATGGAAACCGGTGAAATGCTTACGGAGCGATTCCGCATCCCCACGCCCAAATCCAGGAAACCCGACGAGATGGCCGAGGTGATCGCGGAAATCGTGAAACACTTCGACTACAAGGGCCCTGTGGGCTGCGGCTTCCCCTCGGTAATCAAGAAAGGGATCTGCAAGTCCAAGGGCAACCTGCACAAATCCTGGAAGGGCATGGACGTGGAAGCCCTGTTCGAAAAAGCCACCGGCCTGGATTTCACCGTTATCAACGACGCGGATGCTGCCGGATACGCCATGATGAACTACGGGATCGGCAAGGATATGCAGGGTTTTGTGGTGATGATTACCATCGGGACCGGCCTGGGCAGCGGGGCCTTCCTTGACGGACGGCTGATCCCGAACTTTGAGCTCGGGCAGATCCCCTATAAGAAATACGACAAAATCGAATCCTGGGCAGCGGCTTCCGCCAAGGAACGGGAGGGCCTCAGCTATAAAAAATGGGGCAAACGATTCAATAAATTCCTGAAATACGTGGAACTCATCGTGGCCCCGGACACGATTGTCCTCGGCGGGGGAACCTCCAAGGACTTCGACCAGTATAAGAAATATATTACGGTGGATACGCCCGTAATACCGGCAGGGCTACAGAACCACGCGGGCATTATCGGCGCAGCTACCGCCTGCCTGGTCTGCCACCCGGAACTCAACGAAGGCTAGTCCTTAGACCGCTTGCGGTCGGTTTCCTTTAGGAGGATTTTCCGAAGCCGCAGGTTTTTCGGGGTTACCTCTACATATTCGTCTTTCTGGATATACTCCAGCGCCTCTTCGAGGGAGAATTTTACGGCAGGAACAATCCGGGCCCGGTCGTCGGAACCCGATGCCCGCACGTTGGTTAGCTTTTTCGTCTTGGTGACGTTAACCACCATATCGTCCCCCCGGGAATTCTCGCCAATGACCTGGCCTTCGTAGATATCCTCCCCCGGGTCGATGAAAAAACGGCCCCGTTCCTGCAACTTGTCAATGGAATAGGGAATCGCTTTCCCGGTTTCCATGGAAACCATGGAACCGTTCTGCCGCTGGGGCACCTCCCCTTTCATCGGCTGGTATTCCAGGAAGCGGTGCGCCATGATGGCTTCCCCGGCCGTCGCTGTGAGCAATTGGTTCCGCAGGCCGATGATGCCCCGGGACGGGATGAGGAATTCGCATACCATGCGGTCGCCGCGGGATTCCATCCGGGTCATTTCCCCCTTGCGCAAGGCAACCATCTCCACGGCCTTGCCGGATACTTCCTCCGGCAGGTCGATGGTCAGCGATTCCACCGGTTCGCACTTCTGGCCGTCGATTTCCTTGATAATCACCTGGGGCTGGCCAATCTGGAGCTCATAGCCTTCCCGCCTCATGGTTTCGATCAGGACGGAGAGGTGCAGCACCCCGCGCCCATAGACCAGGAATTTATCGGCGCTGTCGGTTTCTTCCACCCGCAGGGCGAGGTTTTTCTCGAGTTCCCGCTCCAGGCGCTCTTTGATATGGCGGGAGGTGACGTATTTCCCATCCTTCCCAAAGAACGGGCTGTCATTGATGGTAAACAGCATGCTCATGGTCGGTTCGTCGATGGCAATGCTGGCCAGGGCCTCGGGTGCCTCGGCATCCGCAATCGTATCGCCGATATCGAAGCCCTCCAGGCCTACGAGCGCGCCGATATCCCCCGTCTGGAGTTCCTTTACCCGCGCCCGGCCCAGGCCTTCGAACGAATAGAGCTCCTTGATCCGGGAGCGCACCTTCCGGCCATCCCGTTTTACCAGGGTAATGTCCTGGCCTTCCCGCAGCGGGCCGCGTTGCAGCCTCCCGATGGCGATCCGCCCGGTATAGGAGGAGTAGTCCAGGGAGGTGATCAGCATCTGGGTAGTGCCCTTCTCCGGCTCAAAAGTGGGGATGTGGTCCAAAACCATCTCCAGCAGGGGCGCAATTGAATCGGTGGGCTGCTTAAAGTCCTCCCCCATCCAGTTTTCCTTGGCCGAGCCGTAAACCACCGGGAAATCGAGCTGCCATTCTTCCGCGCCCAACTCAAACATCAGGTCAAACACCTTCTCGTGCACCTCTTCCGGGGTACAGTTGGGCTTGTCCACCTTGTTGATTACCACGCAGGGTTTCAGGCCCATGTCCAGGGCTTTTTGCAGCACAAACCGGGTCTGCGGCATCGGGCCCTCAAAGGCATCCACCAGCAACAGCACGCCGTCGGCCATGTTCAGTACGCGTTCCACCTCACCACCAAAGTCGGCGTGGCCCGGGGTATCGATGATGTTGATTTTGGTGTCCTTATAGGTGACGGAAACATTTTTGGAAACGATGGTAATCCCCCGTTCCCGCTCCAGGTCGTTGTTGTCCAGGATCAGATCGCCCGTCTGCTCGTTCTCCCGGAAGAGCTGGCAGAAGTGCAAAATCTTGTCTACCAGGGTGGTTTTCCCGTGGTCGACGTGGGCTATGATGGCAACGTTGCGGATATCGCGCATGGTCTCAAATTTTAAGGCGACAAAGATACACCGAATTCCGCTCGGTTTTCCAAATGGCATAAAATTTCGTCACCCGGCTTAAAATGCTGGTTTTTTGCAGGTTGCCTGGCGAAATTTACAACGGGTGGGTGGGGGTCCATTCTTCTGGCGATTGAAACCGCTCCCCTTGAATAAATAGTATCTTTGCGAAAACGAATTGTGCATGGACCTCTCCAAAATTCCGCAGATCAAACACATTGCAGGCAATAACTTCTTCCTCTTGTCGGGGCCCTGCGCCATTGAAGGCGAGGACATGGCCCTCCGAATAGCGGAAACCATTGTCGGGATAACGGATAAACTCGAAATCCCCTATGTCTTTAAAGGGAGCTTTAAGAAAGCGAACCGCAGCCGGGTGGATTCCTTTACGGGGATCGGGGACGAAAAAGCCCTGAAGATCCTGCGCAAGGTGTCCGAAACCTTCGGCGTACCCACGGTTACCGACATCCATGAAGTCTCCGATGCCGCGCTGGCAGCAGAATACGTGGATGTCCTTCAAATCCCGGCCTTCCTGGTGCGGCAAACAGACCTGGTGGTTGCAGCGGCAGAAACGGGCAAGGTGGTCAATTTGAAGAAAGGGCAATTTATGAGCCCCGAGAGTATGAAACACGCAGCGGGGAAGGTTACCGAATCCGGGAATGAGCAGGTAATGATCACGGACCGGGGGACGATGTTCGGGTACCAGGACCTCATCGTGGATTTCCGCGGGATTCCCGTCATGCGCCAATACGCCCCGGTGGTCCTCGACGTCACCCATTCCCTCCAGCAGCCCAACCAGGCGTCCGGGGTAACCGGCGGCCGCCCGGAGCTCATCGGCACCATGGCCCGTGCAGGTATCGCAGCGGGGGTGGACGGCATCTTTATCGAGACCCATTTCGATCCGGCCAACGCCAAAAGCGACGGGGCAAACATGCTTCCCCTGGACCAGTTGGAAGGGCTGCTCACCCGCCTGACAGCCATCAGGAAAACCGTCAACACCTTCTAAATTAGGTTCCTCCAGGGTGGTGGCGTCCCTAGCCCTCCTTCCGAAGGGGGCGGAAACGCACCGAGTAAGCTTCGCGCAGGACATCGGACAGGATTGCTGCATCGATCTCCTCCGCGCTGCGATAGCGCAACGACCGCATATGTTTGCGGCCTTTTGATTCCATTTTATCCAGGTGCCGCGTCAGATGGGCCGCCCGGGCAAAGCCCAGGTCCACGTAATCCCGGGATTGGTTCATATAGCAAAACGGGCGATTGTCGACATAATAAAAAGGCAGTCGGTATTTGAACCGCAATTCGGCCGAAGGTATTTCCCGATGGATCAGCAATTGCAGCTGGACCATGATACCGCGATACGGCTCGCAGGCCTCCAAAATATAATTTTCAGCGGGGTTCATTCATGTAAATCAACTCCTAAAATAAGGGTAAATCCTAATATTCGGTTAACAATAGTCCGGAGGCAGCGTGTATCTTTACGTACTGAAATCAACCGACATGAACCGCTACAACCTTATTTGCATCTTATTCCTTATTGGCGCTATCGCAACGGCACAGGACCACTCCCACGCCGGCGCCCAACCCATGGAATATCCGGATATCCCCGGATATAAAACGCTGGTCACCGACCTGCATCAGCACACGGTATTTTCCGACGGCAGCGTCTGGCCCGATATCCGCGTATCCGAGGCGCTCCGGGAGGGCATGGATGCCATCTCGCTCACCGAGCACCTGGAGTACCAACCGCATGGTGAGGATATCCCCCATCCCAACCGGAACCGGTCTTATGAGCTGGCCCTGCAGGAGGCCGCCGACCACGACCTGCTGATCATCCATGGTTCGGAAATCACCCGACAGGCCCCGATGGGCCACAGCAATGCGATCTTTATCGAAGACGCCAACAAATTACTGACGGAAGAGGCCGCGGATTCCTTTGCCGAAGCTGCACGCCAGGGGGCCTTTGTCTTTTGGAACCACCCGGCGTGGTATGCCCAGCAGCCGCAGGGCAACCCGGTTTTGAGCGACTTCCAGAAAGCGCGTATCGAGGCGGGGGAATTGCACGGCATCGAGGTAATCAACACCACGGATTATTCCCAGGAGGCCCTGGCCATTGCCCTGGAACAAAATTTGACGATTATGGGGACCAGCGATATCCACGGACTCATCGACTGGGATTATACGGAAAAGGGACACCACCGCCCGGTGACCCTGGTATTCGCCCGGGAACGCAGCATCGAAAGCCTGCGGGAAGCCTTGTTTGCCGGGCGTACCGTGGCCGTCTACAAAGACCTGCTGGTGGGGCGTGAAGAATACCTGGTTCCCCTGTTGCGGGCTTCGGTGGAAATTGTATCGGCCAGCTACATCCCGAAGACCCAGATCCTGAAGGTGGAACTGAAAAACACAAGCAGTACGGACCTGTTGTTCGAGAATGCCATGCCCTACTCTTTTTACAGCAGTTCCCCTGTTTTCCGCATCTCGGCCGGCGGCAACTACACGCTGCAGATCAAGACTCTCGAGAAATCCGAAACGATCCAGCTCGTATTGAAGGCCCTGGGCGCTTTCACGGCTCCCGGGGTACAACCTGTTGTGAACTGGGATATTACTGCGGAATAAAACAGTAGTACAACCGGGTCCCGGCCGGTCGGTCAGGGCGCCGGGATATTGTCTACGTAATCCTGTAAATACGCATACCTGTCGGTGAGTGTGCCGTCTTTGGTCATTCGCGCCCGCTCGAGAATCCCGTCCGCGTCTCCATCAAAAAATGCGGGGATTACTTGCTTTACAAAGGCTGCACCAAACCCCTCGCTGGCGTCGCGCGGCAATTCCGCCGGCAGGTTGTCCACCGCCATGACGGCAATAGCCCGGGGGTTTTTAAAATCGGTTTCCGATTCAGTGGCCGGGTCATACCCGTAGACCGGATCTGCAATGGTCGACGGCCGGATGGTGGAAGCTACCGGCCCGTCGATATCACAACTGATATCGGCCACTACGCGAATACGGAATTCCGGATGGCGGGCGTCTTCCCTGGTAAACAGGTAGGGAGCCCCCTGACCGTAGAAGTGCCCGGCGATAAACAGGTCCGTCACCCGGGCAAACCGGAAAAAATTGGAGCGGTAGGCCTCCGGGTTGGCAAAAAAATCAGCCTTGTTCCCGCGCACCCCGTCTTTCCGCTTGTTGTACTCCGAGGCATCGATCTGGCAATATACAGGCTCCCGGAACTCCTTTTCCAGGTAGTCCGCCACAGTAACCTGCCTGAGGCCCATCCCGTCCAGGATCTCGCGGGCCCCGCTGCCCACCCGGCCGCGACCGGTAAGCAGGATTTTAATGGCGGGAAGTTCGATACCCCGCAGCGCCTCGATGAGCGCCTCCCGGTCCGAAAGGGTTTCGGCCTTGGGCAGTTTAAAATCCCCGTATTTCAAGCCATAGGCCCTAATGCCGTTGTATGCCCCTACAATACCCGCATACCTGCCGAAAGCCACCAGCCTGACCCCCTTGGTATTGGTGAGTACTTCGTGGTCGTACAACTCAATGCGCTTCTCGAGGATGGCCCGGAGCAAGTCCCGGTTATAGGGCTGCTTTTTGATGGTGTGGGAAAAGAAGAAATATTTCTTTTCCGGAATCAGCGCATCAATGGGCACTTCCTTAACCCCGAGTAGTACGTCGCAATCCGAAACGTCGTCCGCCACCGGAATGTCTGCAGCCCGGTACTCGGCATCCTCAAAGACCCGGATCGGGGAGGATTCGGCGACAATTTCAATCCCGTCAAACCGGTTGAGGACTTTTTGACAGGCGGCCGGAGACAGCACTACGCGGCGGTCCGGCGGGTTTTTACGCTCTCTGATCAATCCAAATTTCATGCTCGTGCTTTGGTATGGAATTTGCGCAAAAATAGGTGGATTGCCAAGGGTAAACAAACCCGGGGTTGTGGAATCGCATCAGATACCGGAAACGCGCGAATTGCGTATCTTTGCCTTTCCTTTCATGTTCATTGAAAAACTGGGGCCGACTGGTTTTGACAGCAAGACCAATGGCGATGTAAGCATGCCGAGCGCTGGGATACAGCTCGTAAATCTCATATTTCACACTTTTAATTGGCGATAATAATTACGCTCTCGCCGCATAATCTGAATTAGAGTAAGATCATGCCTCGTCTCCGCAAGGCGGAGAAGCGAGATGTCCCTGGATAGCCCTTGTTGGCGGCGATCCATTTAGGGGCACCAGAAAAGTCAACATAGTGTGGTTATCGCTTCGCTAACCGCATAAACCTTAAGAAGCTAAGCGCGTAATGGGCCGTTTCCGGTCAGTTGCGCGTCGACAATCAATCGGAAACTAAGCATGTAGAAAGCATGGTTATTGCTTGTTTGGACGGGAGTTCGAATCTCCCCGGCTCCACAATCACTCCCAAACCCCGCCGGTTTCCCGGCGGGGTTTTTTGTTTCCAATCCGCGAGTCCAAGCTTGCTTGAGCGAGCGGGAGGGAAACAAAAAACCGCCATGCCAAAGGCATGGCAGGGTTTGGATTTGCAGGATTGGAGCCCGGGAGATCACCGAGCAAAGCGAGGTAATCTCCTGACACGGCGAAGCCGGAAGCCCGGGAGATCACCGAGCAAAGCGAGGTAATCTCCTGACACGGCGAAGCCGGAAGCCCGGGAGATCACCGAGCAAAGCGAGGTAATCTCCTGACACGCTGAAGGCGGAAGCCCGGGAGATCACCGAGCGGGAGCGAGGTAATCTCCTGACACGGCGAAGCCGGAAGCCCGGGAGATCACCGAGCGGGAGCGAGGTAATCTCCTGACACGGCGAAGGCGAAAGCCCGGGAGATCACCGAGCGGGAGCGAGGTAATCTCCTGACACGCTGAAGGCGGAAGCCCGGGAGATCACCGAGCGAGAGCGAGGTAATCTCCTGACACGCTGAAGCCGGAAGCCCGGGAGATCACCGAGCGGGAGCGAGGTAATCTCCTGACACGGCGAAGCCGAAAGCCCGGGAGATCACCGAGCGGGAGCGAGGTAATCTCCGAATTAGAAGGGGATGGTAAGCCGGGTTTTCAACATGTTATTCTGCTCGTTGCTCTCATCGACATCGTCGTTGAAATCCGGGTCCAGGCTGATGTCCAAAAAGGCCGGTATGGGGTCACAGCTTATCTTGATCCGCGCGCCATATGTACGCGAAGCATTTGGCCCCAGGTAGCCCCCCTGGACCAGGTCGTTTCCGGAGCTTAAAACGAGGCCAGCCGGGCATTTGTAGGTAAAGCCGCAGTCAAAACCCCGGGCTTCAGTTTCCCCGTGGTTGGTAATCACCACACTCACATAATGCATTTTGTTTCCGCCTGCTTCGACCACCTTTTCAATCTTCAGATTGGAAACCCTCAGATCTGCCTTGGAAACGGGGGGCGGAGTTACGGGCTCCTCAGGCTCAACAGGACTGATCGTTGAGGTGGACTGATCGGAATCGCCGCCATCAATTTCCCCCTTGGGTTCATCCTTACATGAAAGGACGGTAAACGTCAGCAGGGACAGGAAACAGATGCGCAATGCAAGCTTCCGCATGCCCTGGCCCTTAGTTGTATGAAAATAAATCATCACAGAATAGATTATTGGTTCACCATAAATTCTCCGGCCGCATGGCGGATAAAGCCCTCCAGGGAATTCAACTGCTCATTCGAGATTTCCGCACTCCCGGTATCAAAGAAGACCCTATGGGTTAAATTGTCTTCTACCTGATATGAAAAAGGTATGGCCTCCTCCCCGGGGATTTCGTGTTCCGGAATACATCTGGGCCCCGGGATCCCCCCTGTAATGTTCCACTGGCCAATATTGGTCCCGATGTCGGCTCCAATGGAACCCAGGTTGAATCCACCCACGGAAATGGAATTGGCCCCGTAGATCGGAAAGGAAATATAAGCCAGGGAATATCCTATCAGGAATCCCCCACCCGCCGTTGTTAGACGCGCCAGTGTGCCGTCAAAATGCTGGAATGTAATCCGCTGATCGGTCCTGAAATTCGTCCAGTCTCCCCAGCCGGGATCAGCCCCGGGACTTTGCAACCCAAAACCAGCCCCGCCACCTACAAAGGATCCCTGGACAATCTGGCCCGTTTTGCGATTTTTCAATTGTCCGATGGCAAAAGCGCCCCCGGCGCCCGCATGCCCGGCGCCCCCGCTCATAGCCAGTTTAATGGCCCAGCGGTCTGTCGCCTGATCTTCGCACTCCTCGGGGATCGTAATAAGTACGCTCATTCCCGTCTCCCCCTCCATCTGATGCGTAAGGATCAAATTGATGTCCACACGCCTTAAGGACGGGTCATTGGCATCCGGGTCCCCGTCTACCTCCAGGATCGTCTGCATATCCCCGACTCCTTCCGACGCAATGGCGATTGCATCAAAGTCCTTCTCCCGCGTACACTCCATCGCGAAGTGAATATCGAGGCCATTGGCCTGGAGTTCCCTCCTGAAAATTTCCTGTACAAAGCGCTCAACCTCCTCTGCGCGTTTCACGGATAGTTGCCGATTGAGAATCTTTTTGTCCTTTCTGCCCGGATGTTTCCATTTGGGGCTGGCATGCCCCGTAATACTTCCTTCAATAAATAGCGTTCCCATGATATCCTTATTTAAGTTAATTGTCTGTTGTCACTGCCGGACGCGCCCAGGAGTATTTCCAATTGGTTTTCAAACTGGGCGGTCGCGGTATTATGCCTGTCGGGTGTCGTGCAGCAGGCGGCTCAGCATCTGCATTACGCGTTCGCGCACCAATTCCCCATACCTCCGGGACCCTCCCACGCGGTAGCCGACATAAAAAATGGATCCGGAACCGCTGGATGCCGTTTGGGTTGCCTGTAGTCGGGCCGCGTCGGTTGGAATCTGGAGAAAATCGTTTTTGGCATGCTGAAAACAGTAGACCGCAAGGCAGGCAAACTCATTGTTTGTCTCCATAAACAACCGGTCCCAATCCGAATTTTTTGTCTGGGAGGCAATATCTCTGATAGAAAGGCCGGAACTCCGCTTCCCCCTCCACGCATTGCGGTATTCCAGGATAATTCGGTTACTGCCCTCATACTGCAGGGTAGCATCAATAAGCCGCATATAGGCACCGCTCCAGGTAGTTTGAACCAATCCCCGGCCGCTGAATTTATAGAAATCGGCCTGGGTGATGATACCTCCCTGATCGGGGTCGGTGGGGAAGCCGTTGGGGTATACGTGCCCGTCCCATACCCTGTCGGTGGTCCTGGCAGCCCGTTCATAAAGCGCCTCGTCGCGGTGTGCCTCCAGAAAAGCCGGGTCGTTGAAAAGCTCGTAGGCGGTTTTGTTATTTCTGTGGGTGGCGCTTCTGCCAAAATCGTTATAAGACCTTTTGGATCTTTGGGGCCGGGTCCGGGATGCGGGAATGATCGTACCGAACATATATCGGAGACTCCCCCGTTCGCGAATGGGCGTAAATGTCTGCCCCACTTCGTTGATCATGATACTCACCAGCCCGAGGAACTGAAACAGGTTGATGGAATATTCTTCCGAACGACCCCGGTAGATGAGCGGGATCCTGTCCCACACCATGCTGAACCGGCTGCGATTCTCTGCAGAAATACGGCCAAAACGACGGTGCTGCCAGGGGCCGCGGCCGCCTATGTGGGTGCCAAACCAGGACATAAAATCCGGCTGGTCGCTGTTATCTGCAAAAAATTGATCAATGTCCCGGGCGTTGCGAAACCGGATTTGGCCAAATGCCGTTGCGGACCGATCGAACACATCACCGCGAGGCTGAGGCTGGCTGGTTCCCTCTTCCCGCCTGGGGCCTTCGCCGTAAACCTCTTCTTCGGTAAATACCATATCCGCTTCCGGCTGGGAACTGTCGCCATACACTTCTTCTTCGGTGAATACCATATCCGCCTCAGGAAGCCCGTCCCCTCCGCCTTTTGCCGCATACCCGTTGCCCCCCGGTTGTTTGCTGACCGGATCATCGTATCCGTCGTAAGGGGGATCCTGAATGGGCTCGTTGTCCGAATACGGATCGTCCGAATAATAGCCGGTGGACGGATTGTCCTCAACTTCCTGGTTATAAGGGTCGCCTTTGGAGACCGGCGAACTGACATAATCATCACCTGGCGAATACCCCCCCGCTCCCTTACCGGAAGCGTAGGTATCCTGTGGGGAATCCGTGTATGTGTCGCGGCCCTGCCCCTTTCCGTAATTGCCCGAATCACTTCCGCCGTCCTGGTATCCGGTATCCTGGTACCCCGGGTCATTGTACCCGCGATCATCGTAACCCCGATCGTCGTAACCCCGATCGTCATACCCCGGGTCATTGTACCCGCGAGCATCATATCCGCCGTCTACATATCCGCGATCTTTTGGGTTGTTTCCATATCCCGCCCTGCTATCGGATTTTGACGAGCGGGTTGAGCCGGATCTTCCTCCTTTGGCTTGCGCCCCAGGCTTTCCTGTTGATTTTGCCATGATTTTGTCTTTTATGCGTTATATATAATCTGCACCCTTGATCGGGTTGGGAAATGCTTCTATCTCCTTGGATATCACTCCAATAAGCTGAAATGCCTCTTTTGATGAATCCTGCCGGGGATCGGGTTCGAGCCGGACGGTTAATTCAAAGGGTTGCGGCGGATTCGTTTTTACGGGCTGGAAGGCTACGTTCCGTTGAAGGTACCCCACCGCCCGGATATCGATCTCATATTTCCGACCCCGTATCAAGTCAATCTCCAGCACATGTGAATCCGGATGTTTGAAGGTCTCCGGGACCGCAGACCTGCTTCCGGCCGGCCGAATTTCCGCGTCGACAGATTGGGTGGAAACCTTTTCCCGATTCGAACTATCCACAAATAAGAACCTGCAGCGTACGCGGTCCTGAACCGCAGGCTTGATGATGGCGGGTTGCACCGTCATCATCACGGGCTGAAAAGATGCCATTACAGGGGTAGGCGCTTTAATTTTTGGCCGGCCCCGCATCGCAATGCTTTGAAGTCGTGGCGCTACTTTTAAAAATTGCTTTTGTTTTTTGGCGATAAGTGCTTTTCGCTGAGGGGCCTCGGGTTGCCTGCCCAATTTGGACCCGACATTGAAAAGGGCTTTGCGATTGAGCTGGAGGGATTTGTTTACCGAGTTGAGCTGCAGGCGATTACCCGAACTGAACTGCGCTGTATTCAGGATAAACGGGCCCAAACTCTGCAGAACATTTTTCTTCAGAATCCGATCGTTCACCTTGGAATTTTCGGGTAGTTTCACATCTACTTTCCGAATAAAAATGAGCTTATTGGTATATCTGGGGATGTGAATTTCCGACCGATCCAGAACATTGATATTCCAAAATGGCGACCGCAGGATGGCGTCGTCGAACCAGGGGCGCGTAACCTGTACAAAGATCAATTCAAAGCTGATCGATTCCACCTCCAGGTCTGCTGCATCGGCCGATCCCATGATACTCGTGTACGAATCCGGATCCAGGTCCTTGAGGATACGGCGGATTTCAGCATGATCCAACCGGATGCGTCGCCACTCCAGGTTTTCACCCGAATAGAGGTTGTTGGGCATGCAACTGGTCAGTAAAAAACTGGAGCCGCTCCCGGCGTGGGAACGAATAGCTGTCTCGAGTTGTCCCTTGACTTCCACAAAACGCCGCATAAACCGTTTGAACTCGTCCTTAATTATTTCGATTATTTCAGCCTCTGCTTCCGCCTTTTTTCCTTCTGAGGACCATTTTTCGCGGAGTTCCGTGAGGTTGTCCCGCTTCATTTTTATCTCCAGTTCCACGGCCGAACGGTTGGATTCGGACAGGTTCTCCTGCAATTGCTTTATTTCGGATTCCAGTTTGGCTTGAAGGTCCAGGAATGGCCGGTATGCGGATTGCAGTTCTTCATCCAGCGTTTTGAGCGCACGGAAAAAGATGGGGTGATCATACAAGATCTCCGGTTCCAGTGAGTCCGGGTCCAGCAATTTTAAATCTGCAAGGATATTCCTGTAGGGTATATACAAGTAATCCTGATCATCGGAGACTGCCCAGAAGTGCTCCTCCCGGGGGATCGTATTGGCTATTTGGGAGAATTCCAGCAGTTCGTCCAGGTATTTCCGCGCATTCTCAGAGGCCGTCTCTGAATTGAGAAACAGAAAGTCGTCATAGGTAAATCCCGTGGAGAAGGGAGAGAAAATCAATTTGTAATTCTCCCCCTCCACTTCTGCCTGGTGATGATCGAAAAAATCTTCCTTGATCTTCTCGAAAATGGTCGCTAGCTGGGACATTCCTCTGGTTTTATTCGGTTATACCCACTCGGATACATCGGGTTTGGGGTCCGGGCTTTTCCCCAGGACATGGCATTTAAAGCCAATCAACTGCATGCCGTTGATCCGAATCCCCTGATTCTCGCTATGGGAAGTCATGTCCCGCTCCTGGTTATGGGTCTCATATTTGCCCCCGGCATGAAAAGGCCCCCAGGAAACAAACCCGCCCCCGCTGGCATTCTCCATTTCGGTCTGCACCTCGGAGTTCCTTTCGCCGAAATGCAGATTGAGATCCCGGACGAACACGGCGGTAGTCGTAAAGGCCGGTATCATGCCATTGGGAGGCGAATTCCCGTCTGAGACCATGTTATCCTTAAACTCCCCGTTGTTCTGGTCAAACCTCCAGTACTTACTGGACAGGTAATTCACGTTGAACCACGGTCTGCTAATCGGCACCTGGCAAATTTTGAATTTCAACCGAAAGGTGGATACATCTATTTTGCGGCTGGATTTTTGCTTTTCATAGCTGCCGCCGCCACCGATGTTAAAAAAGCCCAGCGACAGGCCTCCGCCGCCACTGCCTTTCTTGGAGTTGAATTTGTAGTTCGAGGCAAAATCCGTCTGTCCGAAAGTAAACTCGGTCCACCCGTTGTCTGTCTCGGCAAACCCCCCGGGGAGCAGCGAGGTATAGAAAAAATCAGAACCTGAAGAGGGGCCGGTAAGCCTGGCTTTGTCCATATCGTCTATATATTGCTGCTTCAGGGTAAGCATGCTTCGGCCTTCCACCTGGGCGATAAATGCCGCTATCTGGTCGTACTCTTCTTTAAAGCCATTGGTTATCCAATCGTTCTTGGCAGCTGTCACCTTGTTCCTGAGTATATTGGCATTCATTGCCCAGAAGTGGACGGCTGCCGGGTCCTTACCCGCCAGGGCATTTACCCGGTGGTTGTTGTATTCGAGTGCGACATTCAGGAAGTTCTGCAACTTTTCATTGTATTTTTTGACAAGGGCGGTTTCTTCTAAAACCTCTTCCTCCTCTTCGGTCACAATGTTCTTTTTCACTTTCTTTTCCTGCAGAAGCCCTCTGAGGCGTTTGATCTTTGCCTTCGTTTTCTCATCCGGCTCAAAATTGGCAACCTGGCTGAATTTTAAGATGTGTTGATAGGCAAGACTCAGACTGTTCTCCTGCTCCCATTTGTTCATTGTCACGTCCCCGCGGACCCCGCTGGTATCAGGCACCATATCGCACAGCCTGGCCAGGTTTTCGGCCTGCATATACTTTCGGGTTACATCCTGTGCCAATAGTTGGTTGATCTCTTCTGCCGTTTTCTGACGGGGTGCGGGCGCACCCCCTGCTTCCCCTGCGGCTACTGCCACCGGCTCGGGTTCCCGGTAGACCCCGGAGAAACCTGTCGATAAAAATTCCAGTTCATCCTTTGGATAAGGCATACCGACCGGTAACCAGGCCAGGTAGTTGTCGTCCGATTGGGGTACTACATCGTCCCCGTTGGTAAGGACATCGTAAAGTTTACCCAATACGGAATTCATTAATTCTTCCGGTAATACTTCTTTTGCCATGATTTTATGTATTTGTCGTTTTTAGTATTAATTCAATCGTGCGGAAAGTATCTCAACCATGTAATCCCGGGTTTTTCTGTCGAATTGACCGGTTATTCCCAGCGATTCATTGGTCGCCTGAAAATCCTTCAGGCACTGTTCGGTCTTTGGTCCGAAAATCCCGTCTGATGTTCCGCAATTAAAACCGAGTTGTTTGAGGGCATCCTGCAACCGCACCACATCCTGTCCTGTACTCCCCTTTTTCAGGGTTTTCCGGGAAAAACCGATGGGCCCCAAGATTCGCAATCTTCGATAGCCCAATACCTGGGATAAGGGTTTTGCTGTAACCGATACCTGGTTACCCTGATTTCCCCCCAGGCAATACACCCGGCTTCCATCATTGGAGAAACCCTGGAAAAATCCCACATGACCCTTCCATGAATCCCGGCTTTCCCTCCAAAAAACTACCACATCGCCTGGTTCCGGGTTCTCCACGGGAATGCCGACATTGAGCCAGGATCTGGCTACCAGTGAATTGGAGCGTTCGAGACCGGATTTCATTGCCACCCAGTTCACGAACAGACTGCACCATGCGCTATCGTCGGATTGATAATTATTAAAACCCGTTTCCCTGGCGTACCGAAGGATTTGCGGGTTGGACTTTGGTCCGGCTACTTCTCGTACGCCTATTTGGGCTGATGCGATTTCAACTGCACTCGCCATACCTTGTAGATTTGACTGGACCGTACCTGCGATAAAGTCCCGGTTAATTGAAATTTTCAAAAAAAATGAGTAGTTGGGGGAAGCCCGAGAATCCGAAAAAGAGGGATTTAAGAATCTCAGGAACAATCAATATCTCGCCTGAAAACTTGCGATTACACGACTATAATCGGGATAGCCAATTACAGTTATTACCTACTTTTTATGCAGGTATTTTTATATTACTTCTGTAAGTATAATTCTAAATGTATTTTATTTTCCCGAGTGGCTTCTTTAAATATGTATAGTTGGTGAACTTCTGAGTGTAATTTGCAATAATCCGTTGTTATTGATCTTCAATAACTTATAATTCCATATACCGGTCTCCTGCAAAATCCCCAGGAAATCCGCGAGAATCCTGCTGGGAATTGGCTGGTAACTTCGCCTGAAATAATCCCGACAACTGAACCCTCCCCTCCCCGTATCCGTAAGTGTGGATAGAAACCACAAAAAAATGTATATGAAACGTTCTAATTTATTTGCCGCTTTACTACTTGCCCTCGTTCTGGGTTACAGCACAAATTCCCAGGCCCAGGATACCATGACGGGAGACCACAAGAAAATGGAAAAAGGCACCAAAATGGTTGGGGGCGCAGCCATGTACCCTTCAAAGGACATCGTGTCGAATGCAGTGAATTCCAAGGACCACACCACCCTGGTCGCAGCCGTAAAGGCAGCGGATCTGGTTGGCACGCTGCAGGGCGACGGCCCGTTTACGGTTTTTGCACCGACCAATGCGGCTTTTGACAAGTTGCCCGCCGGCACCGTTCAAACCCTGTTGAAGCCGGAGAATAAATCGAAGTTACAAGGCGTGCTCACCTACCATGTGCTCTCCGGAAAATTCGGGGCCAAGGACATTGTAAAAGCGATTAAAAAAGGGATGGGTACCGCGGAATTTACCACCGTCAACGGTTCCAAACTGATGGCCATGCTAAACGGTGACCAGGTGCAACTCAAAGATGCCTCCGGCAATATTTCAACGGTAACCAATGCCGATGTAAACCAATCCAACGGCGTCATCCACGTGGTGGACACCGTGGTACTGCCGGGCATGTAACCGACAGGGCCTCAACAACCCCACTTCTATTTTAAAAGCGATCTTCCACGAGGTCGCTTTTTTTGCTCAGGAAAGTATCCGTAATTTAGACTCCTGCCCGTTGCCCGCTATGATCCCGTTGCCCGCTATGAAAAAGACTGTCGTTGCCATTCTGTTGCCACTTGCCCTGTTCGTGTTTCCGGGGTGTTCCACAGACGCCCCCAGCTCGGAAAGCCCGGTCCCTGTAGTTGCATTTACCGCCTTTGCCAACACCGGTGAGGAAATCGTCCAGCTGGATATGCGCACGGATGAGGATCAGCCGGTTTTGGTGAGCGTCAGCGGGGAGTTCAACCTGCAGTTCCTGCAGGATGCCCGGAACCAGATCGACACGGCCTCCATTGCCTACTACACTTGGGACAACCGGCAATCCCGGGTCTATTACAAAGACCTGGAAACCGGGGATGTATTCGCCGAATCGGATATTTGCGGGTTTTCCGGAGAAACCGGAAACGATCAATCCATTAGGACCGTCTGGGGGAACCGGGATTATGTGGTGGCGGCGTATTCCCGGTTTCCTGCAGGCTCCCCGGAGGAGGCGCGATTGCGGATATTTAACCGCAATACGGCGGAATGCCGGGACCTGCGCCTCACGCAGACGGCAATCAGCGGCCAAATCAACATGTTGTTCCGGGAGGGGATGCTGATTGCCTATTATACCAATGCGGATACGGATCTGCCCGTGCTTACGCTGATCGACCTGGAGGACGGGGCCGTGGTGACCAATCTGGACCTCACAGGAAACTTTTTGGCGGCTACCCTGCGAGGGGAAGAACTCTTGCTGTTTGGGCGGGATGAAACCTATGAGGTATTCCTCACGGGATCGCAGACATTTACGTCGGGGGGTAACACCCCCGACATCCCGCTTTTAAGCCCGGGGCTCTTCCAAACCCGATTTTCCGGAGAAGTCCTGCTGCTGTCCCTGATCTATCAACAACCCAGCCTGTTCTTTTCGCAACCCGCCCTGTACGATCTGGGAGGCGGCAATTTCTCCTCGGGGGGTACGCCCTTCCTCCCTGTCCTGCAGGAACGCATCGAATTGGAGACCGGCAACCGGGTCCTCTTCGGGAATTTCGACGCAGACCCGTCAACCGGATTGGTAGTCATCACCTATGTCATCGGCGACGGCAGCCCGGAAGGCGGGGTCGTCCTCACGGATTTTTCCGGGAAACCCCTTCAAATCATCCCCCTGCCCATCGTTCCAGAGCGGCTCGTAATCCGCGAAATCATCCAGCGGGGCCGGTAGCTTTTTTTTGGTAAAACAACTTCCCCTTGGTAAGCCAGGAAAAGCCAAAAGCCCAAAGGGCTGCGGATTCCAGCCAGAATACCGGGTTATAGGCCTCGAGCTGCGGGTAAATTTCTTCCAGCCAGAAGAAATACAGGGCGAGTAACCCCAGGCATCCCAGCATGATATAGCCGCAGATCCGGTAGATCCTGTTCCGGGCTTTCTTTGGACGGGGTTGGTGGGACGGGGACCGGCTGCTCCTGGTGAACAGGAAAAGGGAGATATAAGACAGGGTCAGGAAGAAAATCAGTGCACTGATAAAGTGGATGCTCTTTACCAGCACGTTCTCTATTGGCCGGACATCGTTGCAGGGGGTTACCGGCGTTCCTGTAAAAATGGTAGGGAAAAACGCCACCAACAGGGCCGAAACAGCAGCCAGCCTGGTAGCCCGGAAATCCCGTACGTCGTACCCCTTGTAGGCAAAGAGGAAAAAAGAGATTGCGCAAATGGTCCCCACCAGCCCATCGCGCATCTGGGTGTGGTAGTAATCGCTGATGGAGTGCTGAATTTCTGCACAATCACCTACCAGTACGGAGCCCACCACCAAAAATACGGGCATCCCCACAGCGACATAGCCAATGGTCTTCCTCAGCGTGAGGTAGGACACAATCATTTCGTCATTCATCTTTTTCATTTCTAACCGCGTTTGATGCCCCGGTAGTCAGGCAATCGGTTGAGCATACCGGTAGGCATCGTTAAAGTACTTCTTCAGGAAATGCCGGACGTTGCTGTAAAATATCCGATCCACTACCTCCTCGGGGGTTTGCCCGTTCATCAGCCGCGCGATTTCTGCTGCCGGCATGGGAACCTCCCCGGGAAGCGAAAGGATCCGGAATTCCCTCATATAGGGACGCTCCTGGGTTTTGAGCGCCTCGATCAACTTCTTCCGGAATGCCGGAAAATCGGCAGCTGTCCGGTAGGTGTCAAACGGGTCGACAATCCCGTCGTTATCCGAGCCCAGGGCCACGGTTTTCCAGGGGTCTGCAGAGCCGGCAACCCGTCCCCCGGAAGCCAGGTACGCCTCCCCAACCCGGACAATATGAAATACATTGGTGAGGAAGAGTTGCGCATACAGTCGTTTCGCTTTTTCGCGATAAGCCCTTACAGCTTTTAATTTTCTTTTGAATTTGCGGCCGGGCATCCGGCCGTCGTGCATGCAAATACCGATCAGGCCATCCGATTTCAGGATTTCCCGGATATCTTCGTCGGTCAGGTTGATGGAAAACCGGCTGATATAGGACCGGCGTTCTATCCGGGGGTCGTTGTCATTGCCCGCTGCTGTTGCCAGATCCGCCAGGCCGTTCACAGCAGTATGACTCGCAATTACCGGGACGTTGTCCCCCCGGTTCCGCATATTGCCGACCCTCCGGTAGTATTCCCCCCGTGCCTTGAGCGACAGGTGTTTTGTATCGATCAATATCCTGCCGGCATCTTCCCGCCGCTCCAGCAGCCTCCCCACCATTTCCTCCCCCAGGGCCGAAAACCCGAGGCCCAACCCGGGCTGTTGGTTGAATACCCGGCTGAGCAAGCCCCCAAAACTCCGGGCATGGCCAGCCAGGAAATTGTTCATGTGGTGGGAAAAGGTGACGAAAAACGGTGCGATCCCATCCGGGTCGGAGCCTGTCCCGCGACCGGCCATTTTTATAGTATCCAGGTTCCTGAAGAGTGACGTTCGGATGGCCTCCTGTTCCTCCGGCATCAAATCTTCAAACGGGGTAGCCCCCCGAAGGGCCTTTTTGGGATACCTGCCGATACCGTGCAGGCCTTCGAGCGAAAGGATGCCGCAAATGACCGGCCGGCCTTCCAGGGCTTCCAATTCGGCAAAAGACCGGACCAACCGGAATTCCGGGATGGAACCAACGGCAGCGTCCCCCGGGCGCGGGCCCTGGGAGTCCTTCAGGTAGTTGTATTCGCGCTGGTAATCCCGAAAATAATCGATCCACACCTCCTGCCCGTGAACCTGGCCGAGGAACCAACTGGTCCATTTTTCGGAAATTCCGGTTATCAACCGGATCAGTTTGAGGTCCACGCTTTTCCGGTACCGGCGTCCCAACAGAAGTTGCAGGCCGGTACGAACCAGCAGGGATGCCCTCTTGAAAGGTCGGTCCGGGCGCAGGAATTCCCGTTCAAACGGATACAGGCTGCAAACCACCAGTCGGTTCCGACCCTCGAAACACGCGTCCAGATTGGATTGGGTAACCCGGGCAAGTTTGTTGAGCGTCCCGGCCAAAACCAGTTTGCGGATACTGAATCGGGCAAATACCTGATGGGCCAGAGGGTTTTCAGCCCGGCGCCAGATGTCGGGAATCCTGTCGTTCAGATGCGGCTTCAGGCTCGGGTGGCAATGAAGATCTGCAATAGGCTTGTCCACGAGTCAATCGTTTTTCCTTCGAGGGGGACCTTTAAATATACTCGGTTTTTTACGGTTTACGTTGGAGATAAACCATTAAAAAACAAGGGTTTTAATCATGTGCCGCCTGGAGTGCGCGCCGGTAGGTGGCTACATACTCCGACATATGCCGGGATTTATACTGCACCACATACCTCGGGTGGTCCAGCGCTACGATGTGTGCAAATAAGCCGGCTTCCTGGTTGAGTGTTTCCAAAAACCGCGCGTTCTTTTTTCCGAGGGCAAAACAGACGGAGGCATCCCCTGCAATCCGGGCCTGGGTCTGCAGGTTCTCAATCATAAACGGACGTACCGCCTTGAAAAGCTCGGGGAAGTCGTAATAATTGCAGTTAACCCAATTCCCCTTCTGGTTTTTGCGGACAAACCCGAGCGGGCAGACCGAATTGATATAGTACTTGCTGTAAAACCTTTCCGGCCCGCCCATTGCATCGATAACCTCATAGATAAAGACCGAGGAGGGTTCGTGCGTCTTGAGGCTTCCGGTTTCAAGGCCGCACGGGTCCCCGAGCCGCTTGCTGTCGGTAAACGGGATCCCGGTGGCCCCCGCTCCCAACCGGCCCGGGTTGATCCCAAGAATCAGTTTTCGGGGTTGGTTATCCGAATAAAACTTCCTGTAAAAGGCCTCGGAAATGGCCTGAACCTCCGAATTGGATCGGAATGGGTTCAGGATGCGGATGTCCGGAGGCAGGCTGCCCGAAAAGGCAACTTCCCGGTTGAAATTAATAATCTTCGCGGCTCGGGTAGACATGGTGACGAATCGGGTTGAATGAATTCGTATTGTGAATCATTGGACAAATCCGCTCCATTTTAATCAACTTACAGGCAATTTCCAAACAGGTATTATTCCAAAATAGGAGCAGGGTGCAATATCCGGGCCTAAAGCAGGGTGCAATATCCGGGCCTAAAACCGGAACTCCGCTTCCAAAGCAATCAATCGGGGAAGCAGGTTCAGGGTGGAGGTAACCTCGCCGGTATCCGTTGGAAATACGGTCCGGTAGCTCCTGGTATTAAACAGGTTTCGCACCCCCAGCCTATAGGCCAATTGGCCGGCTCTTGGCCGGTAGCGGACATCCAGATCGGAAAACCAGGCAATCGCCGGCTTGCCGGATCCCCGAAATGCCTCTCTTCGCGATTTCAGGGTAAGGAACCAGTCGGGCCGCGGCCGAAACTCCAAATCGAGGAAATACTCGGAGCTTTGAGCGGTGTTTCGCCAATCCCCCCGGGTTGCCGACCAGTTCCAGCGACTTCCCGCATGCAGGTTGAACCCACGATCCCAGGCCGTACGCCACGCTGCTCCCCATCGGGTTGACAAACCCTCCAGGGAACGCAGTGCGAAGTTGATCCGGTCTTGAAAAATTCTTCGGGAAAGGTGGTATTCCGCCTTGAGGTTAGACTCCAGGCCCGGAACAAACCAATTGCCGGAAGCGCCCAATGAAACGGAAGTTGCTCGATCAAAACGCTGTTGGGAGTCTACTGTGAATTGCGGCCATACGACCCGGAAACTCCCCAGACACCTATCTTCCCGATTTACCGCAAGGGACGCCCGCAGCATGGTGGAATTCCCCCAATCCCCGAATTGGTAGTTGAATAAAAACCTGTGGCTGCGTCCGAGGAAAAACTCCCCCACACCCCGGCGGATGTTCCGGTAACCCATAAGGAAATAAGCGCCGGCGTGTTCTTGCAGACCCGACGGCTCAGCCCCCAGCGAGTAGGAAAAGCTCAGGGTATTCAGGTCATTCGGATTCCAGGTCAGTCGGATTTTTGGCAACAGGTTCAAATAGCTAGTATAGAAAGCATCCTCCCCGGAATAGCGGTTCCTCCCAAAAACCAGGGCACCCCCGGCAAGCAATTGCAACTGCTTCCCAAAAGACTGTTCAATCTCCCCCCTCATATAAGCTGTAAACAAACCATTCCCAAAACCTCCCATATGGAACCAATCGTAAGGTGGGAACACCAGGTTCTCTGCCCGATGGGTTACACCCACTGTCCCTTGAAGCATCCCGGAGGATGCCTTCCGGAAGCAAGTAGCTTCAACGCCCAAAAAACCCAGGTGGTTCCGGGATTTCTGCTCAATAAACCCGTCCACCCCGGGCAGGTTTGAAGATCCCGAACCGGAAATGTCGGGTATCCACTGGCGAAAAGGCATACGGTCTGTCACATAGCGGCCAGTTACTTGCAGGGCCGACCGGGCATCCAACCGGCGGGTCCAGGTCAGGCGGCTGTCCAGGCCCGAGCGAACTTCCCGGGCGGAACCACCCACCGCCCGGCCATTGAATTCCCCGGTTTGACGCTCCCCGAAAACACTGTACTTGAGAGTGTTGACCCATTCCAGACGCATCCCTGCAAGTTCGCGGACCAGGCCCGCCCGGGCCATCCCGGCACGCTCGAAACCCCTGTATGCCATCGTCTCTGAATTTCGAAAGTCCGCTCCCCCTGCCCGGTAATCTTCCGAAGTGGAAGCCCCGGCCCGGGTTTCATCCCCGCTGTAAACGAGCAGAAAGTGGAGTTTATTGGCCGCCCCTGCCTCAAAACGGGCGCTTCCCGCAAAGGTTTCCGCTTCATTGGCTTCGTACCGAAATTCCTGCAGGCTGCCCCATGGATTCGGGTTGCCGAGCCGGGTCCGCAGGGATGCCTTATCCCCGACAAATGTTTCACCGGTCAATTGTTCCGGGTATAGCAATTCATAAAGTTCCCCGGTTGCATCCCTGCCCGTGTTGTTCAGGTCGGCAATCGCAAACTGTTTTGAACGGGAGGCGATTTTAGCTGCATGCAGCATTTGGCCAAAACCGGCAGGCATCCCTTTTAAGGAAACCCACCTCCCGAAGACGGAAGCACCCACCGAATCCTTCAATTCCAGGTTCAGAGCAACCCCCTGAACCTGGCGTAACCCTGCAAGCAGCGGGTTGGAATCGTAATTCCGGATTACCTGCACCCGGTCGATGACCTCCGCATCCAGGTTGCGGGTAAGCAACTGGTACCCATTCCCGAAAAGGTCGTCCCCCCCGATCAATACCTTTTCAACCGGTCGGCCATTGACGCGAACCACCCCTTCCGCATCCACACTGATCCCCGGGAGCAGCTTCAGCAGGTCGGCTACGGCCGGTTCGTTGCCCCGTCGGAACTGCCGCACACTGATATCCACCGTATCCCCGTGAACGTGAACGGCGGGCGGCGGCGCCACATATACCGTATCGAGCTCCAGAGGGGCCGGAAAAAGCGTCGTATTCAATATACGCGGGGCCAGATGCGGATGCCCGGGGCAATGCAGCCGGACAGAACGGGTTCGATATCCCAGGGACCTGAAGGTCACCGAATACCTCCCAGCTCCGGGGCATTCCAGGCGGTAACCCCCCGAAGGCCCGGAATATGCGTAATCGATGATCAGGGAATCTGACGCCCCGGACAGGACAACGCTGACATGGGAAACGGGTATATTCAGGCTGTCGCGGACATGTCCCTGGATTTGCTGCTGTCCGGATACATGAAACGAAATGCAAAATATCGAAATGGCCACGCCAAACCGACCAATACCCCTCCTATCTGACATTCGATCTCGCGTTTCATTGAAATATTTCAAGGTGTTGTTGGTCGGTAAGTCGGAACTGAGCTCCCCGCGGCATACGCGCCTGGATTCTGCGCAACAACCGGTTGGAACGATCTTTTAAGAAGTTCCGGTAGGCCGCCAGGTCTATGGGTTCCAGATCCGAAAAATCTGTTTCGGGAAAGGAATCCCCGGGCGTCAAGCCATGCAGCCTGAAGGTAACCGCGTGGTTTTCATCAGACGCTGAAACCACCAATCCGGGCAAACCGTACAACTTCCAGGGTCCGAAATGGACCGGGATGTCCGGAGTAAACCAGACCCCGTATTTCCGGCCCCGGAAGAAACCTTCCGCATACAAGCACCGGTACGCACCGATTTCCCGTTGTTTCTCCGTAATCTTCCAATGGATGGCCGGCAGGGGTTCCTTCAGTATCCGGGTCGCTCCTTCCAATGAGGCAACGGTAGAGTACATCAAGGCCCCACGGGAGTCGGTGTAATTGTAGGTGCCAATCGTGTCCGGGGGCGCTACCTGCACCCTGAGTTCCCGGCTATCCCGGGATTCCAAGGGCATTTCCGGGGATCCCCAGTCAAAACGGGCCCGATCCCCCGAGATATAAAGGCGGGCCTGGAATTTCCGAAGTATCCCAAGGTCCAGCAGCACCTCGTAATCGGCCACCACATACTGACACTGGAGCCCGGCATGGCCGCCGAACGACAAGATGGCCCAGCAAAATAATAAGTGTTTACGCCAAGGTTGGGCGCCCGACGGCGCGCCCCCGGACCTGCCCCTCTTCCAAATCACTTAAGAGCTGCCAGCAATTGACTTTTCATACGCTTGATGGTTGCAGCCACCAGGTCACAGCTCACATCACTGACTGTCATGGAAGCTTCGGCGTAACTCGAATCTATCCCGACCCGTACTGTGACGGTAATGGATACCTTGCAGAGTTCACCCTCGGTAAATTGCTCTCTTAATTTTTCGATACCAAGCGGAAACTCCAGGGATTCAAAGGCGTCCACAGGGAGAAAATCTGTCCGGAATGTTTGTTGCATCCGGTCATTGCCAAAAACGACTTGCAACTGGGCCTTTTCAACTTCTCCCGGAAATTTAACTGGGGCCGGGTCTGCAGCAGATGGATAGGCCAGGGGCCCGCAAAAACCAAACAGGCAGATCATCGTCAGGGTAAACAACTTTTTCATGTGAATACGAATTAAATGGCTCCTACTCTTTTCCGGATTTTCGGAATCCTCCCGCCGGCTTCTTATTGCGACAGGGCAAGAATAGGTTCGGGGGCTGCAATTCGCCAGCACCCCCTGGTGGAATTTCTGGTGCCAGGGTCGGGCAACAAAAAACCGCAGTACCCTCGGATACTGCGGTTTTCAAAACTATGGATCTATCTGTATCTATCCCTACCGGGCCATGATTTTTGCAGTCAGGCTTTGACCTTGCGGGGTTCGAACCTCCAGCAGGTACATGGCTGAATTTAAACCGGGCAGGTTGACGGGTATGGTTGTCATCCCAGCCTGCAATTCCACTGGCATCCGTTTGATGCTGACACCATTCAGGGTATAGACCTGCAAGATGGCACGGGTAGGAACAGCCGATTCGATCCCCACCTCGAAGTCCGTATTAAAGACGGTCGGGAAAGGCTTCATCTCAACCAGTGTTTCGGAGCGCCCCTGCTTTTCCACCTCGCCCGTCGGGCAGGTTTCGGCATGGACAATCACGTAGAACCCGTTTGTATAGTCGCTTACATCTATGGGTTGAAACTGATAGCTAGTTACGTTGTTGAGCGGGTCGACTACCTGGGTATACTGGCCCGGTGCAACCGTTGGATCTCCTTTGTTATCTTCGGGGTATTTCTCTTCCCCAACATACAGGTGGGCCTGTGTCATGACATTCCCGGGTAACAGGTTGATGGTAACAGTAACAATATCGTTGGAATATGCCACGGTAACATTTCCGGACTGGTAGCCGTTGGAAGTATCGCATTGTCCGGCACCGGAATAAAATTCCATATTGTAGTTTCCTTCCGTATCGAAGAAGTTCGTCCAGCCCCAGCGGTTGGCGCCTAAATTGTCCTCACAGAAGGATGTATTATTTGGGGTATATCGAGCAAAGGCAGTCTGGCACTCACCGGTTGGCTCTTCGCAATCGAGGTCTTCATCGATCTGACCGTCCCCGTCATTGTCCAGACCGTCGCATTCCTCTACGTCGCAGCCATCGGGGATGCCGTCATTGTCCGAATCGGCCGTATCGTCAGAGCCTGGGCAGACATCCACGCAATCCGGGACACCGTCGCCGTCTGAGTCAATGGTGTCGTCGCAGTCGTCCGTGCAATCTGGAGTGCCATCACCGTCGGTATCAATGCGGTCGTCGCAGTCGTCCGTGCAATCCGGAGTGCCATCACCGTCGGTATCAATGGTGTCGTCGCAGTCGTCCTCGCAGTCGGAAATACCGTCGCCGTCTGAGTCAATGGTGTCGTCGCAGTCATCCACACAATCCGGGGTACCGTCCCCGTCCGAGTCAATGGTGTCGTCGCAGTCATCCACACAATCCGGGGTACCGTCGCCATCCGTGTCAATGGTGTCGTCGCAGTCGTCCGTGCAATCTGGAGTGCCATCACCGTCGGTATCAATGCGGTCGTCGCAGTCGTCCTCGCAGTCGGAAATACCGTCGCCGTCCGTGTCAATACTGTCATCGCAATCGTCGACACAGTCCGGGGTACCGTCCCCGTCCGTGTCAATACTGTCGTCGCAATCGTCGATGCAGTCGGAAATACCGTCGCCATCGGAGTCGATGCGGTCATCGCAATCGTCTTCGCAGTCCGGGATGCCGTCGCCGTCTGAGTCAATGGTGTCGTCGCAGTCGTCCGTGCAATCTGGAGTGCCATCACCGTCGGTATCAATGCGGTCGTCGCAGTCGTCCTCGCAGTCCGGGATGCCGTCGCCGTCGGCATCAAAGCCTTCGTCAATCTGGCCATCCCCGTCGTTGTCCACACCGTCACAAACTTCTTCCGGGGGTGTCGTCGAACAACTGATGGTTACTTCACAAACTGAGGAACATCCGTCCGAATCCGTAACGGTAACCTGGTGCGTACCTACCCCTAGTTGGGTAGCCGTCTGGGTGGTTTCCCCATTGCTCCACAAATACGTGTAGGGGGCGATCCCCCCGGTCATATGTACGATGGCCGATCCATCGGTTGCCTTTGTAGTGCTGGCATCCGAAACCTTTTCAACCTCGCAGCTATGCGGATCTTCAGTCTGGTGCGCGATATCCGAAACAGTCGGATAGGTTGCACCTACCAGAGCTACCGGGAATCCCAGAAGTAAAACCGCAATGATTAATTGGGCGAGCGTAGTTTTTTGCATGTGGTTTCTGTTTGGTTGAACATGAAAGCACAAGCAGGTACAGGAGGTATGGGGAAGGTTCCAGAAAGCAGCCGTAAAGTTCCGGCGGCGTTTCCAAAAAGGAATTTAGATAAAGTTCGTCCTTGGTTGGGTCAATTGCGGATCAAAAGCGGTTAAATTCGTTAAAAGTATTGTTAATCAGATGGTTGCATGAATTTTCCTCCAAGCGGTTTATACCTTCCGGCACGTCCGGCCCGGGAAATTACCAATCCTCACGGCCCACAATGAGCAACCACTCCCGTTCGCCCCCGATGCGGAGGATCCGGTCTACATGGAATCCCGAGCGGGCATAAAACTTGAGCAAACCGATTTTCTCAATCACAAGCCAGAAACCACGTGCCGGAACCTCGGTTCGAATCGCTTCCATCCATCGGGTGCCCAGCCCTTCCGAACGGTGTTTTGCGTGCACGTAGAGGTATCCGATGTACCAGTATTGCCGGTTGTATAAATCCCGGGCACGGTCTTCGTAGGGGCCCATATCCGGGAAGATGGCCCGGCTGACGATGCCTCCGCAGGTAAATCCGTGATTATCCGAACAAACGAGGATTCTCGATTCCCCGGCGATATCCGGCCAGGCAGCCCGCAAGCCGTCCGTCCAGTCCATGGGGAGCTCCCGGAAAAATCGCTCGGGGGTTTTCGTCCAGTCGGTCAATTGCAGCGGCTTCATCTCAGAGGTAGCCCCAGGACCACAGTTTATCCGAATCCTCCTGCCAGCGGTCGCCGATATCGGTCCGGTAGTAGCCGTTGTTAACGATCACGCTCCCAATGCGGTTGTACATGGTCCGTTGGGCATCCTTCATGGTGAGGCCGGTCCCGGTAACCAGCACGGCCAACCCGGTATTTCCGGTAATCAGCCACTGGTCGCCCACCTGTTTCAGGTGCATCGGGTGGATACCTTCCGTACCCTTCTGGAAAACCACAACGGCGTCCTTCGAAAAGAGGTCAAATGTCTTTTTGTCGTCGTACGGAAAAGGCGGGACGGCAATAAACGCCCCTACCTGGAAGCCCTTGCGCGTCTGCAGCGTTTCCCGAGTACCGGCCGCTATCCCGTAAAGCAACTCCCCCATCGGCTCGGTGATTCCCGCCCGCTGGATAAAAATCTGGGGGTACCCGAAACGGGAAGTGAATTCGAGGGGGTAGACCCCATTGCCATTCACGATGCAATTGATATCCAGGTGACCCCGGAAATTTTCCCGCGCCAGGGCGGGACCGAATTTCTGGAGGGTCCGCTCAAACAATGGGGAATGGGCCGTCCAAAACATGGAGGATCCCATTTCGCCGGTGGAAACCCCCACTTCTTTCGGGAAGAGTTTCTTGTGTTCGAAGGTTACATTGTACGGGGCGAGGAATGATTTCCCGTTGAAAAACGCCGAAATAGAGATCTCCACCCCTTTGACGCGCCGCTGCAACTGGAAACTTCCGAAGCCGGCTCCCCAGGATTTCTCATAGGCCCGAAGCAACCTTACGACATCCTCCCCCCGATCGTCCTTGCCGACAAAGAGCAACTGCTTCAATTCCTGCGTCTCCCCCATCGGTTTCACCACGTAGGCGTTCGGGTGGGTTTCCACAAACCGGATCGCCTCCTGGAAACTGTGGAATTCGTGGGAGGGGATTGTTTTGATCTTGTGGCGCTGCAACTCCTGCTGTCCGAAATTCCGGTCGAGCTCCAGTTGATCCGTATAGGCCGTTCCCCCGAATACCGGTTTGCCCGCTTCCCGGAGCCGGTCGGCCTCGGCGCCAAATCCGGTGTAGTCGAAAATGATCAGGTCCGCCCAATCCACGTGCTTTTTCCAGTCGCGGACCTTCGGGACAAACCCGTATCCGATCTCCCGGGATGGGCGGTCCTCGATATAGAACTTCATCGCATGGCCTTCTTCTTTCATGGCGTTGGCCAAATCCAGACTTTCGCCCCAACGGGATACCATCAGGATGCGTTTTGCCCCTGGTTGATTAATGAGAGCGGCCATAGGCGTGGGAATTGAGAGCCAGGAGTCCCCGTGCAAAGACGGGAACCGCGGGATATTCTGTCCGGTGCGCTTGCTGAAGCGTCTGTTCCTTCTGCGGGTTCCCCGCAGCGGGGCGGCCGGTGGTGTTGCTTAGTTGCATCGCTGGGACAACCGTCCCGATACTTGTGTTTTCACGGGGCGAAATTCGTCTTTTTTCCGATTCAAAAACCATCTCTTCAAAAATAATTTTCACCTCCGCCGGAGCCTTGAATTCCACGCTCGAAATCGTACTTTTACAGATATCACCTGGCTGCCTTGTACACCGTAGTAGACATAGAAACCACCGGGAACGGGATTTACGGAAACCGGATCACGGAAATTGCCCTGTTCAATATCGACCAGGGCCGTATTGCGGATTCTTATTCCACCCTGGTAAACCCGGGATGTGAAATTCCGGCCTTTATCACCGGGCTCACCGGGATCACCACGGCCATGGTGCGCAATGCCCCGGATTTTTCAGAAATAGCCCCAAAGATCGATGCCTTCTCCTCTGGGCGGGTCTTTGTGGCCCACTCCGTGAATTTTGACTATCCGATTGTCCGAAAGGAGTTCGAAAGGTGCGGCCTGGACTTTGGGCGTAAAAAACTTTGTACCGTGCGGCTTTCGCGCAGGGTGTTCCCGGGGCTTCGCTCCTACAGCCTGGGTAAGCTTTGTCGCTCCCTGGAAATCCCGCTCTCCGATCGGCACCGCGCCGCCGGGGATGCACGGGCCACCGCATTGCTCCTGCTCCGGGCCATGGAGCAGCCCGGCGGACAGGACACCATTGCAGGCTTCCTCAATGCCCGGTCGCGGGAAGGGACGCTCCCGCCTCACCTGCCCCTGGAGTCCTTCCGGCAGCTACCCGAGGCACCGGGTATATACTTTTTCAAGGATTCCAAGGGAAATGTCATCTATGTAGGCAAGGCGATCGATATCCGCCAGCGCGCCCTCGGGCATTTTTACGATACCTCAGACCGGGAACGCAGGCTCTGCCGGGAGACCTCCCAAATCGATTTTGAATTATCGGGTTCGGACCTGGTTGCCCTGCTGATGGAAGCTGCCGCCATCAAGAAGTACTTTCCAAAATACAACCGGGCGCAAAAAAACATCCGTCCGGCTTTCGGACTGTTCAGCTATCCGGACCGAAACGGCGTAATACACCTGGCGTTTAACAGGCTCGCCCGGGGCCAGCAAGCGCTTCGCGTCTTCTTCAGCCAGACGGATGCCCGTTTATTTTTGGAGCAACTGTGTACGGAATTCGGGTTATGTGCCAAGTTCTGCCACCTGCAGGAAGGGGTGGCAACCTGCAGTCATTTCCGCGTGCCGCAATGCGCGGGTATTTGCTCGGGAAAACAAACCGTGGAAGCCTACAACAAAAAGGTCCGCGACGCCTTGCAATCGCTGGAGCCCGGCGGCAACCACCTGGTAATAGACGAGCAGGGCAGGCAACCGGATGAGCGAGGCCTGGTTTGGGTGGCAGACGGGACCTACCGGGGGTACGGCTTTGTTCCCAAAGGCCAGTGCCCGGATCGCCTTCCGGACCTCGAGGCGCTGATCACCCCCCAGAAACACTATCCGGAAACGGAGAAAATAGTACAGTCGTATATATTGAAACACCCGGCCAGGGTAAAGCGTATCCCCGGGTAAACTACTTGTTCTTATTCCGGAGCTTGTGGAATTGCCGGATGACAAAGAGCAACCAGACCATAAAGACCAGGCCGACAAAAATCGAATATACAAGGACGAGGTCCATGGTCACTTTTTGTATTTGAGGTAATTCATAAATCCGAGTATGGTTGGAGCCCACAAACCGATGAAAATAGCCTCCAGAATGTGGCCCTGCAAGTATCGGATTTCAGCAACTACAATAATCGAAAACACTATCAGGAGCAGCACGATATTCATCCACCCGAGCCGCTCCAAAAATTCTTTAAACATCTCGCGTCTTCTGTTTCTCGCTAAAATTAGGGATTTACACCCGTTTTATTAAGAAATTTTTGTGATTTTCTTAACATATAAAAAAAGGGCATATCTCCGACGGGGAAATGCGTCCTTCTGATCAAAACAGGTGCTGTAATGGCGTATCGGAATCCGGACCCTACCGCAGGTTACTCTCCCGTCTGGGAAGGGCACCTGAAGGCTGTTACCGGCAGCCCGCTCTCTTTCATCGCCTTAAACCCGCCACCGATATCCGTAAGGTTGTGGTATCCGCGGCTTTTCAGGATGGAGGCGGCAATCATCGAGCGGTACCCCCCTGCACAATGCACGTAAAAGGCCTCCTCCTGCGGGAATTCCTGGAGGAAGTCATTGATCCTGGCCAGGGGCGTGTTCTGTGCGCCTTCCAGATGTTCGGCCTCGTATTCACTTTCTTTCCGGACATCGAACACCCGGCCAGGCTGTTCGGCCATCTCGGATTCCATCCGGGAAGCCGGCCGGGTCCTGACCTGGTCGATTTCCTTCCCCGCCGATTCCCAGGCGGTAAACCCGCCTTTTAAATAACCCACCGTTTTGTCAAAACCGACCCGGGACAGGCGGGTGACGGCCTCTTCCTCCTTCCCTTCCGGGGTCACTAACAGTATGGGCTGTTCCACATCGGCTACCAGGGCACCCACCCAGGGGGCAAAATCGCCATTCAGGCCGATAAATATTGAACGGGGGATGTGGCCCCTGGCAAAATCTTCCTGGTGGCGGACGTCCAGGACAATCGCCCCGGTCTCTTCTGCAGCTGCTTCAAAGGCATCCGGTTCCAGGGCGCGGGTCCCGCGGGCGAGGACCTGGTCAAAGTCCTCGTAACCTTCCCGGTTCATTTTTACGTTCAGGGGGAAGTAATCCGGCGGGGGCGCAAGCCCTTCCGTCACCTCGGCGATAAATTCCTCCCGGGTCATGTCTGCCCGGAGTGCATAATTCACCTTTTTCTGGTTCCCCAGCGTATCGACGGTTTCCTTCATCATGTTCTTCCCGCAGGCCGAGCCCGCCCCGTGGGCCGGGTAGACAATCACCTCATCGGGCAGGGGCATTATTTTATTGCGCAGGCTGTCGTACAGGGTGCCAGCCAGTTCCTCCTGGGTCAGGTCGGCAGCCTTCTGGGCCAAATCCGGGCGGCCTACGTCGCCGAGGAACAGCGTGTCGCCGGAAAATATTGCATGGGGCTTCCCTTCCGGGTCGCGCAGCAGGTAGGTGGTGCTTTCCATGGTATGCCCCGGGGTATGCAACACCTCAAAGGCTACCTTGCCCAACCGGAAAACCTGCCCGTCTTTCGCTATCACCGCGTCGAAGGACGGGTTGGCCAGGGGGCCGTAGATGATCGGTGCCCCGGTTTCCCGCGACAGCGTCAGGTGCCCGCTGACAAAATCCGCATGGAAATGCGTTTCGAATATATATTTGATCTCCGCCTTGTCGGATTTTGCCCGCCTCAGGTAGGGGCCAACCTCACGGAGCGGGTCGATGATCGCCGCCTCCCCTTCGCTTTCGATGTAATACGCCCCCTGGGCGAGGCACCCGGTATAGATTTGTTCAATTTTCATGATGAAGGGTTCTGTCGAATAAAAGTACGAATTTAAGCGGATTTCAGGGGGCCAGACAGGCCTAACCTGCAGGCTGGAGCCGTACCGAAAACTCCGCTTTTTTGGAGTCGAGGAAGCGAAACCCCTCGTGAAGGCGGGCAGGACCGTGTGTATACGGGTAATAGGTGATGGGTTCCACGCATACCATCCCGGGGTCCGGCGACCAGAGCATAAAATTCCCGAATCCGGCCGTGTGGATGCGCAGCGGCGTATCGCCTCCCAGGAACACCGTTTCGCAGGCGGGAACTTCCAGTGCACGGTCGCCGGCTGCGAGGATTTCCGATAGTTCGAATTCCCGGCCGCACGCCTCCAGGGACCCCTCCCCCCCCAGCCGGAAAGCCGGGTGGTAACCGAACATGTACGGCATGTCTTTCTCCCCCTCCACCCGAAAGGTGATTTCCAGGGAACCAGGGCCCAACTGAAAATGTTTTTCAACCCGGAACGAATAAGGCCAGATCAGTAGCCGGGCTGTTGACCGGCCGGGATACTTGGAATTCGCCACCGGGGTTCCCGCTTTGTATTCCCTGACAAACACGGCCCGGTCCTTTTCCCGGACCGTACAGGAATAAGCCAGTTCCCGGAGCAAACCGTGCTGGTCCTGGATCGCATTTCCCCGGGGCACCTGCACGCGGTAGGCCGCTTCCGCCGTCGGGCCGATCACCGGGAACATTTCGGTGTCCGAGTGGCCCCATCCGGGTTCGGAAGGATCGTGCATATACTCCCTGTCTCCCCGCCGGAAACTCCGGAGTTCTCCAGCTTCGACCCGGACCCGCAGGTCGCCGTTGATCAATTCCGCCTGGCTTGTATACTCTTGCTTCATATCGGGTTTTTCTTTGTTCTCTTTGCGTATCCGTCGTCCATCCGCGCAGATGGCACGATCAGAATTTACGGGTCCGCCAGGCTTCCGGCAAATCCGGCAGGGCCCGGTCCAACGCAGCAATCTCATCCTGCCAGCCCTTGGCGAGCATCGTCCGGAACCGATCGGGTATTTCCCTTTTCTTTCCCTTGTTGACCGCTGCCTTGAATTGGGCGAGTTCCTTGGTCATGGGTTGAATGCCCAAAAAGTCGCAAATCTCATTAAAGAGCTCCTGCGGTTGATCGCGGAGCTGGTCAAAATAAACAATTTTTAACCGATCCTCCGGCACGTACTTTTTCCAGATCTGCAGGCTCTTTGCGAAGGACTTTTCCTCTTTCAGTTCCCGGATAAAACCCTCTATCGCCTCCTCACTGTTCTCAATCTCCCGGATGCGGACCATCATCCGGGCAAACGACCACGCCCATTCCGGGGGGTATCTAAGGGAAATAATGAATTTGGTGTCCGGGAGCAACTCACAGATACGGGCAACTTCCGCTTCGGGGAGGAAAAAGTACTGGGGGCTCACCTCGCCGGAGATGCACCCCGGGGTGTTATCAAAGCTGGACAGGTACCAGTTGTCGTCGTGCCTGGCAAAAAGGTATTTCAAGTCCCAGGCCAATCGCCGGGTATCCCTTAAAGTTCCCGGCTGTCTGAGGTAAGTCCTGAATCGTTGCCTGAAATACGCGCGATACTGGGGGTTGTGCCAGCTCTTCCGGTGCAAAAGCCGGTGCAGGAAACTTTCGCCCGGAAACGCCAGGTTTTCCCAGAAATAGCGAAGCTCCTTAACCGGGGTGCACCGGGTTTCCGGATGCGTATTCAGGTGCTTATATATCCAGGTCGTTCCGGTCTTTTCCGGACCAACCCCTATGAAATCAGGACCTTTATTGGATGTTTTGTTGTTTTTTGATGCATGGTTGTCAGGCGAATTTTTCGGGGTCATAAATTCTGCGTATCGAATTGCAAAGGCGTCGAAGCTCTTTGCCTCTCATAATAATTAATGTGCCTTTCTATCGATTCCTCTCTGAACAGTGCACACCCGCCCACGATGGACTATTCCTTTACCGGTGGGCCGGATTCCGGGTCCAGAAAACCCTGGTCCCGCATCCACTGGTCGTTGTATATTTTATTTACATACCGGCTGCCGTGGTCGTGGAACAATACCACCACCACGTCTTCCGGGCCAAAATGTTCCGCGAGCTGCAGCACGCCTTTCACAGCGGCCCCGGCCGAATTGCCCAGGAACATACCCTCCTCCCGGGCCAGGCGCCGGGTATACAGGGCCGCATCCCGGTCGGTGACTTTGGTAAAGCCGTCGATGATCTCAAAGTCCACATTCTCCGGCAGGATGTCCTCCCCGATGCCCTCGGTCACATACGGGTAGATCTCGTCCGGGTCAAAAATGCCGGTTTCATGGTATTTCTTAAACACAGACCCGTAGGTGTCCACCCCCCAGATGCGGATGTCGGGATTCTGCTCTTTCAGGTAGCGCCCCACCCCGGAAATCGTGCCGCCGGTACCCACGCCGACCACAAAATGCGTCACCCTGCCGTCGGTCTGCTGCCAGATTTCCGGCCCGGTACTCTCGTAATGGGCGCGGGTATTCCCCGGGTTGTCGTATTGGTTTACATACCAGGCGCCGGGGATCTCCTCCGCCAGCCGTCGCGCCGTGGAATAATAACTTCTCGGGTCCTCCGGGGCGACATCCGTCGGGCAGATATGCACTTCGCACCCCACCGCGCGGAGGATATCGATTTTCTCCCGGGATTGCTTGTCACTGATTACGCATATCATCCGGTAACCCCTGACAATTGCTGCCAGGGCGAGCCCCATACCGGTATTCCCGGAGGTCCCTTCCACAATCGTGCCGCCCGGGCTTAGCAAGCCGTCGGCCTCGGCATCTTCAACCATCTTCAGTGCCATCCGGTCCTTGACGGAATTCCCGGGGTTGAAGGTTTCGTATTTGGCGAGGACCAGGCAGGGTAAATCGCTGGTGATCCGGTTGATTCGGACCAGGGGGGTGTTCCCGATGGTCCCGAGGATATTCGAGGCGTATTCCATTACAGGCAAATATAGGCAGGCCAAAAGGAATAGCACAGGCCGAAGCGAACCGGGAAGGAAGTCAATCGAATTGAATTGCCCGGACCGGGCTGATGCGGGTGATGATATAGGACGGCAACAGCAGCATGAGCAGGCAGAGCAGCAGCACCCCGAGGTTGAGCAACAAAATCGTTGGGAGGTCCATATAAACCGGGATATAGTCAATATAATATTCCTCGGGGTTGGGGAACTCAAAAATCCGGAAACGGTGCTGCACGGCCAGCAGCGCCAGGCCCAGGCCATTGCCCCAGAGCAGGCCGATACCGATCAGGTAGGCCGCGTTGTAGAGGAACACCTTGCGGATGCTCCAGTCCCGGGCGCCGAGTGCCTTGAGGATGCCGATCATCGGGGTGCGCTCCAGGATCAGGACCAGCAGGGCGGTGATCATATTGATGCCTCCCACCAAAATCATGATCCCGATAATCAGGGCGATGTTGAAGTCGAACAGCCCGATCCACTCAAAGATCTGGTAGTACTTATCGATAATCGTCTGGGTGTCCAGGCTGGAAAGGGTCTTCCCATAGATTTCCGCGCTCTTTTCCCCGATGGCGTCAAAATCGTCCAGGAAAATCTCGAAATTCCCGATCTCCCCGGGTTCCCACCCATACATCCGCTGGATGTGCCGGATATCCGTAAATACGTAGGTGCCGTCGAACTCCTCGAAGCCGCTGTCAAAGATCCCCGCCACCCGGAACCGCCTCCGGTTGGGAACGCGGGACGGATCCTCGTCCTTGAGGAACAGGCTGTTGAATTCGCTGCCCACCTGAAGCTGCAACCGGTTGGCCAGCAGGCGGGAAACCAGCACCTCCTCCCCGAGTTCCCCGCTGTAATCGGGCAGTTCCCCGGCCACCAGGAAATCCCGGAAGGCCGTCCAGTCGTAATCCGGCCCCACCCCTTTGGCGATGATCCCCTCAAAGGTGTCTTCCGTCCGGATGATCCCGGCCTTGGTAGCCACCGCCTGGATATGGCGCACCCCGTCGGTCAGGTTGAAATCCGGATAGAATTCCTGGTCGCGGGCGATGGGCACCACGGAGACCTGGGACACATTGTTGTCAAAATTGTAGATCTGGATGTGGCCGTTAAAGGCGGATACCTTTTCGCGGATCTTGTATTTGAGCCCCACGCCGGTGGCCAGGGCAACCAACATCATCAAGAGGCCCAAAGCGATGGCGGCAATAGCTATTTTAATGATTGGGGCGGAAATAGTACTTTTATCCTCCTTGCTGCCGATCAGCCGCCTTGCGATGTATAATTCTAAATTCAATCCCTGCCTGTGTTAACCACCCTCAAAAATACACTATTTGCACTTCTCCTGGGCCTGGCGGCCTGCGGAAGTTCCACCGGGCAACCCGCCGAAGCCGGGACCCCTGCCAACGACCCGGTAACGGGGGCCAACCAGACGGATGCCTATTTTCCATTGCTCCGGGGCAAGCGGATTGCCCTGGTGGCCAACCAGACCAGCGTCGTCTTCCGGGACGGGAAAGAGCCCGTACACCTGGCCGATTCCCTCCTGGCAGCCGGGATGGACCTCAGGCGCGTATTTGCCCCGGAACACGGTTTCAGGGGTCAGGCGGATGCCGGGGAACACGTACAGGACGGCACGGATATCCGCACAGGCCTGCCGATAATTTCCCTCTACGGGGCCAACCGGAAACCCGGCCCGGAACACCTGGAAGGCCTGGACCTGGTAGTCTTTGACATCCAGGACCTGGGCGTGCGGTTTTACACCTACATCGCAACCCTCCAGCTCGTGATGGAGGCCTGCGCCGAAGCGGGCATCCCCGTGTTGGTACTGGACCGGCCCAACCCGAATGCAAATTTTGTGGACGGGCCCATTATGGAAGACGCACACAAGGGGTTCCTGGGGATGACCCCCATCCCCCTGGCCTACGGGATGACCCTTGGAGAATACGCGGAAATGATCAATGCGGAAGGCTGGCTGGAAGGAGGCATCCGCGCCGAGCTGACGGTTATTCCCCTGCAAAATTACCAGCGCAGCATCCCGTACGAACTGCCCATCCCCCCCTCGCCGAATATCCCGAATACGCAGGCCGCCATGCTGTATCCCAGCCTGGGCTTGTTTGAGGGGACCACCGCAAACGCCGGCCGGGGAACCGACCATCAGTTCCAGGCTTTCGGGGCCCCCTACCTGGACCCCGGGCATTTTGCCTTTTCGTATACGCCCCGGCCGAACCCCGGCGCAAGCCACCCGAAACACGAAGGGGTGCTATGCCACGGCAGGGACCTGAGAAACGTGGAGCCGCCACGCGCCGTAAACCTGGAATGGCTCATTGAAGCCTATACACACCGGGATCCGGAATCGGAATTTTTCCTCACCAGCGGTTTTACCCGCCACGCGGGAACTGCCGAGCTGCAGCGGCAAATCGAAAACGGGATGCAAATGGAGGAAATACGGTCGTCCTGGCAACCCGGGCTGGAAGCCTTCCGGGCGATACGCGCCAAATACCTGCGGTACCCGTAGGCCCGTGTCCCGATAAATTCCGGCTTCGGGAAATCCTAACCCCGGGCACCCGCCCCGGTTGCATCGGCATCCGTGTGGCCCGTGCCTGTTGTGGTGGGTTTCCGGTATTTGTGGAATGGCTGCCGCAACAACCCCCAGACACTCCCATTCTCCTTTCGGTCCGGGAAGGTATCCACGCCGTAGACGATGGCTTCCCGGTCCAGTTCCCGATACGTCCCCAGCAACCGGTCCCAGATAGAAAAAATATTGCCGTAGTTGGAATCCGTGTAGGGCAGCACATAGTGGTGGTGCACCTTGTGCATGTCCGGGGAGACGATCACCCAGCTCAGCACCCGGTCTACCCTGCGCGGCAGGCGGATATTGGCATGGTTGAACTGGGTGGAAACCAAAGAGAGCGACTGGTAGAGCATCACAACACCTATGGGCGTACCCACCAGCACGACACCAAACAGCGTGAATACAAACCGGATCACGCTTTCGATCGGGTGGTGCCGGTTGGCCGTGGTGGTGTCTACCTCGTGGTCCGTATGGTGGACCAGGTGGACCATCCACAGGGGCTTCACCTGGTGTTCCACAAAATGCGGGAGCCAGGCCCCGAAAAAATCCAGCAACAGCACCCCGAGCGCGACATACGCCCAGAGCGGCAGGTCCGGCATCCAGTTGATGATCCCGAAGCCGCTGGTTTGCGTCCAGTCGCTGGCCTGCAGGAGCAGGAAGGCGAGGGCAAAATTCACCGCCACCGTGGTGAGTGTGAAAAAGATATTCGGGAGGGCGTGCCGCCATTTGCGGTATTTAAACCGAACCAGCGGGACCGCTCCCTCCAGGAGCCAGAAAATGGTGATCCCGCTCACCAGCAGGAGGCTCCGGTGGGAGGAGGGGATGGTTTCAAAATACCCGATCAGCGTTTCCACAGGACTAAAAATATTAAAAAGTCAGATGTATTCCGGCGGAGAACAGCCTTTTACCGGATTTAAAAATGCCAGCGCCCCGCACAAAACAGGTTGCCAGGCCTTATAAATAACCAGGCAGCCGCCTTTTCATCTCTTCGACGATCCGGAATGCCGCCGGGCAAATAGCCGTGTTCTTCAGGGTCAGGGAAGTGATCTGGTGGAATTTGCGGCGGTCGGTATGGGGGTATTCCCGGCACGCCCGGGGGCGGACTTCGTATATATGGCAAAAATTATCCGCACCCAGGAAGGGGCAGGGCAGATCCTGCAGCACCTGGTCGCCGTCCTCATCGGTGCGCAGGTATTTTTCCACAAAGGCCCCGGGTTTCATGCGGAGGTGTCCGGCGATCCTGCCGATATCGTTCTGGGTAAAGAGGGGGCCCGTGGTGCGGCAGCAGTTCCCGCAATCCAGGCAGTCCGTGCGCTGGAATTCGTCCCGGTGCAATTCCGCCATCAGGTGGTCCAGCTTCTTTGGCGGGCGTTGCCGGAGTTTCCCCAGAAACCGGCGGTTTTCCTCCCGCTTTTCAGCTGCCCGCTGGGGCAGTTTTTCCAGATCCTCATCCATTCCAACGGAGTATTAATTCGTATTTTTGGCGCAGCCTGCACCTTTAGCAGGCACCCCCCAAAGGTAGGGCCTATGGATGTTTTCGGAAAGGCATTGATGGATTACCATCAGGGCAACCCGGCCGGCGATCTGGTCAGTCACTCCTCCCTGGGGGATTCGGAAGTGGTACCCCCCTCCTACTTCTTCCGGGACTTTCCCGGCATGCCTTACCTGGAACAGACGGCGCTCACCCTGGCACGGGGCCGGGTCTTGGACGTCGGCAGTGCCGCCGGTTGCCACAGCCTGTGCCTCCAGGAGCGCGGCCTGGATGTCACCGCCCTGGACAGCTCTCCCGGGGCCCTGCAAGTAGCGGCTGAGCGGGGAGTCCAACAGCCGGTACTCGCAGATATCCGGGAATACCGGGTAGGGGATTTCGACACCTTGTTGTTATTAATGAACGGGATCGGTTTGGCGGGACGCCGGGCCGGGTTAACCCCCTTTTTGCGTCATCTGAAGTCCTTGCTGGCCCCCGGCGGCCAGATTCTGGCAGACTCCAGTGACATCATCTATATGTTCGACAGGGACCCTGACGGGGGCGTTTGGGTGCCCGGCGACCGGGAATATTACGGGGAAGTTACCTATCTCTGGGAATACGGGGGTCAGCGAAGCGAAGCGTTTTCCTGGTTATTCGCAGACTGGGAAACCCTGGGGGAAGCGGCCCGGGAGGCCGGGTTGGAGGCAGAATTGCTGGAACACGGGAACCATTACGATTATCTGGCCCGATTATCCCACTAGCGGATACCACAACCGGGCAGCATTGCGTTAATAAAAAAATAAACGGCATGACGACAAAGAAATACAGGATATTGTTCACCGGCCTGGCACTCCTGTTTTTGGCACTCACAGGATGTTCCAAAGACGAGGGGCCCGTAGAGGTCCCCATCGACCGATCGGCCAACCTGCTTGCTACCGGGGATAGCGCCCCCGATTTCCTCACCAACGACGACTTTGACGCCCTGCGCGTGCAAGTGGCCTATGTACAGGGGTTTCGCCCCCTGGACGAATCGCTGGACAATGTCCGGGACTTTCTGGAGGACCGCACCTTCAAAACGGTTATCCAGTTTGAATTCCTGCCCCTGCAGTCCCCGGGGGAAGAAAGCCTGAGCCTCCAGGAAATTGCCAACCTGGAGAACGAAAACCGGACGGTCTTCAACGAGGGAAACACCCTTGGGATGTACATCTATTTTGCCGATGCCCCGGCCGATGCGGATATGGAAGACGAAAACATCGTTACCCTGGGGGCGGTGTACCGGAATACCTCCATGGTCATCCACGCCACCACCATTCGCGATGTGACCTTCCGCTCGAATTTCCTGCGCGTTGCGGATGTGGAAACGGCCACCATCGGCCATGAATTCGGCCACCTGTTTGGCCTGGTAGACCTGGGCACCCCGGAGGTCAACCCGCACGAGGACCCGGAGGCGCCCAACCACTGCAATGAATCCGATTGCCTGATGCGGGCCCAACTGGAATTCGGGCCGGGGATGACCAGCATGCTGGAAAAAAGGACCGCCAAAGGGATGGCAGCCGTCCCCGCACTGGGCCCGGAATGCATCCTAGACCTCGTGCAGGCAGGCGGCCGGCCAAATTAGGGGATATTCAGGTATTTATGCGTCTGCAGCGACACCCGCCACCGGGGGTTCGCCATCACGTACTCCACGATGAGCGGGGTCACCTTCTCCCGCACGCTCCATTCCGGCTGCAGGTAGAGCAGGCAGTCCGGGGAAGTCAGCTCCGCGTGCTCCTCGGCAAATTTCAGGTCGTGCCGGTTGTAAACGATTACTTTTAGTTCATGTGCCCGCTGATGGATATCGCCCACCGGGGCCTTGTTCTTTTTCGGGGAAAGGCAGATCCAGTCCCAGGTACCGGTGAGCGGGTAGGCCCCGGAAGTCTCGATATGGATTTTCATTCCGCGGGATTTCAATCGGGAAGTCAGCGGGGCCATATCCCACATGAGCGGCTCCCCGCCCGTCACCACAATGGTATCCGAGGCCGCTGCGGCATCCCGGACGATTGTATCGACGGCCGTGGGGGGATGCAGGTCGGCATTCCAACTTTCCTTGACGTCGCACCAGTGGCACCCCACATCGCAGCCGCCTACCCGTATGAAGTAGGCAGCCGTCCCCTTGTGGAAACCTTCGCCCTGTATCGTGTAGAACGCCTCCATCAACGGGAGCATCAACCCCTTGTCCACCTGCGCCAGTACCCCTGCTTTTTCCATGCCGCAAAGATAGGGAATCCGGGGTTCCCGCACCGGGTCCCTCCCCGGGCATCAATTTGTTTTAGTATTCTGGGTAATTCCCCTATTTTTATCACAAAATCCAACCTATGTCCAACGCGGAAGCCTTCCGGGAACACATCGAGAACGGATATCGCTGCAAGGGCGACTTCATAACCGTCGGCGCCGCCATGCTCAACGGGGAGGCCCTGACCGGGGCGCATGTAAAAATCCCCCTGGAGACGATGAACCGGCACGGCCTCATCGCCGGGGCAACCGGTACGGGTAAAACCAAATCCCTGCAAGTACTCGCGGAAAACCTGTCGCTCAAGGGCGTGCCCGTACTGCTCATGGACCTGAAAGGCGACCTCAGCGGCCTGGCTCAACCCAGCCCGGGGCACCCGAAAATCGACGAGCGCATGGCCCAGATTGGCCTGGGCTTCGAGCCGTCGTCCTTTCCCGTGGAAGTCCTGACCCTTTCCGAACAGGACGGGGTAAAACTCCGGGCCACCGTTTCGGAATTCGGCCCCGTGTTGCTGTCCCGGATACTCGACCTGTCTACCGTACAGGAAGGGATCGTGGCGGTGATATTCAAATACTGCGACGACAACAAACTGCCGCTCCTGGACCTGAAGGATTTTAAAAAGGTCCTGCAGTACGCCACAGGCGAAGGCAAGGAAGAATTCAAGAAAAACTACGGGCGCATCAGCACGAGTTCCACCGGGACAATCCTCAGGAAGGTCATCGAACTCGAACAGCAGGGGGCCGATTTGTTTTTCGGCGAAAAATCCTTTGAGGTCAACGACCTGACCCGGATTGACGACAAGGGCCGCGGGTATATCAATATCATCCGGCTTACGGATATACAGGACCGGCCAAAACTGTTTTCCACCTTTATGCTCAGCCTGCTGGCGGAAATCTACAGCACCTTCCCGGAACAGGGCGATAGCGAACGGCCCGAACTCATCCTGTTTATCGACGAAGCCCACCTGATTTTCGACCAGGCCTCCAAGGCGCTGCTCGAACAGATCGAAGGGATTGTCAAACTCATACGCTCCAAGGGGATTGGCCTGTATTTCGTCACCCAAAACCCGACGGACATCCCCAACGAAGTACTTGCCCAGCTTGGGTTGAAAGTCCAGCACGCGCTCCGGGCCTTTACCGCCCGCGACCGGAAGGCGATAAAATTGACTGCTGAAAACTACCCGATCTCGGAATATTACGACACCAAAGAGGTCCTGACATCCCTGGGTATCGGGGAGGCGCTGGTTTCCGCCCTGGACGAAAAAGGCCGGCCCACCCCCCTGGCCGCCACGCTGATGCGGGCGCCCATGAGCCGGATGGATATCCTGACGGACCCGGAACTCGCCGACCTGGTTGCCGCTTCAAAACTCCGGGAGAAATACAACGAGGCCATCGACCGGGAAAGCGCCTATGAAATGTTGAACGAGAAAATTGAAAAAGCCGAGGCCGAAGCCGCCCGGGAAGAAGAAGCTGAGGCCCGGGCGAAAGCTTCCGGCACTCGCAGGTCGTCATCTTCCCGTCGCTCAACGCGCATGAACCCGGTCGTCAAGGTTTTGACCAGCGCTACGTTTATTCGCGGGGTGCTCGGCGTGTTGAAAAAAGTCATCCGTTAAACCATTTGTCACCAACTGCTAATCTGCAAGTGAATTCAACGAACGCCCGAATCGCATGAAACATACCTCCGCCTGCCTTTTAGGCTTATTATTTTCAACCGTGTTTCTCTTATTGACAGGTTGCCAGAACGACCCGGCCGGGGACCCTTTCCTGATTTCCAGCGGACAGGTCGGCAAGCTCCGTCGATCACACACCCTCGCACAGCTCGACAGCGTGTACCAGGCCGATTCCCTGGTGCGGGACACCACCCGGACCCAACTGGGAAATGCCGGAAGGATTGAGGTGTATGAAAAAGGAGGGAAACATTTGCTGACCCTCAGCCCCACCGGCGACAGCCTGGGCCGGATTGGCAATATCCGGGTACACGACAAACGCTTTGCCACCGACCGGGACATCCACCTGGGCAGCACCTTCGGGGAAATCAAGGAACAATACGAAATCCGAAAGATCATCACTTCTTTGAACAATGTGCTCGTCCTGTTCAAAGGCACGGACGTGTACGTAACGATTTCCAAGGAATCGCTCCCGGCCTCCCTGCGCTATTCCCAGGACCCCATTGAAGCCGTGCAGATCCCGGATACGGCGCCGGTGAAATACCTGATGGTAGGCTGGGATTAAGGACGCGTCCGCAATTTTTCATATCTTGTCTTTTTGGCTGCCCGGGGGGAAAGAGTCCCGCCATGTCGGCCACTCAACTCATACAACATGCGATCTATCCACACCCACCTCCTCCGGTATCTTTTGCCGGCTGCCTGCCTGATGGCAACACTTACCGGAAGCGCCCAGTCCGGCCCGGGCATCTTTGACAGAAACCAGGATATTGGCGGGGTACAGGTACCCGGCTCGGCCGAATATGAATCCGAAACCGGCACCTATCGGATCACCGGAGCCGGGGCGAATATGTGGTTTGGCAGCGATTCCTTCCACTACGCCTGGACCAGCGTCAACGGCGATTTTATCCTGCGGGCCGAAATGGCCTTTGAAGGGGAAGGGGCCGACCCGCACCGTAAAATCGGGTGGATGGTCCGGGAATCCCTTCGCCCCGACGCGGCCCATGCAAATGCCTGCGTCCACGGGGATGGAACAACCGCCTTGCAATACCGCGCGGCCACCGGGGCGGAAACCCTGGAAAACCCCTTGGAAACCCGCGCTCCCGATGTGGTGCAGCTGGAACGCCGGGGAGACACCCTGACGCTCTCCGTAGCCCGGATGGGGGAACCTTTTGAATCGGTAAGCCAGGTACTGTCGCTCGATCCGGAGCTGTTTGCAGGGCTGTACGTTTGCTCCCACAACCCGGGTGTATCGGAGACCGCGACATTCCGCAACGTGCGCATTATCAAACCGGAAAGCCCGCAGGATACGCCCTATCGGGATTACCTGGGAAGCCGGCTCGAGGTCCTGGACCTGAAGACGGGGTTGCGGAAAGTACTGTTTTATTCGGCCCATAGCATCCAGGCTCCCAACTGGACCACCGACGGAAAAACACTGATCTACAATTCCAACGGCTATCTCTATACGTACGACCTGGAATCCGGGCGCATCGGGGTCCTCAATACCGGGTTTGCGGATTCCAACAACAACGATCACGTACTCCTCCCCGACGGAAGCCGAATTGCCATCAGCCACCACAACCCGGACGACGGAGGGGTTTCGTCCATCTACCACCTGCCCATTGAAGGCAGCGACCATCCGGAAAAAGTAACCGGGGAAGGCCTGGGCGCTTCCTACCTCCACGGATGGTCCGCGGATGGGCAGACCATGCTCTTTACCGGCAACCGGAACGGGCAATACGACATCTATGCGGTGGATGTGGCCTCGGGGAAGGAAACCCAACTTACCAACCAAGAAACCCTGGACGACGGCTCGGAGTACAGCCCGGACGGCCAGTGGATCTATTTTAATTCCAACCGCACGGGCACCATGCAGATCTGGCGGATGCGGCCCGACGGCTCCGAACAAACCCAACTGACCCACGACCGGTTCAACGACTGGTTCCCGCATGTATCCCCGGACGGGAAACAGGTGGTAATGATCAGCTTCCCAACGAGCGTCCCGTCCGGCGACCACCCTTTTTACAAGCACTGCATGTTGCGCATCATGCCATACGAAGGAGGGCAGCCGGTGGCGATCGCCTATGTATACGGCGGGCAGGGGACCATCAATGTACCCAGCTGGTCTCCCGACAGCCGGTACATCGCTTTTGTGACCAACTCGGACTGAGGGCACTTTTGAGGCCTCGGATATTTCCCTTTATTTTGAAGTTGCAAGCACGAAAGGCAGCAGCCCCCCTATGAATAAATTACGCACCGCACTGAAGAGATTACAACCCCGGCTGATCGGCTGGTACCTGAACCTGCTGGTCCTTATCAGCCCATCCCGGGCCGCCCGGAAGGCGTTTTTCGTTTTCAGTAAAGTCCGCCGGGGCCGCGTACAACCCGCGCAGCAAGATTATTTGCAGGCAGCCCGGCACAAGGTGGAATCCGTGGCGGATCACCAGATCCAGACCTACCAATGGTCGGGTGACGGCCCGGTGGTCCTGCTGATCCACGGATGGGAGAGCAATACCTTCAGGTGGCGCAACCTCATCGGGCACCTTCGGGAAGCCGGGTTCCACATCGTTGCCTTTGACGCCCCGGCCCACGGTTATTCTTCCGGAACCTACATGCATGTCCCGATGTATGCCGAATGCGTGGAACACATGGTGCAGAAGTTCCAACCCCGGTACATCGTCGGGCACTCCGTAGGGGGAATGACGGCCCTGTATCACGCCCACCGGCATCCGAATGAGGGCGTGGAAAAAATCGTGACGATCGGATCGCCTTCCGAATTCTATGAAATTATGGAGGACTACCAGCGAATCGTAGGTTTTAACGACCGGGTGATGCAGGCACTGGACCAATTTATCTTTGAAGAGTTCGGGTACCACACCCATGAATTCTCCACCTCCCGGTTTGTGGAGGGGAATCCCAAAAAAGGGTTGATTCTGCACGACAAATCCGACCCGATTACCCCGTTTCACGCCTCCGTACGCGTCCACAACGCGTGGCGGGAAAGCGTGCTGGTCCCCACCGAAGGCCTCGGCCACTCCATGCACCAGGAGGCCGTCAACAAGCGGATTGTCGCCTTCCTTTCGGAATCCTGATGGGGCAGCCCCTGCGGAATTTTGTATTTTTGGGGAAAACCCGATCATGGAAAACATCACCCCCTTTCACGTCGCCATCCCCGTCCACAACCTCGCCGAATGCCGCAAATTCTACCGGGACGTTTTGGAATGCGAGGAAGGCAGGAGCAGCGACCAATGGGTTGACTTCAACCTCTTTGGCCACCAGTTGGTCATCCACTACAAACCCCGGTCCGCGGAATCCCTCCACACCAACCCGGTAGACGGGAAACATGTACCGGTACCCCACTACGGGGTGGTCCTGCCGTGGGAGACCTTCGAGGCTTTCTCCAAAAAACTGGAGGGCAAAGGAATCTCCTTCGTAATTGAACCCTATATCCGATTTAAGGGGGAAGTGGGGGAACAGGCCACCATGTTTTTCCTGGACCCCGCCGGGAATGCCCTGGAGTTCAAAGCCTTCAGGAACATGGACCAGTTGTTCGCCAAATAACCCGGCCCTTTGGGCGGGCTTTGCAACCGGGGTGAACCTAGAGGGCTGCCGGCCCGCGGCAGTTGGGGCGCAGTGGGCGGTAGTTTGGCGTCAGTCCCTTTTTTTATTCTTGCCGAACCGATCCATCGCCAGGAGGAACACGGCGTAGAAAACACCGAAGGCCAGGGCGTACTTCGCCTCCCTGAAAAAGGCTTCCGGAGTGTATACCCCTCCCAGCACGAGTTTGAAAATATAGAAGAATACCGCCCCGATCAGGGCCCGAAAAGCAATGCGTTTCATATGTTCTCTGGTTATGGCAACCCGGTTTCGCAACGGGCTATTGCGACCAACTCGTCGGGACCCGGTCCCAGCGGTGATCTCTTAATTGCTCCTTCAACCCCGCCGGCAGCCCCTTGCCGTCGCTTGTCCCGGTGTTGGCCTTTACGTGGGGCGCCTTGCGCATCCCGGGGATGATCGTGCCCACATCCGGATTCTCCAGGATAAAACGGAGGGCCATCTCGGCCATGGTCATCCCTTCGGGGACCAGCTCACGCAGCCGGTCTGCCCGGTCTGCCGATGCCTCCAGGTTCTCGGGTACAAAATACGTGGCGCGCCAGTCGCCCTCAGGGAAAACGGTATCCCGGGTGATGTTCCCGGTGAGTGTCCCCTCGTCAAAAGGTACCCGGGCAATCACCCCGATTCCATGTTCCCGGCAATAGGGAAACAGTACATCCTCGGGTGCCTGGTCAAAAATATTGTAGATCACCTGAACGGCGTCGATCAACCCGGATTCCAGGGCGCGCATTCCGTTTTCCGGTTCCCAGCGGTTCATGCTGATGCCCATTGCGGCAATTTTCCCCTGTTTCTTCAGGTCCTCCACGGCACGCTTCCATTCCTCACGGTCTGCCCAGCGGTCGTCCCAGGTGTGGAACTGCATCAGGTCGATCTGTTCCGTTCCCAGGTTGGCGAGCGTTTTGTCCGTATACTCCCGTATATGTTCCGCCGGATAGGACTGCTCCAGGCTGTATTCAGGCTTAGCGGGCCATTGGAAATTTTTCGGGGGGATTTTGCTGGCTGCATAGAGCTTTTTATCCGGGTGCCTGCGCAGCAATTCCCCCAACAACCGTTCGCTGTGGCCTTCCCCGTACCCCCAGGCGGTATCGAAGAAATTTACACCGCGTTCCACAGCCAGGTCCAGGGACCGCTCGGACTGGTCGTCGTCAGAACCTTTCCAACCCGCCATGCCCCACATACCGTAGCCAATTTCGCTGACCTGCCAGCCAGTACTTCCAAAATCTCTGTATTTCATAATATAAATATTTATTGTTCCGGGTTACCGGAGCTTCCGCCCCCCGGTGCTTCCCGTCCTTCCGGGGCTTCCGGTTGCAGACGGCCAAATCGTTTTTCAAAGCAAACGCTGTTATCGACCCCCTCATAGGGGGGATAATTCGGAATCCGAAGGTACCCGTGTTTTTCGTACAACGCAATGGCCTCGGGTTGCCGTTTCCCGGTTTCCAAAACCACCCGGGAAAAACCGTCTTCCCGCGCCCAGGCTTCCAGCTCCTTCAGCACCCGGCTGGCGACCCCGCGCCCCCGGTGGGCGGGCAACGTGTACATCCGCTTGATTTCCACCGCGTCTTCCCCAAAGGGTTTCAGGGCGCCGCATCCCGCGGGAACTGCCCCATTGTAGAGTACCACCACCCGGCCCAGGGCTTCCACCCCATTGAACTGGTTGTAAAAGGCATGGTCCTCCCCATCACGAGCGGCCAACTCCGCATCCAGGCGTGCCACCAGGGAACGGAAATCCGGGTTCTCGGATTGGGTTCTTTTGGGCTGCATACCCTAAAAATAAGCATTTACCCCAGTTCCATGCCCCGTCTGCGCACCCAAAACCAGGCAAACGCCAGGTTCGGGACCCAGCACAGCCAGGCCACGATCTTATACGCGGTCAAAAAATCCCCCAGGCCAAAAATCAGGACGGGCATCCAGATCCGGAGGGTAACCGCTGCAAAACAGGCGGCGTAGCTGTAGACCATCCAATGACCGTGTTGCCGGAAATCCGACTGCAGGACTGCCCGGTAGGCGCGAAGGGTAAAATATATCCAGAAAACCCCCAGAAGGAAGAAACCCAGCCCCGGCACCCAGCCACCGGTGGCGTAAAAGGACAGGAAGATGGCGCAACTCCCGCTGATCAGGACAGCCACCAGATAGATGGTCCCGAGCCTGCGGTGCCAGCTGAGATATTTCCTGCGGATACGACGGCTGAACTGCGTCCAGCCCACCAGCAAACTGAGGCCGCCCAGGGCGATATGCCCGTAGAAAGCTACCTGCCAGGAGGCCTGTGCCAGCAACTCGTCGCTTTTGGAGCCCAATAGCCCCATATCGCGGTCCATGGCCAGGTAGACCAAAGGATAGAGCCCGATGGCAATTGCCAGGGTGCCGAAGGCCACCCAGGACACTTTATTGGTAGTAGATCGCCAACTCATTGTATCGTTTTAATTATTCATCCGGGCACTACCGGTAGCGCCAGCTCTCCAGGTCTGCCCCGGGCGGTGCCGATTGGGCGATACGGTCCATGATCTTGGGTACATACATGCTGTTGTACCGGAGCCGGCTGATATGGTTCGGCAATTCCGGGTCCCCGTTCCAGCAGTGTTCGGCCCGGTCCCCGTACAGCACTTCCCCCTCGTAATACGGATCGGTGGTCTGCTCCAAAAAGTCCTCCATCAGGTACACGGCATTGTTCAAATAGTAATTATCCATGTCCCCGCAATAAATGTGGATTTTTCCCCGGAGGGAAGGTCCCAGTTTCTCCCAGTCGCGTTCCAGGATATGGCGCAGGTCGTAGTTCTCCCGCCAGTATTCGGCCACTTCGCGGTTGATCTCCCCGGAGTGCTTGTCCCAGATCCGCTCCGGATAGCCATCCGCTCCCTGGGGCGAATAAGTTGCCTCCCAGATATCCCATTGCTGGCCCGAGCGGCTTTTGTCGCCCAGGACGGCTTCCAGGTGGTTTTGCTCCCGCACCGTCGATTGGATATGGCCCAGGTAATCGCGATGCGCTGGCACTTCCAGTGTTTTGTGTTCGCTGTCGTACCAATAGGCGTTTTGGTCCTCGTAGATATTTGTCAGGCAATAGGCCCGGAAATCGATCGGGTCCGGGCAGGCCGCAAAACAGCCATTGTATTCTTCGGGGTATTTTACCTGGACTGCCAACGCTTCCCAACCCCCGGTGGAACCGCCGTACAGAAAGCGGGCCCATCCTTCGCCCAGGCCCCGGAACTGCTCTTCGATATACGGGATAAGCTCATAGGTGATCGCATCCCCATAGGGTCCCTGACTGGCCGAATTCACGGCATAGGAGTCGTCGTAATACGGGGTCGGGTGCTGGATTTCAATGATCAGGAATCGGGGGAAGTCCGGGGAGGTCCATCGCTGGTAGAAATCATAGGCTTCCTGTTGCTGGATAATGTTGTACCCCTCCACGTCAAAGCGCTCGGAATATTCGGGTTCCAGGCCCGGGTCTGGCGGCTCGGTGCGGAAACCGCCGAAATCCGAGGGGAAATGCCCGTGGAAGACCATCAGCGGATACCGGGCCTCCGGATGCTCCTCAAAACCTTTGGGCAACAGCACGTGGGCCCCCAGGTACATGTCGCGGCCCCAGTATTCCGACAAGCGCTCCGAGCGGATTCTAATGTGTTTGATCCAGGGGGTATCCGCGGGTTCCGGGATGGGCGGAATCTTCTGGTCCATCACGATTTCAAGGCCGCTGATCCCGTCTTCGGTAACCTGCACGGTGACGGGCTGGCTGTACAGGTTGCCGGGGGAACGGTTCCATTGCTGGCCTTCCCCGTTGTCCATGGGCAGTTTCACCGTATGCCCGGTGGAGAGGTTAAACGTTTCGTACACGTGCAACAAGGCCTGGGCCCGGTATTCCCCCAGGGGCACGCTTGTCAGGTCTGCATACGGGAAGCCGGGTTCCTCACCGGTAAAGCTCCGGGTCTCCCCGGGGGCCATACCATCCACGTTCATCCCGAAGATCAGCTGGGTGTTCAGCCCCGTGCCGATCTGGAACCTCGGTTCGCCCGAAGGGTCGCTGGACAGCATCAACAGCAGCCGGCCGTCCAGGGCAGAATCACTCGCGCCGCTGCTGAAGGACACCGAGATTTCTGCAGTGCGTTGGCCATCGGGATTCCCGCATGCCATCAGGAGGAGGCCTGCGAGGAATGGGAAGTATTGCATTCGCATTTATGGAATTTTCCAAAAAGATACGGGATTTTTGGCATCCGGGGTGCGCCGGCGGGGTGATCTGCAGTTCCCCCGTTCGTCGAAAACTTCATAAGAATTCCGCGTACCGGACGTTAGGCTTTTAAGAGTCACGGCGCAACATGCGCCTTAAACCGTCCGCTATGAAACCATTGAAGATGGCATGGGTTGTGGCGATAGCCGCAGGTTCCCTCCTGGGTTGCACCAACGATGAAATGGACCCGGAATTCGAAACACTGACCCCAAACGAGGAGGAGACGCAACTCCACCAGCAGCAGGAAGTAAGCCGGGAACCCGCCGGTTAACGCGGTCCCGGGAGGGGTGCAGGGATAAAAATTTCCGGAATGGGCCGGGTTGGCCTTGCCTGGCGGCTACAACCGGGACCAGCGGCATTGGCCTACCCGGGTTGCAGGAACCGGGATTAGCCCCGGTGGCGCTGCCGGGCCAGCAGGGTGTTTTTCAACAGCATGGCAATGGTCATCGGCCCAACACCGCCGGGAACGGGGGTAATCCAGGAGGCTTTTTTGCTGACGGCTTCAAAGTCGACATCCCCGCAGAGGTAATAGCCGCGTTCCCGGCTGGCGTCCGGGACACGCGTTATCCCCACATCGATGACCACTACCCCTTCCTTCACCATGTCCGCTTTCAGGAAATTCGGTACGCCCAGAGCGGAAACCACGATATCCGCCTGACGGGTCAGATGGGCCAGGTTCTTCGTGCGGCTGTGGGCCAGGGTAACCGTTGCGTTGCCCGCCGGGCCTTTCTGGCTGAGCAGGATACTGATTGGCCGCCCCACAATATGGCTCCTGCCGATCACCACGGCGTGTTTTCCCGAGGTTTCTATCCCATTGCGGCGAAGCATTTCGATAATCCCGTAAGGAGTGGCCGAAATAAACGTTTCGAGCTCCAGGGCCATCTTCCCGAAATTGGCAGGGTGGAAACCATCCACATCCTTGTCCGGGTCCACGGCCATCAGGATTTTCTGTTCGTCGATATGGGCGGGCAAAGGCAGCTGGACGATGTACCCGTCGATGGCCGGGTCCGCGTTGAGCTCCCGGACCACGGCGAGCAATTCTTCCTCGGTGGTGGATTCCGGCAATTTCTTAAGCGTGGATTCAAAACCGATGCGCTCGCAGGCCCGCACCTTGCTCCCCACATAGGTGAGGCTGGCGCCGTCCTCCCCGACGATTACGGCCGCCAGGTGCGGCACTTTTTCTCCTTTTTCCTTCATCCGGGCCACCTCCCCGGCAATTTCATCTTTGATTTCGTTGGAGAGCTTCTTACCGTCTAATAGGTTCATCGGGTTGGTTTTTAAGCAATTCTGGTTTTTCTATGGTATAGCTGTTGACGCTGTATTGGCCGGGTAATTGCGAAGCGGGTAACGGCCCGCATACTACGTACGGCCGGGTGCCCTGCTTCCGGACCGGTATCTTTGGCCCTAGGGCCGCATGTTCTGCATCATCTGCATCATCTTCTTGCCGCCGCCGCCCTGCATCATCTTCATCATCTTGCTCATCTGGTTGAACTGTTTCAGGAGCTGGTTTACCTCCTGGATACTCGTGCCGCTTCCCGCAGCGATCCGCTTTTTACGGCGGGCGTCCAGCAGGGACGGATTGGAGCGTTCGTCCGGCGTCATCGAATAGATGATGGCCTCGATGTGCTTGAAGGCGTCGTCATCGATGTCCATGCCTTTGAGCGCCTTGCCTGCCCCAGGGAGCATCCCCACCAGGTCCTTCATGCTGCCCATTTTCTTGATCTGGTGGATCTGGCTCAGGAAATCGTCAAAACCAAACCGGTTCTTGGCGATCTTTTTCTGGATCTTCCGGGCCTGCTCTTCGTCGAACTGCTCCTGGGCGCGCTCCACCAGGGAAACCACGTCGCCCATCCCCAGGATCCGGTCGGCCATACGGGAAGGGTGGAATACATCGATGGCCTCCATCTTTTCCCCCGTACCGATAAATTTGATGGGCTTGTCCACCACGGATTTGATGGAAATGGCCGCCCCCCCACGGGTATCCCCGTCGAGCTTGGTGAGTACCACCCCGTCAAAGTCCAGCACATCGTTAAAGGCCTTGGCCGTATTCACCGCGTCCTGCCCGGTCATGGCATCCACCACAAAGAGTATTTCGCCGGGGCTAACCGCGTCGCGGATATTCGAGATCTCGGTCATCATCTGCTCGTCCACGGCCAGCCGACCGGCCGTATCGATGATCACCACATTGTGTCCGTTTTGTTTCGCGTGTGCCACCCCGGCCTTGGCGAGTTGTACCGGGTCCTTCACTTCCTTGTCGGAAAAGACCGGGACGCCGATCTGGTCTCCCACCACGTGCAACTGGTCGATAGCTGCCGGGCGGTAGACGTCGCAGGCCACCAGCAGGGGGTTCTTTGTTTTCTTTGATTTGAGGAAATTGGCAAGCTTCCCGGAAAACGTGGTCTTACCCGAACCCTGAAGGCCGGACATCAGAATTACCGCCGGGCTCCCCTGCAGGTCCACCCCTTCGGCCTCCCCGCCCATGAGCTGGGTGAGCTCGTCCTTGACAATCTTGGTCAGCAGCTGCCCGGGCTGCAGCGTGGTAAGCACGTTCTGCCCGATGGCCTTTTCCTTGACCGTATTGGTGAACTCCTTGGCGATCTTGAAGTTGACGTCCGCGTCGAGCAGGGCCCGGCGGATTTCCTTGGTGGTCTCCGCCACGTTGATCTCCGTAATCTGCCCGTGCCCGCGAAGCACGTGCATCGCCTTGTCCAGTTTCTCGCTTAAGCTATCAAACATAATTTGCCTCGTTTTTCAGCAATGGCAAAGGTACGAATCCGGAAGGGATTAACATAGGGCCAAAAAAAGAGCGGCTTCCCTTTCGGGAAACCGCCCTTCCGTCAAAATTGGGGCAAAAAAGAATTTCAGTTGAAATTCATGGTAACAATCATTTATTTTTCAAATACGAGTACCGAAACTTTACCGTCTCCGCTGATATCCTTCAGCTCAATCCGGCTTTCTGTCATGGAGACAAATTCCCAATCCTCGGTCAGTTCCGACAGCAGGTCATCGTCGTCCCCGAGGTTCAGGTAGCATTTGATCTTGCCTTCGCTGTCGCGAACAACACGCCAGAGTCCTTGTTTCAACGGATCCATATTGGTGCTCACCGTGAGGACGTGCTCGGCGCCGAAATTGAAGTCGAACCCGGCAAATTCAGCCGTGGCGTCAACGGTTTCCTCCATGTAGGTCTCCGTATAGGCAGCCACCATCCAGTCGCCCCCCATCAGGACATTGCGGATTTCGGCAACGTCGTTGTCAACAGTCCCCGGGCATACGCGCAGCAGGATCAGTTCGTAGTCGATCTCCTCCACCTCGAATTTCAGGCGGTTGTCCAGGAGTTCGCGCAGCGGCCATTCAAAGTTGACCCCGGGCTCGTCTCCCATGGAGATGGCCAGTACCAGTTGGCCTTCGGTATTGGTGGCTACTTCCCAGGTGCCTTCGCTCACGGTAACCCCGTTGCTCAGCGTTACCACGCCTTCGGCCTGGAACTCAAATTCATATCCGAGCAGGCGGTCGATCTCCTCGCCCTGGTTCTTCACCTTTTTAATGATCCAGCTGCATTCGCGCAGGATTTCGGCAAGGGTTCCCGGCAGGATGCCACCGGGGTCGCCGCAGGCAATTTTCATGATGATGCGGTTTCCTCCCTCGGCAAAGAGCTTGATCTTGCCATCGCCGATATCGTAGACCAGCCAGGTCAGGTTAAAGTCCACCAGGGTATCGAAGCTGAGTTGCAGCAAGACGCCGTGGTCGGACATCCGCAGGTTCCATTCGCCCACCAGGGTATTGCCTTCGCGGTCTTTCACTTCCACAGCGCCATCGACGCCGAAGAACATTTTGTAGGCCTCATACCGATCCGAGAGGTTTGCTGCATCCCGTTCTACGGTCAGCACAATCCAGGGGCATTCCGTCAGCAGGTTTGCCAGGCGCTCCTCGTCAAAGTCGTCGTCGTTGTAATCGTCATCGTCGTCCTCATCACAGATGTCGCGGGCCGTATCGAGGGCAACTGCCAGTTCTTCGTTGCTGCTCACGCGGATCTCGGTTCCGTCGTACTTCACCAGGGTGATCGGGTACTGGATGCTGATGATATCGTCACCCCCGCGTTCCTTCAGGAAGCGCTGAAGCTGTTCGTCGCTCTCCACAGTCACCTGGCCGGTTTGCGTATTGCTTACGTCGAAGGTGTAAAAGGTTATCGGATAGACGAAGTCGATACATTCGATATCGTCATCGTCCCCGCCTTCCACGCAATCGCGGACCAATTCCTCCAGGGCGTCGGGGCCCTCGATGACCAGCTCGTCCAGGTCTTTGGTGGTGATGGTAATGGGGAATATGATCTCCAGGATGTCCTCATCTTCTTCAAACTCGTCAAAAATTTCCTCGATCAGGTGGAGGTCTTCCCGGGAATCAATCACCAGGTCGATTCCGTTTACATTCACGGAATAGGGGAAATTCAAGGCAATACAGCTCGAACCATCGACGATATTGTCGAAAGAGCCATCGAGGCGGGCGGTCTTCTCAATAAGCAGGGCCGTTGAGGAATTCGCCGCAAAGGATTCGCCTTGTGTATCCGCGGTATTTACCTCTTCAAATTCCGACTGGCAGGAGGTAAAGGCCATAATAGCCAGAAGGAATAGTGTGTAGGTGGCGAGGTTAACATACTTTTTCATAACGATTTGGATTTTTGTTGAATGCTCGTTTCCTATAGAACAACCAACTTTTGAAATACCCTACCGGATTGTTAAAATATTTGGGATATCTTTGAAAAACGCGTCCAACCCATCAAAACACCCGTATGGACAACGTCTGTGACGACCAGGTATATAGCGAGATCTTCCGCACCCATTCAAAAACGATTTTCAACTACATATATTATAAGTTCGGCAATGAGGAAAAAGCCCACGATGCCGTTCAGGAAGCGTTTGTAAAGCTCTGGGAGAATTGCGCCAAGGTGGCCCCGGAGAAAGCCCGGGCCTTTGTTTCCACCGTGGCGAACAACCTGTACCTGAATGTTATCAAAGCCGAAAAAGTCCGGTTGAAACATCGGGAACCCGGCGGAAACGTGACGCGGGAAAGTCCCGAGTTCCTGCTGGAAGAGCAGCAATTCAAGGAAAAACTGGAAGCCGCCCTTTCGGCCCTGCCCGAGAACCAGCGGACCACCTTCCTGCTCAACCGGATCGACGGGAAAACCTACGTGCAGATCGCCGAAATCGAAGGGGTGAGTGTCAAAGCCATCGAAAAGCGCATGCACCTGGCCCTGAAATCGCTCCGGGAAGAGATCGACGGTATCTGAACTTCGGGCGGGACACCTGTTAATAATTCACAGTCAACCACTTACAGACCAACTGGTCGGTTTGTAGGTTCTGACACCAACCGGGGCGCCATTCCCCGGAAAAATCATACATCTTACCGAAAATCAGCCGATTAGAAGGCCGTTCAACCCGGGCAGGGCGCAAAATTTCCTATTTTGGGCTTCCCTGAGCCGGATTTCCGCGGATTTCAGGCTGTGCAACCCGTAAATGAGAACACCTCAAACAAACCAGCAAGTCCTGTCGCTACCCGAGTTGATGCGGATAACCGCCGAGCTGCGCGCCAATGGCTTCCGCCCTTCGCGTTCCGCGGCCGGGCACACCTCCCGGCAACTCCGGGGGGCGGTGGCATCCTTCCTGCACTATCGCCGCAGTATCCGGATGGCTTTATTTGTCCACCTGATGCTGGTAATGCTCCTGTTGGGATCCTGGCTGGCTTCCCCGGGATGGTATACTGCCGCGCTTTGCCTGGGCTGTTTTACAGGCTTCCTCTGTTTTTTGCTCATGGGGCGCTACCACCGCTCCGCATACTTCCAGAGCCTGGGCCAGAAACGGCAGATCCGGGATCATTGGATCGACCTCCTGGGGCTGCCGCTGTATTTCCTGTTGTACTTCCGGTTTGAAAAGAAGATGCGGGAAGAACTGTCCCGCCTGTTTCACGAGCTCGGGCTGACCTCCCACCTGCGGGTCGTCCACTGAAATCAAATGCGGTTTGTCCACGGATTCCACCTCACAGCCAAAACGCACCACACACCGATTATTTAATATCTTTACCCGGAATACGTCAAAAAATGGATATTCCAGGTAGGGTATCCTACTAAACAGTTGTTTAAGAGGTGTAAAGTATCTCATTGTGAAAGAGAATTATCTGGCAAAATGGTTGAACGGCGAGCTTACGGAAGCCGAAATGAAGGTCTTCAGGGATTCCCCTGAATTCGAGACCTACGAGCGCATTGCGTCTGTTTCGTCCCGCCTGGAAGGCCCCGCATTCGACACGGAAGCGGCCCTGGACCGCGTGCAGCAGGCACGGGCCGGCAACACCGGAAAAGTGCGCCGACTGCAGCCAGCCGTTCGCTGGCTGAGCATCGCTGCGGCCGTGATCCTGATGCTGACTGCCGGATACTTCTATATAAACTCCCTGGAGGCCACCGTGGAAGCCGAATTTGCCCAACGCCAGGAATTGCGCCTGCCGGATGCCTCGGAGGTGCTGCTCAATGCGGGCTCCGAACTCACCTACAGCAAGACAAAATGGGATGAAAAGCGGCAGGTCCGCCTCACTGGCGAGGCCTACTTTAAGGTTGCCAAAGGGGAAACCTTTACGGTGGAAACCCCTGCCGGTACCGTAGCTGTTCTGGGCACCCAGTTCAATGTCCTCCAGCGGGGCGATGTGTTTATCGTCAGCTGTTACGAGGGCCGCGTCCGGGTAACTCACAAAAGCAAGACCATTGAACTCCCGGCGGGAAGCGCCTACCGGGTAGTCGGTTCCACCGCCTTCAAATCCGAAACGGTTGAAGGAGACCGCCCCTCCTGGACCGGGGAGGAAACTGCCTTCCGGTCCATGCCCCTTTCCTTCGTGATCGACGAGTTCCGCCGCCAGTACAATATGGAAGTAGAGACCCGCGGCTTCGATCTTTCCCGGCGATATACCGGGACCATCAGCAACACAAATATGGATTTGGCGTTACAAAGTATAAGTGCCCCGCTACAACTTACCTATGAAGTAGCCGGTAACAAAGTACTTATATATGCCGAAGAAACTCCGTAAGGTCCGGTCGTTTTACCCGTTCCTCCTTCTCCTGGCCCTGTTCGCCTCCGCAATTGCCCGAGGGCAGACCGCCGGGGAACAGGATGTCATCGGCCTGCTCCGGCAGTTGGAAGCGCGTCACCAGGTGGCGTTTTCCTATGTGGACGAGGACCTGGGAAACCTTCGGGTGGGCCTGCCTGCCGACCTCCTGGCCAGCCTGCCCCTTGAGCCGGTGCTCGAAGAGCTCCGGCAGCAAATCCAGCTCCGGATCGAGAAACTCAACGAGCGGTACTATACGGTAGCCAAAAGCAACCTGGTAACTATCTGCGGCCAGGTCTACGATAATTTTGAGGACAATACGATTTCCGGGGCGTCCGTGGAAGTACTCGGAAGCAGTATTGCCACGGTTACCGGACCGGACGGGGCTTTCCGGCTGCAGGAAATCCCGAGGGGTGCCACCCTGAGGATCCGCCACCTCGGATTCCGGACGCGCTATATGCGGGCGGAAGAACTGGTACGGAGGGACCGCTGTACCCCGCTCCTCCTGGCGGTACGCTACCAGGAACTCCAGGAGGTGGTCGTCTACAAGTTTCTCACCAGCGGCCTCCGGCGCGGGGACAACGGCAGCATCCTGATGATGCCTTCGGAATTCGGGGTTTTGCCCGGCCTGACCGAACCGGACGTCCTGCAAACCATCCAGGCCCTGCCGGGTATCAAAAGTGTGGACGAGACCGTTTCCAATATCAATATCCGGGGAGGCACAAACGACCAGAACCTGCTGCTCTGGGACGGGATCAAGATGTACCAGTCCGGGCATTTCTTCGGGCTGATATCCGCCTTCAACCCCTACCTGACGCGGGAAGTGGAAATCATCAAGAACGGCAGTAGCGCCCGGTACGGGGACGGGCTCAGCGGCATTATCAGTATGCACACCCACGACGAGGTGGAACGAACCTATTTTGGCGGGGCCGGGCTGAACCTGCTGAGCGGGGATGCCTACGGCCATATCCCTATTTCGGACCGCCTGGCCATCCAGGTCTCGGGAAGGCGCTCCGTGACGGATTTCCTAAACACCCCCACCTATTCGAATTTCTCGGACCGCGCATTCCAGGATACGCAGGTCAGCGGCCCGGGCGGGCAAAATACGGAGCGATTTCAAAGCCGGGATGAAGACTTCTACTTTTACGATATAAGCGCGAAACTGCTCTACGACCTGAACGCTTACCACAAATTTCGGGTGAGCGCACTGAATATCGAAAATCAGCTTTCCTACCGGGAGGTCCTGGCCGCCGACAGCACTGAGAACCGCAGCCGGCTGGACCAGTCCAACCTGGCGGTGGGCGGAAGGCTGACCAGCGAATGGTCGGACCGTTTCTCCACGGCCGTCAGCGGGTATTTCACCCGCTACCTCCTGGACTCCTATTACGCCACCGAAGCGAGCCAGCAGCAGCTCTTCCAGGCCAATGAAGTGGAGGAGACCGCATTGAAGACCGAAATGGACTATGCCCTCAACCCGTATATAAACTGGCAGGCGGGCTACCAGTTCCTGGTCACCGGCATCACCAACAATTCCGAGGTGAACCAACCCCCGTTCCTGAGCCGAATCAAAGACGTGCTTTACACCCACGCCCTGTTTTCCGAATGGCGGTATACGGGGCCCGGGAAACGACTCGACGCGCGGGCCGGCCTGCGCCTGAATTACCTGAGCAACCCGGACGACTTTGACCGGTTCCGACTGGAGCCGCGGCTCAACCTGCAGTACAAGCTTCGCCCCCACCTGGTCCTCGGCGTCCTGGGGGAGATGAAGAACCAGACGAGCCTACAGAAGATTGACCTGGAACAAAATTTCCTGGGCATCGAAAAACGGCGGTGGATCCTGGCGGACGACCAGAACCTCCCGTTGGTAACCAGCCGGCAGATCTCCCTGGGGCTACACCACGACAGGGGCCACTGGATAGCCGGGATCGAGGGCTTCTACAAGGAAGTGGACGGCATCACCACGGACACCCAGGGGTTCCAGAACGAATACCAGTTCAACGGGGAGCTGGGACGGTATCGCGTACATGGGGTGGAGGCCCTGCTGAACTTCAAAAGCGCCGAATGGAGCAGCTGGGTCAGCTATGCCTGGAACCGGAACGACTATCGGTTTGAAGATCTGGACCCTGCAGAATTTCCCAATAACCTGGACATCCGCCACACGATAAGTTTCGGGACAAACTACACCTCGGGGAACCTCAAATTGGGTATCGGGGTAAATTACCGGACCGGCCGGCCCTATACAGAACCCGAACCGGAACCGAATTCCGTGGATACCTCGGTATTCCCGAACCGGGTGAATTTTTCCGAGCCGAACAGCAGCCGGCTTCCGGAATACTTCCGGGCCGATGCCTCGGCGATCTATGGATTTGAGCTCTCCGAAACCGTACGCGCTTCCGTAGGTGCATCCGTGCTGAACCTGACCGGGCGGCGGAACATCCTGAACACGTACTACCGGTTGAATGACCAGAACGAGGTGGAGCTGGTGGAGAACGTGTCCCTGGGCTTGACGCCCAACCTGAGCCTCCGGGTTCGCTTCTAGGGCTTGAGGAAGCCGCTCATGGTAGCACATGCGGAAAGGAAATTGCCGCGAGGAAAGAGAAGAAAACAGGGAGGAATCCCCCAAAAAGCTGACGCGTAATCCACCTATTTTCTGAGAATTGTCAAAAAGCTCCTGGAAACCAGGGGCTTTTTTCTGGTGCTTCGGGACGGATATTCCAAAAACTGCTACATTTAATCCGGTAATCCGGATAAATCCCGCCATAGAAATTCTCGTATATGCTCCGTATTCTGCGCAAAGCCCGGCTCCAGGTCCTCGAAAACCGGAATTTCACCCGATATGCCATCTACGCCGTGGGCGAAGTAATCCTGATTGTCATCGGTATCCTGATCGCCTTGTGGATCAGCGATTTGAGTGAGGAATATAAAAAGCGGGAGCGGGAACAATTTTACCTGGCCGGGCTCCAGGAGGAGTTTGAGCAAAGCCGGGCCAAACTGCAGGTCCTCATCAAGGTAAACCGGGACACCTACGTGAAGGCCCGCTCCATTGCCGAGGCCATCGCGCACCCCGATTCGGTTTTGAGCGATGCCGAGATGTCCCGGCTGCTCTTCCAGGCCTTCTCCGACGATTTTGCCTACAACCCCAACAATTCGCTCCTGCAGGAACTGCTCAGCGCGGGCCGGCTGGAAATCCTGTCCAATGCCGAACTGCGCAATAAACTGACTGGCTGGAATTCGCGGATTGAACGCATCCGCCAGCAGGAGACCTCGCTGAGGGAACAGCGCTACCGTGTACTGGATGTAGCCCGGAGCGGGACGGGCAGCATCCGCCGCATTTTTGAGGAGAACGGCCTGGCTGAAGGACTATTGGGCATGACGCCCAGCCCGGATCCGGGTACCAACCTGCCCCTGCTCGAATCGAGGCAATTCGAAAACAATGTGCTGATTTTTATCCTGACGGCCGTCTACACCGAGCAAATGCACTACCAGCCGCTGCTCGAGGAGATTCAGAAAATCCTGTCGGTGATAGATCAGGACCGGGAGTAACCCCCTGCGTACCAGCCCCGGGCTTACCCCCTTTCGCACCAGCACGGGGCTTACCCCCTTTCGAACCAGCACGGGGTATCGGCACGGACCCCCCCCGGGAAACACTGGGGGAAACGCTCTGGCAATAGTCTTTACGCCGGGTTGGGGTCCCCCGGCTTACATACGCTCCGGGACTTCGATGCCCAGCAACTTGCAGCCACGGGCTACCACCCGGCCCACCTCCCCGGTGAGCTGCACCCGGAAATTCCGGTGGACGGCATCTTCTTCGCCCAGGATGGAAACCTGCTGGTAGAGGGAGTTGAAGTTCTTGACCAGGTCGTACGTGTAGTTGGCGACCAGGGCGGGGCTGTATTGTTCGGCCGCCTGAAGAACCACTTCGGGGAATTCAAGCAAATCCTTCAATAGCTGTTTTTCCTTTTCGTGCAGGCTAAGCGACAACAGGTCCTTGTCCGGTACCGCATAGCCGTCGCCCGCCTTGCGCAAGATGGATCGGATCCGGGCATAGGTGTACTGGATAAACGGCCCGGTATTCCCCTGGAAGTCCACAGACTCCTCCGGGTTGAAAAGGATGCGCTTTTTGGGGTCCACGCGAAGGATGAAGTATTTGAGGGCCCCCAGCCCAATCTGGTGGTACAGGGCAGATTTCTCCTCGGCGGTGTACCCGTCCAGTTTTCCCATTTCCTCCCCGATGGATTCGGCCGTGGCAGCCATTTCCCGCATCAGGTCGTCGGCATCCACCACGGTGCCTTCCCGGCTCTTCATTTTGCCGCCGGGCAGGTCTACCATGCCATAGCTCAGGTGGTAGAGGTGTTCGGCCCAGGAAAAACCGAGCTTCTTGAGGATCAAGAACAGCACCTTGAAGTGGTAGTCCTGCTCGTTCCCCACGGTATAGACCATCCCGGTAATATCCGGGTAATCCCGGAAACGCTGAATGGCCGTACCGATATCCTGGGTCATATAAACAGCCGTCCCGTCGGCGCGCAGCACGATCTTTTCATCCAGGCCCTCGTCGGTCAGGTCTATCCAGACGCTGCCGTCCTCCTTCTTGTAAAACACGCCTTTTTCCAGGCCGTCCGCCACGACATCCTTGCCGAGCAGGTAGGTATCGCTTTCGTAGTAGAGCTTGTCGAAATCCACCCCCAGGTTCCGGTAGGTCGCTTCAAAACCGTCGTATACCCAGCCGTTCATCTTCCGCCAGAGGTCCACAACCTCCGGGTCGCCAGCCTCCCAGCGCCTCAGCAAATCCTGGGCTTCCAGCAGAATGGGCGCCGATTTGGCGGCTTCCTTTTCATCCATCCCCCCGGCGGTCAATTCGGCGATTTCCTCCTTATAGGCCTTGTCGAAGGCCACGTAGTAATTCCCTACAAGCTTGTCGCCCTTCAGGCCCGACTGGGCCGGGGTCTCCCCGTTTCCAAAGCGTTTCCAGGCCAGCATGCTCTTGCAGATATGGATTCCCCGGTCGTTGATGATCTGCGTCTTGTAGACCTTGTAACCGGCGGCCTTCAGGATTTCCGACACCGAATACCCCAGCAGGTTGTTGCGTATATGCCCCAGGTGCAGCGGTTTATTGGTATTGGGCGAAGAGTACTCCACCAGGATGGAGCCCCGCCGCGCCCCCGTGTGTAAACCGTAATCCGCATCCGCGCGCATCCGGGTAAAGAATTCCAGGTACCAGGCATCGTCGATTACCAGGTTCAGAAAGCCCTTGATAACGTTATACCCGCTGACCTCTTCCAGGTTTTCGGCCAGGTAAGCCCCGATGGCCTCTCCGATGGCTGCAGGGTTCCCCTTGACCTGCCGCAGCATGGGAAAAACCACCACAGTGATATCCCCTTCGAATTCCTTGCGGGTCGGTTGGAGTTCCACGGTTTCGAGTTCAACCCCGAATTCCCTGGAAACCGCCTCTCGTACGCCCCGGGTCAATACGCTTTCCAACGCCATATTACTTTGCTTTGAACGGGCAAAATTACACATTTCCGCCGGGTTTCCCCGCCCCGGCCGTTTTGGTTATCTTTAGGGGTAAAACAACGCTATGGAAATCTTTGCACATGCTGGTTAACGTCTCCTACACAAACCGGGAGCTCGACCGGCGAATTGAAAAACTCGTCGGAAAACCGTTTCCGTTGAAACAACGCTGGGCCATGAACGGCATCGGGTCGCCGAAACTGATTATCAGGGAAGCCAGCGTCGAGATTCGAAACCTGCTGCTCCTGGACAACAACCGGGATTCCTGCAATATCGAAATGCGCCCCGGCGGCATCATCCTGCGGTTCCGGTCCCTGCTCGAAACTTTTGGCCTGGTCATCCCCTATTACAAACTCACCCTTTACAAAGGCGATTTGGGGGTCTACACGGTCCATTCGGACCACCATTTTGTCCGGGTGGCTGCCGACACCAAAGCCGTCCAGAAATTTTTTGTGAAACTGCTCGGCTACAAGGCAGACCAGCATCCCCCCGCCCCGCCCGGGCATCCCGAACAACACAACCCCGAAACATGAGGATCCTGCTCACCGGCGCCAACGGGTACATCGGTATGCGGCTATTGCCCCAATTGCTGGATGCCGGACACCAGGTGGTCTGTGCCGTACGCGACCGGAACCGGCTCTCCGTGGACGAGGACATGCTGGACCGCATTGAAATCGTCGAAATTGACTTCCTGAAAGAACCCGAACCCGAACGCCTGAGCGAAAAGCTGGACGCCGCGTATTACCTGATCCATTCCATGAGCACCTCCACGGGCGATTTTGATAAAAAGGAGGCGCAGGCCGCCCGGAATTTTATCAGCTATATGGAGGTGGCCCGTCCCACACAAGTCATCTACCTGAGTGGCATCGTCAATAACGAGGAACTTTCCAAACACCTCAGCTCCCGAAAACAGGTAGAGGACATCCTGTATACCGGGCCGTTTCAGCTCACTGTTCTGCGGGCGGGCATCATCGTCGGTTCCGGCAGCGCATCCTTTGAAATCATCCGGGACCTCTGCGAGAAACTGCCGGTGATGATTACCCCAAAATGGGTGCTGACCAAGACCCAGCCCATCGCCATCCGGGACGTGATCCGTTTCCTCACCGGGGTTCTCGGACAAAACGAGACCTTTGACCAGTCCTTTGACATCGCCGGGCCGGATGTGCTCTCCTACAAGGAAATGCTCCACGGGTATGCCCGCGTGCGGGGATTCCGGAACTGGATCTTCACCGTGCCGGTGATGACCCCCAAACTTTCGTCATACTGGCTGTACTTTGTCACCTCCACCTCGTATAAACTCGCCGTAAACCTCGTGGACAGCATGAAGATGGAAGTGGTGGCCCGCGACAGGAAACTCCAGGACATCCTGGGCATCGAAACCATTACCTACCAGCAGGCCATCGACCTCGCATTCAAGAAAATCGAGCAGAACCTGGTGGTGAGCAGCTGGAAGGACAGCATGGTCAGCGGCCGCTTCAACCAACAGCTCGAAAAATACATCCAGGTCCCGAAATACGGGGTGCTGACCGACAATAAAAAAGTCCGGATCACCGACCGGGAGGCCGTCCTGGAAAATATCTGGAAAATTGGGGGCGAAACCGGGTGGTACTACATGAACTGGCTGTGGAAAATCCGCGGGCTGCTGGACAAACTGGGCGGGGGCGTAGGGCTCCGTCGGGGCCGGACCCAACCGGACAAAATCTACACGGGCGATTCCCTGGATTTCTGGCGGGTCCTGCTGGCCGACCGCGAAAAGGGGCGCCTCCTGCTATTCGCCGAGATGAAACTCCCGGGCGAGGCCTGGCTGGAGTTTCGAATCGATTCGGACAACTACCTGCATCAGAATGCCACCTTCCGGCCGCGGGGCCTGAAAGGGAGGCTCTATTGGTACAGCGTCCTGCCGTTCCACTATTTCATTTTCGGGGGGATGATCCGGAATATCGCCAAGACCGCCTGAGACCGCTGGAATTACGCTTCTTCCCTGGGAAGGAATATCTCGGCAATCATACAACGCGCACTACCGCCCCCACAGGTCTCGATGGTATCCAGCGGGCTGGAAACGATGCGGGAGGTCATTTCGATGGCCCGGATTTGCGCAGGCGTGAGGGACTGACGCGCCCTCTCGCTCATCACCAGGAGCCGCTCCCCTTTGCCGTTCCGGAGTTGCAGCATATTCCCTGCAAAGGCGTGGACCTGCGCCTCGGTGATCTCAATGATCTCCTTCCCGTCCTGCCGCAATTGGTCGGCTACAAATTTTCGTTCTTTCCGATTGTCAATGGCCTCCAGGCAAATAACGGCAAATGCTTCCGCCACACACATCATCACATTGGTGTGGTAGATGGGCTTTCGCTGCCCGTCCACGGATTGATAGGCCGTGAAAACCACGGGCAGCAATTCAAAATCCTCGCAGAATTCTATCAGCAACCCTTCGTCGGCCCGCTCGGATAGGGCGCAGTATGCCTTCATATTTTCCCGGTCAAGGACTACGCTCCCTGTGGCTTCCAGGAACACCCCGTCCGCTTCTGCGGCCGTGTAATCCACCACTTCCGTAATCCGGAAGCCCGCCTCTTCCAGCCGGTCCAGCAAGTCTTCCCGCCGCTCGCGCCGGCGGTTCACTGCAAACATCGGATAGATAACCACCATACCGCCCCGGTGGAAGGAAATCCAATTGTTGGGGAAGATGGAGTCCGGGGTATCCGTTTCCAACCGGTCCTCCACGACCATGACGGAGACGCCTTCAGCTTCCAAAACCCGGACAAGCCCATCGAATTCAGCCTGGGCGCGGCGGTTGATTTCCGCATCGCTCAGGCTCAGGTCTTCCTGGAAATAATTATTGACTGCCGTCTGCTCGTTCATGCGGAACTGCACCGGGCGAATCATCAATATGGAATCGGTAATCTGCATATGGAGAACGTGATTTTTTTTGAATTCGAAATTGGGGACCTGAGGGATTGCCGCGTGGAATCCGGAATCAAAATTAGCTATTTCCGGTACCAAAATCGCGGAGAGGCACCCACTTTATTTTACCGGATTCATCCCGCCGGATGCCCGGGGCTTTACCCCGGCTCCCGGGCCAGCGGCAACGTACTGCAGCGCAGGAGCCCGCCTTGTTTCCCCACCTCGTTGTAGGGGATGGTTTCTACCTGCAGGCCGCGAGATTCCAGCCAGGCGTTCAGGCGGGTAAAGCTCTGTTCGCTTACCACTACTTCGGGGGATATGGAAAACACATTGCTGAACATCCGGTACATTTCTTCGGTGGTGATCTCAAATACATTCTCCGGACCAAAATAACTGCGCAACCATTCGTAGTCCCTGGCGTGGATAAAGCTCTCCCGGTGCAGGATTACCAGGTTATGGCCCACGGGCTGGAAACAGCAGTCCAGGTGCAGCGCATTCAACCGGGGGTCTGTGTTGTGCTTGCGAAGTTCAAACGACTTAACCTCCCGGTTCGGAAATGCCTCCCGGAGGTATTCCACCGCTTCCCGGTTGGTACGGGCTGTGATGTAGCCGGGGTAATCCCGGGCTGTATAGGTACCCACAAAGAGGAATTCCTTCCAGGGCATCACGTCCCCGCCTTCCACATGCACCTCCTCGGGCGGGACCAACAACTGGCTGGGGCCGAGTTTGTCGAGTACGTGGACAATGGCTTCGAATTCCCGTTCCCGCTCGGGCAGGATATTCGCTTCCACCATTTTGTCATCCACCACAAAGGCGATGTCCCGGGAAAATATCTGGTTGCATCCCGGGATATTTTCCGGGCGGAAAACCCGGGCCCCATGCTTTTTGAGCACCGCCTCAAATCCGTCCATTTCCCGGACCATATCCGCCTCTTCCGGATAGGTCCCCGCCAGGATGTGCTGCAGGGATTTCGGGTCATAGGCTTCCGCAGGGTCGGGCACCGGGCCGCTATCTGCGGCAGTCCCGAGCACTACAGCCCGGAGCCGGGCCGTTTCGTCCGCAATATTCAGGTTGAGCATAGTTGAACTGCTGATGGATACAACGAGGGGCCGCTTTATGTGGCCCCCCGGTTCGAATATTATTGTGTTTAGCGTTTATCGAGCGCCTTGAACGGCCGCTGGTTCTCCCCGATATACACCTGGCGGGGGCGTCCGATCGGCTCGCCCTTCAGGCGCATTTCCCGCCATTGGGCAATCCAGCCGGGGAGGCGTCCGAGTGCAAACATCACGGTGAACATCTCCACGGGGATTCCTAAAGCCCGGTAGATGATCCCCGAGTAAAAGTCTACATTCGGGTAGAGCTTCCGCTTTACGAAGTAATCGTCCTCCAGGGCTTCTTTCTCCAGGCCTTTGGCGATATCCAGGATCGGGTCTTCGATCCCCAGGTCGCTGAGTACCTCATCGGCCGCTTTCTTGATGATCCGGGCCCGCGGGTCGAAATTCTTGTATACCCGGTGGCCGAAGCCCATCAGGCGGAACGGGTCCTTCTTGTCCTTGGCCTTGGCCATGTAGCGTTTGGTATCCCCTCCGTCGGCTTCGATTGCCTGAAGCATCTCCAGGACCGCCTGGTTGGCACCTCCGTGCAACGGACCCCAGAGGGCGGAAATCCCGGCAGATATGGACGCAAACAGCCCGGCGTGGGATGACCCCACAATCCGCACCGTGGAAGTCGAGCAATTTTGTTCGTGGTCCGCATGGAGGATCAACAGCTTGTCCAGGGCTTCGATGACCACCTCATTCCTTTTGTATTCCTGGTTGGGCCGCTTGAACATCATCTTGTGGATGTTCTCCACGTACCCCAGGGAATCGTCCCCGTAATCCAGGGGAAGTCCCATTTTTTTCCGGTGCGTCCAGGCCACCAGTACCGGAAACTTTGCCAACAGGCGGACAATGGCATGGTACATATCCTCCTTGGACGAAACGTTGACAGACGACGGGTTAAAAGCGATCAGGGCGCTGGTCAGGGAGGAAATTACCCCCATCGGGTGGGCGGACTTCGGAAACCCGTCGAGGATTTTCTTCATCTCCTCGTCCACGTGGGATTCCGCCTTGATGTCCTTGTGGAACTTTTCCAGCTCCTCCTTGTTGGGAAGTTCCCCGAAAATTAGCAGATAGGCAACCTCCAGGAAATCGGCTTTCTCGGCGAGCTCTTCAATGGAATACCCCCGGTAGCGCAACACGCCTTTTTCCCCGTCCAGGAAGGTGATGGCGCTTTCGCAGGATCCGGTATTCTTGAATCCCGGATCCAGGGTGATGATCCCCGTGGCCGCCCGAAGGGTTTTTATATCGATGGCTACTTCATTTTCCGTGCCTTCCACCACCGGAAATTCATACGATTTCCCATGGATTGAAATACTCGCTTTGTCTGACATTTGTTCGGTTTAAAATTTATGTATGCAGGTCCTGTAAAACTACGAAAAAGCCCTCTTTTTAACAATCCGGAAGCGCCGTTTTATGCTATTCTTAACGGGTCTTTCGGGGCCTTTTTCGAGGCGCCCGGATTTGGTAAAGACTCCGGTAGTAGGCGTCCACGGATTCCGCCCAGGTAAAGCGGACCCCCCGGGCGTTCTCCCGGATGGCTTCCCAGGCTGCCGGGTCCTGCTGGCAGAGGTCAAGGACCTCGTTGAAAACCGCCTCCAGGTTGGACACTTTTTCGGCAATAGACTCCCCGTCAAAGAGGAAACCTGTCTCCTGGTGCCGGATCGTATCACGCAGGCCTCCCGTGGCATGGGCCAGCACGGGGTTGCCGTTCCGCATGGACAGCATCTGGCTGATCCCGCAAGGTTCAAAAAGACTGGGCATCAGGTAGAGGTCGGATTCCAGGTAAATCGAATCGATCAGGTCCTCGGACTGCCCATTGGTAAAAATAAAGTTCGGGTGTCGATAGCTCATTTCCCGAAAGAGTTCCTCGTAAACGGGGTCGCCGGTGCCCAGCAGCACAAAAACCCCGTTGTCGGCCGCCAATCGGCCCAACAGGTTTTCAAGACACTCCGGGTGCCGTTTAAAAAAATAGAATTTTTGCTCTGTAAGCCTGGCGACGCTCGAACAAATAAACGCCGGGGGGGCATCCATCCATCGCACCACCTTCTCACCCGTATGGGCCAGGAAGTCCGCCTTGTATTTCTTGGACTCCTCCTGGAGCCAGCCAAAGAGCGCCCGGATGGTATTCGGGAACAACCGCCCGCGCTCCGCCGTGCGGATACTATCGTAATTGCAGCCGTTCAGGATCCCGAAAAGCCGCTGCTCCTTCCTGGCGGTGACCAGGTCGGCTTCTAGGCCTTCACCCCCGATAAACTCAGGCGGGGAACTCGGCTTCTGGATGTCTTCCATATAGGATGGCGAAACCGTGTGGACGGCATCTGCCAGGCGGATGCCGATGGCCATCAGATTGATACAGTCGGGGTAGCGGGCATCGCTCAGCTGTTCTTCCCCGTACGGGACCCCGGGAAACCAGGCTTCCAGGGAGGACGGGTTTCCCGAAAAGGGTCGAATCCCCTGTATGGCGAGGTTGTGGATGGTGTAGACAAAGCGGATATCCGCCAGCTCCCGGAATTCCGGGTGGTACTCCCTGAGGTATAACAGCAGGCTTGCATGCCAGTCGTGCAGGTGGACCACATCCAGTTGGCCAAATGCCCCTTCCCGGATGGCCCCTGCCACCCCGGTGCAAAAAATCGCAAACTTGATGAAGTCCGTATAAAAAGGTTCCTCCGGGTCGTTGTGATAGAGGTGGGCAATATCCCCGGAGGTTATTTCCGGGTGGTGCAGGGCGTAATGCGCAATACCCGGCAGTTCTTTTTTTCCCGGCACTCGGTAAAGCGAAAGGTCGTAGCGGCGTCCACCGAGGGGGACCTGGAATTCACGCAAGAGAACCCCGTCCCGATGCAGCCGGCCGTAGGCGGGCACCACAACGTGTACCTCATCGCCCCGGACAGCCAGTTGCCGCGGCACATCCCGGACCACATCGCCCATCCCACCGGCTTTGCAGGCGGGTATCCCGTCATTCTCGGCTGCGACAAATAAAAATCGGTTCATCCTTTTGTTACTCCTGCTTTCCGCAACCGGCGCTTCTGCCATCCGCAACCGGCGCTCCTTATTCATCAAAAAAGGGCCGCGATATCTGTACCGGGCCCTTGACTTATCTGTATTTCAACCGGGTCAGGACCTTACCTTAAAGGCATCCGACCCCGGGTAATAGGCCACACTCCCGAGTTCCTCCTCGATGCGGAGGAGCTGGTTGTACTTGGCCATCCGGTCGCTCCGGGAAGCCGAACCGGTTTTGATCTGCCCGGTATTCAGGGCCACGGCCAGGTCGGCAATCGTGTTGTCTTCGGTTTCCCCGCTGCGGTGGGACATCACCGAGGTATACCCGGCGTTCTTGGCCATGTTCACCGCATCGATGGTTTCGCTCAGGGTACCGATTTGGTTTACCTTGATGAGGATCGAATTGGCAATCCCCTCGTCGATCCCGCGGGAGAGGCGCTCCACATTGGTGACGAACAAATCGTCCCCGACGAGCTGAACGGTATCGCCGACTTTATCGGTGAGCATTTTCCAGCCTTCCCAGTCGTTCTCGTCCATCCCGTCCTCAATCGAGATAATCGGGTATTTGGCACACAGGTCCGCCAGGTACTGGGCCTGTTCGGCGGAAGTGCGCACGGCCCCGCTGTCCCCTTCGAATTTCGTGTAGTCGTATTTGCCGTCGACAAAAAATTCAGCCGCGGCACAATCCAGGGCGATCATTACCTCGTCCCCCATTTTATACCCGGCCTGTTCCACAGCCTTCGCGATGGTATCCAGGGCGTCCTCCGTTCCGTCCAGGGTCGGGGCAAATCCGCCCTCATCCCCCACAGCGGTGCTCAGGTTGCGATCGTGGAGGACCTTCTTCAGGTTGTGGAAGATTTCAGTCCCCATTTGCATGGCATGGGTAAAGTTTTTGGCCTTGACCGGCATGACCATGAATTCCTGGAAGGCGATCGGTGCATCCGAGTGAGACCCCCCGTTGATGATGTTCATCATGGGAACCGGCAGCGTATTGGCGCTTACCCCGCCCACATAGCGGTACAGGGACTGGCCCATTTCATTGGCGGCTGCCTTGGCCACGGCCAGGGAAACCCCCAGGATCGCGTTGGCGCCCAGCCTTCCCTTATTCGGGGTGCCGTCCAGTTCAATCATCGCCTGGTCGATCTTGTTTTGCTCATACACCAGCATGCCGCGGACTTTTTCGGCGATTTCCGTGTTTACGTTCTTTACGGCCTGGCTCACGCCCTTGCCCATATATGTCTTTCCCCCGTCGCGCAATTCCACGGCCTCGTGTTCGCCTGTGGATGCCCCGGAAGGGACGGCCGCCCTGCCCAGGACGCCGTTTTCGGTCACTACGTCCACCTCCACGGTGGGGTTGCCCCGCGAATCGAGGATTTGTCGTGCGTGAACGTCGATAATGATACTCATAAGGTTGTCGATTTATTCGGTTGATTCCGGTTGCAAAGATACGAAACGCAGCGGTGACCCGGCCCGGGTACCCGGGCTATTGATGCCGGCGTAACAATATCTTAAACAGCCGTTGTTTTTGTTGTGGTTTTCCGGATGGTTTCGAAGAACTGGTCAAAGAGGTATTCCGCATCGTGCGGGCCCGGACTCGCCTCCGGGTGGTACTGTACGGAGAATACGTTCTTGTCCTTCATCCTTATTCCTGCCACCGTGTCGTCATTCAGGTGGAGATGGGTGATCTCCAGGTCCGGGTGCGACTCGGTCTCCTGGCGGTTTACGGCAAATCCGTGATTCTGGGAGGTGATCTCCCCCTTGCCGGTCTGCAGGTTGATTACCGGGTGGTTGATCCCCCGGTGCCCGTGGTGCATCTTGTAAGTGCTTACCCCATTGGCCAGGGCAATCACCTGGTGCCCCAGGCATATACCGAAGAGCGGTTTGTCCGCGGCGATGATCTTTTTGGCCAGTTCCACAGCCGCCTTCAATGGCTGGGGGTCCCCGGGGCCGTTGGAAATAAAATACCCGTCCGGGCTCCAGGCTTCCATGGTTTCATAAGTGGTATCGTGCGGAAATACCTGGATGTAAGCCCCGCGTTTGGCGAGGTTGCGCAGGATGTTCTTTTTGATGCCGATATCCAGGGCGGCTATCCGGATCTCCGCATCCGCTTCACCGACAAAATAGGGTTCCCGGGTAGAAACCGAAGAGGCCAGTTCCAGGCCTTCCATGCTGGGCACTTTTGCGAGCTCCTCCCTGAGGGCGTCCAGCTCATCCACGCGGGTGGAAATCACGGCATTCATAGCGCCGTTGTCCCGGATATAGCTCACCAGGGCGCGGGTATCCACGTCCGAGATGGAAAACAGGCCATTCTTGTCCAGAAATTCCTGCAAACTGTAATCTGCATCCGGCCGGCTGTAACTATAGGAGAAATTCTTGCAAATCAACCCGGCAATCTTTACCCCGTCGGATTCCACTTCCTCCTCCCGGGCACCGTAGTTCCCGATATGCGCATTGGTAGTCACCATAAGCTGCCCGAAGTAGGACGGATCGGTGAAAATTTCCTGATACCCCGTGGTTCCCGTGTTAAAACACACTTCGCCAAAGGCGGTTCCCTCTTTGTCGCCTACCGCCTTTCCGTAAAATACGGTGCCGTCGGCTAGCAAAATCAGTGCTTTTCGCTTGGACTGATACTTCATAGATACTTCCGTGAATTATAGGTGTTAGACAAAATAACATAAAAAAAGGGACAGCCTGTGAAGACTATCCCTTTTTGGTTTAAAACTTTTAAAAAGTACCGCTTATTCCTTGGAATCATCGGCTTTTTTTTGGTCTTCCGCTTCCTTCTCCGGAGCCTCAGCCGGCTCATCGGCGGCTTTGGCTTCCTGAGCCTCGGCGGCCTTCTCCTCCTTGGCCTCGGCGGCTTTGGCTTCCTGAGCCTCGGGGGCCTTCTCCTCCTTGGCTTCGGCTACCTGCTCTTCAGCGGGCGCCTGCCCGGCTGCCGGTGCCTCTGTGGCGGCGGCAGACCCCTTGGATTTGGATCGGCGGCTGCGGCGCGTAGACTTCTTCTTCGGCTTATCCGCGTTGTAGAGCTCGTTGAAATCCACCAGCTCAATCATCGCCATGTCGGCATTGTCACCCAACCGGTTTCCCAGCTTGATGATGCGGGTGTATCCGCCCGGGCGGTCACCGACCTTTTCGGCTACCGAGCTGAACAGTTCGGATACGGCCTCCTTGCTGCGCAGGTAGCGGAAGGCGATCCGACGGTTGTGCGTACCGAGTTCGGCAGACTGGTTGTTTTCGGCTTTGGACTTGGTGATCAGCGGTTCGATGAACTGCTTGAGCGCCTTGGCCTTAGCAACCGTGGTGTTGATGCGCTTATGTTCGATCAGGGAACATGCCATATTGGCCAGCATCGCCTTGCGGTGCGCTGTTTTCCTTCCCAGGTGGTTGATTTTCTTTCCGTGTCTCATCTTCTATCAATAGTTTCGCTGGCGGCGCGGAACGCTGCCTGCTTAATCCTTATCCAATTTATATTTTGACAGGTCCATGCCAAAGTTCAACCCTTTGTTGATAACCAGTTCCTCGAGTTCGGTCAGTGACTTCTTTCCGAAGTTGCGGAACTTCATCAGGTCGTTCTTGTTGAAGGACACCAGGTCTCCAAGGGTATCCACCTCGGCGGCTTTCAGGCAATTCAGCGCCCGGACGCTCAGGTCCATGTCCACCAGCTTGGTCTTCAGCAATTGCCGCATGTGCAGGGATTCCTCGTCGTAGGTTTCCGTCTGCGCAATCTCGTCGGCTTCCAGGGTGATCCGCTCGTCGGAGAAGAGCATAAAATGGTGGATCAGCACCTTGGCGGCTTCGGTGAGCGCGTCCTTGGGGTGGATGGAACCGTCCGTCAGGATTTCGAAGACCAGCTTCTCGTAGTCGGTCTTCTGCTCCACCCGGTAGTTCTCAATACTGTATTTCACATTCCGGACCGGGGTAAAAATCGAGTCCACGGCAATGCTTCCCAGCGGCGCATTCGATTTCTTGTTCTCCTCGGCGGGAACATATCCGCGACCCTTTTCGATGATGATTTCCATGTTGATACTCACCTTCGGGTCCATGTTGCAGATAACCAGGTCCGGGTTCAGCACCTGGAATCCGGAAATGAATTTTTGGAAATCCCCTGCGGTCAGTTGTTCCTTTCCGCTGACGGAAATTGAGACAGTTTCCTCGTTGACGTCGTCGATCTGACGCTTGAAGCGGATCTGCTTCAGGTTCAGGATGATCTCGGTTACATCTTCCACAACCCCTTCAATCACCGAAAATTCGTGCTCCACCTTGTCGATGCGCACCGAAGTGATCGCAAAACCTTCCAGGGAGGCGAGCAGCACCCTCCTGAGCGCATTCCCGACAGTCAGACCATAACCGGGCTCCAGGGGGCGGAATTCAAACTTCCCCTCGAAGTCGGTCGAGTCTATCATGATAACTTTATCGGGCTTCTGAAAATTAAATAATGCCATAATCGGATCTGTGTGGTTTTTATTTAGAGTATAACTCGACGATCAGCTGTTCCTTGATATTCTCCGGGATCTGGAGACGTTCCGGAACAGCGACGAACGTACCCTCCTTCTTATCGGAATTCCAGCTGATCCACTCGTACACATTGCTGTGGTTGGACAGGGAATCCTCGATGGCCTGGAGGGATTTGGATTTTTCGCGGACCCCAACCACGTCGCCGGCACTCAGGGAGTAAGAAGGAATGTTCACCAGTTCCCCGTTAACGGTAATGTGCCGGTGGGAAACCAATTGCCGGGCTGCCCTCCTGGAGGGGGCGATACCCATACGGTAGACGACATTGTCCAGTCGGGACTCGCAGAGCTGCAGGAGAACCTCACCGGTAACACCTTTGCTCCGGTTGGCCTGGGCGAACAGATTCCGGAACTGGCGTTCCAGGATGCCGTAGGTGTACTTGGCCTTCTGCTTCTCCATCAGCTGGATTGCGTATTCCGACTTCTTACCGCGACGGCGGTTGTTCCCGTGTTGCCCCGGAGGGTAATTCTTTTTCTCGAAGGCCTTGTCGTCTCCGAAGATAGCCTCGCCGAATTTGCGGGCTATTTTTGATTTTGGTCCTGTATATCTTGCCATTTTCAGAAATTTTGAGGATGTGGTTATGAATTAAGGCTTAATCCTTCGATAACCGTAACAACACCCCCAGTGAAAAATTAATTATTGGTGTTTCTTGCTCGTATCAGACTCTGCGTCGCTTGGGCGGGCGGCACCCGTTGTGCGGCAGCGGGGTCACATCGATGATTTCGGTTACCTCGATGCCGTTGTTGTGGATGGTCCGGATGGCAGACTCCCGTCCGTTACCCGGCCCCTTCACGTATACCTTGACCTTGCGCAGGCCGGCTTCGTGGGCCGTCTTGACACACTCCTCGGCAGCCACCTGGGCCGCATAAGGCGTGTTTTTCTTGGAGCCGCGGAATCCCATCTTCCCGGCAGACGCCCAGGAAATCACATCCCCTTTCTTGTTGGTCAGGGAGATGATGATGTTGTTAAAAGAAGCCGTGATATGGGCCTCTCCGGTGGATTCAACCGCCACCTTGCGTTTCTTGGTCGACTTGGCCGCCTTAGCGCCCTTTGATCCTGTCTTTGCCATAATCTGCTATTACTTGGTAGCTTTCTTCTTGTTGGCTACGGTTTTACGCTTTCCTTTACGGGTACGCGAGTTGTTCTTGGTACGCTGGCCCCGGAGCGGCAGTCCCGACCGGTGGCGAATGCCGCGATAACATCCGATATCCATGAGACGCTTGATGTTGATCTGCGTCTCGGAACGGAGTTCCCCTTCAATGGTAAATTCACCTACAGCTTCCCGGATGCGACCGATCTCGTCGTCGCTCCAGTCGGAGACCTTGGTATCCTCGTCCACCTTGGCTTTCTCGAGGATTTCCTTTGCCCTGCTTTTGCCAATACCGAAAATGTAGGTAAGGGCAATCACGCCTCTCTTTTGTTTTGGGATGTCTACCCCTGCGATTCTAGCCATAGTTACCCTTGTCTTTGTTTAAATCTAGGATTCTTCTTGTTGATTACGTACAGTCGCCCTTTGCGCCGTACGATCTTGCATTCGGCGCTGCGTTTCTTTATGGATGCTCTTACTTTCATCTTGTCCGTTTCTTTAGTATCTGTATGTGATTCTGGCTTTGGTCAGGTCGTAGGGGCTCATCTCAAGCTTTACCTTGTCCCCGGGCAGCAATTTGATGTAGTGCATACGCATCTTGCCCGAAATATGAGCCGTCACCACGTGACCGTTCTCCAATTCCACGCGGAACATGGCGTTGGAAAGCGCTTCTATTATCGATCCGTCTTGTTCTATCGGAGCTTGCTTGGCCATATATTATGCTACTTTTCTGTTCTTACCTGTTTTCATCAGGCCGTCGTAATGGCGGTTGAGCAGGTAGGAATTTACCTGTTGCACCGTATCGATAGCCACCCCGACCATGATGAGCAGGGAGGTGCCGCCGTAGAACAGCGCCCAACCGGCCTGCATATCCATCAGCTTCACCACCACCGCCGGCAATACGGCCAGCAGGGCCAGGAATACCGAGCCGGGCAGCGTGATGAGCGACATCACCTTGTCCAGGAAATCGGCGGTTTCCTTTCCGGGGCGGATGCCCGGGATAAAGCCGCCGCTGCGTTTCAGGTCGTCGGCCATTTTATTGGTCGGGACCGTGATTGCGGTATAGAAATACGTAAAGATGATGATCAGCAGGGCAAACAGGATATTGTAATACAATCCGAAAATGTCCTGGAAGTTCACTTCCATCCACTGTCCAACAGCTGTTTCGTTAAACGTGCTTCCGATCAAACCGGGCGCAAACATAATCGCCTGCGCAAAAATGATGGGCATCACCCCGGAAGCATTCAGCTTCAGCGGGATATACTGACGGGAGCCCATAACGTTTTTTTCATATCCCCCGGAGGCGGATCGGCGGGCGTACTGCACCGGGATGCGGCGGGTCGCCATCACCAGCAGCACGCTGGCGAGGATCACCACAAACCAGAGGATCAGTTCCACCAGGATCAGCATCGGGCCGCCGTTGCCGTTAAGGCGGGAGGCCGATTCCTGCAGGAAGGCCTGCGGCAGCGTGGCGATGATCCCGATCATGATCAGCAGGGAAATCCCGTTGCCGATTCCCTTGTCGGTAATCTTTTCACCCAGCCACATGGCAAAGACGCAACCGGTTACCAGGATAACCACGGAAGGCACCATAAAGCTGAGGCCTTTGCCCAGCAGGAATGCGCTGTCCGGAACCCCCAGGGCCCCGAGGCTATAGAGGTAGGTCGGTGCCTGGATAATACAGATGGCGATGGTGAGCCATCGGGTTATCTGGTTTTTGGTCTTCCGGCCGCTTTCGCCTTCCTTATCGAGTTTCTGCAGGTAGGGAATCGCGATCCCCATGAGCTGCACCACGATGGAAGCCGAGATATACGGCATAATCCCCAAGGCAAAAACCGAGGCGTTGGCAAAGGCCCCGCCGGTAAATGCATTCAGGATACCGAGGATGCCCTGCTCCGTATTCGACGACAGTTCGGCCAGCTGGGAGGTGTCGATCCCGGGGAGCACCACCTGGGCCCCGAAACGATACACCAGCAGCAGACCGAGCGTAATCAGGATACGGGACCTGAGCTCTTCGATCTTCCAGATATTCGTTATGATCTCAAAAAATTTCTTCATATCTGGCTCGCTTATAAACTTATTGCCTCACCGCCGGCAGCCTCGATGGCCGCTTTGGCACTGGCCGTAAATTTATGAGCAGTGATTTTCAGGGGGGCCTTCAATTCGCCCCGACCCATAATTTTCACCAGGTCGTTTTTGTGCGCCAGGCGAAGCTCAACGAGGTTATCCACATTGACTTCCTTTTTGATCGTACCGCTGTCCGCCAATTCCTGGAGGGTGTCCAGGTTGATGCCGCGGTATTCCACGCGGTTCATATTGGTGAAACCGAACTTGGGCACACGGCGCTGAAGCGGCATCTGCCCGCCTTCGAACCCGATCTTCTTGGAATAGCCGGAACGGGACTTGGCCCCTTTGTGGCCCCGGGTGGCTGTACCGCCCTTACCGGAACCCTGGCCGCGACCAACGGTCTTGCCGCCCTTGTGAACAGATCCTTTTGCAGGTTTTAAATTCCCTAAATCCATACTCCCTTTCTTTTAAGCTTCTTCTGTAGAAACCAGGTGTTTTACTTTTTCAATCATTCCGAGGATGCTCGGGGAGGTGGTGTGCTCCACTTCCTGCCCGATACCTCTCAGCCCAAGGGCCTCCAGGGTCCGTTTCTGGTCCTGAGGACGCTTGATGCTGCTCTTTACTTGTCGTACTTTGATCTTAGCCATCTGTCTGCTCCTTATCCGTTGAATACTTTCTCCAGGGAAATGCCGCGCTGCTTGGCAACGGTATTCGCGTCCCGCAATTGCAGCAGGGCGTCGAATGTCGCCTTCACCACGTTGTGCGGGTTGGAAGACCCCTGGGACTTCGACAGTACGTCCTGTACGCCTACGGCTTCGAGTACGGCGCGTACCGCACCCCCGGCAATCACACCGGTACCGTGGGAAGCAGGCTGGATATAGACCCGGGCGCCCCCGTATTTGCCTTTCTGCTCATGCGGAAGGGTTCCCTTGTTCAGGGGGATACGGATCAGGTTCTTCTTGGCATCCTCCACTGCTTTGGCGATGGCCGTGGCCACCTCCTTGGATTTGCCAAGCCCGTGGCCCACTACGCCGTTTTCGTCACCGACCACGACAATTGCAGAAAAGCCGAAGGCCCGTCCACCTTTGGTTACCTTGGTAACCCGTTGTACTCCAACCAGCCGGTCTTTCAGTTCCAGACCGCCCGGCTTAACCGTTTCCACATTTTTGTATTTCCCGTACATAGACTTGTATTAAAATTTTAATCCGCCTTCTCTGGCTCCTTCAGCCAGGGACTTCACCCGGCCGTGATACTGATATCCCCCACGGTCGAAGGCCACTTTCTCGACACCAGCTTCCCTGGCTCTTTCGGCCAGGCTTTTGCCGACAGCGGCGGCGATTTCAGATTTGGTGCCTTTGGCTTTGGCCAGTTCCTTATCCCTGGACGAAGCGGCAACCAGCGTTTTGCCAGTGGTATCGTCGATCACCTGGGCATAGATCTCCTTGTTGCTCCGGAATACCGAAAGGCGCGGGCGCTCTGCGGTACCGAAGGACACCTTGCGGATGCGCCTTCTGATCTTGTTTCTCTTTTCAGACTTAGATAGTCCCATAGTTCGTTGGATTATGCTGATTTACCTGCTTTTCTTCTCAGTTGCTCGCCTTTGAACTTCACCCCTTTGCCTTTGTAGGGCTCCGGCTTGCGGAAGGAGCGGATCTTGGCAGCTACCTGCCCGACGAGTTGTTTGTCGTGGGAGGTGAGCTTGATGGTCGGGTTCTTCCCTTTTTCCGAAGTAGTCTCAATCTTGACCTCCGGCGCCAGGTCCATCACGATATTGTGAGAAAACCCGAGGGCGAGGTCGAGTTTCTGGCCCTGGTTGCTGGCGCGGTATCCAACCCCCACCAGCTCCAGCTCCTTGGTCCACCCTTTGGTAACACCCTGGAGCATGTTGTTGATCAGCGCGCGGTAGAGACCGTGTTTGGCCTTGTCGTCCTTGGTAAAGTTCTCCGGGCGGGATACGATTACCTCGCCATCTTCTACCTTCACCCCGACGTTGCTGAATTCCTGGGTGAGTTCCCCCAGTTTGCCTTTGACGGTCACCACGTTGCCGGAAACTTCCACAGTGGCTCCCTCCGGGATCGGAATCGGGCTTAAACCTATTCTAGACATGCTTCTTAATCTTTATAATTCTATTAATAAACGTAGCACAGCACTTCGCCGCCGACGTTTTCCTGCTGGGCCTGCTTGCTGGTCATTACCCCGTGGGAGGTAGAGACAATGGCAATCCCCAGGCCATTCAGTACCCGCGGCAATTCGCCACTGCCGGCGTACTTCCGCAGTCCCGGCTTGGACATACGTTGGATTTTCCGGATTACCGGCTCCTTGGTCACCTTGTCGTATTTCAGGGCGATCTTGATGGTTCCCTGGGTGTTGTTCTCCTCGAACTTGTAGCTCAGGATGTACCCCTGGTCGAACAGGATCTTGGTGATCTCCCGTTTTAAGTTGGAAGCGGGGATCTCCACCACGCGGTGTCCGGCACGGCTCGCGTTCCGGATGCGGGTCAAATAATCTGAGATAGGATCTGTAAACATCTTCTTTCCTGTATTATATCGGTTACCAACTGGCCTTTTTGACTCCGGGGATCAGTCCCTGGTTTGCCATTTCGCGGAACATGACCCGGGAAATCCCGAAAGTCCGCATATATCCCCTGGGGCGTCCGGTAAGCTTGCAGCGGTTGTGCTGGCGAACCGGAGAGGCATTGCGGGGAAGCTTTTGCAGCGCTTCGTAGTCGCCGGCCTCTTTCAGGGCCTTGCGCTTCTCGGCGTATTTTGCTGCCAGTTTCGCCCTTTTGCGTTCGCGGGCTTTCATTGATTCTTTAGCCATACTAGTTCTTTTTAAAGGGTAACCCCAATTCGCTTAACAGTGATTTCGCTTCCTTGTCCGTTTGTGCCGAAGTCACAAAGGTGATGTCCATCCCGTTGATTCGGTTGATCTTGTCGATGTTGATCTCCGGGAAGATGATCTGCTCGGTAATCCCCAGGTTGTAATTCCCGCGACCGTCAAAGCCGGTGGCGCGGATCCCCTGGAAATCGCGTACCCGGGGCAGCGCGGTAGTTACCAGCCGGTCGAGGAACTCGTACATCCGCTCGCCCCGGAGGGTAACCTTGGCCCCGATGGGCATGCCCTTCCGCAGCTTAAAGGCCGCAACGTCCTTTTTAGAGACGGTGGAAACGGCTTTCTGACCCGTGATCATCGTGAGTTCGTCCACGGCGTGGTCGATCAGCTTCTTATCGGCAACTGCGGCTCCGACGCCACGGCTAACGACAATCTTCTGGAGCCTGGGAACTTCCATGATGTTCTTGTACCCGAACTCTTCCTCGAGCGCCTTGATCACGCGCTCTTTATATTCCTGTTTTAATCTTGGTACGTAGGCCATAACTAAATAACTTCATTGGATTTTTTCGCCACCCGTACCTTGCTCCCGTCGCGCATTTCATAGCCTACCCGGGTGGTATCCCCGGATTTGGCGTCGATCAGCGACAGGTTGGAAATATGGATGGGCGCTTCCTTTTCCACAATCCCTCCCTGGGGGTTGCTGGCACTCGGCTTCTCGTGTTTGGACACCGTGTTCACGCCTTCCACGATCGCTTTGTTCTTCTCGCGGATAATGCGCACCACCTTGCCTTCGCTCCCTTTGTGGTCGCCGGCAATTACGCGAACGGTATCACCTGATTTGATCTTGAACTTCATCTCGTTGTCTTATTTAGAGTACCTCGGGGGCCAAGGAAACGATTTTCATAAATTGTCTGTCACGCAGTTCCCGCGCCACCGGCCCGAACACGCGGGTGCCCCGCATCTCCCCGGTGGGGTTCAGCAGCACACAGGCGTTGTCGTCGAAACGGATGTAGGATCCGTCCGGGCGACGAACTTCCTTGGTCGTACGAACGACCACGGCCGTTGAAACAGCTCCTTTTTTGATGGTTCCGTTGGGAGTCGCCTCCTTGACGGTTACCACGATTTTGTCGCCCAGGGAGGCGTACCGCCTTTTGGTACCTCCCAACACGCGGATGGTCAATACTTCTTTGGCCCCGGTGTTATCTGCTACTTTGAGTCTTGATTCCTGCTGTAACATAATTATTTGGCTCTTTCAAGGATTTCTACGAGTCTCCAACACTTGGTCTTGCTAAGCGGGCGGGTTTCCATGATCTTCACGGTATCGCCGATGTTGCAATCGTTGCTTTCGTCGTGGGCTACATATTTTTTTGTCCGCAGTACGAACTTCCCGTACATCGGGTGCTTTACCCGCTTGACCTCGGAAACCACGATGGACTTCTCCATCCGGTTGCTGGTCACCACGCCAATACGTTCTTTTCTAAGATTTCTATTTTCCATAAAGCAACACCAATTATTGGTTTTCCCTTTTTGTTAATTCAGTCGCCAGTCGCGCAACGGTCCTCCGGGCCGTTTTGATCTGAAGCGGATTCTCAAGCGGCGTAACGGCGTGTGCCATTTTCAGTTCGTCGTACTGCTTCTTGAAATCGGCCATCTTCTCTTTCAGCTCCTCTACGGACAGCTCTTTTATCTCTGCTTGTTTCATGATTCGGTCCAATTAAGAGGGATCGTAATCCCTGGCCACTATAAATTTTGTCTTCACCGGCAGTTTCTGGGCGGCCAGGCGCAAAGCTTCCTGGGCGACATCGATCGGCACACCGGCTACTTCGAACATGATCCGGCCCGGTTTCACAACCGCTACCCAGTATTCCGGGGCTCCCTTACCTTTACCCATCCGAACCTCGAGGGGTTTCTTGGTGATGGGCTTGTCCGGGAATATTTTAATCCAGAGTTGTCCCTGGCGCTTCATGTAACGGGTGGCTGCAATACGCGCCGCCTCAATTTGCCGGGAGGTAATAAAGCTGGAATCCAGGGATTTGATCCCGAACATCCCATTGGAGAGCTGGTGGCCCCGCTGCGATATACCTTTCATTCGGCCTTTCTGGGCCTTCCGAAACTTGGTTCTTTTTGGCTGTAACATGTTCTTTAAGCTTCTTTATTTATTTTCTGCGACGCTTCTTGCCGTCCTGTTTTCCGGACTTGCTGCCTCCTTTGGACATACCTACCAGGGGCGACAACTCGCGCTTGCCGTATACTTCTCCCTTCATGATCCACACCTTCACGCCCAGCCGGCCGTAGGTGGTGTGCGCTTCGTGCAGGGCGTAGTCGATGTCCGCACGGAAGGTGGACAACGGGATACGACCGTCCTTATAACTTTCGCTCCGGGCCATTTCGGCGCCGTTCAGGCGGCCGGAAATCTGGATCTTGATCCCTTCGGCATTCATCCGCATGGCAGCGGCGATAGCCATCTTGATCGCACGGCGATAGGAAATACGACTCTCGATCTGCCGGGCAATGCTCGCGGCAACCAAATTCGCGTCCAGTTCGGGGCGCTTGATCTCAAAAATATTGATCTGTACCTCCTTGTCGGTGATCTTTTTGAGCTCCTCCTTCAGTTTGTCCACTTCCTGGCCGCCTTTCCCGATGATGATACCCGGGCGGGCAGTGGTAATGGTAACGGTGATCAGCTTCAGGGTCCGCTCGATGATGACGCGGGAAACACTGGCTTTTGCCAGACGGGCGTGGATATACTTGCGGATTTTATCGTCCTCGGCCAGTTTATCGCCGTAGTCGTTACCTCCGTACCAGTTGGATTCCCAGCCCCGGATGATTCCCAGGCGATTCCCTATCGGATTCGTTTTTTGTCCCATACTATCTTATGCTAGCTTTCTGCGTTATTTCTGGCTCCCAATACCAAAGTCACATGGTTGGAACGCTTTCTGATTCTGTGTGCGCGTCCTTGCGGGGCGGGGCGCAGGCGCTTGAGCATGCGGCCGCCGTCTACGCGGATTTCCTGTACAAAAAGGTCTGCGTTCTCGATATCCGCATCCTCGTTTTTAGCCTGCCAGTTGGCAATGGCCGAAAGCAGCAGCTTCTCGAGCCGCCGGGAGGCCTCCTTGGTACTGTAGCGCAGGATTGCCAGGGCCTTCTCAACTTCTTCGCCCCTCACCTGGTCGGCGACCAGACGCATCTTGCGGGGAGAGGTCGGGCAGTTGTTCAGCTTGGCGAATGCCAAGTGTTTTTTCTCCTCTTTGATCCTCTCGGCCATCTGTTTTTTACGAACACCCATAGCGCTTATTTTTTACCTTTATTTTTTGCTCCGGCATGCCCCCGGAAGGAACGCGTGGGAGAAAATTCACCCAGTTTGTGTCCTACCATGTTCTCGGTGACATATACCGGGACGAATTGCCGGCCGTTGTGTACGGCGATGGTCTGCCCCACGAAATCCGGGGTGATCATCGAAGCCCGCGACCAGGTCTTGATTACGGTCTTCTTGCCGGAATCCACGTTTTGCTGAACCTTTTTATCCAGGCTGTAATGAACGTATGGTCCTTTTTTTAGGGAACGTGCCATTTCTTACTGTTTTATTTCTTTCTGCGTTCTACAATATACCGGTTGCTGTCCTTGGTCCGGGAACGGGTGCGGTACCCTTTGGCAGGTACGCCGTTACGCGACCTCGGGTGGCCTCCGGATGCACGGCCTTCCCCACCACCCATCGGGTGATCCACCGGGTTCATAGCTACCGGACGGGTCCGGGGACGGCGTCCGAGCCAACGACTGCGGCCGGCCTTACCGGAAACGAGCAGCTGGTGGTCCGAATTGGACACGGCGCCGATGGTTGCCAGGCAGTTGGCCAGGATCATCCGGGTTTCGCCGGAAGGCAGCTTGATGGTGGCATACTTGCCTTCACGGGCCATCAGCTGGGCAAAGGTCCCGGCACTCCGCGCCATCACCGCTCCCTGTCCGGGGCGCAGCTCGATGCAGGAGATAATGGTACCCAGGGGAACCTCAGCCAGGGGCATGGCATTCCCGATTTCAGGAGCCGAACCGGCACCTGAGCGGATCTTTTGCCCTACCTGCATGCCATTCTGGGCAATCACGTAACGCTTTTCGCCGTCGGTGTATTCCACCAGGGCGATAAATGCAGAACGGTTCGGGTCGTACTGAATCGACTTTACTTCGGCGGCAACATCCTGTTTGTCGCGTTTGAAGTCGATTACACGGTACCTTCTCTTGTGCCCACCGCCTTTGTAGCGCATGGTCATCTTTCCTCGACTGTTCCGGCCGCCCGACTTTTTAATCGGGGCGAGCAGGCTCTTCTCCGGCGAATCGGAAGTAAGGGCGTCAAAGCCATTTACTATCTTGAAACGCTGTCCGGGAGTGATCGGTTTTAACTTTCTAACTGACATGCCGTGTCTTTAGAGATTACTGTAAAAATCTATTACGTCACCATCTTCCACATCCACAATGGCCTTCTTATAGGCATTGGTCTTGCCCTGCTGAACACCGGTCTTGGTGTAGCGGGTCTTGCGGGAAGGGCCGTAGTTCATGGTGCGAACCTTCTTGACGGTAACCCCATAGGCTGCCTCCACGGCATCCTTGATCTGCAGCTTGTTGGCCGCCGGGTTTACGATAAACCCGTAGCGGTTGTACAACTCGCTGTCGGAGGTCATTTTTTCGGTAATGATCGGCTTAATCAACACACTCATGATTTCCTACTTATTTAAATTTGCCGCAATTCCTTCCAGAGCTCCTTCGGTCAGGACGACATTGTTGGCGTTCATAATTTTGTAAGTGCTTAATTCAGTGTTAGTTACAACTTCAGCACCCTTAAAATTACGCGACGACAAATATACGCTATTATTTTGTTCACCCAACACTATCAGGGACTTTTTGTCCTCCAGCCCGAGGGCCTTCAGTACGTCGATAAAGTCCCGCGTCTTCGGCGTATCGAATGAAAAGTCTTCCACCACGGTGATGGCGTTGGCCTGGCTTTTGAGGCTCAGGGCCGACTTGCGAGCCAGCCGCTTTACGTTCTTATTGAGCTTCTGGGTGTAGTCCTTGGGACGCGGCCCGAAGATCCGGCCACCCCCGCGGAAGATGGGCGACTTGATGCTGCCCGCCCGGGCGGTACCCGTACCTTTTTGTTTCTTGATCTTGCGGGTACTCCCTGCAATCTCAGCGCGTTCCTTGGCCTTGTGGGTACCCTGCCGCTGGTGGGCCAGGTACTGCTTCACATCCAGGTAAATGGCGTGCTCGTTCGGTTCTATCTTGAAGACGTCGTCCGCAAGCTCCGCTTTGCGCCCGGTCTCTTTTCCCTTGATATCTAAAACTGCTACCTTCATTACTTCTCGATGGTTATGTATGCGTTCTTATGGCCCGGAACCGCTCCCTTGAGTACCAGGAGGTTCTTTTCCGGGACGACTTTCAGCACGCGGAGGTTCTGGACGGTGACGCGCTGGTTGCCCATCTGCCCGGCCATCTTCATACCTTTGAATACGCGCGAAGGGTCCGATGCAGCCCCGATGGAACCCGGAGCCCGCAGGCGGTTGTGCTGACCGTGCGTAGACTGGCCGACACCGCCGAATCCGTGGCGTTTTACCACTCCCTGGAAACCTTTTCCCTTGGAGATACCGTTGACGTCCACAAACTCGCCTTCCTTAAACAATTCAACATTAATGGTGTCCCCCAGTTTGAAAGCTCCCTCTTCGAAATAGCGGAATTCGACAACCTTCTTTTTAGGCGCAGTGCCTGCCTTCTTGAAATGGCCGTTCTCGGCCTTGTTGGCACGCTTGTCTGCCTTGTCATCGAAACCGAGCTGAAGGGCATTGTACCCGTCTACTTCCTCGGTTCTGACTTGGGTGACGACACAGGGTCCCGCTTCGATGACGGTACAGGGGATATTCTTCCCATTCTCGTCAAAGATGCTGGTCATGCCGACTTTTCTTCCGATTAACCCAGACATACTTAATTGATTTAAGTTGGGGCTCTGGCCTTGGATTCCGGCCCCTGAGGGGACCCGAACCGGGCCATCCTCCCGGTTATTACTGATTTACAAATTCATTCTCAACTTTCCGACAAAAAAACAGGGCCAAAAATAATCCGACCCCGAATGTATTTTTGTTTCCGTTTTTCCTTCGCTTACAGCTCCGGACATGTCGTGGGAGGACGCACCCCCCGGCTTTTCAATGGGCTGCCACCACCCTCCCGGGCCTGGCAACCGGTTTGCCTGACAGCGTCAGACCTTGATCTCCACCTCGACCCCGCTGGGAAGCTCAAGCTTCATCAGGGCATCGATGGTCTTGGAGGAGGAGCTGTAAATATCCAGCAGCCGCTTGTACGAACTCAGCTGGAACTGCTCCCGGGATTTTTTATTCACGTGGGGCGAACGCAACACGGTGAATATCTTCTTATGCGTCGGCAACGGAATGGGTCCGGTAACCACCGCTCCGGTCGTCTTGACCGTCTTGACGATCTTCTCGGCAGACTTGTCTACCAGGTTGTGATCGTATGATTTCAATTTGATTCTGATTTTCTGACTCATCACTTCCGGAATTAGGCGGTTACACCTTTGGTTGCTTTAATCACTTCTTCGGCAATGTTCGACGGGGTCTCCGCGTAGTGGGAGAATTCCATGGTCGAAGTTGCACGGCCCGAGGAAAGGGTCCGCAGCGAGGTGACGTATCCGAACATCTCGGACAACGGCACATCGGCCTTGATCACTTTGGATCCGGCGCGGTCGGACATGTTGTTCACCTGTCCGCGACGGCGGTTCAGGTCTCCTACAATGTCCCCCATATTCTCTTCCGGGGTGAGCACCTCCAGCTTCATGATCGGCTCCATGATGATCGGACGGCACGCCTTGGCAGCGGCCTTGTAGCCGAGCTTGGCAGCCAGCTCAAAGGAGAGGGAATCCGAATCCACCGGGTGGAAGGAACCGTCCTTGAGGGTGATCTTCATACTGTCCATTTCAAAACCGGCCAGCGGCCCGTTTTTCATGGCTTCCTTGAAGCCTTTTTCGACGGAAGGGATATATTCCTTAGGGATGTTACCCCCCTTGATCTCGTTGACAAAGGTCAGGCCCTGGTCCTCCTCACTGTCGGCCGGGGCCATCGTGAAGACGATATCGGCAAACTTACCGCGTCCACCCGTCTGCTTCTTGTAAACTTCCCGGTGGTTGGCTTCCTGGGTAAGGGCTTCCTTGTATTCTACCTGCGGCTGACCCTGGTTTACCTCCACCTTGAACTCCCTGCGGAGCCGGTCGACGATAATGTCCAGGTGCAGCTCGCCCATACCCGAGATAATGGTCTGTCCGCTCGCCTCGTCCGTCTTGACCTGGAAAGTCGGGTCTTCCTCCGCCAGCTTGGCGAGGGCCATCCCGAGCTTGTCTACGTCGGCCTTGGTTTTGGGCTCCACGGCGATACCGATTACCGGATCGGGGAAATTCATGCTTTCCAGCACGATCGGGTGCTTCTCGTCGCAGAGGGTATCACCCGTTTTAATATCCTTGAACCCAACTGCTGCGCCGATATCCCCGGCCGCAATCGATTCGATGGCATTTTGTTTGTTGGAGTGCATTTGATAGATCCGCGAGATCCGCTCCTTGTTACCCGAACGCGTGTTCAGTACATAGGAGCCCGCATCCAGTTTCCCGGAATAGCAGCGGAAGAATGCCAGGCGGCCCACAAACGGGTCCGTGGCAATTTTAAATGCCAGGGCCGAGAAAGGCGCGGTAGGATCCGGCTTCCGTTTGGCCGGCTCTTCCGTATCGGGGTTCACTCCTTCAATCGCATCCTTGTCCAGGGGCGAAGGCAGGTAGCGGCACACGGCGTCCAGCAAAAACTGAACTCCTTTATTCTTGAAGGCGGAGCCACAGATCATCGGGATGATGCTCATGTCCATCACCGCAGCCCGAAGGGCGGCGTGAACTTCCGCTTCCGTGATGGAATCCTCGTCCTCAAAGAACTTCTCCATCAGATTTTCGTCGTATTCCGCAACGGCCTCAATCAGCTCGGCGCGGTATTTTTTCACTTCCTCCTCCATATCGGCGGGAATGTCGATCTCCTCGAAGGTAGACCCCATGTTTTCCTCGCTCCAGATGATGGCGCGGTTTTTCACCAGGTCCACAATCCCCCGGAAATCCGCCTCGTCCCCGATAGGCAATACGATGGGCACGGCATTGGATTTCAGCATGTCGCGCACCTGCTGGCATACAGCCAGGAAATTGGAACCCTGGCGGTCCATTTTGTTGACAAACCCCATCCGCGGTACCTTGTAGTTGTCCGCCAGACGCCAGTTGGTCTCAGACTGGGGTTCCACGCCGTCCACGGCACTAAAGAGGAATACCAGTCCGTCGAGCACCCGCAGGGAACGGTTTACCTCCACGGTAAAGTCCACGTGGCCGGGGGTGTCGATGATATTAAAGTGGTAAGGCTTGGTATTGTCGGTCGGCTGCCCGTTTTCGAGCGGGAACTGCCAGGTACAGGTGGTAGCCGCGGAGGTAATTGTAATCCCTCGCTCCTGCTCCTGCTCCATCCAGTCCATGGTAGCCGCCCCGTCGTGAACCTCCCCGATCTTGTGGCTTACGCCTGTGTAAAAGAGGATGCGTTCCGTCGTGGTGGTTTTCCCGGCATCGATGTGAGCCGCAATACCAATATTCCTTGTAAATTTTAAGTCTCTCGCCATTATCTTTAGAATCTAAAGTGAGAAAATGCTTTATTCGCTTCGGCCATTTTGTGCGTATCCACGCGCTTTTTAACGGCCGCGCCCTCTTCCTTCGCCGCAGCAAGCACCTCGGCAGCCAGTTTCTGGGCCATGGATTTTTCGTTCCGTTTCCGCGAAAAGCTGATCAGCCATTTCATCGCGGTGGAAATCTTGCGATCCGGGCGGATCTGCATCGGGATCTGGAAAGTGGCACCACCGACACGACGGCTGCGCACTTCCACGTGGGGCATAATATTGGAAAGGGCTTCCTTCCAGAGCTCCAGGGCATTTTTCTCTTCGTCCGTCTTCTTTTCCTCGACGATATCCATGGCGTCGTAGAAAATCCGGAATGCGACGGATTTCTTCCCGTCCCACATCATCATATTCACAAAACGCGTCACCAGCTGGTCGTTATACCTCGGGTCTGGCAACAGCGGTCTTTTTTTTGCCTGTCTTTTTCTCATTGCTTCTGATTAATGTGGTGAATTACTTTTTGGGGCGTTTGGCTCCATACTTGCTCCGGCGCTGGGTCCGTCCGGCTACGCCGGCGGTATCCAATGCCCCGCGCACAATATGGTATCTGACACCCGGTAAGTCCTTCACACGTCCGCCTCTAACCAATACTATCGAGTGCTCCTGGAGGTTGTGACCTTCGCCGGGGATGTATGCGTTGACCTCCTTACCGTTGGTAAGCCGCACCCGGGCAACCTTCCGCATGGCGGAATTCGGCTTTTTGGGCGTGGTGGTGTAAACGCGCGTACAGACCCCTCTGCGTTGCGGGCACGAATCCAAAGCAGCCGATTTACTCTTCTTGGTAATTGTGGCCCTTCCTTTTCGTACTAATTGTGAAATTGTTGGCATAAAATCGCTTGATAAAAAAATATACCCCTGTTTAAGGGCTGGCAAATGTAGCAATTATTTCCTGTAATTCAAATCCCTGACATTTAATTTTAAGGCATTTTTATCCCCGCAACCCTTCATCCCCGGACCGACCCCTCCGCACACCTGAAACCGCACGCACCCGGATGCCGGTTTTGCCGTTCGGTTATACCTTAATATATATAGGGGCCCGGTTGTGTCTCCCCAACACTTCCACATGAGTTGCGGGGAAGCAATCGCGTGTCACTGGCCGGGAACAGGCCGCCTGCTCCAGCTGCCGCCCCCGGTCTTGTGAAGGCGCGACGAAAAGCCGGGGTCGAAAATGACGCTCGTTACCGGAAAGACTTAAAGTGAACGTTCGGCAGCAGGCAGCAGTCATTTTATCTTTTTCGCAACCAGGCGGGGTCAAAAATACGCATCTGACAAATGGGAAAGGCCTAAAATTTTGACTACGAATTATCCCGGCAGCGCTTAAAGTTTTATTAAAATAAGTTTGGATTATTAACACAGAATTAAGATTTTCGCACTTAGCTAATTCAAATAATTAAAAAATGAGAACAAAATTAAATGGAATCCTGACGCTATTTTTAGCGTTGGTTGTGCAGATTTCCTTTGCACAAGAAAAGACGATTTCAGGTACGGTTGCCGACGCAGACGGTCTGCCGCTACCTGGGGTTAACATCCTTGTTCAGGGCAGTACCACGGGTACGCAGACCGACTTCGACGGAAACTACGCCATCCAGGCGAGTGAAGGCGATGTGCTGGTCTTCACCTATCTCGGCATGCGTGCAGAGAACCGTACCGTGGGCGCCGGGAACACCATTAACGTTCAGATGGCAGAGGACGCCCAGGCCCTGGAAGAGGTGGTTGTAACCGCCCAGGGTATCAAGCGGGAAAAGAAAGCGCTTGGTTATGCGGTCTCCTCGGTAGACGAGGACCAACTGGAAAACCGGACGGAAGGTGATGTGGGCCGTATCCTCAGGGGTAAGGCTTCCGGTGTGAATATTACCCAGCAAAGTGGTATTTCAGGTTCTGCGACCAATATCGTTATCCGGGGGTATCAATCCTTCAGCCAGGACAACCAGCCGCTCTTTATCGTGGACGGGGTGCCTTTCAGTAGCGACACCAACGCCCAGGGTAGCTTTGTGGACGGGAACAACGGTTCCTCCCGTTTCCTGGACCTGGACCCGAACAACATCGAAAGCGTCAACGTACTGAAGGGGCTCTCTGCAGCTACCCTGTACGGGGAGCAAGGTAAGAACGGGGTTATCCTGATCACCACCAAGAACGGTGCTGTGGGCGGGCAACCCAAGAAGTCGGAAATCACGGTTTCCTCTTCGATCTTCTTTAACAAGATCGCCTCCACCCCGGACTACACCATGAAGTACGGGAATGGGTTTGACCAGGCATTCGGCTGGTTCTTCTCCAACTGGGGTCCTTCCTTTGAGCGCGAAGGCCGCGCCGGATGGGGGAACTTTTCAAACTTCCCGTCAGTTTACGACATTCGTAACGACGGGACCATCCTCCACCCCTTCTCCACTGCGGGTGCCTCTACGGGCATCCCTGCAGCCTTCCCGGAATTCCAGGGACGCCGCTACGAGTGGAAGCCCTACGCCAGTGTGCCGAACTTCTTCCGCACGGGAACAGTTTCCAATCTCTCGGTAAACGCCAACGGCTCATCCGACGACGGAACACTGAGCTACAACGCGAGCTTCGGTCACCTGGAAGACGAAGGATTTACCCGCGGCAACACGCTGAACCGGAATACTCTCGGTCTCGGTGGGCGCGCGGTGCTCAGCAATAAATTCACCATCAACGGGACGATGAACTATTCCCGTACCGATTTCAAATCGCCTCCTGTAGCTCTCGGAGACGGTAACCAGGTAATCGGTAGCGGTGCTTCTGTATTTAGTAACGTATTCTTTACGCCGCGTTCGGTAGACCTGATGAACATCCCGTTCCAGAACCCGATCACCGGAGGAAGCGTTTACTACCGTCAGAACAACAGTATCCAACACCCGCTTTGGACAGTGAACAACGCCTTTACGCGTCAGCTGACCAACCGGGCCTTTGGTAACATCTCAGCCCAATACGATATCAACGACAACCTGAACCTGCTCTACCGCTTTGGTTACGACGTGTACAACGAGCGTAACCTGAACGCTCAGAACAAAGGAGGTATCGGGGTGTCTACCCAATATATCAGCGGGGTTTACCAGACCTGGGACAACAACAACACCATCTGGAACCACGATGTGATCCTGAACGGATCCTATGACCTCTCCGAAAAACTGGACCTGACGTTTAACGTCGGTGGGCAGTCGCGACTGACGCATTTCGACCAACAGGGGGTTGCCAGTAGCGGCCAGAACGTCTTCGGCGTCCTCCGTCACTTCAACTTCGACCTGCAGGATGAAATCCAATTTACGCAGCAGCGGAACATCGTCGGTCTGTACGGCCAGGTAGACTTTGGCTACGACAGCTGGCTCTACCTGACGCTGAATGCGCGGAACGACTGGGTTTCCAACCAGTCGGTGGACAACCGCTCCCTCCTCTACAAAGGTGGTAGCTTCTCCTTTATCCCGACTTCGGCCTTTGACGGCCTGTCGAGCCCGGGAGGGATCAACTACCTGAAGATCCGGGGTGGTTACGGGGAATCTGCCGGTTTTGCAACCGGGTATCCGACTTCTGTCGACCTGTTCCTGAACACGCAGAACTTCGTTGACCAGGATGGTGCCTTTGTGGTTTCCAACACGGTATCCAACACCCTGGCCAACCCGAATATCAAGCCCGAGCGTTACGCCGAGTACGAATTAGGTTTGGAAGGGCGTTTCTTTAACTTCCTGACGCTGGATGTTTCCGCCTACAAGCGATTCACCAACGACCTGATCGTCAACCGTCCCCTGGGGCCGGCTACCGGTGGTACCACCATCCAGACGAACGTCGGGGAAATCGAAGGTGAAGGACTTGAGATTGACCTGGGAGCAGCCCTGGTTCAAACTGAGGATTTCAGCTGGAACGTAAATGCCAATTTCAACACGAACCAGTCTACAGTTACTGATCTGGGAGAAGACACCGATATCATCGTGTACGCCGGTTTCACCAACCTGGGGAACGCCGCCATTGAAGGCGAGCAACTCGGGGTGATTGTCGGTAGCCGCATCCAGCGGAACGAGAACGGCGAGTTTGTTGTGGATAGTAACGGAAACTACATTTCGGAAGAAGTAGATGAAAACGGTCGTCTGCCCGTCATCGGGAACCCGACTCCGGATTTCATCCTCAACGTAGGCAGTGACCTGAATTACAAAGGCTTCAACCTGAGCTTCCTGTTCAACCACCAGCAAGGTGGGGACATCTACTCCCAAACCGTAGCCACGCTACTCGGACGGGGGCTGATTGCCGATACGGACAACCGGGAAGCCACGTTCATCCTGCCGGGTGTAAGCACCGACGGCAGCCCGAACACCGTAGCCATCAACAACTCTGCTTATTACTTTAGCAACGTGCTTTTCGGACCTTCCGAGCTGCAGATTTACGATGCTACCACGCTCCGTCTCCAGGAGGTATCCCTCGGATACAGTGTGCCGAGCAAATACCTGGACAAAACGCCGTTTGGAAGCCTTTCCTTTACCGTTTCAGGATTTAACCTGTGGTATAAGGCCTTCAATGTGCCGGAAAGCTCCAATTTCGATCCCAACGTAGCGGGTATCGGAGTAGGAAATGGCCAGGGATTCGATTACCTGAACGGACCGAGCTCCAAGCGTTACGGATTCAGCATCAAAGCCAGTTTCTAAAAAAAAATATAGCAATAGATTATGAAAAAAGTATTAAAAATAGCGAGTTTCATCCTGGCTGCCGGAGCGTTGACGTTCCAGTCATGTGAAACCACGGAATTGGATCTTCGGAACAATCCGAATGCACTCTCCCCGGAAAGTGCCTCTCCAGATTTCCTATTGAACAGCATCCAGCGGGAATTTATCCGTACGGTACAGACCGTAGGGACCCGGAACGCTGAGTTTGCACGAATCGAATATATGTTTGGCCGCCAGTACCGGACCGTTTACGACCCGGGCGACTTCAACGTCCAGTGGACCGACGTATATACCGAACAATTGACAGATACCTATGCCCTGTACGGCATTGCCGATACGGACGACCTGCCCTTCCATAAAGGAATGGGGCAGTTCATGGAGGCTTTCTCCATGACCATGCTGGTCGACAACTTCGGGGATGTTCCCTATTCCGAGGCTAACCAGGGCGCGGATAATTTCAACCCTAGCGCCGATTCAGGCGCGGCCATTTACGCGGCCATGCTGGACCTGTTGGATGAGGCGATTGCCAATTTCAACGCAGGTGGAGTTGCCCCCGGCACGGATTACTTCTTTAACGGGGATGCCGATGCCTGGGTAAAGGCCTGTAACACCTTAAAGCTGAAGTTACTGGTCAACACCCGCCTGGTAGATGCCAGCGCAGTGAGCCAGTTTAACAGCATCATCAGCAGCGGCAACTACATTTCCTCTATCGAAGACGACATGCAGTTCCAGTGGGGCACGCAGGAGGTACAGCCGGATACACGGCACCCGCAGTACGCCGGGGACTATACGCCTTCCGGGGCCAATGATTATCGTTCCAACCACCTCATGCAGTACATGATGGATATGGACGACCCGCGGATGCGTTACTACTTTTACCGCCAGAATGCTGAAACCCCGGGTGCTCCCGGTGTTCCACCGAACCTTGAGACCATTGAGTGTTCCCTGCAATCACCTCCCGTACACTACAACGGCTTTCCGTTCTGTAGCCTGGAGAACGGCTACTGGGGCCGCGACCACGGTAGCGACGAAGGGATTCCGCCGGATGGTTTCCTGCGGTCTATCATCGGAGTGTATCCTGCCGGAGGGAAGTTTGACGACGACACCTTCGAAGGCCAGGTACTCGGAGATGGTGGCGGCGGAGCCGGTATTACTCCTGTACTCCTCGCGTCTACTGTAGATTTCTGGGAAGCCGAAATCGCCCTGGTTAGCGGCAACACGCCCGCAGCCCGCCAGCATCTGCTGGACGGCCTTGCCAAGAGCGTAGAGAAAGTGAGCAGCTTCGGATCTGTCGATCCGACCGCCGACCTTTCATTCGAGCCCAGCGATGCGGATATCGCCTCCCACGCAACAGCGGTTGGGGACGCTTTTGACGCTGACAGCGAAGGCGGGTGGAATGTCCTGGCTCAGGAATTCTACGTAGCCCAGTACGGTAACGGAATGGATGCCTTTAACTTCTACCGGAGGACCGGATATCCGGATAACCTCCAGCCGAATATCGACCCGAGCCCGGGGAACCTGGTTCGCTCGTTCTTCTATCCGTCTACAGAGGCCAACAACAACTCGTCTATCACTCAAAAAGGAGATCACACGCAGCAAGTCTTCTGGGACAACAACCCGGCAGGACCGAGCTTCCCGTTCTCTAACTAATAAAACTCCGAAGTAAGATGAAAAAGATTTTAAATATCAAATACTTAGCCTTGGCGTTGACTCTCGCTTTCTTTAGTTGCGAGAGCGATGATAAGGTGATCGATCAAGTTTTCGACGGAGTGGATACCGAAACTCCATTCCTCCGGATCCTAAACCAGTCGGGTTCGAATCTGGATATATTCAATACCAGTTCGATGCACACCTGGGAACTGGAATACCAACTCGTTCCCAACGACCCGTCCCTGGATAAACTGCAAAGCGTGGACTTTCAGGTATCATTTATTGATAACAATGACGAGGATGGTGTAGACCGCTCTGCGGGCCCCGCTGCTTTTGGCTCCCTGGGGCCGGCAGACTTCGATACCGAAGGGGACTATGGCAACATGAAAGCTTCATTCAGCTATTCCCTGCAGGAAGCCATGGACGCCGTTGGCGTTACGATCGACGACCTCTCCGGAGGGGACAATTTCCTGGTAACCTGGGAATTGACCACCACGGATGGAGATGTAATCGGCCCGGATGATGTGAGCGGGGACGTTGCAGCTGTTGGGGGATACTATTCTTCCCAATACCAGCTGATTGCCTCCCTGGTTTGCGACTTTGACCAGCCGGACTTCTTTACAGGTGATTACCTGTTGGAGCAGCTCGACCTGGGTGCTGACCCGTTCTTCCCCTCTTTCGGGGATACTTTCGCCACCCAAACGGTTACGCTCAGTGGCAGTGGAACAAGCCGTACGTTCGATTTCACGTATTACCCGGCGTCCTTCGCCATCGGTAGTACGATGACCCTGAACTTTGTTTGTGACCGCGTATTTATCAGCGGTGCGAATATCGGGTTATCTTGTGATGGTGGAGCTACTCCGATTAGCCAGTCGAACAGTGATGCTACCATCACCTTCTTCGACAACACGGATTTTACCAGTGACGAGATCATCCTCTATGTAGAGGACTTTGATCCCGACGGAGGATGTGACACCGGCACTTACGATGTTCGTTTGCGTCTGACCAAACTGTAGATCAGTTTACTTAAATTGTAAAGACCGCCTCTCGGGGCGGTCTTTTTTTTGTATTTCCTCAAAAAACAGGCGTTCAAATTTCATAAAATCATATGAGTATCGCTTTGAATTACCGGGTGTCTAAAGGTTTTGTTAATATGTCGAATGAAACTCAGGAAGCCCTTTAATTTTGTTATATTTCGCAAAATTTTTGAGATGTTTAAAAATATAATGATAGTCCTTTTGTCCGTGGCCGCGTCCGGCACCCTTTCCGCCCAGGCCAACCGGCAATTGCGCAACAATGGCATGAGTGCCGCAACCGGGAATTTCTTCTCTGAAATGCGCAAGAAGAAAGATGCGCAGTCTTCCATTACGGAAACCGTGGGCACCCCGTATATCGAAGAGAGTTTCAAACCCTGCGAGGTGTATTACGGGGACGAACTGGTAGGAAAGTTTTTCTACCGCCACAATGCTTTCAATGACGAAATCGAGATTAAGGACTCCCAGGTTCCCGGGGAAGAGGTTACTTCTCTGGCAACTATGCGGGAGCTTCGGCTGGTGGATTTGGTAAGCGGCAATGAGCTCTCCCTGATGACCTATGAGAATAAGGATGAACAAATGCGGAACGGGTATCTCTACGAACTGAAGGATGGGGAAAAATACCACCTGCTTTTCAAAAAGAACGTTAAGTTCACCGAGGGGACCAAACCGGCCAACCCGCTGCTCCGCCCCACCCCGAACAAGTTTTCGAAGTTTGTAGAGTACTACTACTTCACGGACGACAGCAAGGTTGCCCATTATGTGCCGACGCGCAAGGGTAAATTCCTACGCTCCTTCTCCGATAAGGAGATTCAGGAAAAACTCAAGGAATTTATCAAGGAGGAGGACATCAACCTGAACCGGGAGGAAGACCTTGTACGGGTTTTCAAGTTCCTGGACCAGCAGGCCTGATCCCAATTAAATATTCCCAAAAACCATCTGCCCGGGCAGGTGGTTTTTTTTTTACCTTCAATCCATGAAAGAGGAACTCCACATCTTTGGCATACGCGCGGTCCTGGAAGCGCTTGAAGCAGGGAAGACCCCGGAAAAAGTCCTAGTGCGCAAAGATCTTACGGGCAACCTGTTCCGGCAGTTGCAGGAAGCGGCCAAAAAGCATAATATGAGCCTTACGGTGGTTCCGCCAGAGCGGTTCCGGCGCTTTGAATCGCGCAACCACCAGGGGGTGGTGGCCGTGCTCTCCCCGATCACGTACCGGGAACATACGGCCCTGATCGATGAAACACTGGCCCGGGACAAGGCTCCTCTCTTCCTCCTGTTGGACGGTGTATCCGATGTGCGCAACCTCGGCGCAATCATCCGTACGGCTGAATGTGCCGGCGTCAGCGGGCTTTTCCTCCCCGCCAGCGGCAGTGCTCCCGTTTCGGCCGATACGATCAAAACTTCCGCTGGGGCTGCATTTAACCTTCCCATAGCGAGAAGCCCGCACCTGAAAGACGTTGTATACTACCTCCAGGCCTCCGGGGTGCGCCTGGTGGCTGCCACCGAAAAAGCAGAAAGCACACTCTACGAGGCGGACCTTACCGGGCCCCTGGCCGTGATCATGGGATCTGAGGACCGGGGCATCCACCCTTCGCTCCTGAAGCTCTGCGACATCCGGGCCCGGTTACCCATGCGGGGGAGCATTGAGTCCCTGAACGTCTCGGTGGCCTGCGGGGTTTTCCTCTTCGAAGCCCAGCGACAACGGGGGTAAGCGATCAGCATTTAACCATTTTTTTTGCGAAACCGGCAAGCCCGGAACCGGGAGCCGGCACCAATGATTCATCCCGACTTTACGGCATTTCTTTGATTTCCGGATTTTATTTGCTTTTCGGGTTTTCCGCACCATCCGGTTTATCCTGTCCATCCGGTTTATCCGGGCCATCCGGTTTATAGTGGTATCGGTAGGTGACGGTTGCCCGTCCCGGGGATCGACGGCTTCCGGGATTTGCAGGGGGTGCGGGGACTTTGGGGGTATCCGGGCCTGAGGCGTACGGGCCTGAGGCATCCGGGCCGGCGATGTCTGAACTTGGGGAGCCCGGGTCGGGGCTCTCCGGGGATCCAATAAAATTTCCCTCCTGGTCGAATTGCTGCATAAACGGGTCGTCCTCCTCCCGGTAGTCCTCCCGTTCCCAATCGTATTTGGGCGGCACAGGCACCCGGACCCGGAAGAATGCAGCCAGAAGGAACCCCACCAGGGCCCCGCTTAAGTGCCCTTCCCAGGATATCCCCTCCTTGATAGGGAAGACGTACCACAACAAGCTGCCATACAGGAAAACGACCCCAAGCGACAGGGCCACCAACCGGTAATGCCGGGTAAAAACCCCCTTGAAGAAAATAAAGCTCGCCAACAAGTAGATAATGCCACTGGCCCCGATGTGATAGGACGGCCTGCCGATGCACCAGGTGAGCAACCCGGTCAGTAACGCGCCGAGGATGAGCGTCCGCCAGGCGATGGGACGGTAAAAATAAAACAGGGTCGCTGTCAGGATGCCCAGGGGGAGCGTGTTGTTGTACAGGTGATCCAGGGATCCGTGGATCCAGGGGCTCGCCAGGACGCCCCGCAAACCCGTCAGGGTCCTCGGGTATATGCCCCAGGTATTCAGGTTCAACCCCAGGCGCAATTCCAGCAGGTATACGCTCCAGATAGCCAGGACCAGGACCATGGGCACGGCCAGGACCCAGGTGGAGTACCGGAAATGTTGCTCGTCGGACATAGGCTGCCAAGTTACTAAAATCCCCGGCCCCGGCAGGAAAACAGCAGGATCATCCCACGAGGCTTTCCTGTTAATTATAGTATTTTTGAATTATGAACGAACCCCTTGCCGAACGCGTCCGGCCGCGAAAACTCTCCGAATACCTGAGCCAAACCCACCTGGTGGGGCCCCAGGGCGCCCTCACCCGGCAAATCGCAAACGGTACGGTGCCCTCGATGATCTTCTGGGGCCCGCCCGGTACGGGCAAAACCACGCTGGCCCATATCATTGCCGAGGAAAGCGGCCGGCCCTTCTTCACCCTGTCCGCTATCAACAGCGGGGTAAAGGATGTCCGGGAAGTCATCGAAAAAGCCCGCCAGGGGGGTGGCTTGTTTACCACGCGCAACCCGATCCTCTTTATTGATGAAATTCATCGCTTCAGCAAATCCCAGCAGGATTCCCTCCTGGCCGCTGTGGAAAAAGGCTGGGTCACGTTAATCGGCGCTACCACGGAAAACCCGAGCTTCGAGGTAATCCCCGCACTGCTCTCCCGCTGCCAGGTATATACGCTGGAATCGTTTGGAAAGGAAGACCTGCTAAAACTCCTGGAGCGGGCCATGGCCAGCGATACCCAGCTCCGGTCCCGGGAAATTAAATTGGAGGAAACCGATGCGCTCCTCAGGCTTTCCGGGGGAGATGGCCGTAAGCTCCTGAATATTTTTGAACTCGTCGTTTCGGCTTCCCCGGAAGACCCGGTGCGCATTACAGACAAAATGGTGACCGACCTGGTGCAGAACCAGCCCGCGCGATACGATAAAACAGGCGAGCAGCACTACGATATCATCTCGGCATTTATCAAGTCCATCCGGGGCAGCGACCCGAATGCAGCTGTGTACTGGCTGGCCCGTATGGTTGCCGGTGGCGAGGACGTAAAGTTCATTGCCAGGCGCATGGTCATTGCCGCTTCCGAAGACATCGGCCTGGCCAATCCCACGGCACTGGTCATGGCCAATACCACCTTCCAGGCGGTGCAGGCAATCGGGTATCCGGAAGCCCGGATTATCCTGAGCCAGTGTGCCGTTTACCTGGCCACCTCCCCCAAGAGCAACAGCACGTATGCCGCCATCAACAAGGCCATGGGCGCGGTTGAAAAAAGCGGGGACCTGCCGGTGCCCCTGCCGCTGCGAAACGCCCCCACCAAACTGATGAAAGAACTGGGCTATGGGACGCACTACCAGTACGCCCACGACCAACCCGGGAATTTTGCCGAAATGGAATTCCTCCCGGAGGCCCTGTCAGGCACGGGATTCTACACTCCGGGTAAGAATGCACGGGAAGCTGCCCTGGTGGAATTTTTAAAATCCCGCTGGAAGGATAAATACGATTTTGAAGGGTGATACCCCCCGGGGGGATTTCGCCCAATTGTCCCCGCCTGGAATTTTACGGCACCTGCATCTGTCTGCGGACCTGCATTAAAATTTAATCCGAATCCGCTCCGTCCGCAGTTTGCCCGCGTCGTAAAACTCGTGGATCCAGAAATCGTCCTGTTGGTACAACATCCCCCGGGTTTCGCCGTCCACCACAACGATGTACCGGTCGGCCTGGGAGGTTTTCATCAGTTTCATTCGAATCTTAGGGGTACTGTCTACCAACTGGAAGCCATTTTCGATTTCCTGGGCATATAACAATTCGCCGGAATCCGGGGCCGGGGAGCCGGAATCCGTTGCATGGGAGCCGGAATCCGTAGCTTGGGAGCTGGCACCCGATACACGGGGTTCGGTATCAGCCCCGCTGCCACCGGGGTCCGCTGTATCCGGCCGGGAAGCGGCGGGCACATTGCCGGAAACCGGGCTCTCCGGGCGCTGGGGGATCGCCTCTCGGGCGGCTTCAAGGCCACGGGCAGACTCCTCCCGGGTCAGCTGGCCCCCAGGAGGCTGATTTACGGATGCAGCCTGATTACCAATGGATTCCGAAGCCGTGCCGGCCATATCATCCCCGGGAGTATAGGAGTACCCCATCCCCGCCAGGGACTGAAAGGCTTCGGCTATTGCCCCTTTGTAGGCGTCCGCATAATCCTTCTCCTTGCTGGTTCCCTCCATGGTTTCAAAAACCACCTCGCCCTGGCAGTCCACAAACTGCAATGCGACGCGGGTCATAAACATACCCGAATCGTCCCGAAGCTTCACATAGGCAGCCTGGCAGGGGTCTATCCGGAGCTCCGTCGGCTGTTGCGTATCGTATACGGCCGGGAAACCGTTTTCTGTCAGGTAATACTTAACAATCGTGCTGGTCTGGTGCTGGTTCACCTTTTTAAACGCTTCAAAGTGCGTGGGCACCACGATGTATTTGTAGGGGTTCAACTGGCCACGGCCGCTAAAAACACAGCAGCTAAAAAACAGCAACACACTAATCCTCAGTAACATAGTAGATTAATCTCTTAGAACTCCAAGATAGGATTTTTAATCCGAACTGGAAAGGTAGCAGGCGGTCCGGGCACCGGGTCCTTACCCACACGCCCCCCTTACGGGGACCTGGCGGTTACAGGAGGGATTTTAGTTCCTCAAGGCCGTAAATCACCGGGCCTGCGGTATCCGCCGGCTCCGGGTGGACATGGAAATGAACCGTCTGCAGACCTGCAGAGCGGGCACCCAGGACATCCGCCTCCAGGCTATCCCCTACCATCACCGACCGACTGGCTGGGACGCCCGCCAATTCCGTGGCAAGGTGGAAGATCCGGGGATCGGGCTTTTTGACCCCGGCCCGTTCCGAATGGACAATTTCGGAGAAATAACTGTCAATCCGGCTATTGCGCAACTTGCGATACTGCACCTCCCCGAAACCGTTCGTGATGATATGCAACCGGTATTTTCCGGACAGGTAGCCCAGGATGTCCGCAGCACCCGGGACCAGGTGCGTCTGTAAACACAACTGGTCGATGTACGCCTGGGCCAACTGGTTAATCTGCCGGTCGTCCAGGCGGAGATCCAGCCGGTCGAAAACGATGCGGAGGCGCCGGTACCGCAATTCTTCCGCCTGAATCCTGCCTTCCCGATACTCCTTCCAGAGTTGCAGGTTCAGCGGAATATAAACCTGCAGGAACCGGGAAACATCCACCGGCAGGCCGGCTTCCCTGAAAATATTGCGGTAGGTGACTTCCGAATTCCGCTCAAAGTCCCAGAGGGTGTGGTCCAGGTCAAAAAAGATATCGGTGACGGGGTGATCGATCATGGTTGGGATTGGGGATTCTATCAGGCTGTTAAAGGTTATCAGGCTGTTGAAGGTTACTTGTGATACTTGGCAACTACCTGTTCGTAGAGTTCCAGCCAGCCCTTGGTCTGGTATCCGCCCAGGAGTTCATTGGAAAAGATACAGCCAAAATACCCGTTGACCTCTTTCAAAGTAGCGTAAAGCTCGTCCAAAGCCTCCCAGAGCGCCTTCCTGTTGGCAAAGGCCAATAGGGAATAATCGTGAAAGGCAAAGGGGAAGATCTTGATGGGCTGCTGCGTTTCCAGGTTGATGTCGTAGAAATAGAAGGGGGTACAGGTGCTGGCCCTGAACCCGATCCGGTGCGTGTACCCCATGGTGTAGTCTTCGGTGAATTCGGCTTCGATCAGGTCGCGGTACGTCTGGGGGATGTCCACCCGGTTGTAGCGCAGGCGCGAATAGTTCACCGGGCGGTTCAGCACGTCGGACAACCGCCTTTTTTCCTCCTTGAGCACCTCCAGGTTCCCCGAGGCCGTATAGGAGGCTGCCAGGGAGACCACCGAGTAGTCCGCCACCGATTTGATCAGGTGCCGGAACCGGTTGTTGTACGGGGATACATTCTTATCATAGGTGGAATACTCGGCAAACTGGAAGAAGAATTTGGCCGCCACCGGAAACTTCTTATGAATATCTATCAGCGCATCGTAGTTGTCGTACGGGTCCCGGGAAGGGTCGAACCAAACCCGGACGCGGTCCCAGGTCCTGCGGAATTTCAGCCGGGAAAGGTCTAGCAGGAACCCGCCCAGGCTCCTGAAGAAGCCCCGTCGCGCGTAGCAGTGAGACGTGGTCACGTCGATGACGGGCCGGAATGTATAGGCCGGTGGAGCTGCCTGGAGTTCCGGGAACCGGTCCTTCAGGAGGCCGAGGAGTTTGTACGCCCAAAGGTCGATCAGGGGCAGGTGGAGGAAATCGTGTTCAAACGCCAGGCTCTCCCTGGGTGGGAAACGGCCGTGCATATCCCGGACGTGCGGCAGGTATTCCTCATACCGGCTGATCAGGTAGAACGAAGCCGCCAGGATGTCATAGGGGATGTTGGATCGGTCCCCGGTGCGGAAAAAACAGGGCAACCCGTCCCACTGGCCCATCTGGACGGGGATGGTATCCACCCCCTGCTGAAAGAGCAGGTCGTGGCTGCGGATAAAAAATTCATTTTGCAGCGGCTGGCGCGTATAGGTGATTTTAGGGCCCTTGTGACCGATAAAATCTTCCACCTTACTGCTAAAGCGTACTTCAATCCCGAGGATCCTGGTAAAGAGCTGCCGGGCCGTATACGTAAAACGCGGGCTTATCTTATGGGTATAGATCAGAAGTTCTGTCAATGCCTAAAGTAATTGTTCGTCTGCAAAGCTAAAATACGCCGTTCCTCCGAGTATCAGGTGATCGAGCACCCGGATATCCATGGAACGGGCCGCTTTTTCAATTTTACGGGTAATCTGCCGGTCCGCTTTACTCGGCTGCAGGTTCCCCGATGGGTGGTTATGGGCCAGAACCAGGGACACGGCGTGTAACTCCAGGGCTTTACGCAGCAACAGCCGAACGTCTACGAGGGTCCCCGTCAGCCCGCCTTTGCTCAACTGGAACCGGCTGAGGACCCCGTTTGCATTGTTCAGGTAAAGCACCCAGAATTCTTCGTGGTCCAGGCGGGCAAGCACCGGCTGGAGCATCCGGAATGCATCCGCGCTTTCGCGGATCCGGATACGCTTGAGCCCCGGGCCGTTTGCCAACCTCCTGGCCACCTCCAGGGCAGCGGCAATCGCGGCGGCTTTCGCCGGCCCCACCCCGGAAAAGGAGCGCAGCCCTTCCACAGATATGCGTTCCAGGCCGCTCAGACTGCCCCCGGCGTTTCCCAGGATACGGCGCGCAAGCGCGAGGGCTGTTTCCCCCCGCGTCCCGGAACCCAACAGCACGGCCAGCAATTCCGCGTCCGACAGGGCGGTTACCCCGGCGTCCAGAAGGCGCTCCCTGGGGCGTTCCCCGGGCGACCAGCAGGGAATGGATTCATTGGGTTTCAGTTCCGGCATATAAAAATAGATAACAATTTGAAAACGCAATCCTCCAGCAGCAGCCGCTGAATTTTGTAACTTTCCGTAAAACTCGAATTGTGAAATCCCTCTTTGACCCGGAAGCCCACAGGGAAATCAAATCCCGCCTGAAACAGCTCAGGGCCGACGACAAGCCGGCCTGGGGTCGTATGAGCGCAGGGCAGATGGTATGGCATTGCCAATTCCCCCTCAAAATAGCCATCAAAAACAAGGACGTCCGGATGCGCACGAACCCCCTACTCCTTTGGTTCTTCAAAAAAAGCCTCTACAACGACCGGTTATGGCGTAAAAACCTGCCAACTGCCCCCGGCGCTAAAGCTACCGAACCCAGGGATTTCGACGCGGAATTTCCGGTACTGATAGACCTGGTGGATGCCTGCCACGCCCTGAAGGACCGCAAAGTGTGGAACCCCCACCCCATGTTCGGCGAACTAACCCCGGAACAATGGGGGAAAATGCAATACAAGCACCTGGACCACCACCTCCGCCAATTTGGGAAATAAGCCCGCACGGAAAAGCCGGTGCGGCCCCTTACCTGAATTTTCCGGCAAGCGCCTCCAGATCCAGCCCCCCGTAATTCCCGCTGCTCATCATGAGCAGGACGGTATCGGAAACCTCCAGGTCCTCCAGCGCCTCCCGTAGCGCGGCCGTTTCTGTATATACCTCCAGATGCTGCAGATTAAAAGCACGTTGGATATCCTCCGGGCTGATTTCCTCCAAACCCTTGATCTTTAGCGCTTCGGGGGTGTAGAACACCAGGGCGCGGTCTGCGGCATCCAGGCTTCCCCTGTAGTCGGACAGGAAGTCCGCGTTCAGGCTGCTGTAGGTGTGCAATTCCAGGCAGGCGACGAGCTTTTTCCCGGGGTATTGCTCCCGGACCGCCCGGGTAGTGGCATGCGCCTTACTGGGCGAATGCGCAAAATCCTTGAACAGGTATCCCGAATCATTCCCCGCCAGTAATTCGAGGCGGCGCGCAGCCCCCTTAAAGGTTGCCATGGCTTCGTAGAACTCCGTGGCATCCACCCCCATTTGCTGGCAGATCCACTGGGCACCTGCCATATTGTTCAGGTTGTGCCGGCCAAACACCTTCAGCGGCATCATGCCTTCCGGGGTGTCCAGGTAGGTTACCCCGTCCCGGATTTCATAATCCGGCGTGGCATAGGGAAACTTGCGGATCGGCGCCTGAAGGCCCTCCACAAGCGCCTTCACCTCGGGGTCTTCCGTGTTGTAGGTAATGCTGCCGCCGGGGACAATCCCCTCCAGGAATATCCGGAACTGCTCCAGGTAGTTTTCAAAGGTGGGGAACACGTTGATATGGTCCCAGGCAATCCCGCTTAGCAGCGCAATGTTCGGTTGATACAAATGGAATTTCGGCCTCCGGTCGATGGCGGACGAGAGATACTCATCCCCTTCCAGGACCATAAACTCATTCTCCCCGGTGAGGTGGACCATCCGGTCGAAACCCTCGAGTTGCGCCCCCACCATGTAATCCGCGGGTTTGTCCCAGTAGCTGAGTACGTGCAGGATCATGGAAGTGATCGTCGTCTTCCCGTGGCTGCCCCCGATAACCACGCGGGTCTTGTCTTTGGCCTGTTCGTACAGGAATTCCGGATAGGAGTAGATGGGCACCCCGAGTTCCCGGGCCCGGGCCAGTTCCGGGTTGTCGGCCCGCGCATGCATCCCGAGGATCACCGCGTCCAGGCCGCTGTGGATTTTATCCGGGAACCACCCAAAGGTGTCCGGGAGCAACCCGGCTTTTTGCAAACGGGTTTTGGAAGGTTCAAAAATGACGTCGTCGCTCCCGCTGATTCGGTGTCCCTTGTCGTGGAGCGCGAGCGCCAGGTTGTGCATGGCACTTCCGCCTATGGCGATAAAATGGATGTTCATACCTATTGGATAGCTGCCGCCAAAGATACGCAATGCACATGGGTTGGCCAGCCCGGGTGCCCTCCGGCAACGACCTTGTCTTTTGGGGACGAAAGGCGTAATTTACACCGCGAACACGGGAACTTTTCCCAAGGAAATATTTCGTTTATGGAATACTCGCTCAACACGATGGCCCCCAGGGAAATCATGCCCGGATTCAACGGGCGGATGGTACACGGAGAAAAAATGAGCCTGGCCTTCTGGGAGGTCCGGGAAGGGGCCGAGGTGCCCCCGCACCAACACAAACACGAACAAATCATGCACGTCCTGGAGGGGCGTTTTGAATTTACGCTGGACGGGCATACGGGCATCTACGGCCCGGGGGATATCGTCCTGATCCCGTCGGGGGCGATGCACAGCGGGAAGGCCCTGACCCCCTGCCGGTTACTGGACGCCTTTGCCCCCGTTCGCGAAGAATACCGATAAACCGAAGGATATGGAAATCTCATTAGAAGGGAAACACGCCCTGGTAGGCGGCAGCAGCCGGGGTATCGGCCTGGGGGTTGCCCGGGAACTCGCAGCCAGCGGTGCACGGGTAACCCTCGCGGCCCGGAGCGGGGACAAACTCCGGCAACTCGTCGGGGAGTTGGCGGATGAAACCGGGCGCGGGCACGGGTTTATCCAGGTAGACTATACGGACCTTGCAACGTATAAAACGCAAATCGCGGAGTTTCTTGAAAATGACCCGGTCGATATCCTGGTCAACAACACGCAGGGGCCGCCGGCAGGCACCAGCCTGGAGCAGACCGTGGACGACTACCAACAGGCGTTTGACCTGTTGTTTAAATCCGTGGTGCATACGACGCACTGCGCCCTGCCCCACATGCGGCAACAGGGTTGGGGGCGCATCATCAATGTCGCCTCGGTTTCCGTCCGCGAGCCGCTGGGCTACCTGGCGCTTTCCAATAGTATCCGCGCGGCTGTGGTGAGTTGGGGCAAAACGCTTGCCTCCGATGCCGGGCCCCATGGCATTACGGTAAATTCGGTGCTTACGGGCTATTTCGACACGGAGCGACTCGCCTCCCTGAACAATAAAAAAGCGGAGCAAATGGGCGTTGACACGTCCGAAGTCACCGGGAAACTCCTGGATAATGTCCCCTTGCGCCGGTTTGGGAAGCCCGAAGAGTACGGGTACCTGGCCACCTTCCTGGCATCCGACAGGGCTGCGTATATCACCGGGGCGGTGATCCCGCTGGACGGCGGGCTGCTACGTTCCTATTAACCCGCCAGAACGAAAGGGGGATTCCCGCATCCGGTCGGAAGGCCGGCAACCCGGCAGCCCGCTACCGGGGAGGAAAGGATGAAAACGCTTTTTGCGCCACCTGCAATAGCCGGGCCTCGCGTTCCGCCGGGTCGGCCTGCTCCGGGAACCGATCGGTAGTGATTGCCTGCCATACCAGGGTTTCCCTGGTGCGGTCTATCACGTCAAAGGTAATCCGCCGCTCCAGCCCGTTGCCGTTGACCGGGATGCCAACGGATACCCCGCCGCCCACCTGCCGGCCCGTACCCCCCATGCCAAAGCCCACGCTGCTGCCCGACGGCCGGTCGTAGGTATCGCTGTAAATATTTACCAAAAAGTCCGGTTCCTCGGATTGCTGGAACCCGCGCTGCCGAAGGACTGTTTCCACGGCGTCGAGCAAACGGCGCGCGTCCAGGTCGCTCAGCCCGGTTTGCATTTCGGGGTAGAAGTTATAGGTGCCGTAAGCGGACCAGTCCTGTTCCCGCTCATAATCGGTTTGAACCCGGACGGTTCCGCATGCTGAAACCAATAGGAGGCAGATCAGTATCCGAAGGTGATTCATAGCAGAGGTACTTGGGTCTTCCTCCCTAAATTACGCAAATTGGCGCTAGTGGTAAAGCGTTGTCCGGCCTATTCGTTGAACGGCTCCCGGCTTATTCGTTCAATGGTTCCGGGCTTATTCGTTCAACAGCTTCCAGAGCTGATCCTTCAGCTGCGTCAGGCCCTGGCCGGAAACCGAGGAGATAAACAGGTTAGGCACCCCGGGCAAACTGTTCTGCAATTCAGCGTCGAGTTCCCGGGTGAGCTCCGCGTCGAGCAGGTCGGACTTGGAAACGGCGAGCAACCGACGCTTGTCCAGCAGTTCCGGGTTGTATTTGCGGAGTTCCCCGAGCAGGACCTGGTAGTCGGAGGCAATGTCCTGGCTGTCTGCCGGCACCAGGAACAACAACAAGGCATTTCGCTCGATATGTCTCAGGAAATAATGCCCCAGGCCCTTCCCCTCGGAGGCGCCTTCGATAATCCCCGGGATATCCGCGATGACAAAGCTCTGAAAATCCCGGTATTTGACAATCCCCAGGTTGGGTTTGAGAGTGGTAAACTCGTAGTCGGCAATTTTTGGCTTGGCGGAAGTCAAGGCGGCTAAGAGCGTGGATTTTCCGGCATTCGGAAAGCCCACTAGCCCAACATCCGCGAGCACTTTAAGCTCCAACAGCAGGTTTTTCTCCTCCCCGGGCAACCCCGGCTGGGCATAGCGGGGCGTTTGGTTTGTGGAGCTCTTGAAGTGCCAGTTGCCCCGGCCCCCCTTCCCGCCTTCGGCCACGATCTCCTCCTGCCCGTCTTCGGTAATCTCAAAGAGTTGCTCCCCGGAATCGGTATCCTTTACCACCGTGCCCAACGGAACCTCCAGAACGACGTCTTCCCCGTCCGCCCCGGTGCTGCGCTGGCGTCCTCCGTGTTCCCCGTGGCCCGCCTGGAAGTGGCGTTTGAACTTAAAGCCCAGCAAGGTCCAGAGATCCTTGTTTCCCCGGACGATCACATGGCCGCCCCGGCCGCCGTCCCCGCCGTCCGGACCGCCCTTGGCGACGTATTTTTCGCGCCTGAGGTGCGCAGAACCCTGCCCCCCCTTCCCGGACCGGAGGTGGATCTTAACATAATCGACAAAGTTGCCTTCCGTCATGGGGTGCAGGTGTTGGTTACTGCGGCCTGTTGCAGCCGCTGATTGGTCCTACAGCGATTCGATGACCCCGGCCAGGCGGTCGGTAATCTCCTGGATCTCGCCGATCCCGTTTACGCTGTAGAATTTATCCTGTTCCTCGTAGTAGGATTTAAGGGGTGCCGTTTTCTCGTTGTATTCCCGGAAACGGTTCTTGATTTTCTCCGGGTCCTGGTCGTCCGAACGGCCGCTGACCTTGCCGCGCTCCAGGAGTCGCTCCAGCAGGACGTCGTCCGAGGCCTCCAGGGCAATGGTAGCGTCGATTTGCATGTCCTTGGTCCGGAGGAAATCGTCCAGGGCTTCGGCCTGCGCCACAGTCCGGGGGAACCCGTCAAAAATAAAGCCTGCGGCTTCCGGGTTTTTCTCGACCTCCTCCTGCAGCATCCGGATGGTAACCTCATCGGGCACCAGGTCCCCTTTATCGATATAGGATTTCGCCAGGTTGCCGAGTTCCGTGCCGTTCTTGATGTTGTATCGGAACACATCGCCGGTGGAGATGTGCTTCAGGTCGTACTTCTCTTTCAGGAAAGCCGCCTGGGTACCTTTTCCGGCCCCGGGTTTCCCAAATAAGACCAGGTTGATCATGGGTGGTTTGTTTAGTTGGTAAATATCGCGCAGGTTCCGGCCCTGCTCTTTGTAATCCAGGCCGTAACCCACAATAAATTTATCGGGGATTTCCAGGCCGAAATAGTCGATCGGGTACTCCCCGTTGTAGATTTCCGATTTGTAGAACAAGGTGGCTATCCTGAAGTCTTTGACATTCTTGTTGGCAAACAAATGCACGAGTTCCTGGAGGGTGCGCCCCGTATCCACGATGTCTTCCAGGATGATAACGTGCCGCCCCTCTACCTGTTCGGGAAGGTCCAGCAGGGTTTCCACAATCCCCGTGGAGGTCAGCCCCCTGTAGGAACTCAGCTTAACAAAGGTGAGCTCGCAGGGATGCGGGTAGTGTTTCATAAAATCGGAGACAAACATGTAGGCCCCGTTGAGGACGCCCACAAAAACGGGTACGGCGTCCCTGTAATCCTCCGCGATTTCAGCAGCCACCTTCTCCACTGCCCTGAGGATCTCGGATTCCGGGATAAAATGGTTAAATCGTTTGCCGTAAATTGTTACCGACTGTTCCATGCCTTATTAGAAACGCGAAGATAGTGTTTTGATTTTTCTTTTTTGACCGGGGGCCCCCGGCTTTCTGAGATTAAGCTGTATTTTTGTGGGACCGTTCATAAAACGAAAACACCCGAATATGCCGGGCACCAAGCCATATTTTTCTACCGATTTTACCCTTGGGATCCTGGGAGGCGGCCAACTGGGGAAAATGCTCCTTTACAAAACGCGCCAATGGGATATTGCCACCAAGGTGCTGGACCCGTCCGGTGCAGCGCCGGCACGGTTGGCCTGCAACCAATTTCAGCAAGGCGACCTGATGGACTACGACACGGTGATGGACTTTGGCCGGGACGTGGATGTCCTGACCATCGAGATCGAAAACGTCAATGTTTCCGCCCTGGAGGACCTGGAAGACCAGGGCGTGCGCGTCTATCCGCCGCCGGCCATGCTCCGGACCATACAGAACAAGGCGAGCCAGAAATTATTCTATACGGATAAGGGTATTCCCACCGCGCCGTTCACCCGGTTTGCCTACACCAGTGAGATAACCGACAGCCTGAAAAACGGAGGGCTCTCCCTGCCGTTTGTCTGGAAAAGCGCCCGGTTCGGTTACGATGGGCAGGGCGTGAAGATCGTCCGGGAAGCCGCCGACCTGCAGGGACTTCCCAACGTGGAATGCATTGCGGAAAACCTGGTGGATTTTGCCACGGAACTCGCAGTTATCGTAGCCAGGAACCCGGACGGGGAAGTCGTCACCTACCCGGTAGTGGAAATGGAGTTCCACCCGGAAGCCAACCAGGTGGAATATGTGCTCTGCCCGGCCCGTATCCCGGACAAGCTGGCCGGCAAAGCGCGTGAAATAGCGTTAAAGGCCGCTTCGGCATATGGCGCCGTCGGCCTGCTGGCCGTTGAGCTTTTCCTCACGCCCGGCGGGGACATCCTGGTTAACGAGGTGGCGCCCCGGCCCCACAACAGCGGGCATTTCAGCCTGGAAGGCAGTTATACGGACCAGTTCGAACAACATCTCCGGGCCATCCTCAACCTGCCCCTGGGCAGTACGGATAACAAGGTGGCCACGGTCATGGTCAACCTGGTAGGCGAAGCAGACCACCGGGGGCCTGTGAGCTATGAAGGAATCGGGGACATCCTGGCAATGCCCGGAGTCAGCCCGCATATTTATGGGAAAAAGGAAACGCGGCCCTTCCGGAAAATGGGGCACGTAACCATCGCAGACGCCTCCCTGGAAAAAGCCCGGGAAACCGCCGCAAAAGTCAAGGCCCGGATCCGGGTCCAATCCAAAACGAAGGAAGCATGAGTAAAGTAGCCGTTGTCATGGGCAGTACAAGCGACCTGCCTGTCATGCAGGAAGCTATCGACCTGTTGCAAAAGTTGGAAATAACCGTGGAAGTCGACATCGTTTCGGCCCACCGGACGCCGGAAAAGCTCGCTGAATTTGCCAGCGAGGCGCATAAAAAAGGCATTTCCGTCATTATTGCCGGGGCCGGTGGCGCTGCCCACTTGCCGGGGATGGTAGCCGCGTATTCGCCCCTGCCGGTTATCGGGGTGCCGGTCAGGAGTTCCAACTCCATCGACGGATGGGATTCGGTCCTCTCCATCCTGCAAATGCCGGGAGGGGTGCCGGTAGCCACCGTAGCCCTGAACGGGGCCCGGAATGCCGGTATCCTGGCAGCACAGATCCTGGGCAGTTCCGACCCCGCACTACTTAAAAAAATTATCGCCTTTAAGGAATCCCTCAAGGAGAAAGTACTCGATGGCGCCAGCGAAGTGCGCCGCAAATTCAATAGCTGAGGCCAGAGCCACTGCCCGGCCGGAAATAGAAACCTCTCGCATTCCAAATCCAAAAACATGGAGAACCCGCTGCTGCAGCCCTTTGACGCTGCCCCTTTTTCATCGATCCGAACCGAACATTTCAAGCCCGCCTTTGACGCAGCACTGGCCGAAGCCCGGGCGGAAATCGACGCTATTGCGGACCATCCGGCCCCGCCGGATTTTGAGAATACGATTGCAGCCCTGGATTATGCCGGCTCCAGGCTGGACCGCATCAGCAGTATCTTCTTCAACCTGAATGCCGCCGAGACCAATGCTGAAATCCAGGCGCTGGCCCAGGAAGTCTCCCCCCTGCTCAGCGAATTCAGCAACGATATTACACTGAACGAGTCCCTCTTTGACCGTGTCCGGCAAGTCTACGAGGCCCGGGAAACGATGGACCTGGATGCCGAATCCCGGACCTTAGTGGAAAAGAAATTCCTGCACTTCAGGAGGAACGGCGCCCTGCTGGATGCCGCGGGCAAAAAACGGCTGCGGGAAATCGATTCGGAATTGTCCCGATTGAAGCTCACCTTCGGGGAGCACATCCTGGAGGAAACCAATTCCTACGAATTGCACATCACCCGGGAAGAAGACCTGGAAGGCCTGCCGGAGTCCCAGCGCGAAGCGGCCCGCATACGCGCCGGGTCGGGCGGCAAGGAAGGGTGGATCATTACGCTGGACTACCCGTCTTACCTCCCGTTTATGAAGTACGCCGCTAACCGGAACCTGCGAAAAGAACTCTACCTGGCCTTCGGCAGCAAGGGGTTTCACGGCGATGCCCGGGACAACCGGGAAATTGTGCTCAGGATTGCCAACCTCCGCTTTGAACGGGCCCGGTTGCTGGGCTACGCGAGCCACGCCGATTTCGTGCTGGAGCAGCGCATGGCAAAATCCCCGGAAACCGTCCGGGAATTCCTGGAGGAACTCTTGGAGAAGGCGCTGCCTGCAGCAAAACGAGAGCTTGGGGAACTGGCAGCCTACGCGGAAAAACGGGACGGGCTGACCCAATTGGAGCCCTGGGACAAAGCCTATTATTCGGAAAAACTAAAACAGGAAAAATTTGCGCTGGACGATGAAATCCTCAAACCGTACTTCCAGCTCGAGAACGTCATTGACGGCGTTTTTGAAATAGCCGGCCGGCTCTACGGCCTGTCCTTCCAGCCTGAGGATTCCCTCCCCACCTATCACGAGGAAGTCCGCACCTACCGGGTTGTGGATGCGGATGGGAAGCTGGTAGCCCTGTTCTACGCGGATTTCCACCCGCGCCCCGGAAAACGGGGTGGCGCCTGGATGACTTCCTATAAACCCCAATACCGCAAAGGCGGTACGGTGGAGCGCCCGCATATCGCCATCGTATGCAACTTTACGCGGCCGACCTCCAGCCAACCCGCCTTGCTGACCTTTGACGAGGTGACCACCCTCTTCCATGAATTCGGGCACGCCCTCCACGGGATGCTCGCAGATACCACCTACCCGGGGCTATCCGGAACGTCGGTATACTGGGATTTTGTGGAACTGCCCAGCCAGCTCATGGAAAACTGGTGTTACGAGCCCGACGCCCTGGCGCTTTTTGCCAGACATTACAAAACCGGGGAAATTTTGCCGGATACATTGATTGAAAAAATCAAGGCCAGCGCGAATTTCCAGGAGGGGATCGCCACGGTGCGCCAGCTCAGCTTCGGATTCCTCGACATGGCCTGGCACGGGGGCAACCCGTCGGACATCACGGATGTCAAAGCGCATGAATCCGAAGCATTTGCACCTACCCGGCTCTTCCCCGAACATCCGGAAACCTGCATGAGCACGGCTTTTGCGCATATTTTCCAGGGCGGGTACGCCTCGGGCTACTACAGCTACAAATGGGCCGAGGTCCTCGACGCGGATGCCTTTGCCTCATTCAGGGAATCCGGGATATTTGACCGGGAAACAGCCCGTCGTTTCCGGGATCACATCCTGTCGCGGGGGGGTACCGAGGACCCGATGGAACTCTATGTCCGTTTCCGGGGCCGCGAGCCGGAAATCGACGCCCTGCTCAAACGGGCCGGCCTGGTGCCTGCCGCGAACTAGTTCGTTTACTGTCCGGGGTGGTAAGCGTCGTACCCGCCGGTCAGGTCGACCACACGGGTATAGCCCAGGGTGAGAAGCCTTTCGGAGGCCCGGGCGCTCCGCCCCCCTTTTTTGCAATACAGGTAGATTTCGGCATCTTTCGGGATATCTTCCAACCGCGAGTTGAAATCGTCGGCAAACCAGTCGATATTGACGGCCCCCGGCAGGTGACCCTCATTGAATTCCGCAGGGGTCCGGACATCCAGCAGTACCGCCCCTTCGGACAGGGAGGACGGATTGAATGCCTCCATGGGCAATTGTTCCGCCTGTGCCGCAACCTGCAGGGAACACATGGCCAAAAATAACGCGATCAATGGTTTCATATACGAACGACTCTTTAGAGCAAGGTAGCATTATTCCTTAAATTTCAGTTATTTTTGATCCTAGTTTTACCCGGATGCCCAAACAAGAATTACATCCAGAAAAATGGGTAGACCGCTATGCGGATTACCTCTATAATTACGCCGTGGTACGGGTAAACGACGAGGAACTCGCCAGGGACCTCGTTCAGGAAACCTTCGTCGCCGGCTTACAGTCGGCTCCCAACTTTAAAGGGAATGCCGCCGAAAAGACCTGGCTCATAGCCATCCTCAAACGCAAAGTCATCGATCATTACCGCAAATCGAACACCTTCAAGGGCAAGGCAGAGGTCCGGATGCATTATTCCTCCCAATCCGGGCAGGAAGGCGACTGGCTGGAAGAGATGGCCGCAGACCCGGAATCCACAAAGGAAAACGACACGGTCGAAAACGAGGAACTCGGGCAGGCCATCCGGGAATGCATCGGACGTTTACCCGAAAAGCAGGCGCAGGTATTCACCATGAAAACCATACGCGGGATGCGTACGGAAGATGTTTGTAAAGAATTGGATATTAACCCGTCTAATCTCTGGGTAATCGTACACAGGGCCCGAACGGCCCTGATGGGGTGCCTGAACGAAATATGGTTTAAACAAGCGACATGATCAGTTGTGACGAAGCGGTAACGATCTGCCATAAGAACCAGTACAGGGAAGCCTCCCTGGCGGAGCGGCTCCGGCTGTGGGCCCACCTGATTGTCTGCCGGCAATGTGCGCGCTTTTCCAGGAAAAACAGCCGGCTCACCGACTTGTGCAACCAGGCTTCACTCCACGTCCTGCCGGAGGAGGAAAAGGAAAAATTAAAACAACGGCTGGAAAAGGAACGGGGTCAGGGCCCGGCCAGCTGATCCCAGGCTACGAATGCCGCCAGGCATACCATGGGAATGCCCTCCACCCAGAAGGAAGCGTAATAGGGGGGTTGATCCCTGCTGCTGAACTGGATGGCGAGCCCGGTTAAAACAGCCGCGAGCCCCTTACTCACCCACTCTGCGCCTGTTGGCAGATCCTTAAGCGCCACCGTCACCAAAAGCAAGAAGGCCCCGATCCACCCCAGCCGGCGGGTTCCGGCCATCCCCAGCCGCCTCGGCAGCGTACGGATGGCCGGCGGATCCGAATCCATATCCCGTATTTCGAAAGGCAGCATCAGCAATCCCACCCATAGGAATCGCTGGACACTCTCCACCCAAAGGTCCCAGCCAAGAGTACTTCCGCTGCCCCATACCGGTATCCAGACCGTGGCTGCCACCCAGACCAGGGCTACCAGAGGCACCTTCAGCAAGCCAAAACTGCGCAGGTTCCGAAAGCCCGGAAACAGGGGCAGCGAATACAGGGCAGCCAATACGGCGCATGCCGCACTCATCCACCAGTAGGGTATATCCAGCAGAAACAGGAAATACAGGCCCACCAACAGGCAAACGAGGCTCAGGGCAAATAACAGCCGGATGCGCGATCCCTTTTTCGGTCGGTACTTCCAGGGCTCCGCCCCGTATTTCAGGCAATTGTAACCCGCAATACTCCCAAAGAACAGGGCGCCGTAATACTCCGGCTGCACGGTAGCCCCGGATAGCCGCTCCGTATAGTAGAGCAGCGCCAGCAATACGGCCGCAACGTGGATACTTCCACCGACATACATGCGGAAAACTGCGTGGTAAAGGCGCATGGGGCAAAGGTATGCCAAAGTGTTCATAAGCCGGGATTCCGGTTAAAAACTTTCACCTGACACTGTGCGCCTATCCGCGGTTATCCAGTAATTTATACCTAATTTTGTGACCTCTAAAAAGTCAATCCGGATTGCTATGAAAACTGCGCAATTTGCTTCCCGCCACCTGGGCATTCGCACCGGCGACCTGCCGGCCATGACAGGGCGGATCGGGGTGGAAAACCTCGAACAACTCATCTATGAAACCCTGCCGGACGGCATTCGCCTGAAAGGGCCCATGCAACTGGACCCGCCCATGGCCGAACATGAATTCCTGCAGCACATACACGAACTGGGACGGGAGAACGACCTGATGAAATCCTATATCGGTCTCGGATACCATCCTACGATTACGCCCTCCGTTATCAAGCGCAACATCCTGGAGAATCCCGGATGGTATACGGCCTATACCCCTTACCAGGCGGAAATCGCCCAGGGGCGCCTGGAAGCCCTGCTCAATTTTCAGACCGTCGTCAGCGACCTCACAGGCATGGAACTGGCCAACGCCTCCCTCCTGGACGAAAGCACGGCAGCGGCAGAAGCCATGGCCATGATCTTTGAACTGCGAAGCAGGGAACAAAAGAAAACCGGGTGTTTCAAATTTTTTGTCTCTGAGGGTGTGCTCCCGCAAACACTTGCCCTGCTGGAAACCCGGTCGGCGCCCCTGGGGATTGAACTCGTCCCGGGCGCTCCCGAAACGGCCCGCCTCGACGGGGACTTCTTTGGCGCCCTCCTCCAATACCCCGCAGCCGACGGCTCCGTAGGCGAATTCGGGGATTTTGTGGCGCAGGCCCACAGCCTGGATATCAAAGTAGCAGTTGCAGCAGACCTGATGAGTCTCTGCCTGTTGGTACCCCCGGGGGAATTCGGGGCCGATGTGGTGGTTGGCAGTACGCAGCGCTTTGGCATACCGATGGGGTATGGCGGGCCGCACGCAGCCTTTTTTGCCACCCGGGAGGCCTATAAGCGGCAAATCCCGGGGCGGATCATCGGCCTGAGCAAGGATGTGGACGGGAAACCGGCCCTGCGGATGGCCCTACAGACCCGGGAACAACATATCAAACGGGACAAGGCCACTTCAAATATTTGTACCGCCCAGGTATTGCTGGCCGTGATGGCAGGCGCCTATGCGGTATACCACGGGCCGGACGGCTTGCGGAGGATTGCAGGCAACATCCACGCAGCGGCGGCATCCCTTGCCGAAGGCCTGGAAAAAATGGGCGTATCCCTCCGGCATTCCAGCTTTTTCGATACGGTGACCGCGGAGGTGCCCGCCGGGGCCGTCCGAAAGGAAGCGGAAGCAGCCGGTATCAACCTGAATTACTTCGGGGATGGCGTATCCGTCTCCCTGAACGAAACCACCGGGCCCGGGGATATCGCAGACATCCTGGAAGTTTTTGCCCGCGCCCTGGGCACGGACAGTCCGGGCTGCACCGACTTCTCCGCGGAATCCCGAATCCCGGCAGGACTCCGCAGGGCCACTGACTTTCTCGGGCAGGATGTCTTCAATCGCTACCACTCGGAAACCGAGATGATGCGCTACCTGAAAAAACTCGAGCGAAAAGACCTGGCGCTGAACCATTCGATGATCTCGCTGGGATCCTGTACGATGAAACTGAATGCCGCCACCCAGATGCTGCCGCTGAGCATGGCGGAATGGGGCAACCTCCACCCGTTTGTGCCGGTAAGCCAGGCAACAGGGTACCAGAAGATGCTCAGAAAACTCGAGGCCTACCTAACCGAAATCACGGGTTTTGCGGCCACTTCCCTCCAGCCGAATTCCGGCGCCCAGGGCGAATACGCCGGGTTGATGGTCATCCGGGCCTACCACGAGTCCCGGGGAGAAGGCCACCGCAATGTCTGCCTGATCCCGGCTTCGGCCCACGGGACCAACCCGGCTTCGGCCGTGATGGCGGGCATGAAGGTGGTGGTAACCAAAACCGACGACAAGGGGAATATCGACGTGGCCGACCTGGAGGAGAAAGTAGCCGCCCACAGCGATTCCCTGGCCGCACTGATGGTCACTTACCCGTCCACGCACGGGGTCTTCGAATCCTCCATCCGGCAGGTAACCCAGCTCATCCACGATAACGGGGGCCAGGTCTATATGGACGGCGCCAACATGAACGCCCAGGTAGGCCTCACCAACCCGGCCACCATCGGGGCCGACGTCTGCCACCTGAACCTCCACAAGACCTTTGCCATCCCCCACGGCGGGGGCGGCCCGGGGGTGGGCCCCATCTGCGTGGCACCCCAGCTGGCGGAATTCCTGCCCAAAAACCCGCTCGTGGAAACGGGCGGCAAACACGGTATCCCGGCCATTTCGGCAGCCCCCTGGGGAAGCGCCCTGGTCTGCCTGATTTCCTATGCCTATATCCGGATGCTCGGTGCGGAGGGCCTGACGCAGGCCACCAAAATCGCCATCCTGAACGCCAATTATATCAAGGAGCGCCTGCGGGAAGCCTATCCCATCCTGTATACCGGGGAACTCGGGCGGGCTGCCCACGAAATGATCATCGATTGCCGTCCGTTCAAAAAAATGGGAATCGAGGTTACAGATATCGCCAAGCGCCTGATCGATTACGGCTTTCATTCGCCGACGGTCTCTTTCCCGGTAGCCGGGACCATGATGATCGAACCCACGGAGAGCGAAAGCCTGGAAGAACTCGACCGCTTTTGCGATGCGCTCCTGTCCATCCGCCGGGAAATTGATCTTTCCGGGGAGCAGCCCAACCCGATCCTGAAAAACGCCCCCCATACCGCGGACATGGTTACCGCCGATACCTGGGATTACCCGTATAGCCGGGCCGAGGCGGCCTTTCCCCTGCCCCATGTGCGGGAGAATAAATTCTGGCCCAGCGTCCGGCGCGTGGACGACGCCTTTGGCGACCGCAACCTGATGTGTACCTGCGCCCCGCTCGAGGCGTATGCCGAAACTGTCGAATAGCCATGTACACCCATTATCCCGAAAAACGCTACAGACTCACCCTGGAATTCCTCCGGAAGCATATCCGTCCGGAAGAGACCATCCTGGATCTGGGGGTGGATAACCCCTTTGCGGAGATTATGCGGGAGCATGGATATACCGTCAGCAATACGCAGGGAGAGGACCTGGACGAAGACCTGGAAGCCATCAAAAACACCGGGGCCGGGGTAGTCACTGCCTTTGAGATCCTCGAGCACCTGGTGGCCCCCTATAACGTCCTGCGGGCCATACCGGGCGACAAACTCCTGGCCAGCGTCCCGCTCAGGCTGTGGTTTGCCAGTGCGTACCGCTCCAAAACCGATGACCGCGACCGGCATTTCCACGAATTCGAAGCCTGGCAGTTTGACTGGTTGCTCGAAAAATCCGGGTGGGTTATCAAGGACCGGCTCCAGTGGGCCCACCCGGTTCAAAAAATCGGCTTCCGGCCACTGTTGAGGCGTTTTACCCCCAGGTATTACCTGGTTTATGCGGAACGCCCCGGCCTGTCGCCCACCGACGGCAATTAACCCTCCGGAATTTGGCAACTGAAAACAGCAAACGGCTCGTAATTATCATGCCCGCCCACAACGAGGGGAAGTACCTGCGCGCCTGTTTGGAATCGTTCGCCAGCCAGGAGCGGCAGCCGGACGAGCTGCTCATCGTAGATGACAACAGCACGGACCGCACCGCCCAAATCGCCGGGGAGTTTGCCCGGGCACACGACTGGATCCGATTGGCCGGCCGGACTTCCGGTTCGGGCCACCAACCGGGGCCCAAAGTTGTGGAGTGTTTTGAGTACGGGCTCAGCCAGACCGAACAACCCTACGATTTCATCGGGAAATTCGACGCGGATATCCTCCTTCCCCCCGACTACTTCCGAAAAGTCCTGGAAGCCTTTGAAGCGCATCCGGGCCTGGGCCTCTGCGGGGGCCACCTCTATGTGGAACGAAACGGAAAAACCGTCTATGAGCCCATCGCCGGGCCCGGGCATGTCCGCGGCCCCGTGAAACTCTACAGTAAAGCCTGTTTCCGGACCATTGGCGGGCTGCGGCCTTCCATTGGGTGGGATATGGCCGACGCCCTGTTGGCCCGCTACCACGGGTTTGGCGTCCGCACGCTGCCGGAGTTGAAGGTGATCCATATGCGGCCTACCGGCTTTGCCTATTCAGCCAGAAATGCCAGGCTGCAGGGACAGGCGCTCTATCAGCTCCGCTACGGGGTTGGCATCAGCCTGCTCTCTTCGTTGAAAATGGCCTGGAAACGTCGGAATCCACTCCTCCCTTTCCAGCACCTCTCCGGGTACCTCCGCGCGTTCTTTTCGGGTTCCGGGAGGTTACTGACCCGTCAGGAAGGGGCATTTGCCCGCAACTGGCGCTGGCGGGAAATTCGCCGGAAGCTATCGTAGGATTTCCACAATAGGTTCCCCCGTGGTGCCATTTGGAAATGCAATCCCCAACATGGCCGCCAACGTTGGCGCGATATCCGGGATTTCCGTCCTGCGGAACGACTGGCCGGGCCGCACGCCGTGCCCATAGAAAATCAGCGGGATATGCGTATCGTAATTGTGCACTGTGCCGTGGGTAGATCCCGTCCGGGAATACTCGGCAAAGCCCGGGTCATAAACCAGCAACAAGTCTCCGGAGCGTTTCTGGTTGTACCCCTGTTGCAGGATGGCCGGAATTCCGTCCTGGTATGTTGAACCCTGCATCTGGGTGGCCGTATAGACCCGGTTGATCCCGTCGTATCCCAGGAGCTCCCCGGCCATCTGCGCCTGTACCTGGGCGGGTTCCAATTCCAGGTTGCGGAGCACATCGTGGTCCAGGAATATCTGGGAATTCGAAGTGGCGCGGACAATGTCCGTGGTGCCGTAGGTGTATTGCAGGAATTCCCCGAAACGCCGGTGCATTTCACCGGAGTCGGGATATCCCGCACGCACCCGCTGGTCGGCCAGGAAGGCCGGTACCTGCACCGCCCCGTGGTCGGCGGTCAGAAATACCGTATACTCCCCTTCGCCCACCTTTTTATCCAGGGCATCCAGCATCCGTTCCAGGTCCTGGTCGAGCCGGATATAGGTGTCCTGGACTTCCTTGGAATCCACGCCGAATTTATGGCCCACGTAGTCGGTACTCGAAAAGCTGATGGCTAAAAAGTCGGTGATCAGGTCGTCCCCGAGCCCTTCCGCCTCCAGGGCAGCCAGGGCAAAATCCAGGGTGAGGCTGTTGCCGAAGGGCGTTACCCGCAGGAGGCCGAATTGCCCGTTGTCCTCCCAGAGAGCCGGCAGGTCGTAGGGGAAAACCGGGGCCGCCTGCCCGTTAAACGCACTTTCGTACACCACGTTGTCCAGGCCGCTCTCGGCATAGGTGTTCAGGGGTTTGGCCGGTTCCCAAACCCGCTTATACTTTTCAGCGGCGTCCGACGCATTGAAGGCGCGGACCCATTCCGGCAGCGTTTCCATATAATACGAGCTGCTGATCCAGTTACCTGCAGCCCCCCCTTCAAACCAATAGGCCGCGTTCGCGGTAAAGCCGCCCGGCAGGGCAGCGCCCCGGTCTTTCAGGGCAACGGCTATCACCTTGGATCGCATTTGATGGTGGAGCCTCAGCTGGTCGGTAATGGTGGTTACCATCAGGCGGTGGGGAGACATCTTCCCGGCGTCACTGGTGGTCCCCACGGATTCCACCTGGTCGTCCCCGGCGCAGTAGACATTTTCCCCGGTCACTTTGTCGAACCAGCTATTGCCGATAATCCCATGGACCGCGGGGGTCGTACCCGTATATACAGAGGCATGGCCGGGGCCCGTGCTGGTAGGGGCATAGTTGAAATGGTGGTTCCGGCAGAGGAAGCCATCGCCGGCCAGCCGCCTGAAACCGCCTTCCCCGTAGTGGTTCCAGAACCGGGACAGGTAATCGAAGCGCATCTGGTCTACCACGATGCCGACAATGAGTTTCGGGGGGCGCTCAAACACCTCGGCCCGGGAATCCCCGCGTCGTTCCCGGATAGAGACCTGGGCGGTGAGGAGTACAATGGGGGCCAGCAGGGCGATTGTCGTCAGCCAGTGCCTTATGATCGGATTTCGCGTCATGGGAGTTGATTTTGGTATCAAAAATAGGGATTCGTCCTGTTTATCCCCCGGAACTGGATTTAAATCAATGTGAATATTGTTATTTTTACGAACCTAAGCCCGGCGCGACCTATGAACTACCTGGCATCTATAGGGAGTTACGCAATCATGATTGTCGAAACTTTCAAAAAGCCCACCAAGTGGCCAATCATGCGATCCCTGATCCTCAAGGAAATCGATGAACTGATCTACGGGTCCATGGGCATCATCATCTTTATTTCCTTCTTTATCGGGGGGGTTGTAGCGATACAGACCGCTTTGAATATCAGCAACCCGTTGATACCCAAGAACCTGATTGGTTTTGCCACCCGCCAATCGGTGATCCTGGAGTTCGCCCCCACATTCACCTCCATTATCATGGCCGGAAAAGTGGGCTCGTATATTACCTCGAGCATCGGCACCATGCGGGTAACGGAACAGATCGACGCCCTCGAAGTCATGGGGGTCAATGCGCTTAATTACCTGGTATTCCCGAAGATCATCGCCATGTTGCTCTACCCGTTTGTGGTGGCAATTGCCATGTATGTGGGAATTCTGGGGGGTTGGATAGCCGGGGTGTTCGGCGGTTTCAGTTCGAGTGCCGACTTTATCGAGGGCCTGCAACTGGATTTCATCCCGTTCCACGTGATGTATTCGTTTATCAAATCGGTGGTGTTTGCCTTTATCATTGCCACGGTCCCTTCCTACCACGGCTTCTATATGAAGGGGGGCGCCCTGGAAGTCGGCAAGGCCTCCACGGTCTCCTTTGTGTGGACCAGCGTGGTGATCATCGTCATGAATTATATCCTAACACAATTGCTGCTCGGCTGATGATAGAAGTAGAAAACCTGCGAAAGTCGTTCGGCGACACCGAAGTCCTCAAGGGAATCTCCACCACCTTCGAGAAGGGGAAGACCAACCTGATTATCGGCCAAAGCGGCTCGGGGAAAACCGTATTCATGAAGTGCCTCCTCGGCTTGCTAACCCCGACGGCGGGCAATATCCTGTACGAGGGCAAGGCCTATTCGGAAATGACGCGGGAGGTCCGTCGGGACCTGCGGCAGGAAATGGGGATGGTCTTCCAGGGCAGCGCCCTTTTCGACTCCATGACAGTGGAGGGGAATGTGATGTTCCCCCTGGATATGTTTACCAAACAGTCCCGGGCGGAAATGCAGGAGCGGGTGGATTTCGTGCTCCATCGGGTGAACCTGGTGGATGCCCACAAAAAGTACCCTGCGGAAATTTCCGGGGGAATGCAGAAACGCGTCGCCATCGCCCGCGCCATCGTCATGAACCCGAAGTACCTGTTTTGCGACGAGCCGAATTCCGGACTCGACCCGAAAACGGCCATGCTTATCGACAACCTGATCCAGGAAATCACCGAGGAATACAACATCACCACGGTGATCAATACCCACGACATGAATTCCGTCATGGAAATCGGGGAAAAAATCATCTTTTTGAAAAACGGGATCAAAGAATGGGAAGGGACCAAAAAGGAAATCTTCCGCACGGACAATGAGGCCGTCACCAATTTTGTCTATTCCTCGGAACTCTTCAAGAAGGTGCGCCAGATGTATCTGGAGGGTAAAAACTAATACGCCCCGGACCGCACAGCCACAGCTGGCACAGCCACAGCCGCAACCAACCTGACCACAACTACCAAAACCCGGGTCTCAGCTCCCGGCCTCCCGCACCTGGATCTTCTGGTTTTTCAGCCGCGTCCGGAGCCAGTTGGAAAGGCGCCTCTGGTCTTCCTGCCGCACCGCCTGCGGAATATCTTCCCGCCACCGGGCCTCAAAAAGCGGGATGGTATCCGTCTTGTTGAAATCGGTTTGCAGCGTATAGGCAAACCCCAACCCGACGAGGTTTTCGTAACTGGCCCGGGCCTCGGCGGATATCTCCCCGAAGGGCACCATGCCGTCGGCCAGGCTCCGCATACTGGTGAGCTCCTCCTCGAGCAGCCGGATGCGTTCATCCTTGTTCAGTAGTTCCGCCTTTTTGGCTTCATAGAGCTCGTTGACATAGCGGAATTTTTCCTCCCCGTCGTCCCGTCCGCCCTGGACAATCTTGAGTTCCGCATCGGCGAGTTTTGCGTAGCTGTTCTTCCGGGCACGCCAGGTCTGTATCACATTTTCCGGGATCACGTCATCCCCCATGCAAACCAGCTCAATCACCGAAGTACCGTCTTCCCGGTATTCAATCTGGGTGAGGTTTTCCATATAGCGCCCATTGCCCGGGAACTGGTAGATGCCAATGGTCTCGCTGATAAATTCCCGGGCCTGCCCGCGGAACCGCGACTCCTGGAACACCTTGTAGAAGGTATACCCCGCCGGCACCATGACCAGGATCGCAATCAGGGAGGCCATCCGGGCAATAAAGCGGCGCTTCTTTGAATTGGCGTAGCGCACCATGGGGAACCGGAGGATCTTCAGGATCAGGAAGGTGGCCAACGCGATAAATATCGTGTTGATCGTAAAGAGGTACATGGCCCCTGCCGCGTAGTCCCAGTTGCCGATGGCCAGGCCAAACCCTACGGTACACAAGGGCGGCATCAGCGCTGTGGCGATGGCGACCCCGAAGATCACGCTCGCAATGGTCCCTTTCTTGGCCCGGGCAATCACCAGGGCCAGACCGCCGAAGAACGCGATGAGTACATCCCGGATATCCGGCTCGGTCCGCGCGAGCAACTCGGACGACTCGTCCCGGAGCGGGAAGAATTCAAAAAACAGGTAAGCCGTCAACACGCTGAGCACGACCATGACGGCAAAATTCTTCAGGGAACGCCGGAGCGTATCGATATCGTTGATCGCAAGGGACATCCCGATGCCGAGGATGGGGCCCATCAGCGGGGAAATAAGCATCGCCCCGATTACCACGGCGGTGGAATTTGCATTCAGGCCCACCGATGCGATAAAAATGGAACACACCAGGATCCAGGCGGTGTGCCCCTTAAAGGAAATATCCGCCACGATCGCCTCCCTGGCAGCGTCCTGGTCGGTGTTCCGCCGGATGTTGAGCAATTCGGTCAGGAACTTGCGGACGCTGCCCACCAGCCCCTGAAAATCTTTCTTAACCTCCTCCCCGCTGTCCGGGTCCTGGGTGGGGGAAATGTGATCCTGGTTTAAATTTTCCTTCATGAATGCTAGATATATTCATCGCCGAAGGTGTCTCCCACTTCGGCAACCCATTGTTTAATTTCCTGCTCCCGGTCCCTGGGGATAATCATCAGTACTTCCGGTTTATCGATAACGATATAATCCTTCAACCCTTCCAGCACGGCCACCTTCTCCCCGGGCAGGCGGACCATATTGCCCGAACTGTCCCGGGAAAGCACCCGTCCCTGTGCCACCGCATTATCCTGCCGGTCCTTTTCCATTTTATCGTAAAGCGAGCCCCAGGTCCCCAAATCGTTCCAGTCGAAACTCGCCGGCAACACTTTTACGGAATCCGAACGCTCCATAATGGCGTAGTCGATGGAAATATTTTCCGCCGTCGGGTAATAGCGTTCGATAAATTCTGATTCCCCCTCCGTATTGAAGCTTTCCAACCCCTTTTCAAACAACTCAAAAAGCCCCGGTTGGTAGTGCCTGAAAGCTTCCAGGATCCCTTTTGCACTCCAGGCAAATATCCCGGCGTTCCACAGGAAGTTGCCCTGCTGCAGGAACCCTTTTGCCGTTTGGTAATCCGGTTTCTCCCGAAACTGCACCACGTCCCGCAGCTCCCTGGGGGCATTCCCCCCGGCATCGAATTCGATATAGCCAAAACCGGTATTTGGAAAAGTGGGCTGAATACCCAGGGTACACAGCGTCTGGTGGTCAGCACACTGAGAAAAGCAAGCGGTTACGTCCCGTTCAAATGCCGCTTCGTCCTCAATCCAGTGGTCGCTGGGCGCCACAAGCATCAGGGCCTCCGGGTTCATTTTACGGATTTTCATGGCGGCGTACAGGATACAGGGCGCCGTGTTCCTCATGGCGGGCTCCCCGATGATCTGCTCCGGGGAGAGTCCGGGCAATTGCTCCAATACCAGGTCGTTGTATCGGGTGTTGGTCAGAATCAATATTTGCTCTTCCGGGATAAACCTGGCAAGTCGGGAAAACGTCCGTTGCAGGAGGGATTGCCCGGTACCCAGCATATCGTGGAATTGTTTGGGGAATTGCCGGGTACTTACCGGCCAGAACCGGGAGCCGACGCCCCCGGCCATCAGTACGGCGTAATAGTTGGATGAGTTCATTCAGGCTTCGCTTACTAATTCAACTTCTGCATGCGGCTGGAAAAGATACAATTTTCCGGTGGCAACCTCCATGCAACGGTATCGCTTAATTTGTCTCGGCCCCTTGCGAAATACCTTGCCGTTATAGAGGCGGAAAACGGCCCCTTCCGGCAATTGGTAAACATATTGTTGCTCTTCCGCATCCGGGTCGTAGGATTTCAGGGCCAGGGCCAGGGCGGAATCCGTACTGCTGCTGGCCTTCGGGTTTTTAAAGTGACGGGCGAGATACGGCAGGAGGCGTTCCGGGAAGATATCCGGCCGCAGGAACGGCAGCATCAGGTCCCGGAAGGTGGCCTTCCACTCAGACCCATGGGGTTTGATCTGCCTGCCGAAGCGTTCAAAGGCAATTAAATGGGCAATCTCGTGGATAAGGGTCAACAGGAACCGATAGGGATTTTGGGAAGCGTTTACGGTGATCTGGTGTCCCCCCCCTGGCAGCGGCCGGTAGTCGCCGTGGCGCGTGTGCCTCCTGCTGACGATTTTCAGGTGCACCCCGTTGGTGCGGATCAGGGCCAGACACGGTGCCACGCTTCGTTCCGGCAGGTATCGCTTCAACACGTCGTCCATGGCTACAAATGTAGTATTTTAATGGGGCAGCAGGCAGGCTATAAAAATTTTCCGTATTACCGGCCAACCCATCCGGTATTCCCGTATCTTATGGATATGAAAAAGCTGATACTATTGTTGCCTGTAGCCCTGCTGCTCCTGGCTTGCCAGAATGACCGGGACGATCGGGTAACGCCCAACCAACTGGAAGGCACCTGGTTGCTCACCGAGGTCTTATTCGACCCGGGGGACGGCAGCGGAGAATTTGAACCGAGCGACGCCGGCTTCCAAATCACCCTCAATTCGGATAATTCCTTCGAAGCCAATTTCCACGTCTGCCGGGTCTTCGAAGAAGGAGAACGCCTCACGGGTTCCTTCACGCGCATTGCCGTAAGTGAAATCCTGATTGCCTGTAGTGAGAGTGTTGTCAACGGCATTCAGGGCCGGTTGGAAGAGGGAAACCTGATCTTTTACTATCCGTGTATCGAGCCCTGCGTGTATAAATTCATCAAAGTAGCCGACCCTACGGGGTAGTCTTGCTGACCTGGAGCACCTTCCCGTTGTAGTAATGATGGCCCGTCAGGGCAAAATCCCCGATATACTTCGCCATTTCGGCGGCAGATACCGGAGCCTGGTATCCGGGAAAAGCCGCTTCGAGCATCTCGGTCTGGACGGCACCCAGGGCCAGGGCATTGAAGGCGGGCCCGGTTTCTTTGTACTCCTCGGCCAACAACTCGGTGAGGGTTATCACCGCACCCTTGCTGGAACTGTAGGCTGCCAGGCCGGGAAATTTTGCACTGCCCTGTATCCCCCCCATGGAACTGATCGCCAGCACGTGCCCGGAGGGCTCCAGCACCGGCAGCAGGGACCGGGTAAGTGCCGCTACGCCAAAAACATTAACCCGGTATACCCTCTCGAAATCGGCGGTACCGGTTTGCCCGAATGGCTTGTTGACCAGACTGCCCGCATTGTGGACCAGGATGTCCGCACGGGTCCAGTTTTCCCCAATCCAGTCGCGCACCCGGTCGCAGGCCTTTTCATCCGTGATATCAAAGGGAAGTGCCGTAACCCCCGGCAATCCGAGGTCCAGCACCGGGGCCTCATTGCGGGATAGCGCAAGGACCTGGTGCCCTTGGCCGGCCCAGTACTTTACGAGTTCATACCCGATCCCGCGACTTGTTCCGGTTACTGCGATTCGGGCCATGGATACATTTTCAGGGTTGCGGGAGGAGAGTCGGCAATACCTTTTACCACGGGGATCAAATCGTTCAGCAACTCTGCCATATGGCCAAAGTCCATGCCCGACGGCTCATCGCCCGGAAGGTGGTAATAATCAAAGTTCGTAAAGTCAAATGTGGAGAAGGTATGGGCCGGCACCTGGAATTCCTGATAGAACGGCAGGTTATCCGACCGCTGGAACAAATTGAACTCCTGGGCCTGGGGCAACAACCCCACCAATTTGGAGCCGGCCAGCTCGTTGGCCACCTCTGCCAGGTTACTCCTTTCATACCCGGTGAGGTAGACCCGGTAGTCCTTCCCGGCCATGGGGACGCCGGTCATTTCAAAGTTGAGCATGGCGTATAAATCGGCGCCCTGTGCCTTAAGCCTTTTCGCCAGGTGGGCGCTTCCCATCAGGCCGCGTTCCTCCGCGGAGAAAAAAGCAAAAACCAGGCTGCGCGCCGGCGGTTTACAGCGGGCAAAAAATCGGGCCAGCTCCAACACCATGGCCGTACCCGTGGCATTGTCGTTTGCCCCGTTGGCAATGCTGTCCCCTTCCCGGGGGGCTACCCGGCCAATATGGTCGTAATGGGCCCCGATCAGCACATATTCCCCGGAAAGCCCGGGTTCCGAGCCCTGCAAATAGCCTACAATATTGTATCCGGTGTCTTCGATGTTCGTCAGGGTGTCCCGGTAGGCGTCAAAATAAGGCTGGATTCCAAAATCTTTGAGCCTGCCCTCCAGGTAAGTGGCCGCCTGTTCCAACCCTTCGGATCCGGTATCCCGCCCCCCCAGGGCATCCGAAGCAAGGAATCCCACAATACGTTGCATGGCAACGGAATCGCTGAATTCGCGGTAGTTTTCCGGCCCGCATGCCACTTTCCGTCCGGCTCCGCAGGAAGCCAGCGCCAGCAGCAGGAGTACGGCAAGCGCCCCGGCCAGCAGCTGTTGGCCGTTCGCCGGAATTCGCGGGCATTCCATTTAGGCCAGCATCGTTACGGGATGCTCCAGGTAAGCCCGCAGGGTTTGCAGGAATTGCGCCCCTGTGGCGCCGTCCACCGTGCGGTGGTCGCAGGCCAGGGTGATGGTCATCGTATGGCCGACGACGATCTGGCCGTCCCGGACCACCGGTTTCTCCACAATGGCCCCTACAGACAGGATCGCCGAGTTGGGCTGGTTGATGATGGATGTAAATTCCCGGATACCAAACATCCCCAGGTTGGAGACGGTAAAGGTACTCCCCTCCATCTCCGCAGGGGTGAGTTTCTTGTTGCGCGCGCGGCCGGCGAGGTCCTTCACGGATGCCCCGATGGCGGTCAGGCTCATCTGGTCGGTGAATTTCAGGACGGGCACCACCAGTCCTTCTTCAACCGCTACTGCAACTCCGATATGCACGTGGCCGTTGTACTTTGTGGTATCCCCGTTCCAGGTGGTGTTGACCTGGGGGTGTTTCCGCAGTGCCATCGCACAGGCCTTGACGACCATATCGTTAAAGGACACCTTGGTGTCCGGCAATTCGTTGATCCGCGCCCGGGAAGCCATGGCCTGGCTCATATCCACCTCGATGGTCAGGTAGTAGTGGGGGGCGGTAAATTTCGATTCGCTCAGGCGTTTGGCAATGACCTTGCGCATCTGTGAGTTCTTGACCTCTTCCACAGATTCCTCCCCGGCAGGGGCCATGGAGGCCGCAGAGGCGGGAACGGCCTGCTCGGCAGGAGCCTTTGCGGCGCCTTCCCCCACACTTGCCGCCGGTTTGGCAGACGGGGTGTAATTCTCAATATCCCGCTTGACGATCCGCCCGTTGTCGCCGGTGCCTTCCACGTCACTCAGGTCGATACCCTTTTCCTCTGCCATTTTCCTGGCCAGGGGCGAAATGAAGATCCGACCGTCACCAGACGATGACCCGCCGGACCTGGCTTCTTCCCTGCCCGCAGCCGCACCGTCGGTGGATGCTGCCTTTTCCTCGGAGCTTTCCTTTTTGGCCTCAGCCCCTTTCTCTTCCGTGGCAGCCGGTTTGCCGGATCCGCTACCGGCAGACAATACAGCCTCAACATCCGTTCCCTCGGGTCCGATCACCGCAAGTACGGCATCTACCGGGGCGGATTCGCCTTCTTCAATCCCGATATGCAACAGGGTCCCGGAATAGAAGGACTCGAATTCCATGGTGGCCTTATCCGTTTCGATTTCGGCCAGGATATCTCCTTCTTCCACCGCGTCCCCTTTCTTCTTGATCCAGGAGGCAACCGTGCCTTCTTCCATCGTATCGCTCAGGCGGGGCATGCGGATTATTTCCACACCCTCGGGGACCTCGGCCTGCCCTCCGGCATCATCCCCGGAGGCAGTTTCTGCATCCTCCGAGCCATCCCCGGTTGCAGCCTCCTCCGCGACAGTTTCTTTTGTGTCCTCGCCGGCGCCGGCATCACCCGAACCTGCGCCGTCGATCAGGCCCGATATGTCTTCGCCTTCCTCCCCGACTATAGCCAGGAGGGCATCCACCGGAGCGCCGTCCCCTTCTTCTATCCCGATATGGAGCAGCGTACCCTCATAGAACGATTCGAATTCCATGGTCGCTTTGTCCGTTTCGATTTCCGCAAGGATGTCGCCTTCTTCGATCTTATCTCCAACCTGTTTCAGCCATTTCGCCACGGTTCCTTCCTCCATGGTATCGCTGAGTCGGGGCATTTTTATGATTTCTGCCATCTGCTGAATCTTATAATTTGTGGGCCAGGAACGGGTAGTCTTCCTGTTCGTATACCGTATCGTAAAGTTGTTCCACCGGCGGGAAATCGGATTCTTCCGCAAATTTCTCGCACTCCTTCACCCGCTGCTTCACCCGTTTGTCGATTTCCGAAATTTCCTCGTCCGTGGCATAGCGCTTGTCTTTGATCACATCGAGTACCTGGGTAATCGGGTCGATTTTCTTGTATTCCTCCACTTCTTCCTTGGTCCGGTAGTGCTGGGCATCGGACATGGAATGCCCCCGATAGCGGTAGGTTTTCATTTCCAGGAAGGTGGGTCCGCCGCCGGTACGCGCGCGATCCACGGCCTTGTAAACTTCTTCCGCTACGGTAACCGGGTCCATACCGTCTACCGGGCCGCAGGGCATTTCATACCCCAGCCCGAGTTTCCAGATCTCCGTGGAATGGGCCGTCCGTGCTACAGAGGTCCCCATGGCATAGCCGTTGTTTTCACAGATAAAAACTACCGGTAGTTGCCAGAGCATGGCCAGGTTGAACGTTTCGTGCAGGCTTCCCTGGCGAACCGCCCCGTCCCCCATGTAACAAAGGGTCACGGCGTCCCGCTCAAAATACTTATCGGCAAAGGCGAGCCCGGCCCCCAGCGGGATCTGCCCGCCCACGATGCCGTGTCCGCCATAGAATCGGTGTTCTTTTGAGAAGATGTGCATGGATCCCCCCATGCCCTTGGAGGTGCCGGTGACCTTCCCGTACAACTCGGCCATGACGCGTTTCGGATCGACACCCAGGCCAATGGGCTGTACGTGGTTCCTGTAAGCCGTAATCATCCGGTCTTTTTCCAGGTCCATGGCGTGGAGGGAACCGGCAAGCACCGCTTCCTGTCCATTGTAAAGGTGCAGGAACCCGCGGACCTTTTGTTGTATATATACTGCGGCCAGCTTGTCCTCAAACTTCCGCCAGAACAGCATATCCTCATACCACTTCAGATATACTTCCTTGGTAACTTTTTTCATCCAGATTGGTTTTATCTCGCTTCCCGGTGCTTCGGAAATCCCGGCATGCCGTCGATTCCCCCGGGGTAGGGAAGCAAAAATACATATTAAATCATTCATGAAAAAATGGGAATCCCGATTGCGTATAACCGGGTTCCGGATGGGGTCAGGAGAGGAATTCCGGGTCGAATCCCAGGGGTAGCAAAGCCCGGATGGACGGGCATTCGTAGACGGCTCCTCCCCCGGCCTGCAACAGGATTCGGATCGGGCCTTCCTGCCGGTGTTCGTACTCCAGCAGGGATTGCCTGCAATTCCCACAGGGCGCCGCGGGCTTGTGGAGGCTTCCCCCGGGGTTCCCCACATATACGGCCAGGGTCCGGACCGGGGTCCCCGGAAACCGGGCACCGGCCTGGAAAACGGCCACCCGCTCCGCGCAAAGCCCGGATGGATAAGAGGCATTCTCCTGATTGCTGCCGATAACCACCTCCCCGGTCGCCAATTCAATCGCCGCCCCAACGGGGAATTTGGAATACGGGGAATAGGAGCCCGAGGTCGCCTCCCGGGCAGCGGCCAGCAAAGCCCGGTCATCCCCGGAGAGTTCCGCGGGATCCGGGTAGATGTTCAGGTCAAAACCGATATGTTTTTTCTGCATGGGCAAAAGATACGGAATTGGACGGGCCGGACATAAAAAAACCTGCCCGTGGGGCAGGTTGGATTTTCGGTTTGGAACCGATCAGTCGTTATAGAATTCTTCCCCCAGGGCGAAGCTGAGCGAAAAGCGCAGCGTATTCTCCAGCGGGTTGCGAACCTGTGCCGTGGAAAACAGGTAGGACAGGTCAATCTGTACGTTGTTGTACCGGAAACCGGCTCCCAGGCTGAAGAACTTCCGGAAACCTTTTTCCTCCGATTCGTTGAAGTAGCCCCCGCGCAGCATAAACTGGTCGCGGTATTTGTACTCGGCGCCGAGAGCCCAGGTCATTTCCTTGAGCTCTTCTCCGAAACCGTCCGGTGCATCCCCCAGGGAGGTGAATACCCCTTCGAAGAATCCAATACTCTGGTATTCCTGATTGTCGTCTGCATCCAGGTCCCCGTCCCCGTCAAAATCCTGGGGCGTCGGAACCAGGAGCTTGTTGATTTCCGCCGTAAGTGAAAGCTCGTTGTCGAAGTCGAAAATAAAATCGAAACCACCCCCGAGCCCGAGGTTGGTGGGCAGGAAGTTTTCCTGTCCTCCGTCGTCGTACTTGATCTTGCCCCCCAGGTTGGAAATATTGAACCCGGCGCGCCAGCGGCCGTCAAAACTGTCATAGGCCTTTTCAGGACCCCGGTAATACCCCGCCACATCCACCGCAAAGGTGCTTCCGGCCTGGACGGCATTGTCCAGCTGTGGGATTTCCAGGTTGGAATTGATAAAGCGTCCGCCAACAGCCATGGCAAAGGTCTCGCTGAGTTTCAGCGAATAGGAACCGTCAATAGCCAGTTCGTTTGGTTTGACCGTGGTGCCGTTTTCCTGGAAGGTATTCCGCAATTCAATTTCCCCCAGGGTGAAATAGCGGATGGAAACGGCAAATGCGCTCCGGTCATTGATTTTGTTGTAGAAACTACCATTGAGAAGTGCAATATCGGTGATTATGCTCTCCAGATAGGGCGTATAGCTGATGCCCACACCCATTTTCCGTTCTGCAAAGGCAAATTTGGCCGGATTCCATTGCTGGGAAAAAGCATCCGTGCTGGTGGCCACGCCCACATCGCCCATCCCCGACGCCCGGGCGTCGGAAGCGATGGTCAAAAATGGTACGGCTGTGGTGATGACGCGTTCCCCGTCCTGGGCCATGGATTTTACGCTGATTGCCAGGAGGAGCAATAGGCTGATTTTCTTCATTATACTGTTCATACGATTAGAATTCGCAAACTTGCTACTAAAATGTGTATAACTGAAATTTATACGATGTATTGTTCTAAAACGGGATATTCGACAAAATCGTGCCCCGGAATCGGTTTGCGGGCATCCCGAACTCCCCGGCACACCCTCACCCCGGCACCTCGCTCCGGGGCCTGCAATGTAGCGGTTCCCGCACAAACCAAAAAGTAAATTCAACAGCATACTAGAACCTCATTTTACCCGTTATCATTGGAAAGAGTGCAGGACCGCGGAGCCGTTGGCCACCCGGGCCGCAAATTTTAACAACTGGTAAAATATAATAGGGTTTTGCCCGTTGTATTAGCCGAGATATCAATTTTTACGAATTGTCAGCAATCATCCGGCCGCTTCGTTCGGCCAGATATGAACTTAAGTCCTAAATACAGATGAAACGAACACGAATCAGCGCACTACTGTCGGCAGCCGTTATCGCCGGTTCCCTGAGCTTGCAGAGTTGCAAGAACTCCGGAGGAGGGTCCAAGAATACTTCCCGGGCCACAGGCTGGAAGATCAACGCCAAGGAAGGCGGCTTCCAGTACAATACCGACTTCAAGGAGCAGGAAACCGCACCGGGCCTGGTCTTTGTGGAAGGGGGAACCTTCACCAAGGGGAAACTGCAGGACGATGTGATGCACGATTGGAACAACACGCCGACTACGCAGCACGTGCAGTCTTTCTATATGGACGAAACCGAGGTAACCAACGTCATGTACCTGGAATATCTCGATTACCTGAAAAGCGTATATCCGCCCGAAAACCCACAATACACAGCCATCTACGAGGGTGCCTTGCCGGACACGCTTGTCTGGAGGAACCGTCTGGGCTTCAATGAGACGATGACCAACAACTACCTGCGCCACCCCGCCTATGCGGAATACCCCGTGGTGGGGGTCAACTGGGTGCAGGCCGTCCAGTTTGCGGAATGGCGTACAGACCGGGTAAACGAAGCGATGCTCGAGCGGGAGGGCTACCTGGCCGAAGACGTGAAATACCGGGCAATGAACGGGGAAATCGGGGGTACCTTCTCCACCGAGGCCTACCTGAACCGACCGGGATCCGTGTACGGCGGACAAATCGATTCCCTCACCGGGAAAAATCAAAAGGATTCCGTACCGAGCTTTGCCAAGCGCAGCAGCGGAATCATCATGCCGGAATACCGCCTGCCTACGGAAACCGAATGGGAGTATGCCGCCCAGGCGCTCCAGGGTTCCCGGGAATACAACAATTACCGCGGGCGTAAAAAATATCCCTGGGATGGCGACTACACCCGGAACGGCCAGCGGGTCGGCCGGGGCGACCAGCTCGCCAACTTCAAGCAGGGCAAAGGGGACTACGGCGGGATTGCCGGTTGGTCTGACGATGGCGCCGATATCACGGCAGAAGTCAAGTCCTACAAACCCAACGACCTGGGTCTCTATGATATGGCCGGCAACGTAGCCGAGTGGGTAGCAGATGTCTACCGTCCGATCGTAGATGACGAGATCAGCGATTTCAACTATTTCCGGGGCAACATCTTTATGAAGGCCGCTATCGGCGAGGATGGCAAAGTCCAGGTACTGCGCGACAGCATCGTTTACGACACGCTGCCAACAGGCAAAGTGGTGGCTGTCAACCTTCCGGGGGAAGTGAAAATGGTACCTGTCGGCGAACAGGAGACCTACCTCCGCACCAACTTTTCCAAATCGGACAACCGGGGTTACCGGGACGGGGATCCGAGCTCCTCGCGTTTCGCCGATTTCTACGGGGAAGATGAGGAAAAGCCTGCCATGTACAATTCCCCGAAGCATAAAGTGGAAAGGGATGAAGATGGGGAACTCGTGCGCCAGTACGATGAGAGCAATTACCGGACAAGCCTGATCAACGACGAGGTTCGGGTGTACAAGGGAGGATCCTGGAGGGATCGCGCCTACTGGCTGGACCCGGCCCAGCGCCGCTACCTGCCCCAGTATATGGCCACCGACTATATCGGCTTCCGCTGTGCAATGTCGCGGGTGGGTTCGAAATCCAAAACCAAGAACAAAACCGTACGCGGCAAAAAAGTCCGCTAATAAACCGGAATACTTAAAAGCACTCCAAAAGCCCCGGCCAATCGCCGGGGCTTTTTATCTTTACCCCATGGATACGAAAAGCCTGTACGAGTTCTTCCTGAAACACCCGAAGGTCAGTACGGATAGCCGAACCATCCCGGAAAACGGCATTTTTTTTGCGCTGAAAGGACCCAATTTCAACGGGAATGAATTTGCGATAGAAGCCCTGTCCCGGGGAGCGGCCCTCGCAGTGGTAGACGAAGGGGACTTTCCCGACGAGCCCCGCTGCATCCGGGTGCCGGATGCACTCGCCGCCCTCCAACAACTGGCCATGCACCATCGCCTTCAATGCAAGGCCCGGATCATCGGGCTTACCGGGAGTAATGGAAAGACCACGACCAAGGAGTTGATAGCCGCCGTCCTGAGCAAAAAATATCGGACACTCGCTACCCGGGGAAACCTCAACAACCACATCGGCGTCCCCCTCACCCTGCTCCGGATCGCCCCGGAGACAGAATTGGCCATCGTTGAAATGGGGGCAAACCACCAGGGGGAAATCCGCCTGCTCAGTGAAATGGCACAACCCGATTTCGGATATATCACGAATTTCGGAAAAGCCCACCTGGAGGGATTCGGGGGGGTGGAAGGCGTCATCCGGGGAAAAAGCGAGCTCTATGAAAACCTGATGGAACGGGGCGCCACCATTTTTATGAACGCCGACGACCCGGTGCAGTTCGAAAAACTGGCAGGGTATGCAAATTGCGTGGGTTTTAGCACCCGAAACCCCGCCTATATGCAGATCAAAAACCTGACCGACGGGCCGGCTGTCCGAATGCAGGTAGATGACGTGGTGGTGCAGACCCAATTAACGGGGAGATATAACTTTTCGAATTGCGCCGTTTCTGCCTGTATCGGTAAACACTTTGGGGTACCTGCTGAAGCGATTGCCGAAGCCCTGGAATCATACATCCCGGCAAACAACCGGTCGCAATTGATCGAACGCGGCAACCTGCGCATTCTCCTGGACGCCTACAACGCAAATCCCACGAGCATGGCGGCAGCACTCGAAAACCTCGCCGAAATGGATGGCCCCCGGAAAATTGCCATCCTGGGGGACATGTTTGAACTGGGTGCGGAGGCGGCTGCGGAACACGAAGCCGTCGGGAGGTTCGCACTGTCCAAAAACCCGGAGAAACTCTATCTGGTGGGACAGCACTTTTACGATACTGCGCTGCCGGCCGCACGGTTTCCGGATTTTGCAGCCCTTTCCCGGGAATTAAAGGCCAACCCGTTAACCGGGCCGGCCACCGTCCTGATCAAAGGCTCCCGGGGCATGGCCCTGGAACGCGTTCTGGAGTTCCTCTGACCGCGGTTCTTAAAATTTTGTTAAACCGGTTGCAGTTTTGGTTGTCCCGGCTTGGTTTATTACCTTCCGCAACCTCGATAAAATACCCCCATTATGTTGTTTCTCCCCCCTACCACAATGGGCTATTTACTATTGACCGCCTTCCTGACCAAGGAAGGTCCGAGCCTGCTGATCGCTGTTTCCGGATCCCTGGTATTCCTTACAGGCCTCTACCACCTTTTGGAAATCCCCAGGCAGCAACGCCACAAGCGCAAATGGCTCCGCTCACACGCGGATGCCATCCGGGGGCACCTGATCGTGCAATATTGCCTCAACCGGTGGAAAGAAAAACGGGGCTTCTGCAACAAATGCGGCAGCCATCGCCTGGAACTCTGGGACCACTGCGACAATTTACTCGTACTGCGTTGCAGTAACTGCCGGATCAACTACACGCTGACGGCACAATCCGGCCCGATGATTGCGCAGATTCTGCAGTATATGCCGTCGGAATACGTCCTGGTTTCGGGGCTTAGGGAGAACCGCTTCGAATCGCTCGGACGGCATCTGAGCCGCACGTGCGGGCCGTGTTCCACTTTTATTGAAAACAAGTTGTCCGAATCCTGACTTCCCCTGCGTACGGGATTATTTTTCCGCCTGCTCTTTACGCTCTCCGATATTTTTACGATCTTGCACCGCCTTTTGGGATATTAGCTCAGTTGGTTTAGAGCGCTGCCTTGACAGGGCAGAGGTCACTGGTTCGAATCCAGTATATCCCACATCAAGCAGAAAACCCCGCAACAAAGTTGCGGGGTATTTTTTTGGCGGCTCCGTCAAAAGCTCGCTTTTGTAAGGAGACGACGAAAAAAGACTTCAATCCGCCTTGGCGGATTGGGGTTTTCTATTTGCAGTAGTGGGCACGGTCTGGATCACGAGGCGAATGCCGAGTAATCCAGCAGGAGTGGTTTCACGGTCTGGATCACGAGGCGAATGCCGAGTAATCCAGCAAGACAAGGCCAGCGCACCGGCTGGCTCCTCACTAAAAGCGCTCCACTGGAGCCCTTTTGGACGTTCGGCCCTATTTGCAGGAGTGGGCACGGTCTGGATCATGAGGTGAATGCCGAGTAATCCAGCAGGAGTGGTTTCCCGGTCTGGATCACGAGTGAAGCGAGTAATCCAGCCATCGAAGGCCAGCGCACCGGCTGGCTCCTCACTAAAAGCGCTCCACTGGAGCCCTTTTGGACGTTCGGCCCTATTTGCAGGAGTGGGCACGGTCTGGATCACGAGGCGAATGCCGAGTAATCCAGCAGGAGTGGTTTCCCGGTCTGGATCACGAGCTTCAGCGAGTAATCCAGCCATCGAAGGCCAGCGCACCGGCTGGCTCCTCACTAAAAGCGCTCCACTGGAGCCCTTTTGGACGTTCGGCCCTATTTGCAGGAGTGGGCACGGTCTGGATCACGAGTGAAGCGAGTAATCCAGCCATCGAAGGCCAGCGCACCGGCTGGCCGGTTATGCCGAACCCGTCAGCACCTGATACGTCTGCCGCGCAATTTCGAGTTCCTCATCCGTAGGCACCACCCAGAGTTTCACCCGGGAATCCTCCGCGTGGATGGACTGTAACCCCGGCCCGGGAGCGGCATTGCAATCGGCATCCAGCCGGATGCCGAGAAATTCCATATCCCGGCAAACCAGCTCCCGCATACGGGAGGAATGCTCCCCGATCCCGGCAGTAAAGGCAACTCCGTCCAGGCCGTTCATTGCAGCTGCGTACGCGCCGATATATTTCCGGATCCGGTACGCCGCCATTTCCAGCGCCAACTGGCAATCCGGATCACCGGTTGCCGCCACCGCCTCGATATCCCGCAAGTCGCTTTTCCCGGTAAGCCCCTTCAACCCGCTTTCCCTGCTGAGGATGCGTTTCACTTCTTCGAGCGGATACCCCAGGCTTTCCACCATATAAAAAATAACGCCGTGGTCGATATCCCCGCTTCGCGAACCCATGACCAATCCATTGCTGGGGGTGAACCCCAGGCTGTGGTCCAGGCTGACGCCTCCCCGGATGGCTGTGGCGCTGCACCCGCTTCCCAGGTGCAGGCAAACGAGTTTTCCGTCTTCGGGCAGATGCGGCCTTAACTGCTCTGCAATGTACTTGTGGCTCGTGCCGTGAAATCCGTATACCTGCACCCCGTGTTCCCTGTACAGGGATTCCGGGATTGCATATCGCCGGGCCTTCATGGGGATGGTCTGGTGGAAGGCGGTATCGAATACGGCCACCTGGATGGCTTCATGAAAAAACGACTCGGCCTGCCGGATACCTTCCAGGTTGGCCGGGTTGTGCAAAGGGGCCAGTCGGGACAGGTCGGCAATGGCTTCCTTAACCGCTGCATCCACCCGGGTGGTTCCGGTAAACCGCGTCCCGCCATGGACCACACGGTGGCCGACGGCAGCAACATCCTTTGAATCCCGGAGCACCCCGGTGTCCGGGTCCAGTAATGCCGAAACAATATGCCTGAGGGCCTCCTTGTGATCGGTTACGGCCAGTTGTCGCTCGTATTTCGCTTTGCCCGAATCGAATTTTAAGCGGGCATCCCCTGCCCCGATTCGTTCTACCATCCCCTGGCAAATCCGGGTTTCCCCGGGCATCCGCAGGACCTGGAACTTCAGGGAGGAACTGCCGGAATTCAATACGAGGATCACGCGGTTCATGTCGGCTTGATTTTTCATTTTCGGATTTGCTGGGCCTGGATGGCGGTAATGACAACAGTATTGAAGATATCGTCCTCGGTACAGCCGCGGCTCAGGTCGTTTACCGGCTTGTTCAGGCCCTGCAGGACCGGGCCGATGGCCAACGCGCCCGTTTCCCGCTGCACAGCCTTGTAGGTATTGTTCCCGGTGTTCAGGTCCGGAAATATAAAAACCGTTGCCCGCCCGGCAACCTCGGAGTCGGGCAGTTTGCTGCGTCCCACTTTCAGGTCTACGGCGGCATCGTACTGGATCGGGCCCTCCACCTTCAGGTCGGGCCTGCGTTCCCGCACCAGGCGCGTGGCTTCCCGCACCCGGTCCACATCGGCGCCCTGGCCGGAACTCCCCGAGGAATAGGACAGCATGGCTACCCGGGGTTCAATCCCGAAGGAGGCTGTGGTATCCGCCGAGGAAATGGCGATTTCGGCGAGCTCCGCCGCGTCCGGGTTCGGGTTGATGGCGCAGTCGCCGAAAACAGTTACCCGGTCTGGGAGGCACATAAAAAATACGGAGGAAACCAGCTGCACCCCGGGTCGTGTCCTGATAAACTGCAGGGCGGGACGGATGGTGTGCTGGGTGGTATGGGCCGCCCCGGACACCATGCCGTCGGCGTGTCCCTTATGGACCATCATTGTACCGAAATAGGACACATCGGACATCAGGTCCTGTGCCATGGTCAGTTCCATGTTCTTGTGCTTTCGCAGCTCATACAGCGTGTTGGCATACTCCTCAAACTGCGGGGCATTCCGGGGGTCCAGAAGTTGGATCTCCCCGGGAAGTTCCAGCTGGAGCTGCCGGGCCTTCTCACGGATCTCTTCAGGCCGCCCCAGCAGGGTGAGGCGGACGGCCTGATACCTGGCCAGTTCCACGGCAGCCCGGAGGACCCGCTGGTCCGTACCCTCCGGTAACACGATGTGTTTTACGTCCGACTGGGCTTTTTTGAGCAAGTTGTACTGGAACATCCGCGGGGTGATGCCCTCAGCCCGGAAGGTGACCAACCGCTCCGCCAATGCGTCTTCTGGCACATAGGCCGAAAAGTCCTTGAGGGATTGTTCGATTTTCAGGGTATTCCCGGCGTAAATCCGGGGCTGGATGGACCCGATCCGATTGGTGACCGAAAAGGTGCCCCCCTGGACCGAAACGATGGGCACCACTTCCGACAACCCTTCGATCAGGCGGATAATCGTTTCCTCCGGTACAAGCCCGCCGGTGAGGATGATCCCCGAAATGGACGGGTAGTTCGTCGACAAGTTGGCCTGCAGGGCCCCGAGGATGATATCGGCGCGGTCCCCCGGGGTAATTACCAGGGTAGCTTCCACCAGGTGCGTCAGGTAATTCCTGAGTTGCATGGCCCCCACCCCAAAATGCGCTACCTGTTTGTCCAGGTGCCGCGCTCCGAACAGGACCTCTCCGCCCAGGGCGTCTGCTATTTCGCGCATACTCGGGTTGCCGAGTACCGGGTTCAGAGGTATGGCCGCCGTCAACACCCCCTCCGGCAGGTCGGCGTGCATCTGATCCAGGACGAGCTGCCGGTTCTCCGGCTGGATTTTATTGGCCGCAACCATGAGGACCTCAACTCCCTTATCGCGGAAGGAGTCGCAGGCCAGTGCCAGGGAATTGACAAATTCCTCCAGGGTTTTACCCACGCCCGTAGACAGGATGACCGTCGGGATCCCCAGGTTTTTGGCCAGGAGTACGTTGAAATCCCATTCGATGATGGCCCCCTCCCCCGTAAAATCCGTCCCCTCCACGAGGATAAAGTCAAAACGGCTTTCCAGGTCCTTGTATTTCTGAATGATCGTGTCGAGTACCTCGTCTTCCCGGTTCCTGCTGGTTTTTTGGACCACCTGGCTGCGCGTGCATGCATAGGCTTCCTCATAATTGAGGGGAATGTTGAAATGCGACAGGATGGTGGCTATATGGTTGTCCTGTTTGCCGTCGGGATAGTCATCGATAATCGGGCGGAAATACCCTACCCGTGCCATTTTCCCCAGCAAGAGCCGCATCAACCCCAGGGAGAGGATGGATTTTCCGCTGTTGGCCTCGATAGTGGCCACGTAAATGCCTTTGTTCATAATTTCAGGGCTGGAAGTGTCATTTGCAAATTTAGGGTTAAAGCCAGGGGCGTGAAAATGCCAGGGCCAATTCTTTTGGCCGGGAGGTTCCCCTCCGCAGGCGCCCCCCACCGGGAGGGCAAATCGGAATCACGCGGCCGGATCACTGGTGTCCGGGGCTACCAGGAAGGGAATTTTCACATGGAAACCAATCTGATCGATGTTCTAGCGGACGAGAAGTCGCTCCAAAAAGGAATGGCCCCGGTTCATCATCACCAGCAGATCGATAGGGTGCTCCGCTATGAACTGGAGGATTGCTTCGGGGAGCTTCCCGGCGGGTTCTTCGACAATTTCGTACTCGATTTCCTCCATGCAGCGTTCCAGGTGGCGCTTGTTATCTTTTTGCGTATCTGTGAGCCCGCCTTTTTCCAGGATATGCAAAATCAGCACCCGCGAGTCATGGGCCCGGATGAAGTCCAGGGCCGGTTTCAGGTCTTCCCTTTTGTAGTGGCTCAGGTAATCGCTCGGGAAGAGCGCCATCCGCGGGGGGCGGTAGGTTGTCTGGGAGGGAACGGCCAGCAGGGGCGTCCGGGTTTTGCGAATCACGTGGACCGTATTGGAACCTAAAAACACCTGCCTGGCCCCGGTGGCTCCCTGCGTCCCCATTACGATCAGGTCCATCTGCTTGCGCTGGGAAAGTTCCCGGATTTCGTCGGTAAGCGTATTGAAAGACGACACGAGTTCAAACCGGTATCTCGGGTTTTGGTACTCCTTTTTGATATCTTTCAGGGTTTGTTCCAGCCCGCGTATGGATATATCCACCCCTACATCCGGGATACCGCTCATTTCCGGTCCGCCAGTCATGTAATCCACGCGGTAGAATGCAGGCGAATAGACGTGCAAGAGGTAGAAGGTGCACGTTTCATCCTTGAAAAAAAGCAGCGCATATTCAATAGCCCGCCAGGCATTTGTCGAAAAGTCAGTGGGTATCAGGATATTTTTCATCGTACCGGATTTTACTTCCCGTAAAGATATTTCCGAGCCCGCCGGCAACCTATGATAAAGATCATTTCCCTTCCGGAATGTTATCCGGATCTTTATCTAATAACCCAATGATTATGAAACAGTTCGCAATGTTACTCGCAATCGCGGCGCTGCCCCTGTTAGCCGGCGCCCAATCCATTCAGGACATCAATCGTCCCACCCTCGGGGACCTCGACGAGGTAACCCGTTTCCACGAAGGCCTGGCAGCAGTCAGGAAGGGATCTGAGTGGGGCTTTATCGACCAAAATGGACTGCTCGTCATCCACTTTCGGGACGATTTGGCATGGCAGCGGGAACCGAATCCGGCGGCTTTGGGCGTCGGCAGCATCCCCTACCCCCGTTTCAGCAATGGTCGGTGTCCGGTAATGGTTTCCGGGGAGGACGGCATCCCGCTTTATGGTTTTATCGATACCGAGGGCCAAGTGGTGATACAGCCCGAATTCCTGAACGTCTCTGAGTTTCAGAATGGCCATGCCGTGGGAATCTACTACAAGAAAACCTTCCGCGGCAAGAATAATTTCCAGTTGAATATCTACGACCATACGTTCACCGAAGTTGTGCTGAATAAAGCCGGGCAAATGGTCTGGCCCCTTGAGGAACGCCAAAACATTCTGATGAACGCGCGCAGGTATCAAACCCCTGAAATTCAAGCTCGCATAATCGAAAACGGCCTGGTCGCCGTAAAGTCGGACCGCGCTCGTTGGGAGATTCGCAAAGTGGAGCTGGAAGACGGCTTCTGACGGCTACCAGATGGAATCCATGGGATAGACCGTCCCGTCAAAGAGTACTAGCGTGCCTCCCTCGGCCCAGATCGACAATTCGTCAAACGGGGATTCGGGAAAAAAGATATCGGTGAAATTCAGGATGCCGCGATCGGCAAAAATTTCGATGGACGCGGCATCCAGCAGGACCCGGATGTCCAGGCTCTCCTGGGAAAGGTCCACGGTCGCTTTATGGGGCCCTTTAAAAAACGCGTCGGAAAAGCCCTGGGGCCCCGAGGCCGTACGATCTACCGTAACGGTTTCTTCAGATCGGTCGAAGGTGACGGTTAGCCGGTCGCCGCCGGAGTTCTTCAGGACAACACCAAATGAACTCGCGGTGGTATTTTCCAGGTCCACCAGCAGGGAGATGTCGCATTGTGCCGGGCTGAAGTCTCCTTCGACCCGTATGCTGTCTCGCAATTCCATGGGCAACTGCACTTCGGCCCCGCGCAACCCGGTAACGGCAGGGACGGGCAATGCACTCAACACAAGCTCCCCCGAGTCCTCTGCCAGGCTCAGCATCCTGGGTACCGTCATTGCGGATCGCCACGCAACCGTCGGCACCTCCTGGGCGTACTGCCAGTTGGACATCCACCCGATCCCAAGCCGGCTGCCCCAACCAGTCGGGGCGTTGTCCCAGGTGACGAAGGCATAATTGTCGGCCCCGTGGTCCAGCCACTTCTGGCCCGCCGGGTCTGCAGTAAACACTGTCCCGTCAAAATCCCCAACGAAGTACGAGGTCCCCGTTCCGCCGGAAGGCCCCTCCTGCTGGATGCTTACGAGCAAAACCCATTTAGCCTCCCGGGTACCCGGCACCCTGAGCCGAAAGAGATCCGGGCATTCCCACAGGCGGGTATCCCCCTCTATCCCGAATTCCGACAGGTATTCCCATTCTTTCAAATTGGGGGAAGCGTACAACCTGACCCGGTCGTACACGGCCAGGACCATGATCCACTTTTCGCTTTCCCCGTGCCAGAACACCTTGGGGTCCCGGAAGTCGCGAACGCCGGTGTCATTGGCCAGTACGGGGTTCCCGGCATATTTTGTCCAGGTACGGCCCTTGTCCAGGCTATAGGCTATTCCCTGGTACTGAAAGTCGTCGCCTCCGGCCTCCTCCAGGATGGGGTTGTGGTAGGTATATACTGCAACGACCGGCGGTTCGGAGCCGTTCCCGAACCCCGAAGTATTCCCGTGGTCCACCACGGCGCTCCCGGAAAAAATATAGCCCAGGGAATCCGGAGCCAGCGCCACGGGAAGGTGCTTCCAGCGCACCAGGTCGGTAGAGACGGCATGCCCCCAGTGCATCGGCCCCCAAACCGTGCTATCCGGGTAAAACTGATAACTCAGGTGGTATTCCCCGTCCAGGTAGAACATCCCGTTCGGGTCGTTCATCCAGGCTTCCCGGGGGGTAAAATGGAATTGCGGCCGGTGAGGCTCGTTATAGGCATTGGCCAGGGAAGAGTTTCCAGGAAGTTTCCCATTTTGTTTTTCTCCGCAGGAGGCCAACAAAATGAAGGGCAATAGCAAGTAAACGAACCGTCCAATGGATGCCCTCTTGATACCATGTCCTCCTGGCAGGAGGCGTTGAATTCGACAGAAAAAATGTAGCATATCCGGTTAGATGTACCTAAAAATACACTATTTACCGAATTACTGTTTAATCACCCGGAATACCGAGGGCCCACCGGACTCCCGGTCCATTCGGACCAGTAACAGAGCGGCCTTCAGGGATGTCAGGTTAAGCTCCACACGCTGCATGCCGGCAGAAATTTTGAATTTACGCTGTAGGAGCTGGCGCCCCACTTCATCAAATACAGTTACCGTAAGCGGCCCGTCCATATCCCCAACGTATAGATTCAGAAATTCAGAAACCGGGTTGGGCGACACACGCCCAAGGGGTTCAGGAGAACCGGCAACCGGGTCCAAGTTGTCGAGATCCGCGGAAAAACCTGTGGCGCATGGGTTGGCATTGGAACCATTGGATGATTTGAAGGCACTCTTGCATCCGGGGGTTATGACCTCCCACTGAATGCTGCCGCCATCGGTGTACACCTCAAAGGTATGAATCCCGGGTTCGAACAGGGAAGGGGCCTCCCCGACAATATATGCATTGCCTTTGAAGCGATTCTCCCGGGTACCGAAAGGAATATAAATGGGTGTACTGGTTCGGTTTTCGAAAGTAACCTGCAACCGGGTAGTAACCTGTGGTTCCCCATCCAGAACCGATGGCGCCTTACACATATCGACAGCCTTGATCCTGTCGTTACACCCCACCAACGGATTAATATACAACACGCCATAGGTTTGGGTAATGCTATAATTATCATACCCTGTGAGCCCATCCAGGTTGGCACGGACTTCATACGTTCCCGCAAGGGGCAGTCCCGTAACCGGATTACCCCCGGAATCATAGAGGGAAAAACTGGTGATTGCCGGGGTGCTATCCCCACAGACCAGCCCGGTTGCCGCAATCCCGAAATCAGTGGGAATGGGATCACCCAATCCGATGAACGCGGTACCCAGGGACAGGTGCAGATCGGCTTTCTCCACCGTCAGGGCCCCGTCATTATACGTCATTAGGTAATTATCCGGCTGAAATGCCGGGTCTGCTGCAACGGTCACCCCCGCAGAGCAACCGTCGGAAGGGCTAAACGTCAGGCCGGCAAAGATTTCGGCCGGGTCCTCATCGTAGGGCAGCGCCTGGGCATCCAGTTGATAGGTAAATTCGAATGGGCCCGTATCCCCGTATGCAATCGTGGCATCGTCCATAGTCAGGGTAAGTTCGAACGGATTAACGGTAAACAACCCGGTATTCACAAAATCGATGGTATAGTTGCCGGATGCGCTTTCAGTACTTGCCAGGATCGTATAGGGGCTTCCCGGAACATCACAGGACTCGCAGGCGGTGAATTCAAGCCCATCCGGGAATATCTCCTCCAGGGTTTCCCCGTATTGCGCCCCCGTAATCTCCACGGAAAATTCGGGTTGTTCATCCCCATAGGCGGCCGCGGCATCCTGGGTAACCACCGTGAGCGGTGCGGGCAACACTTCAAAGGGAATGGGTTCTGTAAATATTTCAAAATTATTATTGACGACACCCTTGCTGGGAACAATCCAGTTTGTTCCCACGCCGAGTCCGGTGATCAGCGATTTTGGAAATATCTCCGGCGAAGGCGGGTCGGGTTCTGCCGGGTCTGCGGAAACATCATCCGTATTGAAAACCACCACCGACTGCTCCAGGGCACTGCGGATAGGTCCGGCCTCGCTATTGGCAAGGACGCTGCCATTGGCCAATACCGTGCCGTTAGCCAGCGTGGTAGTGCCATTGGCCAGGACCGTGCCATTGGCCAGGGTCACCCCGTTTACCAGGAATGTCCCATTGGCGAGCACTGTGCCGTTGGCCAGGGTAATCCCATTGGACAGCGGGGTGCCATTGGCCAGAAACGTCCCGTTGACCAGCATGGTCCCGTTTGCCAGCAGGGTGGCATTGGCCAGCATCACCCCATTGGAAACCGACGGGTCGGCATCCCCCAGGCTTCGCGTAAAAGCATCTGCCCCGATTCGAATGAGCGGCACGGTATCCGGGTCTCCGGATTCCAGGGCATACCCCGCATCCGAAACAGATCCCGCATTATTCACGGTAGACTCCGTAACATAGAAGGAACTGTTGGCCAGGGGTGTCCCGTTCAGAAAATACGGCTCTCCGTTGACCAGGGTTACCCCATTGGCCAAAAAAGTGCCATTGGCGAGGAACGTCCCATTGGGAAGCGTGATATCGTTGGCAAGGGTCACCCCATTGGCAAGCATAACGCCATTGGCCAGGAGGGTGGCATTCAGGTGGGAGTCCTCGAATGACCCGGCTACAAGCGGATCGATGTTTTCAGGCGTACCCCCGGGTTCCCCGTAGGAATAAGCATATACGATCTCCGGGATCGGGTCCCCGTAGGTGAGTGTTCCGGGGATCTCGGCGGAAACCGTAACAGGCATGGCCGTCACAAAAAGGCTGGCACCCTCCACGGTTATATTATAGAGTTCGGCAAACCCGGGGTCCGTGTTTTCCTGGTCTACCTCCAGGTTGATGGAATAGATACCTACATTGGAAGCAGCCGTTGCATTCGATGTCATCGATACCGGGAAAAGCGCCGGGTCCAGAAACAAATCCAATTCATCCTGCGGCAGGGGTTCGGACGATTCGGCATCGATTACGGTTATGGCAAATTCCGGGTTTTCCAAACCGTAATAACGAGAGACCTCAACGGGCTTGACAATGACATCCGTTTTCTCAACTTCGAAGAAAGTGAGCGGGTCGGATGTTCCCCCATCCGAACCATTGGTCCCTTCCTGGGAATTGGTGAGCACGTAAATCTCCCCGCCGGAACCGAAAAATTCCGGGATGGCCACCGTCAGGGTCCCCGGGTCTACAAAGGTGGTTTCAAGCGCTGCCCCACGCCAGTATACCTGCGAAGACCCATCCACAAAGAACTCCCCTTCTACGGAAAGTGTAAAGGGGGCATCCCCCGGCACAAATTCCGGATTCTGTGCGAGTAAATCGTCAATATTCAAGGCGATGAGATTCGGGCTGGGATTGGAAAATGCCCCAAGCGCCTTGTCGGCACGGACAAAACCGTAACCGTTGGTATAATCAAAGCCGGGCGCCCCCATATCCTCGGCAGTACTTGTAAGCAGGCTCCGGATTGTCAGGTTGGGATCCGGGCTGGTGTCCAGGCCCGTGTTCTTTTTTTCTTCCATGATCAATGCAGCTACAGCCGCTACGTGTGGTGCGGAGGCCGAAGTCCCGAAAAAATTCGGGAGGCCATTGCCCTCGATGTCCGGCGCCCCGAAATCGACCGAAGTATCTCCGCCGGTCGGGCCCAACAAGGTCGGTTGCATACGGACCTGCCCTTCGGTTTCCGTCCCCCCCCGCGATGAAGATTGCTGGGCAGTCAGCACCCCGCCAAAGTTCGGGGTATTGTCGTAGCGCACGGCCCCGACGGCCATATTACCTGCTGCATTGGCATGCCCCACCAGGGTGGATTTGTCCAGGGCTGGCACGGCATCGAATTCCCCGTCGTCCCCGGCCCGGAAAACCACATACTTGAAATTTATGGGGGTGGATGAGCTGCCGGGGGCACGTTCAATCAGGATATTGGTTGTGGTGGGCTGGAGGACGATAAAATACATGAGTTCTACGGGGTCGCCCCCCAGGTTGTTCCAGTTAGATCCGAACTGCAAAATACCCTGGTTGTTGGACAGGTAGATATCGAGGTCTGTCTGGGCCCCGCCTTCCCCGAGGGAATAATGGTTATCGTCGTACTGCAGGCTGATCACGTAGAATCCGGGGTTCAGCGTTAGCGACTGCAAGTAGTTGCCGCCAAAGTCGTGCCGGTTCTCATTGGGTGCCGGGGATGGGGTGAAAACGCCCTCATAGGAGCGACGGCCAAAATTCCCGGCTGATGAGAACACCTCGACGCCGGAAGCTGCAGCCGCGTCAACGGCCTGTGCCAAAACCCCGTCCCGGTAAAATGGCTCCTTGATATACTGCACATCATCCACAATAACCTGGCATCCGGCAGCGATCAGGTCGGCGTATTTAGACGCCATATTGTACTCGGATAAAAAGCCGGTGGTGAAAAACAAATTCGCCTCGGGTGCCACATCATGGATCAATTGCAACATGGCCCTCCCCTCGTCGCTGCCACCGCCCGGCAGATCGTCAAGTACGTTTACCGGAGTTGTGAATTGCGGATTCTGGGGTCCTGGGAGGTCCTGGTTCTGCTGATCGATGGCGTAGCGCCCCAGGTTGTTGAAACTATCCGAAATCACCCCGATTTTTATATCCTTACCAGTCACTTCCCAGCCCAGGCGTCCTGCAAAAGAGCCCTGGGCGACATCCCCCTGGGAGGTGATTTTACCCGGGATTCCCTGGGAACCCTCGTAAACGCGGTTTACATTGTCCGAAACATCCAGGGCCAGCAGGTTTGAAATGGGAACGTAGCAGACCACTGCCTTTTGTTCGTCCCCCGGATCGAAAAAATCCGGCAGGAAGTCCGAGGCCGTCACGCCGATGGACGCCAACTCCGCGAGCAGGCTGGCGTAACGCCCTTCCTGTACGACTATTTCCACCAGGACCTTATGGTTGACGATCCGGTAGACAAACTCGTTGTAGGTACCTGCGGGAGCGGTCGGGTCATAGTTGTTGGCAAGTGTTTTCAGGGCGTTGCTCAATTTCCCGAAAACCTTAAATTCAAAATCAAAGGCGTATTCTATATCGCAGTTGGTAGTGGCACATCGGCATACCTCATCGATTTCTTCAAGGGTACTGGGCATGCCGGGAAGGCCGGACCCATTGTTGGCGAAATAATATCTGATTGTCGGGTCCCAACTACCCGAATTATTCATGTTCCCACTCAACACCTTTATTCCGCCCGTTCCCGCAAGCATCCCAAAATTGTTAAAATTCCCGGATAACAGGCTAAAACAGGCGCCTGAAAGGGTAATGGAAGAATTGTTGACCACATTTCCGTCCTTGATCACGAGAGAATTGGTCAATGTCATTTCCCCATCCACATTCAGGACACCGGGGCCAATGGTAACTGTTGAAGCGGTAGCACGGAATTCTCCCCCCGCACGTATGTTGAGGTTGCTGTTATTGTTAAAAGTTGCCTGGTTTACCACCAGGACGCCTTTTCTTAAAACATTGATGGGAGGATTCCCGTAATAATTGATATCGTGGTTGAGGACTACGGTTCCCGAAATATTGGTGTCCGGGTACCCCGTAGAGCAGTTTCCATTACTGCAGGTCCAGGCTTCAGGGTCCTGCCAGTCATCCGACAGGCCCGTGGTGCTATAGTTCTGGGCAAATAGGGCCGGACCAGCCGCCAGAAACATTAAAAACAACAATTGACGGATTCCGGCAGTCGGGCAGAAGGTTTTCATAGGATCACAGAATGAAAGCACGAAACCCGTAAAAGGGTTGTAGGAATTTTCATTCGACTCGGGGAGAGTATCTTCCTAAATTAGCAGAAAACCCTGACATTAAAGAGCTTAACAGCCATTCAGCTAACCGAATATACGCGAAACAAACCAAATTGAGTTGAAAGCAACTGAATAAGTGTTGTTATTATACGCTTGGTCAGAAATAGCGGATGGATGGTCGGGATTTCCGGATAAATGACCCGTCGGCCCCGCCTAAGACAATTATTCCTAACTTTAGACAACAACCGACCACTGAATGTATGAAGACAGACCGCCTGCTACCGGAAGACAAACTCGAAGTCTACTGGGCAACCATCGGGTACATCAACGGGCTTAACCGAACATCCGAAGTGAAGGCCGGCCTGATAATTTCCTTTTACGGCCTGCTGCTGGGAGTTGTCCTGGAGGTAGCCACCTCCGTGGAAACCGGCTTTAAGGCCAGTGCCATACTCATTGCTATTCTGGCCTGCTTTACTTTTTTTGTCTGCCGTTCCATTTTTTACAGCTTTAAATGCTTCCTGCCCCAGATCGAGACAAAATTCGATAAGAATATGTTTTTCTTCCACGACATCATCACCCATTACGGGGATATTACGTCATTTTCCGACCGTTTTGCCGAATTGCTGAACGACGAAAAATCCCTCTATGGGCAATTGGGGGCGCAGATTTACGTGAATTCACTGATTGCCACCAAGAAATTCAGCGATGTCAATAAATCGGTAAGGAATTTGGTTTACAGCTTTATCCCGATGATATTGGGGGTTATAACCATCGTAGCCGAGGCGATACTGTATTGAATTATTTGGTAGGCGAAGTCGAAGGGGGGGATGCCTTTTTCCGCAACTTTTCCAGCACCTTGCGTTTGTTGGCCACGCGGTTTTGGATCGCCCAGTCCGTATGGTATTTGTGGTTTTCAAGGAAGCGTATTTGAACGTCGATCCATTCCGCTTCATTTTCAACAACCCCGAAATGCAGGAATTCCTTATAGAGCCCCGTGCTTAGGTCATCGTAATCTTCCCGGCCCAGATAATCCAGGTCCGCATCCGCCAAAATTTCTTCATACAGGTTGTTGGGGTCCTGGGGTACTTTGGTAGCGCGAATCATCCCCGCAATCACCTGGATCTCCTTTTCCGAGTATGCATCGCTCAGGAGGGGGGCCACCAGGCGGATACTTCGCTCTTCGTGCTCGGCCGGGCCCTGGATATAACCGTAATCGTGGGCTACTGCTGCCACCCGGATCAGTTCGGCAATTCGCGCATCCACCATGTAATAATCAATATAGTGATCGCATACATTGGCCACATCGATTGTATGTTCGAGGCTATGGTAGGTAAGGTAACCGGGAAGCTTTTTTCCAAGTTCGTCGAGGATCCGGTGACATATGTCGGGATAATCGCTACGATTGACCAGTTCCATATAAATAGGCTTCGGTGGGTTAAAGCTATAACTAAACCAACCTGATAATATTGCATTTTATCCGACCGGATCCGGATTCGCTGAAAAAATACACAACTTTGACCACCGACACAATTTGATCCGGCTAGTTTTTTATCGCTTCACTTACGGTCTTCTCGGCGGAATCGCGAGGGCCGGCTTCCTGGTCGGCGTAATACATGCGGAGAATCTGCCCGTTTTTGACCTCGATTTCTCCCCGGAACGTAAAGGGACACGTATCTTTAAGTATCTGATAGGTATTCTCAGAAACGTTTATCCGTCCTTCTTCGGAATTCGACTCCATGCGGGCGGCAATGTTTACCGTACTTCCCCAAATATCATATGCGAATTTTTTGGTGCCGACAACCCCGGCAACGACCGGGCCGGAATTCAAGCCGATCCGAACCTTGAAGGGATAAATGTTCTTCGGTGGATTCAATTCGGTTTCCTCCACGAAATCACGTATGGCGAATGCCGCATTCAGCGCATCCCCGGCATGGGTCGTATTCGCTGTGGGCAGCCCCCCGGCACACATGTAGGCGTCCCCGATAGTCTTAATTTTTTCCAGGTTGTACCGATCGATGATCGCATCGAAATTCTTAAAGTAGTAGTCGACGCTCCGCACCAACATCTCCGCCGAAATCCGTTCTGCAATGATGGAAAACATCTTAAAGTCCGTAAACAAAACCGTTATCTGTTTAAATTCCTTGGTTTTGATATACCCGTGCTCCTTCAATTCCTCCGCGGTCTCCTTTGGCAGAATATTCAATAAGATCATCTCGGACCGGTCCTGTTCAAATGCCAACCGGCGATTGGACTTACGCACGTAAAAGTAGAGGAAGATAAATACGGCGATAATGATCCCGAATAACCCGAGGGTGATAAAAAGCAACTGCTTGGCTTTGGCGTCCCGCTCTATCTGAACCTGGTTGAGATCGTTCTGGGCGTTCAGCATCTCAATCTGGTTTTCCTTTTCCTTCATGTCCAGGCGGAAATTCAGGTTGGTGAGCCTTTCCCGGTAATCGACATTCCTGAGCGAATCGTGAATTCCTGCATATAACTGCTGATACGTATAGGCATTGCGGTAATCCTCCAGCCTCGAATAAGTCCTTGCCAACCCGTCATAGGCGCGCTCCTGCATTTCAAGCACCCCGATGGACCTGGAGATATCCAAGGCATTTCTAAAATAACCGATCGCTTCGGCATCCTCCCGATTGGCAAGTAGTGTTTCCGCCAACCCCAGATTGGCGCTGGCCTCCTCCATTCGCGCGTCCGTAGACCGCGCGTACTCCAGCGCCTGTCCGTGAAATCTTTCGGCAGCATCATATTGGCCCAACTGCCTGTAGGCGTCGCCCAGAAAGTTCAGGGCAGCTGCCTCATTCCCATTGATTTCCCTGAGGACTTCCAGTGCCTCGGTCAAATGGGGGATGGCAGCCCGCGGATTGCCGCGCTTCAGGAACAATTCCCCGAAATTCAAATTGGCAACGGCCAGGCCTTCCGGGTAATCTATGGCCCGGAACATCAGTGCCGACCGGTGCAGGTTCTGTTGGGCCTGACCGAAAGTGGTTACGTTATCCCCGTACATCGCTCCAATATTCAGGTAAGCCGTACCCATTCGGAGGGTGTCTGAAACCGCCTCGGCATTCTGCAGGGATTTTATAAAATAGTCCAGGGCAGTTGGGGTATCTCCCAACTTGTAGTAAATGGTCCCCAGATTGCTCTGCAAGTTGCTAACCCCCCGTAAATCTCCGGCTGCCTGGTAAGTGGACAGGGCGAGCTTCCAGATATCCAGCGCTTCGTCAAAGAGGCCCTGGGCATTTTTAACCAGGCCAATGATCTTGAACCCTTCGGCTCTGCCGATTTCGAGGTCGATGGATTCGGCAAGTTGGATTGCCCGGCGGGAGGTGGCCAGGGAAGAATCCTGATCGGTAAACCGCAACTGGTTGGCAGCCCGCAACAATTCCCGTACCCGGATAGAATCGGCTTGCAGGCCGTCGGGGATGTTTTCCGAAATCCCCCCGGATGAATCCTGCCCCCGGAGAGAAATCGCCAAAAGGAAGGCGGCAACCCATAATATTCGAATCATAGAATTTGGTTTACCGGGGGAGGCAATGTCTTGAACTACTTAAATGTAAACATAAATACCAAGTACTGAGGATCATCCGGCCGGAATTTGGTCCGGACTGCCAATTTGCTGCCGGATTTACATTTAAATTGCATAATTTCTGGATCAAAAGCGCCTCAACTCACTCAAAAACAACAATTGAACCCATCGCCAACAGGTTATTCAGGCAACTGGAAGTGGGTAAAAGGGCGCCAAAACTACAATCGCAGGGTCCGGTCAAAATTAAGGCGTATCTTTTAGTCAGGAATTAACGCGAAACGAATCCCATGAAAAATCTGCGAAAAGAAGATATCAGCCAGGAGGTCTTTGACCTCTACGATGCCTATGCCCACAACCAGCTCAGCCGACGGCAGTTTATGGACAAACTCTCCACCTATGCTGTCGGGGGGATAACGGTCATGTCCCTGCTTAGTTTTATCATGCCGGATTACAAGAACAAGCTGCAGGTTGCCCAGGACGATGCCCGCCTGAAAACGGAATACATCACCTACGAGTCGCCCGAGGGAGGTGGCACCATCAGGGGGCTCCTCGCCCGGCCTGCAGATGCCACCAGCAAACTCCCGGGAATTGTTGTGGTCCATGAAAACCGGGGGCTGAACCCGCATATTGAAGACGTTTGCCGCCGGGCGGCGCTCGAGGGGTATATCGCCCTGGCTCCCGATGCCCTGACCCCTCTGGGTGGCTACCCGGGAAATGACGATGACGGCCGTGCCCTCCAACGGCAACGGGACCGGTATAAGATGCTGGAAGATTTTATCATGGGCTTCCGGTATCTGAAGTCGCACGAACAGAGCACCGGGAAGGTCGGAGTCGTGGGATTTTGTTTCGGGGGCTGGATCTCCAACATGATGGCCGTTCGCCTGCCCGATCTCGGGGCCGCCGTGCCCTTTTACGGCGGCCAGCCGGATGCGGAATTCGTCCCGGATATCCAGGCGCCCCTGATGTTGCAATACGCCGGGCTCGATGAGCGGGTCAACGCAGGATGGCCGGCCTACGAAGCGGCCTTGCAGGCCCATGATAAAGACTATGCCGTCCACTTCTATCCCGAAGTCAACCACGGTTTCCACAACGATACCACCCCGCGGTACGACGCGGAAGCCGCCAAACTGGCCTGGGAGCGGACAATCAATTTCTTTAATTCAAAATTGAAGTAACCCGGGGCCCGTACACCCAGCGGGTAACCGGGGATCCGCACCCCGGGGAACCGGGGCTTATCTCTATTTGGAACTCCGGTGGATTGCCTCTTCGGGAAAGGGGAACAGGATGGTCGAATTCTTTTCCGCCGCGATGTTCGAAAGCGTCTGGTAGAGCCGCAATTTAATGGCCGACGGGGATTGGTCGATCATCTTGCCGGCGGCCAGCAAGGTCCCGGCCGCCTGCTCCTCGGCCTGTGCCAGAATCACCCGGGCACGGCGCGAGCGTTCCGCCTCGGCCTGGTTGGCCATCATCCGCCGCATGTTTTCGGGTAACTGTATATCCTTAATCTTCACATCGAGGATATCGATCCCCCACCCGGCGGTTTCCTGCTCCACCGTAATCTTGATATTATTTCCCATTTCCTCCCGTTTTGAGAGGATCGTATCGAGTTCCACCTTCCCGCAAACATCCCGCAGGGCAGCCTGGGACAACTGGGTAATAGCAAAATTGTACTCTTCTACTTCCAGTACGGCCTTTTCAGGATCCCTGATCCGGAAGAATACCACCCCGTCGATGCTGCAGGGGACATTGTCTTCGGTCATGACTTCCTGGGAAACAATATTGATGGTAATTACCCGGATATCCACCTTCTGGATGGTTTCCACCAGGGGGATGATCCAGCGAAAGCCGGGCTGAAGCGTTTTTACATATTTCCCAAAGCGGAATTTCAGGGCCCGCTTGTACTCATAGACAATGCGAATCCCGGATAGGACGACAACCAATAACAAAACTGCAAAAAACAATAATGGGTTCATAACAATAGGTTTTAAGGGTTAACAGCAGGCTCCCGGCGCCGGCGCCAAGCTTCCATTTCGTTCACTCCCCGGGCTTTCATCCTGTTTATCTGTAATTTACGCACTTGTATCCGATTTACGGGAGTAACGGACGATTTCATTAGATTTGAGAACTACCAGAAAATGACCTGCCATGAAAAAAAACCGCAACCCCGGTTGCATACAGACAGCCATCCTCTCTTGTGTATTCCTGTTTTCAGGGTTTTCGTCCTATGCGCAGAGCGAGCCCTACACGGGTCCTATTATCGATATGCACGTCCACGCCTACCGCCAGGCGAGCCGGATGTTCGGGATTACCTATCAAAATCCGATCACCGGGAAAACCTACGCTACTACCCCGGACCTTGAGTCGCACAGGGAATGGACATTTAAAAAAATGCAGGAACACCGAATCGTCAAAGCCGTGGTCAATTACCACCCGGACTGGTACGTCCAGGACCCGGACCGTGTCCTGATCGGGTTGGGGACCGCCGAGCCGGATACCCTGCGGAGGATGTACGAGGCGGGTCGATTGCACGTGATGGGCGAAATGACTGCCTATTACGATGGGCTCCAGGCCGACGACCCGGAATTGGAACCGTATTTTGAACTGGCGGAATCCCTGGGGATCCCGGTGGGGTACCACATCTTCCCGGGAGGCCCTCCCGGGGGCATGTACATGGGCTTCCCCGGGATTCGAGCGGCGAATGCCGACCCGATGCAGATCGAACGGGTACTGGTTTCCCATCCGAAATTGAAAATCTACATCATGCATGCCGGCTGGCCGTATCTCGAGGATATGAAAGCCCTGATGTACGCCCATCCCCAGCTCTATGTCGATATCGGGGTGATCAGTTGGAACCTGCCCCGGGCCGAATTCCACGCGTATCTCAAAGCCCTGGTGGATGCGGGGTTCGGGAAGCGCATCCTGTACGGGACAGACCAGATGGCCTTCAAGGGCTCCTTTGACCAGGCCATCGAGAATGTCAATACGGCCGGGTTTCTGAGCCTGGAACAAAAAGCGGACATCTTTTACAACAATGCGGCCGAGTTCCTGGGTCTGAGCCCCGAGGAGGTCCGGGCGCATAAACAAGAAGGCGGAAATGGAAAGTAAAACCCGGGCGACCGGCAGGAGGCGGCCCCGGCAAAAACAATTCAGATCTTAAAGCTAAACCCGTCCTCGGCAACTTTCCGATCGTATTTTTCCTTGTCAAACGTGTACAGGTAAGCCCCTTTCCGGGCAACCGTCATATCCTTCTCGTCCAATTTAATCAGTATGTCCAGGGAATTGATTTTGTTGACAAAATTCCGTTTGTCGAGCTTTTTATCCAGGATGGACTCATAGAGCGTCTGCAACTGCCGCATGGTAAACTTCTCGGGCAGGAGTTCAAAGCCGATGGGCATGGTAAGCGCCCTGCGACGCAGGCGGGAAACGGCTTTTACCACCATTTGGTCGTGGTCGAAAATCAGTTTCGGCGCCTCCTCCAGGTCGAACCATTGGGCGGATTCCAGTTGCACGCCTTCAAACTGGTGCGATGCTACATCGATCAGCGCAAAGTAGGCCACCGAAATCGTCCGGTTTCCCGGGTCCCTGTCTATTTTGCTGTATGCGTATAGCTGCTCCATATAGATGTCGTGCAGGCCGGTAAGCGTTTCCAGCACCCGGGCAGCTGCCTCGTCCAGGTTTTCATCCTGCTTGAGGAAACCGCCAATCAAGGACCACTTTCCCTTTTCCGGTTCTATGTTCCGCTTAACCAGCAGAATTTTAAGGTGGTGTTTATCGAAGCCGAAAATGATGCAATCTACAGCCAAAAGCACCTTGTCCTCCGATGTATAGTAATTTAATTCCATACCCAATAGCTGGACCTGACCGGGAAATTACCCGGCAGGGTGTTGATGATTTTTAGGAAAAAGTAGCATTTTTTTCCTTATTTGTTAAAAATAGGCAATTCAAAATCTTTTTTTGATTAAATGCGCCGGATTTCTTACATTAGAAATGTAGATAGAACACTTCTGTGTGCTTCCGGGAATGAATTGTTGCCGGAACTGTTTGAATTAGTTTTTTGAGTTTTAGTTAAGGTAAAGGCCGTGTCTGTTTCACGGCCTTTATCATCACCAACCATCAAGTACCGACACCATGTTCCGATTCACGCTCGTATATCTCTTGACCCTCGGCTGCCTGAGCAGCTTCGGCCAACAGTCCGCCACCAACATCCGCGTCTTTGAACCCGATCAACCGGAGACCATCAGCCGGCATATCTACGGACATTTTGCCGAACACCTGGGACGCTGTATCTACGACGGGTTCTATGTTGGCGAAGGGAGCCCGGTTCCGAATACGGCGGGAATCCGCAATGATATCGTCGACGCCCTGCGCGCCCTGGAGATCCCCAACCTGCGCTGGCCCGGGGGGTGCTTTGCGGACACATACCACTGGAAGGACGGGATTGGCCCAAAGGCAGACCGGCCCACCATTGTAAATACCTGGTGGGGCGGGGTCACCGAGGATAACAGTTTCGGCACACACGATTTCCTGAACCTCTGCGAATTGCTGGAAACCGAGCCCTATATTTCAGGGAATGTCGGCAGCGGTACCGTTCAGGAGCTGGCCGACTGGGTGCAATACACGAATTTTGACGGGAAGAGCCCGATGTCCGACCTGAGGCGCGAGAACGGCAGGGACAAGCCGTGGAAGGTGAAATACTGGGGTATCGGGAATGAAGCCTGGGGTTGCGGCGGCCACATGCGGCCCGAGTACTACGCGGATATCTACCGGAAATACGCCACCTTCCTTTCAGACAGCGGTATAGAAGGCGGTTTGTACAAGATTGCCTCCGGGGCCAGCGACGACGACTACAACTGGACCGAGGTCCTGATGAAAAACATCCCACATGACATGCTGCAGGGCGTGGCCCTCCACCACTACTCGGTCATTGATTGGAGCGATAAGGGTTCATCTGTTGATTTTGACGAATCTGAATATTTCCAGACCATGCAGCGCTCCTGGCTCATGGAGGAACTGATCGAAAAACATACGGCCATCATGGACCGGTACGACCCACAGGGGCGCGTGGACCTGGTGGTGGACGAATGGGGCGGCTGGTACGACGTGGTTGATGGTACCAACCCGGGCTTTTTGTTCCAGCAAAACACCATGCGGGACGCGATGATTGCGGGCCTGGTGCTGAATATATTCAACAACCATGCAGACCGGGTAAAAATGGCCAACCTCGCCCAGACCGTCAACGTGCTGCAGGCGGTGATACTGACGGATGAAGAAAAAATGCTGTTGACCCCCACCTACCACGTCATGCATATGTATAAAGTGCACCAGGATGCCACATTGCTGGACACTGATTTTGAATCGCCCGTATACGCGCTGGACGGGGAGGATCTGCCGGCGATTTCCGTTTCAGCCTCCCGGGATGACCAGGGAAAAGTGCACATATCCCTCGTAAATATCGACGCTTCCAGGAGCCACCCGGTATCCCTCAACCTGAAGGGGCTCGTCTCCGGCGATATGGACGCGGCAATCCTGCGCTCCGGAAACTTACAGGACCACAATACATTTGACAATCCGGAAAAAATCAAGCCGGTTTCCTTTAGGGATTTCCGGTTTCGAAACGGGATGCTGACTGCCAGCCTGCCCCCGTTCTCCGTGTTGGTGTTCTCGGAAAACTAACACACCCGTGCAACCGGCTGGCAACCACCCGTTATGCAGCCACAAGTAAAAAAGTAGCCATGGAGCAATTTGTTATCGGATTGGACTTCGGAAGCGATTCGGTTCGCGCCCTGCTAGTGGACACGTCCGACGGGAATGAAAAGGCTGCTGCTGTATACGCATACCCGCGCTGGAAGGCCGGCAAATTCTGCGACCCGGCTGCCAACCGGTTCCGGCAGCACCCCCTGGACCATATTGAGGGGGTTGAGGCCACTATTTGCGAAGTCATTCGGAAAAGCGGTGCCCAACCGCAGACGGTAAAAGGCATCTGCATCGATACCACGGGCTCCTCCCCCGTCCCGGTGACCGAAAACGGGACCCCCCTGGCCCTGGTTCCGGGGTTTGAGGAAAACCCGAATGCCATGATGGTGCTCTGGAAGGACCATACGGCCCTGGCCGAAGCGGATGAGATCAACGAGCTTACCCGGGCCTGGGGTGGGCCGGATTACACCCGCTATGTCGGGGGGATCTATTCCTCTGAATGGTTTTGGGCCAAGATCCTGCATATTGTACGGGAAGATGCCGCCGTTCGGGAGGCCGCCTGGTCCTGGATGGAGCATTGCGACCTGATGACATTCCTCCTTGCAGGCGGTAAGGATCCGGCCGCCTTCAAAAGGAGCCGGTGCGCCGCAGGCCACAAGGCCATGTGGCACCCATCCTGGGGCGGGTTGCCCGATACGGCATTCCTCTCCCGACTGGACCCCTATCTGGGAACATTACGGGGCCGTCTGTACCGGGATACTTTCCCCTCCGACCAGCTGGCCGGGCACCTGAGTGCCGAATGGGCGAACAGACTCGGCCTGACAACCCAAACTGCACTCGCCGTTGGCACCTTTGATGCGCACGCCGGGGCGGTCGGGGCCAAAATCGAAGAAAACACGCTGGTACGCGTAATGGGTACTTCCACCTGCGATATCATGGTATCTCCGGACCCAGGGCTCCGGGAGCGGACGGTGCCGGGTATATGCGGCCAGGTAGACGGATCGGTAATCCCGGGAATGTCCGGGCTGGAGGCCGGACAATCGGCTTTCGGCGACCTTTTGGCCTGGTTCCGGGATCTCCTTTTATGGCCCATGGAAAAGGTGGTTTCCCATTCCCCGGCACTCACCGAAAAACAACGGGCAGACCTGTTGGCCGATGCAGCAGCCCGGCTGATCCCGGAACTCTCGGCCGCTGCGGAGCAAATCCCGATATCGGAAAGCCTGCCGGTTGCCCTGGACTGGATCAATGGCCGGCGTTCCCCGGACGCCGACCAACAATTGAAAAGCGCCATCGCCAACCTGACCCTGGGCAGTAGCGCCCCCCACCTGTTCAAAGCCCTGGTCCACGCCATCTGTTATGGCTCCAAAAAAATCGTCGACCGGTTTGAGGCGGAAGGGGTGTCCATCCATTCGGTTATCGGGGTTGGCGGGGTAGCCCGGAAATCGGGCTTTATCATGCAGACACTTGCCAACGTGCTCAACCGGCCCATCGCGGTAGCAGCCTCGGACCAGGCACCCGCCCTGGGGGCGGCTATCTATGCCGCTGTGGCTGCCGGCATCCATCCGGATATCCCCGCTGCGGCCCGCATCATGGGCAGCCCGGTAGAAGTGACATTCCAGCCGGAACCGGAGGCTGCAGCCGTTCTTGAGGAAGAATTTCGGGTATATGAAAAACTGGGGGCCTTTGCCGCCACCCTGGCCCGGGATGCCCAAATGCAAAAAACATAACTATGGCAGGTTCCCACGATGCACTTAAAAACGAATGCTACCAGGCAAATATGGAACTCAACGCCCTGGGGCTGGTTATCCACACCTTCGGGAACGTCAGTGCAGCCGATCGCGACCGGGGCATTTTCGCCATCAAGCCCAGCGGGGTTCCCTACGACCAGTTGCGACCGGAAGATATGGTAGTTGTGGATTACGACAGTAAGGTAGTGGAAGGGAAGCTCCGGCCCTCCTCGGATACGGCCACGCATGCCTTCCTGTACAAGAACTGGGAAGGGATCGGGGGCATTGCGCATACCCACTCCACCTATTCGGTTGCCTGGGCCCAGGCCCAGCGGGACATCCCCGTTTTCGGCACGACCCATGCGGACCACCTGACCCGGGACATCCCCTGCGCCCCGCCCATGGCCGACCACCTGATTGCAGGGGATTACGAGCACAACACGGGCATACAGATCCTGGAGTGCTTCCGGGAACGCAAACTTTCGCCGGAGGAGGTGGAAATGGTCCTGATCGGAAACCACGGGCCCTTCTGTTGGGGACGGGATGCCGCACGGGCCGTCTACAACAGCATGGTCCTTGAAACGGTGGCACAGATGGCCTACCTGACCCTGCAAATCAACCCGGGGGCCCCGAGGCTCAAAGAAGCTCTTATTAAAAAACACTACAACCGGAAGCACGGCGACGATGCCTATTACGGACAGTAACCAACCAAAAAAATGAAACCAAACGACAAAGAACTCTGGCTTGTCACCGGCAGCCAGCACCTCTATGGCCCGGAGGCCCTCCGTCAGGTAGGATCGGACGCCCGGGTTATCGCCAATGGCCTGAACCAGACGGATCGCCTCCCGATTCCCCTGGTCTTTAAACCCGTGGTGACTACTGCAGACGAAATTACGGCCCTCTGCAGGGAAGCCAATAACGATGATAATTGTATCGGGGTCATTGCCTGGATGCATACCTTTTCCCCGGCCAAAATGTGGATTCGCGGGCTCGGGGAGCTCCAGAAACCCCTCTGCCACCTGCATACCCAATTCAACGCCGGCATCCCGTGGGATGCCATCGATATGGACTATATGAACCTGCACCAGTCGGCACACGGCGACCGGGAATTCGGGTTCATGGCCGCACGCATGCGCCGGGCGCGCAAGGTGGTGGCCGGCCACTGGAAGTCCGGGAGCGTACAGGAGAAACTCGGAATCTGGGCCCGGGTGGTCCTGGGGGCCGATGCACTCCGGGGTATGCAGGTGGCCCGGATCGGCGACAATATGCGGGAGGTGGCGGTCACCGAAGGCGACAAAGTGGAGGCCCAAATGCGTTTCGGTTTCTCCGTTAACGGCTACGCTACTTCGGACATAACCCGCCGGATTGCCGACCTGAGCGAGACCCGGGTGGCCGAGCTCGTCAAGACCTACGAAGCGGATTACACCCTGTCTCCCGCCCTGCAGCAGGATGGGGGGCAACGCCAGGCCTTGCTGGAAGCCGCGCGTATTGAACTCGGGCTTCGCGACTTCCTGGAGGAAGGCGGGTTTTCCGCTTTTACCGATACATTTGAAAACCTTGGGGCCTTTCGGCAGCTGCCGGGTATTGCCGTACAGCGTTTGATGGCCGACGGCTTCGGTTTTGGCGCCGAGGGTGATTGGAAAACCGCCGCCCTGGTGGCCGCCATGAAGGTCATGTCTGCAGGTTTGGAAGGGGGGACTACTTTTATGGAGGACTACACCTATCACTTTGGCAGTGACAAAAGCCTGGTCCTGGGGTCGCATATGCTGGAGATCTGCCCGTCCATCGCTTCCGGGAAACCCTTGTGCGAAATCCACCCGCTCGGGATCGGCGGCAGGGAAGACCCCGTGCGCCTGGTTTTCAATTCCCCGGCCGGACCTGCAATCAACACCTGCCTGATCGATATGGGAAATCGCTTCCGACTCGTGGTCAATGAGGTGGAGGCCGTGGCCCCGTTGGCGGACCTGCCGAAATTACCGGTTGCCCGGGTACTTTGGGACCCGAAACCGGACCTGGAGACGGCTGCCACCGCCTGGATCCTGGCAGGGGGCGCCCACCACACCGTATATTCACAGGCCCTGACCACCGATTTTATGGAAGATTTTGCCGAAATTTTCGGTATTGAATTGCTCGTTATCGACCCGGCAACCCGGATTCGGGCATTTAAAGAGCAAATCCGGGCAAATGAAACGTATTTTCACCTGTTCCGACACGGGATGTAACAGGCGCTCCACACGGGTCAATTGCCCCGATGGAACGCCGGGAGCCGCCCGGGCCGGACGGCAAACGGATTCGACTAACCGATGAATACAAACAACAACCGATGACCTCAAAACCACGAAACTGCCTCACGGCCATTCTGATATGTGCCGCCCTGCTCCTTGCAACAGGCTGCCGGGAGGGAAAGAAAGAAGCCGCCCCGGAGGCTGCTCAGGGAAACGCCGGCAATAAAGCGAAAATTGAAATCCAGCCATTCGGCCAGCTCAAAGACGGTCGGGAGGTTACCCGCTATACCATGCGGAACCATGCCGGCATGGAGCTGCGTTTTATAAATTACGGCGGGATTATCACCTATTGGTCGGCCCCGGATGCGGAAGGGAACCTGGAGGATGTCGTCCTGGGCTTCGACAGTTTGGAACCGTACCTGGAGGGGCACCCGTTTTTCGGGGCGCTGGTGGGACGCTACGGCAACCGGATCGCCGGGGGGGAATTCACCCTGGATGGGGAAACCTTTTCGCTGGCCAAAAACAATGGGGATAATCACCTGCATGGAGGGGTTAAGGGATTCGACAAAGTCCTGTGGGAAGTTCGGTTGCCGGACGGGCCGGAAAGCAATACGGCCGTCCTCACCTACACGAGCCCGGACGGGGAAGAAGGGTACCCCGGGAACCTGGACGTTGCAATCACCTACACACTCACGGAAGCCGGGGAACTGGATATCCAATACGAGGCCAGGACGGATGCCCCGACTATTGTAAACCTCACGCAGCATGTATACTTTAACCTGTCGGCCGACTTCTCCCAATCCATCGGGGACCACGTACTTACCCTGCAGGCCGATGCCATCCTGCCTGTTGACGACGGACTCATCCCAACGGGCGAAATCCGGCCGGTTTCCGGGACGCCTTTTGATTTTACGGCGCCCAAACCTATCGGGGAGGATATCGATGCGGCAAATGAACAAATCGCTATGGGTGGAGGCTACGACCATTGCTGGGTACTCAACGACCCGGACGCCGGATTCCGTCAATTTGCCACGGTGGTACACCCGCCAACCGGCCGAAAGCTGGAGGTAGCCACCGATGAGCCCGGGGTGCAGTTCTACACGGGCAATTTCCTGGACGGGTCGCTCCCCGCCAAAGGGGGCGGGACCTACGGGAAACGCAGCGGTTTCTGCCTGGAGACCCAGCACTACCCGGACTCCCCCAACCAGGAGGCCTTCCCTTCGGTGCGGCTGGATCCCGGACAGACCTATCGCTCCCATACGCGCTTCAGACTTTCAACCAACACACCTCATACAACCAATTAAACCGATACCGCTATGCAAATGCTCGATTCCCTGGATTGGGTAACCATTTCGATATATTTTGCCATCCTGCTGGGGATTGCCGTATGGGTGATCCTCAAAAAAAAGGACAATACCGAAGACTACTTCCTGGCCGGCCGCAACGTCGGTTGGTTTGTTGTGGGCGCTTCCATCTTCGCCTCCAACATCGGTTCCGAACACGTGGTGGGCCTGGCGGGTACAGGGGCCAGTAACAAGCTCCCGATGCTCATCTACGAAATCCACGCCTGGATCGTCCTGTTGCTCGGGTGGGTGTTCCTCCCGTTTTACGCCCGGGCCGGGGTGTTTACCATGCCCGAATTCCTCGAGAAACGCTTTGATGCCCGCGCGCGCTGGATCCTGTCCGTATTTTCCATTGTGGCCTATGTGCTCACCAAGATCTCCGTGACCATCTATGCCGGGGGCGTGGTGGTCTCCGCCCTACTGGGCATCGATTTCTGGACCGGGGCGATTGCCACCGTGGTCCTCACAGGCATCTATACCGTCCTGGGCGGGATGCGGGCCGTAGTCTACACGGAAACCCTGCAGGCCATTATCCTGGTGCTCGGTGCGGCGGCCCTGACGGTCATCGGGTTGGACCGTGTGGGCGGCTGGGAAAGCATGCGGGAAACTGTTTCCCCGGAATACCTGAATATGTGGCGGTCCGCCACGGACCCGGACTTCCCCTGGCCCTGGCTAATCATCTCGAGCACGATCGTGGGGATTTGGTACTGGTGTACGGACCAGTACATCGTCCAGCGGGCCCTGACCGCAAAAAACATCAAGGAGGGGCGGCGCGGCACCATTTTCGGGGCCCTGCTCAAACTGATGCCGGTCTTCCTGTTCCTGATCCCGGGCGTAATTGCACTCACATTGAAAATGCGGGGAGAACTGCACTGGGACAACCCCGACGAGGCGTTCCCGGTGCTGATGAGCAACCTGCTACCCTCCGGGTTGCGCGGCCTGGTGGCGGCCGGGCTGCTCGCTGCCCTGATGAGCTCGCTGGCTTCCGTGTTCAACTCCTGTTCTACCTTGTTCACCGTGGACATCTACAAAAAGCTCCGCCCGGGTACCCCGGAGAAAAAACTGGTACGCACCGGACAAATCGCCACGGCCATCGTGGTGGTCATCGGGATTATCTGGATCCCGATCATGGCGAATATCTCCGGGGTACTCTACGAATACCTGCAGAGCGTGCAATCCTATATCGCACCGCCGATCGCAGCGGTATTCCTGCTGGGGATATTTATGAAGCGGGTGAACGCACAGGGGGCTTTTGTCACCCTGATTGTCGGATTCCTGGGGGGTGCCCTGCGTATCTCCCTGGAACTCGCCAAGGACCACCTGGAGCCGGGCAGCTGGCTGCATACCCTGGGGGCTGTGAATTACCTGATTTTCGCGGCCTGGTTCTTCTTGTTTTGCATCGTGGTGCTGGTTGGCGTGAGCCTGATGACCCCGGCCCCGGAGCCCGAAAAAATTGCCAACCTCACCTATGCGACCATTACCCGGGAGGAGAAAGAGCGCAATAAGGCGAGTTACAATTGGAAGGATATCGTCGTCTCGGTCGGCATCCTCGTTATCGTTATCGGCATCATGATCTGGTTTAACGGGAAATAAAAAGAGCCGGGGGCCTTTCCGGCCACCGGCTGTCTTTTAACCTGCGGGACAAAAATCCCGGTTCCCAGGTGATTCCCGGGTCAGGTAATCAGGTTGCCCTTATCGTCCCATTCGGCCTGGATGTTCCGCTTCTCCTGGTCGATGCATTTCGCCACCCACTCGGGATCGTAGGACACCCCGTGCTGGGCGAGCACCTCTTCCGGTACGCCATCCCAGACATTCGGGGAATTTCCTTTATAACCCAATTCCTCAATGCCGATTTTTGAGGTGTAAAACCCGGTGAGCGTCAGGTTGCGGACCAGCGAAAAGAAATTGACCGCCGGGTCGCGCTCCAACTCCGGAACGTCCGGGTCGTAATACGCAATCGGGTCGATGAGCTCTTTTTGTTCGGCTTCCGTAGCGTTTACAAAGGACTTGTCAAAGGCCTGGTAGCACTTGTGCTCCAGGTCCAGCAACCCGCCCCTGAGCGGAGTCTGCAATTCGGGAATGTCCTTGGCCATGAATTCAATAAACCCGGCCACATCGGCATCCGAGGCACCCTTGTAGGTATCGCCGGGAGGGAGGATCACGTCGCAGAGCACCGTGAGCAATTCCCGTTCGTGTTCCGTGAGGAGTTCCTCCTCCATCAATTCCTTGTCGCGCTCGAGTTCTTCCGGGGTGCGGCCGTAATAATCTCCGGCTTTCTGTTCAATGGCCTCGGCCAGTTCCTGCTCCTCGCCGGGTTTGCATCCGTTGAGTACGAGGCCCCCGGCCAGGGACCCGAGTACGATGGATTTCAGACTTTCTCTCCTGTCCATAGGGTCAGATATTTTGTTGTTTCAATTCATTTACGATGTACTCCGAAGCCCGCATGGAGAGAGCCAGGATGGTCCAGGTGCAATTCTTGTCCGCCTGGGAAACAAAAGGACCGGCATCCACCACAAATACGTTGTCCGCATCGTGGAGTTGCTGGTAGCGGTTGGTCACGGACGTTTTGGGATCGTCCCCCATCCGCGTGGTCCCCACTTCGTGGATGATTTTCCCGGGTGCGAGCAGCCCGTAATCGCTGTCTTTCCCGGGTTTGTCCCCGAGGGGTTCCCCGCCCATGTTGACGATGATCTCCTCGAAGGTATCCTGCATGTGCCTTGCCTGGTTGCGCTCCAGGTCCGACCATTTGTAGTGGAAACGCAAAACCGGAATCCCCCATTCGTCGCGGACGTTCGGGTCGATCTCGCAGTAATTGTCCTTCCGGGCAATGGACTCGCCCCGGCCGCTCAGGCCAACTACGGCCCCGTAATACTTTTTCACGTCGCTGCGGAGTACATCCCCGTAGCCGCCTACCTTTGTCCCGAAAAACTTGTTGAACTCATTGGCGTTGAAACCGAAGCCGTACGAGGGCATTCCCATCCCACCCCAGATTTCTATGTGGTAGCCCCTGGGGAAATCGAGTTTTGAATTGTCGCCCCACCAGGGAGAATACACATGCATGCCGCCTACCCCGTCCTCGTTGTAGGAAACGCTGCGGTTCATCAGGTCCGGGATAAACCCGGCCCGACTGGCACCTGTGGAATCGTGCAGGTATTTACCTACCAGGTCGCTGCTATTCCCCAGGCCGTTCGGGTGTTGCGGGCTTTTCGAGTTCAACAGAATCCGGGCACTGCTGCAGGCCGACGCCCCCAGGACGACTACCTTTCCTTTCAGCTTGTATTCCTTCCGGTCTTCCTTATTGATATAGGAGACCCCGGTTGCCCGGCCATTCTCATCGGTAGTTACCTCGCGGACCACGCAATTCACAAATAAATCTACCTGGCCCCGACTTTTCTGTGCCGGGAATATCAGGCAGGTACCCGCCGAAAAATCCGCGTATACCTGGCAGGCCCGGCTGCACTGTCCGCAGTAAAAGCAAACCCCTCGCTCCTGATTGATCCGTTTGGTGAGCATCGACATGCGCGACGGATACACGGGCACATTGGTCTTGCGTGCCCCGCGGATATAAAACAGCTCGTGGAGCCTGGGTTTTGGCGGCGGCAGGAAAAACCCGTCCGGATCGTTCGGGAGGCCTTCATTCGTCCCGAAGACGCCGATCAGTTTATCCACCCGGTCGTAATAGGGTTTTACATCTTCGTATCCGATGGGCCAGTTGTCGCCGTACCCGTCGATGTCCTTATGCTTAAAGTCCTGCGGGCCAAACCGGAGGGAAATGCGCCCCCAGTGGTTGGTTCGCCCGCCCAGCATATGGGAGCGGAACCAGTGGAATTCCGTATTGTCTTTGTGCGTGTAGGGTTCCCCTTCGATCTCCCAACCCCCATAGGCGGCGTCAAAATCCCCAAAGGCCCGGGTGGTGGAGGCACCGCGCCTCGGGCTTTCATAGGGCCATTTCATTTGGGTCCGCTGCTGTTCGTCGGCCGGATCAAAAAACGGGCCGGCTTCAACGACGGCCACATTCAGGCCGGCATCGGCCAGTACCTTGGTCGCCATGCCGCCCCCCGCTCCTGAGCCCACGACAATTGCGTCGTACACCTGGGAGTTCTCAATAATTTGCATAGTATTGGATTTAATTGGTAGTGAATCAACAGGTACGATGCCCCGGAGCTATCCTCTGGCGGATTCCCACGGGCATTGTGCCGCCTAAAGATAATCATTTAGCCCGATCGATTCCCTCTATCGCGCAAAGCCGGGCGAGGATTCATGAATTTTCGGCCGGCCCTCCTGCCCGTTTTTGTTCGTATGCGCGGACCTTATTAATTCTTCGAACATGTCGTTCCTCCCTGCCGTAAGGGGTCTCCAACCAGAGTTCCAGTACGGCGATGGCCTCCTCCTCGTCCAGGAACCGGGCGCCCAGGCTGAGAATATTAGCCTGGTTATGGGTCCGGGAGAGGGAGATAATATCCCTGGGTCCGCCGTAATACAGGGCAGCCCGAACGCCCTCTACTTTGTTGGCTGCCAATGCCTCGCCCTGTCCGGAACCGCCGAGAACCACCCCGAGGCTCCCGGGATTTGCCGCCACGGCTTCCGCCGCCGGCAGGATGAAATCCGGATAATCGTCCTCCGGGTCGTATGCATACGGGCCCAGGTCTTCCACATCCCGTCCCGAGGCAGCCAGGTGGCGGCACAGGGCATTCTTCAGTTCAAATCCCGCATGGTCGGATGCTATGTAAATCATCTGGTCGTTTGAAAAAATCAATGGTTTGTTTCAATGAATGGTTTGTTTCAATGATTGGTTCGTTTCAATTAAAGATACGAACCCTACGGGAACTGGCATCAGTTCGACCAGACCGCGTAGCCCTTCCGCCGGAGTTCCAGGGTCAGGTCTTTTTCGAGTTTCAGGGCTTCCCTGCGCGTCCGGAGGACCGGCAGGTGGTTGTACAGGCTCGGCCGCAGGTACATGCCGTATTTCTGAACAATTCCCGAGGCCAGGTTGTGGCCCTTGGCATTCCGGTAGCCTTTCCGATGCTGCTCGAAGCGGACCTGGGGCGACTTAGAAGTCATCCCCACGTATAGGCACTGCAGGACCCCGTTAAACTGGGGATTCGCCGCTCGGAACCGCCAGTTTTCCGTAAAGGCGTGACGGGACAATTCAATGACGTATACGCGGTATGCCATAGCTGTAAATACGGCAGAATGAAAGGTTACGCGGACCCGATAGTTTTTGTCGAATCCGCATTGATTTAAACTATCAAAAATCCATTTCCATAAGATAGGATTATCGTAAATTTAAGTTCTAAATCACAAAAAACACAATTTTAAAATGGGAAAAGATAACCAAGCCAAGTCAAAGGACATTCATGCGCACACCGCGCAGGACGGCCAAGCCTGGGACGTCAATGAATCCAGCGCCGCGAACTGCCCGTTCCTGAACGGGGAACTGCACCAGGCAGCCGGCGGGGGTACTACGAACCGCGACTGGTGGCCGAATTCGCTGAACCTGAACATCCTTCGCCAGCATTCCGAGCTGGCCGACCCGATGGATAAAGATTTTAATTATGCCGAAGCGTTTAAATCCCTGGACCTGGAGGCCGTGAAAAAAGACCTGCGGGAACTCATGACGGACAGCCAGGATTGGTGGCCGGCAGATTACGGGCACTATGGCCCGTTCTTTATCCGGATGGCGTGGCACGCAGCCGGAACCTACCGTATCTCGGATGGCCGGGGGGGCGGCGGCACCGGCGCCCAGCGCTTCGCTCCGCTGAACAGCTGGCCGGACAATGCCAACCTGGACAAAGCCCGGATGTTGCTGTGGCCGATTAAGCAGAAATACGGCAAGAAACTATCATGGGCCGACCTGTTGATCCTGACGGGGAACGTGGCCCACGAGTCCATGGGCCTCCCGATGTACGGTTTTGCCGGGGGTCGGGAAGACATCTGGCAGCCCGAGGAAGACATCTACTGGGGTTCGGAAACCGAGTGGCTCGGGAATAAGGAGCGCTACAATGAGGATGGCGAACTGGAACGCACCATGGGGGCCGCCCACATGGGGCTGATCTACGTGAATCCGGAAGGCCCCAACGGGAAACCGGATCCGGAGGCCGCTGCCCATGACATCCGCGTCACTTTTGGCCGGATGGCGATGAACGACTACGAAACAGTGGCACTGATTGCCGGCGGGCACACCTTTGGGAAAACGCACGGGGCCGCCCCCGATACCGAGTACCTGGAGGCCGAACCCGCAGGGGCAAACATCGAAATGCAAAGCCTGGGCTGGAAAAACAACTTCGGTTCCGGAATGGGGTCCGACACCATTACCAGCGGCCTGGAAGGCGCCTGGACGGATACCCCCATCCAATGGAGCCACAAATACCTGGAGAACCTCTTTAACTACGAATGGGAGTTGACCAAGAGCCCTGCCGGGGCCTGGCAGTTCAAGCCCAAAGACGGGGCCGGGGCCGGCACCGTTCCGGACGCCCACGATCCGGAGAAAAAGAACGACCCCTTTATGCTCGTTACGGACCTCGCCCTCCGGATGGACCCGGATTACGAGAAGATATCCCGCCACTTCCTCGAAAACCCCGAGGAATTCAAGGAAGCTTACCAGAAGGCCTGGTTTAAGCTGACCCACCGGGATATGGGCCCTAAATCCCGCTACCTCGGACCCGAGGTACCCAAAGAGGACCTGATCTGGCAGGACCCGATCCCTGCCGCGGACTACGACCTGATCGACCAGCAGGATATCGAATCCCTGAAGGCAGAGATCCTGGATTCCGGCCTGACGGTTTCCCAACTCGTCGGGGCCGCCTGGGCGTCGGCTTCCACTTTCCGCGGTTCGGACAAACGCGGGGGCGCCAATGGCGGCCGGGTGCGTCTGGAGCCTCAGGTACAATGGGAAGTAAACAACCCGGTACAATTGGGCAAAGTGCTGGACGGCCTGACAAAGATCCAGAAAGCATTCAACGACTCCCAGAGCGGTAATAAACAAGTTTCCATGGCGGACCTGATTGTTCTGGGTGGGTGTGCTGCGGTGGAGAAAGCGGCCAAAGATGCCGGACACGATATCCGCGTACCCTTTACCCCGGGACGGACAGATGCCACCCAGGAAATGACCGATGTGGAGGCATTTGACCACCTGCGGCCCGTAGCAGACGGGTTCCGGAACTACCAGCAGCAGAAATTCTCGGCACGCACCGAAGAGCTGCTCGTGGACAAGGCCCAGCTCCTGACGCTCACCGCGCCGGAAATGACCGTGCTGGTTGGTGGTATGCGGGCCCTGAATGCCAACTACAACGGCTCCAAGCACGGCGTATTTACCGAACGTCCTGAGGTGCTGACCAATGATTTCTTTGTCAACCTCCTGGATATGCGCACCACCTGGAAAGCGGTTTCAGAAGACGAGGAGTTTTTTGAAGGCAGGGACCGGAAATCCGGCAATGTCAAATGGACTGCAACCCGTGCCGACCTCATCTTTGGTTCCAACACGGAATTGCGGGCGATTGCCGAGGTGTACGCCTGCAGCGATTCCGGCGAGAAATTTGTCAGGGATTTCGTGAAGGCCTGGGACAAGGTGATGAACCTGGACCGGTTTGAACTGGCCTGAAAGCGAACGTACGGCTAAACCAATTTAGCGCCGTTTTGCATAAAAAAAGGTGGCCCCCGCGGGCCACCTTTTCTTTTTTTGCCTGTCCATCAGATTAATTCAGGATCTTACCCTATCTGTTGTCCTAATCTTCTCTCCGCGCTTCCAGGATCTCTTCCAGGCGCTCCTTATTGACCCCCCAGATGCCGTCTTCTTCTGCCGATTCCATAAAGGTGTCGATATACTGCCGGCTCAGGGTATCGCTGTCCCCGTACTTTTCCCGGATGGCTTCCAACTCACTGTGCAACCGGGCCTGCACTTCGGCATATTCCGGGTCGTCATAGTAATTGTGCAGCTCTTTGGGGTCCTTTTTCCGGTCGATGAGTTCCCAGTAATCCTGGTAGAAATAATAGTGGATCAATTTATAGTCCTTGGTAACGATGGCGTAATGCCGGTTCACCATGTGCTCGGCAGGGTATTCGTAATAATGGTAATAGACGGCCTCCCGGTCCCAGTCCTCCATGTTCCCGGTCAATACCGGGACGAGGCTTTCGCCTTGCATGTCGGAGGGCTGCTCCACCCCGGCTACGTCCAGGAAGGTCTGTGCAAAATCCAGGTTCTGCACCATTTCGTCCGAGACGCTCCCGGGCTCCACCTTCCCGGGCCAGGCCACCAGGAGCGGCGTCCTGAAGGATTCGTCATATACAAACCGCTTGTCGAACCACCCGTGCTCCCCCAGGTAGAAGCCTTGGTCGGAAGTATAGACGATGATCGTATTCTCCATCATGTCGTTCGCCTCCAGGTAGTCCAGGAGCCGGCCGACGTTTTCGTCAACGGCCCGGATGGTACCCAGGTAATCCTGCATATAGCGCTGGTACTTCCACTTCATCACCTCCTCTTCGGTCATGTCGGGGTACGCCTCTTTAAATGCCTCGTTCACGGGTCCGTAGTACTTCTCAAAAGTGGCGCGCTGGACGGAATCCATCCGACCCACACTGTAGTTGAACCGCAGGGTGTCGATCCCGATTTCATCCAGTCCCATCTCCCGCATGGTCTGCGGGAATATTTTGTTGTCGCCCGACCAGCCCATATGGTCGCGGACGCTCATTTCGGCTTCCGCAGCAGCCGGCCGCGTGGCATAATCGTCAAAGAGGGTTTCCGGTTCCGGGAAGGTCCGGGCGGTAAACTCTTCCATATGGCGCCCGGCCATCAACCAGGAGCGGTGGGGCGCCTTGTGCAGGTACATCAGCAGGTAGGGCGCATCGGGATCCCGCTCCTTATCGAGCCAGTCGAGGGTCATATCCGTGATGATATCCGTGGTATAACCCGGCACGGTAATCCGGCCGGAATCCTTGGTAATAAACTCCGGGTTGTAATAGGCGCCCTGGCCGGGAAGGATCGCAAACTGGTCAAATCCCTTGGGGTTGTTGCCGAAATGTAATTTTCCGAACATGGCCGTCTGGTAGCCCGATTTTTGCAGCAGCTGGGGAAATGTGACGTTGGTGGTATCAAACGGAAAGTGGTTGTCTACCTTCCCATTGATGTGGGAGTGCTTCCCTGTAAGGATGGTTGCACGGGATGGTGCACAGATGGAATTGGTAACACTTGCATTGGTGAACAACATCCCCATGCGGGCAATCCGGTCGATATTCGGCGTTTCGATCAACCGGTTGTCATAGGCCGATATCGCCTGGTAGGCATGGTCATCCGACATGATAAAAATAATATTCGGGGGGGTCTGGGGCGATTCTTCAGGAGATGCGCAACCGGTTAGGAGCAGCGTTGCTGCCAAAACCGCATAGGAAAATTGTTTGAGCATGGGTTTGTTTGTGTTTAGTTATCCAAGATAAGAAATTCAGAGGACCCTCGGAGCGAGCCAGAGCCAGCCCATGCCCAGCAGGAAAACGGCATAGAACCACAGTGGGGATACCGGGACGTACTCCGTTACGGTGGTGGATACCTGCTCCTCCCCCTGAAATGCGATTCGGTTGGCGACCAGTCTCCGGCTGGCCGCCACGGTATGCCAATCGCCCTCTTCGAACACATAATACCGAAAACCCGGGAGGCTGTCGGCAGGCAGGCGGAGGGGATTCCATCCGGTTTTCACCGGGTAGTCCGTCCCCTCCCATTTCGTCGGGATCAGGACGTTCTGACGCAACGGTACGCGGGCTCCCCCGGAATTAACCACCTGCGGCACCTCCCCTGCGGTGCGCAAGCGAAACCGAAAGGGTTCATCCACCCGTGGAATCGTTGTCTGGGCATCCCAGGCAGCGGTTTGCTGCCTGCCCTGCACCACTTCATTGAGAAGCGAGGCCCATAGGAGCCTGTACCGGTCTTCCTGCCCGCTCAGGACCAGGGGGTAGGTCTCCCGCAGCCAGGTGGTGGCAACCCGGCCCAGCCCATAAGGCCGGACCACCCCCACGGAGACGCCCGGGGACCACTCAATCCCCCGGGCGGTGAAAGGCCCGGTAAGCGTATAAGGGTATTTTTTAATCTCCGGCCCCGAGGCGGAACCCGGAAGCGAACCGGGGTCCGGGTTGCGATCAAAATCAAAAAGTGCGAGGCGCCGGGGCAACCGGAAGTACGCATCATCCGGTTGGATAAACAACCCAAGCCCGCCTTCGGAAATGCGGGTTTCCAGCGCACCCCGGGAGGCGGCACTCAAGCCGGTATAAGCGGCCCTGTCGGCGATCACCAGGTCAAACCCCGACAAAATATCGTCTGTAAGGGCGTAAATCGGATCGGGATCCCGGTTGATGAATTCGAACTTATACCGGTTGCGGGTAATCTGGCTCCTGACCAGCAGCTCATGGCCGCTGTCTGCCAGGAAATTCTTCAGGTAGCGGGTTTCAAATGTCGGGAAATCGTTCAGCACGAGAACCCGCATGGTGTTACGGGGCCGCACCCGGACCGGCAACGGGCCCTCCTGGAGTACCTGGCCGGCACTGTCCCTGGCTGCCAGGCTGTACCGGAAGTCGCCGACCGCCTTCGGTACCGTCCGGAGCTCATAGGTGCCCTCCGAGGCCCCGCCCAGGCGGATCGAATCTGCCGAATTGCCGCCCGGGTCGCGCAGCAGCAGGTGGTGGCCGCCACCCGAATTCCGGTAATGCACCCGTACATGCAACTCTTGATCCAACTGCACCTGCCCGGGGTATGCCAGTTCCGTGAAACCAACGGGAGGCTCCACACCGGGGAATACAATGCCCAGGCTGTCAAATTGCCATCGGTCGTAGGGTTCGGGCCCGTACCCGAGAACAAAAAGCTTTCTCAGGCTCCCCGGGACCGGCAGGGATTTCCCTTTTATGTACCGATATGTTCGGATTCCCGGATAGGCTTCCTTAAGGCTGTCGACCTGCCATTCCTGGAAGCCATCGGTGAGCAGGATCCCACTCCCCCCTTCCCGCTCCCTTTCAACAGCCGGTTCCAGGGCCAGCATCACCAGAGAGGCCACAGCGAGCAGGGCGGCTGCTATCCGGCTCGGCAGCGCCCCGATTTCCCGGTTGCCCCACTCCCGGTACAACAGCAAGACGAGCAGCGCCACGCCCACCCCCAATGCCGGCCATAACCATTCCGGATTTCCAATGACCAGGTTAATCGTCATAGGCCCGGAGTTCTTTTAGAAATTGTTCATTTACCGGGTCCGCGAACCGGGTGGAGCCGGAAGGGACCTTTTCGGGGTCCGGCAGCAAAGCGTACAAACCCTTGTGCAGCGAGCGGTAATTTGCCATGGATCTGCCCGAGGCTTTTTCCAGGGATTGCAACCCGCGCAGCAAATCCAGGTACCTGCCGGGTTCCTCCAGCGCCCTGGAAGCCAGTTGGTTGCCCGCGCTTTGGAAAAGGAGGCCGTCCCCTTCCCCGAACGGACTGCCGCCGATCATTTCCTCGAGCCTCCCTACCGCCCGGCGCACATCGCCCAGGGGGAGTTCATATGTCGTCGATTCCTGTTTGCGATAGTCGGATATCTCCGACACATCCCCTGACAATCGTTTGTCTTCCTTAATCGGGGGCGGGTCAAAACCGATGCGGTGTACGTAGACGCGGGCGCTGTTTTTGATCTCCTGGATGAGTTTCAGGGCTTCGTACTGGTAGGGCAGGGATGCTTCGGGTTTGTAGAGCCGCAGCTGCAGCTCCGCGTCCCACATAATGTTCAGGGCCTTCCGGAGTTTGACCTTCAGGGATTCCTCAAACAAGGTGGAGGCTTCCGGATCCGCGTGATTATGCAGGTAATCGTGGAGGGGATCTTCGGCCTCCTCCCCGTCCCCCCCGGGTGCTTCTCCATGGGAATCCCCATGCGAGTCCCCGTCTACCAGGTGGTGTTCGTTGTCCCCGTCGTGGTCATGGGTATAGGCCTCCAGGGGGTCATCCCCTTCCGATTCCGTCTCTTCCATAGCTTCCCCGTCACCGACCTCCCCGCTCCCGGCAGCCTGGCCCCCGGGGGCCGGCGCCATAGCCATCTCGGCTTCATCCCCCATAAACTGGCCGTATTTCAGGCGAAGGGCTTTCTGGTCAAAACCCAGTTCGTTGCTCCGGAATTTAAATTCCCGCTCCGGGATATCCGGTTTCTCGGCTATCAGCTTCTCCGTGTCGATAATCAACTGCCGCTGGGACCGGAAGTAATCCGGCATCTGGTCCACCCCCAGGCTGCCTTCTACCGCAAATCGGTCGGTTGTCGTATCCCGGATAACGGCAAAGAAGGTCTCGCTTCGGGCTACATTGGGCTGGGGCTCCTTGTTGTCGGATGCCTCCACATAAAAGTAAAGTTCATCCCCGGGGTCCATGCCGAGTTGGTCCAGGTCGATGGTTTTTGTCAACACGAGCCGCCGGGCCCCCGGCTGGACCGGTTGGTCAAAATCCAGCCGCTCCTCCCGGAACTTTACGGATTCGCCGGAACCCTTGCTCACAGTGGCCACAATACGGGCCTGCTGCAACCCGAAATCGTCGGTCAGGTTCCCTGTAAAACGGAGGGATTTTTCATCGGGGGCATCGAAATACGCATACTGGGGCACCCCGGCGATCTCCACCTCGGGCGCCCGGTCCGGGACGGCCTCCAGGGAATACAGGTCCGTCACGTACCCGCGGCCCAGGGAGTCGGTAAACCGGAAACTGTAGAAACCGGATTCTTCCAGGGGGAGTTCCAGCCGGAACAACCCGCCTTGTTGGCGCAACGGGTATTCCTCCCCCATCCGCTCGAGCCGGACCCGGTGGATGGGCCCTTCAAAATATAGCTCCCATCGGATGCGGGACCCCGCTACTGCCCGGATATTCGGATCTTCCGAAACCCGGGGGGCCTGGCCGGTATAGGCCGGGAAATTTACTGTGATACGCTGCCGGGTCAGGACGGGCGCCGACGTCTCCGCAGCCACGGAATCGGCAGGGGCAAACCGGATGCCCTGTGTGGCGGAATCCCCGGGCTCCGGAAAACCCGTCCACCCGCGGAGTAAACCCATCTGGTGCCCCAGCAGCCCGATACCCAGTGCGAATACCCCCCAGAGGATCGCCCCTCGGAAGCCCACCGGCGGGGACGGACGCTCCCGGGAGGCCTGGAGGCGGGCGGCAACCCGGTGTTTTTGCAACCGGGACAACCCGGGGAGTTCCGCATCGGGTTGCAGCAACAGGCCACTGCTGAAACCGGCATCCGCCACATGGGAGTCGACATAGGCGCAAACACGGTCCATGTTGCGAGTCCAGGGCCGGCTGGCGAGGAGGGAAACCAGTGCGATGGCCAGAAAGGCAAACGCCCCTGCCCAGAGTGAACGGGCCAGCAGGCCCGCACAAAGTCCGGCACCCAGTCCGTAAAGCAGGCTCCTGGCGTAAAGCATACGCTGCCAGCGGGTTGCGAAATTGAGCAAATAAGTTTTCCCGGCTTCGCTCATTGACTCCGGTATTTGGCGAACAGGCGTTCGGTTACGAGCAAAAGGAGCAACAGGGCCCAAAGCCAGGGTTCCGCACCGGCCCGGTGCACCCGCTCCCGGTCCTGGTCCATGGGGAGCCGGCGGGGCGCCAGTTCACCCGCTTCGAGTTGACGGTAATCGTATCGGTCCGGTAAATCGCCCCAGGCCTTGCCGGGATCCAGGAGGCTGAGGAGTTGTTCCCCGAAATAACCGGAAACCATATTCCCGGCGGTCAGCCGGGAGGTGAGGGTAAAACACGACGGGCAGTCTCCCTGTTCAATCAATTGGCCGGCCATCGGGCTGTCCCGGTAGGCGAGTGTCTTCCAGGCGCCTTCCGGTGCAGGGTCCGGTAGAAGCCATACCAGCAGGTCGGTACCGGAGGGAATGGAATCCGGCTCCCCGACCCCGCCCTGCACCCGGATGGGTTGCCCAATGTATCCCGAAAGGGCTGCCAGGGAGGCCCGCAGGTAAAGCTGCTCCGATTCCAGGCTGTCCGTGTGGTACATAGCCACCTCCAGCGTGTCGGCGTCAAAGAGCGGCAACTTCCCCTTAGAAGGACCCGAACCCAGCTGCAGGCTGTCCCTGCCCGGATACGCAATCCGCCGTACAGCTTCCGGGTCGGCCTCCCGCCAACGGAAGGCAGTATACGACGGGTCCCCCTGCGCGGTGAGTATGCTGTAGCCTTCATGGATTTTACGCGCCAATACCGGTGTATCCCTGGCCGGCTCGCCATCCAGGACCACCCAGTGGATCGGCCCGGACGATTCCGGACGCCTGGATCGGAGGCCCTGAACATAAGCAGCTGTAAATACCACGATGCTGTCTGCCCCCAGGGAATCCAGCTCCGGGACCAACTGCCAGTAGTTTGGGGGAGGGTTTCCGGAAGGAACCGTATGCGGCTCCCCCCATTCGGGGAGGCCTTTGCGAAGCAGGTACACCGGGTGATCGGAGGCCGCGCTGTCCAGAAACGCGTTCAGGGAGGCGCGGTTCAGCAGGGAAGGCTCCACCACGTAGGCCAGCGGCTGGTTCCGGGCGCGGGATTCCCATTGGGGGCCTGCAAGCAGGAGTGCCAGGGTCGCTATAAGCAGCATGCGCAGGGCGAGGAGCCTTTTTTCGCTCAGTCGCAGGCTCTGGGATTGACGGGAATCGCTCTCGCGCAATAATTCCACGCTTCCGATTTTGATGGTTTTCGCCTCCCGTTTACTCCACAGGTGGATGCCCAGCGGGATTAACGCGCCGAGCAGGGTCCACAGGAAGATGGGGGCGGTAAAACTCATATTTTCTTTGTTCCCGGCCTTTATTTGAGGCCGGGTTAATTCATCCGGTTGCGTTGCTTCAGGTAGTACTGCAGGGCTTCGCCCAACGGTTCGTCCATACGGAACAAGTGGTAAAAGATCCCCTGGGACAAGAGTTGCTGGCGGATGGCATCCAAACGTTCCTCCATCTGTTCAAGGTAGGCACTGCGGGCCTTCCGGGCATCCACTTTTACCTTGGCACCCGTTTCGAGATCCTCAAAGGTCACCTGCTTCCCATAGTCGAATTCGAGCTCCGAACGGCCGGCGATGTGCAAAACCACCACCTCGTTCCTGGGCGATTTGATTTCCCGGAGGAACCCGGACAGTTCCGCTTCCCGTTCATACATATCCGTCAGGAAAAACACGAGCTCCCGGGACCCCCTGTCCGGGATCATCCGCGAAGCCCGGGAAGGGTCGGGCCATTTCCCTGACCCGTCCACTTTCAGCAATTCCAGAAGCAATCGATTATAGTGTTTTTTGTCGGTCCCTGAAAACAGGCTCACAACATCCGATTCGTTCAGGGCGAAAAGCCCCACGGCATCCCCTTGCTTCCAGGCCAGGTACGCCAGGGCAGCCACCAGCAGGCGGGCGTACTCCAGTTTGGACAACCCATCTTCCCGGTGCAACATGGAAGCGCTCGCGTCTACAATAAATTTGACGCCGACCAGGCTTTCAATCTCGGATTGCTTGATATAATACCGGCCGGACCGGGCCAGCATTTTCCAATCGAGCAGGCGGAGGTCGTCTCCGGGTTCGTAGCCCCGGTACTGGCTGAATTCCAGCCCGTGACCAATGCTCAGGCTCCTGTTCAGCCCGGAGGTATAGCCCTCTACGGCAATCCGGGCAATGAGGGAAAGGCCCGCGACGGTGTTGACCACTTCCGGGCGCAACAGGTCGTTGTATTTTTGCCGTCCCCGGGGGCGAAGCCTGTCCGGCCCGCCCTGTTTTTCCGTCTTGCCGCGTTTGCCAAACCTGCTCATCTACGAATCCTTAACGCTCACTGAATCCAGAATTTGTTGCGTGACCCTGTCCGAAGTGATGCCCTCGGCCTCTGCACGGAAATTGACAAGTACCCGGTGCCGGAGGACCGGGAATATCACCGAACGGATATCTTCCGGGGTCACTGCGAGCCTTCCGGCCAGCAGGGCATGGGCCTTTGCCGTAAGGATCATGGCCTGGCCCGCCCGCGGGCCGGCACCCCAATCCACCCATTCCCGGACGTACTCCAGCGGGCTGGTGGCCGGCCGGGTGGCCCGGACCATTTCGCTGACATAGGCTATCAGGGCATCGCTGATGGACACTTCCCGGACCAACTCCTGCAGCCGCAGGATTTCGGCACCGGTGAGCACCTTGTCCACCCGGGGCTTCCGGTTTCCGGTGGTGGCCTTTAAAATATGGGTTTCCTCGGCATCCGTGGGATACCCGATCTTAATATAGAGCAGGAACCGGTCCTGCTGTGCCTCGGGCAATTCAAAGGTCCCGGATTGCTCAATCGGGTTCTGCGTGGCCAGGATAAAGAAGGGGCGGTCCAGTTGGTAGGTCTTGTCGCCGTAAGTCACCTCGAATTCCTGCATGGCCTCCAACAGGGCTGCCTGGGTTTTGGGCGGGGTCCGGTTGATCTCATCGGCCAGGATGATATTGGAAAAAATCGGCCCCTTGTTGAACTTAAAGAACTTCCGCCCCGTACTGTGATCCTCTTCCAGGATTTCCGTACCCAGGATATCCGAGGGCATCAGGTCCGGGGTAAACTGGATCCGTTTAAAAGACAGGTCGATCGCATCCGCCAGGGTGCGGATCATCAGGGTCTTGGCCAGTCCGGGTACCCCCTCGAGCAGCGCGTGTCCCCCCGAGAGGAAAGTGATGAGCAGCTGGGAGACAATCTCCTCCTGGCCGATAATCACCTTGCCGATCTCCGCCTTCAGCTCCCCGAGCTTGCCGGTCAGTCCTTCCACCTCATCGGCAACCCGTTGCAATTCTGTATCCATAGGCTTTATATTATGATGTTAAGGCATACATGACGATGTTCACCCCAAACCGGGTGTTGTCGATTTTATACCAGCGTTTGTTCCGGAAATCGTAATCCCATTCGCAGCCGTAGTCCTTGTTGCTATACAGCACCCCGATCCGGCCGTCGATGCGGATGGCCTTCAGGTAGTCGTGGACCAGGTCGTCCCCCCACCCATTCAGCTCCTGGGACGTAGTGGGCGGCCCGTCCTCAAACTCGAAAAAAATGGAGTAGAGTTCGTGGTCGTTCGGGATCTTAGCGAGTTCTCCGGGACCGAAGATCTCCTCCATCTGCCGCTCAAAGGATTTGGCAAAAAGTCCGTCGATATCGTGGTTGCAATCGTCGGCAAATACAAATCCGCCGTTGCGGACGTATTTCTCAAAATTCTCCCTTTCCTTACGGGTAAACTCCACGAGCTTGTGCCCCGACAGGTAACAGAAAGGGCTCCGGAAGAGCTCATCGCTTTCCAGGGAGATGATCCGCTCGCGGGTATCGACCCGTAGCGTCGTGTATTCAACCAGGGAATTCAGCAGGTTGGACGGCATGCGCTGGTCCACATCCCAATCGCCGGATTCGTATTGTAATCTCGTAAAGAAAAACTCGTTACTCAATGCGCTGCAGACTTCATTAAATCATTGCCTCTGAAGCGATAAAAAAAACGGGCTGCCCGAGTATGCCGGGCAACCAGTTTTCAGGTCGTTTTCGTTTAAACCGCGTCCGACAGGCTCGTAAAGGTAAAGTCCCGGATCTTCATATACGGGATCAGGTTTCCGTCAATACGCACCTGTTGCCCGATGGTCTCCAGGTTGTTCAGCATGATGATCGGGCTCTCGTTAAAGCGGAAATTCTTTACCGGATGCTTGATCTGCCCGTTCTCGATATAGAAAGTACCGTCACGCGTGAGGCCCGTGTAGAGCAAGGTCTGCGGGTCTACACTGCGGATATACCACAGGCGGGTTACCAGGATTCCCCGGTTCGTGCTGCGGATCAGGTCTTCCAGGCTGGCATCCCCCCCGGCCATTATCCCGTTGGAGGGGAAAGGCACGGGCTCTACGCCTTTCTGCTCGGCCCAGTACCTGTCGTAGGCGAGGTTTTTGACCACCCCGTTCTCGATCCACATCGTCTTTTTCAGGGGCTGCCCCGACCCGTTCCAGGTAGCCGAGGGCACGTCCGGGTGGAGCGGGTCCGACCAGATGGTCACCCGTTCGTCCACAATCTTCTGCCCCAGCTTGTTGCCCCCGTCCGGGGCGGACATAAAGTTCCGGCCTTCGTCCGCGGAGCGGGCGCTGAAGGAGGAGAACATATTTCCCAGCAAATCGTTGGAAGCGGCGGGCTCCAGGATCACCGTATACTTCCCGGGCTCAATTGCCCTGGCTTCCCGGGACATCACCGCCTTGTCGATGGCGATTTTGGATGCCTCGGCGGCATCGAACTTGTCGACGTCGTTGTAGTCCCGGCTCACCCATCCGGAACCCGTACCGTCATTGGTACGCATCGTCACGGTGAACTCCATATCCGTTGCCCGGTTGTAGGCGAACAGCCCGTTGGAATTGATCATCGCACTAAAGCCTTCCGAATCATTGAAAAAGCCGGCAGCTGTTACGTCCTGGGCCGCAGCCGGATCGATGCTGCTGCTGGCCACTTTGGCCCGGTATTCCGGGCTGATATTGGCCGTGGATTCTTTGTAGGTAAGCGAATCATCGTACTCCTGGGGGCCCAAGGGCTCCATGAATTCCGGGTTTTCCGGGGACAGCCTGGCGAGTTCCTCGGCCCGTCGGACCACTTTTTCCAGGGAGGCGTCGTCGAATTCGTCGATGGTGGCCGTCCCGGATTTCTTGCCGAAACTGGATTGGACCACCAGGGTCTGGTTGGAACTGTGCCCCGAGGTGGACACCGTATTCCGGGCGTAGCGGATATTGCCGCTGTTGCTCCCGCTCAGGTTGATTTCACAGGCATCGGCCTTGGAATAACTCAATGCCTTTTCGAGAATGGTTCTCGCTTCGTCTTTTGTGTATATAGCCATTGTATAATTTTTAAGGGAAAACCAGGATTAAATGGTCCTGCCTGTGTTGATCACATTTACATCGTTGAACCGGGCGGTGGAGCTGCCGTGAGAGACGGCGCTGATCTGGGAGGGCTGCCCTTTTCCGTCAAAGAAGGAGCCGAAGAGGCGGTAGTCGTTCTCGTCGCAAATCTTCACGCAGGAATTCCAGAACTCCTGGGTATTGGACTGATAGGCCACATCGTCCAGCATGCCGACGATTTTCCCATCCCTGATCTCGTAAAACACGGTGCCCCCGAACTGGAAGTTATACCGCTGCTGGTCGATGGAATACGACCCGCGCCCTGCGATATAGATCCCCTTCTCCACATCTGCAATCATCTGGTCGATGGAATAGGGCTCGCTGCCCGGTTCCAGGGAGACATTCGGCATCCGCTGGAATTGCACGTCGTCCCAGCTTTGCGCGTAGCAACAGCCGTGGGATTCGTTCTGGTCGATCATATGCACCTGGTCGCGGATCGCCTGGTAGTTGGTCAGGATCCCGTTGCGGACCAGATCCCATTTCTTGGTCTTTACGCCTTCGTCGTCGTACCCCACAGCGCCCAGGGAGCCCGGTTGCGTTTTGTCGGCAACGAGGTTTACGATATTGCTGCCGTACTGGAAATCTCCGGATTTCCATTTGTCCAGGGTTGCAAAACTGGTCCCGGCGTAATTTGCCTCGTACCCGAGGACGCGGTCGAGTTCCAGCGGGTGCCCCACGGATTCGTGGATGGTGAGCCCCAGGTGGTTCGGTTCCAGGACCAGGTCGTACTTGCCGGCCTCAACAGATTTGGCGTTGAGTTTTTCCAGTGCCTGCTTCGCGGCCAGGGCAGCGTCCTCCACCATATCGTAGCTGTTCCTGTAGAGTTTAATCCCCGAGGGGCCTTGCAGTTTTTCCGATTCCAGGCCGTCCATATACTCAAAGCCCATTCCCATCGGGGCGCTCATAGCCTGGCGTGTTTTGAATTTTCCCGCCTGGCGGTCAATGGCCGTGACCCCGAAGGTTGGCCAGATCCGGTGGACATCCTGGTCGATGTAGGAACCGTCCGTGGAGGCGAAGTATTTCTGTTCATTGACCATGAAAAGAGCGGAATTCACAAAGCTGGCGCCGTTTTCGATGGCAGCCGCATTGGCGGACAGCAAGAGGTCTACTTTATCGGAGACCGGCACTTCCTTAAAGTCCTTTTTGATGGGCGTTTTCCAGGATACTTCCCCATGGGACTGTACCGGCGCCAGGACCACCGGCTCCTTCTGGATTGTGGAATTCGCCTTGGCAATGGCCACAGCCTGCTCGGTGGCCTTCTTAATGCCGTCCTCCGAGACGTCGTTTGTGGAAGAGAAGCCCCAGGTGCCGTTGGCAATTACCCGGATACCGATTCCAAAGGATTCGGTATTCACCACATTCTGCACCTTGTCCTCCCGGGTAAATACATATTGATTCAGGTACCGGCCAATCCGCGCATCCGCATAGGTGGCCCCGAGCGATTTTGCCGTATTCAGGGCAACGTCGGCCATTCTCTTTTTAACTGCGTTGTCCATGCCGGGCGCCAGCAGGGCTTCCTGCGGAATCTCCCGGCCGATCAGCAGGGACGGCATCATAAGCGCACCGGTGCCCAATCCCGCGTACTGGACAAAATTTCTTCTTTTCATAAAATGTGGTTTAATGAGTTTGTGGCCTGCGGAGAAACTCAGGCAGCCAGGGGGGCCACTCGGAACGCGCAGGATGTAAGCTGCCATATCCGGCAGTGCTTAAAAATAAAAAGCCCGGTAGAAGAATTATGTTAATCTTAACTTAATATGTTAAAAACCCGCGTTTTTTTAACAGTATGCCCCGCCGGTTCCTATTGCCTGACGACAATCCCGAAGCGGCATCAATAACAATCCATGAGCAGCTGGCCGCTTTCGATATAGCCATCCAGGGTCATGCCCTCTTCGGCTTCCAACAACGACTCGAGGTTGTCCAAAACGCCGCGCTGCATATTGAGGGAGCCGCAAAGCATCAGAACCCCGCCTTCCCGGAGGGTATGCAGGACGGTTTCCCGGTCTTCCAGGACCAGGTCCTGGACGTAGCGTTTAGCGCCCTCACGGGAATAGCAGGTCCGGATATTGGGGCCGCCCTGGGAGAAATTCGGGGTGCCGGCAGCGGGGGGCCCTTCCGGGTCCTGGAGCTGTTTGAGCCAGGGACTGTAGAGCTTTCCGGATTCGCGTGTCCTCCCGCCCCAGAACAGGTGTACATCTGTACCGTTTGTCTGTTGCATCATGCCCAGGAAGGGAGCTATCCCCGTCCCGTTGGCAATCATCACGGCAGACCGGACATGCCCCGGGAAATGGAACCCGGGGTTCTCCTGGATGGCGGCAGCGATCCGGTCCCCGGCCTGCAGGCTATACAGGTAGGAAGAGCAGCGTCCCCCGGGGTGCCTTCGGATACTCAGTACGATGTCCCCGTCCATGTAGGCGATGGAATACTGCCGATATCCGCTGGCCTTGTCGGGACGGACAGCCAGCAGGTCGCCGGAGGTAAAGGGTTGGTCCGTTTCTGGCCGGAGGGTTAGCAGAAAGGTGTCATCCGCGTTTACCGGGCTCCGGCTGACTACGGTAAACCCGATTTCGTCAAGGGGCTCCGGCTCTGCAGGCGCTTCAAACCCCACCCGTATTCCGGTACGGTCGCCCCAGGCGTTCAGCCAGGTCCGGAAATCCGCCTCGGACTGGTCGTCCACGCGGTAGAGGGGTAAACCTGCCCGGAAACCGGGGTGCGCTTCCAGTTTCTCCTGAACATCGGCTGCGTAGCGACAGAAATCGGGGTACTGGGTGGAGCCGAATCCCACCACGGAAAACTGCAGGGCCGCAGGCTGTTCCACCCGATCGACCTTCGAAAGAAATTTCCGGGCATTGGTCGGGGCTTCCCCATCCCCGTAAGTAGCGGTCAGCACCACCAGTTGCCGGGCTTTCGGATAGGTCCTGTAGGCATTCATCTCCGCCAGGTGCACAGTGCGGCCTGTGGCCCGTATCCCTTCGCAGAGCGACCGGGCAAAGCCAAAGGTGGTCCCGGTTTCCGACCCGACAAGGACCGCCACCTCGCAGGAGTCGGCATCCGACATGGCCGCCCCATGCGAACCGCCCTTGCGGACCCGGGTATTCTTGCGGCGCCTGAGGGTCATCGCAAAACCGGAATACATAAAGAACAGGATGGAGGCGGATGCCAGCAGGAGCACAATCGACCAGAAAACATTTCCCTGCCCTGTATGCGCCGCAAAGCTGAAGCGGGAGAGCAGGGTGACCATCGGGAAGTCCGCCTCGCTGAGGATGGCGCCCGTCATGGGGGAAACGCGGACCTCCCGATCCTTTAATTCAATGAGGTAGTACTCCCCGGGTTCATCCGAGAAGGGAAATTCCACCCGGCGCACTTCGGACAGCGCCCATTCGCCCAATACCCCCGCCTGCCAGGGTGCGCCTGTGGCCGTACCTTGGCCGGAGCCCTCCCCGGTTGGCGGGGCGGCAACTTCCCGATGTTGCGGCAGCGCTTCAGGCAATAACCGGAATTTTTCGGCCGACAGGTAGACGCCCGTGAGTGCAACCACCAGGATGGGCACCAGCATCCAGCGGCTCAGGAGCACGTGGTAGCGCATGGCAAAGTAGTCTTTCCGTACCGGGGACAGGATTCGGCGGAAGCCGCCCTGCCGCTGGGCGAGCAATACGATACCGCTGACGGCGATGATACAGAGGAGCAGGGATACCAGGCCTACAAAAAAGCGACCGGCACCCTTGAGGAACAGGGAGCGGTGCAGGTTTGTGGAAAAGCTGTAGATAGCCGGCCGCTCCTCCACGGGTCCGAGGGTTTCCCCGGTTCGGGGGTTCACATACACCTCCAGGCTCTCCAGGTCGGCCGTCAGCACGCCGGCCCGGACAAAGCCGGAGCGTTCCACCTCCAGGGTAAATACCTCTTCGTAGTTGGCGGTCAACGCCTCCAGGGCGGTGGACAACGGAACCTCATCCAGGTCGGCCACGGCATATCCGCGGGCCTGGTGGGTAATCGGCTCCAGGGCCAGGATCACGCCCGTAACCGATGCAATCAGCAGGAAGGCCGACGTGGCGACGGCCAGGGCCAGGTGGCTATATCTCCACAGGGACAAGGTCATCCGTCCGGATTATTGGGGCAGCATCCGGATATACCGGATAAAGCCCCTTCCCTCCTTTTTGCTTTTGAGGTTCTCGCTGGTCAGCTCAAATTGCAGGTCGTCGGCATAGTATTCCTGATCCTCCACCGAGGTTTCAAACCGCAGCTGGTACCCTGCATCAATTTTATCCGACGGAATCTGCAGGACGCTCACCGAGCGTTCGCCCCCGCTCAGGGTAGCCCCGGATATCCCGTCGATGTCGGGCCGGTACTTGCCATAGAACTGCCACCATTCCGGGATTTCACTGTACCATTCGCTGTCGGTCCCCAGCACCTGCAGGGTTTGCTGGTACTCCCCTTCCTCATCGAGGAGGGAGACCACGATATACGCGCCTTCCCCCGTGTAATTCGTCATCTGGATCAGACACTTTACAGCCGTATTGGCCGGTTGGGCAAATCCCGCCAGCGCCAGGCCAGCGGCGGCGGCCATACCGGCGATGAATAACCTGAATTTCATCATCAGTTCAGAAAATTTAAGGTCACCCCGTTCTGGTCCAGGCGCTCATTCTCGCGGGCCAGGTCCAGGGCGGTTTCTTCAAAATCGGTTTGGATAGCCGTATTCGCGCCCAGGCCTACCAGGTAGCGAAGCAACGCATCGTCGGATGCTTTCATGGCCGCAATATGCAGGGCCGTCATCCCCTCTTCGTTCCGGGCATTCACATCCAGGCTTTCGTGGGCCACTTTTTCAAGCAGGGGCAGGCTGTTGGCGTCGGCCGCCAGATGGTACAGCGTATTGCCGCCCGCCTGGGTTTCGTACAGGTTGAAACCGGCCTGTTGCAGGGCTGCCAGTTTCTGGTCATAAACCTCCGGGTGGGAGGCGTCAAAGGACGCGAGCAGGTAAAAGGATATCGAGTTGCCTTTTTCATCCCGGGCCGCAACGTCGGCGCCCGCTTCGATCAGCAGGGAAACCACGGCGGGGTTGTTGCCGTGGACGGCCCGCATCAGGGCTGTCTGCCCAGCGGCATTGGCCGCATCCACGTCGGAGACTTCCCCGGCAAGGATTCCGACCACCTCCGGGGTGTTCCCGGCGGCCGCATTCCCGAAAGGCGTATTGCCCTCGGCATCAGGCTGGTTGGCTATAGCCCCGTGCTCGAGAAAAAACCGGATAATTTCCGGGTCTTTGTCGGAATAGGCCACCCGGTGGAAAGCGCTTTCCCCGGATTTCGACACGGTTGCAGGGTCCAGGCCCAATCCGGCCAGGTATTCGTACAGTTCCAGGCCGTTGCGGTGCCCCCGGGTACCCTGGGCGGCAAAGAAGAAAGCATTGCCCCCGTCGGCATTCGGGGTCTGGTAGTCTACCCCGGCTGCCACCAATTCCTTTAACAGGTCGATATTCCCCGCCCGGGTGGCATAGTTGAACACCCCGTTCCCGTTGTCGTCGGTTTCAGCCAGATCAATCCCTTTTTCCCGGAAGTATGCGAACTCTTCCATGCCGTCCATATAAGGGACGTTCAATAGCAACAAATTAGCCCCGGACTCACTTTTCTGGTTTGCCAGGTTTACCCCGTGGGAAGCAAACAGGTTGTAAATTTCCGTGTTGCGTTGCCCGGTGGAAGCTGCAAATGCCGCCGGGGTGTAGCCGTGGCTGTCGCGCACGTCCGTCCGCGCCCCCTGATCCAGCAGCCAGGATACCAGTTCGGCATTTCCGGCGTAGGCAGCCCAGTGGATGTAAGTCCGGCTGTCGTGCGTTTTCTTCTCAATGTCGTTCCCTTCCTGCGCGAGCAGGAAGCGGGTTACCTCCGGATCCGCTTTCTCAAGCATGCTGTAGATTACCCCGTCAAAGGCGCTCGATGTCATTTCGGCCGGGTTGTGGCCGTTGGCGATTTCCCGCCTGACATCCTCTACGGTTGGGTCTGCTTTCCAGAAATCCCGGCTCAGGAAAGGATTCTGCTGTTGGGCGGCAACCGGCAGGGCAACCAGCACGAACAGCAGTGCCCAAACGCGGTTGCGGATAGCCTGCTTCTTTTCGATAACTGTCTTCATCGTGTCTTTTTTACAAATGATTCAATAACGCCGTCAATGGCAGCGGCTTCTTCGTAGCCTTCGGCAAACAAATGCTTGTAGAGCGCCTTGTTGTCTACCTTCTCTTCCAGGACCAGGTTGGCCTTCCGCCCGTAAACCTCATCCCATTTGGCGCGCACCAGCGCCCATTTCTCCTGGTTTTCCTCCCACCAGGCCGCCGCAGCGGCACAGCGGCTGTCCGGGACGCGCACATAGGTATTGTATCCCTTTTCCCGGGCCAGTACCACGTCTTCTTCCCCGGGCTTGCGGATCACCTTGGCGTTGTCCTGGTCGTGGACCCAGCCAAAATCGGTGATCTCATGCCGGTTGCCGCGGACCGTCAGGTTGTAGTCGCTGCGCGTGGTATACTCCCGCCGCGGCAGGGGGGCGTCGGCCGTGTTTTCCCAGAAGCTTTTACCGTCTACATGTACCCAGGTGGCACTGCCTTCGTATCGCGGGCTATCATCCACCTGATAGACTTTTTGGGTCCACTGGCCGGAGACGTCTGCAGCCGGTTTCTCCTCAAACACCCAGACATTGTCGCCGTTGTAGCTGTAGAAATCGGTGTTTTCGAAAAGCCAGTCCTGCCGCCAGTGCTTGACGATATGCGGATCCGACGGGTTGCCCACCTGCAACAGGTGTTGGATGGAAATTTTATCGTCCGCATCGGTGACCAGCTGGGCCCATTCAAGCCCCTTGTCCACCTTGGTCTTGGAGGGCTTATATAAGGAGTCGTTGCTGTAGTTAAACGTCTCGGCAAAATTGAAGGTGACTTCAAAACAGCCGCACATGTTCTTGATGGCTTCCCGGTCTTGTTGTTTTTTTTCGGCCTGACCGCTGACAAAGGCCGTTAACGCCAGGGCAGTGATTAGCAGGAGGTTGGATCGCATGTTCTCAATTCTATTATGGGTTGGACAAAAATCTCGGGGACGAAAATAACTATTTTTATTTATTCTAAATAAGATTAATCAATATATTTGGCTCGCTATTAAGAATTATTCTAAATAAATATCATGAGCCAAAATCGGCCTCCGGTTGCATTCTACTTTTATCTGACCTGCCTGTTTTTCGGATTGAATAGCCTGGGTTCGTGGCATGCCGGGGCACAGGAATCCCCCGGAGAAAACCGGGTTGCAGAGGATTCGATATTGCCTACCTACCTGCAGGAAGTTGTCCTGACTGCCACGCGTACGGAGCGGCAGGTCTCCTCCCTCCCCCTGCCGGTTACCCTGGTATCCGCCGACCGGATTGAAAAGGCGGGGGCTGTGCGGCTCGGGGAAATCCTCAGCGAACAAACCGGGATCATCACCGTCGCCGACGAAAGCGGTTTTGAAGGCGTACAGATCCAGGGCGTTGCTTCGGACTATATCCTGATTTTGATGGACGGGGTCCCGCTGGTGGGACGGAGCGCCGGGAACTTCGACCTCCAACGACTCGCAGTGGGGAATATCAAACAAGTAGAGGTGGTGAAGGGCCCTTCCAGCAGCCTCTACGGCTCGGAAGCGCTTGGCGGGGTCATTAATATCATTACGGAGAAACCGAATACTGAATCCCTGGAAGGTTCGGTAGACTACCGAATAGGACGGTTTGCCCAGCAGGACATGAACCTGAACCTGAAGCAGCGGCGGGGCGCTTTCCGCTACGGGTTGTTCGCCAACCGGTTCTCGAGCGAAGGATACGACCTGACTCCGGAAACCGCCGGCCAGACGGTGAACCCGTTTGAGAATTACACGCTCCAGGGCCGGTTTTACTACGACTTCTCGGATCGGTTTTCCCTGTTTACCTTCTCGCGTTTCTACGACCAGGTGCAGGATGCCGGCCTGTCGGTTGGGGAGACGGACTACGAGGGCGACAGCCACCAGCGGGAGTGGAACTTCCACACCCGGGGGGACCACGCCTGGAGCGACGCCCTGGAAATGGAATACGAATTCTATTACACCAACTTTCAGGCAGACGAGCGCCTGGCCGACCCGCTGACGGATACGGTCCTGAGCGACAGCGATTTTGACCAGCGCCTGCTGCGGCCGGAAATCCGGGGCACCTATACCCTCAATGGGGGTGGAAAACTCACCGCGGGGACCGGGCTGCAATTCGAACAGCTGGACCGGACGTATTTCGACAGGGCCGTCAGCTTCGGCTCCCAATACGTCTATGCCCAGTACGATTTCAACCCGGTGGATCGGCTGAATGTCATTGCCGGCGCCCGGTACGACAACCATTCGGAGTACAACGACCAACTGAGCCCCAAACTGGCAGTCCGCTACCGGCTGTCCGACGTCACGGCCCTGAAGGCTTCCGTGGGCTATGGGTTCAAAGCCCCGGATTTCCGCCAGCTCTATTTTGACTATACGAATTCCACGGTGGGCTATACGGTGCTCGGATACAATGTGGCCGGCCGCAAACTCACCGAACTCGACGAGCAGGGCCAGATCAGCCAGATCGTCGTCCCGATTTCCGACCTGGATGCGCCCCTGCAAGCCGAAAGCTCCGTGGGGTACAACGCGGGCATCGCATTTCGCCTGAAACGCTGGAATGCCGAACTAAACCTGTTCCGCAACGATTTCAGCAACCTGATCGACACCCGGATCATCGCTCGGAAAACCAATGGCCAAAACGTGTTCAGCTATGTGAATTTTGACGAGATATTCACCGCGGGGGCAGAGGTGAATGCCACCTACAATCTATCGGAAAATATCAGCCTGAACGCCGGGTACCAGTTGCTCTATGCTTACGACAAAACCCAGCGCGAAGCAGTGGCGGATGGCTCGGTTTTTGCCCGGGATGCCACCAACCAGACCGTGGCACTCAGTCGGTCGGATTACTTCGGGCTGCCAAACCGATCCCGCCACAATGCAAACCTGAAACTGTATTACGACATCCCCGATTGGGGCCTGGATTTCAACTTCCGCCTGCTTTACCGGAGCCGGTACGCCCAATTCGACACAAACGGCAATGGGCTGATCGATTCGTACGACACGAGTTTTGTGGACGGGTATGCCCTGGCGCACGCAGCGGTGAGCAAAACATTCCTGAAAGACTTTACCCTGCAGGTTGGGGCCAACAACCTGTTTGGCTATACGGACCCGGATATTCCCACCCAACCGGGAAGGGTCCTCTTTACGAAAATCAATTATCAATTCTAATTATTCAAATTTAATTCCTGATCCATGAAGAAGTTTTCCCTTTACTTAACCATCCTGACCGTTTCCCTGGCATCCTGCAGCAAAGACGACGATAACGGGCCCGGGGCCCTCCCCGCCGAGTCCGAAACGGTTTCCAACCTCCATGCCCCCCAGACCGGCGGGCAGGGTGAACCGGTTGGCGGGCCGTTTACCAAATTCGATTTTGAATCGGGTGCCACCACTACGAGCGACACCGAATGGGACATCGCCTTCCGCGGTACCACCATCGCGGTCAATGGGGGCACGGAGACAGGCACGAATGACGAGCCGGAACGCAACGGGGACGCCGCGGCAGCCATTGTGGACGGCACCTTTGCCAGCGTCACCACGGCTGCCGGCCTGACGTTTGCCCAGGACGGCGCAAACGGCTTTGCCATCCCCACAGGCAGTGACAACGGTTGGTACAACTACAACCCGCAACAGTTTACCATCACCCCGATACCGGGTAAGATTCTGGTCTTCCGCACCCGCAACGGGAACTACGCGAAGGTGGAAATCCTGAGCTACTACCGGGACAACCCGTCCCAGCCGGATATGGAGAGCGAATCCCGCTATTATACCTTCAACTACCTGTACAACCCGAACGACGGGGAGGACAGCCTGGAGTAATTCGCCAAAAATGTTGCTGTCACAATCCCAGCCCACCGGAAACGGTGGGTTTTTTTGTGACCGGGAATTATGGGCGGCCTAGTGAAAAAAGCTGCCCAGGGAGAGGACTGCACCCACAGCCAGCATCAGGATGCCGGCCAGCACTTCCCTTTCACGAAACTTCCGATACCGGAATATCCCGGCAATTAGGACGATGACCTGTGCCAGCAGGACGGGGATCAGCAGGAGTTCCTGTACAAATTGCAATCCGGGAAACCGGATGCCGAAATAATGAAAGAAGAAGGTGAGCAACAGGAAGCCCGCAATAAACAGGCAGATCAGGAGATATTTGTGTTTGAAGGGCATCGTTGGGCTGACAGGGTTAGTGCAACGCTTCCAATTTTTCTAAAAGTATTCAAAATTTCCATAGGCTATGTGACAGGGTACTACCCCCTAACTGACAAATATCAGCTGCCGGAACGTATTTGGTATGTATTTTTAACCGAAAGACCCGTGAGGCAGAAGATTATCAAATTGCTGGCTGTATGCCTTATTTGCATCCTGCTGATCCTGGCGGTCGTCCGGCTCGCGGAGTCTCTAACGTAAAACCATTTAAGTATGAAAAAGAATATGGGGTCTGCAGACCGTGTCATCCGACTATTGATAGCCGCAGTCATCGGCGTATTGTATTACACCGGGACCGTCAGCGGTACACTGGGTATTGTTTTGCTCATCCTGGCCGGCGTCTTTATACTGACCAGTTTTATCAGTTTCTGCCCGTTGTACGCGCCGTTTGGATTGAGTACCTGTAAGATGCGGGAGTGATCCGGGCTGGAAAAACGCTCATGCACAAGCACGATGAAAGCCATTCCGGTCAGGCCGAATAGAATGAATGGCTGGGATTTCCACACTAAAAAGTCACAACAACCCCAAAAGGGGATCTTGTCAAAATTTCATAAATTATATCCTCGATGGCCTAAACACCCACCAACGCAAAACCGGCGTGTTCTGAACCCAGAGGAATGGACAATAGCGAAACCTGGACGGAAACCTACAACCGGCTGAAATCCTCATCCCGGGATTCGATGTCAGCCGATACCCTTGCGACCTATGCCACAGCCGCATACCTGACCGGGAGGGACGAGGAGAGTTTTGACCTGATGGACCGGGCCCACCGGGCGTATCTCGACAAGCAGGATCGGAGCCGGGCCCTGCGCTGTATTTTTTGGCTGGGTCTTATGCTGATGAACAATGGCGAAATGGCTCGCAGCAGCGGATGGCTTTCCCGGGGGATGAAATTGCTGGAATCCGCACCCCGAGAAGCGCCTTCGGAAAAGGGCCTGTTTCTGATTCCCAAAGCCCTTGAAACCCTTTCCCGGGGTCAACCAAAAAAGGCCAGGGACCTCTTTTCCCAGGCCGCAGGAATAGGAGAAAAGTGCAAGGACAACGATCTGTTGGCACTGGGCCAATTGGGAAAGGGGCAGGCGCTCATCCACTCCGGGGCAATAAAAAGCGGAGGAAAACTCTTTGACGAACTCCTGGTTGTTGTGGATGCCGGAGAGGTATACCCGATTGTCAGTGGAATCGTGTATTGCGCAGTCATTGAAACATGCAGGAAAGTTTGGGATATCCGCCGGGCTCAAGTTTGGACGGCCGCACTGACCAAATGGTGTTCGGCGCAACCGGACATCGTTCCCTTCAAAGGTCAATGCATGGCACGCCGGGGTGAGATCCTGCAATTGCAAGGCGACTGGCACAGGGCCCTCCGCGAAGTTGACAGCGCTTGCAATTTGTTGGCGCGGTACCGGAGTGGCGCAGCGGGGGAAGCCTATTATCGCAAAGGAGAATTGTACCGGTTGTTGGGATCTTATAAAGAGGCGGAGTCCTGTTTTGGCCAATCCGCCAATTGGGGCAGGAAACCGCAACCCGGCCTCGCATTGCTCCGTTTGGCGCAGGGGAAGACAGAAACTGCCACAACGTCCATTCAAACTGCCCTGAGGGAAACCCATGATTCGTATACGCGCATGGAACTATTGCCGGCAGCCATCGACATCTGGGTTGCCGGAGAATCCCTGCAGGAAGCAAACGAAGGATTAAAAGAATTGCGTGACGGGATCGGGCGGGTCGATGCGCCCTTGCTTAAAGCGCAAGCCGCATATGCTTCGGGCCTTGTCCGATTCGCGGAAGGCAACCTACAGGATGCCCTTGAGCACCTCAACGAAGCCTTGAACCACATCCACGTAGGGTCCCTCCCCTATCTATATGCGCGGGTAAGGGAATTAAAAGGACGCGCCTACCTGGAGGTGGAGGATCGAGAAAATTGCACCCTGGAATTATCCGGGGCGCGATGGGTTTATGAACAACTCCGTGCCAAACCCGATCTGGAGCGCATACAACCCGTGCTGCACAAAACTCGTGAGCATCCCACGCGGCGCCTGACTCTCCGGGAACTGCAGGTGCTTCGCCTGATCGCCTCTGGAATGACAAATAAATCCGCTGCCCGGGAGCTATTCATTAGTGAACGTACCGTAGACCGCCACGTGAGTAACATTTTCGACAAATTGGGGGTATCATCGCGGGTTGCTGCCACGGTGGTGGCCATCAAGCACAAGTTGATCGACGCTCCAGGCTGAACACCGCTTGTCTGAGCAGCGATAACCCAAAGGGCCCTGTAGTCTTCCGGGGTTGCCCTTCGCTTTTTAATGAGTGGGTAGAATTACCCATGCCATTGCTGATAATTTGGGTAATCCTACCGATGCGCGCCACCCGAATCCGGAAGAAATTTACCTCCACACCTTCAAAGGAATCCACTTATGAAAAAGTTTGTCATCATTCTCACGATCATCTGGACGGTCCTTCCCGGATATTCTCAGGATAGCCGCGGTTCCCGACAGCGTCTGCCCATCATCGACATGCATCTCCACACAGGTTTCCCCCATGAATTGCCAGCGGGGGCCCCGGCCCTCTGCCGGCCAGAGCCCTGCGCAGATAGCCTGGCCGCCACTACGGATCCTGTGCTCCTGATGGAAAAGACACGGGAAGCCATGGACCGGTACAACGTCGTTAAGGCTTTTCTGAGCGGTGTGGACATCTCCGACGTTCATGCCTGGTCCGAAGCCATGCCAGACCGCTTTATTGCCGCACCGTTTATTCTGGACCCCCGGGATATTCAGCCGGAACAACTCCGCAAAGCATACGAATCGGGTGAATTACAGGGGCTCGGTGAAATCGGCGCCCAACTGGTGGGCCTGCCTCCTACCGACCCTTCGCTGGAACCGCTGTTTCAACTCGCGGAGGAATTGAATGTCCCCGTTTTGATCCATACCCTCGGCATTGGACCGTACCTGCCGCATTTCAGTTCCGCCTCGGGCAACCCGCTGCTACTCGAAGAAATACTTACCCGGCACCCCAAACTCCGATTGTTTGTCGAAAATGCAGGATATCCCTTCCGGGATGAGATGATTGCGGTGATGTACCAGTATCCGCAGCTTTATGTGGATGTCTCCACAATTACCTGGGTTATCCCGCGAACCGCATTTTATGACTATCTGGAAGCCCTTGTACGCGCCGGTCTCGGCAAACGCATCCTGTTTGGCTCCGACCAGATGGTCTGGCCGGAAAAGATCGGGGAAGCCATTGAAGCAATAGAGGAAGCGCCCTTTTTAACCGAGGCACAGAAGCGGGATATCTTCTACAACAACGCGGTCCGGTTTCTCAGCACGGACGCAGCCACCGAAGGCAATGCGGCCACTACGCACCGGTGAGAACACAGGCCTTGGCAAGGAATGTATCGATGTTAAAAAAAATAGCCGCCCCTTTCGGAGCGGCTATATATTTTGAGGCACAGAAAATCTATGGTTTGGTTCTTGAATTTTTCCAAATTATTAAACTCATGACGATTATAGTCAATCCAATTGCGATTAGCGCCAAATTGCTGCCGCCATCAGCCAGGAGCCATTCCAAAGGAAAAGGTAAACCTTTGGTTAGCTCACCTTCTTGAGTTAGGGCCATTCTTAAAATTTAGTCGAATACAAACCCGGTGACTATCCGATATATAAATGCGTATAGAACAATGAAAAATAAAGTGAAGCTGATCCAGGCGAAAACTTTAAAGTAGTTTCTGACCAGAAAATGGCCTAAATCTTTAAAGCCTTCATAATAGATTTCACGCAAGAGTAGTATTGTCTTCATAATTGGGGGTTTTTGGACGGCAAACATAGGACTGACCATGACCCCTTGCAATCCCTTTGGACAAATGGGAAATTTTATCGGCAGAATGAAGTCGGATCTCCTTTCGTCCAAAATTTTGGCGTTTCAAAGAATTCTTAATCCGGAAGCATACCAGAAAGACAATTGATAAAAATGCAGCCATACCGGGAGTAGCAGGCATTGAGATGAAGGCTTCCCGGCAGGTGGAGTTCCGGATGGTCCACTAAAAAAGCCCTTTAGGGAGGGGCCTATTTGATGAAATTTCAGTTCTGGGGAGGGCTTGTGCAACGGTTACCATTGTTAGCTGCAGTTTTTCTAATCAAACTCCCATCTTACAAAAGGACCAAAATTGCTATTAAAGACTTTGTTCGGTCCAGCCCAGTCCATATTTGCACCTAGTCCGAATATAAACTGTCTTCTTTGCATTCCTGCTCTTAAATAAATATAACTTATGTTATGTTCATTGTAGTTAATACTAAAATTATGAATGAATTGTAGCCTACTATAAAATTTCCAATCATTGTTAATTGTTGGGTGGTATTCATATAATCCAAATAATTTGGTATCCAAACCATCATTAAGAAAAATGGACAAATTGGTTACAGCTAGAAAATTCTTATTGGCAAAACTATGTTTAGGACCTACAATGGGGGAAAAACCTGCAAATGAATTAAAGTCCAGGCCAGCCATAATCCCGAACCCCTTTTTAAAATTATATCCAAATTGAGAAATAATTATTGCCCTATTTTCTTCTACATCATTTGTATAATTTGCGGTGTAAGTAGCTAAACCGAAAAAATCAAAATTGCTGGTCGGACCAAAAAATTTTTTAATTACAAATTGGGAATATACTTCTTTATGTCCTGCCATTATCTCAACGGGAACCGGTGGCTTGGGATTTTGAGCAAACGCAATGAATATGCTACATGAGAAAATAAGCAAATAAGTGGCGCAAATTTTAATTGTATTCATAACAAAAGTTTTTAATTCGAGGCGAAACTAAAAACCTTCATACGAAGAAAAATTGCTCTAGAGCAACAATTAAAGTTTTGATTTTAAGCGGCTCAATGTGTAAGGGGTGATTCCTAGGTATGTAGCAATCATTTTATTGGATAACCTGGATAAGATTCTGGGTTGGTAGTTCATCAACCATTTCAGTCTTTCCAATGTTTCCTCTCCCTGAAAATTGTATATTCTCTTAACCGAGGTTACATAAGCCATCTCTAAGATATCTCGATAAATCAAATTTATGGAAGGCTCTGTTTTAACCAACTCATAAAAATCCGTTTTAATTATATATAGTATTTCAGACTGTTCGATTGATTGTATATTTTCTTTGGATGGTTCATTTGTGATTAAACTGGTAAGGTCCGTTCCGAATTTGCCTTCAAAGGCAAAGTATCTTGTCAATTCCTTGCCTTCCTCATTAAGGTGGAAAAATCTCAAACATCCATTATTTACGAAATAAACCCCTTTGCATATTTCACCTTCTCTTAATACCGTTTCATTTTTCTTTAAACTTTTACTTTTAAAGTAATGTGAGAATCGATTAAATTCTCCCTGGTCAATACCTGCTTTTTCCTTTAAATAATTAAATAAGGTAGAATACATAATTTAAAAGATAAAGCATTTTTGAAAAATTACAGCTAACAGTTTCTGTCCGCTGTATGCGGCGTTTGGATTGAGTACGTGTAGGTCCAGGGGATAATTGTGGCCGAACGGCCAAAAGGGCTCCGGTGGAGCGCTTTTAGTGAGGAGCCAGGTGGTGCGGCGGCCTTAGATGGCTGGATTACTCACTTCGCTCGTGATCCAGACCGTGCCCTCTCCTGCTGGATTACTCGGCATACGCCTCGTGATCCAGACCGGGAGACCACTCCTGCTGGATTACTCGGCATACGCCTCGTGATCCGGGCCGAACGGCCAAAATGCATCCGGTGGATGCATTTTAGTGAGGAGCCAGCCGGTGCGTTGGCCTTAGATGGCTGGATTACTCGGCATTCGCCTCGTGATCCAGACCGGGAAACCACTCCTGCTGGATTACTCGGCATTCGCCTCGTGATCCAGACCGGGAAACCACTCCTGCTGGATTACTCGGCATACGCCTCGTGATCCAGACCGGGAGACCACTCCTGCAAATAGAAAACCCCAATCCGCTTTCGCGGATTCCGGGATATTTTTTCTCACTTTCTTATAAAAGCAAGCTTTTGACGAAAGTTCAAAAAAATACCCCGCAACTTGCGTTGCGGGGTTTTCTGCTTGATGTGGGCCCTGCTGGATTCGAACCAGCGACCCCCTGCTTGTAAGGAATTTCTAAAGGGGTTCAATGAGGCGGTCAATTTAACTTATAATATTGATTATCTGTATATTACATATTATTTGATGTCAATTCGAATCATATGAAACCAAGGAAATGTTTGCAAATTGTTTGCAAATGAATTTACTACCTTGAAGAATATGAACACGTATTTGACCCCAAAATTGGACACACGAAGGGCAAAATCGGATGGCACTTTTCCGATCATAATCCGGATTACGCACTTGCGAAAAACTACCTCTATTGCCACCGGGTTTTATGTCCAAAAAGCTGATTGGGATGATCGGAGAGGGCAGGTCAAATTCAGTTACCAGGGTGCCTATTCCGTTCCGCATTTGAATACAATCCTTTTAAAGGAGCTAACCCGGGCTAATTCCATCCTGAACAAATTGATTGATAGCGGGGAGCTGAATTATCTGAGTATCCGGGAAATCAAGGAACGGATTGTCCAGAACAACAAATTCGAATCCTTTTTTGCATTTGGGGAGAAGCTTGTGGAGGAATTTAGACAGCAGAATCGATTGGGTACAGCCCGCTCGTATGATTTTCTACTAAAACGTCTTCGAAAATTTAATAAGGGGCGGGATCTTAAATTCAATCAACTGAATTACGACTTTCTGAAGCGCTTAGAGCACCAACACCTCAGCCGGGGCTATTCCTGGAATGGTCTTTCCAACTATATGCGGACGATACGGGCCATTTTTAACAAGGCCATCCGGGCGGGGCTTATCCAAAGGGAAGCCTCTCCGTTTTTGAGATATCAGATCAAACAGGTGCCAACAGCCAAACGGGCCTTACCAGTCCGGTACATTAAATCCATCATGGAGTTGGAACTGGAGCCGGACTCCAACCTCTTTAATTATCGGAACTACTTCCTCCTGTCCTTTATGCTGTATGGCATGAACTTTACGGATATGGCTCATATGAAGATGGAGAACATCATTGATGATCGATTGCTGTACAATCGCAAGAAGAACGGGCGTGCTTATGACATCAAACTGGCAGAGCCAACCTTAGAGCTTTTAAGGCCTTATATGGAGGATAAGAATAAGGACGAATACATTCTACCTATCATCAACCGGAAGCGCCCGGAGGGTATCTTCAAAGACATAGAATGGGCGCGTGGCAGGTATAATAAGGGACTCAAAGAGATTGGAGAGCTCTGCGGGATTGAACAACGCCTTACCAGTTATGTTTCACGCCACAGTTTTGCCACCCAGGCGATGCTCAATAATATTCCATTAGAAGCCATATCAGCAATGATGGGCCACTCAAGGATCAATACGACTCAGATTTATTTGAAGGGGTTGCCGGCTTCGGTTTTGGATGAATATAATGAGAGATTGATCGAGGCGATATGAATCTAGCAACGGTCCTGGCTATAGTCTGGTGCTCGGAAGCATGAACAATACCTGGGCTGATTTATATAACTCTAAGTTAGAAAATATCCCCATGCGATAGCAAGCAATGGGCTATAGGCGTTGATAACTGCTGGCTTCTATCCTTAATTGTCCCAGTAAAGTTGTACAAAACCATTCTTACATATAAGTCTGAGAGTTAAAGTTTCAAAATTCCACCTACGTCCAGACCAATCTTCCGAATCAAATTCGTTTTGCTTTAATTCTCCCTCTAAATTGGTATCTGAGCCGAAATAACCTAAGAGTCTTTTTACAAGTAGTTCTACTTCTTTTGTAAGTAAGAACCAATTGGTTGGTTTGTCCTGACTTAAAAAAGTTGAATTCTCCTTAGCGTCTTCATTTGAATAGTAACAGATCATTTTATTAAAGAAGCCAAATAAAAAGTATGGAAAATAGAAAGTGCGGTAGACACCATTTTCATTCTCATAGTCATAAAAATTTTCAGATTCCATAATATGTTGCATGAGTTTTAAGTCAAGAATCGGATTATCGTTTTTGAGATATTTCCCATGGAAATCTAGGAATTCTTGGGGCAAAAATACCCATGTATTAATATTTAAATTTTCATAGACTTGCTTTGTTTTTTTATATGCACGCTTATCATTTATGACATAAATATTACATGTTGAAGCGAAAGCTGCATGAAACGCATCATCAGTTGTATTTCTAAAAGTTTCCTTCCTATTTCTCTTAACAGATACCTTGTCTTCTTGGTAACCATGCAAATCTAACTGCAGATATTGCTCAGTAATATCATTGAACCATTTAGGTGCGTAGCTCGAATCCAATTTTGCAAAATTGCTTGTAACGCCCAATTTATCATAAAAGGTCTTGATATATTCGAATGGATTTTGAGTATTGAAAATTTGATCTCTATTGATTCCCATCCCAGACTGGACAGTTTTTCTTAACTGTTTGTAACCTTCTTCATGATTAAGTTCACGGTTTATATTGTTGAAACTTTGAAAAAAGCCCTCCATAGTTGGATTTTCTTTCAATCCTGGGAACATTTGCTCCATAATTTGTGCGCTCTCTGGATTATCAAACGCTTGCTTAAATGATTCTTCTAGAGGAATTGACATTAATGAGTTAAATAAAGGCTCCACTAATCCTTTAATTTCATCGTCTTCTTCAAAATTTCTCAATAAGCCCTCAATACTAAAATCCTTGAATTGATCTTTGCTGTCCAAGTTTTGATTATACAATTCACGGGGTGGAAAAATGTCTAAAACAATACCCTTACCATTATTAAACAGACAATACTCTTTAGTGATCTTTGAGATAAATTCTAAGTCAGTATTAATTAACTGTTGTTGCCTTGACGAGTCGTCAATGTTTGAGGTGATGTCATTTATATGAGATGTGGAAAATGGTATAAGATATTTATCATTGTTTTGAATTATTTCTTTGATATAAGGATGATTCCCATTTTTCATCTGAGACAAAACATTCCAATCAAAGTAAATCTTTATCATTAATAATATTCAAGATGTTGGCAATTAGGGCTCCTAAGTAACGCCCCTTGCCCTACCAGCTGGCAGGCAGTAATAAACCGGTGCTTCATCGCACAGGTCACATACTAGTAAATTATTTAGAAACTAAGATAGGGATTATGGGTAAGCCACAGCTAACAATGGCATATAGGCGTTGTTAGCTGCTGGATTCGACAGACATAATTGGAGGCTCCATGTCAGCAATGATATCTGTGGCATTTTCCATTGCTAGTACATGCTTACCATTTTCAATTGAGTTAAATATGTAAGCTGCTAAATCTTCTCCAAGTGTTTCTCTAATGATTTGTTCTGAATTCAGATTTACAAAGTCAAATATGTATAACTCGTTTTGAGTTAGGACATTTTTTATTAGAAATAGAAATTGATCTTTGGCAAGAGCTATTCCAAGAGAATTTTCGAGTTCAGAAAACTTATCTAATTCCATTTTTTTACTTTCATGAAATGACTTTAGTCCCTCAACAAATTCCTCAAATTTTTCACTATTCTGGTCTATGTGCAATCTATTGCTGCTATTAGAATTTTTAAGGGCTTCGATGCCTTCCGATATTTTCCTTTCAAATTCTTCGTCTAATTCAAGATCGAAACCGCTAATTGCATGAATCTCAAAACCTTCACTGATAATATAGTCTTTGTCGATAGGTCTAAGATTATTGAGAAATGAAACTACGAGATTATGAATCAGATAACTTTGAATAATTAGGAAGTCCTGATGCTCAACAATAACAATAGGAAATTGATTTTGCCCCTTTGTTAAATGCAAATCGAATTTGCCAGATTTTACACCAAAAGGAAAGGTAAGATGATATCCCTTTGGTAAAAATGCACCCCCAAATATTAGTTTATCTGGTTGAACATTAAACCAAAAATCATCATTTATCTTAATTCTGTTTGGAGGGTTGTCCATTCTGACATTTTTTCAGCTTGCAAATAACGGTCTTGCACATGAAAAGTAGCGGATTTATACTCTCAAACCTTTCAGTTTTGCACTGACCTTTGTTTTATTTACATAATTTCGTTTTATCACTTGAACCGCTATTAATTATAAACAATGTTTTGCTTTCGTGCTTTATTTAATAAATCTCCATATAGTTACCCCCAGAACATATACCTACCACTCTTCTTTTCCCCAAGTAATTTTTCATCTTCAAAGCCCATACCCTTATTATATTGTTCGTCAAAAATGCTTGGTAAATCAGGTGTTGTTACAAGTTTGTCAATGTTTTCTATTTTCTTTTCTGTAACTACTCCACTTAAATAACCACCGCAAACTTCTAGTTCATCTGAACAGATTAATTTGCCATGTAACTCTTCCCTTAAAATGAGGTAATCAATAAAATATTCTGGTTTTTTTTTAGTGGCAATCATAGTAAGCAAGAAAGTTTCTAAATCATCAAGTTTTATGACCCAAGGAAAAACATCATCTTCTCCTATTTCAAGCAAAGTCGATAAATCATTCTGAATTTGACCAAATGAATTAATATTTACAATAATTGAAAAATCACTGTTTTGATATTTAGTAGTGTCAATTTCTTCAATTAAGTTTCCATGTTTGTCTTCAATTCTAAGTGGTATTTGGTCAATAAATTTTTGTTCCACCCTTTTTGTTTGAGTATAACCATAGCCAATACATGACTTAAAATCGTCTTTGATTTTAACAAAGGCTTTGTTTGGATCTCTCATTGGCTCACGAAGATTATAACCTTTGGCTTCTATTATGAACGCGTGATTTTTCCATAAAAATAAAATGTCCTGTTCACAGCCGTCAACGTAATAACCTTCAAAGCATTGATAATCTTTTTTGAAGAATTTTTTAAATATGTCTACTATTTTCCTTTCAAGTAGTTTCCCTTTTCGGTCAACAAGTTTGTCCTTTGCTTTAGCTTCTTTAGAACAAACTCGTTCAAGTAAATCATCAATTGCATGGATAACTTGCTTTACTTCAAACACTTGATATAATCCATCTCCAATGTCTATAATCGGAAATTCATATAATGGATTGCTAGGTCTTGTTGAAGTGTAATAGAGAAAATCTTTAGTTTCCCTTATGCATGAAAGAAGTTGTAAAATGGTATTTACTTTTTCAAGTGGAAGTTCAACAGAAACTAAATCTTCTGGTTTGAATCGGTTAATAATTCCATGGTCAGCCATAAATGTCATCAGTGGTTTTCTTTCTTCAAACATATCCATCATAACTGCGGGCATATTGTCTGCAGGCACAACTGGCATTTTCGTGTAGTTTTCCCAATCAGGGCGAATAACACCATTAGGCGAAGAAAAACCTTGAAAATTTGATTGAACTAGAGAATCTAGACTATTGTAAAAATTTATAAAATCAACCGTAACTACACCTGTTTCACGTTCTATTGTTTCATCAATTTCTGAATATAAATTTTTAACCCAACTAATCGTTTGTTCCTCATAGTTAAGAGGTCCTTGATTAAAATATGATAAGAATGAAGGCATTGCTACTTTTCTAATATTTTTCCATTCTTCGTCAATTTCTTCATCTGGTTTTGGGAAGAATAGTTTGTAATATTCGCGTTCAATTTCGTTTAAGAGTGTAACAATCTGTCCCCATTTTTCAGGTGTATATTGTATATCATCTCCATTGTTACTATCTGTTGAAACTAGTAAACCACCTAAAAAATATAGTTGTCTTAAAGGTGAAGAAAGTTGACCTAGTTGGTCTTGAGCAGTACCATTAGCTATAGCTTTCATTAATCCTGAAAGGTCTCCTAATAACCACTGAGTGTCATATGTTGACACAAGGTCTTTAAGTTCTTGTGATTTGGTTTCAAGGCTCATTTATCGGTTTCTTTAGCATGAAGCACAACGGCCCGGGGTATGCCTTCGTTGCCTTCAAGAGCAAGTCTTGACGAGTGAATCAGACACCGTCTGTAGCAACGGGGTTAGCGAGGCAAGACGCCGGAATTTTCATTTTAAACATAATTATTTTAACAGGATGGGGTTTGAGCCATGTAAATATGGGATATGGGGCATAAACGGTGTTAGATAACGTAGTTTAAATCCCCTTTAATGCTGATAAAAGACTCATTTGATGAAACTTGTCAAAGTTATTTTTATGCTCTAAGGTTGGGTTCAAACTATATCCATTTTGATTTTTTAAATAAACAGCCAAAGCTCCTTGGACACCGTATTTGTCATCTAAAAAACATTGTGGAAATCCATCAAATGAGAATAGAAGATCTATCTGAAGCCCATTTGACATTAACGATTTGTCAAATTGCATATCATGTAAATGAGGATATGGTCCTATACGATCGATCACATCTTGAGGAAGTCCTTTTTCTTTTAATTGATACATTTTTTTTACTAATTCAACGGTTTCCCTGGAAAAAGCAGCGATTAGTCCACTTTCACGAATGCCCATTAATTTCACGTTGAATTTGGAACTGTCTAACCCCTTCACTGCTTTGTAGTCTTTCACAAATTCATTTAGCACAGTTATTGTTAATTTGCCTGAACTTAGAAAACCGCCTTTCTCGTATTCATAAAAGCCTATTGGTTTAAAGAATGTTCCACTATCGTCTCTACAAAGAAGTTCTAGGTTAATGTTTCCGTATTTTGCTTTAAAAAGACGAAAATTCATATCATGACTGTCAACAGGTGTTATTTCCCTACCTGATATAAATTGCGCTTTAGACTTTTTTATTGTGGCTTCTTCAAAAAGAACAAGTATCATTTCTTGAGTTGGTGTCATGAGTTTTGTTTAATTTAATATTGCCTAACGTAGGTGTAAAGCAGCAATACACTTTATCTTACATATACAGCAATATAGAAATACCATTAACAGAATTAAAGAATTTTCCTTCTAAAACCTTTTTATCTGATTAAGGGACAGAGGTCAATATAGGTGTTGAGGATTCCCATAGAAGTTAGATCAAAACCCAAATCTTACCACTAACTAATCCTATTGAGCATGGTAAAAATGGTCGGACTCCGAAGGCAAAAAAGTACTCTGATTTTAAAGTAAAGTTGAAAAGCAAGAGGGTAACCTGCCGCCGCAGGTTACAATCGCATAATCGTTACATTTACAGCACTTTACAGGATGTTGTAGTTTTCATTTTTATATCAATTTTATCCAAAAAGCTCCTAATGCCTTGATAATCAGCCTAGAATTTACCCAAAAACGCATAAAAACAACTTCTCTGCCTCGCAAGCAGGTAAGTTTTAGTAAGGCTTTGGGGCTTGCAGCGCGAAAGACCTTTCGCTCGCTTCTTACTCGAACCGGATTCGGCTTGTCATTTTCAATTTTGCGACCTTCGGGAGCAAAACAAGATCGTTTTTGTGGTAACAAAGACACATCTTGAAATTCAATTAATCACCTCATTTGCAAATTCTAGGCAAATTGATAATCATGAATCAAAGGGAATAGTCCGATGCCCCATGACTAGACTGCTTGGGGCAGATAAACCAGAAGAGAACCCGTCTGCTGAAGAATCAGCCTATACCTTCAGGGTAAATAGCTTGTATTTCAGTATTTCCTCCTCATTAAACTTAAAGAGTTTAATTTCTGGATTTACCTTTTCTTTTCCCCAATTCCGATAAATAGATACCTTCAGTACGATTGTTTCACTCTGGCTTTCTTCCAAGTCCAGATTAAATTGCCACTCTCCTTTCAGGGTGCTATCCAGGTAAAGCTCCTCAATGGAAGTTTTCCATTCACTCGAGGAAATTGCCGTTCGTGACACCTGACCTCTGGGATTAACTGCTTCAATCGTGAATGCATGGTCTGGATTGGCCCATTCCAATACTACTCGGGTTATAGGCTCCTTCATTCCCTCAAACGCATTTGAATCATCAATTGCATTCGGGAAAATGGTTCTCAAATTCTCTGTTTTGTACAAATTGATCATCTCCTGGAATTCGATTCCAGATAGGGCCTCACTGAACTGCCCCAGGTTGTTATCCGCTCTTCCCAAATAAGTACTCCACGCCATTTCCGGTCTGCCTGAAATGGCCAGCGCGTGGGCTAAATCTCGGATGGCTAGGGTATCCTCGGGGAGAAGAGCAAGAATCTGTCGATAAACTTGAATGGCGCGTTCGTGTTCTTCTGCGGCTTGGCAAGCGTAGGCCAGATATCTCAGTTCCGTAATATCGTCGTCTAGATTTTTGACAAAATTTGTGAACCCTGGCTTACTTAACCGAGCTGCCTTTTCGTATTCAATATATTTTAAAGAGTACGGAATAGCATCCTTTTGAAAAATCTCTTTATTCAATAATGATTCGCCTTCGGAGCTTTTGGAAATGCGATTCGGATCCCTATTCGTCTTGATAATAACAACTCCTCCCTTTCCCATTTCTCCGTAACGAACGGTTGCTGCAAGACTCCTCAAGACAAAGACTTCCTCGATATCAGCGATATTTATCATTGGAGGAGATTGTGTATAGAGAACTCCGTCGATTTCTATTAGGGCATTACTGCTAATGTTCAACGAATTCGTAGATCTACCTAACCCGCTTTTAATTCCTCCAGGAAGCTTGGCGGCAATTGCCTTTAGCCAACCCTTTCCCTTTGGGTCGTATGCCTCGTTTAAATTATTACCGTCGATGTAATAAACACTATAACCACGACTTCTCAAGTCCTCCGTGCCAAAATTGGTTTGGATGGTCTCTGGTTTATTGGGCATTCCCTGTATTTCCACTTTTTTGGCTCGCCCACGTACAGTTACCTCATCCAGTTTGTTGGTATTGCGAACCATCGTAATCGATATCCTATCGGACTTTAAGGGAACTTTAAAATCGACAGTTTCCATTCCGATAAATGAAAAAATGAGAACATCGTTCGGCCTCGCCTGAATTGAAAACTCTCCATTATCATCGGTCTGGGTACCCCAATCGGAATCTTTTACTCGAATATTGACTCCTGCAAGAGGACCGTCCATTGAAAGTACAATACCACTGATATCAACCGCACTATCTTGACCCATCGACGAGTCAATTGAAAGCAAAGACACCAAAATACCTAATAGAAAGATTCTGCTTTTCATAGCATTACCGATATTCCTAAAGATAGTAATTGAGAGAAATAGTACATGGCTTGTAAGGTTAAGGAAATATCACCTCGCAAGCAGGTAAGTTTTGGGAAAAGGATATCTTTAAAATAGCAAGCCCCTATTTCTGAATCATGAAGAAAATCTCCGCACTCTTCAGGTTTATCATCCTGAGTTCTATTATAACTTCATTAATGAGTTGTTCAAAAGACCTGGATGACAATATTATTCCCGGCTGTTTTCAAGAGGATGGGAGAAGGGTCATAGCGATTGTTAACGGAGCCGATGGAACCATTCGGGCACCTAGAGTATTTTGTCCTTCCGAATTTACAATCGAACCGGATGAGAAATCAGCCAGCAGACCCTTAGGAGCTTTCTATCCTTGTAACTTGGAAAGTGAATTTCAGGTTGCTGATCGGAGAGTGACATTTAGTGGCTATATCTATGAATCTTTTGACACAGAAAATATTTGTGCCGACTTCTTTCAGATTACGGAAATCCGTGTTTCGGAATAATTCTGTGAAAATCCCGGAAAAGCCGACAATACAGGGTCCTAAATGTTAAATTTTGGGCTTGTTTGCAAATTGTTTGCAAATGAAAAAAGCCTCAGAAGATGAAAATCTCCTGAGGCCTTGTATTTATTGATGTGGGCCCTACTGGATTCGAACCAGTGACCCCCTGCTTGTAAGCGCGAATATTTGCCTTTTCATACATTTTCATTTTTCTTCAATCTCTGGAAACCCTTGATTTTATTGGGTTTTTGTTTTTACTTGTTTTCATGCGTTTTCAAAAAAGGTGGGTATTTGTTTCACCTATGTTTCACCCCTTAAGAAAAAAGCATGGTTAGTATTAAGTTAAAATTAAAAGCAAAAGCAAATTCTCAAGGCAAACATTCTATCGTTTTGCAAGTGCTAAAAGACCGACAGAAAAAAATTATCGGTACAGGTCTTTTGGTCAAAAAAGAACTGTGGGATGACAAAGAACATTGTTTTAAAACCAGACATCCTAACGCGATGCAGAACAATTGCCTGTTAGATACCATTAAAATCAAGGCTCGGAATATTATATCAGAATTTGAAATAGACGATATTGATTTTACTTTAAATGAATTTGAAAATCGTTTCCGTTTTGGTTCTAAACGAAACAAAATTGATTTATTTACTTTTTGGACATCCGTTGTTAAGGACCTGGAGCTCTCGGGACGGATGGGTTATGCCCGTACAAACAAAGACACCCTAAACTCACTAAAAGAATTCCATAAGAAACCAATCTTATACATGCGAGAAATCAATGTTACGTTTCTCGACAAGTACGAGGTATTTCTTAGAAGTCGTGGGGGGACTAATGGCGGTATCTCTGTACGTATGCGAAGTATTCGAACTATTTTTAACCTGGCTATCCGTAGGGACCTGATAAAGCAGAATATTTATCCATTTTATAAATACAAAATATCGAAACTCCGAGGTAAACGTATCAAACATGCCTTGACTTTGGCTGAAATTGAAACTTTTAAAAAAGTAGATTGTGAAGGTGATATTCAACTGATCAATGCAAAGAATTATTTTCTATTTAGCTTTTATACAAGAGGTATGAACTTTGCCGATATGATGCGTTTAAAATGGTCTGATGTCACCAAAAATCGCATCATATATGCCAGGGCCAAAACCCAAGGGAATTTTTCTTTGAAACTAGTTCCTCCGGTACAGGAAATCTTAGATTATTACAACAAGAACAGGACAGATACCAATTATGTCTTCCCGATTTTGTTATACGATTGTATGACACCTACCCAAATTGAGAATCGGAAACATAAAACATTGGGACAATACAATAAAAGTCTAAAAACCCTTGCGGCGAAAGCGGAAATTCCCAAAAATATAACCAGCTACGTTGCAAGACATAGTTTTGCCATGTGTCTCAGGGAGAAAGGGGTCAGTATTGACATAATTGGAGAAACACTAGGTCATCAAAGCGTATTAACTACCAAGGCCTATGTACGTGAGTTTGGGGTAGAAGTATTAGATGAGGCTGTGGACGTTCTACTTAAGTAAAGGAATTGGAAAAATATTGTGCATTTTTTTATAAGTGACAAAGCTATCTTAGGATTAGGCGTGGACAACAAAGGGTTGTGGTTTTATTCTACCGATCATTGTTAGGCTAGAGGCCCAACAATCACAACCGGTAATGCGCGTTACCGGAAGCTCTTATTTTTGAATTCATGTAGCCAGCGGAATGAAGGAAAAATATGTGTTGAAGGTGTTGGCAAGAGCCTTTCAAAGTATCAAAAGCATACATTACCTGGTTCCATAAAAGGTCAAATATCGAAACTCCTTAAAGAGACCTGGATTAGGACACAAGGTATAGATAAATTCATTTGTTGTTCGATTATTTCATAAAACGGCCATTATACAAAACCATACTAGATTTTATTTCTTAAAGAGCTGTTTATAAGAAATTACAAAATCAACGTAAAAGTTAATCTACCTTCTTTCAAAAGGCCATTTTTCTAGTCGTGATGAATGCCGTTAAGGAATTTTTGCTTCAGGTCAAACGGAAACTAGGGAAGGCAACCATTGTTATAATCAAATTCAGCGGCGATGGTCCATTGTGCCAATCCCCCAGGAACTTAAACTTTACCACAATTAAGGTGCGATTCACAACAAAAAGAACAAACAGCACAACAACATGGTAGGGAATTCGTTAATCTAGTTGTTTAAAAAGAGTAAAAACAACAATAACTTTTAAGATTAAAAATAAGGTAATTATGAAAAACACAAATCTATTCAAGTCACTAGTTGTAGGAATAATGGTACTTACCGTAATTGCCTGCAGCAAAGACGACGACCCCACCGCGAGTGTAATGGTCAATGGAACTACTTTAAAAACAAGCCCTTCGGACTTTACGGTTGGTGACCGATCCGATTTCAATGGTGATGTTGATGCAAGTTTTACCGGTAACGGCGGTTCCACAACTCGTATGTTCAGCTGGAACAACAATCTTAGTACGGCGGATTACAATGCCGATATCACAGCTACCTCAGAAGGTACCTTCAATATGATTGTAACAGATGCAGATGCAAATATCGTGTTGAACAGATCTTTGAACGGAGCGGTTGAGCCTGATTCTTTCTCCGGGGTAACCGAAGCAGGAACTTCTGGGATATGGACGGTGACGATTACCGTAGAGTCTTTCAGCGGTGATGGTAGCTTTTCTTTAAGCGAGGGGAACTAGTCTCATAGTTTGTAAATATAAATATATAGAAGCCCCTTTTCTGGGGCTTTTATTGTTTCAATCAGGAACTATACTAAAAACTAAAACCAACTTTTTTAAAACCAAAATAGCCCCAGATCTTACCAAAAATTTTTGCACATGGTTCCTATCCGGTTTTTGTAGCGTTCGGGAAGATAAGCGTAACGTAAAAATCGGATAGGGTGCAACCTGCTTGCTTTTCCTGATTTCTTGTCTTTTGAGATTTACTAACCGATCTCCATCCCTGTGTCTCTGGCCTGTCCAATTCCCTTCTTTATTGCATTTACTATTTTCATGGCCATTTGTACCTTGTTTGTAGGGATGGTGGGCACTTTGATGCCGGTGCTCTGTAACAATTTGAGCGCTATGTCCTTTTCCTTTGTCTGTAGCCCCAGGACCTTGGCAATGAACCGATGAGGCTCTTTCAGATAGGTATTTCTCGCTCTATAGGACTCCACATAGTTCCTCTGGAAGCCCGATACGCGATCGAACGTCTTCTCCGCTGCCTCGAAGAAATTGTCCCTGTCGAACCCACGTTTGACTAACTTTCCGTTCAACTGTACCTCAGAGGCCTTGTGCTTGGCCATCGGTGATAAGGTATAGGTGTTCGTTTGGTCCCTCCTGCTAACAATGATGTGCACATGGGTCTGGTGGCCCTCCTTCTTCATCCCGGCTGCTATCATTTTTCCATTCCGTTTGTGGGGAGCCATCGCCACCTGCTTATCAATTTTCTTTTGCAGCTTGCTGATAAACCCTTTTGCCTCGCCCCGCTCAACTTTTCGTATCTCGTTTCTTAATCGAGCTATTTCCTTACGGTAGGGGGCGTTCTCCTGGACCTGTTTCTCGTATCCCCGGTAGGTGCGCTCGTGCTCTATTTTCGCGAAGTATTTGAGATCTTCTACCCTCACCTCCTGGTTCCTGTTAAAACTCCGGGCATAGTCGTCCATCATCTCCCTGATATAACCCCTCAAGAGGGAAGGGTCGTTGCCAATGGCCTTCAGTTCTCGTTGGTTGGGGCTAACCACCAGGGAGTAGAATTTGGGGTCGTGCTGCCTTAGCTTGGCCGTGTTTCCATCGATCTCCATTATGACCCTTTCCGGACTCACCCTATCATTCTCCTGATCAAAAAAGTGTTCCTTAAGTTCGAGGTGCTTGTCCTGGTCTTCCTTTTCCAAATAACTGACATAGCTGCCGACACTGCTGGTGTAGGTGCTGCCCATTTTCTGTGATGATATATTGATGTACATGCTTCTCTATTGTAATGAGGCCTTTAGATTGTCGAACTTCATGATATCCATGTTGACCCGTAGATAGGGCTTTCCCAATAGGGGCTCCACCTTCTCTACCTTCTCTAAGAGTTTATGACACCTTTTTCTATAGTCTTCATAGTCGCCTTTGAGCATATCGTGCTCGTATTTGGGCACTGTTTCAGGCTTGGGAATGGCAAATGATTCCTCATTCCGTTTTCTGGAGATACCTCGTGGCTTCTTTTTCTCCTCAGCGTTGACATGGGCCATATAGAGGGCCAGGGTCATTTCATAAATGGGTTTGATGCTCGTCCGCTCCATGTTCTTGATAATGGCAATCAATTGGTCTGTTTTCTTTGACACCATTTTATTGACAGACTTGATTTCCCGTACGATCTTCTCCACACTATCCCCGAACGGATCCAGGTCGTTCCTTTTCAGAAAGACCATCATCCGTAGCAGTACCTCACTGTGGGGCTGATCAAAGCGTTTGGAGTAGTCCCTGAAAAGTACGGCCACTTCCGACTTGACGCTGATGGCTGAATAGGTGGTCACACCGGTCTCTTTTTTCTTGATAGGATCTCTTTTGTCGATGCCTGTTTTTTGGTGTTTTTTCGTCATGATAGTTGATTTTTTGCGCCATTGATTATCAGTATCTACGGGGTCTCCCACAGGCATTACTGTAAATTCTCAACCCTTTACTGTACAACTGGTTTTCATACTGTAAGAGAAAACCCGGCTTTGCCTGTTCAATAAACTGATTTTCAACTGGTTGAAAATCCGCAAACAAATGTGATGTCGCAGGATGCGCATCACCCTCTTGCTCTATTCCTTTTTTCCCGCCTGCGGGAAAACTGAAATACCACTCGATAGGGTGGTAAATTTCTTTATTGTTGCTTGCAGAAAATTAGATGCCAGGCTATTATTTTTTCTTTTACCGATCACTTCCTTCTACTGGGGCCATCCAATTTGAGCAGGTTGAACATTTTAATAAATCGGTCGGATAGTTGCCTACCGTAGCGCTGTTCTAGTTGGTCCAGGTTTAAATTGGTGGTGATATGCGTTTTAGTGCCCTGGCTTCCAAAGTTCCGATAACGGTTCAGCAGGATGCGGATGAATATGTCCTCCTTCCCATACTGGTAGATATTGTTTCCAACTGTTTCCGCACCTAAATCGTCAAACAAAAAGGTCCCTTTGGAATAGTATTGAATAACCTGCTCTTTATTGCTTTCCACATTGAACTTTTCCACTACCTCCTGGGTCGAAATGGATGGAAACCACAATTCCCTAAGTTGATACTGTTTGGCCATGTTTTGAATGATTTGAAAACTGGAGGTTTTACCGGTACCGTAAGAGCCAAAAACCAAAAGTCCTTTGTGCAGGGAGATGTTTTCCAATATCTCAAAAGCTGCATCCCGGTTCCAATACCGGCAGAAATGTCCCAGGAAATTTTTGTTCTGAGCATCCACCTCAAAATCCTGCGCTCCATGGGCATAGAATTCTTGAGCGGTCTTGTAAAACACTCTTTTAAATACCTCTGGAGGACATAAGAGCTTTTCAATGTTTCTTTTTTCTTTCAATTGCTGTAACCATCCATTTTTCATCAGCCTTATTCTAAAATTTGAGTGCTATTTTGACTTTTTTCTTTTAAAGAAGTAATTGATTTTATAGTTTGTTTTGTTACTGGTTTATTATGGTAGACACTTTTGACGTGTCTGGTTGGAAGAAAGTGTCCATGCTGCCTGGACACTTTTGTCAGGTCTGCCTCGCCTTCTCGGAAACTGAATTGGAGAAGGCTTCTCAGATACCTTTTCCTCCCGTCAAAGGATACTTCTTCAATCCATCCTATGGTCTTTAGCTCACAGATGTATCGGGAAACCTGCCGCTCAGAGATTCGTAGAAAGGACGAAATGTATTGGTTGGACATATAACAGGCTTTCCCGTGCTCGGTAAAGCTGTGGATCTCCAAAAAAAGAATTTTGGCATACCAGTTCACCTCGGTATTCAAGTAAATCGACTTGGGGATCCATATGCCCTGAAAATTTCTATCGGAGGCTTTCATGGCACAAATCAGGAATTGTTGCGGTAATGCTTTCTTAAATGGGAATTGACCTTTTCTTCCAGTTCCTTTTCTATATAAGAGGGATTTTGCAAGAGCCACTCTTCGATCTTTTCCCGCTCAAAGAACAGGGATCCGTTGGTAGGCTTTGAAAAGGGAATTAACCTGGCGGAGGTCAGCTTATAGATCTTAGAAAGGCTCCATCCAGTATACCGCTGCAGGTTGGCCACATTAAACACCTTTTTGTTCACCAGGGCGGCTTCGTCCAGGTGCTCCATCTTCTCAAGGAGTAATTGTAACAGGGAAGAATTGTGCATATTCATAACGCCATTAAATTATGTTTTCATAAGGTTTCCATGATTAGCCCATGGAACTATATGAAAGCAATTTGCAGGCGTCAGGGCAGTAAATCAAGTAAAGGAACCCCTTCTTCCACTTTCCTTTGGTTTGCCTTTGGATTTATCGATGGCCCATTGGTAGAAGGTGGTTGTCGATATCGATTCTGAGATCCAGCCGACGTTTTGGATGGCAGTTTTTCCAACCTGAATGGGCCTTTTGAAGTTGTTTAATGGTCCACTCCCCATTCTTTGATTTAAAATTCAAGGTAATATACCGGCAAAGGTGCAACAGATTCTCCCCGTAGTACCCTTCTAAGTTCTCTTCGGACAGATGATTGAGCAACTCAAAAAAAAGTCGGAAGTTGGGTAGTTTTCGATCGGTCAACGGCGACCAGGTCAACTTCTCAGATACCTTCTTTCCCGAGAGCAGTTTCTGGTAGTCTTCCCGGCTGGTCTTTAGGTAATCTTTAAAAAGAGTGGCCTTTTTATAATCCAATCCATGGGCTATCCTGGAGAATCGAAAGGGTGTCCCAAAGCTCTTGTTATGATTACATTCACCAGCTTTCTCTATTGGAATGGAATAGGGACTTTTATAATTAAGGAGCTGGGACACGTAGATTTTGGCCAAAACCAAAAGCAGAATCGTAGATGCCACAACCAGGAAAAGACCAAAATATTTAAAGGCTGGTGTTTCAGAAGCAGATAACAGTGGCCAAAGTTGCCAGATCAAAAAAACATACAACCCGAGTGTCAAAACCAGAACGATCCAATGAGGGACTTTCTTTGTTTTCCATGCGGTACTCATTTGATGCGCATCGAAAACCGCTTTGTCGATTCGCTGAAAAAGTAAAATTAGTGTATTTTTAAAAGAAGATTTCATAACCGCATGAGAGCCGTTTATGAAGATAAGAAGATATATGAAAAGAATTTTTGTTTCACCCTTGTTTCACCCCTGCCAAAAAAGAAAGGCCCCCGATTTCTCGGAGGCCACGTCTTTATTGTTGTGGGCCCTACTGGATTCGAACCAGTGACCCCCTGCTTGTAAGGCAGGTGCTCTGAACCAACTGAGCTAAGAGCCCGAAAGGGTGTGCAAATATAGAATCGTTTTTTCTTTCCGAAAAGAAAAATAGGCAAAAAATCAGACGACCTCCGCCACGGTAAACGTGCTGCCGCCTATAAAGATCAGGTCTTCGGGTTCGGCGGCTGCCAGGGCGGCCTGGTAGGCTTCTGAAATGTGGTCGTAGCGGTTGAATGGAAGGCCGTGGCGGGAAGCTGCTGCCACGAGCGTATCAATGGCCATGCCCCGGGGGATATTGGGACGGGAGAGGTAGTATCGCGCCTCTTCCGGGAAGAGCGGCAGGATGCCGTCCAGGTCCTTTTCCTTCACGAATCCCAACACAAAATGGAGCTGCCGGTAGGATTGCCCCTGGAGTTGCTCCAGAACGAGTTCGAGGCCCTCCCGGTTGTGGGCCGTATCGCAGAGCACCCGGGGGTGTTCCCGCAGGATCTGCCAGCGCCCCATGAGCCCGGTGTTTTCAGCAACCAGGGCCAGGCCCTTGCGCACGGCTTCCTCATCTATCCGAAAGTCGCTGGCAGATTTCAGCACGTCCAGGGTGGCCAGCACGCCTTTTACATTCCGGGACTGGTAACTGCCCAACAGGGATACCGGGTAGTCGGGCCAGGTTTCCCGGTCAGCAAACCGGATCAGGGCCTTGTTGGATTCTGCAACCTCCAGGAAAACGGGGGCTACCTCTTCCTGGGTTTCGCTGATCACCACGGGGATGCCGGGTTTGATAATCCCGGCCTTTTCCCGGGCAATTTGCCGGGGCTCTTTGCCTAAAAATTCCGTGTGGTCCAGCCCGATATTTGTGATCAGGCTCACCTCGGGCACAAGGATGTTGGTGGCGTCCAGACGCCCGCCCAGGCCAACTTCGATAACGGCCACATCCACCTCCTGGCCGGCAAAATAATCAAAGGCCATGCCGACGGTGAGTTCAAAAAACGAGAGGCCCGCCTTTTCCAGGAAAGGCTGGTGGTCCGCGATAAATTGCACCACGTACTCCTCGGGCACGGGCTGCCCGTTTACCCGGATCCGCTCGCGAAAGTCTTTTAGATGGGGGGAAGTGTAAAGCCCTACCCGGTAGCCCGCTTCCTGGAGGACGGAGGCGAGCATGTGGCTGCTGGAGCCTTTGCCGTTGGTGCCAGCTATGTGGAGGCTCCGGAATTTTTTGTGGGGGTCCCCCAGGTGGGTGGAAAAAAGGCGGATGGGCTCCAGTTTGCCCTGGTAGGCGTCGCCGCCCTGGTGCTGGTACATGGGCAGACGCGCAAACATCCAGTCCAGCGTCTGGCGGTAGTCCATCTACTGGCCCAGTTTGAAGTTCACCACTACAAAACCAATCTGTTGGCTGGGTGCATTGGAATCCGGGTTCCAACGGTGCAAATACGCAGTTTTCCGCGCGGGTTCCAGCAAACAGGGATCGTTGTTGGTGGTTCCCCGGACCCCGGGCTGCGCATCGATTACCTTTCCGCTGCGGTCCACAGTGATTTTCACCACCACGCGTCCGGACTGGTTGCACTCCTGCTGCACCTGCCCCCTGCTGGCAAGGGAACGGCCACTGAGGCCGTAGCCCCCGGTACCCGTGCCGCTGCCGGGTGCCCCGTAATACGTAGTGGCATAGGGGTCGCCCCCGGGCTGGCCCTTGTCGCCGGCGCGGTCGTCGTCGCCTTCGCTTCCTTCGGCCGTACCGTCGGAGTTGTTCAGGCCACCCATCATCGCGTCGAGTTCCCGTTTTTTAGCTTCTTCTTCCTGTCGTTGCCGCTCGGCCGCCGCCTGTTTTTCCCGTTCGATGCGTTCGGCTTCTTCCTGCGCTCTGCGCGCGGCTTCCTCGGCTTTTTTGCGGGCTTCCTCCTGCTGGCGGATACGGACGGATTCCTCGTTTTCCTGGGTCAGGACTTTTTCAGTGGGAGCATCGGTCTGGGTAGATTCCTCGGGCACTTCGGGCTCGGAGACCGGTTCGGCCGTTTCCTCCACTACTTCCTCCTCAACCACTTCCTCAGGTTCGGGTTGCTGCCTGCGGACGGGTTCCAGGGGCTGCTCATTGCCCATCCCGTACTCCATGGTCCCGAAATTAACGGTAATGCCGCTTTCCTCGGGCGGGTCCATATAGGTCAGGCCGATATAAAACAGCAAAAGGACCAGCAGGCTCAACAGCAGTGTGGTGAGCGTGAAGGATTTTTTCTTGTGTCTCGTATCCAGTAATGACATTAATTCGGACGCACGGCGAGGATGACCTTATAGTTGTTCCTGTTGGCGATATCCATCACGTTGACGGCTTCCTTGATCGCAACGCTCTCTTCGGCCCGCAGGATAATCGTCGGGTTTTCCTGGCCCTCCAGTGCTTTTTTTAGTTCAATTTCAATATAGGCTCCGTTGATCTGCTGGTTGTTCACAAAATAGTCCAGGTCCCTGTTGATGGTCACCGAGACATTCTGCGTATTGGTGGACTTCCCCCGGGCCTTGGGCAGCAACAGGTCCAGGGCATTCGGGGAATTGGCCGTCAGCATAAAAAAGATGAGCAGCAAAAAGACGATGTCCGTCATGGAGGACATGCTGAACTCCGGGCTCACTTTGTTCCTTCCTTTGAGTTTCATACGCGCTGCTTAAATGGGTTCGCTCAGCAGGTCCAGGAACTCCACGGCATTCGCCTCCATCTTGTGGACCACCTTGTCGGTGCGGTTCACCAGGTGGTTGTAGCCCACATAGGCGATAATACCCACTACCAGACCCGCTACGGTGGTGGTCATGGCGGTGTAGATGCCGGAGGCCAGGGCCCCCATTTCGGCCTGTCCGCCGCTGGTAGCCATCTGGTGGAAGGCCAGGATCATCCCGATTACGGTCCCGAGGAACCCAATCATCGGGGCAGCCCCGGCAACGGTTGCCAGGACGCTCACATTCTTTTCGAGTTTGTATACCTCCAGGGTACCTGCGTTCTCGATAGCCGTGTTGATGTCGTCCAGGGGTTTGCCGATCCGCGATATCCCCTTTTCGGTGAGTCGCGCCACGGGGCTGTCGGTCTGGGCACACAGGATCTTGGCGGCCTCCAGCTTTCCGGACATCACGTGGTCCCGGATCTGGTTCATGAAATTCTTGTCGATTTTGGACGCGGCCTTGATGGCCAGCAAGCGTTCAAAATAGATATACATGGCCACGGCCAGCATGACGAAAAGCACCGTGATGATCACGATGCTCCCCGTGCCCCCGTTAAAGATCAGGTCGATAACGGAGAGGGTTTTTTCTTCGGATGCGATCTCACCCAACTGGGTTTCATCGACGGCGTCCTGAAACAATATCATAATAGCTCTCTTATTAGGTTGCTTCTAATAACGGAGTTTTACCGTTTTAAGTATTCCGGCTAAAAAAATACGCAGGCGCCCGGGATGCCTACATCGGGTTGAGGACCAGGTCGCGCAGGAGGATAAACGCTACGGCCCCTGCCAGGAAGCCCACCAGGGCCAGCCAGGCAATCTTGCGCAGGTACCAGAAGAAGTCGATTTTCTCCATGCCCATAGCTACTACCCCGGCAGCGGAGCCGATGATCAGCATGCTGCCGCCCGTACCCGCCGAATAGGCGATAAAATGCCAGAGCGGGTCGTCCATGCCAGGGGAGAACATCCCCATACTGGCAGCGACCAACGGTACGTTGTCGATTATAGCCGATCCGACCCCCAGCAGCATCACCACGATATCCGTGTTCGGGATGGCCTCGTTCAGGGCCTCCGCGTAGGTAAAGAGGTACCCCAGCGACTCCAGGGCCGCCACGGCGAGCAGGATACCGAGGAAGAAGAGGATACTCGGCAACTCGATCTTTGACAGGGAGGAGTGGACCGGGCTGTGCGATGCATGTGCATCGTGCTCGTCGCTTTCCGATTTATCCACCGAACTGATGCTGAACTTGGTCTGGCTGTAAATCTCCGCAAAGGTTGCGACGATCGCCAATGAAAGCATCATACCCACATAGGGGGGCAGGTGTGTGATGGTTTTAAAGAACGGTACAAAGACGATGGATCCGAGGCCCAGGTAGAGCATGGTCGGACCGAACTTCGATTTCGGCTCCTCCAGATCCTCCGGCTCTGCGGCAATCTGCCCGCGGAATACCCTGAACCGGCTGGCGATAAAGGTCGGTACCACCGTACAGACAATGGACGGGAGCAGGACGTGTTCGATCAGCTGGAGTGCAGATACCTTGTCGGCGATCCAGAGCATCGTGGTGGTCACATCCCCGATGGGCGACCAGGCCCCGCCCGCGTTGGCGTTGATAATGATCATCCCCGCAAACCACAGTCGCGTATTGCGGTCCTTGATCACCTTTTGCAGGATGGTCACCAATACGATCGTGGCAGTCAGGTTGTCGATGATGGCCGAAAGGACGAATGCCAGCAGGGAGAATAACCAGAGTAGCTTGGTTTTGCTGCGCGTGCGGATATACCCCTTGATGGTCGCAAACCCGTTGAAGTAGTCGATGATTTCCACAATCGTCATCGCCCCCAGGAGGAAGACCAGGATCTCAGCGGTTTTCCCTAGGTGGTGTAGCAGGATTTCGTCTATATGTGTGGGTTCCAGCTCCTTGAGTTCCGCATTTACCTCAAATACCGGCATATGGGCCAGGGCGATGATTGCCCATAGGAGGGCCATCATGGCCAGGGCAGGTATCAGCTTGTCGATCTTGAGGTTGTGTTCCAGGGTGATGGCGAGGTAGCCGACCAGGAATACGATGATGATAATGGTTTCCATAATGATTAGTTTGTATTACACGAGTTGTTTCAGGGCGATCTCAAAGGCCGTCCGGCTGAAATTCCTTCGGGTTGGATTTTGGTTAAATATATTCAAAATTGCATTTCTAATGGTCCCGGACGTGTCATTAAAAATATCGGCGTCCTCCATGGAGACCCGCCCTTCCATAAAATAGGCAAAGACCCGGGCCATCCCGCAATTCGATACAAAATCGGGTATCAGGCTGACGCGCTGGTCTGTATACTCCATGATCGGGCCGAAGAAAATCTCCCGGTCCGCAAAGGGCACGTTCGCCCCGCAGGAGATGACTTCCAGGCCTGTTTCGATCAACGTGCCGATCTGTTCCCGGGTCACCAGGCGGGAGGCGGCGCAGGGTGCAAAAATTTCGCAGGGCAGGCTCCAGATTCGCGAATCCAGCTCCGCCGACGGGATCAGGTCCTCCGCCACCAGGGCGTTCCCTTTTTTCTTGCCGAACAATTCGCGGATCTCCTCGAAGCTGAATCCCTCTTCTTTGATGACCCCCCCTGCCCGGTCGATAATCCCGACAACCCGGGCCCCCATCTTGGACAGGTAAAAGGCCGCCGCGCCCCCGACATTGCCGAACCCCTGAACCACGGCCCGTTTCCCAACCACACTTTCGCCGTGGATGTCGTAAAAATGCCGGACGGCTTCAGCGACGCCAAAGCCGGTAATCATGTCCGCCACGGTGTATTTCCGGGAGGTGTCGGGCGAATAGGTATCCGTCTCAAGGACCTTGATGACCCCCATGCGCAACTGGCCTATCCGGTTGATCTTATCGGCTTCAGTAGGCCGGAAATGCCCATTGAAAACGCCTTCCTGGGGATGCCATACCCCGGCGTCCTCCGTTATGGGGATCACTTCGTGGATCTCGTCGACATTCAGGTCGCCCCCTGTGCCGTAGTAGCTTTTCAGCAGGGGCGAAACCGCGTGGTACCAACGTTCCAGGACCCCTTTCTTGCGGGGGTCGTCCGGGTTGAAATTGATGCCGGACTTGGCCCCGCCAATCGGCGGGCCTGAGACGGTGAATTTTACCTCCATCGTCTTGGCCAGGGAGAGCACCTCGTTCTGGTCCAGCCCCTCCCGCATGCGCGTGCCGCCCCCGGCGGCTCCCCCGCGCAGGGAATTAATCACAGCCCATCCTTCGGCCTCTGTTTCCGGGTCCTTCCACTGAAATACGATTTCAGGGGGTTTGTTCTCGTAGCGCTCAAGGAGCTCCTTCATCAACATAATGCGGCTTTTGGAATGGTGTGCATTTGGCGCCGGATTCCCGGGATTTCCGGAATCCCCGGCAAGGTAACCAGCCAATCCCGCGACGGGAGGCGGCCCGGACAAATATAAAAATATTGCCCTGCTTTCCGTACGAATCGGGCAAGCTTCAACAAAAAGGGTTTTCAGCCCGGCGTTTTCACATTCGCATTAAACACCTTCGCCTGTTGAATATCGTTTAGCGAGCGCGTATATTTGCACAGTTTCATTGAGAAAAATACAAACCACATGGATTTCAGTTTAACCGAAGAACAACAGATGGTTCGCCAGGCCGCCCGGGACTTTGCACAGGCCGAATTGCTGCCCGGGGTCATTGAGCGGGACGAAAAGCAGGAATTTCCGGCCCGCCAGGTAAAGGCCATGGGGGAGCTCGGGTTTATGGGCATGATGGTTTCCCCGGAATACGGGGGCAGTGGCCTGGACACCTTATCCTACGTCCTGGTGATGGAGGAACTCTCCAAGGTGGACGCCTCGGCATCCGTTGTTGTTTCGGTGAACAACTCCCTGGTGTGCTGGGGCCTTGAGGCCTACGGCACCGAGGAGCAAAAAAAGAAATACCTGCCAGCCCTGGCGTCCGGGCAAAAAATCGGCGCCTTCTGCCTGTCCGAACCGGAAGCCGGCAGCGATGCCACTTCCCAGAAAACCACTGCCAAAGACGCCGGTGACCACTACGTGCTCAATGGCACCAAAAACTGGATCACCAATGGCAATACAGCCGATATCTACCTGGTCATTGCGCAAACCTACCCCGAAAAAGGCCATAAGGGCATCAATGCACTGATTGTCGAGAAAGGGATGGAGGGTTTTGAAATCGGGCCCAAGGAACAAAAAATGGGTATCCGGGGAAGCGATACGCACTCCCTGAACTTTAACGACGTCCAGGTGCCCAAGGAAAACCGGATCGGCTCTGACGGTTTCGGCTTCAAGTTCGCCATGAAAACCCTGTCCGGGGGACGTATCGGTATCGCGGCCCAGGCACTGGGGATTGCGGCCGGCGCCTACGAATTGTCCCTGAAATACTCCAAAGAGCGGAAGGCCTTCGGAACGGAGATCGCCAACCACCAGGCAATCGCTTTCAAACTGGCCGACATGCACACCCAAATTGAGGCAGCCCGGATGCTCGTGTACCGGGCCGCCACCGACAAGGACCGGGGGGAAAACTACGACCTCTCGGGTGCGATGGCCAAATTATATGCTTCCCAGGTGGCTATGGATACCGCCGTGGAAGCCGTACAGATCCACGGTGGGAACGGCTACGTAAAGGATTACCACGTGGAGCGGATGATGCGGGATGCCAAAATCACCCAAATTTACGAGGGTACCTCGGAAATCCAGAAAATCGTTATTTCCAGGAGCATCCTCCAGGATTAAACCGATATTTTATCGGTATCCAGGACGGCGGGGGCCAGTCCCACGGATACCACCCCTGTTTTTTTTCAGGGCTTTCCAGCCAAAAGTTTGATTGAAGGGGCAAGCCCCTTTATTTTCCAAGGGGTGAGGCAATTCAATTCTCCCATTTGAACGCTCATACCCCCCTGCAACTGCTTGAAGGGAATAATTTTCGGCCGGAATTGACGATTCCATAATGCGGCTCGCCTACAATTCCCAAATTGGGAATTTTTCAAGGGATTATTACCAACGTTGAATTTATTTCGGATTATCACAAAATTCGATGAATTAATGACAGAGTTATCCCTAATTTTGAGATAATCACGTATCCGGGAAATGCCGGTACGTCCCCACCCGCAAGCCAATTCGAGCGATTTTGGCTTCGTGGAATTATAAAGCGAGACCCCTATGGAAAAACAAGGATTGTACCTCCCCGAATTTGAGCATGACAACTGCGGCGCCGGATTTATTTGCAGCCTGAAGGGCAAAAAATCGAACGACATCATCCACAAGGCCCTGGAGATCCTCGAGAAGCTCGAACACCGCGGGGCCGTAAGCGCCGATGGCAAAACCGGCGACGGGGCGGGGATCCTGATCGATATCCCCCACGAATTCTTTACCGAGGTATGCTCCTTTGAGTTGCCGCAGCCCGGCACCTATGCGGTGGGCAATGTATTCCTGCCCCAAAAGGAAAACCAACGGGATTATTGCACCACCCTGTTCGGGGAAAACCTGGAAGCGCAGGGCCTCAGGCTCCTGGGCTGGAGGGATGTCCCGGTAAACCGCCGGGTGCCCGGCCGCATCGCTGCGGAAACCGAACCTTTCGTCAAACAGGTATTTGTAGGCAAGGCCTCGGAAGACCAGGACGATTTTGAATTTGAGCGGAAGCTCTTTGTTGCCCGCAAAAAAACCGAACACGCCATTATCGCCTCCAAGTTGTCCGAACGCGGCTTCTTCTACCTGCCGAGCCTCTCTACCCGGATCATCATCTTCAAGGGATTGCTGATGCCGATTGATATTAAATTGTACTACAAGGACCTCATGGACCCGCGGGTGGTGACCCGCCTGGCCCTGGTGCACCAGCGGTTTTCGACCAATACGTTCCCAACCTGGGATTTGGCCCAGCCCTTCCGGTATATGTGCCACAACGGGGAAATCAATACGCTCCGCGGAAACGTTTCGCGTATGCATTCCCGGGAAAGCCTATTCCAGAGCGACCTGTTCGGGGAGGAAATCAAGGAAATCCTGCCCGTCATCCTGCCGGGCAAATCGGATTCGGCTACCATGGACATGGTGGTGGAACTCCTGCTGATGACAGGACGGTCCCTGCCCGAGGTCATGATGATGCTCGTCCCGGAAGCCTGGGAGAAAAACCCGGACATGTCCGAAGCCAAACGCGCCTTCTACGAATTCAATTCCTGCCTGATGGAACCCTGGGACGGCCCGGCGTCCATCCCGTTCACGGACGGCAACTACATCGGGGCGGTCCTGGACAGGAACGGGCTCCGGCCCTCCCGCTACTCGGTGACCCGGGACGGCTACGTAGTCATGTCCTCAGAAACGGGCGTATTGGAGCTGGAGCCTGAAAATATCGCCTTCCACGGCCGGCTGGAACCCGGGAAGATGTTCCTGGTGAACATGGAGGAAGGCCGAATCGTGAACGACGAGGAGATCAAGGAGGCCATCGCCGGGAAACACCCCTATGCCAAATGGCTCAAAAAGAACCTGGTGCACCTTCGGGATATCCCGTACAACGACTGCCCGCTGTTCCTGGACGAAGAGACGCTCGAGAAACGGAAAGCCGCCTTCGGGTACACCCTGGAAGACATCAATACCATTATCCTGCCCATGGCCAAGGCCGCCAAGGAGCCTATCGGGTCCATGGGATCCGATACCCCTATTGCGGTGCTTTCCGAACGCCCCCAGCTTATCTACAATTACTTTAAGCAACTCTTTGCACAGGTAACCAACCCGCCCCTGGACGGGATCCGGGAGGAATTGATCTGCGACATCAGCCTGACACTCGGGACCGACCACAACCTGTTCGACATCTCGCCCCTGCAGTGCCGGAAGCTGAAAATCCAGAACCCGGTCATCTCCAAGGAAGACCTCGATAAAATAAAGAATTACGACAGCAGCCCGGACTACAAGGTGGTATCCATACCGATTCTCTACGAGATCGACAAAGGCCTGAACGGCCTTGAAAACGCCCTGGAAGCCGTGCTCACCAAAGCCTCCCGGTCCATTGACGAAGGGGCCAACATCATCATCCTCTCCGACCGGAATGTCAGCAAAGACCTGGCGCCCATCCCGGCCCTGCTGGCCTGTTCCTTTGTCAACAGCGGCCTGCGAAAGGTAGGCCGGCGCTCCAACCTGAGCATTATCATCGAATCGGCAGAACCCCGGGAAGTGCACCACTTTGCGCTCCTCTTTGGCTTCGGCGCCAGCGCGATCAACCCGTACCTGGTGAACGAGATCATCGCGGAACAGATCGAGGAGCACGATATCCAGGATGTCAGCCTGGAGGAGGCGATCCGCAACTACAACAAGGCCATCGGCAAGGGGATCCTCAAGGTGATGAACAAAATCGGGATCTCCACGCTCAACTCCTACCGGGGCTCCCAACTCTTTGAATGCATCGGGCTGAACACCCAGATGGTTGAGAAGTATTTCCCGAATACGCCCACCCGGATCCAGGGGATCGGGTTGTACGAAATGGAAAAGGAGATTGCCCTGAGGCACCACAAGGCGTTTGACCGCAAGGATCTGGCCGCCAACCTGGACCTCGAGATCGGGGGCGAATACCGCTGGAGGCGGGACGGGGAAAAGCACATGTTCAACCCGTTGTCCATCGCCAAGCTGCAGAAAGCGGTCCGGCTCAACGAGCCTTCGACCTATAAGGAATACGCCGAACTGGTCAACGAGCAAACCAAGAACCTGATGACCATCCGCGGCCTGTTCGAATTTTCAAACTACGACCCGATCCCGATTGAGGAGGTGGAACCCTGGACGGAAATCGTCAAGCGTTTCAAGACCGGGGCCATGTCCTACGGGTCCATCAGCAAAGAGGCCCACGAAAACCTGGCCATAGCCATGAACCGGATCGGGGGCAAAAGCAACTCAGGCGAAGGGGGCGAGGATGCCGAACGCTTCTATCGCAGCCAGACCGGGGATTGGCGGAACAGCGCCATCAAACAGGTGGCATCCGGCCGTTTCGGGGTCACTTCAAACTACCTGACCAATGCCCGGGAAATCCAGATCAAGATGGCCCAGGGGGCCAAGCCGGGCGAAGGCGGCCAGTTGCCAGGGCCCAAAGTGAATCCCGCCATTGCGAAGACGCGGAATTCCACCCCGTACGTCGGGTTGATTTCGCCCCCGCCCCACCACGATATCTACTCCATCGAAGACCTCTCCCAGTTGATTTACGACCTGAAATCGGCCAACCGGGAGGCCCGCATCAACGTAAAGCTCGTATCGGAAGTTGGCGTGGGGACCGTAGCCGCCGGCGTTTCTAAGGCAAAAGCCGACGTGATCCTGATCTCCGGCCACGACGGGGGTACCGGGGCCTCCCCCCTGACCTCCCTGAAGCACGCCGGCCTCCCCTGGGAACTCGGGATTTCCGAAGCCCAGCAAACCCTGGTGATGAACGACCTGCGGAACCGGGTGGTCCTGGAATGCGACGGTCAGCTCAAAACCGGCCGGGATGTTGCGGTTGCCTGCCTGCTCGGGGCCGAGGAATTTGGCTTTGCCACCGCCCCCCTGGTAGCCTCCGGCTGCATCATGATGCGGGTGTGCCACCTGAATACCTGCCCGGTAGGCATCGCCACCCAGAACCCGGAGTTGCGCAAAAAATTCGAAGGCAAGCCGGAGCACGTGGTCAACTACATGTACTTTGTAGCGGAAGAATTGCGGGAGATCATGGCGAAACTCGGTTTCCGGACCATGGACGAGATGGTGGGCCAGGTACAGAAACTGGACCGCCGCAAGGCGATTGACCATTACAAGGCCCGGGGCATCGACCTGAGCCCGATCCTGTACCAGGTGCCTGTACCGATTGGCACGAAATTCTACAATACGGTAAAGCAGGACCACAACATCGAAAAGTCCATTGAATTCGAGATCATCGAAAAGGCCCACCTGGCGCTTTTCCGGAAGGAGAAGACCAGCCTGGACTTTCCGATACACAATACGGACCGGGCGGTAGGCGCCATCATCAGCAACGAAATTTCCAAGATTTACGGGGCGGAAGGCCTGCCGGAGCACACGCTGCGCCTGAATTTCACCGGCTCGGCCGGCCAGAGCTTCGGGGCGTTCGCAACCCGGGGGCTCACGATGATCGTCAACGGCAATACCAACGATTACCTCGGTAAGGGACTCTCAGGCGCCCGGCTGATCATCAAAGTCCCTGGCGGTTCCACCATCCGGCCCGAGGAGAATATCATTACCGGGAATGTCTGCCTTTACGGCGCCACCTCAGGGGAAGCCTATATCAACGGGAAAGCCGGGGAGCGGTTCTGCGTACGGAATTCCGGCGCCCGCGCCGTCGTTGAGGGCATCGGCGACCACGGTTGCGAATACATGACCGGGGGCGTAGCGGTCATCCTCGGGGAAGTCGGCAGGAACTTCGGGGCCGGCATGAGTGGGGGTATCGCCTATGTGCTGGACCGGAATAAGACTTTTGAACGCAATTGCAACAAAGAAGCCCTGAACCTGCTTAAGGTAGAGGAAGACCAGGACATCGCGGAGTTGCGGGGCATGATAGAAAACCACTACAACGCCACCTTCAGCCCGCTGGCCCAGGAGGTCCTCGAAAAATGGGAGACCTACCTGCCCCAGTTTATTAAGGTATTCCCCGAGGAATACCGCCAGGCGCTGATCCGTCTGGAAAACGAAAAGCTAGAGACGATATAAAATGGGAAAGATTACAGGATTTATGGAATACGAGCGCAAGGTGGACCCCTATGCGCCCGTGGAGGAACGTCTTAAGAATTACAAGGAATTCACCAAGCCGCTGTCCGAGAAGGCGATGAAGGAACAGGGTGCCCGCTGCATGGACTGCGGGATCCCCTTCTGCCACAGCGGATGCCCGCTTGGGAACCTGATCCCAGATTTCAACGACGCCGTGTACCGGGGGAAATGGGATAAGGCTGCAGAAATATTGCACGCCACCAACAATTTCCCGGAATTCACCGGGCGGTTGTGCCCGGCACCCTGTGAAGAGGCTTGTGTCCTGGGGATCAACGAAGATCCTGTCAGTATAGAGAATATCGAAAAACACATTGCGGAAACGGCATTTGACAAGGGATGGGTGGTTGCCACACCACCAGAAACGCGGACCGGCAGGAAGGTTGCCGTAGTAGGTAGCGGACCGGCCGGGCTGGCCGCTGCGCAGCAACTCAACCGGGCAGGTCACCTGGTGACGGTTTTTGAAAGGGATGAAAAACCCGGGGGGCTCCTCCGGTACGGCATCCCGGATTTTAAGATGGAAAAACACGTCATCGACCGGCGGCTGGAAATCCTCGAAGAGGAAGGTATCGAATTCCGCTGTGGGGTACATGTCGGGAAGGACGTGGCTGCAACAGACCTGCAGAGTGAATTTGACGCCATCCTGCTTTGCGGGGGAGCCACGGTCCGCAGGCCGCTCCCGATACCGGGCGCCGACCTGGACGGGGTGGTACAGGCCATGGATTTCCTGGGGCAAAACAACAGGCGGGTGGACGGCATCCCCTTTGAGGGCGATGAGATAACCGCCAAAGGCAAAAACGTCGTCGTAATCGGCGGCGGGGATACGGGGTCTGACTGCATCGGGACATCTTTCCGCCAGGGAGCGAAGACCGTTTCCAATTTTGAAATCCTCGGGAAGCCACCAGCCGGCCGGCCGGAAGACCAGCCCTGGCCTTTCTGGCCCATGAGGCTCCGCACGAGCTCTTCCCACAAGGAAGGGGCGGAACGCTTTTTCAGTATTTCGACCAAGGAATTCAAAGGCGATGCGGATGGGAAATTGACCGGCCTGGTCACTGTGGAGGTAGAATGGGAAAAGGTCCCCGGCCAACGGCCCAGACTCGTGGAGCTCAAAGGCACGGAGAAAGAATGGCCCTGCGACCTGGCGCTGCTGGCGCTGGGCTTCACCGGCTCTGAAATGGGCATTGCCGACCAACTGGGCCTCGAACTCGACCCGCGTACAAATATCAAAGCCTCTGTTTCCGATTATAAAACCAACGTGCCTGGCGTATTTGCCGCCGGCGACCAGCGTCGCGGACAATCCCTGATCGTCTGGGCTATTTCCGAAGGCAGACAGGCTGCGCATCATGTGGATTCCTATTTGATGGGGAGTTCCGAATTGCCCCTCAAGGGCGAAGGGGACCTGCCCAGGGTTTGAGAATTAGCTATAGGTTTCTGACAGAAAGCCGCGGGGATCCCCGCGGCTTTTTTATTGGCATGGACCGTACCCCGGGGCAAACAACACAGATTATATCCTGGGGCAAACAGGTGGATTTTAGGACCAATGATACATATGTATAATCATTTGATACATCTGTGGGATCACCTGGGGCCCTTTCCTCATAGTTTTGGCATGGCTGTAAATAACGGCAGGGAGGGGATCCCACAGCCGATGGCCTTTCAGCCTGCGGCCATCGGGGCAAGCCACGCAGGTTATGGTTTTTAAATAAAAACTTTTATTTTAATAGCAATTCAACCTAAAATTCCAATCACATGAAAAAATTAGTATTACTTATCGGAGCTATTCTTGTAGCCAATCTGGGACAGGCCCAGGAGGACACCCGGATCGGGGGGTTCCTGGCCTACGGGACGGAAGTTGAAAGCCTGGGTATCGGCGCCAATGCGGAGTTTCCGATTGCCACCAACCTGGTCATTTCCCCGTCACTGATCTATTACTTCCCCAGGGAGGAAGAAGGTATCGACATCAATTGGTTTGAAGCCAATGGAAACGTCAATTACTACTTCCTCGACAGCGACGGTATCGGTTTCTATGGCCTGGCCGGACTGAATTACACCTCGGTCAAAGTATCGGGCGATTCCGGTTTTGGCGGTGATATTTCGGTTTCAGATGGCCGCCTGGGCCTGAATCTCGGGGCCGGCGCCAACTTTATCATCGGCGGTTCCGTCATCCCGTTTGCGGAACTGAAATATGTGATCATCGACGAGGGACAGCTCGTCCTGATGGGCGGCGTCAAGTTTAATATATAACGGACGCCTGTATGAACCATAAAAAATACGGAAGCTCCATGCCTTTATTCCTATTGTGCATGGGGCTTCTATTCTGGAATTGTAAATCGGATCCCAAGAAAGCGGAAGTTTCAAGTGACCCGGAACCGGAACCGGAGCCCACCATCGAGGTAGTGACCAACTCCATGGAATTCATTTCTCCGGATACCATCCCGTCGGGCTGGAACACTTTTGTGTATAAGAACAAGTCCACGGAGCCGCATTTTATCCTGCTTGATAAATACCCCGAAGGCGTCACTATTGAAAATACCATTTCGGAGGTGGCCCCGATATTCGAGGAAGGGATGCAACTGATCATGGAGGGCAAAAATGAGGCAGCCATGGGGGCCTTCGGGAAATTGCCCGAATGGTTTTCAGAGGTCGTATTCAGCGGGGGCAACGGGCTGATATCGCCTGGCCTCACAGCTACGACCACAGTAAACCTCTCCCCGGGATATTACGTCATGGAATGCTATGTCCGGATGCCGGATGGCCGGTTCCACACTTCCATGGGAATGGCCAAGGAATTGATTGTGACAGATAGCGTCAGTACCGTGAGCCCGCCATCGGACTACATGGATGTGCAGATCAGCCGACAGGCCGGTATCAGCTGGAACGGCCAGCCAAAGGTGGGGAGTAACACGTTTCGCGTAACCTTTGCTGACCAGTCGCCCCACGAACATTTTATCGGTCACGACGTAAATCTCGTATCCGTTGCGCCGGACGCTGACCTGGAGGCACTCGAGGCATGGATGAACTGGGCTACGCCCACGGGGCTTATGAGCTCTACCCTGCCGGAAGGCTTTACCTTCCTGGGGGGCGCCAATGATTCCCCGGGGGGCACCGTACAGTATTTTGAAGCGGAACTGGCCCCGGGTCAGTATGCCTTTATCTCGGAGGTCCCGGGCAGCCAGGCCAAGGGAATGTTGAAGACTTTCCTGGTTTCCGAATAACCCGGGCCTTGGATTTGCCCGCGCTTCCGATTTACCCGGGCCTGTAACCGCCTGGTAAACGAATGCCGGGGAAAGAAGTTTCGGGAATAAAAAAGCCCCTCACATTGCTGTGAGGGGCTTCTGTTTAAAGGAGGCGGCGACCTACTCTCCCACCTTGTGAGGCAGTACCATCGGCGCTGACGGGCTTAACTTCCCTGTTCGGAATGGTAAGGGGTGGACCCCGTCGCCAAAGCCACCTGAGTTTTGAGTCTTGCCGGCGGGGATCCCTATGCGGGGCTCCCGGCCTTTGGGCGGCTGGCTGTTTGCGCGCCGGCCCGGCAGGACTTCTGTGCTTGCGACTGGCGCTTCACAGATAAATATCTTGACATAGTTGGAACGAAGATGACCCCTTTTAGAATCACCAATCAACACTAGAAGAAACAATTACCGCCAGCATACAAAAGCTTTAGCGGCGCAAGCTCAACGGGCTATTAGTACCACTCGGCTACGTACTTTACAGCACTTCCACCTATGGCCTATCAACGTGGTAGTCTCCCACGACCCTTTAAAGAAATCTCATCTTGTGGCGAGTTTCGCGCTTATATGCTTTCAGCGCTTATCTCTTCCCGACTTGGCTACCCGGCAATGCCCCTGGCGGGACAACCGGTA